>VFQN01000338.1_pt1 | contig 92854 bp, 67 predicted proteins | sample 3512371 | NCBI WGS metagenome assembly VFQN01 (sample SAMN10412370, study PRJNA504923) | tailings metagenome | isolation source: Replicate 2 from Balatoc abandoned mine | place: Philippines: Itogon, Benguet | collected 2017-08-28
CCGAGCCGCGGAGCGGCGATAGAACCCTAGCCCATGGCGCGAGCCATGGGTGGGTCGGGACCCAAGGATTCCGAGCCCCGGAGGGGCGGCGAGAACCCCCGCACCACACCACCCCGGGCGGGGATTAGATGGGGGGGAGATGGCGTTCTGACCGCCCCTCCGGGGCTCATTTCATTCTCTCACGCCGGGCAACCCACGGCTCACGCCGTGGGCAACGGTTCTGGCGCCCCTCCGGGGCTTGGTTTGTGGCCCCTCCCGGGGCCCGGGTAGGGGGCGGGGGTGGGGGGTGTGCCGGTCAGGGGTCGATGTCGCGGGTGCGATCGTGGATCCGATGGGCGGGTTCGGTGGCGGCAGGTCCGGGGTCGGCGGGCGGCTTGAGCGGTGCGAACCGCGATGCCACTGGCACGACGCGTTGTTCGCGCGAGGCTTGTTGCGCGGCCAGCAGCACCTCGAGCACGTGGAAGGCGTGGTCGAACCGGGTTTCCGGCGGGCGATCCAGTCGGATGGCATCGACCAGGTCACGGAGGCCGTCGGTCCAGGGCCAATCCGGATGGGACTCCGGGAACGTCTGCCAGCACCCGGTTGCGTTCTGCCAGATCTCGTAGCCGTCGGGGTCCCAGTCGTCCCCGAGCAACTGGAGGACGCCGGTGGTGCCGTAGATTTCGAGGGCCGGTGAGCGGTATTTCTGGAGGGTGAACCCGGTGGTGACGACGGCGGAGGCGCCCTGGTGGAAGTCGAGGAGGACCTGGGCGGTGTCCTCGGCCTGGACCTGGAGGGTGTGTCCGTTGATCTCGCGTTGGGGGATGGCGATGCTGGTGAGGGCGGCGACGTTCCGGACGGGGCCGAGCAAACCGGTGAGGGTGGTGATGGCGTAGATGCCGAGGTCGAAGAGGCAGCCGCCGCCGGGCTGGTAAAACGATTCGTTCCACCAGGGTCCGGACCATCCGTAGCGTGCGCGGGCGGTGCAGGGTTGGCCGATGTCTCCCGAGGCCAGGCGGCGTTGGAGGATGCGGAAGGTGGGGCTGAGGGGGGTGAAGGGGGCGCAGACCAGATGACCGGGGCTGCGGTGGGCGAGATCGGCGAGGGCGAGTGCGTCGGCGCGGTGGGTGGCGAACGGTTTCTCGACGAGGACGTGCTTGCCCGATTCGAGGGCGGCGCGGGCGAGGGCCGCGTGGGAGGGCATGGACGTGAGGATCAGGACGGCATCGACGTCCGGGGAACCGGTGACCTCGCGGGCGTCGAGGGTGAAGGGGATTTCGCCGAGCGCGGTCCGTGCGTTGTCGCGCTGGGGTGCGCGCCCGCAGGCGATGGTGACGCAGGCGTGGCCCAGGCGGCGGAGGCGGTCGAGGGTGGGCCTGTAGGCGCCGAGGACGTTGCCGCAACCGATGACGCCGAGCCGGACGGGTTGCATGGCGATGGCGGGCGGGGGGCGGGTGTCAGACCTGGACTTCGGCCAGGGGCTGGGTGGCGTCGCCGAAGCGGTCGAGGCGGATGCCCTGATTGGCCAGCATGGAGAGGTAGAGGCGGCACATCTGGCGTTCGGGTTGATCGCGGTAATCGAGCACCCGCCCGCCCTTGAGCCGGCCACCCGCGCCGCCGAGGAGCACGACGGGGAGCTGGGTGGCGTCGTGGTTGCCGGTGAGCATGCTGGAGAGAAAGAGGATCTGGGAATTGTCGAGGGCGGAGCGGCCGCCTTCGTCGATGGCGTCGAGGCGCCGGGCGATGTAGGCCAGCTGTTCGACGAAGAACTGGTTCACCTTGAGCCAGTCGGCGGTGTCGGAGTGCGACAGAAGATGGTGGATCATGTAGTCCACGCCGAGATGGGGGAAGCGGAGGGAGGAATGGTCGTTGTTGAGCTTGAGGGTGCAGACGCGGGTGGCGTCGGTTTGGAAGGCGAGGATGAGGATATCGCACATGAGGCGCATGTGTTCGGCGATGTCCTGGGGGATGCCGTCGGCGGGTCTGGGGCGGTCGGGTTGGGAGAGGGTGGGACGCCAGCCCTGGAGGTCGCCCTTGCGACCGGCCTGTTCGATGCGGCGTTCGACGTCGCGGACGGACTCGAGGTATTCGTCCAGTTTGCGCTGGTCGGAGGCGCTGACATTGCGGCGGAGGTCGCGGGCGTCGGAGAGGACGGCGTCGAGGACGCTGCGGTCGCCGAGGCGGACCTCGTCCTTGAAGAGGCGGTCGAAGGCGAGGGCGGGGTAGAGTTCGAGCGGGGTGGGGGTGGTGGGTGAGCTCCACGAGATGTGGGAGCTGTAGAGCATGGAGTAGTTCTTGTGGACGGACGGGTTGGCTTTTTCGCAGGCGAGGACGAGGGAGGGGACCTTGGTGGAGGTGCCGTGGCGTTGGGCGACGAGCTGGTCGAAGCTGGTGCCGGATCGGATTTCGCCGCCAGCGGCGAGGGGTGCGCCGGAGAGGAGGTTCCCGGTCTGGGAGCTGTGGATGTTGCCCTTGAGGGCCTCGGCATTGTGGAGGCCGCGGATGAACAGGAGCTTTTTGCGGTGGGGGGCGAGCGGGGCGAGGACCTGGCCCAGTTCCATGGCGTCGCCTTCGCCGCGGGCCCACCATTCCTTGGAATGAAAGCCGTTGCCGGCGAAGAGGACGGCCAGCCGGACCGGCGCCTCGCTCGACGCCTGGCGCCCGGGCGGTTCGTCACCCCAGACCCGGAGCGATTCCATCCAGGGCAGGGCCATGGAGACACCGAGTCCGCGGAGCAGGGTTCGGCGCGAGAAGGAGTGGGTGCGTGTGTTCATGGGTGAATCGGATCGTCGGGGTTGGCGTCGCGGCCCCGGATTTCAGCGAACTGCCGGCTGCGCACGATGGTTTCGATTGCCGCGGACACCGGGCCGTCGCCGTTGCCGATCCGGGCCTGGATTTCCCGGATGAGCGGTTCGTCGGACAACAGCACACCACGGCCGAGGGCGTAGCCGAGGAGTTTTCGGGCGAACTGTCGGACGAAGGCATCGCGGCGTTCGCTCAGGAGATAGCGGCGAAGCCCCTCGAGGCCGTCGAAGGCCGACCCGTCGGCGGTCTTGACCGAGGTGAGAATGGCCCGGCCTCCGAGGTCCTCCCGGCGGGCGCGGCCGATGGCGTCGTAGCCCTCGAGCGCGAACCCGTAGGGATCGATGCGGCTGTGGCAGCCGGCGCAGCGGGGGTCCTGGCTGTGGCGCTCCACGAGTTCGCGGACGGTGAGCTGTTCGGCGGCTTCGTCCTCGGGCAGCTGGGGGACGTCCTTGGGCGGGCGGGGCAGCTTCTCGCCGAGCAGCACTTCGGAGACCCAGTTGCCGCGGAGGATCGGGCTGGTGCGCGAGGCGCCGGACTGGCGGGCGAGGGTCGCGCCTAGGGCCAGGACCCCGCCCCGCCCACGGGTGCGGATGTCGTCGACCCTCCGCCAGTCGGCCCCGGTGATTCCGGCGATGCCGTAATGGCGGGCGAGGTCCTCGTTCAGAAAGGTGTGGTCGGCGTCGAGCAGCGCCCGCACCGGGAGGTCGCGGTGGAAGAAGTCGGCGAAGAAAGCGATGGCCTCCTCATACAGCGCGGTGCGGACCGAGGCGAAGGTCGGGAAGTGGCGTTCGCTTTTCTCGTCGAGTTGATCGAAACCGTGGATGTGGAGCCATTGGCAGCCGAACTCGATGGCGAGGCGGCGGATCCTGGGATCGGCGAGCATGCGCCGGACCTGGCGGACGCGTTCGTCGGGGTCGCGCAACCGGCCCGAGGCGGCGGCTTCGCGCAGGGTTTGGTCGGGGGCCGACGACCAAAGGAAATAGCTGAGGCGGCTGGCCATCTCCCAGTCGGACACCGGTCCGGGGTGCGGGCCCGGGGGAGGTTCCTCGACCCGGTAGAGGAAGGCGGGTGCGACCAGCACGCGGGCCAGGGTCATTCGGATGGCGTCGTCGTGGCCCAGGTCCTGGGCGCGCAGTCTGGCGTACAGGGCGCGCAACTGATCGGCTTCGCCGTCGCGCAGGGGGCGCCGGTAGGCGCGTTCGGCGAAGCGGACGACCGCGTCGAGGTGGGCGGGTTCGGTCTGCTTCAGCAGACGCTCGAAGGCCGCGGCCCGGGCGTGGATGGGTTCGCGCAGCGGCTCGAACACCTTGGGATCGGCGTCCTGGGTGGCGTACTCCATCAGTTGCGCGAAGGCGTCGACCAGGGTGATGGCGTCGTGGGACACGTAATGAAGCTCGTCCCAGAGCCGGTCGAGAACCGCCGCCTCGGCGTCGTCGAGCATCAGTCGGCGCAACAGGTCGTCCTCGCGATGATACAGGGTGAGCGTGACCACCTCGTCGACGGGCACGATGCGCTGGTAGCAGAGCGCGGCGGGGAAAAGGTTGCGGAAGTCGTCGAAGGCCCTTTCGAGACGGAGGGCGGCCGGGCTGTCGTCCGCCGCGACAAAGGGGGAGCCCGGGTCGGGCACCGGCATGGGCGCCGCCGCGGGTGGAGCGTCATCCGGGGCGGTGAGGATGCGGAACTGGACCGCGGCGTCCGGACCGGCGTTCGGGTGGAGGCTGGCGGTGACCACCAGTTCGGCGTTCGCGGCGAACTCGGCGGGGATGGTGAATTCGAGGGAGGCGGGCGCCTGGAGGACCAGGCTGGCGGGGTCGGTTTCGCCGGACAATGCCGGGGGACGGGTTCCAAACAGCGCCGGGTCCGGGCCGGGGCCTTCGGCGGTCGGGCGGGATTCGGAAGCGGATTCATCCCGGGCGGTTCCGGTTTCGCGGCGGGCGAGCCATCCGCGAAGGAGCGGGCCGTTCGGCGCGGTGAGTTGGCGCCGGAGGATGGCATCCGGGTGCTTGGGATCGGCGGGGCCGGATGCTTCGAGCAACTCGCGGACCTGCGCGGCGAGGGCGGTTCGTTCGGACGGGGCGGTTGATTCCCGCCAACGGGCGAGGATCGATCCGGCTGGAAGCGCCGGCGTGCGCTCCCGGTCGTCGGGGAGCGGTTCGTCGTGGAAATGCCAGACGTCCGGGTTGCCGAGGCGGTCGGGGTGCGGGTTGCCGGCGAGGATGTCCGTGGCGACATCCCGGGCGAGGTTCCAGGTCCGTCCCTCGGCACCGGTTTCGGCGCCGGCGGCGGTGCCGGCGACGGCGTCGGGGGGAACCTCGGTGATGACCAGGTCGACGGCGGTGAGGTCGCAGGCGTGGTTGCCATCGCGCGGGCCGATCACCACCGAGAGCACGTCGCCGGCGCGGAAGTCCGCGAGATTCACGGCGCCGGCCTCGACGGTTCTGCCGCCGTGGGCGAGGCCCTGGGCGAGGGATTGGCGGGCGGTGCCGCGGCGGGCTTCGAGGGCCCAGGTCACGCCGTTGCCGCATTCGGGGTGGGCGTGGGTGACGGAGAGTTCGGCGCGGAGGCGGCGGGCGTGGACCGGGCTGCGCCAGCTGATGACCGCGGCGCGGGTGGGGGAGGGGTGGATGGCGACGCCGCCGCCGCGGAGGTTGCCGGGGATGCGGACGTGGAGGTCGGAGGCGTTGGCGGCGAGGTTGGGGGTTTCGGGGCGGCCCCAGCCCTGGACGAAGGCGTGGCCACCGATGTTCTCGAGGCGCCCGGTGAAGTGCCCGGTGATGGCGGCGGCGGCGCCCGTCCCGATCCCGAGGGTTTCGAGCCAGGCCTGGAGCACCGGGGCGTCGACCCCATGGCGGCGGGCGAGTTCCGGGACCATCGCGTCCGTCGGGGCCGGGTCGCGGAGGTGTTCGTCCGCGGCGGCGAGGCAGGCTTCGACCGAGGCGAAGGCGCGGGCCCGGTTCCGGGAGAAATCCGCGGCCACTTCGCGGAGGTCGGCGAGCAGCAGTTCCGGGCGGCCGGGTGCCACCAGGCGCGGGCGCTGCCAAACCACCCAGTCCGCGGCGTTTCCGTCGCCGGCGTCCGAGGCCTGGAGTCGGATCCTGACGGGCGCATTGGTCAGGGGGACGCGGAACTCCTGGCGTGCGACACGGGGTGAGACGGGTTCCATCCAGGCCTTGGGACCGCCGACCTTGCCGATGTGGCCGACGCTTCCGAACCTCCAGAGTGCGCGTTGCCAGGGGGCGATGGCGGCGGCCACGGCGGCGGGGTCGGCGGGCGTGTCGCCGAGGAGCCGGTGTCGGACGTTGTCGAGGAGGAGGGAAGGGGTGGGGTCGGTGAGGGTCTGGTGGAGGCGGCCGAGGTATTTCGGGCTCAGGCCGGTTTCGGCTGCGACGGTTTCGATCGATGTCGAGCCCCGGGCCAGGGCGGCGCGGGCGTCCTGCCAGGCGGTCAGATAGCGTTCAACCGGCAGCAATCCGGCCTCGTCGGTTTCCCAGGTCAACCCCTGGAGGTGGACCTTGGTGCTGGTGCCCGGGCGGGTGTGGCGGTGGTAGAACTCCCGGATTCTGCCGAGGGCTTCCTCGGACCAGTCCCGGCGGGAGGTGGATGCGGAGAAGCGGAAGCCGTCGGGGAGGAGGACCGCGTGGCCGGCGACGGCGCGGGCGGCGTCGAGGTATTTGCCGAGCAGGGCGGGGGACATCACCAGCGCGCTGCCGGTGTTCATGAAGCCTTCGCCCGCGGCGCCGTCGACGGGGAACTCGCGGGCGGGGTCGAGGGCATCGACCCCGGTGAGGTCGCGGAGGGTGTAGGTGTATTCGGCGTTGGAGAGGCGGCGGAGGATGACCGGTCCGGGGTCGCCGGCGTTGGCCTGGGCGATCTGGTCGAGCAGGAGGTGGATCCAGCCGAGGATGAGCTGGCGCTCAGCAGGCGTCGGCTGCGGTTTGTCCTTGGGCGGCATCTCCCCCAGGCCCATCTGTTCCACCGAATTCTGCCACACCTTCGGCTCGCGGCGGGCGTCGGCGACGGTCTGAAACCGTTCGAGGTCGAGGTCGCCCTTCTGCTTCTCCGTGGAGTGGCAGCCGAGACAGTAGCGGGCGAGCAGCGGGCGGACCTCGGTCTCGAAGTCCGGAGCTTCCGCGGCGCGGCCCGTTCCGGTGGCGAGAAGCAGGCCGGCGAGGGTGATGGCGACCCGCACGATGGCGGGGCGTGCAGCGGGGACGGGATCAGGCCGGCGATGCGGATGGGCGGGCGCCGTAATGACGGCAGGCACGACGGGAGGCATGGGATCGACGTGGAGCAGAGCCCAACGATTAGCCGTCGTGGCGCGGCTTGAACAGAACGGACTTAGCGCAGCGCCGCCCACCAGGCCGCCCCGGCGGTTGCCAGGAAGGCGGCCGCGCAGGCGAGGTCGAAACCCGGGCGTTGAACGATCCGGGCCGGCAGGTGGTTGAAGACCATCGCGACCGCCGCTCCCATGACGAAGCCGGCGGCGTGGGCGAGCACGTCGGATTGAGGCGCGGTGCCGAGCAGGATGAAGAGCGCCGTGCCGCCCAGGACCCCGCGGACGGCCACCGTGGCGGGAACCCTGCCGCCGCGGGCTTCAGCGACCAGTGAGACCGCGAGCATGCCGAGGCCGGCCATCACCACGCCCGAGGCGCCGAGTCCGATGTAATCCCGAGCCCGCAGCACCCATGCGACCAGGTTGGCTGCGGACCCTGCCAGCAGACTGAGCAGGAGCGCGGGACCCACCTTGAAGCGGCCCAGCGCCAGGCCGAGAACGATGAACCCGCTGGTCAGGTTGGCCACCAGATGATCCAGGTTGCCGTGCAGGAAGGTGGCGGTGATGGGACGCCACCACTCGCCCGCCACGAAGCGCGCAGTCTCGAAACGGCCCGTCAGGGGGAGCTGGCTTCCCGGGGCCTCCGCCGCCGAGTGGACGATCGCCATCAGGAAACACCACAGCAGGACCGTCCACTGAAAGGGAAATGCCTCGCTCCCCGGACTCAGTCCGAGGGTTCGGTTCCAGTCTCGGTTCTCGCGGAGGTAGGCCCGGAGCGTGCGAAGGGCCGGACCCGCGTCCCGGGGATCGACCTCCAGCGCCCAACCGGCTGCATCCGGAAGCGCCCGGATGGCGCAGGCGATCTGTTGGCTCGCCAGCGCCAGGCTCCAGTCCATGGCCTGCTTTTCCGAGCGTGTGGGGATGAGCAGGCCCTGGGCTGGGGCAGGGGCGGTCGGGACGTTGGAGCCCGGACCGGGCGGCAGGGACGGATTCGGGGCGGCGCCGGAAGCGGACGTCGGACCGGGTCCGGGATCCGGATGCGGGCTCGGGTTGGGGGACGGCCACGGCCCGAAGATGGTGACGCACGGTTCCACGTTCAACGCCGGCCAAACTCGTTCGACTGCGCCGTTTTGGCAAATGCCCTCATTTGGAATTAACAAGCGCCAGAATGTCTCTGGCGGCGATGGCGGGGTTTGGGGCGGCGTAGATGGGGCGGCCGACGACCAGCCAGGTTGCGCCCGAGGCGATGGCTTCGGCGGGGCCGAGGGTGCGTTTCTGGTCGTCGCCGGGTTTGGGTGGGGTGAGGCGGATGCCGGGGGTGACGAGGGCGGTTTCGGGGGGGAGGAGGCGGCGGAGGGCAGCGAGTTCCAGGGGCGAACAGACGAGGCCGCGGAGGCCGGAGGCGGCGGCGAGGTTGGCCAGGCGCTCGACCTGGCGGGCGGGATCGGATTCCAGGGTGACGGCGGCGAGTTGGGGGCCATCCATGCTGGTGAGGACGGTGACGCCGAGGACGAGGGGCGGGGTGCGGCCGAGGGATCGGGCGGTTTCCTGGGCGCTGGTCTCGGCGGCCCGCATCATTTCGGACCCGCCGCCCGTGTGGATGGTGAGCATTTGAACATCCAGGCGGGTGGCGGCGGCGACGGCCTTGGCGACGGTGTTCGGGATGTCGTGGTACTTGAGGTCGAGAAAGATCGAGGCGCCGGTGGCGCGGAGACGGCGGACGAGGTCGGGGCCTTCGGCGGTGAAGAGTTCCATGCCGATCTTGAGGGCGCCGACGGACGGACCGACGGATTCGGCGAGGCGAAGGGCGGCGGCGGCGTCCGGCACGTCGAGGGCGAGGATGAGCGGGTTGTCGGGGCGCGTCATGGCCGGGATGGTGGATGGGGAGCGCGCGGGAGGGGAGTGTGGAGTTGGCCTCAAATCGCCCCTGCGGGGCGCATGGGTTCTACCGCGCCCTGAACCCGACGGCTTCCGCCATGGGCAACGGCTCCGGCGCCGCTCTGCGGCTTGGTTTGCGGCGCCTCCGGCGCGCGGGGAGGGGTGGGGACTCGATGCCGGTCCGGCCGGGGCTTGCGCGGTGGGTCGGCTTTTCCGCGTAATGCCGCGGTGACGGACGGCAAGCGTGTTGAGGATGGGCGGGGACCCGGGATCTGGGGCATGCGCCTGCATCATCCTGTGGGTCAGGAGCGGTATCGGCGCGCGGCGGTTTACCAATTCTTTTGGCGGCTCTCCCGCTTCGCGGCGGCGACCTATTTCGGGCGGCGCGAGGCGGGGTACGAACACATCCCCTTGGACGGGCCGGTGATCCTGGCGGCGAACCACGCCAGCTTCATGGATCCGCCGCTCATCGGGGCGTCGTGTCCGCGGGCGCTCAGCTATCTCGCCCGGGAATCCCTCTTTGCCAACCCGGGGATGAACTGGCTGTTGCGGTCGGTGGGTTCGGTTCCCGTGGACCGCGACGGTTCGAGCGGGAAGGGGCTGAAGACGATTCTCGACCGCCTGACCGGCGGGGAAGGGATCATTCTGTTTCCTGAGGGCACGAGGACCAGCGACGGGCAAATGCAACCGGGGCGCTCCGGGGTTGGACTCATCGTGGTGAAATCGGCGGCGCCGGTGGTGCCGGTCCGGGTGTTCGGGACCTTCGAGGCCTGGGGAAGGCACCGGAAGTGGCCGCGTCCGGGGCGGGTGGGGGTGCGGTTCGGCGCGCCGTTGAACTTCCAGGCGGCGGTTGCCGAGGCGGCGACTGCGCCGCGACCGCGGGTGAAGGAGATCTACCAGGAGGTCACCGACACGATCGTGGCGGCGATTGCGCGCCTGGACCCGCCCTGGGAGTCCGCCTGAGAACTGGATGGGCCCTGTTGGATGCCCCCGGGAGCCTGATGCCAGGGCGGCGTGGCCGGTGCGCGGAGGAGCGCAGGGATCGGCGCGGCGCTTGCCGGGAAGCGGGGATCGCGGTTTGCTCGGGGGCATGGAGGAGCACTGTGATGGGCTGGCGCGCGGCCGGATACGGCCGGGGCGGGACGTTGTGGTGGCTGCGGGTTCGGCGGGGTTGCGAAGGGTGTGGCGTTGGTGGCTGGGGTTCGGCCTGGTGATGGCGGTTCTCGGCGTTGGGACGCCGGGGCCGGAGGCGCGGGCGACGCGCCTGGTGATGCTGACGATCGAGGAACTCGCCCGCGACGCGGACGCCGTGGTGCATGGCCGGGTGATGGCCGTGGAGGCCTCGCGGGGGGCGGATGGCAGGGTGCGAACGGTGGTGACGCTGAAGGTGGCGGATGTCTGGAAGGGGAAGGGGATTTCCGGGACCTGCCTGGTGGAAGCGGGGGGAGGGATTCTGGGCGAGGTGGAAGTGCGGGCGCTGGGGCAGGTGGAATACGCGGTCGGGGATGAGGTGGTGGCGTATCTCGTCCGATCGCCGTCGGGCATGTGGGTGACGCTCGGGATGGCGCAGGGGCAATTCAGGGTCAGCCGGGACGAATCCAGTGGGAATCGCTGGGTGCGGAATCCCTTTTGGGGCGGGAACGCGGGTGGGGTGGACGGCGGGGGCGGCCCGCGGTTGGCGGCCTGGCCGCCTGCGCGGCCGCTGAGCCTTGAGGAACTCAAGCGACGGACCCGGGAGGCGAAGCCGTGAGGCATCATCGGTTGCGAACGGCGGCGGGCCGGGTCACGGCGGCGGTGGTGCTTGCGGTCGGCGCGCCGGCTCACGCGTATGTCTTCGATCTCAACGCCTCCGGGGAGGTTCGGCGCTGGTCGTTGGAGAACCCCGACGACCGGGTGCGGACCACGTCGGTCAATCGATCGACCCGGGCGATCATCTACCGGCTGGATCCCGCGGGGTATTCGGCGACCAACACCGCGGCGGAGCTGGATGCCGTTCGCACGGCGTTCGACCTCTGGCAGCAGGTGCCCGGGACGCGGGTGCGGTTCGAGGAGGGCCCTGGCATTCCGGGGGTGGAGGACGTCAACAGCTCCGACCACGTGAACTCGGTGTTCTGGGCGCGCACGGCGCTGGTGAACGGGGGGCGGGACAGCGTTCGCGGGGTGTTGGGCTTGACGTACGTGGCCTCGTTCCGCGACGGCAACGTCATCTTCGACGCGGACACGGTGTTCAACGCGGTCGATTTCACCTGGTTCACGGACTTCAGCGATCCCACGACCCAGAAGGTTTTCGTGGAGGCGATCGCCCTGCACGAGGCGGGCCACCTGCTGGGTTTGCAGCACTCGCCGGTCGGAGGCGCCACCATGCTGGTGGGCGGGGAGTACGGGGTGAACGCGCAGGTCGGGCTTGCGATCGATGACCGTGCCGCGGCGTGGGGTTTGTACCCCGACTCGGACCGCTCGCGTCAGGTGGGTCGGGTGAACGGCAGGGTGATGGCCGGCGGCCAGCCGGTTTTCGGGGCGGCGGTGTTCGCCGAGAATCCGCTGGGCGAAGTGTTCGCCGGCACCGTGACCACGTCGGAAGGACGGTATGAGCTCGGCGGTCTGCCCGCCGGGGGCTACACGGTCCGCGTCGCGCCGTTGGATCCGGCGACCAGCCTCAACTACCTCATTCGCGGCCTCGACATTTCCACCGCCTACGGTGGGGCCCAGACCCTGTTCAGTCCGTCTGACGATCGCCCGGTCACCGTGAATGCGGGCGGTGGGACCGGGAACGTCGACTTCGAGGTTTTCGGGGGCGCCCCGCCGCGGGTGGCCCGGGTGATGAAGCCCGCGGCCAACCTGAACGCGCCCACCTATTCCAGCTATCCAGTCTCCCTCGTTCCGGACGGCCAGCGGCGTTATCTGGGCGTGCTGACCACCGCCCGGGCCAGTACCGATCTCCGGCTCGAGATCACCGGGAACGACTTTGAAGCCGGGCCGGTGGAGGTGCGGACCAATGCGCTGCCCGGTCTGAACCTCGTCGCGCTGCCGGTGGTGTTCGCCACCAACGCAACCCCCGGGCTGCGCAGTCTCCGGCTCTGGAACGGTTCGCAGTTCGGATGGGCCCACGGGTTTCTCGAAGTGCTTCCGCCGTTTCCGGACATCAACGGCGACGGGCTCGACGACCGTTTCCAGCGGACGTATTGGACCCGCTTCACCCAGCCCGCGGCCGCCCCGGGCGCCGATCCGGACAACGACGGCTTCGACAACGCCTGGGAGCATCGGACCGGTTCGGTCCCCACCGATCCGGCGTCCGCGCGGTTCGAGATCCAATCGGTGCGCGTCACCGAGGCCGGGTCGGTGATCCGGAGCGAGGCGGCACCGGGCAGGCGCTTCCAGCTCTGGGGCCGGGAGGTGGTCGGCGACGCCCCGTGGGAGGAGGTCGGTGGACCGGTCACCGCGGCGGCGCAGAGCGTGGAGTTCACCGATCCCACCTCGACGCGGTCGGTGCGCTTCTACCGGGTGGAGCTGGTCCCCTGAGGGGCGGGGGCGCGGTCGTGCGTGTGGGCTAGAAGCTCACCAGCTTCAGTTCCCGGAGCGCGTTGAGGAAGAACTGGAAGGCGATCGCCGCGAGCAGCAGGCCCATGAGCCGTTCGACCAGTTTCATGGCGATCGGTCCGAACCAGCGGGCGGTGCGGGCCCCGAGGGCGAAGATCAGGAAGGACGCGAGGCAAACGACGACGATGACCACCGGGAGGGCGGTTTTCTTGGCCAGGGTATCGGCCTTGTTGTGCAGCAGGATGGCCGTGGAGATGGCGCCCGGGCCGGCGAGGAGCGGAACGGCCAGCGGGGTGATGGCGATGTCCTCCTTCTGAGCGGCCGCGTGGGTTTCCTCCGAGCTTTCGCGGACCGGCGACCGCTGGGCGCGGAGCATGTCGAGGGCCACCAGCAGGAGCACCACGCTGGCGGCCATCTGGAAGGCCGGCATGGTCACCCCGAGCAGCGCGAACACCCAGCGGCCCGCGAAGGCGAACCCGAGCAGCACCCCCGCCGCCACCACGCAGGCCATGCGCGCCATGCCCACCCGCCGCTCGATGGTGTCCCCGGGCGTCATCGCCAGGAACACCGGCACCGTCGCGATCGGATCCATGATCACGAACAGCGAGCTGAAGGCGAACAGGGTGTACTCGGACAGGGTCACGGCGTCGGAAGGCTGCAGCGCCACACAGTCATTCGCGTTTCGGTCCGGCCGGGGCGCCGACCGCGCAGGGTGCCAGCACCGCGTCCCGCATGCCGTGGATGATCTTCTTGTCCGCGGGACAGACGGTGGCGAGCACTCCGCCCAGGTGGGGACGGGCGGCGTCGGCGTCGCCATGCACGAAGTAGTACGGGCAGAGGCGGACGCGGCCGGGCATGGGCAGGGTGGTTCCGGATGCGAAGTCGTGCCACGCGGCCTGGATCACCTCGGGTTTGTGGTAGCGCTGGAGGATGTGCGGGCTGTGGGGCCAGGCCGCGAGGCCCGCATCCACCGCCGCCGCCCAATCGGCGCCGCTGAGGTCCGAGCCCAGGTGCACCCCCCGCGCGCCCCAGGCCTGCGCCGAGAAGCCCGAGACCTTCAGGATCAGGTCCCGTTCGCGCTGCGAGAGGTCCTTCAACTGTCCCCAATCGGTGAGGTCCAGCCCGGGGTAGGCGGCGTGCGGCGGCAGCGGCGACGGATCCAGGATCCAGGTCCGGGGCACCAGCCGCTGAAGCCGCTGGAGAAAGGCCTCGCCCAGTTCCTGCCGCCAGAAGGGCCGCAGGTTCCGGTTCCAGAGCAGGCCCAGGGCCAGCTTCTCCTCGAAGAGCGGTTTCGGCGGGGGCGTGAGGTGGATCCGCCGTTCCCGGGCATCCTCGAACAACCGGCGCGCCGCCGGAATCTGGGGCAGGTCGAACAACTCGAAGAACCGGTAGATCGCATCCCCCTCCTGCCAGCCGTCGAAGCCGGCGTCACGCACCTCGGCGGCGCGGGCGGGGAGTCGTTCGGCCAGCCAGCGCATCTCCGGCCGGTAGGTGGCGGATTCCTCGGACACCAGGATGTGTACGCGCCGGGCGCTGCCGAAGATGCCCGCGAAGCCCTCGAGCATGGCCCGGGAGGAACCCAGAAGGGTGGCGCCCGCGGGATCCAAGCCCGCCGATTCGTAGGCCTGGTAGAGCCAGGCGGTGAGTCCGATGCCGCCGGGAACGGAATCCAGCTCGGTGACCGCGAGTCCCTGGTCGGTGATCAGCAGGTCGGGGCGGATGACCCGGGGCAACTCGTTGCGCTGGGACGGGTGGCGTTGGAGTTCGATCAGTTCCGGGGGCTTTCCCTGGTCGAGCAGGGTGGCGACCCAGTCCGGCGCCTTTCCCTCGATGGACCGTCGGTAGAGCAGTTGGAGGGCGCGATAGAACTGGAGGAGCACCCGGCCGAGGCTCTCGATCTCCCGGGCCACGGCCGGCGGCAGGATCAATGGCGATGGCGCGACCCGCCAGTCCTGGTCGGCGAACAGCCCGTCGGCGGGCAGTTGGGCGCGGACATGGGTGGCGATGCGGGTGGCATCGGGTGGGATGGGCAGGTGGGGGGACGGGACGGGCACCTGGGGTGGGGTCGTGTTCGGGCTTGGGGCCACGCCGCAGGCTAGGGGCGGGCCCGCGGGGGGTCAAACGGCGGTTGGCCGGCGGTTGGCCGGTCCGGTTCGGGCGAACGGCGGCCTGCCGCGGGCTGCGGAGGGGCCGGGCGAGCAGGGTTTCGGTGCCGTACGGTTCCAGCCAATCGTCGAGAGCGTTCTTGACCAATTCTGGGGGGCCTTATCTACTAGCGCAGTTCCCGGGCGTTCCATCGCGCAGTCGATCACAAGTAGGCTGTGCTCAGTGGGCGGTCTAGCTCCAGGCTAGTCGGTCATTCAGAAAAGCAACCGGGTCCATCAACATACTCCTCCCAACCCACCCGTAGTTATGGCGAGCGGTCATGTGAAGTGGTTCGATAACAAGAAGGGATTCGGATTCATCGCAAACGAAGGTGGCACGGACATCTTCGTTCATTATTCCTCCATTCAGGGCGGCGGCTTCAAAACCCTGAAGGAGGGTGAACTGGTTCAGTTTGAACTCATCGAAAGCGACAAGGGGCTGAAGGCCCAGAACGTGCAGCGGGCGGCAGCCTGAATCTCTATCTGAATCCCGATATCCGTCCGATGCACGACTTGCGCCCGCGGTGCGGGTGCAGGATTCCACCTTCCGATGGCGCCGGTGGCGCCTCCCCCTTGGCCCCCTTGGTTCCTTCGCGGACGGCGCTGAGCCTGGTGCCGTGGTGCGCCGGATGATCCGTCCGGGGGTTGGTTTGGCACGGTGGCATGGACCCGCCGCTGGCGGCGGGTTAGGCTCCCGGCGATGCGCGATGCACCCGCGGTACCAGCCGGCAGTGTCTATGTCCACGTGCCCTTCTGCTCGCAGAAGTGCGAGTACTGCGCCTTTTACTCCACCGCCGGCGACGCCTCGCTGATCCAGCGGTACGTCGACGCCCTGGTGCGGGATCTGGCCGCACGGCGGGACGCGGTCCGCAAGGCGCCCGACACCCTCTTCTTCGGCGGTGGGACGCCTTCGCTCCTGAACCTCCGCCAGTGGCAGGCCGTTCTCGAGACCTTCCAGCGTCTGGGCTGGAGCGGCGCCGGCGAATGGACCGTCGAATGCAATCCGGCCACCGTTTCCGCCGACAAGGCGCGGCTCCTGCGCGAGGGCGGGGTGAACCGCATCTCCATGGGCGTGCAGTCCCTGGACGAGCGCCTTCTGGACCGGCTCGGCCGTGTGCATACCCGGGACATGGTCTTTCGCTCGTACGACATCCTCCGCAACGCGGGGTTCCAGCGGATCAACCTCGACCTGATGTTCGGCATCCCGGGTCAGACCCTGGACATCTGGCGGGCCACCCTGGATGAGGTGATGGCCATGGGGAGTGAGCATCTCTCCTGTTACGAGGTGATCTACGAGGAGGACACCCCGCTCTTCGAACAGATGAAGGCCGGCGAGTTTGACGTCGACGAAGCCCTGAACGCCGGGATGTTCGACCTGCTGGTGGAGCGCGCCGAATCCGCCGGGTTCCGGCAGTACGAGGTTGCCAACTTCGCCTTGGACCCTGCGCGGGACGGTGGGGCGGCGGGTGGCAACGGGGGAGGGATCGGGTTGGCCGGGGTGGGTCTTCCGGGGGAGGCCTGCCGGCACAACGTGAACTACTGGCGTGGCGGGGATTACGTGGCGTTCGGGCCCAGCGCCAGCGGGTACGAGGGCGGATGGCGATATCGGAACGTGGCCAACACCACCCGGTACTGCGAGTGCGTGGAGCAGGGGGCCTCGGCGGTGGAATGGGAGGAACGGCTTTCACCGCGGGCGCGGGCCGGTGAGATCGCGGCCTTCGGACTGCGCATGAACACGGGATGGGCGTGGGACGACTTCGTGAAGGCGACCGGTTTCGATCTTCGCGAGGGTTGGGGCGGGGAGATGGAGCGTTTGGTGGCGGAGGGTTGGGGCGAGCGCGGCGACCGGGGGTTCCGGTTGACCCGACGCGGTTTGCGGTTCGCCGACGCCGCCGGCGCCGAATTCCTGCGACCGGATGAAGGAACCGAGGTCCGCGGTGTCGGGGCGCGTGGCTTTACAGGGGTTCGGAAGGCTCCTACCGTGGCCGGCCATGTTGGTGGCGGATCGTGAGCGCGTGGTTCTGGGCATGAGCGGAGGCGTTGATTCCTCGGCGGCGGCGGCGCTTTTGCTCGAGCAGGGGTACGACGTGGTGGGCATCACCCTGAAGCTCTGGCCCCAGGACTGCGTTTCCCGGGCCGAGGACAAATGCTGCGGCCCCCAGGCGGTGGCGGATGCGCGGTCCGTGGCCCACAAGCTGGGTATTCCGTTCTACCTCGTCGACGAGGCCGAGGATTTCCAGCGCGAGGTGATCCAGTATTTCGCCGACGAGTATCGTGCCGGGCGCACGCCGAACCCGTGCGTCATGTGCAACGAGAAGCTGAAGTTCGGCACCCTGCTGAGGCGCGCGCGGCAGCTCGGGGCCGGGACGGTGGCGACCGGCCACTATGCCCGGGTCGAACAGGACTCCGCCACCGGCCGGTTCCTGCTCAAGCGGGGCAGGGATCTCCGGAAGGACCAGAGTTACTTCCTCTTCTCGCTCCGCCAGGACCAGTTGGCCCACGTCCGGTTTCCGCTCGGCGACCTCACCAAGGCCGACACGCGCGACATCGCCCGCGAGTCCTCCCTCAAGACCGCCGACAAGGAGGAGAGCATGGAGATCTGCTTCGTGCCGGACAACGACTACGGGCGGTTTCTGGAGAAGTCCAAGCTGGTGTCCCGGCATCGCGGGGAGATCGTCGATCGTTCGGGCAAGGTGCTGGGTCATCACGACGGCATCGAGTTCTTCACCATCGGGCAGCGGCGCGGTCTGGGCATCGCGGCTCCGCAGCCGTTGTATGTGCTCGACCTCGACCCCGCCCGGAACCGGGTTGTCGTCGGCCTGGAATCCGACCTGGAACGTCCCTCCCTGGTGGTGGAGCGGTGCAACTGGATCCCCTGGACCGAACCGCCGGAGACCGTCGAGGCGCTGGTCAAGATCCGCTACAACCACCCCGGCACACCGGCGGTCATCCGGCCGGCGGCCGACGGCTCGGCCGAAGTGGTGTTCCGCGAGCCGCAACGCGCCGTGACCCCGGGCCAGGCGTGCGTCTTCTACGACGGCGACCTCGTGCTCGGCGGCGGCTGGATCTCGCGCCGCACCCCCGAAACGCCCGCACCCGGCGCATGAAGGCCTCCAGAACTCATTGCGTCGTCTGGGTCACCGTGCCCAATCGGCCGACCGCGCGGCGCATCGCCAAAGCCGTGCTGGAGGAGCGCCTCGCCGCCTGCGTGAGCATCGTTCCTGGCGTTGAATCGCACTACTGGTGGAAGGGCGCGGTCGATTCCGGCCGTGAGCTGCTCCTGGTCATGAAGACGGTCCGCCGCCTTCTGTCCGCGCTCGAAGAACGGGTGCTCGCGGAGCATCCCTACGAAACGCCGGAGTTCGTGGTCGCCGCCCTCACGCACGGCAGCCCGCGCTACCTGGAATGGATCGACGCCAGCGTGGTGCCGCCGCCGCCCAGGCCGCGCCGGCGCGGGTCTGGGGCCTGAGCTTGGCCCGTGGGCGGCCGTGCCGCGGAGCCTGCGGCAGGCACAGGGATTCAGACGCCTGCACGCTGGAGTTTGGACCTCACCCGGGCAGAATGCCGCGGTCATGTTCTCCCCCGTTTCCTCGAGGTTCGCCCGGTGGGTCCGGTTCGCGGCGTGCTCGATATGGCTCGGCGCGGTTGGGGTCCGGGGTGCCGGTGATGTCGACTGGCCGGTGGCGCTGGGGGATGCCGGCCAGCGGCATTACTCGCTGCTGTCCCAGATCCACACCGGAAACGTGTCGCGGTTGTCCGTCGCGTGGACCTATCGCAGCGGCGATGCCAGCCCTCAGAACCGGTCCCAGATCCAGTGCAATCCGGTGGTCGTGGACGGCGTGCTCTATGGCACCACACCGACGCTGAGGCTGGTGGCGCTGGATGCGGCGACCGGGGTGCAACGGTGGACCTTCGATCCGTTCGAAGGCGAATCCGGCGACAACGCGCTGGGGGTCAACCGCGGGGTGGTGGTCTGGAAGAGCGGCGCGGAGAAGCGCGTGCTCTACACCGCCGGCCAGTACCTGCATGCCGTGGACGCCTCCACCGGCCGGCGGATTCCGGCGTTCGGCGTGCAGGGCAGGGTGGACATCCGCGACGGCCTGGACCGACCGGTCGCCGAGCAGTTCGTGTTGGGGAACACCCCGGGGGCCCTCTACAAGGACCTGCTCATTCTGCCGACGCGGGTTTCGGAGGGACCTGGGCCGGCGTCGCCGGGGCACATTCGCGCCTATGACGTGCGGACGGGGCGGTTGGTCTGGGTGTTCCGGACGATTCCCCACCCGGGTGAGTACGGCTACGAGACCTGGCCGCCGGACGCCTGGAAGACCGCCGGTGGCGCGAACTGCTGGGCCGGAATGGCGGTGGACGAGGCCCGCGGGATCGTGTTCGTGCCCACCGGTTCGCCGGCGTTTGATTTCTGGGGCGGCGACCGGATCGGCGAGAACCTGTTCGCGAACTGCCTGCTGGCCCTGGACGCGGCCACCGGGAAGCGGCTGTGGCATTTCCAGGCCGTGCGCCACGACCTTTGGGACCGTGATTTTCCCGCGCCGCCGACCCTGGTGACCGTGACGCATGAGGGCCGGCGCGTGGACGCCGTGGCGCAGGTCACCAAATCCGGACACGTGTACGTCTTCGAGCGTGAGACCGGCCGGTCGCTGTTCCCGATCGAGGAACGGCCGGCGCCGCGGTCCGATCTCGTCGGCGAATCGGCCTGGCCGACCCAGCCGGTGCCGCTCGCGCCGCCGCCGTTCGTGCGACAGGTCTTCACCGAGGACATCGTCACCGACCGCACCCCCGAGGCGCGGCGCGCGGTGTTCGCGCGATGGCGGCAGGTGTTGCCGCACCAGCCTTGGTTGCCGCCCAGCACCCAGGGAACCATCGTTTTCCCGGGCTTTGACGGCGGTGCGGAATGGGGCGGCGCCGGGTTCGATCCCTCCACCGGCCGGCTCTATGTGAACGCCAACGAAATGCCGTGGATCCTGCAGATGGTTCCCACTGCCGCCGCCGGCGGGGAGGGCAACATCGGAACCCCGGAACAATTCTACAGCGCGGTTTGCGCGTCGTGTCATGGCGCCGACCGCAAGGGCGAAGCGGGGCGGAACATCCCCCCGTTGCTTGACCTCGGCCAGCGCCTCAAGGAGGACGACATCGTCAACCTCCTGGCCACCGGCCGGGGCAACATGCCGTCGTTCAGTTTCCTGGCCGAACCCGAGCGCCGCGGCCTCGCCAGGCTCCTGCTCGGACTGCCCAATCCCGCCGCCACACCCGAACCCGGCGGTGAACGCCATCCCGAGCCCGCCACCTCCGCGGCCCTCATCCGCGCCCCCTACGGCCATACCGGCTACAACCGCTGGACGGATCCCGACGGCTATCCGGCCATCAAACCCCCTTGGGGAACCCTCTCGGCCATCGACCTCAACCGCGGCACCATCGCCTGGCAGGTCCCGCTCGGTGAACTTCCCGAACTCACCGCGCGCGGCATCCCGCCCACCGGCACCGAGAACTACGGCGGCCCTGTCGTCACCGCCGGCGGCCTCGTCTTCATCGCCGCCTCCAAGGACGAACGCTTCCGCGCCTTCGACGCCCGCACCGGACGCATCCTCTGGGAGACCAGCCTTCCCGCCGGCGGCTATGCCACGCCCTCGACCTATTCCGTCGGCGGACGACAGTTCGTGGTCATCGCCTGCGGCGGCGGAAAGCTGGGAACCCGAAGCGGCGACGCCTACGTCGCCTTCGCCCTGCCGGTCGAATGAAACCTTTCGCATCCATCCGGCCCGGGCGTGCCGTCGCCCGTGGCCGTTCCCGGTTCTGTTCGCCGGCATCTGGCGTCGACAGGGCCCACCGCGGGGTCGGTCGGAACGCCGGCCCGCAGCGGGAGGGGTTCACCCTGATCGAGCTCCTGGTGGTCATCGCCATCATCGCGATCCTGGCATCCATGCTCCTGCCGGCCCTCGCGCGGGCCAAGGCCCAGGCGCAGGCCACCGCCTGCCGCGGCAATCTGAAACAGATGGGGATCGCCTGGGAGATCTACCTCGGCGACCACGACGAACGCTTCCCCGACCGTCGGGATCTCAAGACCGCGCTTCCCGGCGGCTACAAGCCCTGGGGCGGTTGGCCCCCCAGCGATCCCCGCGCCGGTTGGGCCCCGCGTGTCCTGATCCAGGAACTGCCGCCGTCCCCGATCTGGCAGTGCCCAAGCCTCCTCGGCCGCCGTCACCTCGATGTCGAACCCGCCCGGCAGGCGCCGTCGACCAATCAGCTCCCCGTGCGTTACTGGATGTGGCGCTTCGACCGGGTCGACGACCCCATCGCCCTCGACAATTTCTGGGGCAAACGCCGCGATGGCGTGCTGCGCGACCTGGTGGAGGCTCGCAATCCCCAGGTGGGCGCCCCCGAAGCCCTCTCCGACGTCGAGTTCGTCGTGGACATCTACTTCCCCGCCGCCGCGCCCGGCGTGGACGAACCGTTGCGGGGCTGGGGCGCCCATTCCAAGGGGCGCAACCGCCTCTGGCTCGACGGCCACGCGTCCTGGACCCGGGATCCCAGGCTGCGTTAGCGCCCCCGCGCCGCCGCCGTCATGTCATCGAGGCAGCGCGAGGCGGGGAGCGGCGAGGCAGACCCGGCGTTGACCTTCGCGAAGGTTCCGCGGTTCATCCCTGCATGACACGCGCTTTACCACGGGCACAGGTGCGCACCGATACCGCGGCTGCGGTGCTTGGCGTGCTGGTCCTTCTCCTCGGCATCGGACCGGCGGTTCAGGCGGAGGCGGATCCCGAGGGCCGTCGCAACCGGGCCGCCGGGAGTCGCCTTCCCGCAGGTCCCGGCCTTGCGCAGGCGTTCCCCGGCGATGCCGGCATTCGCACGCATCCCGACGTCATATTCGCCGATGATTTCGAGGCCGGGGCGATCGGGGAGGGATGGGACGAGGTTGGCAACAAGGGGGGCCGGGTGCTGTCGTTCGAGGCGCCCGGTGGGACCGGCACCAACGGGTTGGGGCGGCGCTCCCTGCGTGTTGAGGCGCATCTCGGTGAGGACACCGGCGGCGGCCTGACCCGTTGGTTCGAGCCGGCGGACACCGTCTTCATCCGGTTTCATGTGCGCTTCGCCGAGGACTGCGACTACGTGCATCACTTCGTGACGCTGCGGGCGAACAAGGGGCTCAAGGGCCGTGACCGCTGGAGCGGGTTCGGCGGCGCGGGCTTGAAGCCGGAAGGGGATGAGCGTTTCTCGACCGCGATCGAGCCCTGGGGCAACTGGGGTCGCTGGCAACCGCCCGGGCGCTGGAACTTCTACAGCTACTGGCACGCCATGGAGGCGTCGCGCGACGGCAAGTACTGGGGGAACGGCTTCGGCGTGCCCGATGCGCCCGTGATTCCGCGCGGCCGGTGGATCGCCGTGGAATTCATGCTCAAACACAACTCGCCGGGACAGCCCGACGGCGAGCAGGCGTTCTGGATCGACGGCAAGCTGACCGGGCACTGGGACGGCATCTCCTGGAGGCGAACCGAGTCGCTGAAGGCCAACGCGCTGACCCTGGAGAGCTACTTCACCGACCGCTGGACGCGGCACCCGGTGAACGTGGTCTGGTTCGACAACGTGGTGATCGCCCGCCGGTACATCGGGCCGTCGCACTGATCAGCCGTCCGGAGGGGCATCCTTCCGGGATCGGAGGCTTTCCCTGCTCGAAGGCGGTTCGCGGTTGCGCCGGGGCTTCAGGCCTTCACTGCGACCGCCTTCAGCGCTTCGGCCAGGGCTTCCCCTGCGGCCACGCCGGACAAGGCCGCCGCCTCGACGCGCGGTCCGCCGAAGGCGTCCCCGGCGAAGGCCAGAGGGGCGGGCTGTGCCAGGCTCACGCAGGGCGCCGGATGCACGCGAAGTGGGACGCTGTACTTCCAGCGGTGGTAATGGGTCGCCTGCACCGGGCTGCCGAGCCACGGCTCCGCCGCGGCCAACAGTGCCGCGGTCACCTCGGCCTCCGGCGTGTCCCAGTGTTCCCGGCTGAAATCCTGCCCGGCATGGATGGTCACCACGGAATGGGCTGGTCCTCCGCCCGGACTCCCGACGCCCTTGGCGGAATTGTCCGCCACCCAATGCAGCGGTTCGCCTTCCAGCCAGATTCCGCCGGGGGCCGGCACCCGGCTGCGGCCGCTCAGCCGCGCCAGGACCGTGAGGCAGGGCGCGTAGTCGATCGCCGCGAGGTCCGCTCCCAGCGGTTCGGGGAGGGTGACGCCACCCGCGTGGAGCAGGGCCAGGCTCTGGGGAACCGGCGCGGTCAGCAGCAGCGCGCGCGCCGCGTGCGCCGATCCGTCCTCCAACACCACGCTCCAGGCGTCCTCCACCACCTCCGCGCGGACCGCCTTCGCCTGCAGAACCACGTCCAATCCCCAGGCAAGATGCTTGGCGACGCCCGCCATTCCCTGAACGCCGCAGTAGCGCGCCACCCCGTTGTCCCGCAGCACGCCGTCCGGACCCGCAAAGCCCGTCGACCAGCGGCGGACGACCCCGGCCTTTTCCCAAGCGGCGACCCGCGTTTGGAACCGGGGATCATGCGCCGTGAAGAACTGGGCCCCCATGTCGGCGGCATCCGAATCCAGGCGTCGGGTCGCCATCCGGCCCCCGACGCCGCGGGCCTTCTCGAGCAACCTCACCTGGAAACCGCGCGCTTGAAGGACTTCGGCGGCGAGCAGGCCGGAAAGGCCCGCCCCCACGATGACAACGTCGGATCGGGTATTGCTGGAACTCATGGAAATTCAGACACGACAAACCCCACGCGATCGCGTTGGGCACGGTCGTGATGGGGATACTCGAACGGATTGCGCCGCGGATTGCCAGAAGGATGTCTCGCCGACGCGGATTTGCGTCCCCGCCGCCGGCAGGCATCCGCGCCCCGGAGCGGCGACAGAACCGCAGGCCACGGCGCGAGCCGTGGGTTCGTTGGGATCGGGACCGGGCCTCCGCATCCGGGCCCCGGGGCCGGGGCCTTCCGCAGGGGTTCCTGATCCAGGCACCCTGGCTCATGCGGTACCGGTACGAACCTCCTCCTGGCCCTGGTTCAAGGTCGGATCGGAAACCTGAAATCCCATAAAACACGGCATTGACGCACCGCATCCATCTGATATCCAAGGGCCCGCGTTTGTCGTCGCGGGTGTGGTTCAATGGTAGAACGCGGGCTTCCCAAGCCTGAAACGAGGGTTCGATTCCCTCCACCCGCTCCATTTCTTCAAAATCCCAATGAAATCGCACATCCTGAACGTCATTGACCGTCCTGGATGTTAGCATTATTGTTAGCAGCACTCGGCCCTTCACCGCCCCTTGGAAACCCAGCCGTCAACAGCCTCCCATGGCCTCCCTTCACCGCCGCCCCCGCTCCAAATTCTGGCACGCTGCCTGGCGGGACGCTTCCGGCAAGCTGCACCTCCGCAGCACGCACGAGTCGGTCCGCGCCAAGGCGATGGTTGTGGCACTCGCTTACGAACACGCGGAACGGGGCGTACGCACCGAGGCCGGCATCCGAAAGGTGCTGTCAGACATCCTAGAGCGGAATACCGGCCGCGCTTTGCAGACCCGGACGGTGCGCGACTGGTTCGCGGAATGGCTCAAGGGCAAGGGTGACGAAACCCAAGCCCGTTATGAAGGCATCTCCAAGGCGTTCCTGAAGCATCTGGGTGGGCGGGCCGATCAGTCCCTTTCAGCCATCACCCCGATGGATGTGCAGAGCTACATCGAGTCCGTACGGAGCGGCAAGGTGTCCGACAAGACGTTGGTAGTCCATTTGCAGGCCCTGAAGTCGGCCTTCACCCATGCGCGGAGAATGCAGTTGATCGAGGCGAGCCCTGCCGACCCAATCACCGTAAAGGTCGAGAGCGAAATCCAGCGCGAACTGTTCACGGACACCGAAGCCAAGATGCTGTTGGATGCCGCTGAGGGCGAATGGAAGACGCTCCTGCTCGTAGGGTACTACACCGGCCTGCGACTATCCGTAGCCGCAACACTCCGATGGGATGCCGTCGATCTGACCGCCAAGACAATCTCGGTCCAGAAGCCAGGAAAAGGCGGCCGAGCCGTGCGGATTCCAATCCACGACCGCCTCCATGACCACCTGATGTCCGTTGCCGCGACCGACCGGACAGATGAATGCGTCCTGCCGGACTTGGCCGGTGCCGATTCCGGCGGTAAGGCAGGCCTCAGCGAGGCGTTCAAGCGAATCGCCCGCCGTGCCGGCGTTGACCTGATGGAGGTGAAGCGCGCCAACGGTCACAAGTTCTGCAAGAGGACCTTCCACAGCCTTCGCCACGGATTCGTTTCGGCTCTCGCGAACGAAGGGGTTCCCCCTGAGCAGCGCCGCGCCATCACGGGTCACAAGACGGAAAGCGTCCACGCCCGGTACACCCACCTGGAAACCGAAGTCCTGAGGGGCGCGGTCAACCGCATGCCTGCCCTGCCTGACAATCCATCGGAGATGCCCGGCGATGCCACGCTCTATCCCTTCCCGAACGCTGGAGAATCTGCCAGTGGAGCAGCATCGTCCTGATTTTGAGCGCGCCCACGGACGCGAGAATCGAAGAAGCCGCCATCTGGGACGGCTGCGTGGGCAACGGCAACTGCGGATATTCCGCAGTTGATCCGCTATCCTGTGGGACCGGCCTTCCCACTGCCTGGAGTGGACTACCCACATCAGGAGTGGGCGAATCAGTGATCCTCCCCTGTGCACGCCGCCGCAATTCGGAGTTCAGCCTCGATCCGCCCCCGGCGTGGGCCCTGGGGACCGGCAGGAGCGACTGGAAGCCCGGCCTTCTTTCGCTCCTCCCGCCGCCGCTTCGCTTCCTTACGGCGCGTGGCGGTGGTAATCCCGGTGCCTAGGTATCCTTCCATCCCAAGCCGCATACATCCTATGGATCGCGGCGACGTGCAGTCCCGGAGCACGACACTGGCTCCCTCGTAGATTTCCTCCACGCGGGCGTTCAGCCGGCCAAGATCAGCACCCTCCTGGACGGCGTCGATGTAGGGTTTGGCGATGTCCAGAGGCCGGAGAATGTAGGCCAGCCAGTTGTCGAGTTCCTCCTGGCACACGAGCTCGCTCAGGTGGAGATCAGGGAAGATGGCACACGCGTCGGGTTGCCGTTCGTAGGCGGCCTGGAGGCGGGCAAACAGAACCGCAGCACTGTCGCGGTTAAGGCGCTCCCGGGTCACCAGGATGCCGTGGACGTGCGGGAGAGCCCAGAATTGAGGATGGAAGGCGAAGGCGAGGGAGCGGTTCCCATACGCCCCCAGGATCAGGCCGGTGCGTTTGAGGGCGGACAACCAGTTGAACGGCGTCTGGAGGCAGGCCTTGGTGCGGTCGAGGTTCAGGCCGTCGGGCGAAAGGTCCATTGGCGGAACGGTAGCGGACTGGGAACCGATGAACGGATGCTCATGATAGAGGCGGTCACGGGAACCCGGCTTGCCGGAGCGTTTGTGGACGACGAGGTGGAGGCCGGCACGATCAGCTGAGCCTTCATACGAGGCCGTGAAGGCGTACATGAACCAACCACGTTTTGCACAGCGCTCAACAGCTCCGGCGTACTGGGCCCAGGCTGGCTCAACACGAAGCCAGTGGGCGCAGGTGAAACAATGATCGGGAAGGTGACAGTGATGGCCGCGGAGACCGCACTTGGCGATCTGGAGGCCGTACAGTGGGAAGGATGAAACGGCCAAGGCAACGCTGGCGCGAGCGGCGTACTTGGTGTCCTTGATCTGGAGCCACTCGGATTCCTTGTAACGACGCAAGAAAATGGCAAGGGCTATCCGGGAGGCTTCTGGGAGGTGACGGTTGCGGAGAAGCTGGCTGGTACTGCTGCGGTCAACGAGACGGAGGTCGGTATCGAGGTCGCGAGGAAGGCCTCTGGACTTGGAGATGACGGAGTCGAGGTCCCGGTGGATGTAGGCGATCTCTTCATCGAGGGCCGCAAGTCGTTCGGAAACCGCAGGGGGCAGGCCCTCAGACAAGGAGGCCGCGTCCAGATCGGCAGGCTGGCTGGTACTGCTGCGGTCAACGAGACGGAGGTCGGTATCGAGGTCGCGAGGAAGGCCTCTGGACTTGGAGATGACGGAGTCGAGGTCCCGGTGGATGTAGGCGATCTCTTCATCGAGGGCCGCAAGTCGTTCGGAAACCGCAGGGGGCAGGCCCTCAGACAAGGAGGCCGCGTCCAGATCGGCAGGCTGGCTGGCCGCGTTCGCTGTCGCCACCGCATGCGCGGTATTCCTCTGCTTTGCATACCAGCGTCGTTTGGGGGGTGAGGGATGGGTTTGAGGGCCCTGGGAACTTGGCGTGGGCTCGGCGGCTTCACCGGGAATCGGTGTTCGCCCTTTGCTTGGTAGGGCAACGGCGGGTGTCTTCGGGCGGGAGGACTTTTCCTGTCCCTGGAGGCTGGCAGAATCGGCGGGGGAGGAAGCCGGGCAGGTGGAAGGCGGAGGACGTGAGGACTCCGAGCCCGGAGGGGCTCCTGCCCGGCAAAAGCGTCTGGCACTGGTATGGTCTGTCCTCACGTCCGCAAGCGGCCTTCCAAACCGCTCAATACCTACAGAACCCAATCTCAGGAAAGTGAAGCCGACCAATGGACCGGGTTTCGTGAGGGTATGGGACGATGATGGAGAGCTGTGTCCCCGCTCCTGAGCTTCCTGCGCGAACTCCAGCGCACGTACCAGCTCGCCGTGGTCGTCGTGCACCATGCCCGCAAGGACGCCGGCGGCACTCGGCCCGGGCAGGCCCTGCGGGGATCGAGCGAACTCCACGGCTGGGGCGACAGCAACCTCTACGTGCGCCGTCACAAGCAATCCCTCACCCTGACCACCGAACACCGTGCGGCCCCCTCGGCCGATCCCTTTGCCGTGCGGTTGACGCAAGAAGGTCCGGCCCTCGCCCTCTCGGCACCCGCTTTCCCCGTTACCCACCCCAGGGGAACGGAAACGGGAAACACCCGGTGCCATCGTGACATCCAGGCCCCTTTGTTCCGGCGGAGGATAGGGCAACGCAGGGATGCGACCCGAGCGCCGTCCGGGACCTGCGACAGCAGGAGTGAGAAACGCCGGGCGATCCTCCCCCAAACCGGGAGGGTCGCCCGGCCCTCCGTTCTCCTCTGCTGGAGCAGCCCCATGCGACAAATCCCAGGGGGCTTGGGGGACAGCGTCCCCCACCTCCAACCCATCCCCTCCACTCAACCCCCTCCATCATTTACCCCGATCATCCCACCCTCAATTACCGTGGGCGCGCTCAGATTCGATGTTAGGCGTTGACGATGACCAAATGCATAGGTCGGTGGACCAGTTGCACAGTGAGCCTGCCGCTCCCCGATCTCTTGCTTATCAAGCGTGCCATAAGCTGCTTTGGTAAGATCTCCGCGAACTTGAACTCCGAATCAGCCTCCGGGTCGACCTGAATTGTAATCTCCGAGTCGGCCAAACCCCGCAGCTTCTCGATGCATTCACGGGCTTGGTTCATATCCAGACGCAAGAAGACCGCCAGGCTGTCTGCTTCTGCCACGACTTCGCAGCGATGCCGAAGAAGGTCGGCAAGGGTGTCGTTGACCTGCTGGCCGGCAAACGTCCACCACTCGGTCCGTCCAGTTTCCTTCGCTGGTAGCAGATGCGTGTGCTCCGCTCGAACCCACGCGAACTCATCCCGGATCTCCTTCAACGCTTCGGTCGCGCGTTTGGACAGATGGTTGGGGATCGTGTCCTCGGCTGCGACTCGTTGGAGGCTCTGGGCCAATTGGAAGGAGAGTCCTGGAGCGCCCCCCATCCATCGGGTCTTGCCGCCTGAACCATCGGGCTCGACGTGCGCTTTCCGTGCCTTCCAGTCCACGTGGAGGACGCGCCACGTTCGGCCTGCCAAGCCGATGAATCGCGGTCCTTCGACCTGCGTGAGGAAGTTGCCTTGGTCCACAGTTCCGACTTCCTGGTTTCCGTGGAAGACGGTGAAGACGGGCGGGGTCGTGAATACCGAAAGCAGTTCGGAGAAGTAGCGGTAGCCGTAGTCGGCTTCTGCGGTTGGACCTAGCCCGAGGACTCCCTGGTCCTCTACCAGAATCCCCGTGCGCACCAAATGCTCCAACAGGCCTTGGATTTCTTCCCGCGGGAGGTCCCGGACGAACGGGATGCGCCCCAGCCACTGCTGCAAGCCGTGGATCCCCAGTCCGTTCTCCTGGAGGATGAGGGCGAGAAGCTGCTGCGTGAGAATGTGGTAGGGAGCCGCCGGAGCCGAAATCGGTTCCACGAAGCCGGCTTCCCACAGGGCGACGAGCGCGATGGTTCGATGCAGTGCGTTCTGGGACGTCGCAAGGAACAGGCAATTGCGACGGGTTCCCGGACGTCGTCCGGTGCGTCCGATGCGTTGGAGGAATGAGGCGACCGTGTTCGGGCAGTCGATCTGGATGATCCGGTCGAGGTTCCCGACGTCGATGCCCAGTTCGAGGGTGCTCGTGGCGACGATGACGCAGTTGCTGGCCTGGCTGAACGCCGCCTCGGCTTGGCGTCGTTGGTCGACGCTGAGGGAACTGTGGGAAAGGTAGGTTTCGACACCATGACTGCGGAGCGCGGCAGCAACCTGCTCCACGCGGGAGCGGGAGTCGCAGAAGACGAGTCGCTTCTCTCCTCGGTGGAGGGACGAGATGACGATGGCCGCATTCTCCAGGCTGCCAACGTAATCAATCTGGACCTCCGGCGCAGCGATGCCGTTGGATGGCGCCACAACGGTCGTCTTGTTGCCGCTGCAATGGCCCGCGAACCATTCCAGCAATTGGTCTGGATTACCGACGGTCGCGGAAAGCCCGATCCGTTGGGGTTCGGCCGGAGCCAGACGGCTGATTCGCTCCAAGACAAACAGGAGATGCCAGCCCCGGTCGTCACCGGCGAAAGCATGGATCTCATCGACCACCACGGCCCGCAGCGAGGCGAAGAATTGCCGGTGCTCCACCTTCCGGGAGACCAGCATCGCCTCCAAGGATTCCGGGGTGGTGAGCAGGCAATCCGGCGTCGTTCGGAGAATCTGCTGTCGTCGCGACTGGGTAATGTCGCCGTGCCAGACCGCACAGCAGCGGCCGACCAAACCCAAGTAGTATTCCAGCCGCTCGTGAAGGTTGTTCAGCAGCGCCTTGAGCGGGCAAATGTAGAGAATTGAAAGGCCGTCCCATTCTTCAGTGAGCATCCGGGACAAGAGCGGGAAGATGGCTGACTCGGTCTTGCCGCCTGCGGTGGGTGCGATCAGCAGGGCGTGATTGCGCGCGAGAATCGGCCCGATGCTGAGCTCCTGCAGAGGACGAAGCTCCTTCCACCCCAGCGAATTGACGATGTGGTGCTGAAGCGCTGGGTGGAGCTTTTCGAAATGGCTCACAGGCTCAATTTGATGTCATCGACGCTCGCCACTCCGGCGGCGGATTGCTCGACCAACGTCAGCTCCGTGGGGGTGACCGTCAGCGCGTAATCGCGACGGGGATCGAAGTCCGGAAACTGGTCAATGCGGTCCAAGACATCGCCCACCAGCTTCTTGAGGTAGAGCCGAGGGGCGACGCCCACTTTCCCGCCCAGCTTCCCAGCAACCGCCTGCGCCAAATCCTCCAGCAGAGCTGAATCGGCTCGCTGCCGAATCCTCTCCGTGTGGGGCGATCCTTGGGCGAACAGATGAGTCACCCGTGTTCCCACCTCGACCAACGAATCCTTGGTGAACGGCGAAAGCCGCAACTGGACCGCTCTCGGGTTGTCAAAGCGCGCCTCCGTAGTGAAGTCCACGTGAAGGCGCTGTGCCAGGGGCGCGAGACGCTGGATTCCCTGCGGACCGTCAAAGAAGGCAGGTGTGCCCGTGATGACGAGGTAGAGTCCCGGGAAGCGTCCCGCGTCGATCTCGTCGATGAGCTGCCGAAGGGCGTTGAGCGCCTTTTCCCTCACGTCGCCGCGCACGCGTTGCAGGGTTTCCACCTCGTCGAGAATGATCAGAAGCCCGGGGAGGCCCGAGTCCCGCAGCAAGGTGAGCAACCCTTGGAGAAAGCCGAGCGCTGCAAAGTGGTCCACGTCTCCCTTGATGCCGGCTGCGCGCTTTGCCTCCGCCCCGACGGACGGTTGACCGCCCAGCCAAGCGAGGATGCCATCCGCCACCGCCTTTTGGTTTTGGGTGACGGCGGTTCGATACGCCCGAAGGGCGATGGCGAAAAGCGGAGTGGTTTTGCTGACGGCTTGGAGCCGTTGTTCGATGAGTGCGTTGGTTCGTTCGAGGAGTGCTTCCTGGGTCGGTTCCGCGCTGCTGGCGGCAAGCACGTCTTCCTCCAGGGCGAAGAACCATGCGTCCACGATACTGCGAAAGGCGCCGCCATCGACGTCATTCGTCCGAAGGCGCTCGATCAGTCGGCGATAGATTGTTTCCAACCGGTGGAGTGGGGTTTCCGTCTCCGAGATCTGGACTTCGGTGACCGCAAAGCCCTTCTTGAGCGCCCGATCCTGAAGCCACCGGGCCAGGAAGGTCTTGCCGCATCCGTAGTCCCCTCGAATCGCCTTGAAGACGGCTCCACCCTTGCCGACCCGATCCAATTCTTCATCGAGGCAGGTCGAGAATCGATCCAGTCCCACGGCCAAGGCTTCGACGCCATTCTTGGGCACTGTTCCCCGACGCAAGGCGTCGAGGATTTCGAGTCGTTTCTCGGGGCTGACGGTCATGGTTACGGGAGATCAAATTGAGATTTCAGCAGTTCCCGGTTGAGACGAACCGTGCCGGAACTGTCGTCGATGGAGAGCACCGGATACCCCTCCACATTCAGGATGCGCCGCAAACTGGAGAGGATTCCCGGCAGCCGGAATTCCGGAACTCCGGTTCGCGAAGACAGGGCGACGAGTAGCAAGGCGCCGCCCCGTTCCTCGATGGCTTCGAGCGTCTTGCGGATGATTTCGGCCGAAGGCGCCACGCGCCCGGCGAGGCTCAACTGCGATTTGAACACCTCGGACTTCAGCAACGCGCCAATCCAGTCGGTCTCCGTGGAGGTCGGCGTCGGCGTCCTCGGATCGAAGAGCGGCAGTCCGGTGACTTCTTTCGCGACGGGTGGGAGAGAGGGCGGAGTCGGTCGCTTGGTCTCCGCGACGGCTCCACCCGCAAACCACCATTCCGGCAATCGCTGAGCCACGGCCACCCAGCCTGAGGGCAGGTTCTTTTCCTGCGCGAGGACGGCGAGGGGCACGATCACCTCCTGAGGGGAAATCCCTCCGTGGTATCCGTTCTTGCGGCTGGTGTAGATGATCCGCTCGCTCCAGGGAGCGATGAATCCACCCGAGGCGAACGGCGCGACGCGCTCGCCCTTGACCTCGAATTCGCGAGGTTCCGGCTTCCCCTGATTGCTTCGGTAACGGTCGCTTCCTTCCTGACGGACGGGCTCCGTGTTGTGCTCGATGATGTGACCGTGATCGCTAGTGAGCACCACCACCCGATCTGCGGCCGTGGCGGCGGCCAGCAATTGCTGGAGCAAAGGAACCCGTTCGATGGTCCAGCCCATGTTGAGCTGATCCCCCTTCAGGAGGTGATCGTCGATGGCATTCACCACCACACCCACCACCGGCCGCTTCTCGTGGATCGTGCGTCGGACCTCCTCGCTCAACCCGATGCCGTCCCGCTCCGAGAGACTGCCTTTGAGGAACAGCACCGGTTGCGTGGCGGCGGTATTGTGTTCGGAGAGCGCCGGATGATTGCGGAAGCCAACCTCTTCCCCGGCAGACGCCACGGCCTGCTCCCGACCCACCAGCAGCAACCGGCGGGACCACTCGGTGATCGTGGGGAGTCCGGCGATGGCAAAGTGAGGTTTCTCCGGATTCGCGGGAACCGCTTCGAGGAACCCTTGCTGTGAAAACGCCGACGCGAGTTCCTGATGGATGGCCAGGCTCAGCCCGTCCAGGACGAGGAAGAGGACCCGATGCTTCTTCGCCAGCGGGACCACGATCTGGGGAATCAAGTCTTCGACGGTAAACAGGCCGTCTCCACCTCGCAGCGTCCATTCCACCAACGCGGAGCCGAATCGCTGATTCTGCTGCTCCCGCGACGCGTCCACGGGCGCCAGGATCTCGCGATAGGCTCGGGTCAGTTGAGGATGGCTGTCCCCGTGGAAGAGGTGGCGACGGGCCCAATCCACAAAGCCACCGTCCTGATGATACTCGGCGGCAAGACCGGCGAAGTCGGACGGCACCGGCGCTGGTTCGCGCAATCGCCAGCGGCAAAGGCGAATGGCCATTTCCGCGCGCTGGATCCGGTCCGGCTCGCGATTGGCCAGAAGATGCTGTCGAACGTTGGTGAACGCCGACTCCGCCGCCCTGAGTCGCTCGCTCTTGGGTTCCTGGGTGAATGCCAGCAGGGCTTCTCCCAGCAGGCCCAAGCGTTGTTCCAGTCCCATCTGGGACGCGTCGCTCAGGTAGGCGAAGGATTCGATGCGAAGTTGTCGCAGGAGCTGGTCGAAGGCTTCGAGGTCAGAACAAAGTGCTGCCGACGCAGGCTCTTCGAGTTCGCGGACAAGCCATTTGATCCCGGTTTCGCCCAGGGCCTGTCCGTCTTTCGCGGACGGATGCTCGCCACCGAACATCGGCTCCAGCCGGGCTCCCGCCGCAATGAGCTCTCCGGCCGGGTTCGGACGGAATACGACCTGGCACGCCAACGCCAATGCGGGAATGGACACCGGAGGGGACACCCGCATGGCACCCAAGACCAATCCGGCGGAACTGCCGGCATGGCGCTTCAGCCAATCCTGGATGGGCGCAACTGCCTCCTCGGTCAGCGCCTCAAACTTGGGTTTGGACTCGGGCTTGCGCGCCCAATTGATCAAGTCCAGCAGGTCGGGCTTTCCGGAACGAAACCCGAGGCTGTGCCGTAGGAGCATTTCCCATGCGGTCTCGCTGTCGAGCCGTCCACCTGCCACGGGAGGATACCCTTCGTCAGGCCGCGCCTCTGCCAACGCCTCGGCCATCCAGCGAACACCCGCGAGCCGGGGCTCGATGTCCTTCGCCTTGAACAGTTCCTTCAGGATCTCCTTGGAACTGATGTGAAAGAGTTTCCGCCGCGCCAGTCGCGCCAGCACGTCTTCGCCCAAGCGCCGGTCGGCAACGCTGGTGAGGAGCACCAGTTGTTCCGGTGGTGTCCGCGTCAGGGCCTCCCGAATCGCGAGCTCGGAGTCGCTCTGAACGATGATCTGCTCCACGCCATCGAGGTGGAAGGTCGCCGGGCCAAGCCAACGCTCCTGCACCTGCAATCCCACCGCCCGCGCCTCCGGGAAGCGCTGTCGGATGGCGCTGACTTGGGTGCGAATCTGGTTGAGCGTCAGCATGCCGGTTTACCCGTTGTGATTGGGCTTCACGTCCAGTGCGAGACGGACGCCGAACAGGACCATCGTCCGCTGGCCCAAATCGATGTGGCACGCCGCATCCGCGTGGATGAGTGCGTGGAGAGAAGCCGTCACCACGATCATGTTGCTCCGTTCATCCGCTCCCCCCTTGGACAGAGGGCGGATGTGATGGACTTCGAGGACCTCGACAATCTGTGCTTGGGGCAAACCGGGGGGCAGTTGGTCACCGGCGACCTGACTGGCGCCGTAGAGCGATTTCAGCTCCGTCACCAACCGACGGTTGCGTGCCAGCCGGTCTGGCTGGTTGGCGTAGATCTGTTCGACCTCTGTCGCGTCGCTTCGATGCCAGGACGCACCAGCCACAGGAAGGGGCGGCGCGGGTGGGTTCCAGGTAGGCGCTGGCGTTGGCGACAGGGGAACCACGAGGACACTGGCTCCCGGAGTTGAGGGCGGGGTTGCGCCCGGAGTCACGGGAACCGGGACCGGGACCGGGGCCGGGGCCGGTGGCGTCGGTGGACGATCCGCCAGCAGGGTGGCCGCATCGTCTTCAATTCTCGCCAACGTCCCCGGCAGGGCGACGTCCTGTTCGTTTCGCGTCAGAACTTCCTGAACTCGTGAGGTGATGGCGGCACCCGCCGCCTGCCGGTAGTCGGTCAGACGGGAAGCGGAATCGATGATGTTCCACTTCGTTCGCTGCAACGCGCTGGAGACCGAAAGCGCTTGCCGGATGGAAGTGCCGAGAACCAGCGGAAGCTGCGTCCACGGTGCCGCAGCCAAGGCCGCAATGACCTGCGTCTCGGTTGCACTGCGGATGGCTTCGAGCAAATCGCGACCGGCGCGGGCCGTGGCCAGCCGTTCCGAGGCATTGGCAGCGATTCCGCGCTGTTGCAGCCGCTGTTCCAATTCCGCCACCAGCGCTTGCGCGCCCGACTGAAACTCCAGCGCCTTGGCTTTGAGGTCGGCTGTCAGTCTCGCGACGTTGGAAGCATTGCAAATCGAACCCGGGGTGAGCCCAAAGATGGCCTGGGCACGCACACACGCTTCCTTCCATTGAGCCGCTGTCGGCAATGGCTGGCTCCGCAGCTCCATCTCGTCCCGGAGCGTATCCAGCGAGGCCTGCACCGGACCGCCATGCAGGGTCAGCGACCGATCCGCCTGCGTGGCAAAGAAGAGAATGATGAGGTTCTGAAGTTCGAGCGGCAGGCCCATCGGCTGTGGTTCATCAATCCACCGCCGAAGTTTGCCCACCGTGGTGGCTCCTTCTCCGCCTTCCTTCGGCGCGAAGTGCTGCCGCCAATGACCGTCCACGACCAAATGCGTCTCGCCCATGGTCGCCAGCTTCAAGGGCTCGGCGATCAGCTTCACATCGCGGCGGTTGGCCGGGTCCACCGGGGAACGGCCGTCGGCGGATTGCAGGGCCTTCTCCAACTCCACCCACACCCGCTTGATGCTGGCCCCGGAGATCCGCCCGTCCGCGGAAAACTCCGGATGTCCCGGAAACTGTCCCTTGAGCGCTTCGCTCATTGCCTCCTGAACGGCGTCCTTGAGGGTCGCCGCCGAGGGAACCGGGATGGCGATGCTCGGATGGAGACTCAAGATCTGCTCGTCCGGGTCGAGGGTATGGGCCGAATCCAGGCACGACTTGTCGGAGGCCAGACCGTAGGCGGCTTCGAGGTAGCCTTTGATCTTCTGACGCAGGGCCCGGGACTGGTTTTCCAGGATGACCTTGGCCTGCGTTCGTTCCACGGCCGAGAGCCGGGCGGCATAGGTATCGAAGCGGCTCCCTGTAAGGACATGGTCCAGCTTCACCAACAGGCCCAGTTCGCGTTGGGCGGAGTTGTTCAGGAAGGACGGAATCCACGCGATGGTGCGCGATCCCTTCGGCACTTCGCGGCGGAAGCCATCGATCTTCGCCAAGTCATCCCGTGGTCCGTGGTTCTCGTCCTTATCGAAGGGGAAATCGATGATGACCTTCCAGTCTTCCGCCTGGTTGTTCAGAGTCTCGTGGTTGAGTTCCCGGACGTTGGCGAAGAGGAACTGGCATTGCCGTTTGGTTCCCCGCCAGAGGAAGTCGTGGCTGATCCAAAGGGCGTCCGCCAGTTCGAGACCCATCATCTCGTAAACCAGCTCCTTCACCTTCCGAATCCGGTTCCCGGCGTTGTCCTCGGTGGCGGCCTGATTCACGAGGCTGTCGGTATCCACCCCGGCCAACTGCACGCTGACGGCCGGATTGCCTTCCTCGTCGCCAATCTTGATCTGGCCGATCTCGGACGCCCACTCGCGGCACTTCTGCAGGACCACGCGGCCTTCCTGGCCGGGAATCGGCGTCTTGATGCTGCCGTGGTTGAGCGCGGCCAGTTTGTTGACCGTCATCGCCCGGAAGGACTCCACCTCCGGGGCGAGCGCCGAAAGCAGCAACGTCTTGGCAAGGCGATCATCCCGGCGGAATCCCATGACCTTGGGATCGGTCGGGCTACCCGCGTCGGCCTGCTCCTTGCGGATGCCGTTCTTGGCTTCGATCAGCGGCAGGAGTTGCTGGAGGTAAAGCCGCCGGGCGTTCTCGAAGTGGACGCGGATGACGTCGCTGAAGGGCTCTTCGCCCTTCATGATGATGTCGAAGATGTCGCCGACCGGAATGATCTGTCCGAGTTCCAGCGTTTCCTTCTGCTCCACCAACAGCATGAGCATGATCTTCAACGCGGTGCGCTCGCGCTGAAGCAGGGTGGAGAGGGCTACCAGGGTCTCCATGAGGGCCGGACTGAACGGGTAAATCTTCCGGAACTGATTCCGGTCGCCCTCCTTGGTTTGCAGCACGTCCAGCACGTCGCGCCGCAGCTTCTCGGTCTGGCGGAACGCCTCGTCGATCTGCTGACGAGCAGCTTCGCTCTTCGGTTTCAAGACGCGCTTCTGCGCGATGGTCGGCAGGTTGCGGTCTTCGAGCTTGATGACGTCGAAACGCTGGTCGAAGTGCTTGATCGAATCGTCGAGGGAGACGTATTGCGCGCCCAGCATGGTGTCGCCCACGAGCTCCCGCAGACTCTTCTGGCGGGCGATGAAGCTGATCAGCGGGACATCCCGCTTGGCGTTCTGCGATTCGACCAGCTTCGCCAGCAACTGGCCTTGCTGGGTCACGAACTCCGGTTTGCCCGCGTGGCTGGCCAGCCAGAGGATGAGTTCGTCGAGGAAGAGGATGATCGCATCGTAGCCCAGCGACTTCGCGTGGTTGCTGATGACCGACAACCCGTTGTCGAGGTCGATGTATTCCGCCGTGCCGTGGGCGTGGGGAAAGATGGTGGCAACCAGCGAACCCACGAGGCGGACGCGCTCAGGGTGCTGCGGGTGCGCATTGCCGGCCCGGTCGAAGGAGGCGGCATCCCACGCGGTGCCGAGTTCGCCCCAACCGCTGTCGTCCGAACTGGCTTCGCCGTTGATCGCCTTGAAGAAGGCGGCGTCACCCATCTGCTTGCGCAGGTTTCGGGCGCTCTCGATCAGCTTCTCGGAACGATAGACGCCCGGGTGCGGCTTGTCGGGATGCAGGCGGGTCACGAAGTCGGTGTAACCCTCCAGGATGGCCGACGTGAGATCCGTCTTCCCGATCATGTGGAACGGCACCAGGAGGAACTTCTTCCCGTGGCCCCAGTCGTTCCAGTTGGTCTCGGCCAGCAGCGTGGGGAACTCCGCGAACCTCTGGATCGCCGGATGGTTGGCGAGCATGAGGTTCAGCACCGCCATGAAGTGCGACTTGCCGGAGCCGAAGCTGCCGTGGAGGTAGGCGCCCTTGCTGGAGTGCGATTGCAGGCTGGATTTGACGAGGTCCAGCGCCTGCTTGAAGCACTTCGCCAGCTCCGGGGTGACGACGTAGTTCTCCAGCGTCTGCTCCGGGTTGCCGAGGCCTTCGGTGAGGCGGAGGACGAAGTCCCCTTGCCGCACTTGATCCGGCAGGTCGATGAGGTCTTTGAGGTAGGCCATGTTTCAGTCCTTCACGTCGTCGTCATCGCGAGCTGCTTCAGGTCCGCCAGGGACTTCCCGAAGCGTTTGGCTTCTTCGCGGACGTATTCTTCGTAGTAGTCGCCCATCTTCAGGCCGAACTCGGGGTCGAGCTGGTTGTGCCACTGCTTGAGCCAGGGCAGCAGTTCGTTCAAGCCGGCCAAGACCAGCAGGAGCTTCGGCTGACCGGCCCCGGTCTGTTGCAGCTCGCCGTAATGGGCGGCGAGCGCCTTGGCTTGTTGCAGGTGGTCGAGGCCGGCCCAGGCAACGGTCAGGCACGGGTCGCCGTCCCGGCTGCATCCGGGGTAGCTGATGAAGCGTTCCTTGGGCACGTCCAGCTTGCCGCGCAGGGACCAGAAGACGGAGGAACGGAAGTCGGCGCTGGCGTATTTGGGTGGGACCGGGATGTCGCCGATGCGTTGGGCTTTACGCACCTTGGCGTCGGCTTCGAGGCGTTTGCGGTCGGCGTCGGACAGGTTCGGGGCGTTGAGTCCGAGTTCGTCGTCGATGGCGTCCTCGGCGCGTTGCTTGTCCCAGGTCTCCTCCCAGACCACGCGCTTGCGGAGACCGCTTTCCTTGTAGCGCTGACCCGGGAGGAACGGGACAGCGGCGCTCTGGATCAGTTCGGCAACCAGCTTGTGCGGATCGTAATCGGCGCGGCCACGGTAGTTCTCGGCGGCTTCGCGGAAGGCGGGATCGAAGACAAGGTCGGTGACCTGCTGGGTGGTGAGCAGTTCGATCTTGGGCTGAAACGCCTTCGCGGCCTCGCTGCCCTCCGGGGCGTTCAAGTCGCGACCGATGACGCGCTCGATGCGGTCCAGCAACCATTTCTCCAAGGCCGTCTCCAACTGCTCGTCCCACGGCTCGGTGTTCCAGCGGCGCTTGTATTCGGGCTGCTCAATGAGGCGGATGTTGGAGTCGTCGGCAATGCGTTTGATGCGGCGTTCGACCAGCTCGCGATACGCGGCGGGCCAGTGACTCGGAACTTCCGTGATGGGCGTGGAGCCGTGCCGTTCGAACCAGGTCGTTTGCAGTTCGCCCGCTTTCATCTTTCGGGCCATGACGATCTCGAAGGCGCGCTGACCAAGTTCGATGCCGTCGGGCGGAATCTGCACGGCCCCGTCAGATTGGCTTGATCGAGCTTCGGCTTCGATGAGGTTGAACGACTCGTAGATTTGCCAATCGAGTTCCTCCTGCCATGCGATCATTTGGCGGCGCATTCCGTGCCAGTTATCTCGGGCGCGGGCTAGGCACGCGCGTAGGTCCCCGTTGCCGTGGGGGCCGTTCCACACAGCTAGCGTGGTGGCAGGCGTATGCGCCTGCATGGCCGTGCTGGTTTGAACGAGCGCGCCCGAGAGTTGTGTCGGTTGGTGCGCTGGGATGGGAAAGCTCACTAGCTGAGCAGCGCCGAACTCGTAGAAATCCTCAAACGCGTCCGTTCGCTGGCGCGCCCCCTTATCATCCACCGTGCTTCCCTTGTTGTGCGAAACTTGCTTTAACCAAAAACAAGCCGCTGAACTATTCAGCACCCCAACGATCTTTGCATGGTCCGTTTCATCAAAACCGGCGGGAAGTTTGATGATCGGTGCCGACTGCTTGAACACCTTACCGCCCCGATCAATAACAAAATGGTTGTGAGTGCCGACAAATGCGACAGCGATGCTGAGTGGAGTCATCAGCTTGTGCGCGGTGAGTCGTCCAAATTCGTGCCATTCAAGGCCTGCTTGAACCTTGGTCTTGTTGCCAAACATCCTATTGTTCGCCAAACACGTCCGTGCTTGCCACAAGGCCCTTAAAACGGAGTGTTCTGGTGATAAGCGAATCGGTTTAAAGTCGATTCCATAAGGCCAAACCACGCATTCGTTCTCGTTAATTGTCCAATCACGAATTGTATCGCCCTCAATCATCAACCGTCGGCTGCTTGCAGGCAGTCCACTTCGTTTTAGAGCCAACTCGGGTCGGAGATAGATGTCGTCTTCTAATGTAAATGCTGTGATTCCAATATTCGGCTTTCCGCGAAGCTTATCTGCGATGCTTCCAAGCGTGGTTTGGCTGGATGCATCCATTGCATCCTTTAACTCGGAAGCACCACCGCCGCCAATGCTCCACGGATGATGATGAAAACTCTCGCGCGGTAAGTCCGCTGCGCTTACCCATTCGCTCTCGCTGCCCGGCTCATCAATCTGCCGAACGATGGCCTGCCAAACAAAACCCTGCGCGGGATCAGCAGGCGTGGATGGCTCCCCACGGATTCCTAGGACAGCCCGAATGGCGCCGCGTAGTAGCGGCTGATTCCTTCCGAAAAGTATGACAGTGGGCGTGCCGTGGCCAGGAATGTAAGCGCCCGAACAGTCGATGACGTGGGTGAGGTCCCAGCGTGGCAGATAGTCCTCGATGAGCTTCTTGCCAAACTCGCGCTTCATGAAGTTGTTCCCGGTGATCTGGCCCATGAAGCCAGCGGGTTGAGCGGCGCTGCCGTTCCCGCGGACAGTCAGATCGAAGAATCGCTCGATAAAGGGAACGACTAGAACCCATTTCCCTGCGCATGATGGGTAACGGTTTTTGTAAGCCGCCTTCAGTGCTGAATCTTTGACGGCAATGTAGGGCGGATTACCCACGACGGCGTGATACTGCTGGCCGAGGATCCGCCGAAGCGTCGCCGTGTCCTCAACGTCGTAGTGATGCTTCAGCTCGTCGCGGAACACGGCGTCGTCGGTGTCGAAGGTGCGCTGGGTGGCGCCTTGCAGCTCGAAGTCACCAAAGCGTCGTCCATGCAATAACGAATCACCCACGGTGAGGTTTAGGCGAAAGTTCGGGGCCGCTTTGAGGCGGTTGACTCCAACGGCCTTTAGCGCGGCGATCAGCAACCGAAACCGGGCAATGCCCACCGCGAACGGATTCAGATCCACGCCAAAGACAGAGTCCAATGCTCGCTGCGCCAGTTCGCGGATGGGCGTGGCAGGCTCGGCCTGTTGCCGAAGCTTCAGAATCCGGTCGAATCCCCCGAGCACGAAGTGTCCCGACCCGCAGGTGGGATCGATCATTCGGAAACCCTTCAACCCGAAGGTCTGGATCGCGGGGTCCAGCGTGCGGTCGAGAATGAACTCCTCGATGAAGAGCGGCGTTTGCAGCAGGGCGTAACGCTTGCGCGCCGCTTCGGACAGGTCCTGGTAGAGGTCCCCCAGGAAACGGGTGTCCCACGCGGGATCGGTGAAATCGTGGTTCAACACCCCGGTGTCAGGGTTTCGTTCCTGCCAGAAACGCAGGAGCTTCGTCACCGCGTCACCAGTTGGACCGAACTGCCAGAGCGGATTGTGCTTCGGATCGAACAGGTGAGTCAGCCCGGGCAACTCCGAGGCCGTGCGAAAGACGTGTTCGAGGTAGTCACGGTCGGAGTGGAGCTTGTTGAGCCGGAAGTATTCCTCCCGCTCGTGCTCCGCCGCTGTCCTGCGGTCACCCGGTCCGCTGATCCACGGGTGGTCCAGCAGCTCATTGTCCTCTAGGAAGCGGATGAAGACCGTCCCGAGAACCCAGCCCACGGCCACCTGGGTGACCAGTTCATCCCGCCACACCGAGTAGGCCTCCGCCGTGCGCCGACTCGCCCGGGCCGCCTCGTATTGGGCGGTGAGCTTGGCCTTGATGGTCGGTTCCGCGTCGGAACGGGCGCGCAGGTCCTTCTCCAGATTGAGGAGGACGGGCTTCAGGGCGTCGAGCAAGGCAGAGCGGTCAATCATGTGAAGAAGATTGAGGGGGGTTATCCGCAGATGGACGCAGATTTCCGCAGATTATCGGAGAGTCGGGCATCGGGATTCCTGAATGTGCGTTCATCTGTGTGAATCTGCGGATAAGCCGCGTTCTGGAGTGAAGATGAGGCGTCGATACTCGAGGGAACGGGTTCCGAAGTTCACCAGCACGGCGCGACTGAGTCCTGTGGTCCGGAGGTAATTCAGGCTCTGTAGCAGAATTCGTGGGTGAAATCGGGACGCCGGGGAGACGGGAACGCGCCCGGAGGGGAAATGGCGGCCTTCGGCCGGGTGTTGGATGAGTTTATCGCTTTGAGCCATGGATTGCGGAGGCATCCCGGACCGAGGGTTGCCCGGCCCGGGATGGGATGCGGTACCGCATTCCACGGACAATTCGGCGCTCGGGTTGCACTCCTGCATTGCCCTATCCTCCGAACTGCGAGGTGAGGGTAACGGCGGCGCTGCCGCCCTGGAAGGCCGAGAGCTTGGGGCGAAAAAGATGGCTGGCTTCCGGTCGTCCGATCGGGTCTCCAATCGGTTGGCAAAATCCAACCAGGGAGGCCAGCCATCCAGCTCGACGTTAAGACCATCCTCAACCGGGTTCAACGCTTCGCCGGTTTTGTTTACCGCGAGGTCCGCTTCGCCGGAAAGAAGGGCCAGGAGCACATCGAGGTCCGCATCGAACCGCATGCCTCCATGCGCCCCCGCTGCTCGGCCTGCCGTAAAGCCTGCCCGGGCTACGACCGCCTGCCGGAGCGCCGGTGGCGCTTCGTCCCGCTCTGGGCCATCCCGGTGTTCTTCCTCTACGCCCCCCGCCGGGTCGAATGCGGCGAGCACGGGGTGGTCGTCGAGCACCTTCCCTGGAGCCACGGCAAGAGTCCCGTCACCACGGCCATGATGGCCTTCCTGGCAACCTGGGCCCGACGCCTGTCGTGGCGCGAAACCGCCCGGATCTTCCGGACCAGCTGGGAGGCCGTGTACCGCTCGGTCGAATGGTTCGTGGAGTGGGGACTGGAAAACCGCCAGTTGCGCGACGTTCACTCCATCGGCATCGATGAAATCCACTGGGGCAAGGGCCATCGGTCGGCCAACTTCCTCACCGTCATCTACCAGATCGACGCCGGCTGCCGCCGCCTGCTCTGGGTGGGACCCAAGCGGACCAAGGCCACCCTGCGCCGGGGACTCAACGCCCTCGGATCGGAGGTCGTCGCCGGAGTGCGCTTCGTCTGCAGCGACATGTGGAAGCCCTACCTCACCGTCGTTTCCCAGATGGCGGGCCACGCGTTGCATGTGGTCGACCGCTTCCACGTCGTCATGAACCTCAACAAGGCCGTCGATCAGGTCCGTCGCGAGGAATCCGGCCGGCTTCGCGGGCGGCCCTTGGCCAAGCGCCTCAAGAAAATGCGCTGGAAGCTGCTGCGGCGCGGCAGCCGGGTTCGTGGCCGGGCGCGCGCAAAGCTGGAATCCCTGCTCGCCTGCCGACTGGCCACCGCCCGTGCTTGGAATCTGAAGGAGGCGTTCCACCAGTTCTGGCGCTACCGCTCGGTCTGGTACGCCGGCGGCTTCCTCGACTACTGGTGCGAGCGGGCCATGCGCAGCCGCTTGGAACCGATGAAGCGGATCGCCCGCATGCTCCGATCCCACGAGAAACTCCTGCTCAACTGGTTTCGGGCCCGAGGCGAGATCTCCAGCGGTGCCGTCGAGGGCCTCAACAACAAGATCCGGGTGGTCACCAGACGCTCCTATGGCTTCCGCACGTACCGAGGCATGGAACTCGCGCTCTACCACAACCTTGGACGTTTACCCGAGCCTCCGGTCACCCACAGATTTTGCTGACGAGGCGTAATTCAAAACTTGCGCTTCCTCGACGCCACTTAAAGCCTGAATCGCCTTGCACTCGAGCAGGAGGCTGCCAAAGCAAACGAAATCGGCCTTGTAATAGCTCGGCAGGATTTGCCCCTTGTAGCGAACCTGAAGCAGCCTTTCTCGCTCAAAGGGAATCCCGCGGCTCGCAAACTCGGCCGCCAGCGCATCCTGATATACCGCTTCGAGGAAACCATGCCGCAGCTCCCGATGGACCTCCATCGCCGCGCCGATCACAGCGTAGGTCTCCGGATCCCGTTCTTTAGAATCTGCGTTCATCTGTGTGAATCTGCGGATAACCAAACCTCCGGGATTTGTTCCCACTGTCCCCGCGTGGCGACGGGAACCGGGCGACCGTGGAGGGTGGGAAGCCGGTTCTGCTCATCCGACGGAACGAGCACCCAGAGCGACCGGGGATTCCGGCTGTCGAGGCAGATGGCTTCGCGGAGCTGTTCGAGCACCGGAATCTGGTTGAACCGGGCCAGCAGACCGATATTCGTCAGCAGGACCGGGCCGGCTTGGGCGACCAAGTGCGCCTTCAGCTTGGGCATCACGTAGCCCCCCACGAGCTGGTTCAGGCGATTCCAGTCGGTGGAGGATTCTTCGGCTTGGTCCGCCTCCAGAATCTTCTCCCACTTCACCTTTTTCGACTCGGCCTGCGCCTTCAGTTCGCTGAGCAGGAGGGTGTCGAGGTCGCAGACCGTTACCGGAAAGTCCTGCCGGAGCCGGGACTCCACCGCCAGGTAGTGCGTCGTCGTCGAAACCAGCACGAGGTAACCCGCCGCCTGGATCGAGCGTTGGAGCCGGTCGGTGAATTGGTCGGCCGTCAGCTTCTCCGTGGAGACTCCCGTGGTCTCGGCGGTGCCCGAGTTGGCCCGGGTCGCGGTCGAGGAACTGATGCCGGTCACCCTTTCCCGCCGCTCCGAGCGATAGGCGCCGCGGCCGTTGTCCGCCGTGGGGTCCCACTTCAGCTTCGTATCGACCTGATCGAGCAAGGCGTCGAGTTCAGGCCGATTGGGCAAAGGAGCCGCCTCGGGGTAGCGGCTGCTCACGCGCTGGCGGATGTCCTCCACCGAAAGGTCACGCGTGCCCAGCAACGCACCGGCCGCCAACTGGATCGCGCGGCGCGGCTCCAAGCCACGCGGATAGACCTCCAGGCGGGAGGAAAGCCCGGCCGTCTGCGAGGCGTTCACCGCCAGCTTGACCAGCCGTTCGTCGGAAAGCGGCGCGACACCCTGCGGGAGACGAACCCGGCGCAGGGTCTCAACTACCCGGGCGGGCGGAGCGAGGGGATCCTGGAGCGCCAACTCGTCGGCCTCCTGGCCCAACCGGAAGGCGTAATCGCCCAAGTCGTGGCTGAGCGCGATGAGCACGCGGTCGCTGTTCCGGCTTTCGACGAACCGGGCGGTCTTCAGGGAAAACTCGGTCTCACAGGCCGTGCGGAGGACCGCTATGGCGATCTGCGTGCGCCGGGGCTCGGTCGCGGTGGAACCGCGGGCGGCGAGCAACGCATCGGCGAGTTCCTTGTGCGTCATCGCTCCGCCGGAAGCCTGGAGGATGTGGAAGATGGCCTCGCGCAGCCCAGTGATCGACGGCGTGCGCGCCCAACGCTCCCGGGCACTGCCGATGACCTGGCCGATCCGCTGGCGGGACACGCCGCTGTGCTTGGCCACCTCGGTCTGGCTGGGCCAACCGCTGATGTCGCCCGGTTGGGCCACCGCCCGGGGCGCATCCTTGAATGAAGAACCGCTCGCTGGGGAATCCGATGTTTGGGAACCTTCCGGCGGGAGTTCCTTCAACCCCAGAATCTGCCGGAGGATGTCCGCTTCGCCTGCACCAATCCGGTTGAGTGAGGTGACGAGATGATTGGCGACCCAATCGATGCTCGCGGATTCCGACTCGTTGGGCGTGCTGTCCCGGTGATCCGTCTCAGTGGCGTCCTGCTTGGGCTGGATGTCCGGGAAGCGAACGCGCAAGTCGCGATGGAGATCGGTGATTTCGCGCTGCGTCTTCTTGCCCACCCCGGAGAGCCGATTGAGCCGCCAGATGGAGCACTGCAACAGGTCCCGGACCGTGATGGCGTTGATCTTGTCGACGGCATTGGCCGCCCGGGTGCTGAGGCCAAGTTCGACCAACTGGGTGGAAAGCTGGGCCTTCTCGATCAGCGCCGTGCGGGCAGCGGCAGTGACGAGGTCTCCACCGCGGGGTGCCTGGTCCAGCTCCGCGAACACCGCCAGCCATGCGTCGCGCATCTGGCGGGCGTTGTCGAAACGGTTCCGGAAATCCCGGCGCAGGGCTCGCTGGAAGAATTCAACCAACTGCTCACGCAGGTCGGCGCTGAAGCGCTCCGGGAAGAGATTGGCCTCGCAGTCGAGGACGGCAGGGTCGCTCTTGCCGTCGCCCCACGCGGGCAGATCCCCGGTGGCCATCTCGTAAAGCGTCATGGCCACGGCAAACCGCTCCGCCTGGAGATCCCAGCGGATGGGCTTTCGCAGCCGAATGAAGGGGTCGAGGTAGGCGGTCGTTCCGCACCGGATGTTCTCTGCGGAGATGTGCGAAAGCGAGAAGTCGAAGAGCGCCAGATGCTGCTCGGACTGCTTTCCGCGCTGCCGGATGCCGATGTTCTCCGGCTTGATGTCGCGGTGAGCCACGCCCATGCGCTCCAGTTCCACGACGGCATCGATCAGGTCCGTGCCGAACCGCTGAAGGAAGTCGAGGTGCAGGCGGCCTTCCTTCCGCAGGCGGCGCGCGAGGGTTTCTTCGCCCGCTCGTTCCATCAGGATGCCCGACAGACCATTCAGGTGAACCAGTTCCTGGGCTTTGACGATGCCGGGATGGTCGAGCCTCTGGAGGGTCTCGAACTCCGTCTTCAGCCGTTCGTTGTGGTCGGGCTGATTGGCGAGCTTTAGCACGGACTGCGACTCGCCGTGCTGCACCAGAAAGGCAACGGCGGTGGAACCTTGGCCAAGCCGTTCCAGCACGACCAATCCACCGGGAAGGCGGTCGCCTGCCTTCGCTTCAATGGGATTCTGACGCGCCTCGGAATCCGGCGTGGTCAGTTCGTTCTCCACCAAATTGAGCTGGTGGAGGAACTCCCGGACGTCGTCGTAGCGGGCAAGGACGTCGGGATGGGTGCTGAACCGGATCAGGTCGCGAAGTTCGTCACCCGCGGCATCCATGACGCTGCCGATGTCCAACCCGCCTTCGCTGGTGACCCGCTGGGTCATTTCCAGAGGTGAAGGCGCGGGCGTCTGGCCGGTGAACAGGTAGTAGGCCAACGCGCCGAGGCTGAAGACGTCCTGGCTGAGAGCATCGCAGAACGGATCGCGCTGGGCTTCGGGCGACAGGTAAACGGCGGAGGAATCTTCCACCAACTGCTCGGCGTGGAGGGTTCCGGTGACGCGGGTCGCACCGGTGGTCGTGGCACTCGAACGACGCGCAAGCTGCCAGTTCAGGATCTGGAGCTGGGGAACGGGGGCTTCGGGATTGAGCACCAGGATGCTCTGCGGGCTGAGCGCTCGGTGGACCAAACGTCGTGAATGGGCGAACTGGAGGGCTTCACCAATCTGCCGCACGAATTCGAGGCGCGTGGTGACGGTCAACCGGTCCGCCCGCTGCGCCATGTAGTGATCGAGACGTTGGGCACCCGTGGGAATGCGGAACACCAGCGCGGGGCCGAGCTCGTGTTGGGTGAACGTCTCCGCGAGAACGATCCCGGGGTGCAGCAGGTCCTGAAGCGAGATGAACTCCTTCTCCGCCGCCCGCTGGAGCGTCGTCCGCTCCTCGGCGGGGAGATGCGGAGCAATCGGGTAGAGCCGGACGATCCGCCGTGTCTCGGTCAGATTGACGTGGGCCGCGATCCAGTCCTGAAACAGGCCGACCGGACTTTCGTTGAAGATCTCCTTGAGCTCGAAATCAGCCACCCGCCGCGACTTCTGCGTGGGGCGGATGCCCGCTTCCTCCAACGCCCGAAAGACGGCACGCGCCGTTGGCTTGTCCAGTCGCTGGGCGTTGTGGCGCTCTTGCCCGAGTCCAGTCCGGTTGATGAGCGCTTGGAGGATCCCCGGAGACTTCTCGGCGTCGCGAAGGAAGACGTTCGTGCGCCCGGCCCCAGTCAGACGATTCTGGAGGTCGGTCGCGGAGCAGAACACAACCGCTTCGAGATACGGGATCGAGGCCTTGGCCGCGGCCTTTTGCCGCCGCAGCAGGGAGACCAGCTTGCGCGCCTTGCGATTGGCGAGGAACAGCGGGTTGTCGTAGGTGAAGCGATGACCGCCGGTGGTCCACGTCCACGTGTGGACGTCGCCGTTGAGGATGCCCGGCCGGCTCTTGATCTCGACCAGGAAGAACCCCATCGGGGTCAGAATCAGGGCGTCGATCTCGTTGATCGTCCCGTCGTCCGCGAGGAACTCGAAGTTCGACCACGCCATGTAGGGCTCGTGGTCGGGCAATCCCGCACGCAGGTATTCCAACGCCTCGGACTCCCAAGCCGATTGGGAGGGCGTGATGGCTTTCCAACGTTGCGGCGACATGGGTCAGGAGCGGCTCAGGGATTGGGAGAATGCGTCTTCGCCAACTTCTTCCCCTTGGCTGGGCCCTTTGCCTCCCCGCCAGACGAATCGTCACCCGCAAGACCGCCCTTGACCCATCCGTCGATCTCCGAGGCGAGGAACTTCCAGAGCTTGCCCACCTTGTGCGCCGGCATGCGTTTCCGGGTGATCCACTTGTAGATCGTGTCCGGATTGACCCCGAGATGCGCCGCGATCTCGTCCACGGATAACCAGCGTTCGGACATAGGATTCCTTCCGAGATGCGCCTCCGTGGTGTGGTTGATCGAAGGCTGCAAATGCTCCGTCGGGACGACACTACGGGCCCCGTCCAACAAAACGAGCCAAAACCCGAATAAAGCGAAACCCAAGGCTGGACGGGCGCCGTTCGATGAGTTTGGAGGGGGCAGGATCTTCAGAAAATCTTAAGTCGTTGTCAGCAGACGGACTTTGCTACGCGGATGCCTGTTTCGGCTGCCCCCGGCTTTCCAGACACCGGCCGACCGAACATCGATCCCGCAGGGCAAGCACCGCGCTCTGCGCCTCTGCACGGTTGCTCTACGTCCGAGGGGGGTCGTCGCGACCGTGGTGCGAATCACTCAGAACGGGCGGTTAATCGGAGGGAGCCTCCTTGAACGGCCAAGCCTGGCCGACCGTCAACCTCGGGTGTCGGGGCTCGCCAACCGGCCTTCCATACTGCAGTCGCCACTCCTCGATCCGACCGAGAAGCAGGAAGGCTGATCTCCTCCGCTTCCTGTCCCCAATCGCCATTTCGAAAAGGCGTGCCCGCAGGTCGTTTGAGGCACGGGAATGCTGTGTAAATACATTGGGACTTTGTCCGTAGGGCCGTCGCTCTACGAAAGCAGCTTCGAGCTGGTCCCAGATGCCGTGTGGAACCGGCGCAGGCCTAGTGTCATCGATTAAGTTCAGGTTTGCAGCCAGGGCCTCGGGCGTTCCGAGCCCGTGCATGACTGTAGAGAGAATCTGTCGATTCCGTTCTGGCAGGTCGCGCTCGCACAGACCTCGCAGCCGCGAATACACTTCCTGCCTCCGTCTGGCCAGATCTATGACGCGCGCGACCAGCACGTCCTCGCGGTGAGGGTTGGGACCAGGCACGATACCACCGAGCTCGGGATCGATAAAAGCCATCAGCAGTTCGCACGCACGAGGCGAATCGAGGGCATAGAATGCGTTGAAAAACCTGTCCGCGCATCGCTCGAACGTCGGAGCATCCGACGCCAGCTCGTGCAGGAGATCGACGGCGGCCACGGATCTGCTTTCGCCGAGAGCGGTGATTAAATCGCGCAACTCGGATCCCCAGAGCCGACGTTGCGCTAGCACGTCGCGCATCCGGGCGATCCCTGCCACGGGGTCATCGACGAATGGGCAAAGGACGAGTGCGCGCTGCAGAAGGTAGCTGTCCTGATCGGGCATCCACTTCTTCGTCCGATCGAGAACGGAGTCGAGGAGGGCGAAGATGGCCGTCGCGGGCAATACGACGCCTGCCATCAACAGTCGCTCTGCAGCGTCGAGGCACACCGATTGGTCCCACTGGCCGGGCATGGCAATCGCGTCGATCACCGCTGCCCCGGAGCCGCGGGCCTCAACGGCGGCGAGCGCCGTTGCGAGCAACTTGAGTCCGCCAACGGGTTTTCCATCTTCTGCAAGCCCCCGAAGACGTCTTATTTCGGCATTCAGGGCGGCGGCAAACCGTGTGCGACGATCGTCGAGTGGATGGGGATCGTGTCGCTCACGCGCAGCCCAGATATCTTCAAGGCGGACCGTTCGGTCGAGAGCATGTTCCGGCGTCCGCAAGTAGTCCTGCGCCATCGCCGCGGCGACGTCGGCCATGTATTCAGGCTCGGGAAGCAAATCGATTAGAATTTGGTCTGCACTGGCTCGGTCAAGGTGCATCAAGGCGGCGATGTGCCACCGTGCGTAGCTCATCCTTGCACCATTTCCGAGAGGGCCGCGGTCACCATTCAAAAGCCCGGCTCGACCGCGACGCATCCTCTCGATGTCAGCTCGGATGAGCATCACTAGGTACGCCATGTCTTCGGGCAATCCGACGTGCGCAATCGAAGAGGCGAGGTTGGCTTTCTCCCCGCCGTTAAAGTCGTCCTGACGTAGGACGAGATCGACGCTGCTTGTGAAATAGGCACGAAGGCGCGCCCTCAGTTGCTCGTCGACAATGCGCATCCGCTCCGGGTCCTGCCTGGCAACTCCGCTGAAAAGGTCCGCCGCAACTTTGGCGTCGAGAGGTTCGCCGCTTGTGACGGAAGCGAGGACGCCTACCGCGGCGACGTTGCCGGGAAGGCAGCGGAACACGGCCCCAAGCTGGTGCATCACCTGCCACTCCAACTCGTGCTGCCGACCCGGTTCCGCGTCGACCCGACGCCTCAGCTCGCGCAATCTCGAGAAAACGCGCGCCGCTAGCGGCCCGTCGGCGTGGGCGGTGATCAGGGCAATAATGCCCTCAATGCGCACATTCCTGAGATCTTCTGTTTCGACGCGCTTCAGATGTTTCTCGACGAGTTGTTGGGGAAAAGTCGTCACAGACGGCAACCAGAATTCGTGTTCACCGAGGACACCTTCAGCAATCTGGCTGGCTACCCACTCGCTTACCCAAACGGGATCGGTCTTGCGGATTTGATAAACAGCCGCCTGGACGCGATTTGGAGCAATCCCACGCAACTCACCCCTGGGCAGCGCCGCCAATGCATTCTTCACCGTGTCATCGAATCCCGTCTCGCCGAGCTCAATCAGGTCGAGCGCCATCCGCAGTCGCACTGAATGATCGCTCGTGTTCGCGACGACTTTCCGCATCGCCGCTATAGTTCTTGTCCGAAGAGTCGCAGGCATGCGGTTGGAGTTGTTGCGCGCAAAATCCTCGAATATCTGTGGCTCCATCGACTCTAGGACGCGGGACAGCGCATCCTCAGCCCCAGTCCACATGAGACTCGAAACAGCCGCCGTCTTCACCGCGATACTGACGTCCTCTTCCGCGAAGGCGGCGACCTCCTCATCGAAGAGATTATGAAGCAGCTCGGAGACGAAATCCGCTCGCGCATTCTCGTTCCATTTGCGCACCTCCTTGCGCCAGTTCTGCCCAAGCGACGATACCTTGAGCGCAGGCCAGAGCCGGTACATGCCAAGCCGCGTTTGCCGGTCCGGTCCCGACAACAGAGGCACAATGATGTCGCCGAAGTCATCGGTGCCGGTAGCAAGCATGGCGGCGAGTGCGTACTGCCGGAAGCCTCCGTCGTGGATTGTGTAGATTTCGCGGAAGCGTTCGCCAACGACTGTGCGAACTGAATTCCAGACGGCCGCGCCGCAAAGCTGAGCTAGCTCGCCGGCAAATACTGGGTCGACTTGGAGCGCCATCTCCACGAGCCTCGCGCCAGCGGAGGTGCTTTCCTGGTCCGCGTCGCCGCCCTTCTGGGCAAAAGACTCGGCGATCATGCGCAGCGGTTCTCCCCAAGCAGGAAGGTTCACGAAATCGGCTGTAAATCGGCCGATCAGGTTGTGGTCACCTTCCTGCAGGTCGCGAAGCCGCGCACGGACGTCGAGTGCAGCGTAGTATTCCTGAAACTGCTGATGCTCGAAGCGAAACGCCGGTTGCGGGTAGTCAACGCGCTCGAGGACGTGGTGCGCTGTGAGCGTCGCCAGGATCCCGGGCGCTCCCACTTGCTCGATCTGCCCACTGTCCGTGAGCTTTCGTATGACGGCGGCAGTGATCACACGGGCATCAGCCTCGGGCAATTCCACCGCACTCCGGCGGGTCATCTCAATCGCTAGAGCCTTCAGGTAGTCCGTCTGCCGGCCAAACGTCGGCGTCGCCTGTAGGGCGTTTCGGTGCTCGTCTCGTTGTTCCTGGAGATGATGTACTTGGGTGAGGATGCCGATCTTGGTGGAGGGAATTTCGGCGCCTGCTTCAAATAGCGAAGTGACTTCGGACAGGATCAACGGCGTGCGAGTCACCTCGTCGAGCGACGCGTCGGCGTGGATGCGGTCGCGGAGTTCGGCACCTTGCGCGCCAAGGCGGTCTTTCAGGTAAGCTGACCGCTGCGTCCGGCCGAGGGGCAACAACCGCAGTCGCATTGCACCTGGCAGAGGCGGGGTTAAGTGGTGCGTGCGGGTTGCGACGATGATACCAGCACTCGGAAAATCCCGCTCAAGCTCCCGGAGTGCATCGGTAGCCTGCTGGGAATTCGACTCCGAGATTTCATTCCAGCCGTTTAGCAGCAATAGGAAGGGTTCGGCCTGTTGGACCCGCGCGAGGTCGGCGGGCGTGAGGCGCTCCGCCTGGAAGGCGGGCATCCCGGCAACGAACTCAAGGATGCCTCGGCGCGATGACGTCCATGCTGAAAGTTCAACGATGAACGGGGTGCCGGCGAGCCGTGGGCGTTGCGCCAACTGTATGAGGGTCGTGGTTTTTCCGCGGCCAGCGGCGCCTTCCAGAACGATCCGTCTGCTTTGGGACAGCGCTTGGCTGATTTGGTCACAGGACAGCACGTCGGCGGACTCCGCGCCATTCGTGTCAAGCCGAACAGCGGAGAGGTCGATGAGTGGATGCCCTTTGGTCTTGGAAGCCCAGGTTCGCGCGACAAGTCCGGCCGCGCGTTTGGTTTTCCCAATGAGGTCCGCGATCTGCGGTTCCGACTCGGTATCGAGGTGCAGGAAGCTCGCACGAAGCGAAGCGTGCGCCGGCATCATCAGCAGCGTGATGATTTCCTCGCGCTCGATGATATAAAGTTCTACGCCGCAGTCGTCCTGAAGTGTCCGCTCCCATCGTTTTCGGTCGGCATTGCCGACCTTGCCTGGGGTTACAAAGAGGAGCGATCTCAGGCCCGGAAAGCTCCTTTTGGCCGTCTGGGCGTCAGTGGCGATCTTGTTTAACCTCGGCGTGATAGACGCGGCGAGTCCCTTTCCAATTCCCTCACGAGTCAGGCCTGGGGCCGCGTACGCATCGAGGCCGAGGTCTTTCTTTCGCTCGTGTGCAATGAGTTCGGGCCATCGCATTTTTCCGAGGACCACCGCCAGGCTCTGAAATCGCATTCCCTCCTCTTGGGCGCAGAGTTCGTCAAGAGACCGCTCGATATCGGTTCTCAGGAGGGGCATTTGCGGGTTGTGATCCGTGTTCCAGGTTGCTGCAGGGGCGTTTTATCGATGCCGTAATCGCGGGACGCGGGCCTAGTGGCTGTCGAGGTTGAAAGGAGCGAGGTCCGAGGGGGGCGGACGATGCGAAACAGAGGGTCGAACTCCTAGCCATACTGGACCCCGATACGGGCGAATTCGTTGACGAAGATTGCTCGATGCGGGCGAAGACACCGTGGCCTGTGGTGTCGGGAATTCCGGGGACTCTCGATCAGGCCGAAGACCGGGCCGACGTATCGCTGAGCCCTCAGGCTGCAGCTCGCGCGCAGATGGCGCGCAGCACGCCAGGGACGCGCCTACAGAGTTCCCGTCGCGGCATCTTCTCGTTGGGTGTTCTATCCTGTACACTTGTGGTGGGCCTCAAATGGCTGATGGCTGTCTTGAATGCCAAAGGTTTTTAGCGCCCACCACAAGAAAGCGTGAGCGCCGACGGAGCAAAGTGCCTACACGGACGGCGTCGGAGCGGCATAAGGGCCACCCTGGCTGCCTCGGGCCGTCTGGAATCCTCACCGGGCGGGGGACGGCTTTGGATGCCACACTTCGATCAACTCGCGGTTGACCGCTTGGTGGCTTCCGTCGCTGCTGGTGCTGACGACGCCGATCCATGGAATCACACCGGGACGACTTTGCGGCCGGGCGACTTCCGCTCGTCCTCCTCCAGCGCCGGGAGGGGGACCTCGGCGTGGCGGGCGTAGGCGCTGTGGACGGCTTCGCTGTTGGACCCGAGGGCTTCCTTGGCGAAGCGCTCGGGGAGCCCTCCGTCTTGGCGCGTTCGGGCCAGGCGTAGCGGTAGCTGCGGAGAGTGATTCCTCCACTGCCGAGGCCTCGGCAGCGTTGTTTGAATTCCGTGGCTCGGTCGGAGGCTCGGACGCCGCGGAGGTTGGGGAACAGGGGGCCGGAGGCGGGGAGCTGGTGTAGGATGCGCCCGACGTCGTCGCCGAAGGGGATCAGGGCGGGCGATTCGGTTTTTCGGCCGAAATGCCCGATGACACAGTTCCCAGTCGATGTCCTCGGTCGGGAGATTGGCGACATCGCCTTGGTTGCCACCAAAGTGGCAGCACAGTCCGTAGAAGGCGCGGCGTTCGGGGTTCGGGTCACGGTCGATGATGGCGAAGTGTTTGTCGAACCGGATGGCCCGCTTGTCGCGGTACCGGATGGCCGGCCATTCGCGCTTCGGGATGATGGGCCACGGCAGCCAGCCCACATAGAGGTAGTCGTTGTGCAGGTTCCGGAGGTCGAAGTTCTCTATGAACTAGCCTCCGACGATGGATTGAGGGGGGTGGTTTTGGGTGCTTTATCGAACTGGCCTTGGATGATCGGAGAGCGTCGCAAGCCGGGACAGCGGAAACCAACGTGTCAGCTTCGCGAGTTTGCTGTAGTGAACTTGAGTCCCGGATTTCTGGAGCCGAATGGCATCAAGATGAGCAGCGAAGCCAACTCCGTCACTGATGTCCCCCTCGGCCGGACCGAGGAACACGCTGACCGTCTGGCCACTTTCTCGGGCGGCAGCGAACGCCTGCTCGCCTCCACCCAACGTTTCCCTGCGCGGAAATCGCCAAAGCCACCCGCAGCTCCACGCTCGTTCAACTCCCGCGAGCTGCGGATTGTGTAAACACAGAATGGCGAGTTCGGGGTTTTCACCGGCACTGGGATTTCTTGGCTTTTCGGCAGCCGGCATCAGAAGAAGCCCGGGCTTCGCGACGTAAGCGCGCCAGTTCAAGCCGTCGGCTCGCCTTGCTTTTCACTGCGATGGTGCCTGCGAGGGTCTCGTGGTAGGATGCGGCGATCCTGTAAACCGACGGAGACCGAACCGCCAACTCGATAATGCTGAGCATCTCGCTCGCGAGTTGGGACGAGAGCGGGCGGGCGGAAGACCGGTAGCGGCTGGCGAGTTTCGCGGCAGCAGACTGGCGTCTCACCCTTTGGATGCTTCCTCGCAGCTTGGGAAACTGGGAATCCTTTGCCCGGCTGTTCGTTGCGACGAGCGGCGCGGTTTCGTAGGTGAACGGCTTCGATTCCGGGTTCCATCGGATTTCCACAACGCCCTTCCCCGAGCCAGATAGGTGGCGCTTCACCTCCACTGGTGGCGTGAGCAGCACCAACCGACTTCCGGACGGGCCGCCTTGGATGAACGCCAATCGGTCATTTGTTTCAATCCGACGGTTCCTCGCGTTTAAGAGGTTGTGCGAATGGCATCCGGTGCAGCCAAAGCTCCCCAGCTCGTAGAACGGGTCCCACCTCGGATCATTCGCTTTGGGTCGCCGGAGGTGAACGATGAAGATTCGGGAGGTACTCATCATGATGGAAGGTTGTTCTGAGCCACGAGCTTGGGTCGCTGCCGGCGAAACCAACGGAGGAAACGGGCAGCGTCGTTCAACGCAGGGGGATTTGCACTCCTCTGGAGCCAGCCATTCCGCACGTCCAAGCCTCCCCATTCGCGCAGGAGGTCCCGGCGCACCCGATAGGCCCGCTCGCGGAACTCGCCGATGGGGATGCACCGCTTCAGACGGCCCGAGACGTTAGGTTGGGCGCGGATGACGATGTCGTCGTGCGTTGGTACTCGCCTCGTGTGGGCATTTTCCCGCCACCGGCTCCGTGGGACATCGACTGCGTCAACAATCTCCTCGATCACGTAGAGGCCGATAATGGCGTAAACGAGGTGACGCTGGGGTGGCTGGACTGGGCGTAGTGCGACGAAGAACACGAGTAGATCACCGCGCGCCAGTTCTCGGATGCGCCGAGCACGGCTGCCCTGATCGCCGTATGTGAGGTGGTCGAAATCCGGATCGAGGTGGGCCGGCGCTCCAAGGAGTCGCGAGGGCAATTCGACCCCAAACCTCGACACCGGACTCGCGAACTCGTCGAACCGGCGACCGAACCCTCGCCGCGTAGGCTTGTCATGGCGGCCCTCGGTGATCGGCACGTAGGCGAATTCCCCCGTCTCGGCGCGAACAGGTGCCTGCCATCCACCGTCGGTGGAGTCGATGCCAACACGAAGGAGAAGGGCCTTCATCAGCGGATAGAGGACGCCACCACCACGAGGAGGTATCCAGTCCCTGATTGATCGGCGGTTTCTTGGCGAACTTGAATTCAAGAAGTTCAGAATCAACCACTTCTAGATCGGACCACCAAGTCCGCGCCCTTGCGCGCAAGCGGTTCAGGGTGAACTGCTTGGTGGTCCTCCGGCAGCGGAAGTTGAACCAAGCTGCTGCGAGATGACTCCCTGGTGGCGAGCGGAACTCCCCAGCCGCCACGCGCATCTCGTGAAAGCCGGGTAGGTACCGCATGCCGGCGTTGAGCACGATCCTCTCCCCGTTTCCTCCCAACCCGATGGTCCAGAACGCGGTGCAACTGCCAAGACTGGTTCAGGAATCCGGCCCAGTTCTCGACGAGATCGTGCGCCTTGGCCCCGGGCCGGTTAGCCGATGGCAATTGATCGAGGCGTTGGAACCCGACCACGGTGGCGACCGTCGGCACCTCCGTGATCGACGAGCAGAGGTGTTCCGGAAGATCGACGACCTAGTCCGGTGCGGGAAGCTGGTAAAGCTCGGCCGGTACGGGCTTTCGGCCCCAGATGCCCGTGCAGCCTCTACCGCAGCTGCGGCTGATAACGGCTATAACCCTCGGTGGAGCGCGGGTCCTCGCCGCGGCACCCGCGAAGCGCACCCCCGAAAACGAACTGTCCGGGCTGCCATCGCACATCACGATTGCCGTGCGCCGGAGCGGCCCAGACCAGGGCCGGAGGTGATTCCCGGGAACAAGATCATCCTGAACTGCTTAGCGGTTCAGCCCCCGCAGCTCGAACCTCCCAAACCAAGTCCGAGTCCCGAAGCGATCAGCGAAGCAGCCCGAGCCCTCGGGAAACGGCGCGGATTCCGGAAGCTCTGGTCAGGGTACGTGAACGGCGAGCGCATCTGGCGCGGTCGCGAGATCCAACTCCCGGACGGGGAGCGTGCGTACGCGTACGGGGCGCTCCGAGGAATGGTAGTCTGGTCGTTCGATCCGGCGCGGCTCCCAGGCGGTGATGGCGAACCACTTGGATGGGGGGTACTCCCGCAAGAACGCGTTCGTCTGGCGAAGAACACGGCCGCTCAACTGCTCGGACGCCAGCGCCGGGGAATCCGGGAACGGAAATCTGAGCAGAAGGCAGCGGCCGTTCGGATTAACGGGCGGATGCCACCACGACCGGGAAGCCGGCCTCGCGGCCGCCCCAAAGGGAAGCCGACGGCCACTGGGCCGACAGCTTCCGCATCAATTCCAATAAAGTAGCCCCGATTCGAGATGATCAGGCCGGGGCCGTGACCCTTACTAAAGTACCCTCCGGCCCCGGACCAACAACCTGATGGACGCGGAATGCTAATCGCGGGTCGCCGTCGTCGAGGCCGAGAGTCGCTGCTACGGCGTCACGGAGGGGCTTGCAGCAGGCGGTGATGTTATCGTCATCGCACCGCCGCTGGACGAACGCAACCAGGTCAACTCGGATGTGGCCGCTGGGTGCAGTGTCAACGCCTCCAGCCATGCCTGCTTCGCCGCTACGTCGTCGCGATAGGTCTTGCTCCAGTGCTCGCCTCGACGCCGGTTCAGACTCCGCGGCCGCCACCGGACCCACAGCACGACTGGGGTGGCACCAGACGCCGGGCGCGGTTTGAACATAATGCGGTGGGATGCCTGGCAGCGGCTTCATGCTCGAAGCTTTGATCGGAACTCTGCCGTTTCCTGAACAAACCTTGATCGAGCATCCTGCGAGTCCGGACTGCGGATTAGCACATGAAGCGGACCAATTCCCAGGGAACTCAGACTCCCAGTTTCGAGAGACGACCACGCATTGTAGAGGCGATCCTCTGCTTCATGAAGTTCATCCCGGATCGGAGCGAACTCCCGTCCTGCCTCCCGCAACTGCATGCAGGCGATCTGAATCAGCCTTAACGCGCTTGTGACGGCCATTTCTTGGTCCTGCAACTGTTCTTCGCTGGTCGAGGCAGCAGGCCGTGCTTCCTTCCGTTGCTCGTGCTTGAACGCTGTTTCTGATGTCGCGCCCGAGGACCTGGTCACCGGCTGATCGCGCTGAGAGGGCATCCGCCTCGTCCTTCCGTCAGCGCCGACCCTGGAACTGCGGATTATTCGCAGTTCATCGGCGACAGTACCCACCAGCTTATCCGATACACCACACATCGCTGCGATAGCGCGGTCGGACCTTTCAGGGAATTCGTGCAGGGCTAGCCGCACGTAATGACGCTTCATCTGCTGGGTTCGATGGAGTCCGTTGGTGTGGTTGCTGAGGAGAGCGGCTTCCACAGCCTCCTTTCTTGTACCACGGCCGGCGATTATACACTCGACCGAAGTGAACCCTGCCTTTCGCAGTCCACCCACTCGGTGGTTCCCATCAACGAGGATCGGTTTTCCATCCACAATCCAAACCGTTGGCGGAGGGACTTCCTTCCTGGCAGCATACGCCTCGGCGAAATCCTCCACCTTGTCGTCGTCAGTTGTTCCCCGTGGCTGGATGTAGTCCAGGGAATCAATGGGGTAGCTCACCAACGAGCCGACAACACGATCGGTGTCGGTGGTGGAAGGAGGTGGCACGGGAGCTCCTCTACCAGATGCGGTGGATTCGGGGAGAGTGCGAGGCATTTCCATCGTTGGTTCTCCCGTTTTAGCCGTTGGTGTTTGCAGAACTCGCACCGCTGTCTTCACAGCTGGCGATGAAGTCGAGGAGCGACCTCAAATTGAAAAGGCGCACTCCGCGGACTGCCCCTTTCGGTTTCAGGCTCGCAGTACGGACGAGCCCGTCACGGTGCAGCGCATACATCCGCCCTCGCGACAGCCCGGTGTAAGGTTCGAGGCCCTTTGCAGGTGCACGCACCCAAATAGGCATGCCCCCTTCATGCTCAGCGAGCAGATTGGCCGCCCGCTTCTTGTGTTCGTTGGACTTCATGGTCGTGATGGTCGTCGTTGACACGTTTCAACCTCCGGAGGATTTTCTCACTTTGCCTTATGTCCGATTTGGATCACCGGTGTGCACCTAACGACGGCATCAGCATCAAGTGGGTGGAGGATGCCTTGGACGATGATGAGCGCCTCCGCCGCACGCTGGAGTTGACAAAGTTCCTGTTGGAGAAAGCCCGGAAAGCCGGGGGGATGACCGAGATTGACGGATGGCAGTTGGTCGTCGCGTGGACTGGAGCACAGGTTCCGATCCATTCGTATCGGCGCGCTCAACGTGAGCGTCGGTGGATGCGGAATGGCCGCTCGCGCGGACTGCAATGGGCGGCGGTGGTGTTCGATAAAGACCCAAGAACAATTCGACGTTGGTGCGAAGACGGCGTCTTCCCCGGTGCGTTTCGGACAAAAGGGGGGCACTGGAGGGTTCCCATTCAGGTCGTCGAGGAAGTCCGGCAGAAGCACCCGAAAGGCAGGGGACGTGCGTCGCGAACCCTGTGGGGCACTCGGCAATGGAAGGAGCTAAAGCGCTTCCTCGACGATTTCGACCGTGTGGGTGGCGACATCCTGAGCTGGATAGCAGCAACTCAAGGAATGGCCCCTTCGGAGGTTCCACCCCCAGCGAGGATCGTGGATCACGTGCTCCGTGCGCGGACGCTGGGCAGGACCGAGGTGGCACGCCTTTACACTGCGGCGATCCAAGTCCAGACCTCCGATCCGGACGGGAGGGTGAGAACTGCGAAACTCGCTTCCGCCCTTCGCATTCACACAGCGACACTTTACCGGCGCTACGGAGCCGAGCGGATCAGGGAAGCGATCAGACTCGCCGAAGGCCCAAGAGGTCCCCTTCCCGCCAACGCAACCAATGCCGAAGTCGGCGCGTCCCTGTCCGAGGAAACCGCAATGGACATCCTCGAACACGGTTGACTTGTTAGCACCTTTGTTAGCACTTTTTCGGTAAATACTTGCATCGCAATAAAATCCAAAGGAGGGTTCGATTCCCTCCACCCGCTCCAACTTCTTCGATTTCCTTGGTGGTCGTCCGGTCAACCCTGGAGTTGGTGCGCCGGCAGCGCTTGATCGACGCCAACCCTGCTGAAGCGGTGGAGGACCCCGAAGGCCAGGCCGAGACCCACGATCCGTTCATCAACGCCGAGTGGCCAAGCCGATCAAGGCCGCCGACCCGGAGTGGCGCACGCTGGTTCTCCTGGGCGCTCGCACGGGTGCACGGCTCGTGTGGTTGACCTCATTGCGCTGGAGTCAGGTGGACTGGCCCGAGAGGACCTGGCCAACTCCGGCTCCAATCCTGAAATCCGGCGCAAGCTGACCGGCCACAAGACCGCCTCGGTCCACGACCTCCACCCCCATTTCGAACGCGAAACCCTACGGGCTGCCGTCCACGCCATTCCATCCCTTCCAGAGCTTTGAGGCGTGCCCGGAAGGCCGAAGCCAACCAGCGGCAGTTTCGCGAGGAGAACGCCATGGGCGACTGTCTCCAATTGGAGACAACAGTCCCGACGCCGACGCCTCCTCAACCCGCTTCCTGTCGCCTAAATGGCGTCCTGCCATCCCTCTCCGCACCATGGATTTGTCGTGCGGGAGGGGCGTCAAGGATTTAACCTGTCGTCGATACGCCGCAGACGAGATGACAAGCGTCACCATCACGAACTGAGCTTGGGATTTACGGCCTGACAATTGTCACGCAATGGGATGCTGCCCGATTTGCGACGGACTCGCGCCCGCGTCGTTCATCCGCACCTTGACCCCATGAACAGCACACAGTTGAAAGCCATTCGCCAGGACCTTCCTCCGAAGGGCCGGGCGCTCCTCCAGTTGATCGCCAATCGGTTGGCCGACCCGGCCTTCGTGCCTGGCGATCCCAGCACCTACCTGGGCTACAAGGAATGCTGCGTTGCTTTGGGCGTGGTGCCGCCGGACGCCGATCTTCCGTGGGGACGCCTGTTGCAACCTCACGGCCTGAACGACCTCAACGACTGGACGAACCGGCACAACTTGCCTCGGATCAGCGGCCTTATCGTGAATCAAGCCGGCGACAGGCAATACTGGCCGGGTGGCGACTACTTTGCCTCCAACGGCCGCCCGGACATGGACGGCGACTGGTGGGAGCAGCAGGCCCGCGAGGCCGCAAAGACCGATTGGCGACCGTTCCTGTGAGGCAGGCCTGCCGCCCTTCCGACCCACCATGAAGAAACGCCCCGCCAGCAAGACGCCCCGCACACCGAAACGAAGATCCGTCGCACAGCCAGCCAAGCATCCCGGGAAGAGAGTCGTGCCAGTGGTGCGACAAATGCCAGAGCGAGCCAAGGCCGCAGCCAGCGCGGGTCCGCCGGGGAAGCTGTCGTCGCTTGCGGCTTTCGAGCAGATCGTCGCGCTCATCGAGAGGTCCCGCTGTGAGGCTGGACGGGCGGTCAATGTCCAGCTCATCGACCTTTACTGGAAGATAGGGGCCGTCATCAGCACGCGCATCGAACGCGACGGCTGGGGCAAGGGCACGGTCGCGGAACTGGCCGCGCATCTTGCGGGCACCCAGGCGGGCGCTCGTGGTTTCTCCCCGCAGAACCTCTGGCGGATGCGGCAGTTTTTCGAGGCCTACCGGGACGCGCCGGTTCTCTCAACGCTGTTGAGAGAACTTCCGTGGTCGGCGCACCTGCACATTCTCAGCGGAACGAAGCGACCCGAAGAGCGTGAGTTCTACCTGAGGTTGGCGGCTTCCAACCGCTGGCCAGTGCGTGAACTGGCGCGACAGATCGCTAGCGGCACATTTGCCCGGGTGGCAACGGCACCAAAACTCTCAACGGCGTTGAGAGAAGTTCACCCGGAGGCCACCGATCAGTTCAAAGACGTTTACTCGTTGGAGTTTCTCGGACTGTCGCCCGACCACTCGGAGGCCGACCTGCACCGTGCCCTTCTGCGGAATCTCGGCCGGTTCATCAACGAGCTGGGCCGGGACTTCTGCTTCGTGGGGTCGGAATACCCGGTCCAAGTCGGCAACCAGGACTTCGCCATCGACCTGGTTTTCTTCCACCGCAGTCTGACCTGCCTCGTGGCCTTCCAACTGAAGGTCCGCGAGTTCCGTCCCGAGGATCTGGGCAAGCTGAACTTCTACCTTGAAGCGCTCGACCGCGACGTGAAGAAGCCTCACGAACGCCCGTCCATCGGCGTGCTGCTCTGCGCCAGCAAGGACAACGAGGTCGTGGAGTATGCCCTGAGCCGAAGCCTCTCGCCCACCTTGGTGGCCGAATACCAGACCGCCCTTCCGTCAAAGGCCCTGCTGCGGCGCAAGCTCCACGAACTTTACGCCCAACTGGCACCGGAGTGAACCGCCAGCCACCCAACCACCAAATCCGCGATGCCAAACGCTGAGACACTCGACCACCGGACGACGACCAAGACGGTGTTGGACCTGCTGAACCTTTACCGAGGGGACAACCTCAATCTGAACCCCGGATTCCAGCGTCAGTCCGTCTGGAGCGAACGGGATCGGGCCAAACTGATCGAGAGCATCCTTCGGAACTACCCGCTGCCCGCGATTTTTCTCTACAAGCGGCAGCAGGATGGGCACGTAATCTACGACGTGATCGACGGGAAGCAGCGCTTGGAGTCGATCCTGATGTTCACCGGCGAAATGCGCGGTCGATTCCCGACGAAAGTTCTGAAGAAGATTCAAACCTTAGTGCCTTGGTGCCTTCGTGTGAGTATTCCCATGCCGCAATCACTCGCCCAAGTCCTCGTGCATCTGGTCTTCTCCACGAAGAACCGGGAGCCGGTGTTGGCAGATGACATCCGCGACGAACTCCATGCCTACATCGGCGGGATTGTGGACAATCAAAAGGGCACTCTCCTCAAGGCTGGTTCGGTCGCCGACCATATCCACCTCCTGATTGCCCACCCGCGCACCTGTGCGCCGTCGGAGTTGGTTCAGGAAATCAAGACCGGCTCCTCGAAATGGCTGAAGACCAAGGCGGCGCGATATGAGGATTTCCATTGGCAAAGTGGCTACGGGATTTTTTCCATCAGCCCGACCCATCGTCCTGCGTTGGAGCGATACATCGGCAATCAGGCCGAACATCACCGCATCGTCACGTTTCAGGAGGAATACCGCCGCCTTCTGGAAAAGTACGGGATCCAATTTGATGAGCGTTATGTCTGGGATTGACCTTCATTTTGCCCCTTCAGGGCTGGGGATGTTCTCGGACATCGAACCCAGGGCGTTGCCCTGGGCTATCTCATATCGCCGCGTTGCGGCGAGTTATGGCCCCATCGGGGCCGAAGGTGAAAGCCCAGGGCAACGCCCTGGGTTTGCTTCGATGGATTACGCCTATTCGGGACTGTGGCGGGCGTGATTCCTTCACGGGGTGAGGAACTCTGCGCACCCGATCGCGGCGAAAACGCGTCGCCGCCATGCCACGCCATCCGAACAACGCGGGGGGTCCGAGGCTGGGAACGCAGCGATTCGACCCACGGGGCTCTTGCCCAGGCCCCTGGGCTCAAACTGGGTACCCTGCGAAACTGGATCCGACGACACGGCACGAACGTCGTCCCGTCGTCGGAGGAGCCCGGGATCGAGTTTCGTGAGATCAGCACTCGACCCAGTGCTGGGGATCCAGCCCGGCGCTGGAGAAGGCCTTGGCGGCGAAGCTGGAGGAACTGTTGAGGGGCGTTGACTCGCTGCGCGGCTGGCACGTGGAGGATGTCGGTGGAGATTCGGACGCCGGATACGATTCGTTGGCCACCGTCCGGGTGCCCGGCAGGGTGGGTCAGACGACGGCGACGGCTCCGGGCGGGGTGGGGGGCCAGACGCCGGCCTTGCGTTGGGCGGGCAGGGTGCAGCCCACCACCCGCACACCGTGGGCGCGGGCGGCCTTGACGCTCACCGGATAGAACGCGACCCCGGGCGTGTCGTGGGTCACGAGACAACCTTCGATGACGATGTTGGCGACGGTGAAGGCACGGCTGCCCTCGGATCCGTCCTGGACGTTCAACAACACCACGTGATCGGCGCGAGGGTAGGCGGCGGTGAGGGTGCAGTCGCGGACACGGATGTTGCGGCGGTGGTGGATGGGGTTGTCGGGCCCCACAGGACCGGGGAGGTCGATGGCGCAGTATCCGAAATAGCCGCGGCAATCCTGGAGGGTGACGTCGTCGACGCTGCCGGTGTCGCAGAAGAAGAAACGGGCGAAGCCTTCGCCGACGCAGCCGGTGAAGGTGGTGGCGGTGTTCGCGGCGAAGGCGGCGTGGGCGTGTTTGCCTTCGGCGGCCCAGGGCGCGACGACCTGGCAATCGCTGACGGTGGACGGTTCGGCCTTGGGACCCGACTCCGGTTGAACCACGCCGCAGTAGAGGCCGGTGACGTAGGAGCCGGCGAGGCATTCGACGCGGCAGGCTTCGATGCGATGGCCGCCGGGGCGGACGGAGGGATCGCCGCAGTTGTTGACCAGGATGCCGAAGCCTTCGTTGACGCCCTTCCAGTGGCCGTCGATGCCGACGACGCGCACGTCGCGGAGGGTGGCGTTGCTGGCGAAAACGTGGATGCCGACGGTGGGGAGGGTGATGCCGGAGGCGTGGCGGCCGCCGTTGGCGTCGATGGTGAGGCCTTCGATGCGGATATCGCGGGCGGGGCCGGATCGGCTGCCGGCGATGAGCATTTCGAACTTTTGAGCCGGGACCAGGCCGCGGCGGGTGGCGACGCGGTCCTCGCAGGAATGGGCGAGGCGGAGGGTGGTCTGTTCGGAACCGGCGGCGCCCACCAGACCGCAGCCGTCGCCGAGGGAGCAGAAGTCGTGGTCGGCGAAGGCCCAGGCGCCGCGGGTTTCGTAGGTGCCGGGCAGGAGGACGAAGGTGGTGTCCCTGCGGTGCGTGCGGAGGAGGGCGTCGAAGGCGTGGGCGTCGGGGACGACGACGGGGTCGGAGAGGGAACCCGAACCGGAATCGGAACCGGAATCGGAACCGGAGCCCGGGTCGGAGCCGGGTGTGGCGGGAAGGGTGAGGGGGTGTGGGGAGAGGTGGAGTTCCTTCATGGCGCTGGGGAGGTGGGGATGGGGTGAAGGACCACCTGGCGGAGGTCCATGACGGCGCCGCCGGGTTTGGTGCGGGGTCGGACCTGGAGGCTGTGGCGGCCGGCGGGGAGGTCGAGGGTGCCGAGGGTGCGGTTGGTGAAGTTCTGGAAGTGGCCGGTATCGAGAACGGTGGTGACGAGGGTTTGGTTGGCGACGGAGAAGGCCACTTCGCTGCCGCCGCTGCCCTTGCCGCAGCCCTGGAGGATTTCGAGGGAGTACCGTCCGGGGGTGGGCAGGTCGAAGATCCACTCGGCCCAATCCTGGGGGCGGGCCCACCAGCCGAGGGTGTTCTTGAAGGGCTGGGGTTCGTAGCGGAGGACCTCGCCGTGGACGAAGGCGTTGCGCGAGTGGAGGGTGATGGGGCCCTGGGCCGGGGCGGGGATGGGGGACGGTTCCCAGTCCGGGTTCGGCATGGGCCATTGGGCGCCGATGCGGTTCTGCCAATCGAAGAGGCTCCGGGTCAGTTCGAGCAGTTTCGCCGGTTCGCGGTCGGCGAGGTTGGTGGTTTCGCCGGGGTCGGATTCGAGGTTGAAGAGTTCGTGGTGACCCGATTCGTAGTATTGGATGACCTTCCAGGGGCCGGAGCGGATGGCGGCGTAGGGGGTGGCGCCGCCGGGGTGGTAGTGGGGGTAATGCCAGTAGAGGGCGTTGCGGGCGGGGGCGGGTGCGGGGTTGGCGGTGGGGTTGCGGAGGATGGGCAGGAGGCTGACGCCGTCGAAGCCCCGGGCCTGGATATAGGACGACGGGAATCCCGATGCATCGAGGATGGTGGGGTGGAGGTCGATGCCCATGACCGGTTGGGCGGAGGTGGAGCCCGGGGGGACGACGCCGGGCCAGCGGACGATGAGGGGGACGCGGTGGCCGCCTTCGTAGGGGGAGCCCTTGCCCGAGCGGAGGGGGGTGTTGGCGGTGGGGGGTGGGTTGCCTTGGACGAGTCCGCCGTTGTCGGAGGTGAAGATCACCAGGGTGCGATCGGTGAGGCCGTGTTCGTCGAGGGCCTGGAGGATGCGGCCGACGGCGGTGTCGAGGCTTTCGAGCATGGCGGCGTAGACCGCGTTGGTTTGGGGGCCGCCGACCTGGGCGGCCTTGGCGCGGAATCGGGCGACGCTGTCGGGCCTGGCCTGGAGCGGGGTGTGGACGGCGTAGGGAGCGTAGTTGAGGAAGAAACGCTGGTTTCGGTGGTTGGCGATGAACTTCACCGCCTCATCGCCCTCGCGGTCGGTGAGGTACTCGCCGTCGGGGCCGTCCTGGAGGCGGGGCAGGCCGTAGGGGGCGAAGTAGCTGGGCGGTTGTCCGCGGTGGTCGCCGCCGAGGTTGATTTGGAAGCCCTGCTTTTCCGGCTCGAACCCTTCACCGCCGAGGTGCCATTTGCCGAGGTGCAGCGTCGCGCCGAAGGCGCCGAGGCGATCGGCGATGGTGACCACCTCGAGGGGCAGTTGCATGGTCCAGGCGGGTGGGCGGAGCTTCGCCTTGGGGCGGGGGTGACCCTTGATCCAGTCAGTGACCTTGAGGCGGGCGGGGTACATGCCGGACAGAATGGCGGCGCGGCTGGGGGAGCAGACGGTGCAGGCGGCGTAGGCCTGGGTGAAACGGAGGCCGTCGGCCGCGAGGCGGTCGAGGTTGGGGGTTTCGTGGAACCTGGAGCCCGTGACCCCGAGGTCGTGGGCGCCGAGGTCGTCGGCGACGATGAGGATGACGTTGGGCGGTTGGGGGTGCGGGGCGGAGGTGGTGCTGGCGGCCCGGGCTGGGATCGCGGGGAGCGTGAGGACGCCAAGGATGGCGGTGAGGGTGAGGAGGGCGACGAAGGAGCGAGGCATGACGATGGGCGTGGGGGGTGAGCGTGTGGGTGAAGGTGAGGGTGAGCGTGCGGGTGAGGGGCGGGGTCAGGGGGTGGGTTCAAGGCGGCCCGGGGGTCGGGCGCGTGTCGGCGCGCGGCCGGTGAGGCGGTCGCCGAGGTCGGCGCGGGCTTTTTCGGCGTGGGCGAGGAGGTTGGCGAGCACCTCGGGGTGGAGGTGGGCGACGTTGGATGCCTCGCCGATGTCCGCTTCGAGGTCGTACAACTCGGTGCCGGCTTTGAGTTGGGAGTATTTGGCGGGGATGCCGCCGGTGGCTCGGGGTTGGGGTGGGGATCCGAGGGTGCGGTAGGTGTGGGGGAGGACCAGTTTCCAGCGGCCGCTGCGGACGGCCTGGAGTTCGTTGTCGTTGTAATAGAACCAGAGGGCTTCGTGGGGGCTGGTGGCCTGGGCGGGGTTGGTGAGCAGGGTGGTGATGTCGAGGCCGTCGATGGGCAACGGGGGGAGGGGAGCCTGGGCGATGGCGGCGAAGGTGGGGAGGAGGTCGATGGTCATGGCCGGTTGCGAGGACACGGAATCGGCGGGGATCCGGCCGGGCCAGCGGGCGATGAAGGGGACGCGGACGCCGCCTTCCCAGGCCGTTCCCTTGCCTTCGCGGAGCGGGCCGGCGGAACCCGCGTGGTCGCCGTAGGACAACCACGGGCCGTTGTCGGAGGTGAACACCACGAGGGTGTGGTCGTCGAGGTGGTGCTGTTGGAGGGCATCGAGGATGCGGCCGACGGATGCGTCGATTTCGCCGATCACGTCGCCGTACAGGCCGGCCTTGGATTTGCCTCGGTTCGCGTCGTTCACGAACAGGGGGACATGGGGCATGGAATGGGCGAGGTAGAGGAAGAAGGGGCGGTCGCGCTGGCGTTCGATGAAGCGGACGGCGCGTTCGGTATAGCGGGTCGTGAGGGTCTTCTGGTCGTCGGGATCGACCGTGGGGTCGACGACGGTTTCGCCGTCGAAGAGGGAGAGGTCGGGGTAGGCGCCTTTTCGTGCTTCCGGGTGGTGGGGCCACATGTCGTTCGAGTACGGGAGGCCGAACCATTCGTCGAAGCCGTGGCGGGTGGGGAGGAACTGGGGGTGGTGGCCGAGGTGCCATTTCCCGACCGCGGCGGTGGCGTAGCCGCGGTCGCGGAGCACCTCGGCGATGGTGCGCTCATCGGGGTTGAGGCCGTGGCGTGCGCCGGGTCCGAGCGCGCCGGCGATGCCGATGCGGTTGGGGTAACACCCGGTGAGCAGGGCGGCGCGGGAGGCGGAGCAGACGGCCTGCGCCGTGTAGAACGAAGTCAACCGGACGCCCTGGCGGGCGAGGCGATCGATGTTGGGGGTCTGGATGGCAGCCGGCGCGCCGAAGCAGCCGACGTCGGCGTAGCCGAGGTCGTCGCAGAACACGACGATGATGTTGGGGGGGCGGGAGGGTTTGGGGGCGGCGAGGGAGGGGAGGCTGAGGGCGAGAATGGCGAGGAGGGTCCAGGCAAGGGAGGTCGAACGGGGCTGGACGGCGGGAGGCATGTGCGGATGACACCGGAAACCCGGCCGCGGCGCAACCCGCGGGGTTGGTTCCCGCGGTGGTTCACATCCGGGACGGGGCAGGGATTTCACCACAGAGAACACCGAGAACCGATATGGGGACAGGTCATCTCTCCGGCGTGCAGGTGAACGGCGGAACCGTGGGTTGGGTGGGGGACCTAAAGGAGGTTTGCGAGGTCCTCCTCGGCGTGGCCGGGGCGGATGGCGAGCACGTCGGGGGGGAGCGGTTCGGAGCGTGCAGGGCCGGGGGCGCGAACCACGAAGGTAAGGAGGGGGAGATCGAGGGACCGGAGGTGCTGGTGGAGGCGTTGGCGGGGGGCATCCCAGGCGAGGAGCACCAGAATGCACCCGCTCAGTTCGCGAACGTGGCGGAGGACGAGGCGCTCGAGGTCGGCGAAGTCGAGGGTGGGGTGGAGGTCGACGCCGGCGAGGATCTGGAGCATCTGCTCGCCGTGGGCGAGGCCCCGGCCGGCGGTGAAGGTGTAGGCGCGGTCGCCGACGAACATGAGGTCGAGGAGGGAGTCGCGGTCATCGACCTCATGGGCGAAGGAGGCGGCGAGCGAGACGGCGTCCTCGAAGGCATCCGCGGCGGGACCGCCGGCGCAGGTGTCGAGGAGGAGGGCGTGTCGGACGAAGAACTCCTCCTGGTACTCCTTGACCACGGGGCGTTGGGAGCGGGCCCAGCCGGCCCAGTGGATGCGGCGGAGCGGGTCGCCCGGGCGGTAGTCTCGGACGGAGACGAACTCCTCGGAATCGCCGACCGAACCGGCCATGGGGACGCCGCCGGTCTGGAGTCGGCGGCCCTGGCCGGGGAGGGTGATGGGCGGGAGGGCGAAGCGGCGGGGGTAGACGGTGATGGAGGCGGCGGTTTCGCGCAGTTCGGCGTCGCGGCGGATGAGGCCGAAGGGATCGGTGCGGGCGACGGTGGCGCCGTGGAGGGTGAGGCGGCCGCGGCGGGTGGGGGTGAGTTGGGCGGTGGTTTCGATGGAGGCTTGCGGGGGGAGGTCGGGGAGGGGGATGGGGGATGCGCGGGCGCGGATGTTGCGTTGGGCGAGCCAGGCCCAGCGGTAGGCGCGGTAGCGGCGGTCGAACCAGTTTCGCTGTTCCTCGCCGGGTTCGGTGAGGCGGGCGAACTCCTCGACGGACGGGCGCGGGTCGGGGAGGCCCTCACGGAACTCGAGGCCGCGTTGCCAGCGGGCGGACGCGTTGTGGATGGTGATGCGGTAGTGGAGGGGTGTGCCGACGGAGGCCTGGCGGGGGACGGTGCGGGTGAGGGTGAAGCATTCGGCCGGTTTGCGGAGCCAGGCGACGGCGGCGAGGAGGAGGCAGAAGATCAGGCCGAACAACTGGTGGGCCATGGTGAGGGAGACGTCGTTGAAGGCCCCGGCGGCGAGCATGGCCCAGAAGAGGAAGGCGCCGGCCGGGGTGACGTGGCGGACCAGCCAGCGGCGGATGGCGGAGATCTGGCGGTAGCTTGCGTGGAGGCGGCGGTCGAAGCGGGAAGGCGGGCGGGGAGTCCGGGGCGGTGACGGGTTCGGGGCGGGGGAAACACCGTGGGGTGGGTTCGGTGCTTCCATGGTGGGAGGGGGGAGGCGGGGGTGGGAGGGGGGTGGCTGGCGGAGCCGGGTTCAGCGGGGTGCCGGGGTGCGGCGGAGGACCTCTTCGACGAGGTTATCGGGGGTGATGCCGGAGAAGCGCGCCTGGGGGTCGATGACCAGGCGATGGCCGATGACGGGGGCGGCCAGTTCGGCGATGTGTTCCGGGAGGACGAAGGGGCGGCCGTCGAAGAGGGCGAGGGCCTGGGAGGCGCGCATGAGGGCGACGGAGGCCCTGGGGCTGGCGCCCAACTGGACGCCCTCGAGGGTGCGGGTGGCCTGAACGATCGCGACGATGTGGTGCATCAGTTCCTCGCTGATGCGGACCTTGCGGACGGTGCGTCGCAGTTCGCGGACGTCCTCGAGGGAGACGCACGGCTGGATCGATTCGATGGGGTGGCTTTCCAGTTGGCCGGCGAGGATGGCGACCTCCTCGGCGGCGGGGACGTAACCGAGGCCGAAGCGCATCATGAAGCGGTCCATTTGCGCCTCGGGCAGGGGGTAGGTGCCGCGGAACTCGACCGGGTTCTGGGTGGCGATGACGAAGAACAGGTCGGAGAGCGTGCGGCGGTGGCCTTCGACGCTGACCTGGGATTCGGCCATGGCCTCGAGCAGGGCGGACTGGGTGCGGGGTGACGCGCGGTTGATTTCGTCCGCGAGCAGGATGTCGGTGAAGACGGGGCCTTCGCGGAACTCGAAGGACTGGCGCTGCTGGTTGAAGACGGAGACCCCGATGATGTCGGTGGGCATCAGGTCGGGGGTGAACTGGATGCGATGGAAGCGGGAGGCGATGGAGAGGGCGATGGTTTTGGCGAGGGTGGTCTTGCCGGTGCCGGGGAAGTCGTCGAGCAGGACGTGTCCGCCGGCGGCGAAGGCGGCGAGGAGTCGGCGGATGGCTGGGTCCTGGCCGCGGAGCACGCGGCGGATGTTGGCCGTGAGGCTTTGGAAGATGGCCGCAGCCCGTGCGGCATCGTCGGACATGGGGCGGACGATGCGGGGAGAAGGGCGGTGGGGCAAGCCGGCGGGAGGGTTGGCGATGAAATCGCGGGTCATCCTCCGGCGACGATGCGGACGATCTCGAGGCGGTCGCCGTGGGCGAGGGGGCGTCGGGCGAACTCGGAGGGGGCGATGGCTTCGCCGTTCAATTCGACCACCACGGAGCGGGGGAGGAGGTTTTGGGCGATCAGGAACGCCTCGAGGGAGGACGGGAGGGCGAGGGGGGTGACGCGGCCGTTGGCCACGACGTGGTGGGCGGGTGGGGTTGGGGGCGTGGGAGTCGCGGGAGGCAGGTTCATGGGGTCGGAGGATCGACGGCGGGAGAGGATGCCGGTAGAACGCGGTCCAGGAAAGACCGGGACCGGTTCCTGGGCTTGAGCATGGCGAATCGATATTACCAGGACGGGGAGGGACGTGCGGCTGGGGTTCGGGATCTGTTTGCGGCGGTGGCGCCGCGGTACGACCTGATCAACGACCTGCAGAGCTTCGGCATGCACCGGCTTTGGAAGCGGCGGCTGGTGAGGCTGGCGGGGGTGCGTCCCGGGGAGCTGGCCTTGGATCTCTGTTGCGGGACGGGGGACATTGCGTTTGCGCTGGCGGCGGCGGGGGCGCGGGTGAGCGGGGTGGATTTCAGCGAGGCGATGCTGGGGGTGGCGCGTCGGCGGTTGGGCAGGGGGGTGCGTGGGGAGGTGTCGTTCGAGCAGGGGGACGCGCTCGCCCTGAGGCATGGGGAAGCGGGATTCGATCTGGTCACCATCGGCTACGGGTTGAGGAACCTGCGGGACCTGGATGCGGGGTTGCGGGAGATGGCGCGGGTGACGCGGCCGGGGGGGCGGTTGCTGGTGTTGGACTTCGCCTTTCCGCCGAACCGGTTGTGGAAGGCGGTCTACCTGCTGCACCTGCGATGGGTGGTGCCGCTGCTGGGGCGGCTGTTCTGCGGGGAAGCGGACACCCACGGATACATCCTGGAGTCGCTGCGACGGTATCCGGGTCCGGGGGAGATCGGGCGGCGGATGACGGCGGCGGGGTGGGAGGACGTCCGGTGGTGGAACGTCCTCGGCGGGGTGATGACCCTGCACCGCGGGGTACGGGTCAGAAGCCCACGGCTGGACGGCGGCCCTGTTTGACCACTTCCTTTTCGCCTTCCCAGACGGCGAGGCCGCGGTTGTCGGTGAGGGACAGCTGGAAGGTGTAGGCTGCCTGGCGGTAATTGCCGGAGCGGGTGTAGGTCTCGATGATCTTGCCGGAGAGGCTGAAGTCGGGGGGTCTGGGGGTGGGGTTGGTGAGGCCCATGTCCTTCCATTCCTGGGCGATTTCGCGGGCCAGTTCGTCCTCGGCGGTGCCGCCGGGCCCGCGGGTGGTCATGGTGAGGGCCTTGCCGCTTTTGTTGAGGGCGACGCGGATCTTCTTGGTGAGCAGGTCGGTGTCCACCTGTTGGCTGGTGGAGTTCACGACGCGGCTGACCACCATGACGGCGGGCGGGGCGGGGACCTTGTCGAGCACGCCGGCGGCGAGGAGGTCGGTGATGGCGGCTTCGGCGGCCATGGACCAGTCCTGGATGTTGATCTGGTCGAGGGTGACCATGACGCGACCGCCCTTGGGATCGACGTATTGGGCGGAGCGGGTGCAGCCGGAGGCGACGACGAGGGAGGCGGAGGCGGTGAGGGTGAGGATGGTGCGGGTCATGGCGGTGGGGTTGAAGGGGTTGTGAGGTTGCATGGGATGGTTCAGTTCTTGCGGAGCACGGGGATGCGTTCGCGGGTGCTTTCCTGGATGGAGAGGCGGAAGTCGCGGGCGCCGGCGTTGGGGGCGACGGCGGAGAGGACGAGGATCTGGCCGCCCTCGAGCTGCTGGGAGATCATGGTGGTGGCGGGGGTGTTGACCGGGAAGCCCTGGCCGTCGAACCAGTCGAAGCGGTAGTTGAAGCGGAAGGACTTGCTGCGGGTGTTCTGGACCTCGACGCCGATGCGCATGGAGCCGTCGGGGGTGGTGCCTTCGATGACATTGAGCACATGGACTGCGCGGGCGGTGGAGGAGTCGCGGATGATGCGTTTGTCCTCGATGTTGCGGCGGACGTAGTTGGGGTTGGCGGGTTCGACCGTATTGACCTGGTGGTGGGTGGTGTTGCAGCCGGTGCCGGCGAGGGTGGCGACGGCGGCGAGCAGGGTGACGGCCAGCAGGCGTGTGGGGGTGCGGGTTTTCATTTCAGCCTTGATTGGATGACTTGGAGGGGGCGGTTGCCTCCCACTGAACGAACATAGACGAGATTGGCGGGGCAGTCTTCAACCGTGACGTCGACGGGTGGGAGGCTGCCTTCGAGCAGTTGGATGCGGCGGTCCGGGGGTGTGGGGATGCGGGCGATCTGGAACTCCTTGGGCAGGGTGGTCCAGCTGCGGGTGTCGGCGATGTTGACGCTGGCCTGGTAGGCGAGGGTGGCGAGGCGGACGAGGGCGCCGAGGCCTTCGTCCTGCTGGCTGGCCGCCTGGTTGGCGACGAACGCGGCCGTTCCCTTGGCGAGGGTGGACACCAGGGTGCGGGTGACGATCGCGGGCTTCTCATCCTCGAAATCGCGGGCGATGACCCGGTCGAGGCTGGCGACGGCGACGGTATTGACCCGGGATCCCGCGGAGGTGGCGGCGAGGGTGAGGGCGTTGCCGCCGCGGACCTGGAGGACGGGCCAGGCGGAGCCGATGTAGGACACATTGGCGAAGATGATGGGGATATCGAGGCGGACCTGCTGGCGGATGGCGGCCTGGCCCGATTCGAAGATGACGTAGGTCACCCGTTCGGGCGGGGCGCCGCGGAGGCGGCGGTCGGCGGCCTCCAGGTCGGCGCGCACGAAGGGGTTGTCGGGGGCGAAGGCGAGGGCGCGTTCGAGGGATTTGCGGGCGCGTTCGAGGTCGGAGAGGTCCTGGGCCTGGTGGAGGAAGAAGATGCCGTCGAGCCAGACCGAGAAGGGGTTGACGTACTCGGCGTAGGGCTGGAGCTGGGCGGAAGGTTTGTAGAGGGAATCGACCTGGTGTTGGAACTGGGGATGGTTCTGGGTGCGTTGGACGGTGGAGGCGTGGGAGCTTTCGGCGGCGTCCTGCTGGGCGCGTTCGATGCGGCGGGCGTTTTCGGCGACGGCATCCTGCTGGTACTGGTAGGCCTTGAAGAGGGCGGGGCGGGCGTCCTGGGGGCGGCCGAGGGCGAGGCTGTTGAGGGCCCGGTAGGTGGCGGCCATGATGCGGTCGTAGGCTCGGCCTTCGTAGGGGAGGTTGGCCGGGGTGGTGATCGCGGCCATGGTTTCGTTGCCGACGCGGACGCGGGCGCGGTTGGCGTACTGGGCCATTTTGGCCTCGGCCTGTTCAAAGGCGCGGTTGCTTTCCTCGAAGCGCCCGGCGGCACGGAGGGCGGTGGCCTCCTCGAGGCGCCAGATCACCCCGTCGCGGCCGTCGCCGTCCCGTTTGACGCGGTCGGAGAACGACTTGAGGGCGAGGTCGACGTTGCCGGCGGACCAGGCGCCGCGGACGCCCTCGGTCTTGGTGGCGTAGGTGCGGCAGCCGGTGGTGAAGGCGGCGGTGGCGAGGGCGAAGGCGAGGGAGAGCGGCAGGGCGAGGCGGAAGGGCGGGGAAAACCGCGACCGTGTCCGTGTCCGTACGCCGGAACGGGCCGGGCGCGGAAGCGGTGGCGTCGGCGGGCTTGGGGGGGAACCCATGGTGCGGTCTTGGCGGCCGGGAATCGGCTGGGCCGGAGCTTGAGATCAGGACGCGGCCGGCGGCAACCGCATTCACGGGCGGCGGACTTGTCCATTGCCCTGTCGGGAGTCGGGGCCTATAACGCCCGCTCACATGTCCTCGGGAAACCATGGGCCGATCGGGGCGTCGACCCGTCTTTGCGCGGTGTACGGGCATCCGGTGCGGCATTCCGCCTCGCCGGCGATGCAGAATGCGGGAATGGCGGCGTTGGGATTGGACTGGCGCTATGTGGCGTGCGAGGTGCGGCCGTCGGAGTTGCGGGAGGCGCTGGCTGGGGCGGCGGCGATGCGGTTTGTCGGGGTGAACCTGACGGTGCCGCACAAGTTGTTGGCGCTGGAGATGATGGATGTGCTGGACGAGTCCGCGCGGCGTTGGGGTGCGGTGAACACGGTGCGGTTCGAGGGGCGGGACGGGGATGGCGCGTGGTGGCCGCTGGGGGGGATGGCGGACGACGCGGTGACGGCGGTGCGGATGCATGGCTTCAACACCGATGCGGACGCGATCGTCCGTTCGATCCGGGAGGACACGGGTTTGTCGCTGACTGGGGCGAAGGTGCTGCTGCTGGGGGCGGGCGGGGCGGGGCGGGTGGCGGCGCTGCGGTTGGCGGTGGAGGGGGTTTCGGAGCTTTGGCTGGTGAACCGGACCGAGTCGAAGGCCGCGGAGGTGATGGCGGAGATCGGGCGGACGGTGCCTGGGTATGGGGGGCGGGTGCGTCTGGGGTACCCCGAGGGGCGGGTGGATCTGGTGCTGAATGCCACCTCGGCGGGGTTGAAGTCGGGGGATCCGATGCCGTACGACTCCGTGCAATTTGATCTGGGCCGGGCCACGGCGGCGTACGACATGATTTACCGGCCGGCGGAGACGGCGTTTCTGGGGGCGGCGAGGGCGGCGGGTTGTCGGACGGCGAACGGCCTGGGGATGTTGCTGTACCAGGGGGCGGCGGCGCTGGAGATCTGGTCGGGGCGGGTGGCGCCGGTGGTGGAGATGCGTGCGGCGCTGTGGACCCACGTTTACCCGGAGAGGAAGGGCGTGTGAGTTCGGGGATGTTGTCGGCGGCGGTGATGGATGCCGAGACGTGGAGGAGCCTGCCGTTTCATTTCTGGACGGGGGTGTTCCTGGTGCTGGGGTGCATGGTGGGCAGCTTCCTGAACGTTTGCATTCACCGGATGCCGTTGGGGCAGAGCATTGTGACGCCGCCCTCGCATTGTCCGGCGTGCGGGGCGGGCATTCGTTGGTGGCAGAACATTCCAATTTTCTCGTGGTTGGCGCTGCGGGGGCGGTGTGCCGGGTGCGGGGTGGGGATATCGCCGCGGTATGTGCTGGTGGAGGCATTGACCGGGCTGTTGTTCGCCTGGGTATGGGTCCAGCACGGCGGGGTGAGTGTGCTGGGGGCGGTGGGGTGGGCGGTGTTTGTGGCGGGGTTGGTGGTGGCGACCTTCATTGATTTCGAGCACCTGATCATTCCGGACGAGATTACCCTGGGCGGGGCGGTGGTGGGGGTGGTGTTTTCGGTGGTGGCACCGGCGATCCAGGGGGAGGGATTCGTCTGGCCGGCGCTGAAGGCCTCGCTCATCGGGTTGGCGGTCGGTTCGGGGGTGGTGCTTGGGATTCTGGAGCTGGGCAAGGTGCTGTTCGGCCGGCAACGGGTGCGGTTGGCGCAGGGGTCGCGCATGGTGTTCACCGAGACCGACCTGCACCTGCCCGACCGTGTGCTTCCGTACGAGCACGTCTTCTTCCGGATGTCGGACACGCTGACTTTTTACGCGAACCGGCTGGAGCTTCCCGACCGGTGTTATCAGGGCGTGCCGGTGCGGCTGCAGCTCCGGGCGGGGCAGTTGAGGATCGGGGAGGAGGAACTCGATGCGTCGACCGTGGGTTGGATGGAGGCGGAAGCGGATCAGGTGACCGTGCCGCGGGAGGCGATGGGTTGGGGCGACGTGAAGTTCATGGCGGCGATCGGGGCGTTCACCGGTTGGCAGGGGGCGGTGTTCACGCTGCTGGCCAGTTCGATCGCGGGGTTGGCGGTGAACCTGGTGCTGATCGCCTTCCGTCGGCGCGAGTGGTCGGCGCAGATTCCGTACGGTCCGTACCTGGCGCTGGGTGCGTTGATCTGGGCGTTGGGCGCGCGTTCCTGGTGGAGCCAATGGTGGCTGTCCGGCCTGCCCATCTGATCCCCGGTGCGGGCGATTTCCGGGTTTGAAAAAAAGGTTTGCCCGAGGGCGTCCGGGCGGGTTTCATCTCGGTCCCCTTTGGGGGGTCAACGGGTGCCTCGGTAGCTCAATGGCAGAGCAGTTGACTCTTAATCAATTGGTTTCAGGTTCAAGTCCTGACCGAGGCACCAACTTCCTTTTTCACCCGTTTTTCTTGGGGTTCTCATGGGTTTCGATGCTTCCAGGGGTGGACTGATCGCGGTCGAGGGCATTGACGGAACCGGCAAGTCCACGCTGGTGCGTCGGCTGGCCGAACGTCTGCGGGCCGGTGGGGGCGAGGTGGTGACCAGCAAGGAGCCCACCGACGGACCCTGGGGGCGGATCCTGCGAAGGTCGGCGACCGAGGGGCGGCTCGCGCCGGAGGAGGAATTGGAGACGTTCCTGAAGGATCGGCGCGAGCATGTGCGCGACCTGATTCTGCCGGCGCTGGCTCGCGGAGCGGTGGTGATTCTCGACCGCTATTATTTCTCGACGATCGCCTACCAGAGCCTGCGTGGCCTGGATGCGGAAACGATCCGGGCGCGGAACGAGGCGTTCGCGCCGGTGCCGGATCTGCTGGTGATTCTGGATCTCGATCCCGAGGCGGCGATGGCGCGGATCGAGGTGCGGGAACGCGGGCAGGGGGCGAATCACTTCGAGCAGGTCCATCAGTTGGCGCGATCGCGGGAAGTGTTTCTTCGGTGTGCGGAGCGGTATCCCGCGGTGAACGGGGCTGGAGCTCCGGTGCGGGCGTTGGTGGTCGAGGCATCCAGGCCTCCGGAGGTGCTTGCCGGGGAAGTGGAGGCCGCATGGGGCCGGTTGCGGGGCCGGTCCGGGGTGGGGCTGGGATGAGCGGGACGGCGGTCAATGCGGAGCGCGAGGATCGGTTGGCCGGGCGGATGGCGCGGCTGGGGATTCGTGAGGAGGATCTGGAGGAGACGTTCGTGCGTTCGGGGGGGCATGGGGGGCAGAACGTGAACAAGACGTCCACGTGCGTGCAGCTAGTTCACCGGCCGTCGGGGCTTTCGGTGAAGTGCCAGACCACCCGGCAACAGGGCATGAACCGCTTTCTCGCGCGGCAGATGCTCCTGGACAAGATCGAGGAGGAGCGGCGGTTGGCTGCGGCGCGGGAGCGGGCGCGGGTGGAGAAGTCGCGGCGTCAGCGACGGCCGCGGAGCCGGGCGTCGAAGGAGAGGATCCTGGCGGAAAAGAGCCGGCAATCGTCGAAGAAACGACTTCGGGGTCGGGCGGGCTCGGACGACTGACGCGCGAACGAGGGCCGGAGGTTGGCCGGCGGAGGGAGGGCGGGGGTGGGCCGGGCTTCGGGAAGCGGATACGGATCAGAGGCGGGCGACGCGGAGGGGGCGGTCGTTGGGGCGGTCGGACGGATCGGAGGGGTTGGTCCGGGTGGCGGAGGTGTCGGAGTGGGGGGTTGGGAAGGGGATGATGTCCTGGAGGGTGGTGGCTTTGGGGGTTTCGGTGACCTCCAGGGAGCCAAGCAGGCGGAGGAGGTCGAATTCGAAATCATTCCAGCGGGAGGCGACGGCCATGGCGGTGACGAGGAGCCACTGGCCGCGGTCCTCGAGCAGGACCAGTCGCAGGGGCATGGGGCCGCGGGGTGTGGCGTGGGTGGCGTCGCAGCTTGCGATGATGGTGGGGTTGGGCGGGGCGTCGTGGGTGGTGCCGGGCACGGGGTGGAAGCCGAACTCGTGGCAGAGGTGGGCCATCCAGCGGTCGGGCGTTCCGAGGGCATGGGCGGGCCGGCCGGAGATGGTGACGAGCATCGAGCCCGCATGGGCCATGAATGAGCCCAGGAGCATGAAGGCGCGGGGATCGGAGAAATCCGGCACTTCGGACAGGACGGGGAGCTGTTCCCAGAACTCGGGGACGAAGCACCGGAAGGATGCTCCGGGATGAGGCGGGACGACGTGGACCGTACGCACGGGAGGATTCCAGGGATGTGCCTCGCTCATGAGGTCAGCTTACGGGCTGATGACCTCGGGTTGGAATAGGACCTTCGCCGCAGGGGGGGCGGGGTGTGGGTGGGAGTCAGGCGAAGCGGTCCGGGTTGAGGAGGGAGAGGTCGAGGTCGAAGTCGGGGCGTGTGTTGGAGACGATGTCGGACACCAGGCGGCCGGTGATCGGGGCGAGGCTGAGGCCGAGCATGGCGTGTCCGGTGGCGAGGGTGACATTGGGGTGACGGCGGGTGCGGCCCAGGTAGGGGAGGCCGTCGGGGGAGACCGGTCGCAGGCCGCGCCAGGGTTGGATTCCCTGGAAGTCGGCGGGTTGGAAGGCGGGGAAGTAGCGGCAGGCCGCCTCGATGATGCCCTGGACGCGGACGGGGTTGATGGATTCGTCGAGGCCGGCGATTTCCATGGTGCCGCCGAAGCGCAATTGGCCGTTGATGGGGGTCACGGCGACGCGGGCTTCGGTGAGGATGGAGCAGACGGCGGGGAGTTGGCGGGGAGAGGGGAGGGTGAGGCTGTAGCCTTTGCCGGCCTGCATGGGGAGGTTCAGGTGGAGGCCGCGGGCGGTGTCGGGGGACCAGGAGCCGCCGCAGAGGACGAACTCATCGGCTTCGATGTCGCCGGCGGGGGTGGTGATGGCGCGGACGCGGGAGTGGTCGAGGCGCCAGCCGGTGACCTCGGTGTTCCAGGCGAAGGCGGTTCCTGCGCGGGCGGCCTCGGACTGGAGGGCTTCGGAGAATCGGCGCGGGTCGAGGTGGCAATCCCTGGGAAAGTGGACGGCGCCGGCGATGTCGAGGGTGGCGCCGGGGTCGAGGCGGGCGGTCTGTTGGGGGTCGAGGACCTCGGCGGGGATGCCGAGGCTGCGGGCTTTCTCGGCGAAGGCGGCCTCCTCCTCGAGGGTGTGGTGGGATTTGCAGAGCATGAGCAATCCCTTTTGCACGAGGTGGAAGTCGAAGCCGGGGCTGGTGGCCAGTTCGGTGAAGAGGGTGCGGCTGGCGAGGGACAGGTCGCGGAGGAGCGGGGCGGCGCGTTGGACGTGTCGGTGGGAGCAGGCCCTCCAGAAGCGGAAGCCCCAGGCGAGGAGGTCGGCGTCGAGGCGTGGGCGGATGTAGAACGGGGATTTGGGGTTGGCCATCCAGCGGAGGCCGAGGGCGACCATGCCTGGGGCGGCGAGGGGGACGAAGTGGCTGGGGCAGACCATGCCGGCGTTGCCGAACGAGCAGCCGTCGCGGGTGGCGGGCAGGCGTTCGACCACGGTGACCCGGTGGCCGCGGCGTGAGCAGAAAAAGGCGGCGGAGAGACCGATCACTCCGCCGCCGACGATGACGATATGTTTCACGCCTGGGGCGCGGGAGCGCCGGTTTGGGGCGGCTACGGTTTCCTGAACGCCGGGTGGTTGGGGTTGCCGGCGGCTTGGATGTAGGCGAGCAGGTCGAGGACCTCGTCGGGGTTCATGGCGTTGAGCAGGCCGCTGGGCATGAGCGAGACGGGGTAGGGTTTGCGGGACTTCACCCGGGCGAGGTCGGCGCTTTCCTTTTCGTCGGGGTTGCGCGGGTCGAACACCACGTGGATGCGGCCGTTTTCCTCGTAGGCGCGGCCGATGAGGCTGGAGCCGTCGGTCAGTTCGATTTCCTCGCTGCCGTACTGGTCGGAGATGACCTTGGACGGGTCGATGATGTTTTCGAGCAGGTCGCGGAGGGAGTAGCGGGATGCGGAGCCTGTGAGGTCGGGGCCGACGCCGCCGCCGGCGCCGGCGAACGGGTGGCAGGAGAAGCAGGCGGCGGAGTGGAAGAGGTTGCGGCCGGTCTCGAAGGAGCGGTTCCTGAGGCCGTCGGCGGCCAGTTGGAGGACGTCATCGACGGAGTAATCGCGGCCGGGGCCCTTGGGAGGGGGGAAGTCCTGGGCTTCGAGGTCCTCCTTCTTGCTGGAGAGGGCGTCGAGGGTTTGGCGTTCGGCGGCGTCGGGGACGTTGGTGAGGGCCTCCTTGCGGAAGTTTTCGAGGAAGCCGCGGAAGCTGTTGCCGCCCTGCCAGGGGGCGGTGCGGGGGAACCAGGCGAAGAAGGTGCGTCGGAGGGCCGGGGTCCAGCCGGTCTTGGCGGTACGCAGGATGTAGGCGTAGGCGATCTGCTGTTGGTTGGGGCGGCTCTTGGCGGCGCTGTTGAAGGCGCCGGCGTAGCCGGTGTTGCGGCCGAGGAGGTCGTCGCTGGCGAAGCGGACGTCCTCGTCGCGGGCGGTGGCCATGAGGCTGATGGTTTTGGCGACGGCGGTGGGGGATTCGAGGGCGACGAGGGTGCCGGCCAGTTCACGGTCGAGGTCGAAGTTCCTGGCGGGGAACTGGGCATCGAGGCGGGCGACGACCTCGTTGCGGAGGGAGCCTGCGGGGATGCCGCCGCGGATGACGAACAGCTGGTAGGCGCGGACCGCGGCGAGGCGTGCGGGCAGGTCGAGGCTGGCGAAGTCGAGGGCGTTCAGTTTGCGGAGCATGCCGTCGCGGAAGGCGGTGGCGTCCTTGGCGCGGGCGGTGGCGACGCCCAGTTCGATGACGGCCCAGGGGCGGTTATCCTGGAGGGCCCTGGGTCCCCAGGCGGCGATGGGTTGGCGTTCGATGGCGATGCGGGCGGCGTAGCGGACCCAGCGGTCGGGGTGGGCGAGGTGGGGCCAGGCTTCGGCGACGGCCTCGATGCCGGTGTCGCGGTCGTGGAGTTTTTCGAGGGATTTGCGGAGGGTGATTTCCGGCGTGGGTTTGGGGGCGGGGGCGGGGGCGGTGGATTCGGAGCCGGTGTAGCTCACGCGGTAGACGGCGGACTGGGTTTTGCGGCCGCCGATGGCGAAGTAGAGCGCGCCGTCGCGGGGATTGACCACGAGGTCGGTGAGCGGGAGGGGTTTGCCGGTGATGAACTCCTCCTTTTCGGCGTGGTAGCTGCCGCCTTCGGGGCGGAGGTGGATGGCGTACATCGTGCCGTAGGTCCAGTCGTTGGCGAAGATGGCGTGCTGGTAGCGGGCGGGGAATTTGGCGCCTTTGCCGGATTCGACGCCGGTTGGGCTGCCGGGGCCGATGTCGAGCACGCCGGGGAGGCTGTCGGGGTAGTGGGAGGGCCATTTGCCGGAGCCCGAGCGCCAGCCGAATTCGCTGGCGCTGGTGGCGACGCAGATCCGGGTGGGGCGGTACCACGGGGTGCCGGCGTCCCATTCCATGTCGCTGTCGTAGGTGACGATGTCGCCGAGGGCGTTGAAGGCGATGTCGTACTGGTTGCGGTAGCCGTGGCTGACCAGTTCGAACGCGCGGCCCTCGGGGTCGGTGCGGCAGATGTAGCCGCCTGGGGCGAGGATGCCGCGGGCGTGGCCGTTGGCGTCCCAGAGGCGGGGGACGATCTGGTCCTCGTCCCAGTGGCGGGGGATGCGGGAGTATTCCATGCCCTCGGGGAGCTTGGTGTGGTTGCCGCAGACGATGTAGAGGGACTGTCCGTCGGGGGCGAGGACGACGGCGTGGGTGCCGTGTTCGCCGCCGCCCTGGATCCTGCGAAGCTGGCGTTCCTCGTCGAATTCGCCGTCGCCGTCGGTGTCGCGGAGGCGCCAGAGGCCCTGGCGGTTGCCCTGCTCGTTGACCATGACGTAGAGGCTGTCGAAGGCGTGGAGGAGGCCGTGGGCGCCGCCGACCTTGGTCTTGAGCGGTTGGACGGGGGCGGTTTGGTTGGAGCCGACGGGGGTCGGGGACATGCGGTAGAGGCCGCCGTACTGGTCGCAGGCGATGATGCGGCCCTGGGGGTCGACGGTCATGCTGACCCAGGAGCCCTGTTCGGCTTTGGGGACCGTGTGGAGCAGCTCGACCTGGAAGCCGGGGAGGGTGCCGATTTCGGCTGGCTGGATGACGACCGGTTTCGGTTCGGCGGAGGCGGGGACGGTGGAGGCGAGGACGTTGCCCCACGGTTCGGCGCCGTAGCGGGCGATCGCCTTGGCGGGTTTCCAGTCGGTTTCGCCGCGGATCTGGACCTGCCAGGATGCGTCGGATTCGACGACGATTTCCTTGCCGTCGGGACCTTTGAGGACGAGGCGGGCGATGAAGCCGGCGGGGCCGCCTTCGTTCTGGGCTTCGGCGCGGATCCAGTTGCTGCCGGGTTTGAGGGAGGCGGTGACGTTGGCTTTCGCGGCCTGGTTCCAGTCGTCGGTGCTGAGGACGGGTTTGTCGTTGATCAGGACGCGGGTGCGGTTGTCGCAGGTGGCGACGAGGGTGGCCTCCTTGAAGCCGTCGGGGACGGTGAACTCACGGCGGACGGAGATCTGGTCGGCGTCGCTCTTGGCGGACCAGATCCAGGACAGTTCCGCATGGGCGGAGGGGAGGAGGAGGACGACCGCGCCGAAGGAAAGGGCGGAGCGGAGGGGGGAGGCCGGTGGCATAGCGCGGGATAGCTCACCGAGTTGGGGCGGCCGATTCAAGCCCGGGATTGGTCCGTTTGATCGGGCGGGGGGGGCGGCTGGAAAATCCCGGTGGCCAACGGCGGGTGGGGCGGGCAGGATTCCGCCCCTTTCGAATGAAACGGACGCATCACTGCAACGAACTCCGGCCGGCGCACGTCGGGCTGGAGGTGACACTTGAGGGCTGGGTTCATTCCCGGCGTGACCTGGGCGGAGTGATTTTCATCGACGTGCGGGACCGGGAGGGGCGGACGCAGACGGTGTTCGACCCGTCGGATCTTCCGAAGGAGGTGTTCGAGCAGGCCTCGGGGTTGCGGAGCGAGAGCGTGATCCGGGTTTGGGGGCGGGTTCGGGCGCGGCCTGAGGGGACGGCGAACGCGAGGATTGCCACCGGCGGGGTGGAGGTGATGGTGGCACGGCTGGAGGTGTTGAACCTGGCGGATCCGCTGCCGTTCCAGATCGATGAGCCCGAGGCGGCGGCGCGGGTGAGCGAGGAGACGCGGCTGCAGTACCGGTACCTCGACCTGCGGCGTCCGGAGATGACCCGCAATCTGCGGGTGCGTCACGCGGTGGCGAAGGCGGTGAGGGATTACATGGACGAGGAGGGGTTCCTCGAGGTCGAGACCCCGACGCTGTTCAAGTCGACGCCGGAGGGGGCGCGGGAGTTCCTGGTGCCGAACCGGCGGGAGGCAGGGACGTTTTACGCGCTGCCGCAGTCGCCTCAGCAGTTCAAGCAGATCCTGATGGTTGCCGGCGTGGAGCGGTATTTTCAGCTCGCGCGCTGTTACCGGGACGAGGATCTGCGGGCGGACCGGCAGCCGGAGTTCACCCAGGTGGACATCGAGATGAGCTTCATCGAGCGGGAGGACATCTACCGTTTGATCGAGGGGCTGCTGGCCCGTGTGTGGAAGACGGCGCTGGGGAGGGACATCCCCACGCCGTTTCCGCGGATGCGATTCGAGGAGGCGATGAACCGCTTCGGCATCGACAAGCCCGACACCCGGTTCGGGATGGAGCTCGTGGACATGACCGACGATTTCCGGGCGAGCACCTTCAAGGTGTTCAGCGGGGTGATTGCGTCGGGCGGCGTGGTGAAGGCGATCAACGCCAAGGGGCTGGCCTGCGCCACCCAGGGGCAGATCGAGACCATGACCGAGTACGCGAAGAGTTTCGGGGCCAAGGGCCTCGCCTTCATCAAGGTCGAGGGCGGCGAATGGAAGTCGCCGATCGTGAAGTTCTTCTCGGACGCCGAGAAGGCGGCGCTTTCCAGCAAACTGGCGATCGAGGAGGGGGACCTGATCCTGTTCGCGGCGGACCAGTGGCTGAACGCGTGCGAGATCCTGGGCAAGATCCGGCTTTATTGCGCCGAGGTGTTGAAGGGCCAGGGCAAGCTGGTGGTGGATCCGGACCGGTTCGATTTCCTCTGGGTCGTGGATTTCCCGCTGCTCAGCTACGACAAGGAGATGAACCGGTGGTATTCCAGCCACCATCCGTTCACCGCGCCGGTGGCCGAGGACATCCCGTTGCTGAAGGACGACCCCCGGAAGGTCCGGGGTCAGCACTACGACATCGTGGTCAACGGCGTGGAACTCGGCGGCGGCTCCATCCGGATCCACCAGCCCGACGTCCAGCGGACCATCTTCGAGGACATCCTGGCCATCCCGCCGGACGAGACCCGTCTGCGGTTCGGCTACATGCTGGAGGCGTTCCGGTACGGGGCGCCGCCGCACGGCGGCATCGCACTCGGCTTCGACCGTCTCTGCGCCATGCTCTGCGCCACCTCGAGCATTCGCGACGTCATCGCCTTCCCCAAGACGGCGAAGGGCGTCTGCCTGATGACCGAATCGCCGACCGCGGTTTCCCCGCGGCAGCTGCGCGATCTCTATCTCGAGGTCAAGGCCGCGAAGAAGGAGCCCGGGGCGGAGCCGCCGCGCGGCTGAGGGCCGTTCGGGAGTCGCGAGGCGGCCCGTCGGCGTTCCCGACAGGGTTCGTGTCCGTGTTGTCCGCGGGCGGTGATGGGGCGTCCGCGGTGGCCGTGGGCGGTCGTCGTCGCATGCGAAGCCACCTTCATTCAGTTCCCGGGCGACCGATGGGTCGCGGGGCGGGTTTGGCGTCGGCGTGGGAGGGTGGTGGACAATGAGGGGGTTGCCGGTGGTTGCGCGGGAGCTCCGGGTGGCGTCGCGTCGGGGTTCCAGTTACGCCGTTCGATTTCTTGGGGCGACAGGGGCGGCGATTCTGGGCGGGTTGTTTCTGCTGGCGACGGAGCTTCCGGGGGCCTTGGCGCCGGACGGGCGGGGGTTGATGACCCTGTTGAGCGTGGCGGGACTGGGGCTGGCGCTGGTTTCGGGGCCGGTGTTCACCGCGGACAGCCTGAGCCGGGAGAAGCGGGAGGGGACGTTGGGGCTGCTGTTCCTGACGGACCTGCGCGGTTGGGATGTGGTGGTGGGCAAGTACGTGGCTCTGGGGTTGGTGCCGGTCCAGGGGATGCTGGCGATGTTCCCGATCGGGGCGATGTCGGTGTTCCTGGGGGGGGTGGGTTGGATGGAGTTATGGGGGGTGCTGGGGGTGGTGGCGGGGGTGATGGGGGTATCGCTCGCCTGGGGGTTGTGGGTATCGAGCGGGGCGGTGGATGAACGGTGGGCGGTGGGGGTGAGCCTGGTGGGGATGGCGGTATGGGTGGGGGTGCCCTGGGTCCTTGGGGTGATGGGTGTTGCGGGTGGGGTGGGCGGGGTGACGATTCTGGCGCGGGTGGGGGTTTGGGGGCCATGGGGGCAACTCGAGCTGGCGCGGGGTCTGTCCCCGGGAACGGGGTTGGGCGGTTTGGGGTGGGTGCTGGGGGTGCATGCGTGCATGGCGGTCGGGTTGGTCGCGTGGACGGGGCTGCGACTGGGGCGCCGCGGCTGGGTCGAGGACGGAGGTGCGGTGCGCGGGGGTGAGGCAATGGGACGTCGCGGGCGAGGGGTGTCGGGGGAAGGCGGGTTGGCCTGGGCGGGATGGGGAGGGCGGGGGATGCGTGGCGTGGTGGGTTGGTCCACGGCTGGGGTGGTGGTGGTCGCCTGGGGGGCGTTTTTCTGGGGATTGGGGTCAAACCCGTTCGGGGGCGGGCGGGTGGTTGGCAACGTGGTGGAGGCGGGGCAATGGCTGTTGAAGATCCTGGTGGCGGTGCATGGAGTGCATGTGCTGCAGGACGGTTTGAGGAACGGGACGCTGGAGCTTCTGGTGACCACGCCCGAGCCGTCGGCGCGTCTGTGGGCGGGGCATCTGGCGGCGCTGAGGAAGGTGTTCCTGGTGCCTTTCGTGGTGTTGAGCCTGAGCGACGTGGGTTTGGGTGTCGGCGTGAAGCTGGCGATGGGCGGCGACTGGCCATCGAGGACCGCGCAATGCCTGGCCGGGGCGATGCCGGCGGTGGCGGAATCGGCGATCCACGGGCTCGACATGGTGGCCGTGGCGTTTCATTCCGCCCTGGGGGCGCTGCGGATGGATCGGCCGGCGAAGGCGATTCTGCGGACGCTGCTGCTGGTGCTGGTGGTGCCCGCCTTGGTGTGCGGGGTGTTCTGCGGGTCCGGCCGGCTGGTGGTGGACCTGGTGGTGATCGCGGCGGCCTCGCAGCGGCTGGACCGTTTTCGTGACCTCGTGCGCGACGCCGCGGGGAGGGATCTGGCGGTTCGGGGCGGGTAGTCGGGGGCATTGTCGAACTTCGGGCGTGGGGAGTTGTCCTGATCGAAGCCGCTGGTTCGTCGAACGGGAGGCGGCGGAAGCCGTCGAAACCGGGTCGGTCCAAGCAAATCATTGATCATGAGCAAAGTAAGGGTGCTTGTTGGAACGAAGAAGGGGGCATTCATCCTGAGCGCGGACGGCAAGCGCCGGGACTGGTCGGTCAGCGGGCCGCATTTTGCCGGGTGGGAGATCTATCATCTCAAGGGCTCGCCGGTGGAACCGGACCGGATTTATGCGTCGCAGACCAGCGGGTGGTTTGGGCAGCTCATCCAGCGTTCCGACGACGGTGGGCGGACGTGGAGCACGCCGGGCGGGGAGGCCGAGCCGCAGCCGGGGGAGTTTCCGAAGGGGGAGAGCAACCGGTTCCTGTACGAGGGGGAGGTGGGGACGCACAAGTGGTACGACGGCACGCAGCATCCGTGGGAATTCAAGCGGATCTGGCACATTGAGCCCTCGCTGACCGATCCCGACGTTGCGTATGCGGGGGCTGAGGATGCGGCGTTGTTCAAGACGGTGGACGGGGGGAAGACCTGGAAGGAGCTGCCGGCATTGCGCGGGGTGAAGGGGCATCTCTGGCAGCCCGGGGCTGGGGGGATGGGGTTGCACACCATCGTGCTTGATCCGGGCAATCCCGAGCGCATCTACGTCGCCATTTCCGCGGCCGGGGCGTTCCGGACCGACGACGGGGGACGGACCTTCGTGCCGATCAACAAGGGGCTGAAATCCCTCTGGGAACTTCCGGATCCGGAAGCGGACGTGGGCCATTGCGTTCATCGGATTGCGATGCATCCCTCGCGACCCGGGGTCCTTTTCATGCAGAAGCACTGGGATGTGATGCGGAGCGACGATGCCGGGGGGATGTGGACGGAGGTGAGCGGGGATCTGCCCAGCGATTTCGGGTTTCCGATCGAGGTGCACGCGCACGAACCGGAGACGGTGTATGTGGTGCCGATCCTGAGCGATTCCCTGCATTACCCGCCGGAGGGCAGGCTGAGGGTGTACCGGAGCCGGAGCGGGGGGAACGCGTGGGAGCCGCTGACGCGGGGACTGCCGCAGAAGGACTGCTACGTGAACGTGCTCCGCGACGCGATGGCGGTGGACCAGTTGGATCCGTGCGGGGTGTATTTCGGGACCACCGGCGGGCAGGTGTACGGATCGTCGGACGGCGGGGACACCTGGCAGGCGATCGTGCGGGATCTGCCGGGGGTGTTGTCGGTGGAGGTCCAGACCCTGCCATGATCCGGGTTGGACTGCCGTACCACCTGCGGAGGCTCGCCCGGGTGGAGGGGGAGATTCGGCTGGAGATCGAGGGACCCGCGACGGTTCGGAGCGTGCTGGACGCGCTGGAGGCGGCGCATCCGGTGCTGCGGGGGACCATTCGCGACCATGGAACGCTTCGGCGGCGGCCGTTCATCCGGTATTTCGTCTGCCGCGAGGACTGGTCGCTGTTGCCGGAGGAAACCCCGTTGCCCGGGGTGGTGACCGACGGCACGGAGGTGTTTCTGGTCGTGGGCGCGATGGCCGGTGGCTGAGTGGAGAATCGGCCGGGTGGCTGGCTGAGCGGTTCCGCCGGGCGGATCCTGGCGGGTGCGGTGGGAGTTTAGGGTGCGGGTCTGGAACTCCGGGTCACCGGCTGGGGGCTGCGCGTGGGCGGGAGTGAGGATTTCACGTTCCCGAAATCGACGCTTGCTTCGGGATTTGGAGCCCCTAGTTTGACCAACCCTTTGCGCGGGCGACCGATATCGTCCGCTGCGTTTGGAATCCAAAACGAAGCAATTTTATGGCAGTTCCGGCAAACGACATGCGCCGCGGGATGGCGATTGATTACAACGGCGACATCTGTGTCGTTCTTGAGACCCAGCATCGCACCCCTGGCAACCTACGGGCGTTCGTGCAGGCCAGTCTTCGCAGTGTCCGGACCGGCAAGTCGATGGATGTCCGTTTCAGTTCGGCGGAGAAGGTGGAAGTGATTCCGCTGAACACGGTGAAGATGGAGTTCAGCTACAAGGACGGCGAGGACTACGTCTTCACGAATCCCGAGACCTACGACACGGTGAATCTGACGCCGGAGATTGTGGGGGACGCGAAGAATTACCTGATGGAGAACCAGGTGGCGACCGTGACGTTCGTGGGCGAGAAGCCGATCATCGTGGAGATTCCGGCCAGCGTGGTGCTCACGGTGACCGACGCGCCTGAGGGCGTGAAGGGCGACTCGGCGAACAACGTGATGAAGACGGTGACCCTGGAGACCGGGATCACGATTCAGGCGCCGCTGTTCATCAAGAACGGCGAGCGGATCAAGGTCGACACCCGGTCCGGGAAGTACATGGAGCGCGCCTGACGGTGCGCCGGTCCCGGGGGGGTGTTGGGGTTCCTGGGATGGATGGAATTCCTTCCCGGGGGGGACACCCGCCGCCGGGGGCTGACTCCGGTTTATCGCGACGGTCAGGCTGAGGTGCCTTCGACCGTCGCGTTTTCGTTTCGAGATCCCGCTGGCGTTGGTGGGGCACTCGACCCGGCGGAGAGCTGGCGAGGAGCGAGCGGTCACCGCGCCGGGAGGCGCGACGGCGCGGGGGCGGCGCGGGGGGCGCGGGGGGGGCTAGTCGGAAGGTTCGAGGGAGGCTCGGACGCCGTATTTCTTGGCGAGGGCCTGGCAGGTGGCGAGGGGTTTGACGCCGGCGGTGCAGCTCGGTTCGGAGAGGGAGGCGGCGGCGACGCAGATGCCGGTGAGCAGGCAGCGGGAGAGCTCCCAGCCTTCGTGGAGGCCGAAGAGGACCCCGGCGGCGAAGGCGTCGCCGGCGCCGGCGGTTCCGGCGATGTGTTTCTGGGGGACCTTGAGGGAGGACTGCCAGACGTCCTCGCCCTTTCGGGTGCGGGCGAAGGCTCCCTCGGGGAAGTGGATGACCACCAGTTCGCGGATGCCCATCTGGAGGAGGGCGCCGGCGGCGTGGCGGAGGGAGACCGTGTCGAGTTTGCCGTCGTTCTGGCGGATCTTGAACCCGGAGATCTTCCCGGCCTCGAGTTCATTGACGACGAGGTAGTCGGTGAACTTGAGGGCGGGGACGACGTATTTCGCGTAGCGATCGCTGTCCTCGGTGACGACGTCGAGGGAGGTTTTGAGGCCGGCGTCCTGGGCTTTGGCGAGGAGGGCGGATCCGCGGGTGCCGTATTTCTTGTCGGCCTGGTCGAGGGCGTCGAGGAGGAGGAGGTAGCCGAGGTGGAACAGCTTGGCCTTGCTCCTGGAGAAGTCGATATCGCTGCCGTCCCAGAGGGCGTTGGCGCCGCGGAAGTGGAAGAAGGTGCGGCGTCCGTTGCCGGCCTCGGTCATGACGTCGGTGTAGGACGTGGCGGCCTTGTTGGTGGTTTTGAGCAGGCGGGTGTCGATCTTGGCCTCGCGGCAATCGGCGAGGATGCGTTCGCCGAAGGCGTCATTGCCGACGAGGCCGGCGGCGGCGAGGGGGAAGGTGGCGCCGAGGCGGAAGAGGTCGACGAGGACGTTGTAGGGGGCGCCCCCTGTACCGAGGGTCTGGCTTTGGATGTTGGCGAGTTTCTCGACGGCGGGATAGACGTCGACGGTCTTGACTTCGTCGACGATCCAGTTGCCGGCGGCGAGGACGCCGGCGCGGGACGGGCCCTTGTTGGGTTTGGAGATGATCACTGCCATACGAGATGCCTTCCTATGAGGGCGTTCCCGGTGAGGGTAGCGAGCGGAAGTCACTCTGGAAACACAATAATCCCGTGGTTATTGGAGGAACGCAGGTTGGGCTGGCGCGGGGTGCTCGGGTTGGGGTAGGTAGCTGGCATGCTGTTGATGGGAATCGGCGACGAGGCCGGCGGATCGCTGGCGCATCAGATTGCGGCGACGCGCGAGCTGGGCTGGGGGCACATCGAGATGCGGGGCGTGGAGGTTCCGGGGTATGCGAAGGCCAATTTCCACGACATTCCCGACGCGGCCTTCGATCGTGCGGTCGTTGATCTGGAGGCGGCGGGGATCCGGGTTCACTGCTTCGGTTCGACGATCATGAACTGGGCGAAGACCGTGGAGACCCCGTGGGATGTGACGCGGGCGGAGGTGGCCCGGTGCATCCCCCGGATGAAGCGGCTGGGGACCCGATATGTGCGGATCATGAGCCTGAAGCCGACGGACGACGCGCACCTGATTCCGCGGCTGGTGTTCGAGCGGGTGGGGGAGGTCACGCGGCAGTTTCTGGACGAGGGTCTGATCCCGGTGCACGAGAACTGCATGAACCACGGCGGCATGAGCTGGGAGCACGCGCTGGAGCTGCTGGATCGCTGTCCGGGGCTGAAGTGGGTGTTCGACACGGCGAACCCGGTGTTCAACACCGACCGTTCCAAGCCGAAGCCCTGGCCGCAGCAGGACCCGTGGGAGTTCTGGGAGCACGTCCGGGATCACGTCGTTCACATCCACGTCAAGGACGCCACCTGGAATCCGGCGAAGAAGGACGCCGACTACAACTGGCCCGGGGAGGGGCAGGGTCGGGTGCGGGACATTCTGAAGGACGCGTTGGCGCGGGGTTATGCCGGTGGGGTGTCGATCGAGCCCCACATGGTGGTGGTCTTTCATGACGCGGCGTCCAAGGCCGCCAGCGAGGACGCGGCCCGGGTCAATTTCGTGGAGTACGGCCGCCGGCTCGATCAGGTCATCCGGGAGCTGCGGTAGCGGGGGAAGGCGGGAGAAGGGGGATTGGCACCGGAGGGTCGGGTCCGTCAGGATCGCCGCATGGCGCAGCGCGTGCTTTTGGAGATCTGCATCGATTCGGTGGCCTCGGCGCTTGCGGCGCAGAGTGGCGGGGCGGACCGGGTGGAGCTCTGCACCGCGCTGTTCGAGGGCGGGTTGACGCCCAGTGCGGGGCTGCTGGAGGTGGTGCGGGAGCGGCTGACCATCGGGCTTGCGGCGATGATCCGTCCGAGGGGCGGGGATTTCTGCTATTCCGACGACGAGTTCGCGGTGATGGAGCGGGACGTGGTGCAGGCCAAGGACGCCGGGGCGGACATGATCGTGCTGGGGTTGTTGAACCCCGACGGCACGGTGGACCGGGAGCGGACGGCGCGGCTGATCGAGCTGGCGCGGCCGTTGCCGGTGACGTTTCACCGTGCGTTCGACATGGCGCGGGATCCGTACGAGGCCTTGGAGGCGGTGCTCGGGCTTGGGGTCGAGCGGTTGCTGACCTCGGGGCAGGAGAAGTCGGCGGTCGAAGGGATGGATCTGATCGCCGAGCTGGTGAAGCGGTCCGGGGACCGGCTGATCGTGATGCCGGGGGGCGGGGTGACCGAGCGGAACCTGGGGAAGATCCTGGAGCGGACGGGGGCGCGGGAGATTCACGGGTCTGCGAGCGCGCTGCGGGAGAGCCGCATGGAGTATCGGAACACGCGGGTGTTCATGGGGGGACAGATGGGGCCGCCGGAATTCGGGAACAAGGAGGCGGACGCCGCGCGGGTGCGGAAGTTCCGGCAACTGGCCGGGTAGGGAGGTTGCGGTGGATGGGGGATGGAGGGGCGGTGATTTCGGGGTGGACGTTTCCCGTGTATCGGGGTGGGATCAAAAGGAGACTGCCGGGAGGTCAAAATGAGACTGCAGGGG
>VFQN01000339.1_pt1 | contig 92791 bp, 58 predicted proteins | sample 3512371 | NCBI WGS metagenome assembly VFQN01 (sample SAMN10412370, study PRJNA504923) | tailings metagenome | isolation source: Replicate 2 from Balatoc abandoned mine | place: Philippines: Itogon, Benguet | collected 2017-08-28
GCCGTCATTCTGGGCGCTTCTACCTCGGTTTTCCCACCGAAAATGTCGAGGAACCGTGAAATACGACCCTGCCTACCGCAGCCTGGCATACCCGAACGGTGATCTGCCCGAGGAAGTCGGGGTCTGCACCGACGTGGTGATCCGCGCCTTGCGCTCCAGCCTGGGCATGGACCTGCAACGACTCGTCCACGAGGACATGAGGCGCGCCTTCGCCGAGTACCCCCAAGACTGGGGTCTGAAGCGCCCGGACAAGAATATCGACCACCGGCGCGTCCCCAACCTGAGGACCTTCTTCAACCGATCCCGCTGGGCCCTGCCCGTGACGAGGTCGGCGCGGGATTACCGACCGGGAGACCTCGTCACCTGCACCGTCCCACCGAACCTCCCGCATATCATGATCGTCAGCGACCGGACCACCGCGGATGGCCGGCCCATGGTGATCCACAACATCGGTGCCGGCACCCAGGAGGAGGACCGGCTGTTCGAGTTTCCAATCACGGGCCATTACCGCGTCCGGACGACGCCCCCGACCAATGCGGCGGGCGGGTGGAGCCAGGGAAGCAATACGGGCCCTTGATGCCAGACGCATCGGCTCCCCAGGAGGCGACCCGCGTAGGTCGGGTGATTCCGCGCCCCCGTCCACCATTGAAGAGGCGCTTTGCCTTGATCCACACCCGGCCATCGCACAAGGCCGACGTATACAGGGACACAAGGACAACCAACCGGTGGGAACCGCCATATAGACATTGAGGTCGCCGCGGCACGCGGTGTTGTGGTGGCGCGTCTGAGCCTGAGATTGCCTGCCAATGGGGTCCCTTCGTGGGCCGATCCCTGATCGAGTCAGCTGTCTGATTGCGGCACCGCCCTGCGTCTACAAAGACTCCGACCTCCGGGGCTCCAGATCGGCGTCAGTGAGCAGCGCGCACCGCGACGTGTATCCATTCCACCTCCGCGCCAGCGGGGGTCGCCGGGTGTCGAGCGGAAGACTTACCGCAGGGAACCGCACTTGCGCTGTGTCGAGTGCCGCCCTGGGTTGGGAACAGCCAGTGTATACACCCGTGGCATCCGACCGCAGGTCCATCCTCCCACGTCGGTGGCGTCCGGGTTGCAGCAGAGGAACGAAGAGCCGCACACGCCGCCGCGGTGCAACCGTCTCCCCCGCCCGTCTTCCAAAAGCCGGCCGAGGAAGTTGAAGACGCCAAAGTGTCCGGAAACGGGGCACGTCTCCCTCCCACCGCGCCGAAGCCTGGATTCAACCTCGATGTCTACGATTGCCTGACGCCGAGGCGGCGCAGCGTCCGGCATCTGGCTTCAACGGTACTGCAACTTCCGGTGGTTCCAGCGCCCCCCGGCATAACCGCATCCACCGAGCCCAACAGGGGTCGAGGGCCCAGATGGGACCATGGCTGCGCAGCAACGCAGTTGTAGACAAGTGCTGGTCTCCACAGGTGCGGGGCTCAGTTGAAACGTAGGGTCGCCCCAGCAGGCCCGCTTGGTGTGCATTCCGCGGCCAATAGTGTTCTTAGAAGGTGGCCGCGCCGGGTGAGATCGGGGCGGCTACAAAAAAGTGAACGCAGGAAAAGGAGTTTCGCCCGCCTTGGGCAACACGCTGGTGAGGGTCCTGCACCTTTCTCACCGCCAGCGTCCCCAGGGCGGGCTTTTGTATACATCGAAATGAACACCGACCGCCGCCGTGCGCGGGGCACACGCCCGCCGCCCACCCCGTGGGACTACGCGTCCTTCCCGTTCCAGCCGTACTTCAGGCTGCCCTGGAGCTGGGTTGCCCGCCGCCACCCCTCGGTCATTGCCCGGCTGCTCCGCGATCTGCCAAGAGTCCATCCCCACTACGAGACCGCAGTGCAGGTAGCTGACCTCTACCGGATCAGGAGGGCCCGGTGAGTGCCGCCGTCGAGCGTGAGCCCATCGTGGCCAGGGCCCTGGAGCAGGCCCGCTCCATCACTGGTCCGATCCTGCCGCGCCACCTGCTCCGGGCCATACCGCCGATCGGCCAGCGGCGCTCCCATCTCGACACCGTCGCACTCATCGTGCTGACGGAGATCATGGGGGCCTACCGGTTCACGGCTGGGCGGCAGCCGTACTGGAGCGGCCCGGCGTACTCGGTGAACAGGGATCATCTCGCCTACATCGCCTGCTGCCCCGCCGAGGATGTGTCCCGCGTCCTAACCCACCTTCAGCGTCACGGGTTCATCCGCCGCTGGCTTCAGACCCGCCGTCGAGGGGACGCAATGGTGGGCAAGCGCACCCTCGTGGTGCCCGATTTCGAGCGCATCCTGGGCGCCCTCGCCAAGGCCGAATCCCACGCCAATTTCGACGTGGCCTTGAAGGCGGAAAATCGTGGCCTTGAAGGACACCTCTCTCCTAATGGCCTCCTAAGGCCAGAGAGAGATGGCGCGCCTGGGGTGAGCGCCGACCGAGTCGCTGACGGGTCAGAGGCGAGAGGCGTGAGCCGCAGGCGCGGTGTCGAGCGAGTCGGCGGAGCCGACTCGCCGACACAAGAGGCCATGACTGACCGCGGTACGTCGGCTGCCGCCTTCGGCGTCGATGGACAGCATGCGCACGACACCCCGACCCCAACAAACATGCCCACCGCCACCCCCGAACCCGTCCTGGGGCTGCCGGGCCTTGCCGGAGCGCCCTCCGCCTACGACCCCGCCGAGCACGCCAAGATGTTCGCCGACCTTTTCATCGGCTCCGCCGACCGCACTGGCGCAGCCGTTGGCACGACGGTGAGCGCCACCCAGCTCAAACGCCTCACCACCTACTTCTCCCGTGTCCGCCTGACCGGAACCTTTGTGGCTTCCATCGCCGCCTACGCCCTCCATGCCGCAGCAGAGGACCCTGACACGTATGAGTTCACCGCCTCGATCACGGAGCCCCTCCAGTTCGTTTACGGCCTTGCCCGCGTTCAGAAAGAGTTTGGCCAATTCGATGAATCGCAGACGTATGTCTGGTTTCGCCTCCTTCACTGCTTCACGCCTCTAGAGCTGGAGGCTATCGGCGTTCCCCATCGGATCGGCGTCCTCGAAAAACTGAGCAACGAGACCAAGCGGTCTCTCTGGATGCACCACCCCGACGCTCCCGCCTACTACCGTCGCCGCTCGTTGCCGGTGCCAGACGATTTCCTGGGCGAGCTGAAAGTCCGCGGAGGCGTCCGCGATCCGCGAAAGAATTAACTCCATGGACGACGACACCCAAGAGCGCGCCGCCCAGGCCCGCAAGGAGCTCGGCAAGGCCCTTGGCAGCCCCGCCAGTGCGGCGCAACCGGTTCAGGAAGGTCCCGGACAGCCTACCACCCCCACCGAAGGCCTGGGCCTGGGCCTGGACCTACGGACCTGCACCGCAGCCTCGCCCGGTCGATCCTCTCGCCTCCAGACCGGTGCCGGTGCCGGTGGCACCCCTGGTGGTTCCGGGCCCTGGACGACCGCCGCAAAACCGTCCAGGGCCACCTGCGCAGCCTCCTCAGCCGCTTCAGGGAACGCCCGTCCGCCCGCGGCCTCGACCGGTCCTGACGGAGCCGGTCCCAAACGATAGCGAGCACCTCACCGCTCTCGCCACCAGCAGGCCTGTGTCTCCGGAGTTCCAGAACTACCTTCGGCGCCTCATAGACCTCGATCTGCGCTGCGTCCGGCGACGACGCAAGCGGTATGTGTTCCTCGCAGCTTTGATTCGGGCCTGGCGGCTCAAGGTCCCGCGGCCTGTCGGAAACGAGGACGAGATTGACGAGGAGGCGGAAGGCTATCGCCCCGCGTGCCTGCTGCCGCCCGATGTGCGCCCCATGGTCGAGCATGGCGACCAAGCGTGAACTCGGCTTTGCTCAACTTGGTATTGCAGGCCGCCCTGCGAGCCGCGAAGGACTGCGACGATCATGCGCTTTCGGGCGAGATCAAGGAATCTTTGGATTACCTCCGCAAGGTCGATGTGCCCGAGGCCCTGCTTGGCGTGGTCGAGGTCGTCGGCGCTTCCTTCCCTCATCTGGCCACCCACGATGCGCTCACCCAGTACGCGGAGGCCAAGATCGAGAGTGCCGCCACCGGCAAGGGCACCAAGGGCTTCACCGCGGCACGCTTGGGACTTTCCGTGCGCCCCCCGGCACCATCATCAACGCGTCACCCAGGAACGTAGGTGGGCTGCGCTTACCATCGCCATCCTGGCGGACACGCTGGCCCCTGACGCTGATCTGAGGCGGGCGGCGCGACATAGTGAGGCGCAACTCGATTGCAGGCGGACCTAAACCGTGGATGTAGACATTCGCCAAGGTCCAGCCCCGCACGGCCCCAGGTCTCGAAACTCCGGCGGCCACCCTGGATCGCAAGCAGCGCGTCCAATCTTGGCGTGGTCGTGTTGAACGAGGACGGGGCCCTGAACGATCCGGTTCTACCGAAGCATGCGGAGCGAAAACCGCACTCAAACGAGGACCGTCAGCTCTTGCCTGCTCGTCGGGGGGTGCGCCATCTCGTGCGCCGTTTTCGACCCCTGGCGGGCGGGCTTTGTTCTTGTATACACCATGACTCGCAATCCACTGCGGCTTCACCCCACCAACCTCAAGCAAGTCAGGAAGGCCGCCCGTTTCGCCCTGGGCCGCCTGTACGTCTCCAAGGCCGCCCAGGAGGCTTTTGGTCTGGCAAGCATCCTGGAGGCGATCCTGCGCCACTGCGCGACGACTCCGGGGGGCGGTGACTACGTCACCGACCAGAGGTCCCCGGAAGGTGAGCTCCGCGTCGTCACAGAGCAACTCCCGAGCACCCAGACCACCGTGATGCTAGGTTCGGAAAGCCTGCCGCCCGTCACCGTAACAAGCTACGCCACCGCAGTCCGGCGTGGAACGTGAGAGAGGCAGAAGACAACGAGCCTGCGGGGTTGGCGGCCCCGCGGGTTCCCCTGGCCAATCCACCAGACCTCAGGCCATCCAGTTCTACAGGGATGTGCAAGCCATCCCACAGGCCATTCTTGAAATCCTCGAAAAGCTGGAAGTTGTATACGAATACCATGAGAGCTGGAACGGGATCGGTCCTGTGTTTCTCTTCCATCGGGAGAAGCTTGCCCTCGAATGGGCCACCGCTGCGCATGAACCAAACCGATGGCGCGTCAGCGAAGCGAAGTCTGCGGCGAAGCATCGGCGGTCGGTCATGCAGACCCATGGGTTCCGTCTGGTGCAGGTCCACGCACTGGATTGGGATCGGAAGCCAGCGCTCATCGCGCATTGGTTACGGCATCAGTTGGGCAAGAGTGAGCGCGTCTGCCAATCCCGCGCCGCGACCCGGCGGCTCATCAGCCCCAGGGAGGCGAAGGAGTTCTTTGGCCGCTACCACTTGCAGGGATACGTTGCCGGAAGGCACTTCGGCCTTGTCTTTGGAGGGCGTGTGGTTGCCGCGATGACCTTTGCGCCGTACCAACGGCAACGCACGGACAGGGCGGAACGTGGGGTGTACCTGCTGGCTCCATTTGCAGCCGCAGGCAATGTGCCGGGCGCGGCAGGACGACTGTTCCGGTACGCGATCCACGAGCTCGGCGCCGCCAGGGTGTGGACTTTCTCCGATGACACCTATGCTCAGGGCTCTGTCTACAAGCGGCTCGGCTTCGTCGAGGCTGGGCGATCCAAGCCTGAGTATCAGGTTTTCCATCCCCAATATGGCTGGCGGCACAAAGACTTTTGGGAGCGGGAGGCCCTTCCGATCCGTGTCAGGGAACTGAAGATGGCTGAAGTGGTGGACCTGTCTCTGCCAGTCTTTGCAGTCATCCAGCGCCTGGGATGCGTAATTCGGTGGGACATGGGCAAAGGGCGCTGGCGATGGGAAAGGTCGTCGAAGGAACTGGCTTCCCGAGTGAAGTATCAGATTACGTACGCCAAGCCGGGCGGTCAGCCCGGAAACCAGAACGCCCGCAAGGGCACCCCGAAGGCCGTGATAAACATTCGTTTGCCGGTTCGCCGGGGAGGGACGAGCACCGAGTACCTCCTGCGCCGCCTGGCGAGGCGGCATCCAGCGGTGTTTGCACGGTGGGAGGCCGGCGAGTTTCGGAGCGCCCGGGCCGCCGCGATTGCCGCAGGTGTCATCAGGATCAAGGATGCCCGTTCGACTCCTGCGTCGCCGGCTCCGGAGATCGGAGGGGCTCCGCCTAGTCAGCCGGAGGAAGCGGCTCTGCGGGCGGGTGTAGCCCGATCATCCCCGCGCACCTCAACGGCAGTTTGTGACCTGCTCCCTTCATGACCAGCGAAGTGCAGTCGAGTTGCCGCTGCTGCTGCTGCTGCGAAGGCTAGGAGGCGGCAGGCCGGAACCAGCACCTTGTGCGCCGGCCCGCCCTGGTGCTGAGAGGTATCCAGCGCCAGATTACGGAACCTCGGTATCGCACCTGGATACGACGATAATCCCCCGGGTGCGCCACGCATCGCCACAAGGGGAATCCTGATCGCGCAGCACCTGCCGCGCTTACCGGCCAGGGTCGAGAGCTGCTTCGAGTGCGTTGATCACTGCCGCCAGCGTCTGCCGCTGCTGTTCATCCCGACTGATCGAGGCCTTCTGGTCCCCCGGCTGAAAGCCGTAGTAGCCGAATTGGGAGTGGTTGCCGCCCTCGATCAGGACCCACCGCGCCGAGGCTGGGAGCTTGGACCGGTTGCGCTCGCTCTTCTCGACCTCGGCCACGCCATCGCGGGTTCCCAGCACCTTGGTCACGGCCACCAAGGTCCCAGAGAGATCGAAATCCCGGGGCTGCGAGGTTCCAACGAGAACGAGGCCAGCCACGTCCGTGGCGTTGTCGTAGACAAAGCGTGCGGCTACTGCGCCGCCCTTGGAGTGTCCAGCGATCACCCACCTTCGGATTGCCGAAACCTGCGCCATAGCCCTGCGGACCTCGGCGACGACTTCGACACCGTCGGCACCGCCGAAGGCACCCCGCCACGGGAGTTCCACCAGCAGGACCGAAAAGCTATTCGTCGCGACGGCCCGCGCCAGGGGAGCATAGGCGGTGGGATCGGCCCCTCGCCAACGAGTTGCGGGCGGCGTTGGTTGAGAAAGGGCTGATCAAAGGCATGACATAACCGCTAAGACAGATATCAGATGGAAGCGGGATCTACATCGTCATCGACCGTGAAATAAAACTCGTCGTAAGTATCTTCGTCGTAGTATCCGGCCTCATAATTCTCATCGTACACAAGCGAGAGACCACAACCGCTGTCATAGGCGGTCTTAGGATGGCCATGAACTTCGGCTGGCGCATACGAGAAGTCAAAGCGCACTAAATTGGTCGCCTTCTTGTCGCTTGCGCCGAGTTCGCCCTCCGACTCCAGATAGACATGCCGCGGCCTTTTCTCGGCGATGTCTTTCCACTTTTGCACCATGACGCACCACATCAAGTTCTCAAGATTTGCAACCTCGACAGTCGAAAAGAAGAATGACTCCTTGTCCGTGGACTTCGCGATAATCTGATCGCGACTCAGTGCTCTGAAGGGATGGTGCTTCTGCCGCTCTTCGGTGGGCTTGAAACGTAGTCCCTCAATAAAGCCTACCAAACGCAGGTATTCTGCAACTGCTCTCGGGCGCCAGACTTCCGCATTCTTCTCGATTGCACGGATGTCCAGCGATTCACGAAGATAGAAGAACTTTCTCGCCGAATACACACGCATTTCAGAATCTGCTTGGTAGAGCATAGCAGTTTCGTACCAGAAAATACGAAGTTCCCGAGCTAGGAGCTCTTCGGGCACCTTTCTCAACCAATCTACAGGGCAGCCGATAGCAGCCCTGACACGTAATAGGATGGGGTCAGGATCCATGCGCCCGTCAGACTATCGCAGAAGGGTTGAATAGCCAACGACCGGCCACCGGGCGTCGGGAACAATTCGGCAACTGGAGCCACGCTCAAGCGGGCTGGCTGCCGAGCGGCAGCCTCGATCTGACCAAATACTTGGCAAAAGTTTGTTAAGCGGACTTACGAGGACCGTTGCGGACCCTGGACGACCAAGGGAGGGGATTTTGGCGAGTTTGGCCCCCAGGAAACGACGAAGCCGCGGAGGGCCAGTGGCTTAAGTCGTTGCGGTGCAACGGAAAATGGTTGGTGGGCTAGGATTCGAGCCTGGTATCCCGCGGCCGCGGGATTATGAGCCTGAAGGGCATGCGGCCCTCATTTCACTCGCTCTCCACCCCTTGGGGCGGCCGGTTCGTGGCTTTACCCGCCGGCGGGTGGGAAGCCATGAAGAACAAGTGCAATGCGGGCATTCTCGTGCCGCCTTCCAACATCAGCAGATCATCCAAAAAGTCGTGCGAGCTTCCGAAGCCGGCAAGATCGACAAAATCGAGTTGGCCTTCGTCCCTCGCCCTCTGGACCGACTCTGCCCACGGCTCGCCAAGTCGCTTCCCCCTACCTCAAGTCGAAGAGGCCCAATAGCGCCGCCCAACCGCTCGGCATCACGTTCGGCTCGGTGTCGAGTTCCCGGCCATACTTGCAGGCCATGCGCAAGAAGTACTGCGCGTGGAAGATCGCCTCAACGATGGGCCGGGTGTGGCGGAGCCAGTCCTCATTGTGCGACGACCCGAAAGTCTTCCCGGTCCCCTCTGTCAAGATCTGCCGGAAGTCCTCGTTCAGGGGGCGGTCCGGCAGGAGGTCCTGCAAGGCGGCCACCATGCGGAGGGTCAGCGGCAGGAGACGGTCGTAGACTTTGAAGGACCCGGCGTAGAAGCGGTACACGCCGTCCTCGATTCCGGAATGATCGTCCGCTTCAGCGAGGAGCGCTTCGAGTCCTGGTAGCTCCGCCTTGATGTTGGCCAACAGTCGTTCGCGGTATTCGGTGGCGTGATGGAGGTGCCATCGAATTCGCTCCTGTTCGCTCAGGCTGGAGACGGCCGGCGCGGATGATGGCGTCGGGGCATCGTGGTTGTCCGATTCGGGCGGCATCTTCCAGTTGAACTGCGTGATCTACCTTCCGGGCCGCCCCTCAGCTCCGTGCGTCGGCCCTCGGGGCGGAGACTGCTGCGGACACCCTACCCTCGGCGGCGTCAGCGGCCAACAGTGGTACGAAACATCTGCGGATAAACCGCAGTTGAGGCTCTGATCATGGAGCTTGGAACCGCCTGGATCGCACCCCAACGTTCGTTGCCGTGAACGACGCGCCTTCCGGGCAGCCTCGACCCTCAGCCCACGAAGCCCTCTGGCCCAGCGACCTCTTTGAAGCTGGGATTGGCTGGGTGATCCTCGCTCGCCTCAAGTCGGGGGGGCGCCGGGTCGAAGCAGGCATCTTCCTGGTCGATGTTTTCTGCCTCGGACCCAAGCTTGCGGTGTACGAAGACTGCGACGGCGACGATTACCGGACCCGGATTCGCGACCATTATACCTCCGAATCTCCCATGATTCCTGCGGAACCGTGCTGCGCACGAAAGCTCATCGAGCGAGCCGCCGCGTACCGGGCCTCGCTCGGTTTCGCTTCGTGTGAGGACTTCACGAAGGCGGCGCGGGTTTTCGGGGGCCTGCGAGTCGAGGACTGCTTCCAGGAGTTCAAGTTCGGGCAGAACGGCAAGCCCTTCTACCGGCGCGGGCCGAGGGAAACGGAGGAGCAAGCCCGTCGCATCGTGAACCACTTGGGTCAGCGATTGGGTGCTGGCAATTTCGAGTTCCTGGTGGAGCTAGGCGATTCCGACGCGATCAGCCGGTCCCTCGGCCTGTAGAGCTCCCGAGCGAGCGAGGCGTTGATCACGCCTCACCGAGCGGCGGCGGGGGACGGTCAGCGACCCAGCCAGCTTCGCCAGCGCTCCTGCCGACCCCGCGGAAGTACCGCGGCCGACACCCTGATCTCCCACATCACCGATGCCGGGCCGGATTGCCGCCAGGGGAGGCCCAGGCGGGGGGCGCAACATCTCCAAGCTCCGATTCCCACGGCCATACAGCGCGTCAGTCCAAATACGAGGAATCCAAGTACTTGCGAATGCGGGTGTTCGACCAGCTGTCGGCTTGGCAGTAAACCCGCTCATTCACGATGAAGGAGACGATGTCGTCCAGCACTGGGTGTTTGACGTTACGCTGGTTATCTTGGTCGGCACGCCAGTCCTCCCCCTGAGGTGTGCGCAGCCAGACGGCGTCGCGCTCGTACTCCGTTAGTTCATCCACAGCGCCCGTGACGAGTGCGCGAACTGTCTCGTCATAGGACTCCCAGGCAAAGGACCGCTCCGACTGAACCTGGGCGCAGATTTCATCCCAGACGTTGGCCAGCCCGGAATCGTCCCCCGACAAGCGGCAGTCGGTCATCCTTTGAAGAGCTCGAATTGTGCGTCGGCAGATCAACTCGCAAACCGCGTCTGCAAGGTCTCGAACGATTTTCGCTTCGCTCAGTTCGGGTTCCATGCGTGCCTCGTTGGCACAGTGCTAAAGGATCGGAAGGAGAAAGTCGCCGTTAGACGGAGGCGTGGTAAGTTCCCCAGACCGGAACCGTCCACGAGTTTCGCGATTCCCGACGGCTCGACTAGGAGGTAGCGCGCAGGAACCCCTGGCGGCAAAGCCCAGCACGCATGGAACTGGTCGAGCGGACGGGTGCTGCACAGGATTCTAGGCATCCTCGTTCAGGGTGGCCCGCAGGTAAGCGTCCAAATCCGGGCCTGCCGGATTGCGGAGCACGGCGTCGATCCAGGCCCGGCGCTCGAACTCGATCACCCGCAGGTCCCAGACGCACGCCGCAAGACCTGACGGGGTCTCGTAACGGAGGTCGGCCGGGCGGTCCGTGGGCGAAACGTAGACGTGGTGGTGGAGTTCGTTCTCGTCCGCCCACCAATCCACAAACACGAAGTTCGCCGTCCGGCCGTCGTGAACACCGAGGAACCCGACCGAATCATGCATGAGGCCGGATGGAATCGCGTCGAGGCGCTCCGCCGCGACCCGCATGGCGGCCTGGACCAGCTCCGGTCGCGGTGCGAGCCGCCGGTAGGCGATGCCGTAGACCTTCAGCCGCCAGCCAGCGTGTTCCCGGATTTCGAGGAACCGGATGGGGCGCGGTTCGTAAGGTTGCGGTTGCTTCATGAAGTTGGCCCGTCACGCAAAGATACACCCGTCCGCTTACGCAAGGTTACGGCATGCGCCGCCGGTGGCCTCGGTGTGCTCGATATCGAGCCAGGCAAGCGTGCCTCTTGGCGAGGAACATGAAGCGGTTTCAGGAGGTCCTGGAGGGTTTCGTTGGCGGCTGATCGAGGAGGAGCGGAATGCCAGTCCGGATTCCTAGGGGCTCTCCCGAGAGCGGGGTGAGGAAGCCTTCCAGGCGTTGGCGGTGCTGGATTCGACAAGAAACCCGCCCAGGGCAACCTGAGCGGGTCATGTTTAGGGCGGTCTCTCGTCAGCCGGCCGCTCTCGCCAGCTCACCAGCATCCCTCTCGATCTCGTCCACTTGGTGGATGATTCTTGCGACCTCGATGGTGCCGTCGATCTCGGCGAGGTAGGCCCGAAGGGCCCGACAGCGCGCTTGCGCGGATTGGAGGTCGGCCTCGTAGGCCCGCCAATGCGACGGGACCACGAGGACGCGGGCCAACGCTCGCATCAGCTCGCCGTTATCTTGCAGCAGTTTCTGTTCGAGTGTCATTCGGCTGTTGTTTCTGTTGTTGTCGTCTCTGTCGCCTCGGTCATTTGGTCCAGGATCAGCTGGACCTCTTCGCGGGAGTACGTGCCCGGCATGAGGGTGATCTTGCCGGTGTCTACATCGAGCGGTATCTCAAGTACGCGGCTAGTGGGGCTGGTCTGGATTGTTAGTGTTTTGTTCATTTTTTTGCCCAATTCATCTTGGGAAAAATGGTCATACAGGGGCCTCCGCCGTCTCCGCCTCCTTCTCCTTCTCCCATGGCGCAGGCCCGCTCCCCCGCGTCCACCTCCGGAACTGCTCGGCCGTGATGGTGCCACAGTGAAACACCGCACCCCGCGGCAGGCGTCCCAGGTAGCTCATCACCTTCCGCCACTGGTCTTCCGTCGTGCCGAAGACGACCACGTTCATCACGGCCGGCTCTCGCTCCGGTTCCGTCTCCGGCTCGCTGTCTACGTCGGCCTCTTCGAGTTTGCGGAGCTGGGAGAGGGCGGCCGATCTTGAAAAGTCAGGGTCGTGCCGCAGCCGCTCGTAGAGCGCGGGCGCACGCTCCGCCATGCGGGCAATGGCTTGGCACTGGGCGCTCCGCCGTTTGGGAATCCGAAGATCGGCGAGGGTCGCGAAAACCGGTTCCCCACGGTTACCGGTTTTGACAGGCCGGCCGCCGGGATGCTTCTCCATAGTGTTCAACAATTCGCCCAGTTTTCGCTCCGCTTCTGCACGGATCGCCTTTGCGTGCGCGATAATGGCGTCGCACTTCGCAAGGCGGGCGGCGTGTTCCAGGACCGCGGCCTCCTTCGCGATCCTGTCGCAAAGGTGTGGGTCCCTGGCCTCCTTGAGGAGATCAGCGGCCTTGGCGAGGCGGGCCAGGACGGGGGAGAGGTCGGCTTGGGTTCTGAGCGCGACCGAGGCGTTGGCGATCACAGGGGTAGCCGCCGGAGTTGCTGGAGTCGCGGCCGGCGGTTCGCCAGCTCGTTCCCGCTCCAGCTCCAGCTTGAGCTGTGCGACCGTTTCCGGGAATCGTTCACGGAGCTGGTAGATCAGGGCCCGTGAGCAGGAGCACTGCTTCGCTGTTTTCTTGCCACCCAGCCGCAAGTAGGCGCGGAGGATTTCGAGGTCGCGGTCGTTGGGCTTGGTGCGCTTCTGGCGCATGTCAGGCCTCCTCTCCCTCGACGAGCTTCTGGCCGATGACCCAGCGCAGGAGCGCCTTGACCTCGGCGAATCGTGATCTGGACATTTCGAGCGGCTTTTCCTCCGCCCCGTCGTAGGTTGCGGGCGTTGCGTCGGTCAGTGGCACCACGCGGCCGAACTCATCCTGCGGAGTGTGCCAGCAGTAGGTTTGGCCCGCGACCGCGAAGCGGAGGACGTAGTACGTCCTGCCCTTGCGCCGACGACTTCCCTGACAGCGGCGGCAGGTAGCATCATACTCCTCCACGTAGGGATGGTCGTAGTGTCCCCGATAGGTCAGACGGGTGTACGTCTCGGTGTAGTACGTGCCGCTGCCGCCGCAGCGATCACAGAGCTGGTCAGCCGACCGGTGCAGGCTGGCGGTGACGAGCAGGCCCTCATCTATCAGCCGGTGCAGCAGGCCGGTTTTCAGCCTGTAGATTTCTTCGCGGTTGTTCCGCGAACAGGTCGCGTGCTTGGCGTAGCGGTTGAGCGAGAGCAGCCCGGCGCAGGCTGCGGGCAGGGCGTCGGATGGGTTGGAGTAGCGGCGCGCAAACTTCGCCCGCCTCTCTTCATCGCGCTGGGCCTGCGCACTCGGCGTTTGTGCAAGCGCCCGAGTCTGCGCCAGCGCCAGCGCCCTTGTGAACGCCAAACGCTTTTCCGCCCGCTTGACGCGGAGAAGGCTGTAGTTGTAGCGCGTGACGCAGCAGCCGTATTGCGTCCGAAACGTCTCCTGGCTGTCCGGTTCGCCGAGGAGGTCCCGGACCATTGAGCGCGTCCAACCGCGCTCACGCAGGTCGCCGATGGACAGATATGCGACAGGCTTGCTCGGCCCGACGGGGGATGATACGTCTCTCATGCAATCGTTGGTTTTGGGCGGCCTCCAGTTGGCGCTGGGGGCCGTCCGTTTTATTGGGTCAGAGTTTTCCGGCCACCAGCCTCTGCTGGAGGCGCTCGACATCAGCGCGGTGCCGGAGGTGGCTTGCGCCCCCGCGCCGGCCGCTGGAGAGGCGCACTCTCCTCACCCCGTTGGCGACCAACCAGCCAACCACGGTCCGGCGTGCGGGAGCGGGCTGGATGATTTCCCCGAAGCTGGTCACCACCGCCGAGGTAGGGATGAGGACGGCTGAATGAGCCACCTCCGCCGCCTCAGGTTTCGGTGCGCACGGCCGCAACGCGGGAGGGGGAGAAGGGAGCGAAGGAGCAGGAGGCTCCATGGCCACGGCGAGGAACCTGTTTAGGGCCGCCGTGAGTTGGCCCAGCGCGGCTTCAATCCGGTTCAGGTCAGGCGCACCGGTCTTCGCTTCGAGTTCCTCTCGACGAGCCAGCGCCACTGCTTCGTTCTCGTTGTTTTCGCGGATGCGGCGTCCGTCGATCCAGCCGGTGACGCGCCAGGACTGCGACCCTGAGGGGTTTGTGTAGGTCACGAAGCGAAACCCTGCGGAGCGCGCTTTCCGCGAAAGCCTCAGCCGCTCGTAAGGAGTCTCGCCGTTCACCGGGCCCTCCTGGTCTGGGGTTTCGCCGTCGATCCCCGCGGCCGGGAGACGGCCGGCAGCCCCTCAGTCCGGATGCGTGCCAGGGTTTCCTCAGAGATGAGCCAGCGTGGGCCCACCTTCACCCCCTGGATGATCCCCGCCCGCAGGCCGTTGCGGATGGTCTCCGCGGTGACGACGCCCAGGGCCTCCGCGGCAGCTTCTGGGCTATAGCCCTGTGTTAGATTAGACCTACTCATGCGTGCTAATGTCTATCCATGCCACCCTAAGCTGCCGCGGTCAAACGAATTTCATCAGGAAAATCAAGGGAAAAAGTGAAACATTTCACTTAACGGTCTTTGTTCGTTGTATACGAAAAAGGCCACCCCGAAGGGTGGCCTGGACAAGGACGATGTATACATCCAGCTAATGCAGGAGCGCCCCGATGTCGGGTGCCGCACGCTTGCGGCTCTCGACATAAACGCCAGCCGTGACGGCCAGCGAGGAATGCCGGAGCTGGCGGGAGGCGGTGAGCAGGTCAGCCTCCTGGGCAACGATGCTCCCAAACTCCTTCCGGAGCGTGTGAAGCGGCTTGTCCCCCTTCACGCCTTTCGTCCGGAGGTACTCCACGGCTCGATCCAGCGCGGCCGGTTCCACGACCCGGTCATCCGGTCCCGCCCTGCGTGGTTCCAGGGCCGCGATGAGGCCATAGCTGACGTGAACCTCGCCGTGGCTGTCGTCCGTCTTCGGGGCCCACTCTCCGTCTGCCAGGATCAGGATGCGTTGGCCGTCACGATCCACCCCGGACCAGCGAAGGTGCTCGATTTCGGCGCGGCGCATGCCTGCCCCAAGCGCCAGAAGGATCACTATGAACGCATCCGGATCGCCGGAGAGCTCCTCCTGGGCCTGCCTGAGCAGCTCGGCCGGTTTGATCATCGAAACGTAGCGCTGCGCCTTCGCCCCCTCGATCTTCACGCCCTCCAGGGGCCTGGGCGTTGGCAGCTCGATGCCGGTCTTGGCAGCGGCGGTGAGACCAGCGCGGGCGTTCCGCACGAAGCTGGCCAGGTTGATCCTGGCCACCCTCTGCTTCGCCATGTCCTTCCCGGCCTCTCCCAAGACCTGGGCGATAACCTTCCTGATCGCGGTCTCGTTCAACTGGTCCAACCGCACGGCGTGAACGCGCTCACGCATCTCCTGGCTGCCCGAGGGCCCGTAGTTCATCCGGCTGGCCGTGACGCCCAGGACCCTCGCTCCCCACCAGCGGAGCGCCTGGGCGTAGTTCGCCGCCGTCCTGGGCCGGAGGCCCGCGCCCTCGATGGCCTTCACCAGATCGCCGATGGTCGTGGCGCTCCTGGGCGCGTGGCGTTCCGGATCGTGCTCGGCCAGGGCCTTGTCCCAACCAGCGGCGCGAATGCGGTCGTAGAGGCGGGCAGCACGCCGGCCGGCCTCTTCCCGGTGGGACGTGTGAAGCGCGATGGCAGAGCGCCGTCCGCGGAAGCTGATCCTGGCAAAATAGTCCGTGCCTTCCCGCTTCACGCCCTGGTCGTCTGTCCAGGTCATCCGGTAGACCTTCTCCTCCCAGTACCGGGCCGATCCGCGTCCTGGGCGCGGGGCCTTGGTCTTGCCGGGCTTTGCTAACTCTGCCAGCTCTCTGCCACTTTTTCCGACGCCTTGGTGGGTATCATCGGGTGCGTTCACGCACGCAAGCTGTATACACTCGCTTTTATTTGCAAGGGTTTCGTGCGTCTGCGTACTTTTCGGTGCTGTTGTGCGCAAGTCCTTGCAGGACGGATTTTAACTGACTACGGATCAGAAGGTTCCTGGTTCAAATCCAGGCGGATGCGCCACTTCCTCGAAAGCTCTCCGAGCGGCATCCCCAACGACCACCCTGCATGCACCACGGCCGCGTCCATGCGCCGTTGTTGACCAGGTTCCGACACCTCCCGGTTTCCCTCACGCGTTTAGGTCACCGGGGCGGCAGAGCCGCGTTCGGCGCACCGCCGGGTCGGCGATTCTCAGACTTCATTTCCGCATCGGCATCAGCATCGGGGTCGGGGTCGCTATCGGAATCGGTATCGAACGGGATGGCATGGGCTTTGGACCTGAGAAACCGGGCGAGTATCGAGTTGGCGGTGACGATACCGCCCCCGACCCCGACCCCGACCCCGATTCAGACCGGACCACCGAATACAGCCTTCCTTCTGCGCGATGTTCCCCGCGCCTCCGCTTCGCTTCCCTTCCCCGAATCCCGATTTCACCGGCGCGTTGAGAGCCCTTCGCCCAGGTCCGATCCCACACCCGCACCCATGACACCCCACCGTACTGCCGCCGCCACCGGCCTCGTTCTGGCCGTGCTCCTCGCCGGCTGCGCCTTCGACCTCGTCCAGGTGAAGCAGCTTCCAACGACCTTCACGCCCTCGACCGAACCCGGGCCGAAGCTGGAACTCGCCCAGCCTGTGAAGGCGCTGCTCGGGACTTCCTACCCCACCCTGCTGAAGCCCGGCACCCGCTGGGTCCAGGTGGGCACGACCGACCAAGGCGACGTGTTCTCAACCCGGGACCAGATCGTGACGGTCGAAGCCTCGCACATGCACGAGGCCGACATCGTGGTCTCCAACAGCCTTCTCACCGGCTTTCTGCTCAAGGTCGAACGAACCTTCGCTCCGGTCACCCGGCCCGTGCCTCTTCACTTCGTCAGCCCAACAACCGCAGAACCACCAACCACCGAATAACATGCCACCCAAACACAACCTCCTGCTCGCCCTGGCCCTCCTCCTCCTTCTGCCCGGTTGCGCCAGCGGCCCGCGCTTCGCCGAGGTCCGCGACACGGTTCCTCCCCTCGCACCAGGGAATGGCCGAATCTACTTCTACCGCACCTCGACCATGGGCGCCGCCGTCCAACCCCCGGTCAAACTGGACGGAACCAAGGTCGGCATCGCCAAACCCCGGGGCCTCTTCTTCGTGGACCGCCCCCCTGGCAGCTATCAGATCGAAACCAGCACCGAGGTCTCCCGACGACTCAGTCTCACGCTCGAGGACCAGCAGATCCGGTATGTCCGGCTGAAGATGACCATGGGATTTGCGGTCGGGCATGTCTCGCCGGAGCTCGTCGAGCCCGCGGTCGGTGAGTTGGAGATCCAGAAGTGCCGCCTGATCCCCGCGGAGGAATAGCGATCATGCCGCAGCCTCGCTGCGTGTCTGGAACGCACCCACCCGGGCCATCCCCATCCGACGGAGCATCCACGGCACTTGTAGGAAGTGGGGTTCTGGCGCGGGCAGGCGGCCCTTCAGGGACGCGCCGCAAGACGCCAGGATTCGTCAAAAAAACCGGCGTCGACGATGCGCCCCGGGCGGCGGGAGTTCGGCGCCTGCGTCATATCCACGATGGCCCAATCGGGTAGCTTCGGCGTCTGACGGGCGTTGTTCAGGTAATCGTACTCGCGGAAGGTGAAGCTGCTGTTGACCACGATGTAACGCCGCGCGCCCGCGAGGACGTTGGGATAAATCAGGATGGGCGCGTGGCTTTTCGCATCGTAGCGATCCGCCCCGAGGCGGATGTCCGCGGAATCCCACGAAATGGGCAGCGACGGCGCGATGCGCGCCAGGACACGATTGCTCCCGGGATCGCCCCAGAGCACCAGGTGGTGTGTCGTCATGTCGTCCATGGTGACCTGTGTGTCGTCGCGAATGGACACGTCACCCCGGAAATGCCGGCGCCAATGGTCGACCGCGCGCTGGAACTCCGACTCCACCCAGCGGGCGACCCCGGGATGCAACGGCCTGCCGGTGGGTCGCACGAAGAGAAAGGCGTCCATGAAGGCATCGTCGATGGGTCCCTGCAGCCCGTGCCGTTTGCGCACCACGTCGTTGGACGGACTACCATGACCCCAGCGCCCTTCCTCCCTCCAGAGTTCGGCGCTCCAGCTCCGGTCCGAAAACGCCCGGTGACCGCCCAGGAGCTGGCCGTCGACCGTGATCCTGGGGACCTCATCGATCGGGAAGGGATATTCGCCGGACCCGAACCGAAGGGTGAGACCCGTGACATTCCGGGTGCGGATGTCGAACTCGGCATTTCCCGTAAAGCGGGCCTCGACCCAGGCCGGTTCCCAGTGACGCTCCAGGCCGTCCAGGGTGACCCATGCCATTCGGGGATAGCGCAGCGTGTGGGTGGTGAAGCGTACGACGGGCGGAACCTTCACCCGCCCCTGCGCGGCGAGTGCATCGACGCGACGGTTGATTTCCTCCCGGGCGTTCGGCTCATAGCGATGGGCGGTGTCGGGCCCGACGACATGCAAAAGGGTCAGATGGTGGGCGGCCATTGCCTTCTCCATCGCCTGGGCCGCCTGAATCTGTCGGTCCTTTTCCCCGCTGTAGGCCACCAGCGGAACCATCCCCACGTTCAGGGCGTGGTCGGTCGAGTCGTAAAGCCGCCACAGCTTCTGTTCCCACCAGGAGGGCCGAAGGTCCTCGTTCTGAAAGACGCGCAGGAACTCCGCGGTCTCGCTGAATCCCGCCCCCGGCGCCGCGGCGGCCCAGCGCCAGGCGTGATGTGTCGCCAGATGCCAGCACGCCGCGCCTCCCAGGGAAAAACCACGGACCACGAGGCGGTCCTCGTCGATCGGGTAACGACGCTGGACGTCGGCCAGAGCCTCCCAGGCATCGGTCTCACCCGCGAATCGGGCGCCATTGCAATACCTGCCGTACGGATGGAGCACGAACGCGCCGCGGGGGGCAAACTCACCCAACCGCCTCATCCTTTCGTCGAGGAACGCGAGTTCGGTCAGTTTCTCCCCGCGCCCGTGAAACCAGAAATCCAGCCGGTAATCGCGCCCGTCATGGGCGTTGAAGCTCTCCGGCACGACGAGCCCGTACGGCTGCACCGAGCCATCGATGCGCGAGACATAGCCCCGGACCACCAGCCCGCGCGCCTCCACCCAATACGGCCGGCCCTCCTCCAGGGCTCCGAGCCGTCGCGACGCCTCGTCGAGCAGCCGGTCCGCCGCGGCGAATTCGTTGGTGTGGAAGAACTCGTCGTACCGCAGCGCCCAGTCCACCGCCTTGTGGAAGATGCGGATGTCCGGGAGCAGCGACTTCGGTCGCTGCGGTGTGTCCGCGCCGCGGGCGAAGGCTTCGAGGGCACGGCCGAGTTGCGCCACCCGCTCGCTCAGGCGCACCCGGACGTCGTCCGGCACCTGGATGCCGGGCGGCGGCATCGGGCGAACCGAGTCCAACGCATTGTCTCCGGGTCCGTCCGCGCGGATGGCGGGAATCAGACACACCAGCGTGACGGCCAGGAGGAGGCGGCGGACGAAGCGGGCGGCGGCGGGATGTCGCATGGGTCGGGAAGTTCTCGCGGATTCCGTCGATGAATGCAGCGAAGAAGTGCGGGCATGCCCTTCGCCAGCCCCGACCGAACCACGTTCCCTGGCTCCGGTCACACGTCGCCGAAGCGGTCGAATTCGACCCTGCACGAAGCGACCGTACCTCGACGACATGCCGGGGTGCGCCAGCGTGGCGCCGAAGCGCTCGAATTGGACCCTCCACGAAGCGCCGCCCTACGAATCCATCGTCCCGTGGGGTTCCCCTCCCGGGTCTCATGGCGCGAGGAAGCGCAGGGTCACCGTTCTGGATTCGCCCCCCACCACCCAGCGCCGGTCGGGACCTTGATTGAGCTGCGGTTTCAGGAACTCGCTAGGCCGCAAAGTGGATCGGACGAACGGGGCATAAGCGCTCGCCGTTCGCCCCATTTGGATACTCCTGTCGGGGTGGGAGCCCTTCTTCTATCGCACGATGACCATGGGGGCGGCCGTCCAACCCCCGGTGAAGCTGGATGAGACCAAGGTCGGTGTTGCCAACCCTCGTGGCCTGTTCTTCGTGGATCGTCCCCCAGGCAACGATCTGGTGGAGACAAGCACCGAGGTATGCCGACGACTCAGCCTCACACTCGAGGACCAGCAAATCCGGCATATCCGGTTGAAGGTGACCATGGGGTTCGCGGTCGGGCATGTCTCATCGGACCTCGTCGAACCCGCGGTCGGTGAGTTGAGATCCAGAAGTGCCGCCTGATCCCTGCGGAACGATAGCGATCGTGCCGCAGCATCTCTGCGTGCCCGGAACGCGCCCACGCAGGACATCCCCATCCTGGCGCCTGGCCCGCCTTCCCCCCGTCTCCGAGTAACGCCCTGGCACGCAAGTCCAGCCAAATCCCCTTCCCAAACGCCACTCGCTGGATCCCGTGTTGAGTGTTTGACCAAGCCGGGGATGAGGTCCTAGAACCACTCGTCAGCCAGCTTACCCCGGCAGCAGGGCGTGGTGCCCCGGCTACCGGTCGCTTACCTGTGGAATCATGCCCGCAAGTCCGCAGAACAACGCGGGCGTCCCAAACGGCCCGAAAGGGAGCGCCTTCTGGGCGAAGACGGTCGTTGGAGCCAACGGTATCGAGCTGCCAGGTATCAGCGTCCTTGACCACTGTCTGAACGTCGGCTGCGTGGCTGAGGCTTTGATCGCCGCCCTTCCACTCGCCGTCCGTGGCCTCTTGCCCCAGGGAGCCTGCACCCTCGCCGCGTTGCACGACGTGGGAAAGATCACTCTCGGCTTTCAGATCAAGTCGGCGACGTGGTTGAAGAATGCCGATCTCGAACCCCAGGCACGGTTGGAAGCTCCATTCTCCGTTTCCGATCACGCCCTGGTCAGTCAGGTCTTCCTACAGGGACTCCTCAAACCCAATCGCGCGCAACTCTGGGCGGCCGCCGTCGGCGCGCATCACGGAAGACCGAAAGCACGGGACGCAAGGATCAGCGCACCGGAGGTCTTGGCACAGGAATTCGAGGCACATCGCCATGCGGTGACCGCGGAAGTCGTCAGGGTTTTTGGGCCATTGCCTGCCCTCCCGCCCGCAAAATGCTTCGGCGCTGTCCATTCCGATCTCTGGTTGCTGGCCGGGCTGATCACCGTCGCCGACTGGATCGGGTCCAACGAGGCGTTCTTTTCGCCGGCGCATGGCCAACCCACGGAAGGAGCACGTGATTCAGCGAGGGAGGCTCTGATGCGGATCGGTTGGCCGGGCGGCTCTCTCCAGGTCGGCCCGTTCATCGAGACGTTCGGGTTTCAGCCGAACTCGGTTCAATCCGTAGTGGCCAAAACCGCCACCGCCCCCGGCCTCATTCTGGTCGAAGCCCCGATGGGCTGCGGCAAAACGGAGGCTGCGCTCCACGCGGCCCAGCAGCTGATCGCTGCCGGCATTCATCACGGGATCTACTTCGCCCTGCCCACGCAGGTCACCAGCAACCGAATTCACCATCGGCTCAAGACCTTCCTCGAGAAGGCCCTCGAGAACCCGGCCCGACTTCGACTCGCCCATTCGAACTCCTGGTTGGAGGACGATCAGGATCTGCGCATCGATCCGTCCTTCAACGGAGGCAGACCCGAGGACACCGATGAAGCCCTGGCTTCTGTACGTGAAGCCCGATCCTGGTTCGCCTCGGCCAAGCATGCGCTGCTGGCTCCTTACGGCGTCGGCACCATCGATCAGGCATTGCAGGGAGTCGTGGCGGTGAAGCACTTCTTCGTTCGCCGCTTCGCCCTGGCGGGCAAGGTTGTCATCCTCGACGAGATCCATTCCTACGACGTCTACACCGGCACTCTTGTCACAGCGTTGGTCAGGGAGTTGATCAACCTCGGCTGTTCGGTGGTCGTCCTCAGCGCGACCCTGACGGCGCAGCGCCGTCGCGAACTGCTGGATTTCGCGGGCAGCGCCGCAACCTCCGCTCCTGCCGACTACCCGCTCGTTACGGTCGCCTCAGGGGGCACCCCGGCCCGGTCCCTCAGCCCCGAATGGAGCGAGACGAAGCGGGTCCAGCTTCGCGCTGAGGCGATCTCCGAAGCCGATACGATCGAAGAACTGATCGCCCGAGCGGAGGCGGGGCAACATGTCCTATGGATCCGCAACACCGTCGTCGAAGCTCAGCAGACGCTTCGCTCCCTCCGCGGCTCGCTGCGTGAAGGCTTTCTGTCCCTGGGACTTCTCCACAGTCGATTCCCCTTCCAACGTCGGGCCGACCTGGAAGAACTGTGGCTCGAACGCCTTGGCCGCCACCGCCCTGCCGATGGCCCGGGGAGCATCCTCGTTGCTACTCAGGTCGTGGAGCAGAGCGTGGACATCGACCTCGATTTCATCGTCTCCGATCTCGCGCCCACGGACATGCTGTTGCAGCGCATGGGCCGGCTTTGGAGACACAAACGCCCTACCCGCGCCGCCTCGCAGCCGGAGTTCTGGGTCCGCCTGCCGGAGTTGGGCCCATCCTCTGATGCGAGCGCTCTGAAAAGCGCTTTGGGCCGCAGCGCCCGAGTCTATGCGCCCTATGTCCTATTGCGAACCAGTGAGATCTGGCGGCTTAAATCAGGGATCAACCTGCCCGCCGACATCCGTTCGCTGCTCGAAGCCACCTACGCAGACCCCTCGCCTGACGAACCGGAGGGCTGGCGCGAACTGCGCCAGGAACTGGAGGCCGAGAAGCGCCGCCTGACCGCCAATGCCGAGGCGGCGATGCGTGTCTTCGGACTGCCGATGCTCGACCCGGACGACGACCGGGCACTCACCCGCCGCAAAGGCCCTCCCACCGTCCCGGTGCTGCTGCTTCGCTCCGTGGAACAAATGCCCAACCATCGATGGAAACTCACTTCCCTGGATGATGCCCACTCCACCCAGACCGTTTCCGACCACGAATGGAACCTGAATTCGGCTCGCTTCCTCCACCATTGGCTGGTCCGCGTGCCCCGCTGGCAGGTGCCAGGCGGCGCGCCACGCCCACGTTGGCTCGCTCTGCACGCCTCTGGCGACGCCACCGTCGCAATGGTGAGACCGGAGGACGGCCGGCTGTGCTTTGGCGACGCCATCTCCCCCAGCAGCTATCACGAGAACCTCGGAGTATTCGCCGAAGGCCCTGTGCGCCCCGCCCCGCAAACCCCGACTTGGAATGACGACGATGAATTTGACGGTTGATCCCTGGATTCCCGCCGTGCGCGCCGACGGCAGCCGCGATCTCTTCAGTCTGCAGAACTTGTTCTCCGAGGCCCATTCGCTGCGGGACCTGGCTGTCCGACCCCACGAACGCATCGCCCTCATGCGCTTGCTCCTCTGCGTCACCCAAGCCGCCTTGGACGGACCGGAGGACGAAACCGGATGGGAGGAATGCGAACCGCTCATCCAGCCGCGTGTCCGCGGCTATCTGCAGGAGTGGCGGGGGGCGTTCGAATTGCTTGGCTCTGGAACCAGGTTCCTGCAGTTCAACAATCTCGAGCCGGGCAAGGCCGACGCCGAAGGCAACTCAGCCACCAAACTCGACTTGTCCCTGGCCACGGGAAACAACACCACACTCTTCGACAACGGGGCGGGAGCCGCCAGGTCGGTGACGATCGCGCGAGCTGCCTTGAACCTGCTCACATTTCAATGCTTCTCCCCAGGCGGCCGTATCGGCGTCGCCCGGTGGAACGGAGCCGAGACCCCCGGGAAAGGCTCCAGCAACCATGCCCCCTGCACGCCTTCCAGTATGGTCCACACCTTCGTTCTGGGCCCCAGCGTGCTGGCCACCATTCGACTCAACCTCCTGACGAAGGAGGTCGTAGCCGATCATGTGACGCATGGCTGGGGCCGGCCGTGCTGGGAAGCCCGTCCGGATCAGCCCGGGGACTCCGGCGCTGTTCTCAATGCAACGCAGACCTATCTTGGTCGCCTGGTTCCGCTGAGCCGCGCGATCCGTTTGGCGGACGATGGTCTCTCCATCCTGCTCGCCAACGGACTGGACTATCCCATTTTCCCCGGCTTTCGGGAGCCAACTGCCACGGTGGTGCAGCGAAAGGATGAGCTGGGCCTCCTGCCGGCTTCCGTCGGGAGAAGTCTCTGGCGGCAGCTGCCCGCCATCGCAGTCAAACGCCGCGCCCGCGCTGATCAGACCGCTGGGCCATTGGCACTGAATCATTCCACCCAGGGCCATCAAGTAGCCCTCTGGATCGGGGCACTCGTCACCGACAAGGCCAAGATCGAGGACGTCGTCGAAGCCAATTACACGCTGCCCGCCGGGCTGTTCACCGAAACTGGCCGGTTGGCCTACGAGAAAGGCGTCAACCATGCGGAGGAGTACGAAGCCGCCCTGTTTCAGGCGGTGAAGGCCCATGCCGGCGAACTCAAGGTTGTGTCCCCCGCCTACGACCGGGCCCGGCAACATTTCTGGACCCGTGTCGAGCAGGGGCTTCCGGCACTCTTCGACGTGGCTCGTCAGTTGACCCCTCCGGATCAACTGCCCACGTCCACATGGGGCCAAGTCGTCCGCGCTGCCGCGCTTGACGCCTACGAGCAGTCCTGTCCCCGCCAGACCCCCCGGCAAGTCCAAGCCTTCGCTCTTGGCCTCCGCAGGCTCCACTCCGCCACCAAGTCCACCAAAGCCAACAACAAGTCAGCATGAGCCCTCTGAAACCCAAGGAACGCGCCGCCCAGTTCGTCGGCGCGCTGCGCCGCATCCGCGAGGATCGGGGCAAACTCGCAGCGCTCCGGCGCGGTCTCAGCACCGCCACCGTGATGGATGCATGGCCCGTCGTCGTCAGTCTCGATGGCGACATCGGCCAGCCCGGCGAATCCGTCTTCGTCGACATCGCCGCGCTTTTCGCGGTCCTACCGGAGGAATCCAACGCCCGCAACTTCGGCGAAACCTGCCGCACCATCGCCATGGCGGACTCGCCCGACGGCAAACTGCCCGAAAGCCACGAACGCCGTTTCCGTCGCCTTCTCGCCTGTGGCGATCCAGCCGATGTGACAGGGCAGCTCCGCACCTGGGTGCGCATGGCCCGCAACCAAGGGGTGAAGGTGAACTACGAGGGCCTCTTCGCCGATCTCTGGAACTGGAGATGGTATTCGGACGAGATCCGGGTGAACTGGGCCCGCGCCTTCTGGCGTTCGGGCGAAATGCCGGTTCCTGAACCCTCCACCCCGGCCGCCAAAGTATGAACACCTTGCTTTCCCAACCCACCTGGGTTCCAGCTTCCGGCACACTGCACCTCACCCAGATCCTCGTCTCCTACGAGGACGCCGTGCGGCTGCTTCGCATCCGCGACACCTACGATTGGCACCAGCGTATCTGGCAGGCGTTCGTCGGACACGATGGACAGGCGCGCGACTTCCTGATCCGCGTGGATCGCAAGGAGGAGGCATTCCGAGTGCTTGTTCTCTCCCGCTCGATCCCGACCAAGCCCGACTGGTGTCCTACGGATTGCTTCGGCAGCAAGATCATTCCCGACGATTACTTTGCCCACCCACGCTACCGCTTCAGCCTGCTGGCCAATCCCACGAAGAAGGTTCGATCCAACGGCCTCGGCGAACGCACGAAGAACGGTCGACGCCTGCCGGTCACACACCGCGACGAATTGGTGGCTTGGATGTCCCGCAAGGCAGCCGACGGCGGCTTCGCTGTCAACCCAGACACACTCCGCACCATTCCGCGCGGCCGGGAGTTCTTCCACAAGGACGGCACTGCGCGCGGCACGCACACCGCCGTCGAGTTCCTGGGAGAATTGACGGTCAGCGACGCGCACCGATTCCGCGCCGCGGTCGCTGCCGGCATCGGCTCCGCCAAGGCCTTTGGCTTCGGACTGCTGGTCATCGCTCCCATCGCCTGAACGCCTCTGTTTCCAAACCTCTCTCCAAATCTGTCCCATGAAGCTGATCGAACTCCATATCCTCCAATCCTTCCCCGTTTCCTGCCTTAACCGCGACGACGTAGGCTCGCCAAAGGCCGCCGTCTTTGGCGGTGTCAACCGCGCCCGGCTCTCCAGCCAGTCGCTCAAGCGCGCCATCCGCGAGTACGCCCAGGACAATCTGCCGGATGCCCGTTTCGGCGGAGAACGCACCAAACTCATCGTCGGGCCGCTCGCCCAGGCTCTGAAGAAGCACGGCATCGAGGACGACGGGATCGCCCTTGAGCACGCCAAAGCCATCGCCGACAAGCTGGCCAAGCTCGATGGCAAGGCCGACGAACCCCAGGTCGGCACGCTCACGTTTCTCGCCCCTTCCGAGATCGACTCCATGGGCCAGCAGGTCGCCGACCTGCTGAAGACCAATCCCAAGTCCAAGGACTATGAGAAGAACCTCGACAAATTCTGCAAGAAGGCCGGCCATCCTCGATGGGGCGGACATCGCACTCTTCGGCCGCATGGTGGCCAGCCTGCCATCCCTCACCCTCGAAGGGGCGGCCATGTTCGGCCACGCGCTCTCCACCCATAAGGCAGACAACGACCTCGATTTCTATTCGGCTGTGGACGACCGCAAGCCCAAGGAGGATGACGCGGGAGCCGGCATGATTGGCACGCTGGAATTCTCCTCAGCCGTCTATTACCGCTACGCCGCGCTGAATCTGGATATGCTGGCTGATGACGATCATCTCGCGAAGCTGTCCGCCGAGGAGCGCCGCAAAGTGGTGGATGCCTTCATCCGGGCCACGCTCCAGGCCGTGCCAGGTGCTCGGAAGAACTCGATGAACGCCCACACGCTGCCCGGCTACGTGCTCGGCACCTACAAGTCCGCTGGCCAACCCGTCCAACTCGTCAACGCCTTTGAGGAGCCGGTGCGCCCCAAGTCCGGGCTGCTGAACGCATCGGTCGAAGCCATGAAGTCGCACCATGCGAAACTGAAGGAAACCTGGGGCATCGTCTGCGACACGGAGATCGCCATCCCGGACATCAATCTCAATGCCTTTTGTCAGGCACTCACCCAGCATGTCCCCTAACCTCTGCCTCGCCTTGCTGCTGGACGGCCCGATGCAATCGTGGGGCCATTCCTCCCGGTTCGAGCGACGGACCACCGCCTTGCATCCAACCCGCAGCGGTGTTCTTGGCATCATCGCCGCGTCCTTGGGCATCGACAAACACGGGGACGACGAACCGGAACGGCTGGCACGGTATGCACCGCTTCTCGTCACCACCATCACTCTTCCTCGGCTCCGCCGACGAGCTGACCCGCTTCCCATCCGGCGGCTGGAGGACTACCACACCGTCACTGGGATTCGCCGGGCCAGCGGCAAGGTGGACGAGGACGCCACCGTTCAGACCTACCGTCATTATCTCCTCGACGCCCGCTTCGGCGTTCTGCTCGACGGCCCGTCCCCGTTGCTGGAGGAAATCGCCCCCGCTTTGCGGAATCCGAAATGGGGCTTGTGGCTCGGCCGCAAATGCTGCCTCCCGGCCAGCCCCCTGCTGGTCGCGCCGCCTGGCGACCACAGCTCCGTGTGGCGGCAGTTGCTTCTTCGCGCCGGCTACTCTGGCGACGAACCCGAGGAGCAGTTTGACCGTGTCATCGAAGTCTCGGTTGATACCTCCGGAGCCGACATGATCGACGACACCCCCATTGGATTCGGCCGCCCTATTGGAGAACGCCATGGGCCGCGCTGGATTCGCCGGGAAACGAGACCGCCGATCGCAAAGCCCTCCGCGTGAACACCCATGGCCCTCTTCGAACGCCCACCCCTCGAGACCCTTGCCTCAGCCAAGGACCGGTGGACCCCTCTCTACCTCGAGCACGGCCGTTTGGAAGTGGACGATTCCAGCGTCAAATGGATCGGCGCAGACGGGTTGCTCTGTCGCCTGCCTGTCGCGACGGTTTCCGCCCTCCTCCTGGGGCCCGGCACCACGGTCACCCATGCCGCCATCAAGGCCTGTGCCGAGAGCAACACACCCATCTGCTGGACCGGCGAGGAATCCATCCGGTTTTACGCCTTCGGGCTCACGCCGAACCATACCAACGACATGCCCCGCCTCCATGCGGAGGCATGGGCCGACAAACGCCGCCGCACCCGCATCGCCCGCGCCATGTTCCGACAGCGTTTTCCCGGCATCGAGGTCGACGATAAATCCGTCAAGGAACTGCGGGGCATGGAAGGGCTTCGTGTGCGGACCCTGTACGCCGAGCTAGGCCTGGAGCACGGCGTCACATGGAAGGGCCGGGACTACGACCGCCAGAACTGGGATTTGTCCGATGGCATCAACCGCGCGCTTTCAGCCGCCAACGCGAGTCTCTACGCCCTTTGCGCCGCCGTTGTCACCTCCCTCGGCTACGTGCCAAGTCTCGGCTTTGTCCATGAATCCGGGACCTTGCCATTCATCTACGACGTGGCCGACCTCTACAAACACCTCACCAGCATCCCCGCGGCCTTCCTCGCCGTCCGTCAGGACCCGCAGGATGACGGCAAGCTTGTGCGGAAACTTTTCAAGCAGCGCGTCGAACAGGAAAGGATCCTGCAACGGATGCCCAAGGACCTCGCGGCCTTGTTTCAGACCGACGAGGCCTCTCCGGCCCAGGCCGGCTACCGCCCACCATCGGCGATCTCCTGAATCAAACCGCGATGACCGTCCTTGTCGCTCACGACACCCCGCCCGCCATTCGGGGCATGCTCAAACGCTGGTTCGTCGAGCCCAAACCCAACGTCTTCGTCGGCACGGTCAATCGCCGCACCCGTGACAAGGTCCTGGAGTATGTGAAGCGCAACGCGGACGGGCTTAGCCTGCTCATCCTGACCAGCGAGCCCAATTGCCAGGGCTTCAAGATCGAGCGCTGGGGGGAACCCGACCGACGGGACACCGAACTCAGCGGTCTCTGGCTGGTGGCCGAGGAGTGGGTCGACGAAGAAACCCAGCCCTTCTGATTCCCCGATTTTCCTCGAATTCGCCTTCGTAACCCGTTGGCATTCCAGGGTTCTCCCCACCCGCGTGGGGATGGTCCGTTACGAGGACGACGGGACCACCAGCACAGAGTGTTCTCCCCACCCGCGTGGGGATGGTCCGTGGGCGACGGGTATCGGTTGCTGGATGAGGATGTTCTCCCCACCCGCGTGGGGATGGTCCGCTGCACCAGGAGCCCCTTGACCGCCTGCTCGCGTTCTCCCCACCCGCGTGGGGATGGTCCGCGTTGCATAATGGTGTGTTTCCCCGGGCATGTGTTCTCCCCACCCGCGTGGGGATGGTCCGGTTTCCGATGTCCATCCCACCCCGAAACCGGCGTTCTCCCCACCCGCGTGGGGATGGTCCGGTGTTTTTTGGGTACAATGACGCCGGAACCAAGTTCTCCCCACCCGCGTGGGGATGGTCCGTCCTGCGGTGAGCGAGAGCGATGGGGGTGGTGGTTCTCCCCACCCGCGTGGGGATGGTCCGCAAACGAAATAGCTGTGGCGTTATGTCAGGTTGTTCTCCCCACCCGCGTGGGGATGGTCCGCCAGTCTCCGCGTTCGGGCAGGGAGGCGCCGCGTTCTCCCCACCCGCGTGGGGATGGTCCGGCTGAGTATCAGTCGCAATGGCACTACCGCCTGTTCTCCCCACCCGCGTGGGGATGGTCCGTGAATGCGCCGGGTTCACCAGTGTGTCGCGCAGTTCTCCCCACCCGCGTGGGGATGGTCCGCGCGGCCAACGTCGCGCCCAGTGGCGAGTTCCGTTCTCCCCACCCGCGTGGGGATGGTCCGGTGTTCACGACCTCGCAAGTGATCGCGTTGAGGTTCTCCCCACCCGCGTGGGGATGGTCCGTCACCGAGCAGGAGAAGGAAAACGCGATGAAGGTTCTCCCCACCCGCGTGGGGATGGTCCGCGCCCGGTCATCGTGCGCGTCACGACCGCCGGGTTCTCCCCACCCGCGTGGGGATGGTCCGGGCGGCGCGGGCTTTCTTGTCGTCGTAGATCGGTTCTCCCCACCCGCGTGGGGATGGTCCGCACGGCGTGACCGTCGCGGAGGACGCGACGGAGTTCTCCCCACCCGCGTGGGGATGGTCCGGCCCGGTGCGCGTGTTTCGCTCCGAGCTGTCGGTTCTCCCCACCCGCGTGGGGATGGTCCGGCATCGGTCGCGCAGGCGGCAGAGATTGCGAAGTTCTCCCCACCCGCGTGGGGATGGTCCGGCGACATGGAGTCGTGGATTTTGCGCCGTGCCGTTCTCCCCACCCGCGTGGGGATGGTCCGCGAGCAGCCTACGGGCCGCTCGCCGTCCCCGGGTTCTCCCCACCCGCGTGGGGATGGTCCGGTGATCACCCCAATGGCCTCAGTGTGGATGATGTTCTCCCCACCCGCGTGGGGATGGTCCGAACAACGGCAGCAACGAGGTGGTGGAACTGTCGTTCTCCCCACCCGCGTGGGGATGGTCCGGTGTTCACCACAGCGCAAGTCATCGCGTTGAGGTTCTCCCCACCCGCGTGGGGATGGTCCGCCTGCCTTGGCGCGGCCCACGGCCTTTTCCTTGTTCTCCCCACCCGCGTGGGGATGGTCCGTAATTTCCGATGCGTGGGACATGATGATTTGTGTTCTCCCCACCCGCGTGGGGATGGTCCGCGAACGGCTTACGGGCCGCTTGCTGAGGCGGTGTTCTCCCCACCCGCGTGGGGATGGTCCGCGGTTTGGTCGTCGGTCCCGAACGCGACGACGGTTCTCCCCACCCGCGTGGGGATGGTCCGCTCTCTGGGACGTCGCGACGTTGAACGTGATCGTTCTCCCCACCCGCGTGGGGATGGTCCGAACAGCGGCCTGGTCGTCGGTCCCGAACGCGAGTTCTCCCCACCCGCGTGGGGATGGTCCGAACTGGGTTCGCCGATGCCTCGCCGACGAGACGTTCTCCCCACCCGCGTGGGGATGGTCCGGCACAGCCATGGCACGGACCTACATCCTGGGAGTTCTCCCCACCCGCGTGGGGATGGTCCGGCCGTATGATCAGCCTGCTATTCAAAATCCTTGTTCTCCCCACCCGCGTGGGGATGGTCCGCAGCTCGCGCCCGATTCCGCCAAACGCCTGCTGTTCTCCCCACCCGCGTGGGGATGGTCCGGCCCGTCGATGAGCATGGCGCGGATGGGGATTGTTCTCCCCACCCGCGTGGGGATGGTCCGCCCGCCGTGGAAAACCTGAATCCATGTCCCTGGTTCTCCCCACCCGCGTGGGGATGGTCCGCCAGTAGCCCGTTGGCAGACTGCCGATGATGCGTTCTCCCCACCCGCGTGGGGATGGTCCGGCCTTCTACCGATACCGGGAGACCGGGGATCAGTTCTCCCCACCCGCGTGGGGATGGTCCGGTGACCGAGCAGGAGAAGGAGACCGCGCTGAAGTTCTCCCCACCCGCGTGGGGATGGTCCGCGGGCAGCATACAGACTGGGAGATGAGCCCAGGTTCTCCCCACCCGCGTGGGGATGGTCCGTCACCGAGCAGGAGAAGGAGACCGCGCTGAAGGTTCTCCCCACCCGCGTGGGGATGGTCCGTGATCGCGCTGAGCGACCCGCCATCGAGCATCGTTCTCCCCACCCGCGTGGGGATGGTCCGAAGATCGCCCGGTGATGCCGGCGCATCCGCTTGTTCTCCCCACCCGCGTGGGGATGGTCCGAAGATCGCCCGGTGATGCCGCCGCATCCGGCGGTTCTCCCCACCCGCGTGGGGATGGTCCGCGGGCGAGGCCGAAATGCACGCCATGCTCGGCGTTCTCCCCACCCGCGTGGGGATGGTCCGCGCAGGAGATCGGGCAAGCGATCATGGGTGCGGTTCTCCCCACCCGCGTGGGGATGGTCCGAGCATCGAGGTCACCGTGCAACTCCAGCTCGGGTTCTCCCCACCCGCGTGGGGATGGTCCGCCGTGATACCGAACTTGTCGTCGCTGCCGACGGTTCTCCCCACCCGCGTGGGGATGGTCCGGCGGGGTTTCTGTACGCACTCATGCAGGTTGAGTTCTCCCCACCCGCGTGGGGATGGTCCGTCCGCGGTGGCGTGGTGAAATGGGAACTGACCGTTCTCCCCACCCGCGTGGGGATGGTCCGAAGGCCAAGGAAAAGGCCGTGGGCCGCGCCAAGTTCTCCCCACCCGCGTGGGGATGGTCCGCTGTACGCCCCAAAAATAATTTCGTCCAGATTGTTCTCCCCACCCGCGTGGGGATGGTCCGAGCCTCAGACAGCGCATCGGCCAGCCTGTGCGGTTCTCCCCACCCGCGTGGGGATGGTCCGCCTTGCCACCTGATGACATCTGGCAGCTTCAAGTTCTCCCCACCCGCGTGGGGATGGTCCGAGGGGGTTGCGTTGGCGGGGTTTCGGTTCAGCGTTCTCCCCACCCGCGTGGGGATGGTCCGGATGTTTTGGGCACCATGGACGGCCTTGGCGGGTTCTCCCCACCCGCGTGGGGATGGTCCGCCGCAGGGTGGGAGGGAACCGTAACCCCGGAGGTTCTCCCCACCCGCGTGGGGATGGTCCGACGGACACGATGAAATGGATATCGTGCCCCGTGTTCTCCCCACCCGCGTGGGGATGGTCCGGCGTCCCCCTCCTGGTGGGCCTCCCCATGCTGGTTCTCCCCACCCGCGTGGGGATGGTCCGAGGCGGCCGAGGGGTACATCACCACGAAGGAGGTTCTCCCCACCCGCGTGGGGATGGTCCGCACCCCGCGAACCAGGTGTGCGCGTTGGCCGCGTTCTCCCCACCCGCGTGGGGATGGTCCGTCATCTGGCTCACTGGCTACACCGACACAACCGTTCTCCCCACCCGCGTGGGGATGGTCCGCGACACTTGGGCGTGGACAACGTGATCGGATGGTTCTCCCCACCCGCGTGGGGATGGTCCGGACCCGCTGCCATCTGGCTGCAACGAGTTCCCGTTCTCCCCACCCGCGTGGGGATGGTCCGTAGATTGATCCCAGGGCGACGCCATCCCGGGCGTTCTCCCCACCCGCGTGGGGATGGTCCGCGACGTTCACCGGATCAACCCCGGTCAACTCCGTTCTCCCCACCCGCGTGGGGATGGTCCGGGGATTCAAACCGTCGCCGCCATCAGCGTCGCGTTCTCCCCACCCGCGTGGGGATGGTCCGTCGACGCGGGTGAGCGCCCAGAGCATGCGGCGGTTCTCCCCACCCGCGTGGGGATGGTCCGTAGATTGATCCCAGGGCGACGCCATCCCGGGCGTTCTCCCCACCCGCGTGGGGATGGTCCGCCACCATCACGCACGACACATACCTGGGTAGGGTTCTCCCCACCCGCGTGGGGATGGTCCGTTTCGGCAGGCAGTTCGGAGAACACGCCTTGGGTTCTCCCCACCCGCGTGGGGATGGTCCGACTCCCGCGCAACCCCAGCACCTACACCGACGGTTCTCCCCACCCGCGTGGGGATGGTCCGCGCAGGACCTCCCGCCCGAACCGACGACGCCAGTTCTCCCCACCCGCGTGGGGATGGTCCGAACATCGAAGTCACCGTGCAACTCCAGCTCGGGTTCTCCCCACCCGCGTGGGGATGGTCCGCGGGTGGCGGGATGGTGGTATCGCGATACCGGGTTCTCCCCACCCGCGTGGGGATGGTCCGCAGGCGGCAGCTATGCCAACCGCCTAATCCGCGTTCTCCCCACCCGCGTGGGGATGGTCCGCCAAACTGAAGAAACCCTATCTTTTGGCGATAGTTCTCCCCACCCGCGTGGGGATGGTCCGGCCAACGCTGAGCGGGACGCCATCCTGCTCGAGTTCTCCCCACCCGCGTGGGGATGGTCCGGACCAGCGTGGACTCGACGCGCCCCGCCGGAAGTTCTCCCCACCCGCGTGGGGATGGTCCGTAACGGTAGTCCCTGTCGCCGCGCCCATCCTTGTTCTCCCCACCCGCGTGGGGATGGTCCGCGATGGAGCGTCGATGGCTTTGACATCGCCGCGTTCTCCCCACCCGCGTGGGGATGGTCCGCACAACGCGGTTCCCGCTGCGCCGACCGCTATGTTCTCCCCACCCGCGTGGGGATGGTCCGTACCCTCAGAGATAGATCGGTATCGACAGACAGTTCTCCCCACCCGCGTGGGGATGGTCCGCGCGCCTGCCGTGGCTGGCTGGGGCGGATCTGGTTCTCCCCACCCGCGTGGGGATGGTCCGGTGTCTCCCTGTACGTCTCGGGCTATGTCACCGTTCTCCCCACCCGCGTGGGGATGGTCCGACCGGCATCGAGTCCTTGAGGAACGTCACCCTGTTCTCCCCACCCGCGTGGGGATGGTCCGTCGTTGCTGGCGTTTCAACGGGTGGTTGACGAGTTCTCCCCACCCGCGTGGGGATGGTCCGATACCCTCCGATCCATTCGGCAGCACAAACTTGTTCTCCCCACCCGCGTGGGGATGGTCCTTCACCTTGTTCTCCCCACCCGCGTGGGGGTCGTCCGGGGGGATCTTGGTAGGAACCAACTTGGTGTCCTCCTCTCCGTGGAGATGGAACGGCGGACCAAGCCGCGCTGGCCCACGGCTATGGTCCTCTGTGCGACTTGGTCGGGGCACGGGCCGAAGAAATCGCCATGCCGAGGACTCTTCAGATCCCACGATGGCCCCACCACCTTCCGCCCTCGCGTGTCCTGTTGCGCCAACATGGGGTCTGACCCTGGGAAGGATGAACGATGTGCCGCGCGCCGGAACCCTCGCATAGTTCCGGCTCGCACGACGGCGCGGCAACGCGATGTACTCTTCCGTGCCCGAAACGCAGCCAAACCCAACGACCCCGATTCAATCGAAGACCGCTGGCTGCCGGGCGAACACGGCCAGGCAAGCGATCGATTTCGACGGCCGGTCGGCCTGTCGGCAAGCCGAGCCATTGAGCCGGATCGTCCCGGGTGGACTCAGCACAGCTTTCGACTCCTCACCCATAAGCGCTCATGTCGAAAGGTTGGGTGTCGTCAGACTTGTCACCGACCTTGTCCGCGGTTCGGGGCGGTGCTCTCCCCGCTTGACCGAGCACAACCTTGCTCCAGCCAGGGATTCCAAACGCCCAACCGCGCCCAACCGCCCAGTGGCGGCAGGTCTTGCTGCGCTTCGGCTTGCGGCGCTCGGCGTGTGGATGTTCGGCCTCCTAGACTCCTCCGCGCTGGCGGCTGGCAAGCCGCGTCTCCTCACCACCGCGCCCGGTCAGACGGAACTCGGAGGAACCCGTGTCACCGTCTCGCCGTCCACTGCCCGATCCAACGCCATCAGTTACTCGGTCTCGTTCAACGTGCGCCGGGCCAACACGTTCGGGGCGGAGTTTGGTCCGCCAGTGATCGAGGTCACTACGCGGAATACGGTTCAGGACCTTCCGGTCAGGCCCGGGGCCTGGGGGTTTCACCTTCGTCGGGCTTCCGAGGTCTGGTTCCACGATGGATTCGGCGCGTTCACCCGTCTCCGGATCGTCGATGGCGAGCTCCAGGTTTCCGCGTCGTGCTCGGATCCAAACCTGTCCGCGCGGGCGCCGCGGGCGCTGCGGCGGCGGTTGCGGATGCGCTGAGCCGGGGCGATGCCGGGTCGGCCGATTTCGGGTCGGCCGGCTTCGGGTGGGGGTGGCCGGGGTCAGGGGCGTTCGGGCGTCCATTCGTAGACGCGGACGTACTCGACCTCGAAGGTGTCGGGGAGTTTCGCGTCGGCGATGGAGCCGGCCCAGGTGCCGATTTCCTCGGTCAGCTTGAGAAACGAAGGAACCTGGCAGACACCACCGGCCCGGGTGCGCCAGACCTCGCGACCGTCGACGTAAAAGACGTACTCCTCGGGGGTCCAGAGCAGGCCGTAATCGTGGAAACCCTCCATGAGGCCGGCGATGACGGTGTTGGTCCCAGCGGATTTGTGCTCCTTGCCGTAGCCGTCCCAGTGGAGGTTGAAGGTCACCTTTCCGTCGCGCCACGGCATCTCCATGATGTCGATCTCGGTCCCGTCGCGTCCCTCATCGCCGACCTTGGAGACCCCTGGGGACATCATCCAGAACGCCGGCCAGTGGCCTGGTTCACGCGGCGCCTTGCAGCGGGCGACGAAGTAGCCGAAGGCGCGTTCGAACTTCCCCCGGGTGTTCACCGCACCGCAGGTGTAGCGGTCGCCGTCCTTGCGGGTTCGCAGGACGAGCGTGCCCTTCCCCGAGAGGTAGGCGTCATCGCGGATCCAGTGGCCGTCCCGGCGTTTCCAGTCGCCGAGCCGGTTCCATTTGGTTTCGTCGAGGGTCTCGCCCTCGAACTCGTCATGCCACACGAGCGTCCAGGCCTTGCCGTCGGGCGCCGGCGGCAGGAAATCCGCGGGGGCCGCCTCGGCGTGGGCGGGCAGAGTCGTCAGCAGGGCGGCACAGCAGGCGGCGGTTCGAAGGCGGGTGAATGCGACGGTGACCGCGGCAGCCGCAGCGGCGCGGGCGGCGGCGGCGGCGGCGGCGATGACAGGGGTCGCGGCGGTTGCGCCGGCTGCGAATGCGGTCCTCATGCGCCGAGCGTATGCCGTGGCGGAACCTGCTGGCACCCCGGAAGTGGCGATTGCCAGGCGCGGCGGGCGCCGGGACGGCCGGCCTATTCCGCCACGACGCGCACGATGCAGACCGGGGAGGCCGGCACAGGGATCCCGGTGCGGAACGTGCCGTCGGCCAGGCGTTCGACCTCGGTTGCGACCCGCCGCCAGTGGGTGAGGTCGGTGGTGGTTTCGATATGGAACCGGGCTTCGGAGGCCGGGCCCGATTCCCAGACGATTTCGAGGAGGGCGGACCCCGGGGCGAGGCCGGCGGCCGCGGCGGCGGCGGCGGAAGGGAGAGGCGTCCGGCGGATCTCGCGGATCACCGGGGCGCCGGCCAGCGAACCGCCGGCGGGCAGACCCAGGACGACCGGGGGCGCACCGGAGTAGGTGGCGCCGTCGTCGAGCTGGAAGGCTCCGACCCGGAGGGTGCCGTCGTTGACCACGGCGCCGGAGGCCAGCACGCGGAGCGACCGTTCGATGGTGAGGATCGTTCCCGCGCCGGCGACGTGCAGCGTGCCGCCGACGGTGAGGCTGCCGGGGACGGTGGTGGTGTGGTCGAAGAGGAACAACCCGCCCGGGCCGTTCGACAAGGTGAAGTTGCCGAGGACCGCGGAGCTGTCGGTGAACACCGTCTGCAACGGTCCGAAGGCGACGTCGGCGGCGAGCACGAGGCGCGATGCGCCGGTGAAGCGGAGCGTCCCCTCCCCTTCCAGCGTGGTGCCCGGTTCGAGGGTGAGCCGGTTGCCCTGGACCTGGAGCACGGCGTTGGTGGCGATCCGGAGGGCGGCGCTGTTGGTGGACGCGCCGGCGAGCACGACCGTTCCCGTCCGGACCTCGAACCGGCCGCGGTTCCGCCATTCCGAACCGAAACGGAAGTTTCCGTCGCCGGCGACCCGTTCGACGGTGCCGAGGTTCTCGAACACGCCGCTGTTGAAGTTGAGGTCGGAGGCGAGTTCGAGGCGGGCGCCATCCTCAACGCGGAGGAGGCCGTTGCTGTCGCAGAACATGGTTCCGCGCGACCAGGTGCCGGGACCCTCCAGTCGCAGGGCGCGCCACAGGCTGCGGTCGGTTCCGGAAAGTTCGAGGCGGCCCGAGGCGGCGACGCGGGTGGTCCCGGTGTCGCGCATCGTGCCGGAGGTCCATTCCAGGAGGTCGCCGACGACCACGGTGTCGGTGCCGCCGAGCACGCCGTCCAGCCTGAGCGTTCCGATGCCGACGGTGTCGCCGGTGCTGAACCGCAGCGTGCCGGTCACCTGGACCGTGCGCTGGGCCAGGGCGACCGTTGCGCCGGCGGTGAAGTCCAGGGTGCCGGCGACCTCGTGGAGGCCTTCGACCGCATGGGTGCCGGCGAACTGGGTGGTGCCGCTGGTTTGTCGGACGAAGCCGGCGCCGGTCAGTTGGCTGCCGGCGGCGAAGGTGTGGTTTCCGGCGCGGATCAGGCCGGTGCCGGTGCCGATCACGACGGTTCCGCTGTGGGAACCCCCGGCGCTGAGGGCGAGCGTTCCGGTCTCGAGGTCGATCCGGCCGGTGTTCTCCATGAAGGACCGGATGTCGACCAGGCCATCGCCGGCGGTGCGCCGGATGCGGCCGTGGTTCTCGATGCGGCCGGCGCTGCTGAGGAAGTCGCCGGTGATCTCCAGTTCCCCCTGGGGTTGGATGCGGAACCTTCCGGCGGCGGTGTTGTAGGTGGAACCACGGTCCCAGAGGCCGGTGCCATTCAGGATCAGGGCGCGATCGAGCGTGCGATCGCTCCCGGTCAGATGCAGCCGGGCGTGTTCGGAAACCTCGAGCACCCCGGCGCCGTCCATGCGGCCGGAGCTCCAGACGAAGTCGCCGGTGACGCGGACGGTGTCGGAGCCGCCGAGGGCGCCGTCGAGGTCGAGGCGGGCGACGGGCACCGGGGCGCCGGTGTCGAGAACCAGCGTGCCGCCGAGTTGCAATCGGCGGGTTTGCCAGAGGACCTGGCTGCCCGGTTGGAAGCGGGCGGTGCCGCCTTCCACGGCCAGGGTGGCGTCGACGACCGACCCGGCGTCGAAACGGATCTGGGCGGGGGACCGCACCACGAGGCGGCCGCCGCCGGCGATGACCGTGCCGGGTGCGATGGCGTGCTGGGAGGAGGCGAACGCGAGTGCGGCGTTGGGGGTGATGTGGAACACGCCGTGCTGGGTCGAGGCCCCGTTGATGGAGAACGTGCCGCTTTCGACGAGCACCTCGCCCCGGTTCTGGAAACTCGCGCTCATGGACGCGGTGCCGGTTCCCGCGGACTTTCGAAGGAGGCCATCGTTGAGCAGGAGGCCGTCGTGCCAGAGCACATCGCCGCGAAGATCGACCGTGCCGCCGGGCAGGTTGTGGAGGCCGGCGTTGCCGTAGACGTTGCCCTGGCTCCACTCCAGCCGTCCGAGGTTCACCACGCGTCGTTGCAGCGTGCGGTCCGGGCCCTGCCAGACCGCCAATGCGGCGGCGCCGATCTCCAGCCGTCCGCCGGCTTCGATCGTGCCGCTCTCCCAGCGGAAGGCTTCGGTGATCCGAAGTTCCGCGGCGCCGCCGAGGTTGCCGGCGTTGAAGGTCAGGCTGGTGATGTCGAGTCCACCGGGCGACTGGAAGCGCAGGGTGCCGGCCTCGACGGTCGTGCGGCCGAGCAACGACCAGGCGCCCGCGACCTCGATCGAACCGCCGGAGACGATGAACTCGCCGGGCCCGCGGACCTCGGACCCGTGGGCGAAGCGGTGATTGCCGCCGGAGAACAGGACAGCGGCCTGGGCGGCGGGTTCGATGATGCCCGAGTGGGTGCCGGTGCCGCCGGAGAAGAGGAGGCCGCCCGCCAGCACCTCGATCCGGCCGCGGTTCAGAACGTTCGCCGACATCGTGGTCCGGCTGGTCCGTGGATTGCGGGGATCGCCGGATTTGCGGAGCAGGCCGTCGTTCTCGATGGAGCCGTTGAACCAGGAATCGTCGGAGGCGCAGTCGAAGGTGGCGCCGGGGAGGATTTCGAGGCGTCCGTGGAGCGCACCGCTTTCGGCGAAGATCCGTCCGTCGAGCCACCGGAGTTCGGTGGCGTTGCGGAGGGTGCGATACCAGCCCTTGTCGGTGCCGGTGCTGATGGAGGCCGACGTCCCGGTTGCGAGAAGGAGCACGCCGTCGCCGCGCAGGTCGCCGGCGGTCCATTCGAAGCGGTTGGTGACGGTGACGTCGCCGGACCCTTCGAGGTTGCCGGTGAGCAGGACGTCGGAAAGCGTGGCCGGGTTGGAACCCTGGAAGCGGACCGTGCCCGCCACGCGGAGTGTTCCGGTGAAGTCCCAGTCGCCGCGGGTCTCGAAGGCAGCGGACACGGGGATGGTGACGGTGCCGGTGCCTTCGATCCGGGAGGCGGGTTCGGCGCGGTGGGTGGCGGAAGCCAGGGCGAGGGAGGTTCCCGCGGCGACCTCGATCCGGCCGTGGTGGGTGAGGGTCCCGGAGAGTTCGAGGTCGCCCTGTTCGAGCGCGAGGCGTCCGCGATTCTCGAGGACCGCACCCAGTGCCGCGGTGGTGGAGGCCGGCGTGCCGGTGGTTCCGAGCTTCCGCACCAGGCCGAGGTTCACCAGTCGTCCGTTGAACAGCCGCAGGTTGCCGCCGATGACGAACTCGCCGGACGGTTCGTTCAGCACGGCGCCCTGTTCACCCCCGGAACTCAGGAAGAGCCGGCCGGAGGACCAATCGACGCGGCCGAAGTTGACCAGGGATCGGACGAGCACCTTGTCGGACGACGTCGGGATGGACAGGACGCCGTTGGGGCGGATCCGAACCGGGCCCGAGCCGGACCAGGTTCCGCTTTCCCATTCAACGCGTCCGTCGATGTCCCAGGCGGCGGTGCCGGCGAAGGTGCCCGAGGCGCGGAGCAGCGCGTTGGAATGCACCAGGCCGAGGCCGTCGACGCGGAGCGCGCGTCCGTTCTGGCGCAGGGTCACCTGCCCTTCCCCGCCGCCGAGGGTGAGGTGTCCGATCTGAACGTCGGTGGTCAGGGTGACGGTGTAGGTGCCGGAAGCCTCGATCACCGCCGGCAGGGCCGGTCCGGGAACCCCGGCGGTCCAGCGCGACGCGTCGTTCCAGTTGCCGTCCACCGGATCCTTCCATCGGGTGACCGAGAAGGCGGGGTCGTCGAGAATCTCCAACGCGACCATCGCAGCCGCGGTGGCGCCCGCACTGTTGGTGGCCACCACCGGAACCTGGTAGGTGCCCGGAGCCGCGAAGGTGGCGTCGATGTTGAGGGTCATCGATGCCGTGCCGCGGCTGGCGGTGTTGGAGATCACCAGGCCGCCGGTGCTGACGAACCGCGGCGGCAGGTATCCGCCAGGGAGCCCGAAGCCGGTGAGCGGAGCCGCGGAGGAGACCGCCGAGACCTGGAGCCCGGTCCGCTGGCCGCGGATCAGGGTCGCGGGTGCGGGGACCTCGATGGCGAGGTCGGTGCCCAGGGGCGTCACCGCGAGATCGACGGGCGTGAGTTCGAGCGGGTTCGCGAAGCCGGGTTCATCGGCGAGCGCGAGCAGGATGCGCGCGGTGGTGGCGTCCGCCGGGATAGGGAGCACGACTTCGACGCGGTCCGAGGCCGGGGGGACCGCGACGGTCCGTGCCGTTTGGCCCTGCAACCCCGCGCGCAGCCAGCGCGCACCCAGGCCGGCCTCGAGGTTCACCCGAACCGACACGCTTTGGCCCGCGACCACCGGCGTCAGGGGCGCAGGCAGCACGCCGAGCACGCGGGCGGTGGTGAAGCCGGACCGCAGGCCCGAAGCGGGGATCAGCGCGCCGGAGGTTCCCTGCACCGGAGCGCCCCCGATCCCGGTGAGACCCGGGAGCAGGAGGTTGGTGTAGGTCGCTCCCGGCACCAGCGGCGCACGCGCGACCAGGCGGACCCTGGGACCCTCGGTGCGAATCTCCACCGGCAACGCCGTGCCGGTCGCGTCAAGGATGGCCACGCGTTGGGAGGTCACCGACGCCGGGTCGATGTCCCGGCTGAACAGGTACTCGGTCGCGGCCGGCCAAAGTGGTTGCCGGACCGCAGCCGCCGCCGGACTCACCTGCACCAGGCGCAGAGGCGTCGAAGGTGTCACCACCGCCCCCGCCACGCTTCCGACGAACCGGATGGCGTCGCCGTCGCTCGTTGGAATGCGGGTCAGCGCGCCCGTTCCGTCCGCGGGAATGCGATACAACCCGCGCACACCCTCCACCGTGGCCACAACCACCACCTCCGTGCCGTCGGGAGTCCACACCGCCGGACCTTCGCCGAGCACGTCCGCGGCCAACGAGGTCAACGCGGCGAGCCCGGTGCCGTCGGGACGGATCACCAGCACGTCAGGCCCGCGACGGAACGCCAGACGGGTGCCGTCGGGCGACCATTGCGGCCAGGTGTCGCCGGGCTCGGTGTTGGGGATCAACGCCCGGCCGGAGCCGTCGGCGTTGGCCAGCCAGAGACCGTTCCCCGTCCGGTCGTTGTGGAAGGCGATGGTTCCGTCGACCGGATTCACCGCGGGCGCGTCGTCCCAGCAGTCGCCGGACAACAGCACCCGTCCGTCCGAGCCGTCGGTGTTCATGGACCGGATGGCGCACTGGTAGTCGAAGACCACCTGGGAGCTGTCGCGGGTCCAGTCGTAGAAGACCACGAAATCGGCGTGGGCGAAGAGCAGGGCTTCCCGGCCGGTGGCGAGGTCCACGTGGTGGATGTTCTTTCGGAAGGCGTCGGGCTTGTCGCGGCCGACCAGCAGGTTCCTGCCGTCGGGTGCGAGTCGCGGGTGAACGCCGTGGGTGATCATCCGGTCGCCGGTGCCGTCGAGGTTGACGGCCCAGACGGTTCCGCCGAGGGCGTCGTCGCCCGGGGCGCGGCTGTAGAGGATCGTCCCCGGCGCGGGCAGCGGAACCGCGGTCTCCACGGTCAGGCGGATCGGCGTCGACGCAGCGCGAATGCCGAGGCGGTCGGTGGCCTCGGCGATGACCTCCAGTTCGGAGCCCGCGGGCAGGTCGGCGGGGATGTCAAAGGTCGCTGCCGCAGGTCCGGCGTTGGCGAACGACCGGCTGGCGGTCAGCGCCCCGGTCACCCGGAACACGAGGTTGGTGATGCCGAAGTCCGAGGTCGCCTGGGCGCGGAGGGTGAGGGATGCGCCGGCCGGCACTCGGTCGGGGCTGCCGCCGACGCGGACGAGCTGGACCACGGGCGGGGTGTTGGTGCCGCTGTTGCCCTGGAACGGCAGGGTGATGTCCGGCAGGACCCAGGGCGTGGTGAAGGCGGCGTCGACGCCGGCCTGGATTCGCAGCACGGCGTTCCCGGCGTCGAGGGGCACCAGGACCGGCACGCGGACTTCGGTTGCACCATCGGGGACCGCGACGTCCGCGACCGCCCCCGGTTCGAGGGCCACCCGGAAGTGTTTCGCCCCCAGGCCGGGTTCGAAGGCGACCCTGGCCTCGATCCAGGTGCCGCCGCGCACCGGCGTGCCGCTGGCGGGAGCGACCGCGGTGATCGCGGCGGTGGTGAACTCGGTGGTCCGCGCCGCCAGGGTCTGACCCCGTCGATCGGCGATGGAGCCGTCCCAGGCGACCCGGTAGGTCGTGCCGGGGCTCAGGGGCAGCGACGGCGAGAGGATGACCCGTGAGCCGGAGTGGGTTCGTGGCGCGGTGCCAGGCGACCAGACGACGCTGGAATCGCCCACGGTCGCCGGGTCGAGGGCGCGGTTGAATGCGGCGACGACGTTGGTGGTCCAGAGGGACACCCCGGTCGCGCCGGCCGTCGGCTGGACCTGCACCAGTTCGGGCGGCGCACCCACCGCCGGGGCGGCGAGCACGCTGCCCACGTAGGCATCGTCGACGCCCGGATTGACCCGGAACAGCGACACCACACCTCCGTCGGCGGGGATGGACCAGATGCCGTTGGTGCCGCCGCGGGTGGCCGATGCCAGGATGTGCCGGCCATCGGCGCTCCAGACCGGCATGTGCCGGAACGCCCCGGCCGAGGCGCTCGCGAGCACCTGGCGATCGTAACCGTCGGGACGCGTCTTCCAGACGGCGCCGTCGCGGACGAAGGCGAGCCATTCGCCGTCGGGCGACCAGACGGGGTGGAAATCACCGGACGAGGAACCGGGGATGCGTTCGCGGGTCGCTCCATCGGGGGAGGCCAGATGCAGACCTCCGAGCGGGTTGCCATGGTGGTTGTGGAATGCCACCCGCCCATCCCACGGATGCACCACCGGGGCGTCGTCCCCGCCGGTGGTCGGCAGAAACCGGACCCGGTTCGAGCCGTTCCGGTCGACGGTCTCCATCACCGATCCGATGTCGAACACGATGCGGGCGGAGTCGGCGGTCCAGTCGTAGCCGACGATGCCGAGCCCGGCCTCGGGGATCACCCGGTTCTCCTGGCCGGTGGCGAGATCGCGCACGAAGAGGTCGTGGCGGATGGGATCGGCGAGGGTGCCGCGTCTGAAGGCCAGGTAACGGCCGTCGGGGGAGATGCGGGGCAGCAGGCCGGTGGTGAGCTGGACCTCGGATCCGCCGGTGGGATCGATGGCCCAGACCGTGCCGCCGGCGACCGGTCCGCGGCTGTGGAAGACCGTGCCCGGCGGGAACGGGTACTCGAGGCCGAGCACCGGGATGTCCAGGGTAGCGGTGGTGATTTCGCCGAGGGTGTCGGCAGCCTGGACGAGGATGTTCACGGTTTCGCCGGCCTGGGTTTCCGGCGGGACCGCGACGGCCATGGTGAACCGGGTTCCGTTGGTTCGGACGAGATTGGTCGACACCGGCCCCGAGACGCTGACCGCGAGGTTGGTGACGCCAAAGTCGTCGGTGGCGGCGACCTGGAACGAGAAGGTCGACCCGACGGTGACCGGGCCGGACGGCGGCGAGATGCGGACGAGTTCGATGGCTGGCGGCTGGTTGGTGAAGGCGTCGCCGAGCCAGTTCAGGGTCACCGGCGGAAGGGTGTGGGGGCGGTTGAACTGGTCGTTGTCGCTCGCCTGCACTGTGAGGACGAGATCCGGCTGGCGGAGCGGGAGCCGGATCTGGGCGGTGGCCTGGGTGCTGCCCAGGGCGCGCTGCACCTCGACCGGCGTGCCTCCGTTGAGGGCGAAGCGGAAGTAGCGGGCGCCGAGTCCGGCCTCGTAATTGAGGGTCAGGGAGATGGTTTCCCCACCGCGCACCGGGGTGCCGTTGGTCGGCTGGAATCCCAGGATGGCCGCGGTGGTGAACACGGCGTTGGTTCCCTCCGGAAGCGGGTCGCCGTCCGGGGTGACGAGCGCGTTGCCCTGGCCGTCCACGATCCCGGGAAGCAGCAGGTTGGTGTAGGTCGTGCCCGGCAGGAGGGGCGAGGGATGGGTGACGCGGACGACCTTGCCAATCCGGGCCACGGTGACGGGCGTGGGTTCGCCACGGTTGTTGGTGGCGGTGAAGAAGGCGCGGGAGGCGTCGGTGAGATCCTCGCTGAAGGTGAAGTCCCGCCGCTGATCCCAGAGGCCGCGGCGTTCGGCGCGATCGGGCGGGTCGATGGACACCAGGTAGGGTGCCTCGATGTCCGGAAGCCGGTAGGTGGCGGTGAGGTTGCGGCTGTTGTTCCCGCCGTCGATGACGGTGACCGCGACGCCGAGGGATCCGCCGCGGCGGTTGGCGCCGGCGAGGGGCACCTCGACCGTGTTGGTCACGGTGGTGTTCGGGGGAATGGCGACCTCGAAGAGGTTGGTGGACGCCAGACCGCCGGTGGTGACGACCCGGACGTGCAGATTGGTGGCGTTGTCGTGCAGGGCCAGGTCGAGGCGCAGCGGCTGCTGGAGATCGAGCACGGTCTGGTTGGTCGGTCCCACGAGCGCGACCACCGGGGGCGTGCCGTCGGAGACGTCCCAGCCGATCAGGCGTTCCAACGAGACCGCGCCGAGGCCGTCGCTGGCTCGCGCACGGACCACGATGCGGCCTCCGGCGAGCGCGTTGGTGGGCACCTGGAACTGGAGGTTGCGCGACTGGCCGTCGGGGAACTCGCGCACGACGTTGGTGGGGCCGGTCACGGTCACGAGCAGGTTGGTGACCCCGACGTCGTCGATCGCGCCCACGGTGAAGGCGAAGCTGCCGCCGGTCGGGACCGGGGCGTTGCCGGGCGCCCCGCGCAGCAGGGTGAGCACCGGGGCTTCGTTCGCGGCCAGGGTCACGGTCCGTTCCAGGATCGGACCCTCATTGCCGAACCGATCGGTCGCCACCGCCCTGAACACCACGGTCCCGGATCCGGGCAGGGTCACCGGCACCGCGTACGGCGCCTGGTCGTCGCTGCCCAACGGACGGCCGTCGGCGGTGAACCGGACCACCACACCGGACTCCGGCGTCGCCAGGGTTGCCTCCAGGGTGAGCGTGGCGCCTCCGACAGGGCTCCGACCGCCCGCGAAACCCAGAGCCGCAAGCTCAGGCCCCAGGGTGTCCAGGGTGTCGAAGCTCAGGCTGCGCGGCTGATCAGCCAGCGGATTGCCGCTGAGGTCGACGACGTCGTCCAGGGTCGCCGTGTACCGGGCGTTGATCGGCAGTTCGGCGCCCGGGGTGAACAACAGCACGCGGGGGTCGGTCCCGGGTCCGACCGTTCCCGCCACCATGCCGCCCGGTCCGCTGACCGTGACGCGGGCCAGGTCGCCGCGGATGGGTTCGCTGAACGAGAATCGGAGCACGGTGCGGGGATCCACCTGGACCGCGTCGGCGGCCGGGGAGACCGACACCAGCACCGGCGGTTCGGCGTCGCGGGTGGTGAACCGGCTCACGAAGGGCGCCAGCAACGGCCGGCCCACGCGATCGCGCGGTCCGCGCGCCTGGCTGGCGGGGCCTTCATCGACGTCGCCGTTGACCACCGTGACCCGGTGCTGGCGCAGGCTGAGAAGGGGCCTCGCCGGAACCAGGATGATCTCGCGCGCGGCGTCGTCCTGCACCTGCGCCCATTGAAGGGTGGCCGGCAGGTTCGTCGCGCTTCCCTCCTGCCGCAACTGGATGCCGCTGACGAACAGCGAATTGGTCCGCATCGGTTCGCTGAACACGATCCGCACGACCGTGGCGACGTCGACGCCGTTGGTCCCGGGCGCGGGTTCCACCGCGATCACCTCGGGCCACGCCTCGTCCAGAATGACGTCGCCGAGGTCCAGGGTGGCGTCGTCGCCGGCGACCAGGCCGGTCTTCAGCGCGAGTCCATCGAAGGCCGGGACTGCCGAACTGAAGGTGACCGGCCCGACCGGCACATTGCCGAAGGAGAACCGGCCCTGGGAGTCGGTGACGCCGGAGTTGGCGCCATCGAGTCCGGACGGCGCCTCGAAGGTGAGCAGGACCCCCTGCCCCGGCACGATGGTGGCGCCGTCGGCACGGACCAGGCGGCCGATCACCGAACCGCTGGGGCCGAGGCGCAGTTCGCGCTCCTCCACCTGGCCGGCGCCGGAGATCGTGCCCTCGGCACGCGCGATGAGCGCGCCCTGGATCGCCCGGACCTCGAACTCGCCATGCGGGACATTTCCGATCTCGAACCTTCCGTCGCCGCCGGCGAGGGCGGTCGCCGAAAACGGAATCCCGAAGGTGCTCTTCTTCATCGAGAGCCGGATCTCCGCGCCGGCCACCGGCGACGCGCCGGCGTGATCGAGAACGATGCCTCGAACGCGCCCGACACCGCTGAGGGTGAGATTGAGCGTGAGATTGGTGCTCGTTTGCGTGAGCAGGACGGACCCTGACGCAGCACTGCTGGTCTCGCTGGGTACCGTCGAGACCGCGCGAAAGGTGTAGGAACCGGGGTTCAACCCATCGAACACCACCTCTCCCGCGGGATCGGTCGCCAGGCCGTTCACCCTTGCGGAGGATGCCGGGGCGTCGGTTCCGGGTTCGAGCACACGCACCAGCACCCGGCCATGCGCGTGCCGGGCGGGAAGCACGAGATCGGCCACGGTGTCGGCGCCGGTCACCGGAAAATCCACGCGCGCGGTCTGCTGGTAGTTCTCCCCGGGCCCGTAGGTGCGCTGCGCGAGAAGCAGGTGCCCGCCCGGTGTGGTTCCGGGGAACTCGAACCGGCCGTCCGGACCGGTCGTCACCGACCGCACCGGCGTGACGCCGTCCTCGGCACGAAGCGTCACCTCGGCACCGGCCACCGGCGTGGTCTGGCCGAGTTGAAACACCGTCCCCGACAACACGCCCTGCGGCAGTTCGACCAGGGACACCTCGACGATCTGGCCGTCCACGGACAGCGTCGCCGAGGCGGTGGCGAGGCTTCCGCTCACCGGATCGCGGGCGGAGATGCGGTAGGTCCCCGGTTTCAGGCCGGTGACCTCGAACCGGCCGGACGCGTCGGTGGTGGGGTACACGACACCCCCGACGTTGACCCGGGCGAACGACACCGGGGCGCCGTCCGCCAGCCTGCGATAGACGCCGCGCACCGTGCCGGTCGGTCCGAGCACCAGGGTGGTGACCGCGGGCTGTCCGGCGGCGAGATCCAGCGAGGACCGGGCCTCGAGCACGGCGCTTCCGGTGCGGTACTGGACGGAGACCGAGTACCGGCCGGCGAAGATGTTCGACAGTTCGAACACGCCGGACGCGTCGGTGACCCCGTTGCTGTCCTCGTCCGGGTAGCCGTTCTGATCGACGCGGACCAGGGCGCCTTCGGCCGGCGAACCGTCGGCCTGGAGCACGACCATCCGCAGCGCGCTCTTGCCCAGGAGCGGGACGGTCACCGAGTTGGTCAACCCCGCGAGCACCTGGATCCGGACCTGCCCGCGGAGGCCGGTGTCGGGGTCGATGGCTTCGACGGTGTAGAGGCGGGCGGGCACCATGAACTGCGTGTCGAACCGGCCCTCGGCGTCGGTCCGGATCTCGTAGTCGTCGCTGAAATTGATCTTCACCCGCACCCCGGCGCCCGCCGGTTCGCCCTCGGGAGTGGTGACGATCCCGACGAGGCGTCCGTTGGTCTCGCGGCGGGGCGGGAACTGCATGACCACGTTGGTGACATCCAGGGCGTCGCGGGTGGTGATGCTGTTGGTGTGGATGACCACGGGGTAGAACGGGTTGGCCACCTGCAACGCCCACGGGCCCTGGGCCAGCCCGCCGATCCGGAACTCGCCCGTCGCCGGGTCGGAGTCGCGGTCCCCGATCTTGACCGTCGCGGGCTCGCCCTTCTCGTTGAGGCCGAGCCCGGTGAGCCGCACCCGGGCGCCGATGGGGACGCCCTGGTCGTTGAGCACGCGGCCCGCCACCTCTCCGGTGGGCAGGTACTGGATGTTCGCCTCCACGATGTCGCCGTCGGCCCGCACGGTGGTGCGGGTGAACCCGAAGTTGCCGCCCGACACGATGCCGGCCTCGCCATACCGGCGGGCGACGATGGTACGGACGGAGTTCGCGGCCCGCTGCACCGCGGCCAGAGCCTCCTCCTCACTCCGGCCGAGGGCGTCGTTCAGAATCTCCTCCGGGTCCTCGGTGGTCGGCGGCGACGGCGCGCTCACCAGGTATTCACCGGGGCTCATGTTGGGGAACTGGTAGCGGCCGAGGCCGTCGGCCTCCACCCAGGCGAAACCGCCATCGACCGGGATCGCGACCTTCACATCCGGCACCGGCACGCCGTTGGCGTCGAAGACGGTCCCGGCGATCATGCCAGCCGGCCGCAGGCGGATGACCGCGACGTTGTCCACGCCAGGGAGGACGTCGACGGTCACGCTGCCCAGGCGCGGGAAGCCCCCGGGCGCGAGGTGCCCCTCGAGGCCGGCGCTGATCGTCCGCAAACCCAGCGGCACTCCCACGGTCCGGAACTCCCCCGCGGCATCGGTGCGCACCAGGCTCTCGCCACCGGCCACGAGGGCGTTGGCGACACGGGTTCCGTTGCTCGTCTCCACCCGCCCCACGACCACGCCCACGCCCTGAAGCACCAGGTCCACGAACGCGACCGAACCGGTGACGGCATCGGCCGCGGACTCCGCCTTCCGCTTGTTGTCGCGCGAGAAGGCGCGGACGAAGTAACGCCCCGTGGGGATGTCGGCCGCGGCCCATTCGCCGCCCGCGTCGGTTTCGACGGCGGCGATGGTTCCGAACTCGGCGTGGGTGAGGAAGACCGTGGCCCCATCGTGCGGCGCCTGGGTTCCGGGCTCGATCACCCGGCCTGCGAGCCCGGTGCGGGTCACTTCCCGGACGTCGGGGGCGGTGAGCACGATATCGACGCGGTTGGTGGCGCGGAGTTCCGTTGCGACGCCCGCGACGCTGCGGAAGTGGCCCAGAGGGCATTTGACCTGCACGGAGAACGTGCCCAGCGGAACGCCGCGGAACACGAAGCCGCCCTCGGCGTCGGTGAACACGCCACGGACCAGTTCCCTCGACGCGGGGTCGGGGAACAGGTTCACAGCGGCGGACTGGACCGGGGTGACGCCATCGGGGGCCAGGACCCTGCCGGCGACGGTGGCGCGGCCGCGGAACCGGAGGCCGATGGTCATCTCGCCGCCCATGCGCCCGCTCGAGAAGGAGATCGAGTCGTGCCACACCGCGCGGTCGAGGCCTTCGATGAAATGGCTGGCCTCCTCCAGCGTGGAGACACCCAGGGACGCCAGCGCGTTGGTGGCCGCGGCCAGCGCCGCGAGTTTCTCCGCCGCGAACCGGTCCCCGACCTGGCTGGCCAGGATCGCGAGGATGGCCTCCTGCGAGAGCCCACCGGTGTCGGTCGCCGCCACGGTGAACCCGACGCCGCCGTGGACGAAATCAAAGGTGAAGCCGCCGTCGGCATCGGTGGTCTTCTGGGCGATGCGGGTGATGATCACCGGATCGCAACGGTCGAAGGGATCCTTCCAGGGGTCGTAGTAGGTGACCGTCACCGGCACCCCGGCCGCCACCGAGCCGTCGGCGCGCAGCACCCGCCCCGAAATCGCCACGCCGTCCCGGAAGGTGGTCTGGATCGGGCGCGGCGCGGTGTCCACCGGCATGCCGCCCCCGTCGCGGATGCCCTGGATGGCCAGGGTTCGCGGCCGGATCGCGCTGATGGGCTCGACGAGACTGAGCAGCGCCACGCGCCCGCCGGGCTGCACCTGCACCCCGGCCGCGGTGGAACCGGAGTCGAGCCGGTAGGCCGACGGGATGTTGGCGTTGGTCTGGGTCATCGGCTTGGAGAACAGGACCGCCACCACGTTCCCGTAGTTGTTCGCCGCCCCCGGCGTGCATCGATAGTACGGCCGCGCCAGACTCACCTCGGTGTCCTGGAGAATCGTGAGCACCTCCACCGGCCGCTGGGCGACCACCCCCAACACCGCCGCCAGCGCCCCGTCGGCGACGCCATCGCAGCCCTCGTCCCGCATCAGCGTGTCGCCGGTCACACCGTGTTCGAACACATGACAACCGGTCGCCGGCAACGACGGCGCGTCCCAGGTCCAACGGGTTCCGCTTCCGTCGGCGTTCACCCGGATCACCACCAACCGCCCCCCGCCCAAGCCGTCCGACCGGAACACAAACCGCGGCGGTTCGCTCCCCCGGGAAACAACCAGGCTGCCGCGCGCACCGGTGAAACCCGCCACGCCCGGAATCCCGCTGCGCTGTCCGTCAGCGATCCCCGCCGCGCCGACCGCCCCGGCCGCCAGCGAACCGGTGTCGCTGGCCGCGAACCACCAGGCCTCACCCCGCCCGGCCGCGTCGTCCGCGCGCGCGATGAGACGCGTCGCCGCACCCCCGGTGTCGGCGGCCTCCCACGCATCGAACAGCGCGGCACGGAACTCCCGGCCGGCGTCGGTGTCGCGAAGGATCTGCTCGAAGCCGGCATCCGAGGCACGCCCGCCGTGCCAGTCGAGGTAGAGGTCGAGCAGCACCCGTTCAGGGGCATCGCCGTACCGCGAGCGTTGTCCGGCCTCGGCGAGTTCGAGCACGCGTCGGGTGACGGTGGCGCGGGACACCTGGAGCACACCCGGGGGAAGGATCGGCGCGGTGGCGACGCCCAGGGCCTGGCCGAGAACGCGGTTGGCCGCCGCCACCACGCCGGACGACAGGTCCTGGACGAAGTCCGGGTACCCGATCGAATCGGTGGAGAGGTCCACCCCGCGTTCGTCGACCGCCATGGTCAGGTTGAAACGGCCCTGGGTGCTGTTCTCACCCGTCGTCAGGTTGGAGAACCGCACCGAACCGGTGCGCTGCGCCCGCACGCGATAGGTGGCGGTCGCGCTCTGCCCGGGCGCGATGTTCCCCAGCGGCACCACCTCGGGACTTTCAAGGACCCCGCCGCTCAGGCTCGCGGATCGCAGGGTGACCGACACCAGGTTGGCCTCCACCGACGAGGTGTTCAGCACGGTGACGTGCGCGTCGTACGGTTCCCCGGTCCGCACCGCTCGCGGATGGGAGAAGGTGAGCGAGAACTTCGGGTTCCGCACGAGCACCGAGCCCGCGGCCCTGCCCTTGATGCGGACGGTCCCCGCCGCCAGACCGTCGAGGTCCGCGGTCAGATCGAGGTCCATGACGTGCAAACCTTCCTGAAGGCCTTCGACCAGGAACTCGGCGCTGCCCCCCTGCCCCGGTCCGAACCGTTCCAGGCGCGACGGCGGCGGTCCGAGGAGCGGGAGGACCTCGTGGGTTTCGGCCGTCGGACCCACCCGGGCAAAACGCAGGGGATCATCGCCGGGCAAGGCGATGTTCGTGCTCCGGATGCCGTCCGGTCCGGGCGGAAGCAACAGCTTCGCCTGCACGTTGTGCACCGTGAGTCCGGACCCCGACGGTGCGGCGTTCTCGGTGAAGATCTGCACGCTGAAGAACTGGTTCAGGTACCCGATGTTCCCCGGGATCAGCAGCAGCGCGGGGATCGGCGGGATCGGCAGGCCGAGGTTCTGCTGGTTGGGTTCCACCCGCTCGAAGTTGACGCCCTTGATCTGAAGGTTGAGCCCCGGCCGCTGGAGTTCGGGCGGAAGATCGCCCGAGTCCAGCAACTGCCGGGCGAGCTGATCGTTCACCTGTTGCGCGGTGACCAACCGCTTCTGGACCTCCGCCTCGGGGATGATTTCCGTCGACTGCCGGAAGTCCGGCGCGATGACCGGGAACCTCACCGGGATGGTGACCCCGTCGAGCACGAAGCCGACCTCGAACTCCACGGCGCGAAAGCTGTTGGCGTCGACCACGATTCCCTTGTCGGTGATCTCCTGCATCGACAGAGGCCGGGAGGTCACCCGGGAGACCAGGACCTCGTCGAAGACCCGCACCGGGACGCTGGCGGGATCCGCCTCCATGCGGGTGGTTCCGGTCGAGGATTCGACCAGCCGGATGCCGTCGATCTGGTATTCGCCGACCAGGTTGAGGACCGGGAGGGAGAGGGGGCTTCCGGGAAGGGCGACGAGGCGGCGCGCGGGGAAGGACGGACCGCGGAGCACGGCCTCGACGTGGGCGTCCACGAGCAGCGGGCTGTCCGCCGGTTCCTGGGAGCCGTCGCCGCGCACCAGGTCGACGCGCAGGGAGCCCGGGACGCCCTTGGGGACGGACAGGGCCGCGGGGGAGGCCCTGAGATGGGTTCCGACCACGCGGTATTCGAGGGTGGCCAGCGGGGTGGTTTCGGCGCCGTCCGCGCCCGGGACGGACGCCAGCAGCAGGGCCGCGGCGAATCGCAGCCAGGTGATCCACGCGGAACCCGGGGCGGCGGGTCCTGGGGTGGCGGTGCGGGTGTGGGCACCGGCCCGATTCGAGGCGTTGGCGACAGTCACGGGAGGCTCCGGGAGGTTGAGGGTGGCAGGGTTCATTCCTGTGCCTGGCCGGGGATGGGGAAGTCGCGGTACCAGCCGTAGGTTCCGAGTTCGATGCCGGTGGCATCGCGGAAGCGGCGGGCGACGTGGTCGAGTTCGATCCGAAGCTGCTGGGGCGACGGGTTGAAGCCCTGGACCCGCCCGGCGGCGTCGATGCGGACGGCGAAGGCGTCGGGCCCGGGGCCCTTGATGGAGCCGAGGAGGTCCATGTCGTACCGGGCGACCCGTTGTTCCGGGAGCAGCTCGTAGGCGGCGCTGCCGGCCTCCTCGCGCATGGGTTTGGCGGCCATGTGGGCCCCCGCGTGGTTGACCTGGTTGCCGATGAGTTCCGGCAGGTTCAGGTGCGCCCCGTGGTGCATCGAGACCCCGGGCCATTCGGTTCCGCCCTGCCGTTTCCAGGCGCGGGCGAACTCGCGGTTGAAGACCTGCTTGAAGCGCTGGACCTCGTGCTCCTCCAGCAGCCGGCCGTTCACCTTGATGTAGTAGAAGTCGAGGTCGCCGGTGACGGTCCGGCGGGTGACCGTCCCGTTCGGCGCCACGAGTTCCAGCTCCAGGGTCGCCTTGCGGCCGGTCTTGGTCTTCGCCCACTCGGTCTTGGTGGCCATGCCGCTCTCCCGATGGTGCCGGCGCCAGAACTTCTTCTTCCCGAACCCGCGCACCGCGGCCTCCACCTGGTCCGCTTTGTACTGGTCCCGGACGATGGCCATGGTGTTCACAAAGGCCTCGGCCTCCGCCCGCGAGGTGCCCTGGCCGAAGAGGAAGTCCTCCGCACGCCCCCGTCCCAGCGCCAGACGCGCCCGGCGCGTGACCGCGTTGCCCAGACCCTGGGCCCGCTGCGCCAGGAACCCGGTCACGGTCCGCAACGAACGCACCGCCCCGTACGTCCCCGCGGCCACACCCAGCGCCGCGGTCGGCGCCCGCCCCACCACCTCGGCCGCCTTCATCCGGTTCAGCAGATCCAGGGTCCCGCCCTGGCTCTCCGAGTTCAGCAGGTTCCACCCGTCACGCGTCGCCGCCGGCATCTGCAACAGCCCCGCGAAACCTTCCTCCACCATCGAAAGCGCCAGGTTCACAAAACCCCCGCTCTCCCGATGGCGGTCCGCGTCCTCCTGCAGGGTCTCACCCATCTGCCGTAGGTCGTCCAACACCGAGGCGCCGGTCGGATCCCGATGACTCACCGGGTTGTGCGCAAACGCCGCATAGGGATTCACGCCGTCGGTGTAGCCTGCCGGGTCCCGCTGAAGAAACGTCCCGGAGTGCGGATCGTAATGCCGCGCCCGGCAGTACAGCAGGCCGGTGTCCTCGTCGTACACCTGCCCGTGGAACAGGATCGTCCCGCCAACCCGGCTCCGACCCGACACCCGCGCGGCGGTGCTCCCCGCACCCGCGCCGGCAAAGAGTTCAGCCCCCGCCGGCGCCGCAAGATCCACCACCACGGTCGCCGACCGATTGGTGTTCCCCCATTCGTCCGCCCAGGCACCCCCCACCACCTCGATCTCCACCACGCCGCTCAATCCCTCGGACACCACCCGGAACGCCGACCCGAACCCGCCCGCGGTCGCGTCGTCCGCCGGCTCCACCCGCACGGTCGCAGGCACCCCGCCCGATCGCACCATCACCCGACCTGCGAGCGACGGAAGTTCACGCAGGATTCCACCGGCGGCCCCGCCCGGACCCGCCCCTTGCCCGACAGGCGGAAGCACCGGCTCCGAGAAGGTGATGCGCAGGCCGTCCGCGGTCCGATGAATGGCATGCACCTCGGGTGCCGCGGCATCGGTCTGCTCGATGACCGGCTGACCCCACGCGTCGTACCAGACCCGCTGGCGGACATCCCCGTCCTGATCGGCGACCGCGACGACGGACCGCTGGTTGTCGGTGAGGTAGTAGAACCGCTCGAAGGTCCCCGCGGCCGACGCCCGCGCCTCGGCGGCCACAAGCTCGTCGCCGTCGTCGGTGTAGTAATACCGCCGCAACAGCGCCCCGCCCGCGGCAAGGTCCCGCTCCTCGATCAGCCGCAGCCCGTCGTAAAGGAAGGCGATGTCCGACGGGACGCACCGATCCCCGGGGCCGACCACCGACCTACGAATGCGCAGCCCGTGCATGTCGTACTCGTTGCGGACCACGACGCCGTCCTCGCGTTCGACGCGGACGAGCTGCCCGAGGTCGTTGTACTCCAGGTCCGCCGCGACCAGCGCCGGCAGGGGTTCACCCGGAAGCCGCACGGCCAGCCGGGTGCGGGTCACGTTCCCGATCCCGTCCACCTGCCGTTCAAAGCCGTCCAGGCGCGTGACACAGAGGAACCCGTCCAGCGCCTCGTACGTGGAGGCCATCGGAGGGATCGGCAGGCCCAGCGGATTCGAAGTCGCCAGCGCGGTCAGGGCGTCGGTGTCCGAATAGCCGGCGACTCGGGCGGCGAAGCCGGACTGCCAGGCGCCGGCGAGTCCGTCGGGAATGGTGAACCCCGAGAGCACGGGTGCGGCGGTCTCGCCCGCCATGCGCGGCCGGGCGCCGTAATCGACCCGGGTCAGACGGTAACCGTCGTCGTAGTGGAACAGCTCCGTCCGCCCCCCGCGGTGAACCCATTGCCGCGCCCGCACCCCTCCGTTCGCATCATAATCCTGCCGCACATCCACCAGCACCGCCCCGTCGCGCAGCCGGGTGTAACGCCGTCCCACGATCCGCGGCAGCGCGTCGAAGGCCAGGTCCAGCCGGATGCGGTCCTGCCCGAGAATCCGCGCGCTGTACCGGGTGTCGCCCACCCACAGGTTGGTGGTGATGACCGGCTCGGCGCCCTCGGGACGCAGGGCAATGAGGCGCCCCGGGAGGTCGCGGTCGTAGACCAGCGGTTGTCCGTCGACGGGATACTCGAACCGGGTGCGGAACAGGGCGGGATCGGCGCCCTGCTGCACGCGATAGGCCAGCGGTGCGCGCGTCGCCGGGTCGTCGGAGAACCGGACCTCGCGGCGTGTTTCGCGGATGAACCCCGCCAGGTCGTAGTCGAACTCGACGCTGCCGGACGGGTCCTCGACGCGTCGGTACCGGCGGAGTCCGTCGTAGGTGAACCGTTCGGACCGGGTGCCGGCCGCGCTGGTCACCACGCGGTTGGTGAGTTTGCCCTCGAAATCGTGGTGGGTCCGCACCTGCACGCCGCGGGGAAGGTCCTGGACGGTCGCGTTGCCGAAGGCGTCGTAGCCGCGGAGTTCCGAGCGCTGACCGTTGGGAAGCTCCTTCGCCGTGAGCCGGTTGTTGGCGTCGTAGTCGAACCCGGTTCCGTTGCCCGCGGCGTCCTCCACGCGGACCACGTTGCGGCCGGCGTCGAAGCGGCGGTGTTCGGCCACGCCGCTGGGCCGGGATGAGGCGAGGACCTCGCCGAGCAGCGAGAAGGCGTTGGTCGTCACGCCGCCCTCACGGTCGATGGCCTGCAACTGCCGGCCGTCGAGGTCGAGATCGTAACGGGCGACCGCACCGAGGCTGTTGGTCACCGCCACGATCTGGTTGCGGGTGTCGAAGGCGAAGCCGGTTTCGAACACCCCGCCGGCGTCGGTGACACGGCGCGCCACGATGTTGCCGAGGCGGTCGCGCACGAGGTCCAGGACGTGGGCCGGGGCCTCGACCCGGGTGGTGCGGCCCGAGGGATCCACCCGACTGGTCACCGAGGCGCCGCGCGCGTCGGTCACGGTGACCGATCGGTCGCCGCTGCGATAATCGGTGGTGACCACCGACTCGCCGTCGTTCCGGCTCAGGACCCGGCGCCGGAGCCGGTTCAGGGCGTCGTACTCGAAGCGGACCTCCGCCAACCGCGTGCCGTCGGCGGCCTCGAACCGGTTGGTGGTCAGGTTTCCGTTCGGGTCATAACCCATGACCGCGACCGATCCGTTGGCCCCGATCGCCCGCACCTGCCGGTCGTGGCCGTCGTATTCGTAGCGTTCCTCCGCGCCTCCCCGGGCGAGCAGGGTGAGGTTGCCCGCGGGATCGTACTCGAACCGGTTTGTCGAGGAGCCCGGCACCCGTTCCTCCCGGATCCGTCCAAGGTCGTCGTAAAGAAACTCGCGGACCTCGCCTGATGGGAAGGTCACGCGCGTCGGGCGGTTCATCGGGTCGCGCTCGTAGGAGGTGACGAGGTCGGCGAGGCCGTTCTCCACCTCGACGTTCAGGAGCCGGTGTTCGCTGAGGAAGCCGTGGGACTGCCAGACGAACTCCTCGATCGCGGCGCGATCCCGGGTGGCCTGGGTGACCTTCCGCACCAGGTTGCCGGTCGCGTCGAAGGAGGAGGTGATGCGCAGTCCCTCGCGTTCCTCCTCCACCAGTCGGTCGAGTTCGTCATGCACGAAGCGGGTCGAGACGTCCGAAGGGTCGATGACGAAGGAGGGGCGGCCCCGGAGCCCCGGATCGTTGGCGCCCCCGCCGATCGGCGTGTACAGGAACCGGGTCTGCAACCCGCCGTCCTCGCGCGCGCTGAGGTACCCGCGGGCGTCGTAGCTGAACCGGGTGAAGGTGCCGTCCATGGCGGTGCGGGTGTCGGGCTGGCCGAATTCATTGACGGTGAACAGCTCGCGTTCGCCGCCGCGGACGATGCGTTCGACGCTGCGCCGGTCGGTGGCGAGAACGATCTCGGTGGCCACGCCGTTGAAGTCGGTCTTGAGCCCGGCGGGCAGGTTGTGGAGCGGATCGTACTCGGTGGCGGCCTCGAGCACGGGACCGCCGCGCGGGCCGGGGATCTTCCGGATGCGCCGCAGGTTCCCGCGCGAGCGGAGGGACGGGTGGGCTTCGTCGTAGACGAACTCGGTGCGGTCGCCGAGCGGGCTGATGGTGGCCTTGACCAGGCCCCGGAGCGGGCCGCTGGTGTGGTATTCCTGGCGGTTGGTCGAGGATCCACCGGCACCGCCGGCGAGCACGGCCTCGGTGACCCGGCCGGCACGGTCGAAGCGCACCGAGGCGGTGGTCCCGTCCGGACTGGTGACCACGGTGGGCGCGCCAGCGGCGGCGAGCCCGGCGGGGGTGTTGGCATGCGCCTGCCCGATGGTCACCTCGCGTCCCAGCCATTGCATGCGCGCGACGGTGTCCCGCCCACGCCCGGACTGCGCGGCAACCGCCAGCACCGGCGACCCCCCGACATCCCCGCCGGTCAGCCCGACGAGCGACTTGCCGCTCCGTTCCGGCTGCGAGGCGTCGGTGTAGGTGTAGTTCACCTGCTGCCGGCCCTTGAAGGAGTCCGCGGGCCCGGTGGTCACTTCCGGTCCCTCCCACCTCAACAGCAGACCGTCCGCGCTGTACCGGTAGCGAACATCGCGTCCCGAGTGGTCCTTGAGCCGCGCCACCCGTCCGATGTCGGTCACCTGGGTCGCCCGTTCATCCACGCCGGCACGGAACAGCGGATCGGAGAACACGCGGAAGTACCCGATGTCCAGCGCCTGCCTGCGGTCGTCGAGGATGCGCAGGAGTTCGCCGCGCTCGCCGTACACGAGCTCGATGAAGTTCCTGTCGAACCGGTCGTAGATCCGCTCGAGACGGCCGGCGGGATTGAACAGGTACCGGGTGCCGTCGGGCTCGAGCCGCGCGTACCGCCCGTCCCTGAACTTCACCATCGGCGCGAACAACCCGGGCGGCGGAAGGTAATAGCGCGCGGTCAGCGGGGCCCAGCCGAGCTGCTGGAAGAGCGGGTCGGCCGCGATCTCGGGAGGGGCGTTGGTGCCGGCGTCACGGAACAGCACCGTCTGCCCGCCGCCGGTGTGAAAAACCAGATCCCCGGGCCTCAGCACCTCGCGCTCGTCGGCGTCGGGATGGTCCAGCCAGGTCACACACCCGCCCGAGCCCACAGCCCAGACGGGGAATTCCACGACACGCTGGTTGAACCCGAAGTCCCAGCCGCGTCCGAACACCCCGTCGTACAGGCTCTGGCCCCGGTAGGTCCGCCGGAACTCGAAGGGCAGCCGGCGACCCGGCCAGGCCATGTCGGTGGCGTTCAGGGTGAGCTCGCTGTTGTGCGCGCCCACCGCGTTCATCGCCAGCGGCAGGAGCATCTCGCCCGTCACCGGTCCCGGGTTCGGCGAGGGGATGAGATCCCCGGGAAAGGCCCTGGCCACCGCCGAGGCCCCGGGCCGCACCACCCGCTCCACCAGATCCACCCGCCCGGCATGCATCCCGACCGCGGCGTTCGTCGACATGGATGGGTCCAGGCCGACCCGCACCCCGTGGCCGCTCCACAGGAACTCCCGGTCCCGCGCCGCCTTCAGCGCCGCAAGCTCCGCGGTGCTCGCGCCCTCGAGCAGCAGGACGAAGGGCCGCGAAAGATAAAAATGATACAGCGAACTGGTCGGGTCGTCGGACAACCGATGGGCCCGCAGCGTGCGAACGGGTGCGTCATCAGGGCCCGGCTCCTGCCCGAGGTCCGCCAGGGCCCCGGCCCCCAGCGCATGCACCGGCGGAAAGAGGAAACCGCGCTTGCGCAGGGGGTACCCGGACCAACCGGTGCTCTCCAGGGCGAGTTCGAGGGTCGGTCCCGCGCCGCCGGGAGCCTGCACGAGCACGTAATGGTGGTTCGCGGGATCGAGGTCCTCCGCGCGCCCCGGATCACAGGCCCCCGCCCCGCGCAGCCAGGCGGGTCGCAGGAATGAACGTCGCTCGACCGAGTCGAGCAGGCCTTCGACCTCCGCCGCCGGACGCCCGGCCAGCGACGCAGGATCCACCAACGCACCGCCGCTCCAGCCCACGAATGCCAGGGTCGGCGCAGTCTGGATCAGGCGCGCCTGTCCCTCGGCGTCCGCGGTGACATGCAGCCCCGAGGGCAGCGCGTCGAACAACCGCGCGGACCCGCCCCAGCCCTCCACGGTGCCCACCAGGGCCGGATGCCGACCGTCCACGCCGGGCGCGTCGGTGAACCGCCGCGGATCCACCAGGTACGCCGAACGTTCCCCCATCACCGCCAGCAGCCCGTCGTCCAACCGACGCACGCCGTACACGTTGCCGGATTCCGCATCCCTCGGCAGCGGCACCTCGGTCACCCGGGTGATCGCCAGCCGATCGGTGATGTCGAGCACCGCCAGGAAGTTGTTGGTCTCGCCCGCCGCCGCGTTCCCCCGAAGGGTCACCAGCACGAGATCCCTCAGCGCCACGCCCTGGCCGCCGGCCATGGGATGCCCGAACAGGGTCTCCACACGCCGCGGACGCCGCGACGGGGGGAACTCGTAGGACGCCGCCTGGCGCGGCGGCATCAGCCCCTGGTCCAGCAACACCCGGAACGCCGCCGGCGCCGGCTGGTCGTCCCGCGGCCGTCCATCCTGACCCAGCACCCTGCCGTCGGACACGATCACCCCGAGAAACGCACCGCCGTCCTCGGCCGCGAAATCAATGATCTGCTGGTCGGTGTCGGGCAGCGCGAGGGCGAACTCCTTGCCGCCATACTCCGCCGGCAACCGCCCCGGCAACGGCAGGGTCTCGCCCGGGTCCACGTAGTCGCCGTCGCCGTTGAGATCCCTCCCCGGCGTTCCGTCCTCGTCCGGCAGCTTCCGGTACTCGTCCTGGTTGGTCGAAAGCAGGTCCGCGATGATGAAGGCCTGGAGGTTCACCACGCTCAGACGATCCGGAAGGCCCGTCTCGAGATAGGCCAGCGACGGCGCGGTCCACCGCATGCGACCGGGCAGGAACAGGCCGTTGATGCCGATGACCGCCCCGGCGACATACCCGGGGCGCCTCGGGTCGGTGACATCATACACCCGCAGCCACTGCAACTGGCCCTGCCCGGCCAACCCGCCCGCGACCACCAGAAGGTCGTTGGTCCGGTTCAACCGCCCCGGATGATTCGTCTGGGTGAACATGGCCAGGCGGATCGGGTTCCCCCCGTCCGCGGCGGGCAGCCCATCGGTGTACGCATAGGCGTAACGCGGGATCAGCAGCATTTCCCTCGGAAACGAGGGCAACCCGATCTCCTCCACCACCCGCGGCGTCATCGGCGCGGACACATCCAGCACCACCACCCGCCCCCGATCCGCACCCCGCCGCTCGGCGATCAGCGCGAAATTGCCCTGGAACACCGCCCCGGCGCCGGAATCACGCCCGATCACCGAATCCAGCCCGACGGCCTGCACCGGCGCCGTTGAGAAGGGGAACACGTACGACTGGTTCCCGGGTTCCGAGGGGCGCTGGTCGAGAACGTTGCCGGCGAGATCGCGCACGCCGAAGCCCAACGTCAGCGTGTGGGTCGTCCCCGGCCGCAGCGTCGGAAGATGCAGGGTGAGCTCGCGCTGGTCGGCGCTGAGTTCCAGCCGGCACGGCCCGCCATCCGGTTCCAGCGTCAGCACCCGCGGGGCGCTGACCGTGTCCCTGCGGATCGGCTCATTGAACCGCAGCACAATCGGCTGCCCCGGCACCAGCGACCGCGCGCCGGGCGCAGGTTCGACACCCACCACGTACGGACCCGCGTCATCCAACGCGTCCGAGGGCGGCAGGTCCTCCCCCGTGGGCGGCGGCAACGCCCCGAAGGCGATCGGGTAAAGCAGCGTCCGCTCGTTGCCGTTGTCGTCCGAGGCCCGAAGCCGGACGTTCACCACCTGCGCCCGCGTGGAACGGACGGTGAACGCCGCCCGGCGCGCGGTGGAACCGACGGACTCCGACAGGCCCTCCGTGAGGGTCGCGTCCGCCATCGACGCCGGTTGGCCGTCGAGCATCGACACCCCGGCGATCGAGGCCTGGACGAACGGCACGGTGGTGTCGTCCTGCGCCAGCACGGTCAACACCGCGTCCGCCGAGACCGCCGGAAACAACGGGACGTGCGACGGCGACAGGGTGGGCGTGACGTCCAGCGCGCCGCCCGACCTGGGGAAGACGATGTCGCGCTGGGTCAGCAGATTCCCGATCGCCAGCCGTTCGCCCGCCGAGAGGTCGGGCACCAGCGAGGCGGGGCGTTGTCCAGGAAACCGCGGATGGCTCGCCACGACCGCCACCGGTTTGGCGGCGCTCAGGGGATCCGCGTTCACCATCAGGGTGTACTTTCCGTCCGGACCGCTGACGGCATAGACGGTTCCGGGGCGGAGCCGCCCCCGAAGTCCCGGCGCCGCGGTCTTCCCCTGGCCGCTGACGATGGCCCCGGCGATGACCTCGCGGGTCGCGCCGGCCAGCGGCCTGCCGGTCGCGGGATCCACCTCCGCCGCGTACACCGTCCCGTTCACCAGCATCGGCACCTCCGCGGTGAACATCAGCAGCGGCAGCACCAGGATGTCCTCGAACGGCCCAAGCAGGCCGAAGAACGGCGGGGAATGCGTCACCAACCGCCCATCCTCGTAATGCATCCGGTCGATCAGCTCGAACACCGGCTCGTCGTCCACCCGCCGCGCGATCGCCAGCCCGAACGAGCATTGCTCGGGACTGACGCCGTCAGGCAACCCCATGTCCGCCACGTCCACCGGAAACGCCACGTCCATCGACCGGCTCATCGCCGGCCCCTGGATGGCGAACACCCGCACCCCGCCGAGGATCCTTCCACCCTCCGGCTGCTGGTTCCCCACCTCCGCCACGGCCTCGGCCAATGGGACCGACTCGAACCGGAATCGCGTCCGCCCGCCGGTGCTGCCCGGTTCGATCACGAAATCAATCGGCCCATGCTCCCCGTCCACGCGGATCATTCCCCCCGCCGCGGAGAGCACCACGGAACCGTCGGCGAACACCTGCCGCCCGACGGGCACGGACGTTGCCGTTCCATTGGCGTTCACCGTGGTGATGCTGAGTTCGTCGTCCGCCGACGCGGCGATGCTCCCGGAAAAGCTCCCGTCCACCCCGGCCAGCACGGTCACCGTCCGGCCCGTGGTCTCGTTCACCAGCACCACCGGGCGCCCCGACTCCGCAAACCCGGCCCCGCCCTCGATCCGGACCTGCCCGTTCACCGGCTCGAAGCTGGTCAGACTCGCCCCGCCGGGAACCACCGGCACCGCCGGCACGGTGGTGAAGGCAAACTCCCGATCCCCCTCGAGCCCGCGCCCGGCCCGATCGACGATGCCTTCGGAAAGCACGACCGAATACCTGGCCCCGGGCCGCAACGGCGCGTCGGGCAGCAACGAAACCTGGTCCCCCCGCAGGTTCAGCGACACCGCGGCCGCCACCACCTGGTTCGTCGGATCCAACAACCGCACGGCACCACCCAGCACACTCGCCGCGTTCAATGGCCTCGAAAACAGGACCTCCACCGGAGTCACCCACGCCACATTCGTCGCCCCCGCCTCGGGCGTGATGCCCACCACCCGCGGACCGCCCCCGCCCAGGTCCAGGTCCAGCGTGGTCACCCCGCCCCCACCGCTCACCACCACCGACCCGCGCACCGACAGCCCGGTGCGCCCATCCGATGCCTCCACCAGCGCCGGCCCATCGAAGGCCACCAACCGATACCGCCCGCCCGCGTCCGTCCGTGACCGCCACAGACCCGAACGCACAACCCAGCCCGGCAACACCGCCCCGCCGCCGCCCCGGACCACCCCCGTCACCAACGCCAGCCCCGCCGGCACCCGCACCAGACCGTACTTGCCCGACCCGCCCAGGCCCGGCAGCCGCGGTTCGCTCCCGGGTTCCAACGACACCAACCGGCCCCCAGCGTCCACCCGATACCGCTCGCGTGGTTCCAACCCTTCCACGCCGTCCGCCCCGGCCCGCACCAGAAGGTAGTGCCCGCCCACCTCCAAACCGGTCACGTCCAGGTTCAGCCGCGCCCCGGGTTGAAGCCCCCCCACGGTCCACTCGAAGGCCGTCACCACTTCCATTCCGTTGGTGTTCAATCCCTCGAAGGCTTCCACCGGAATCCCGGCCAACCGCACCGCCTGCGCCCGCCCCACCACACCCGCGCCGGCGAGGATCCGCACCCGCCCGTTGGTCACCGCCCCGCCGTCCACCCCCAGCACCGCACCCCCGAACTGGGTCGGTGGATAAACGTCCACCTGCACCCGCGCCACCGACAGCGTCCCGCTGTCCAGCAACACCTGCGGTCGCAATGGCAGCGTGGCCCGAAGCGTCGACGCCAGCCGGTCCCCCGGCCGCTGGTATCCCGAGATGTAGGTCTCATACCCCGGCGTGGCCCGCACGGTTCCGTCACGGAACTCGTACCGCTCCTGCACGGTCGCCCGAAGCAACGTTCCGCTCGGCAACGATCCCAACCGGTTGGACACCACGATCTCGCCAAGGCCGGTGACCAGCGCCGCCACCTCACTCGCCGGCCGCGACTCCGGAATCGCCCGCGCCCAGGCGCTGACCGCCGCCCAGTCCGGCGACACCCCATCCACACCGGGCAGCGCCGCGCCCAACACCACATTGCCGGGCGCGTTCGGCGCGTCATCCGGCACCACCAACGCAAACGCACCCGGCGCGTCCAAGGTGACCTCCACCACCGCCGATCCCAGCCCGGCCTCGGTGTCCACCGCCATCCAACGCAACGCCTGCGCGTCCCACCGCACCAGCACCCCGGTCGATCCCACGGTCAGCGCCTCCCACAACTCCAGCCGCGCACCCATCCTCCCGCCGCCGCCCGCACCCTGAACCTCCAGCCAGAACGCCTGCAAAGGACTCCATCCCGCCGGCAGCAACGCCGGCAACGCCTGCGCCCCGACCAGCGTCACCACCGCCGACCGCGCGCCGTCCATCCGCCTAACCCCCGCCAGCGCACGCCCGCTGCCCGAACCACCCGCCGCCGCAAAGGTCACCCGCACCGCCCCCGTCCCGTTCGTCACCGTCCCGCCGGCATCCGGCACCGCCAGCACGTTGGTGTCCCGCAGGGTCAACCGCGGCGACGGCACCTCCAGCACGCTCCCCGGTACCAGGGTCGCCAACCGCCACACCGGCAGATGCCCCTCCGCTTCGAATCGAAGCACGTTCAGACCCGCGCCCTGCCCCAACGTCGCGACCGCCGACTCCGCGTCGGTCGAACCCGATCCCGAACCGCCGGGACCCTCAGCCGTCACCAACACCCCGGGCAGCGGCGTCCCGTCGGCAGCAAGCGTCCTGACCAGCGCCAGCGGCGGACCTTCCGCCACCTCCGGACCAAACACCTTCCACGTCACCCGCGGCGCCCCGCGCGTCCCGTCCATCACCAGGGTCCGCGCCCCGGAGTACTCCCCCGTGCCCAGTCCGCCGGAAGGAAGCCGGTCCGACAACCCGAACCACGGCCGACCCGAACCGTCGGAACCGTCGGATTCCGGAAATCCCGCCGCGTTCTCCAGGGCCTCGGCCACCAGTACCACCGGCCCGGTCAACGGACGAATCGCCGTGTTCCGCAACCGCACCTCGAAGACCCAGCGGTTCCGCTCCGCGTCCCGGCGCAGCGAACTGAGATACACCTCGGTGGTCGCCGAAACATCGGCCAGCACCACCGCCTGACCACCGATCACGAAGGACCGCGATTCCGCAGCCTCCGCAGGCGAAACCAGGCACGCCATCAACGCAAACCACCAACCCGCAACCACAGGGAAGACACGCATGGGAAGCTCTCCTCAGTTCCGACGGCCGATCATGGCCAGAATCACCACCCCCAGGACCCAGACCGCCATCGTGCCCGGCTCGGGCACCAGCACCGCACGCCGCAGATACGCGGCGGAACCGGCAGGATCGAGGTTGTTGAACAGGTCCAGCCACAGGGTCACCGTCTGCCCCTGCCAGCCAACCGGCAGGTCCACCCCCGCCTCGAACGCCCAGGTGGACCCCAGCACCTCGAACGGATCCACAAACGCCACCGGCACCCGCGACACCGCCCCGGGATCCAACGGCTCCGCCCCCGGCACCAGCGGCGCCCAGACGTTCCCCGTCGCATCCGAGGTCACCAGATACAGGCTCTGCCCCGCCTCATTCACCACCCGCAGGGTGAACGAATCGGGAAACGCTCCCGGAACCCACGTCTCCGCCGTGGTGAATCCGAACTCCAGTTCCAACCGCCCCCCGGCCGGCACCGCCCCCAATCCCATCGACACGCTCGTCCAGGGCTCCCCCACCCCGGTCCGAAGCCAGGTCACCCCCGATCCCTGGGACGCCAGGCTCGGAATCTCCCGCCACAACCCCGCCTCCCGGATCGCCGCCATGTCCTCGGCGAACGCATCGAACGGGGTCCGCTCGCGTCTGCCCCCACGATCCCCGAAATCCAGCGGCTCAAATCCCCGATCCAGATCCCCGGTGCCATCCTCCGCGGCGTCCGCGCGCCGCATCGCCTCGAAGTAGAGGTCGATGGGTGCGGTCTCGGCAACAGCCCCGGGGCCCCCGCCCAAACCGATGCCCGCCAGAAAGGCGGCAAGCCAACCAAGCGCAACCCCCGTGGATCCGGTCAAGGCGGGAGCCCGTCGAGAAGTCAGATGTGTTGATCGCACAGTCCCCGGGCGCGGCGGAAACTCCAGCCCGGCCATCCCACCCCCAATCTTCATCGGGAAGGACGCCGGACACCCCGCAGGCCCGGCCGAGACGCTAATGAAGGAACCCCGCCGCTGGGAACCCCCCCGATCGGGGGATGGCCGGCAGCCGCCACCGTCCAAGAACTCCCCGCCCCGACAACCCCGCCGGACCGGCCGCGCCCCGGATCCCGCCGCAACTTCCCCCGGACGCCGGTGTTCCCATTGACGACCGGCAACGCCCGAACCTAGCTTGCCGGACAACAAGCAGGGCCGCCGCCCCGTCGGCCGCCCAATCTCATCGCATGAAGATTCCAGCCATTCGAAAAAGTCCGGCCGCCGCGCTCCGCCGCTCCGCGTTCACCCTGATCGAAATCATGATCGTGGTGGGTATCATCGGCCTGCTCGCCATCGCGATCATCCCCAACATCAGCAAGAACCGGGAACGCGCCCAGTTGCAGATGATCCAGCAGAACCTCCGCAAGATCGATGCGGCCAAGAACCTCTGGGCCCTCGAACACAACAAGGGCAGCGGCGAGACCCCCTCCTCCGACGACCTGAAACCGTACGACGGCTGGCCGCGGGCCATCGCCGGCGAATCCTACAACATCAACTCCGTCGGCATGCCGCCCTCCGCCACCCTCGCCGGCAAGCTCTGGACCAACGCCGCCAACGCCACCATCTCCCTCCCGCAGGACTGACCCTGCACCCCGGACCCCGGACGTCGGACCCGGTTCGCTGAACCCCCGCCGCAGCCGCCCGCCCTACTCGGCCGGCTCGGTGATGATATTCACCGCGTTCAACCGGATCTCCGACCCCGCGATCCGCTGCCGAACCCCCGTGGTCCAACGGACCTCGATCGAGTCCACCCGGGTCCCCTGCCCCAGCCCGAAGGTCACCGGCAGCTCCGACTGCGAGAGATACCCGCGCGACGGCATCACCTGCCGCCACCAGGTGTGCGGCCCGATGTGAAGGCTCACCCAGGCGCCGATCGCGTCCCGGTTGCTGCGCGTCCCAACCAGCCGGAAACGCACCCAATTCCGCCCCAGCGCCTGGTCGTTCCGCAACAGCACCGCCGGCCCGTTGTTCTGCGTCAGCACCACGTCCAGATCCCCGTCCCCGTCGATGTCCCCGTACGCCGAACCCCGCGCCACCAGCGGCCGGAACAGTTCCCCGAAGTCCTCGCCCCCGCGGATCGCCAGATACCCGCCCCGCCGCCGCGAACCCCGGGTGTTCCAAAAGAGCTGCGGCGGCTGCCGGTAATACTGGCTCGACTGCACCAGGTTGATCTCGTTCTCGATGTGCCCGTTGGCAGTCAGCAGGTCCAGCCAGCCGTCCAGGTCGTAGTCGAAAAAGAAGACCCCGAAGGTCAGCGACGAACGGCTCGCCGCACCCACCCCCTGCCCGATGGCTTCGTCGGCGAAGATCAGGGTGTCCGGCTGTGTGACGTACAACGCCAGCATCTCATTGGCGAAGTTCCCGATCGAAACCCCGAGGCTCTCGTCCTCGGTGAACCGCCCCGCATCAATGCCCATCGCCCCGCGCGCCGCCCCGAACGGATCGAACGCCAAACCCGACTCCGCCCCCACCTCCGCAAACGTCCCATCCCACCGGTTGGAAAAGACAAAGTTCTGAACGGTGTCGTTCGCCACGATCAGATCGATCCAGCCGTCGGTGTTGAAGTCCACCGCCGCCACTCCCAGCGACTTCGCCATGGGCTGGCCGGTCGCCTTGTTCCGCACCTGGATGCCCGCCAGCGCGGACACATCCGTGAACCGACCCCGGCCGTCGTTCCGATACAGCCGCGGAAAAGTCCCGGGAAAATTCATCGGCGGCCCGTACGCACGCCCGATCCCCACCAGCCGGTAGTCCACCTCCAGGTCGATCTCCTTCGACCACCGCAGATATCGGCAGACAAACAGGTCGAGGTCCCCGTCATGATCGTAGTCCACGAACGCCGCGCTCGTCCCCCAGTCGTCCGCACCGGCCTTCAACCCCGCGGCCTCGGTGATGTCCTCGAACCGTCCGCCGCCCAGGTTCCTGAACAACCGCTGATCCCCCACCCCCGTCACGAACAGGTCCACCGCCCCGTCGTTGTCAAAGTCACCGCACGCCACCCCCATGCCCTGCATGGTCACGTCCAGCCCCGACCCGCGCGTGATGTCCACGAACTTCCCGCCGTCGTTCCGATACAGGGCATGCGTGGTCGGCCGTCGCAGATCCGCTGGGGTCCACGTCCACGACATCCCATTCACGAAAAACAGATCCGAATCACCATCCCCGTCGATGTCCACAAACGCCACGCCCGATCCCATGGTCTCAGGCAGGAGCTTGTCCCCGGTGGCCCCCGCATAGTGCCCGAACCGCACCCCAGCCTCCCCGGTCACATCGGTGAACCGCACCCGCGGCGCCTCCGGACCCGCCAGGGTGGTCGGATCCCTCGGCGCCAGCAGCGCCGGCACCTTCCCCGACCCGCTCCGCGCCGGGGCCCTCCCGAACCAGGCGATCGCCCCGGCCACCAGTCCCAACACCAGGAACACCGCCATCGACCACCAGAAGGCCCGCCCGATGATCGCGTCATCCCCTTCGTCCTCCGGAGGCGGTGGCGCGGGTTGTCGCACGGGACCGGGTGATTCCACGGCGCGAGCCTAGTGGGTCCTTGACGCCAGGGCGATGCCGGAAGCGAAGGCGAGTTTCGGCTCCACGACCGCCCCGCGGTCCGTTATGGCATTCCCCGGCGCGCGCCCTCCCGCCACCCATGCAAACACCCAGCCTCCCACCGGACTCCGCCCGGGCCCTCTCCTCCGCCGCAGCCGCCCTCGGGGTCGGCCAACCGGCCCGCCACATCTTCCTCTGCGCCGATCCCTCGGAAGCCAAATGCGCCGGACGCGAGACCGGCCTCGCCGCCTGGGAGTTCCTGAAACGCCGCCTGAAGGAACGCGGCCTCAACCCCGCCTCACCCCTGGTCCACCGCACCAAGGCCAACTGCCTCCGGGTCTGCATCCACGGCCCCATCGCCGTGGTGTATCCCGAGGGCGCCTGGTACCACTCCTGCACCCCCGAGGTGCTGGAGCGGATCATCGAGGAACACCTGATCGGCGGCCGCATCGTCGAGGCGTTCTGCTTCGCACGAGCCGACCCCAAGGCCATCCACCCTTCCAACCCCGCCGCCACCGCCTGAACCGCCGCCACCGCCGACCGCCGATCCGCGGGTCAAGGCCCTGAAACCCGCGCCCGCTCTCTACAGTCGCGGACGATCCCCCGCCGGCACGGTCGCCCCGAGTTGCTTGCGCAATACCCCCAGGAGATTGGCGAACCTCGCGGCGTTCCCCGCATTCACCGCCGCCAGCCGTTCATGGCCGTCCAGACTCAGCGCCATGATCTCCTCCTTGGTCAGGTCGCGATCCTCGATGGACAACTGATCCATGCCCTCGATCACCGCGAGGTCCCCGATCTCGAAATACTGATCGAGACACAGGGTGTCCAAAAGCTCCCGAACCTGGTCGGTCGGTCGGTTCAGGATGACCCGCAGCTTCGGCGCGGCCCCGTCCGGAATGCCCACCCCCTGAACCAGCCGCAGCAGCACCCCGACAAAGGTGCTGTCCATGCGCGGGCACGACGCGAGATCCACCACCAGCGTGGTGAAGCCCCGAAGGACAATCTGGTCGAGCAGGGTCTCAAAACGTCCGCTCTCCCGGCAGATGCCGGGGCCGATCACGCCGATCCAGGCAAGGTCGCCCGCGGCGAACGCCGGAAAGGTGGTGGCAGGGGGAGTGTTCATCGATCGTTACCGTTGTGTTCCGCCCTCAACCTATGCCCGGCTTCGCCGCGCTTCAAGCGGCCTGCCCGACGTCCCCAGAATCCGCGTCAACGCCTGCTGCAAGACCCCACCCCCATCCTGCGACCCTCCCACCAGCTCCCGATTCGCCCGCAGCAGGGCGTCCATGGCGTCCACCAGCTCCTCCCGACGGAAATTCGAGGACTGCTGCGCCGCCCTGAAGAGCACGTAGGCATTGATGTCCGCCGGATTGTAGCGCCGGTCGGTCGGCAACCGATCCTCGGGCAAGTTCTTCAACTGGGCGGCAAATTTCCGATAATCCGAGGACATGCGGATCAGGCCTTCGCGCAGGAGTTCCTGGGCGAGCAGCATGGCCCGGACCTTGGAAATCAGCGCGTAAAGCAAACCGATCTCGCTCTTCTGCCGGTCGGATTGCATCGACCAGAGTTCCTCGCCGAGGTGGCGGAGGGCCTTGGCGAGCTGGCGTTCGCCCAGGGCATCGGCCAGGGCAAAGGCCCGGGCGTGACGCCCCCGGGTGACGATCGCCTCGACGTCGGCGAGCGTGATGCTGGACCGGTCACCGACGTAGGCCACGAGCTTCTGCGCCTCCGAGGCCAGGAGTCGGGCGTTCGGCCCGACATGCTCCACCAGGGCGGCCAGCGCCTCGCCATCCGCGCGGCGCCCCAGCGTCCTCAGCTCCCCTGAGGCCAGGGTCTCCGCCTTGTCACGCCAGTCCCGGTCATCCCCGCTCAAACCGGGGAAATGCTCCACCTTCGCACGCTGCTCCAGGGTCCGATAGAATCCACGCCGCCGGTCGATCTTGCCGGAGCTGATCAGGAGACGGACGCCATCCCACCGGAAGTCCGCGAGTTCCCGGCCGATTTCCCCCACGGCCTCGGCCACCGCCTGAGCCTCGGAAACACGGTCCTCGCCAAAAAAATTGCAGGCGCGAAACCAGATGGTCTTGGCGCCGCCGAAGAACGGAAGGGTCTGAAGGGCCTCGCGCAACCGCCGGATGGCCTTCAGCGCCTCGTCGGAATTGGCCGCCGTGGCGTCCAGGATCTCCTCATCCCCGCCCGGCGCGCCCTGGATCCATTGGTCGTAGATCTGACGCGCCCGACGTTGCACCGCGAAGTCGTCGTCGCCCCAGACCAGCACCAGTGGAGACTCACCTTCCGACGCCGGCATCAGGGCCCCTCGTCGTCCTGCCGGTCCTGCGACTCAGCCTGGTCCTGGTATTGCTGGAGCACGTCCGAGGTGTCCTCCACCTGCTCGAAGAGCGCCTGAGCGACCAGGATCGGCCGACCCTGGGCAATGGCCAGGGCGATGCAGTCGCTCGGCCGCGCATCGATCTCCACCCACTTCACCCCGAGCTCGTTTTCCTCCTTCAGGATCAGCCGGGCGAAGTAGGTCTGGTTCCGAAGCTCCGAGATCACCACCCGCTCCAGCGAAATCCCGAAGCCCTTGAAGATGTTGCCGATCAGGTCGTGGGTCAGCGGCCGCTCGTTGTGCGCCTTGCGAAGGAAGTTGGATATGACCGTCCCAATGCCCTTCTCAACCTGAATGACGAACACTTTCTCGTCGTTACCGAGAAAGATCGCCACCCCGCCAGCCGCGGGCAGGATGCCGCGAACTTGCACCGGCACCACGTCCAACTTCATGGGCGCACTGTGGGCTGCACGCGGTCAAAAAACAAGCGGCGGGGGGCGGAACGTACGGCGACCCATGAAGCGGCCGTCTGAAAACCCGAAGGAACCCTGCTTTCGGGCCACCCGCCGGATGCCGGGGCGCGACCCTCGGGCATCCGGCATTCCCCCGGGTCAGGATCCACCGAGGGCCGCCTCAATGGCCTGCACCACCTCGGCGTCATCCGGGGCCTTCCTCGGACTGAACCGCTTCAGCACCTTGCCGTCGGCGGTGACCAGGAACTTGCCGAAGTTCCACTCGATGTCGCCGGGGAAGGAGGCTTCCTTGCCGGTCAGCGCCGAATAGAGCGGGTGCTGTTCCGGCCCCTTGACGTGCACCTTCTCCATGAGCGGGAAGGAGACGTCGTAGGTTGACTTGCAGAAGTCCTTGATCTGCAACGGAGTGCCTGGTTCCTGGGCCCCGAAGTCGTTGCAGGGGAAACCGACGACGGTGAAGCCCTTGGCCTTGTACTTCTGCTGCAGCTTCTCCAGCGCCGCGTACTGCGGGGTAAGCCCGCACTTCGAGGCGACGTTGACCACCAGCATCACCTTGGCTTTCTGCGCCTTGAGCGATGTGGGGTTGCCGTCGATGTCCTTGAGCGGAATCTCCGCGAGGTTCTGGGTCTTCACAGGATCAGCGAGACAGGCCGCCGCCGCCAAAGCGGAGGCAATGATCAGCATTCGGGAAGGGAATCTCATACGAGCCCGCAAAGTGGAGAGACCCGCGACGCTGTCAAACTTCTTCCCGCCCGCCCCCCCATCGTCCGCGGACGGCGGACCAAAGGCTTCGGACGTCCGGCTTCAGGCTTCGGCCTTCCCAGTGCCCGGGCCGGGGGACGACGCTCTCAGAGCCCGTCTGAAAATTGGAAGGGGTCCTGCGACGAGGGATTTTGGGCTGGGCCAAGGCGGCGAGGCCGGTGCATCCCCGCAGCGGGCTGTAACGGCCGAGCCAACACAGGCCCAGCCCAAAAGAACCGTCGCCCGAAGGGTTTTCGAGGAAAAGGCCGGCTGGCTTCGTTGCTCCTCGGTCACAGACCTCTGGCGGGTATGCTCCCTCGTCGCGCCTCGCCATCCGGCCTTTTCCTCGAAAACAGGACCTCTTCGAATTTTCAGACGGGCTCTCAGACTTCGACGCCGCGCAGTTCGACGTTGTCGATGCCCTCGAGCCGGCTCAGGGCCCGGATGAGTTCCTCGGGTTGGCGCCCCGAGACGAGGCGCACCCGGTAGGTGTACTCCAGGGCCGTCCCCTGCTTGGCCGTCGACACCGCCATGGTCTCCTTCGAGGTCACCATGCCCCGGAACAGGTCCCCGGCCAGAGCCTCCACGTCCTGCCCGATCCCGGCCCGCAGGATCAGGTCGAACTCCGGTCGGCCCGAGCCCAGCATGGCCCCGCGCGTCCCCAGCAGCCACGCCGCCAGCGACACCGCCACCAGGCATTCCACCGCCACCACCATGCGACCCGCCCCCACGGCCATGCCCACCACCACCGCGAAGATCACGAACGCCGTGTCCCGCGTGTCCCGAACCACCGTCCGAAACCGCACGATGCTCAGCGCCCCCACCAGGCTGAACGCCCGCGCCACGTTGTCCCCGATCACCTGGGTCACCGCCGCAATCAGGATCGCCAGCAACACCAGCGTCGCCGGCAAATGCGAGGACCCATCGTCGCGCCGTGTCTTCCGGTACACCAACGCCACCACGAACCCCGACACCAGCGACCCCGCCAGCCGGATTCCCACATCCCGGGCGACGACTTCCGGCCCGTTGTTCCACAACCCCTGGAGCAGCTCGTTCATGGTGCGATGACCCTGCCTGGACGTCCCGAAGCGCCCCGAAGTTACGCACCACCGAAACCACGCCGCCAGCGGGATTCACATTTTGCGGAAGACGCCGTCCAAACCCCACAGGTACCCGAACCCGTCCCCGCCACCGCCGTTGGGAAACCCGATGGCCACCGCCCGGATGTTCCGCGCCTCCAGTTCCGCCAGAATATCCGCCCCCACCGAGGGGTCCAACCGCGGTTCGAACATGAACTCCTCGTAGAAGTTGTGATGCCCCGGATGATAGGTCTGTGCCCAGGGATCCCGCAGCACGATCTCCCGGCTGGCCAACCCGCTGATCCGCGTCTCCACCCACGCCTGCAAGGGCGCGGTGTACCCGGCCGCAATGCCCTTCGGCGGCGCCGGCCACCAGAAGGTCGTCCGGATCCGGACGTCCCCCAGCACGTACTCCCGCTCCTGCCGCAGACTCTCCGCGGTCACCGGGCTGACCGGCGCCAGGTCCACGGTCTCCTCCTTCGTGCTGCTCGGACCAAACTCGCCGGTCCGCCCGTCGTACCCCAGCGTCGGCTGCGGCGAATCGTACCGCACGGTCAGCCGCAGCGTCTGGTCGGCCAGCGTGGTCAGCGGCCCCTCGCGCGCCGAGGTCTGCCGCAACGGATAGGTCCGCAGCTCCAGCCCCCGCCGGTCCGCGCCCTCACCCTGCACCCAGGTGTCCGCCACGTAGTCGGCCCCGGCCCGGAACTGATAGGACGGAAGCCCGTCCGGCGGCCCGCCGAACTCGATCTGCCGGGTGCCGTCCAGCCACTTCCCCTCCAGGTTGGTGTACAGGCTCCGCGCGAGGTTCGTCGCCACCATGCGCGCCGAGCGCACCCCGAGCACCCATTCCGATTTCAGCCGATGATGCGCCACCAGCTCCCCGTGCTCCCCCTGGAACACGGCGTAACGATTGGCGGTCGCCAGCAGCCACGGCACATGCACCTGGTCAGGCAGTTCCGGCACTTCCCGTATCTGCTTCACCGAGAGCTTCCCGTCCGGCGCGAGCTTCTTGTACTCGAAATCGAGCACGAACCGTTTGCGCCCCGGGAACTCCGCCTCGTAGCCCTGCGCGGCCAGGTCCAGCAGGGTGAACAGCCCGCGGTAATCCGCGTCCCAGGCCATCACCCGGCCGCCCAGGGGGACCAGGCTGGATTCCTGCTCCAGGGTCATCGAGGGGTTGCCGCCAAAGAACAGCGCGGACACGCGCTCCGGCACGGCGGTGGTGTCCGGGTTCGCCACCGACACCGCGCCGAGCTGGGTGACGAGTTCGCCCCTCAGATACCGTTCCGATTCCCGTGTCACCGTCAGCGTCCCCACCCCGTTGGCCATCTCAATCGGATCCGGCGTGGAGGGATGAACCAGCACCGCCATCCCCACGCCGTCCTCCTCCACCCGGTGCCGCAACCGCTCCAGGAACGCGTTGTCGTTGTAGAAGCTGGCGTACACCTTCCTCAGCGCACGGAACACCCCGCGCTCCTTCGCCTCCTCGGGATCGCAATGGCTCGGCCCCCGGCTGTCCCCGTCCAACTCGTCAGCCAGGCATCCGCTGTAACTGTCGTACAATCCCGCCCCGCTGAATTGCTCGCTGTCCTCCACGTTCGTCGAACTGCGGAACCGGATGGGCTCGTTCGGCGCAAACCCGGCCGCCTGCAACGCCTCGATCACCGCGGTCTGCTGGGCGACGGTGAAGTCCGCCAGGTCGGTGATCCAGTCCCGGACCTCGGCCAGCGCGGTCTGCAAACGCGCCACGTCCGGCGGCCAGGCAAACGATTCCAACCGCCCGCGGATCGCCTCACGCAACGTCGCCCCACCCGCCCCCGGGAGCGGCTGGTCGAGGTACGCCTGCCAGAGATCGAAGGTGAGCGCGATGGACGGCTCCGGTGAGTTCGCGGGAATGCGCCGGCGCAGGATGCCGAAGTTCGCGGCCTTGCCCCCCACGATGCCGATGTCCGAGGGCCGCAGACCCGCGGTCGGCACGTGCAGGACCCCCGCGGTGCGCATGGGCGGCAGGTTGAGCTCCGGCGGTTCCTTGAGCGCCAGAATCGCCTCGCGGATCCCCCCCTCCAACGGGCCTTCCACAGCGTCCAGCGTGAGATCGCACCCCCCGTACTGCGCCACCGCCCGGACCATCACCTCGCGCCCGTTCCACGAACGCAGATCATCCCGCATCGCCGGATCGGCGAAATACACGAACGGAATGCCGAACGACTGCGCCAGCAGCGCCACATGCGAGTTCGGCGTGGCGGGAAGCTCCGACACAATGCCCGCCAGCGGCGGCACCTCCGCTGGAACCTGGTCGGTCAACAGCACGTCCGTGGGCAGCAACCGCCCCTCCCGGTACGCGTCCCCGATCCCCGCCGCCGGCACGTACACCATCCGCCCCAACGCCCACCCGGTCGCATAACATTCATCCCCCACCACCCACCGACCCGCCTCGCTCACCCGGATGCCCCGCGCCGCAAACCAGTCCGCATTCGCCCGCGCCACCGCCGATTGCTCGAACGTCGGCAGATACAGCACCTCCTGATCCGGGGAACGCTGGATCATCGATCCCACGGTCTCGATCCACGCCGCCACCCGCTCCCGCGGATAGGCGTCCGCCCCGACCAGTTGGATGCCGATCTCCCGGATGTGCGGCGACGGCGGAAACACCACCGCGCCCAGCACCGCCCGCTGGCCGTTGGTTCGAAGGGTCACCGCATCGAACTGAGCCCGCGTCATGCCTTCAAACCCGGGAAGCCGCGCGACCCCGAACTCGTAATGGAACGGGTACTTCTGGCTGTCCTGGAACCACACCCGCTGCGGGGTGTCCAACAGCAGCGCGAACTTCACCCAGCGCGACACCGGCCGCCCCCAGTCGCCAGGCGGCGACAGGAACCCGTCCTCCTGGTCCCGGATCAGGTTCTTCCCGTCGTCCGCCGGACCGCGCCGGCGCAGCTCCGCCCGATAGAACCTCGCCTCCGGCGCCGGCTCGCGAAGGTCGGCGACCCCCTGCAACGGCCCGTGCCCGATCAGCCACTCGCTCCACGCTCGCAGATCGCCGCTGAACTCGAGCGTCACGACCTCCTCCTCCTTTGCAGGAATGGAAAGCCGCGGAACCCCGCCGGCCCCGCGTTGAATGCCGAGCTCCGCGGCCCCCGCCCCTGCCCACGAACCCGCCAGGGCGGCGATACCCGCGATGATGCGCGCAACGGCCGAAACCGGCCCACGTCCCCAGAACATGCTCCTTGTCATCGTGTCGCGTTACCTATCCACCCCGTCCCCCAACGGGTCAATGACACCAAAGGGGAGCCGCCCCCGACGCTGCCCGCATCCCGGCAGCCCGCATCCCGGGACTTGCCCTTGGCCGGCAGCCGCCTACCTTCGGCGCGGCCGGTGGCGTTACCCCCCTCCCCGGCCATCCCCCCTTCTCATGGATCTGAACATGCGCGTGGGACTGGGCCATCCGGCCTCGTTCCGTCCTGACGATCGCCTCCTGCGATACATCAACTTCCGTCTCTCGGCCCTGGGACAGCCCACGGTCCGCACGCCCGCCGCCGAGGCGGTCGACGACTGGAACGACATGGTGCATTCGCTTCTCGCGCATCAGCGGGAAACCGATCGCCTCCTGGCGAACTACCTGCCGCCGGTGGACTGGCGCATCCAGAACTGGCTGGACGAGTACCTCTACGATTGCGGCCCCGCGCCGCGGCTCCCCCACGACACGTTCATCCTCTATCGCTACGGCGTCGCCAGGGCCCTCTCCCTGCCCCCGGACCGCGACGAGTTCCAATCCCCCATCGTCCATTCCTACCGCACCCGCAACGGCGTCCTTCACAACCCCTCCAAGGACCGCCGCACCACCGAGGGCGTCTTCCACGTCACCGAGGGCGGCCTGCCCATCCCCGACGACAAACGCGCCGCGCCGCTCCGCACCTTCGCGCTCATGCTCGAGGCGGCCCTCAATCCGCCCGCCGACCTCCTCGAACTGCCCTACACCGCCACCCAGGAACAGAAGGCCGCCTGCTTCGTCTCCCTCCTCCTCCGGCCCACCGTCGTCCCCGCCATCCCCGGCCGCTCCCCGGCCAGGTCCATGGAGATCCGCTTCTTCGCTCCCGGCAACCTGGTGTCCAACCTCGACTTCGTCGAAAGCATCTTCGGCAACGCCGGCGACCCCTTCCTCCCCGAGAACGACGCCGGCCTCGACACCGACCATTGGACCGGCCACAGCGGCTGCGTCATCCTCGCACCCCACCTCGTCAACCTCCGCAAATGCGACGTCGGCCTCCCCCACTGGGACCGCGCCACCGAACGCCAGCGCCGCGACGGCATGTGCTGGAAGTCCGAGGACGAACGCTACAACGGCGGCAACGCCTTCAAACTCACCGCCCGCGATGAACGCGGCGTCGTCGTCACCCTCATCGCCGACAACTACTTCGGCTACTGCAAGAAGGAGGTGAAGACCCAGATCGGCTACGCCGCCAACCTCCTCGGACAGGCCGAGGAGGAACACGCCGGCGGCGCCCTCGTCTTCGCCAGCTTCGACCTCGGCGAGGAGTTCGACGCCAGCCGCCACGTCCGCCCCACCGGCCATGGCTACGAGGACATGATCGCCTCCTTCGCCTCCATCCTCGACCCCCGGCCCGAGGGCTACGCCGTCGACCGCAATTACCCCGACATCTTCTACGTGCCCGAGGGCGCCCGCTTCGACCTCCAGCAGCAGTCCGTCTCCTGGTCCGCCCCGGACAACTCCACACGCTCCATCAAACTCCTCCCCGGCCGCACCTACGTCCGGCCCTCCGGCTACAAGGTCCACATCGAACGCCCCAGCCACAGGGTCTGGCGCCTCGTCGGCACCCGCGCCGACGCCACCCTCTGCCACAAACCCTGCACCGTCTCCGGCGGCGGCAAGTCCGAGATCTCCAAATCCATCTCCGACGCCATCATCACCGGACCGGTCTTCGTCGCGGACTTCAACCGCGACTTCGCCCACGTCGAGGAACTGATGCGCCGCAATTACTCCGACCGCTTCCTCGACCGCAGCCGCACCGACACCCGCAGGATCCTCGACGCCGACCGCTCCCTCGGCAGCGTCATCAAGCTCCTCACCCCGTCCGCCGAGGATTACACCCCCGAGTTCAACGCCTGGCTCGAGGCCATCCCCCAGTACGTCAAGGAACTCGTCTTCGTCATCAAACGCTTCTACCGCCCCGAATGGGGCGACCGCTGGAAGGAACACTTCAGCGTCGACGCCATCAACGGCATCCCCGGCAACGAGCTGAAGTTCCACGACCGCAAAATCCTCACCACCCAGCTCCGCGTCGGCTACCAGGCCAACGGCTCCTGGCGCACCTTCGGCCTCCGCAAGGACTTCATGCCCGCCATCAAGGTCCAGTACGAGGACGACATCACCGCCTCGGTCGTCGTCCCCTCCGCCGCCCTCCAAAGCCTCCCCCCCAAGTTCTCCGCCCCGTCGGTCAAATTCGTCCAGAACTGCGAGTTCCGCCTCTTCCAGCGGCCCGACGACGCCATCCACCGCGGCTACGACAAACAGACCGAGCTGGATTTCTCGCAGCCGGGCAACTTCTTCTCCAACTACGAGCCCCTCACCCCGGCCCACGCGCGCGCCATGGTCGAAACCACCATCGCGTTCGACGAATACACCCCCCCCATGCAGGCCTGCATCCGCGCGGTCGCCGATCAGGGCAAACCCGACTGGTTCGTCTGCACCTCCCACCCCCGCATCGTCGACGGCAAACCGTCCAAAAACCCCCGCTACCTCCAGGTCCGACCCGACCTCGTCAACCCCAGGGCCACCTACCTCGCCGATGTCAGCATGCGGCTCCTCCGCCGCATCCCCCCCGAACAACCCCTCCCCATCCCCGTCACCGCCGTCCTCCCCGGCCGCCGCAACAACCCCCCGGAACCCGGCGTCCGACCCCTCGCGGTCCACAACCCCATTCACTACATGGAACTGCCCGAACTCTTCATGGAGTTCACCTGTTCCATGACCGGCAAATCCCCGTCCACCACCGGGGCCGGCTCCGAAGGCGCCCTCACCAAGGGCCCCTTCAACGCCCTCCTCCCCATCGTCGACCTCAACAACGCCCTGGTCGCCTACATCCTCTGCGATCACTCCGCCTTCATCACCGCCGCCGGCTTCGTCGGCCCCAAATACCGCGTCGACCACGACATCAGCCTGCTCGTCCCCGAAATCTGGTGCCGCCTCGGCTTCGAGGAAGCCTCCCCGGCCCACATGATCGCCCACGGCCTGCTCGAACGCTGCCGCGACTTCACCCACGCCGGCCGCTCCGTCCTCGCCAGCCGCCTCGGCTGGCGCATCAACGAACGCTTCGCCGCCCGCTACTTCGGCCGCGTCTTCAACCACCCCCACCTCGTGCTCAACGAGGAGATGCTCCGCCCCGAACTCCAGGACCCCGACGTCTTCGCCGACGGCATGGACAACATCGTCGCCACCCACCGCCGCGTGGCCGAACACTACTTCGCCGACGGCGGCATCCACCTCGCCTGCCCCCCGCTCCACGCCCTCCTCCACATCATGCGCGACGGCTCCTGGGAGGGCCGAGGCCTCGACGACCCCGCCTTCCGCACCCTGTTCACCCGCGACAACCTCCTCTCCAGCGACTGGTACCTCGCCCGCCTCGAATCCCAGCGCCAACAGGACATCCAACTCGCCGCACGCCACGTCGACACCCTCTCCAAGTTCCTCATGCGCCCCCAGTACGCCGACGAGGCCGATCGCCTCGGCATCGCCGCACGCCTCGATCGCGCCCGCCGCCGCCTCGACGCCGCCCGCGATCCCGCCTACCCCACCACCCTCGTCGGCACCCTCGGCCGCCAACCGCGCTTCACCCTCGACTAGACCGAGACCGTCATCCCCGCGGCCCCACGACCGACCCCCACCCCCACCCGTACCCGATCCCACCCCATCCCGTCCGCCCGCCTCCCAAACGGCGGGGACGGGATGCGTCGTTTCGCTCCCGCCCATCCCGCGCCGCCCCGCCCCGGGAATGAGCCGCGTTCACCTTCCAAATCGATCTTCCTACTTGTGAACCACCACCCCGCCGCCTACGGTCCATGCACGTCCCCGCCGAGTTCCGGATTCAACCCCGCCCCATGCCCGTGAAACGCCTTCTCCCAACCGTCGCCAGCCTTCTGGCTCTCACCCTCACTCTCACCGTGAGCCTTGCCCTCGCCCCGGACGCGCAGGGCGAAATCGTCAACATCGCCACCCGCGGGGTCGCCTCCTCCACCCACACACCCTGGGGCGGAGCCGACATCTCCCGCATCGTCGATGGCGACCCGGCCACGTACATCCACGCCGATGTCGCCCCGGAACCACCCCTCGCCTACGCCATCGACCTCGGAAAAAACCACACCATCGCCGAAGTCCGCATCCTCCCACGTCAGGACGGCTGCTGCGCCGACCGCCTCACCCGCATCCGCGTGTCGCTCCACCTCGACGACGGCTCCGGGGCGCCGGGAACCGAGGTCTGGGGCGCCGACCTGCTCACCGACGGCTCCAACCCGGGCTCCACCGCCGGCAGCGTCCTCCCCGTCCCGGTCACCGGCTCCCCCTCCGCCCGCCACCTCCGCATCGCATCCCTCGCCTCACCCATCCCCGATTACGCCCTCCAGATCGCCGAGGTCCAGATCCTCGCCGACGTCCCGCCCGCCGAGGTCAATCGCGCTCTCAACGCCGTCGCCGCCTCCAACCGCCCGCTCTTCGGCTCCGCCCCCGCCCGCTTCCTCATCGACGGCAGCCGCGCCTCCCTCATCCATGGCCTCGAAACCATCGAGAAGCCGTTCTTCTACACGATCAACATGGGCACCCGGGTGACCCTCAACGAAATCGTGCTCTGGCCGCGCCAGGACGGATGCTGCCCCGAACGGCTCTCGAATTTCAGAATCTCCATCCACGACGACCTCGAGGGCGCCCCGGGCCCGGCCGTCTGGCAAACCACGCTGTACGGCGACGGCAGCTACCCCGATTCCATCGCCGGCACCCGCGAGGTGCTCGGCGCCAGCCTCGATCCCGCCGGCAGGTTCGAAGGCCAATGGATCCGTGTCGAAGCCCTCGACGAAACCCTCCAGCCCTACACGCTCCAGATCGCCGAGATCGAGGCCTTCGGCACCACCTCCGGCGGCCCCGCCCTCCTCCTCGCCGACCAACCCCTCGACGCCGCCGCCGGCATCGGCCAGACCGCCACGTTCACCGTCGGCGCCTCCATCGTCAACGGCGACGCCGCCCAACTCGCCTACCAGTGGCACCGCAACGACGCCCCCATCCCCGGCGCCACCGAAACCAGCTACACCACCCCGCCCCTGCTCGCCGCCGACGACAAGGCCCGCTTCCATTGCGTCGTCTCCTACCCCGACCTCACCCCCCTCGTCTCCTCCAACGCCACCCTCCGCCTCAACCTCGCCTACCAGGCCAGGGCCTCCTCCAACCGCCCCCTCTGGGCCAACGGCGGCTGGAACATCTCCATGCTCACCGACGGCAACCGCACCGCCGCCATCCACGGCGACACCGACATCGAAACCGGCATGGCCTACGAACTCGACCTCGGCACCGCCGTGCTCATCGAGGAAATCGCCATCCACCCACGCCAGGACGGTTGCTGCCCCGAACGCCTCGCCAACATCCGCGTCTCCATCCTCGCCGATAACGCCGGATCCCCCGGCGCCGAAGTCTGGAAAACCGACCTGTTCACCGACGGCAGCAACGCCGGATCCGGCCCCGGCGTCGTCGTCCGCATCCCCGCCAATGCCGATCCCGCCGGCACCGCCGACGGCCAATGGCTCCGCATCCTCGCCCTCGATGACCCGCCGCCGAACTACTTCCTCCAAATGACCGAGATCGAGGTCTTCGGCGCCTTCAAGAACCCCACGCCCGTCCTCGAAATCCTCACCCAGCCTTCCGCCGCCCCCTCCGCCCCGGGACGCACCGGCCGCTTCACCATCGCCGCCAAGGTCGTCAACGGCGACCCCGCCGCCATCGGTTACCAGTGGTTCCGCGACGGCACCGCCATCCCCGGCGCCACTGAGACCACCTACACCACACCCCCTCTCGCCGAAGCCGACACCAACGCCGTCTTCCATTGCACCGTGTCCTACCCCGGCATCCCCGACCAACGCAGCGCCGATGCCAAGGTCGTCTTCGACTACAATTATGCCCGCGGCCAACCCGCCTACTCCAACCGCCCGCTCTGGGGCCCCGGCAACTGGAACATCTCCGCCATCGTCGACGGCAACCGCGCCAACCCCGTCCACGGCGATACCGCCCCCGAAGCCGGCTTCGCCTACGAGGTCGATCTCGGCACCGAAATCGCCGTCGAACGCATCGACATCTACCCCCGCCAGGACGGCTGCTGCCCCGAACGCCTCTCCGACCTCCGCGTCACCCTCCACGCCGACGCCTCCGGCAGCATCGGCGCCGAACGCTGGTCCGCCGAAATCCTCACCGGCGGCGAAAACGCCGGCTCCGGCGCCGACATCGTGGTGTCCATCACCCCCGACCAGGGAACCGGCACACCCCGCGGCAACTGGCTCCGCGTCCAGGCCATGCTCGATCCCATCCCGGATTACTTCCTCCAACTGACCGAGATCGAGGTCATCGGCCGCACCACCGGCCCCATGCCCGTCCGCATCTCCACCGCCCGCACCGCCAACGGCATCACCCTGTCCTGGCCCGGCTCCGGGTTCGTCCTCCAGCAAACCGCCACACCCGCGGTCCCCGCATCCTGGGTCAACGTCCCCAACGCCACCGCCAGTCCGGTCACGGTCCCCACATCCTCCTCGGACCAGTACTTCCGGCTCCGCAGCGGCCCCTGACGCCATCGTCGCCGTCGCCGTCGCCACGGACCCGGGCCCGCCCACCGCCCGCCGCCCGCCATGCATCACCCCCGCCCCGGCCGCCACGGTTCATCCCTGGCGGCCGCGGTCCTTTTCATCACCACCCTCCCCACCCCGGCCTCCACCACCCCGCTCCCCGCCCACTACCTCCGTCTCCAGCTTTCCGTACCCTCCGAGGGCACCCCGGGGTTCTCCGTCATCCCCGCCTCCCCATCCTCCGGCATCGCCTTCACCAACCACGTCCACCCCACGGCCGTCCTCAACAATCAGATCCTCGAGAACGTCGCCGGCGTCGCCCTCGGGGACGTCGACGGCGACGGCCGCTGCGATGTCTACCTCTGCGGGTCCGAACCCGCCAACGCCCTCTTCCGCAACCTCGGCAACTGGCGCTTCGAGGACATCACCGCCAGCTCCGGCACCGCCTGCCACGGCCAGTTCTCCACCGGCGCCGCCTTCGCCGATGTCGACGGCGACGGCGACCTCGACCTGCTCGTCAACGGCCTCGGCGTCGGCACCCGGCTCTTCCGCAACGACGGCTCCGGCCGGTTCACTGAGGACCTCCAATCCGGACTGGTCCGACGCCACGGCGCCACCTCCCTCGCCCTCGCCGATGCCGACGGCGACGGCGACCTCGACCTGTACGTGGCCACCTACCGCGTCATCAGCGCCCGATCGGAATCCCCACCCCCGCGCGTCGAAATCCGCCGATCCGGCAACACCCTCGAGGCCATCCCCACCAACCGCTTCCTCGCCTTCCCGCTCGCCGATGGAAACGCCGAAATCGCGGAAAAGGGCGAGCCCGACCACTTCTACCTCAATGACGGCCAGGGCCGGTTCACCAGGGTGTCCTGGACCGGCGGCACCTTCCTCGACGAATCGGGCCGCCCCCTCACCGCCCCGCCGGAGGACTGGAGCCTCTCCGTCCTGTTCAGGGACCTCACCGGCGACGGCCGCCCCGACCTCTACGTCTGCAACGACTTCTTCCGATCCCGCGACCAGTTCTGGATCCAGGACGCCGACCGCCGCTTCCGCGCCGCACCGGTGGAGGCCTGGACCGTCATGAGCCTGTCCTCCATGGCCGCCGACGCCGCCGACATCGACCGCGACGGCCATGACGATCTGTTCGTGGTCGAAATGCTCGCCCGCGACCACGCCGCGCGCCACCGCCAGCGAGCCAACGCCTTCCGTCCCGAACAGGCCCTGCCCTTCCACGACCCCGGCTACCGCCCCGAACTGCCCCGCAACACCCTCTTCCGATCCTGGGGCGACGGACGCTTCGCCGAGATCGCCCAGTTCGCCGGACTCGCCGCCACCGACTGGTCCTGGAACACCGCCTTCCTCGACGTCGACCTCGACGGCTACGAGGACCTCCTCATCGCCACCGGCAACGCCCACGATGTGCTCGACCTCGACGCACAGGAGGCGCTCGACCGCGCCGCCCGCCGCGGCCCCGTCCAACCCCTCCGGTTCTACCCACCCCTCCCCCAGCGCCTGCTCGCCTTCCGAAACCAGGGCGACCTCACCTTCTCCAACACCACCGCCTCCTGGCGCCTGCCCGAACCCGGCATCGCCCACGGCTTGGCCCTCGCCGACCTCGACAACGACGGCGACCTCGATGTGGTGGTCCATCGCTGGCAGGCCCCCGTCCTCCTGCTCCGCAACGACGCCACCGCCCCCCGCATTCACATCCGCCTCGTCGGCACCCCTCCCAACACCCGCGCCATCGGCGCCCGCATCCGCGTCTTCGCCGGTCCCGTCCCCCAGTCCCAGGTCGTCGTCGCCGGCGGCCGTTACCTCTCCGCCGACGACACCGCCCGCACGTTCGCCTTCCCGCCATCCACCACCGGGGGCCGGATCGAAATCGACTGGCCCGACGGCGCAATCTCCGTGGTCACCAACGTCACGGCCAACAGCGCCTACCAATTGCACCAGCCCCACCCCGCCTTCCTCCGATCGCCCCGCGCCCATCCACCCGCCTCCCCCGCACTCTTCAACCCCGTTGACACCCCGGGCGGTCATCATCACCGGAATCCCGCCCCCCCGGACTTCTCGCGCCAACCCCTCCTCCCCCGCGCCCTCAACCACGAAGGCCCGGGCGTCGCCTGGGCCGACATCAACAAGGACGGCTGGATGGACCTGGTTGTGCCCGGGGGTCCGGGCGCATCTCTCGCCTTCCTCACCAACCAGTCCGGCCGCGCTTTCCACCCCACCCACCCCGCCACCCACCCCGCCGCCGGACACCACCTCGCCCTCGCGCTCTGGGAAGGCGCCTCCAATTCCCCGGCCCTCCTCGCCACCCACATCCCCCCTCCCGCGCAACCCCATGAACCACCACCCGACGCCAGCCTCGAGGTCTGGTCGCTCAACCCCCCGGCGCTCATCGCCCGTCACCCCCTCGGCTCCCTCATCCCAGGACCCATCGCCGTCGCAGATGTGGACATGGACGGCGACCTCGACGTGTTCGTCGGCGGCCGGTTCATCCCCGGACGCTTCCCCGCACCGGCCCCCAGCCGGTTGTTCCTGAATCACGCCGGCCGCCTCTCCCCGGTCCATTCCCCAACCCCCACCCACGACACCCACAACGGCCCGGATTCCCCGGCGCCCTGGTCCCGCGCGGGTCTGGTGACCGGTGCGCTGTTCACCGACCTCGACCTCGACGGCGACCCGGACCTGGTCCTCGCCTGCGAGTGGGGACCCATCCGCGTGTTCCACAACCACCGGGGCGCCTTCCTCGAAGCCACTGAACAACTCGGACTGGCCTCCGAGACAGGCTGGTGGTCCGGAATCGCGTCCGGCGACTTCGACGAGGACGGACGACCCGATCTGATCGCCGCGAACCTCGGCCTGAACACCCGCCACCGGATCCCCGGCCCCGCCACCTGGCGTCTTCACGCCGCGGACCTCGACCAGGACGGCGCTCTCGAGATCCTCGAGGCGTATCGCCCCGCCGGTTCCGCCGAGTTCCTCCCCCTCCGGACCCGCGACGTGCTCGCCCGCGCGGTGCCCGCCTGGCAGACCCGGTTCCCCACCTACCGCGCCTTCGCCGCCGCCACCATCCCCCAACTCCTCCAGGACTTCCCCCCGGAACCCATCCCCATCACCGTCGAAGTCCGACACGCCGCGCATCGCCTCCTCCTCAACCGCGGCGATCACTTCGAATCCCGACCCCTGCCTGCCGCCGCCCAGTTCTCCACCGCCTCCGGTATCGCCGTCGCCGATTTCGACGGCGATGGGCACCTCGACGCCTTCCTCGCCCAGAACAGCCTGGATCTCGACCTCGACAGCGGCCGCGCCGACGCCGGCCCCGGAACGGTGCTGCTCGGCGACGGTCGCGGCGGTTTCCGCGCGCTGTCCCCGGCTCAGAGCGGGTTCGCCATCCCCGGCGCCCAACGGGGCGCCGCCGTCGCGGACTTCGACCGCGACGGTCGCCCGGACCTGTGCGTCACCCGTCACAACGGCCCGACCGTCCTGCTGCGAAACACCGCTGGAAAACCCGGGATCGCGTTGCACTTCCACGGCACCGCCGGCAACCGGCTCGCGGTTGGAACCGCCTGGCGGCGCGTCGTCGACGGCCAGCCCGTGGGACCCCGCCACGAAATCCAGTCCGGCTCCGGTCACCTCTCCGCGGATGCCCCCGCCCGTTTCCTCCCGCGGCCCGACGGCCCGTCCGAGCTCGAGGTCCGCTGGCCGGACGGACAGACCACCCGCCACCCTGTCCCCACGAATGTCAGCATGGCGCTGCGCCACCCCCGGGGATGAACCACGACCGCCCGTGAGGTTCCGAGCAGGACCGGGCGTTGATAAACAAGCCGCAACCCTGTCAACGTCCCCGACACATGATCCGGGCAAGCTCCACCCTCCTGGCCATCCTCCTGCTCTGTTCCCTCCCGGGTGCCCGGGGTCAGACCCAGCCGTCCGCACCGGCCGCCGCAAAACCCCAACCCACCTTCGCCGAATGGTCCGCCGCCTGTCGCAGCCTGCCCCGGAACCGCTCCCTCGGCGGCCGGCTCCCGCCCCGGGACAAACTCCCCCTGCGCGGCTACCCCGACTTCGCCTCGGCCCTCGACCCGGTCCTTCAACTCTGCCGCACCGGCGCCCTGGCCCGGGCCGATGCCTGGCTCGGGTCGCCCCCTGATCCCGCGGCCTTCCTTGACCTCGACCGCGCCTACTACCTCCAGGAGACCACCCCGTTCATTCCCTTCGCCCAAGTCCACCGCATACCCCCCGGCGCCCGCGTCCTCCTCCATGGCGACCTCCACGGCGACATCCACTCGCTCATCGCCTACCTCGACGTCCTTCAGACCAGCGGTGTGCTCGACGGCTTCCAACTCAAGCGCCCGGACGTCCGCCTGGCCTTCCTCGGCGATTACACCGACCGCGGCCGCTACGGCGTCGAGGTGCTCTACACCCTGCTCCGACTCAGGCTCGCCAACCCGGACCACGTGCTGCTCGTGCGGGGAAACCACGAGGACGTCGGCCTCGTCGCCCGCTACGGTTTCCTCGCCGAGATCTCCGGAAAATACGGCCGGGATTTCGATGTGCGGCGGACCGTCCGCTTCTTCGATTTCCTGCCCGCGGTCCTCTACCTCGCCTCCGGGACCAACGTCATCCAATGCAACCACGGGGGCGTCGAACCCGGCTACGATCCCGCCGCCCTCCTGGCGGCCGGCTCCGGCACGATGTTCCAGACCCTCGGCACCCTCCGGCAGCGCAACTTCCTCGACGCTGAGGAATCCTGGATCTCCACCCTGCCCGCACCCACCCGCAAGGCCCTCGAATCCAGCCTCACCAACTTCAAACCCGAGACCCCGACCAGCCCCGGCGTGCTCGGCTTCATGTGGAACGACTTCACCGCCGTGGCCGGCGAACCCCAGTTCGCCATCGACCCGGGCCGCGCCTTTGTCTACGGCGACGAAACCACCCGCCGGGTGCTGCGCCGTGCCGCGGGTCCCACCCACGCCCTGCGCGCCATCTTCCGCGGCCACCAGCACGCCGCCGAACTCAACCCGGTCATGCGCCGGCTCCTGGCCAGCCGGGGCCTCTTCCGCCACTGGCAACCCGGCGACACCCCATCCCGCCTCAACGCATCCCCCGACGTCCTCGCGCAAAACCTCGAGACCGCCGAAACCCGGGCCATCCCCGACGGCTCCGTCTGGACCTTCAACGTCTCGCCCGACAGCGTCTACGGCACCGGCTGCGGCTTCACCTTCGACACCGCCGGGGAACTGACCGTCGCCGAACGCTGGGAGGACTGGCGCGTCCGTGTTCTCAACATCCAGGTCCCGGGCATCCCCTGAGGGCCTGCCGGCGTCGCCGGATCACTCGTAGCGGAGCGCCTGGATCGGATGCAGTTTCGCCGCCTTGACCGCGGGGATCAGGCTGGCGATCAGGCCCACCGCCACGCTAAAACAGACCGCCGCAATCACCGGCATCGCGGTGATGACCGGCGCGTTGTTCCCCGGTGAGACCCGTTCCAGGATCCACACCAGCACGAAGGACGAGGCAATGCCGGCGACCGCGCCCAGGCTGGCGAGCACACACCCCTCCACCAGCACCTGCAGGAAGATCACCAGCGGCGAGGCGCCGATGGCCTTGCAGGTGCCGATCTCCCGGATCCGCTCCGTGATGCTGGCGAGCATGATGTTCATGATGCCGATGCCCCCGACCAGCAGGCTCAGCCCGGCGATGATGCCCCCGCTGATCCGCGCGTTCCGGATCCGCAGATTGATGTCCTCCAGCCGGTTCTCCTGGGTCTCGAAGGTGAAATCCTCCAGCCCGTTGTGGGTCATCATCATCACGTTCCGCGCCTGTTGCAGCGCGGGCTCCAGCTCGGCGATGTCCCGCACCTTGATGTCGATGTCGGACAGACTCGGCTCCGGAACCCCGCCCCGGCCCGACGCCGCCCTGAACTTCACCCAGGCCGTGTTCAGGGGGATGTAGACCACGTTGTTCTTCCGCCAGAAGGCGTCCCAGTGCTTGCTCCGCCAGCCGCGCTGCCGGGCCACCCCGCCCTGCGCCTCCTCCTGCTTCGGGGCCGACCGCGCCGCCATCCGCTCCCGCTGCGACCGCTCGCTTTCGTAATGCCGGAACATGCCCACGATGGTGAACGGCTGGTTGTTGATCAGGATGCGCTGCCCCAGCGGAATGATCCCCGGCCCGCCATCCTCAGGCGCCCCGAACAGCTCGTCCCGAATGCCCGTGCCGATCACGCACACACTGTGGGCGAACTCCTCGTCCAGGTCCGTCAGGAACCGGCCATGCTCGACCTCGTAAAGGTTCATCTCCAACACCGCCGGCCACGCCCCCACGATCTCGGACGGGTAATGGTCCTTCCCACCCCGCGACACGATCCCCTGAACCCGCATCTCCGGCGAAACCACCGAGAGCAGCGGCGCGCTCCGCTGCAACGCCAGCACGTCCCGGATCGTCCGCCCCGACGCCAACTCCCGCAGGTGCTCCTGGTACTCCGGCACCTCCTGCTCCCGGATCAGCACCTTGTTCAACCCGCCCATGGCGATCATCGCCTCCTTCATCCCGTTCTCCATCCCCTTCACGATCGCCGCCATCGCCACCAGGCTCGCCACCCCCAGCACAATGCCCAGCATGGTCAGCGTCGACCGGAACTTGTGGGTCCAGATCTCCTTCAGCCCGATCAGGATCGCGATGTAGAACGTCATGGCTTGGGGGTGCGGCGAAGGCTTCGAAATCCGGGGGCGTTTGCGTTCATTCGTACCGAAGCGCCTGGATCGGGTGCAGCCGCGACGCCCGCAGCGCCGGATACAGCCCCGCAAGAATCCCGATCAGCACACTGAATCCGAACGCCATCGTCAGCGCCGATGCGGTGATCTCCGGCGCGTTGTCCGTCGGCGTGAACGCCCCGATCAACCCGACCACGCCCCAGGAGAACAACAACCCCAGCAACCCCCCCACCACCGACACCACCACCGACTCGATCAGGATCTGGATGAACACCGCCTCCGTCGTCGCCCCCACCGCCTTCCGGATCCCGATCTCACGCACCCGCTCCGAAATGCTCGCCAGCATGATGTTCATGATCCCGATGCCCCCCACCAGCAGACTGATCGCCGCAATGATCGTCCCGCTCGTCCGCGCGTTCCGGATGAACCCGTTGATCTCCGACGCCCAGTCCTCCTGCGTGCGGAAGGTGAAATCCTCGATCCCACGATGGGTGAACATCAGCACGTTCCGCGCCTGCTGCAGCGCCGGCTCCAGCAGTTCCACCGACGGCACCTTGAACTGGAGGTTCGACAACCGGAAGTCCGCCACCTCGTTGGTGCCGACCCCCGACCGGAACTTGATCATGAGCGTGCGCAAGGGGACGAGCACGGTGTCGTTCTTCATGCGGAACACAAACCCGCCGCTGCCCCCTCTCCCACCCCAGCCCCGGCTCCGCGCCGGACCGGTCGCCGCCGAGTTCGTCGCCGCCTCCCGCCGGCGATACTCCCGCTCCCGCTTCGCCTGCGCGCTCTCGTAATGGGTGAACATCCCGATCACCGTGAACGCCTGGCCGTTGATCGAAATCCGCTCGCCGATCGGGATGATCTCACGCCCCGTCTCCTCCGGCGACCCCCACAGGTCGTCCCGGATCTCCGTCCCGATCACACACACGCTGCGCGCAAGCTCGTCGTCCAGGTCCGTGAACATCCGGCCGTGCTCAACCTCGTGCTCGTTCAACTCCAGATAACCCGGCCACGTCCCCGCCAGCACCGCCGCCCGCGAATTCTTGCCGCCCCGGCTCAACACCGCCGACGATCCCGACCACCGGGTGTACTCATACGCCGGGACGATGTCCCGAAGCATCGGCGCCCCGTACCGCAGGGCCTCCACGTCCGCCATCGTCAACCCCACCGCCTGATCCACCAGATGCCGCTGCCACACCGGAAGCTCCGTCTGCGTCTCCACCCGGATCTTCTCCAGCCCACCCATCGCCACCAGCGCCTCCTTCATCCCGTTCTCCATCCCCCGCACCAGCGCCGACATCGCCACCAGGCTCGAAACCCCCAGGATGATCCCGAACATGGTCAGCGCCGACCTGGCCTTGTGGGCCCAGATCTCCTTCAACCCCGTGGTGACCGTGTTCGTCAGATTCATGCCTAACGCCTAATGCGAACCGCCGCCCGAAACTGGCACGGTTCCCCGAAAAATCAGCCGGATTGTTGAAACGCCTTCCACGCCCGACCCCACCCTCAACGCTCCGGAATCCGCAGCAGCGTCCCCACGGGCATCGTCCGCGGCCGCACATGCGGGTTCGCACGCATCAGCGACTCCGCCGAAACCCCGTAACGCCGCCCCACGCTCTGCATCGTCTCCCCGCGCACCACCCGGTGCGTCCTCCCAGCCACACCCGAGCCCTGCGGAACCGGCACCATCCGCGACCGATCCCCCAACGCCGACCGCGAACCGCCGGACAAACGCGGAGACCCACGATCCGCGAAACGCTCCCCGCCCCCGGCCCTCTCCCCCGCGGCCCCACGCACTCCTCCCCCGCCTCCAACACCCCCGCCCCCCGCCCCACCCGCCATGGCCTGCTGCAACATCACGCTCGCCCGCGACCATTCGTTGCTCCAATAACCCAGACCCGCCGTCAGGTTCGTGACCTGAAGCCGCAGTTGCCGGTTCTCGTTCCTCACCGCCGCCAGATCCCGCGCGATCGTCTCGCTCCGGATCACCAGCGGCACACTCGTGGCCAGTTGCTCCGTGCAGTTCGTGATCCGCCGCCGGATGGACTCCGCCTTCGCGTCCCTCGGATCCCCACCCCTCAGCTTCAGATACCGCTGATAGTGATACACCGCGTCCGCATGCCGCTTCAGCGCCCCCTCGCACAACGACGCATAACCCAGATGCACCGCCGCCGACCTCGGGTTCTTCTCGATCGCCAGCTCGTAGAACTCCGCCGCTCCCTTGTAGTCGCCAAGCCGCTCCGCCTCCCGCGCCCGCAGGAAATTGCGCTCCCGATCCTCGTCGGCCACTAGGAACGCATCCGGGGAACACCCGCCGACGAGGGACGCGAGGACCAGGATCAGGATGAGGGTTCCGCGCCGTCCATGCCACGGCGCGGCAGATGAAAACATGCGGCGAACCTAGACGAGCCGCCCCGCGCCTGCAATGACCACCCCGAATCATGTCGGCGGGAGTTCAAAAGGAGACTTGTTGGGGGAGCAAAAGGAGACTGGCTAG
>VFQN01000340.1_pt1 | contig 92747 bp, 94 predicted proteins | sample 3512371 | NCBI WGS metagenome assembly VFQN01 (sample SAMN10412370, study PRJNA504923) | tailings metagenome | isolation source: Replicate 2 from Balatoc abandoned mine | place: Philippines: Itogon, Benguet | collected 2017-08-28
CGATCCCATTCCGAACTCGGCCGTGAAACGCCCCAGCGCCGATGGTACTTCGTCTTAAGACGCGGGAGAGTAGGTCGTTGCCAGGTCTGCCAAGGGGTGAAGTTGCATCGAGATCCCTTCTTCACAAACGTCTTCAGCGAAAACCCCGCCTCACCGGCGGGGTTTTTTGCGTTTGGGCGGTTCTTGCGTGCCCGGCGTGCCCGAGATAGCAATCGCTGCCAATAGCTCGACCAAGAGGACGCAAGGCAAATGACCACGCAATCGCTTCTTCTTCTGCCCGGTGATGGCATCGGCCCCGAGGTCATGGTCGAGGTCGAGCGTGTGGTTTCGTTCTTCAACAAGCACGGCAAGGTGCAGTTCAAGACCGATACGGGACTCGTCGGCGGGGCTGCGATCGACAAATTCGGCGTGCCGCTCGATGCCGACACACTGGCAAAGGCGGCGAGTGCGGACGCTATCGTGTTCGGCGCGGTGGGCGGTCCCAAGTGGGATAAGGTCGCCTATGAAAACCGGCCGGAAGCTGGGCTTCTGCGCCTGCGCAAGGATCTCGACCTATTCGCGAATCTGCGTCCGGCGATCTGCTACCCGGCGCTAGCGGAGGCGTCCTCACTTCGGCGCGAGATCATCGAAGGCCTCGACATCTTGATCCTGCGCGAGCTCACCGGCGGCACCTACTTCGGCGAGCCGAAGGAAATTGTCACACTCGAGAATGGGCAGAAGCGCGCCGTTGACACCACCGTCTACACGACGAGTGAAATCGAGCGCATCGCGCGCGTAGCTTTCGACCTTGCCCGCGCGCGGAAGAACAAGGTGCACTCTGCCGAGAAGCGCAACGTGATGCGCACCGGCGTGCTGTGGAACCAGGTCGTGACGGCGGTGCACGCAAAAGAAGCCAAGGACGTCGAGCTGCAGCACATTCTGGCCGACGCGTGCGCCATGCAGCTCGTCCGCGACCCCAAACAGTTTGATGTGATCGTGTGCGACAACCTCTTCGGCGACATGCTGTCCGACGAAGCGGCGATGTTGACCGGCTCAATCGGCATGCTGCCGTCTGCCTCGCTTGGTGCCCCTGATCCGAAGACCGGCAAGCGCAAGTCACTATACGAGCCTGTGCACGGATCTGCCCCTGACATCGCGGGCAAGGGGCTCGCCAATCCGATCGCCGCCATCGCCAGCTACGGTATGGCGCTGCGCTACTCGTACGGGCTGGTGAAAGAAGCCGACCTGGTGGACAAGGCGATTGCCGGTGCGCTGGGCCGCGGTTTCAGAACTGGCGACATCATGCAGCCCAACATGCGCAAGGTCGGCACCAGCGAAATGGGCTCAGCGATTCTGGAAGAGCTGAATACCCTGGCTGCAGCTTGAGCCTCACCAGCATGCGCGAGCGAAGCGAATGCTCTCGCTCGCGCTTGGGCGCTACTGCCAAGTTCTGCGGATTTCTTCGGCGCTCTTGCTGAGATTCACTGCGTCCCCTTCGATCGAATCCACAAACCCCAAATCGACGTAGTGGTGAGTCCCCCCTGATGCGGGGTCGGACTTCGTGAGCTTGATGCGGCCGCCTTCAACGCGGTCGACGACGCCAAGGTGGCGCCCATCGGCTCCCTTCACTTCCATATGCTCTTTGACGTGAGAAGCATCGATCATTTTGGTTCTCCTCTTCTTGTTCGATTGCGCGCTTCTTCAAGGGAACCCAGCGTGGGGTCCGTTGTTCCAGCTAACGAGCGGCGCGGCTCTAGCGGAACCCATGCCCATGCCGGCACGTTTCTATCGTGAAGCCGGCAAGCTCAGCAGCTGGCTGTGCGCAGAACAACCAAAGGAGTCGATGATGAACTGGGATCGCGTTGAGGGAAATTGGAAGCAGCTGACCGGCAAGCTCAAGGAGCAGTGGGGCAAGCTGACGGACGACGACATCGCGCAGATCAACGGCAATCGCGAACAGCTCGAGGGCAAGATCCAGGCCCGCTACGGCTACGCCAAAGATCAGGTGCGCAAAGAGGTCGATGATTGGGCCTCGCGGATGTGATCGTAAGCGTCAGTCCCGAGTTTGCGTTCAGGCCGCAGTGCTCGACACTGCGGCCTTTCCCTTGCGCCGTCGCGGTTGAGTAACACCGGCGCGGAAAGTGCCACTTCTCCCAGATGTCTTTTCACATACCCCTTGCCCCGTTGAAAGCAGCCCCGGATGGTTCGGCAGGCACTGCACGGGGATTGGGCATGAGCACAACGATCAAGGTACAGACGCTGCACGAAACCAACGTTGACCACGGCGAGCGGCGTCTCAACATGACGTTTGTAGACGCACGGGGCGATGAGCACACGTTGAGCCTGCCGCTGGCGGTCGCCAGCGATCTCGCACCCGTCCTGCAATCGCTGGCATCAGCCGCGCACCGCTCCCGCGCCCAGTTCACGCGCCTTCCCAAGCACTTGGCGGTAGCCAGCGCCCGGCACGAGCGGCTGGTGCTCATTCGCTTCGACGACGAGCCACCCTACGGACTTTCGTTGCGCGATGCGGAAGACCTGTGGCGGGGACTGCGGGAAGAGGCGCAGACGATCTCAAACGCGGCAACGCCGGTACGGCAATAACCGGCCTTTCGTCCCAATTTTGCCCCGTGCTCCGCCTAATGACTGTGCGCAGGCTTCTCGGCGGGTTGGACTCAATGCAAAATTGGATGTCACAGATTGTGATCGGCGTCATCGTGACGGTCGTCGGCACGGTCATCGCCCACGCCATCATTTCCGGCAAAGGTACGCGCCAGTACTTTGGTGGTGGCCATTATTCCGGCTCCTGGAAATCGGGCAGATAGCGCCCGCGCCGGACTTGCTGCAAACTTGCTTGGGACAGCAAGAATAGAGCAAGGGGCGAGCGATGTCTGAGAACCGGCGCTGGGTCAATCGGCCGGAGAACTCCACGTGGGGCGACTACGGTGCCGACGATCAGCTCGGACGGATGAACGAGCTGACGGAGATCAAGGTCCAGCAAGGCATTGCGGAAGTCAAAACAGGCAAGACTTTCTGCCTTTCTATGCCGCTCGACTATCCGGGCGGCAACGTGCTCAACCCCCGCAGGCACCCGCCGCAGATCCGACCCTCTGTCAGGAGTGACCGGCCCAACTGGTTGTACAGGACAGAGTGGGAGCGTGCCGGCATGACCGATGTCATCAACGATGACGTCGTGATCATGCATCTGCAGTATTCGACGCAGTGGGATACGCTGGCGCACGTTGGCGCGATGTTCGACGCTGACGGCGACGGCAAGCCCGAGCCCGTGTTCTACAACGGCTACCGCGGCGGCATAGACCTGGTCGGGCCAAGCGACACGAAGGACGCCGGCGCCATTCCAGGCACCTTCGTGGAAGCAAAGGGCACCTCGCGGGCCAAAGCTCTCGGCGTCGAGAACATGGCCGTGAAGTGCCTCCAAGGACGCGCGGTGATGATCGACCTTCACGCGCACTACGGACGCGAGCGTCACGCCGTCGGCTATGACGATCTCATGCGCATCATGGCCGCGGACGGGATCACCGTGGAGCCGGGTGACTTCGTCTTGCTGCGCACAGGCTTTGACGATGTGATCCTGGAGGGAAAGGGAGCGCCGGACAGGGAAACCCTGGAGACGAGCTGTAGCGGCCTCGATGGCGGCGATACGCGCCTGCAGCAGTGGGTTACCGAGAGCAAGCTGGTGGCGCTGGTGTCGGACAACTATGCCGTGGAGATCCACAACGGCCCGCTCCGGCCGGGCCAATGCGCCATGCTCCCGCTGCACCAGCACTGCTTATTCAGGACCGGTGTCAATCTGGGCGAGCTGTGGCGGCTGTCGGAGCTGGCCGACTGGCTTCGCGCCAACAATCGCAGCCGGTTCCTGCTGACGGCTCCACCGTTGCGGCTTCCAGGCGCTGTGGGTTCGCCGGCAACCCCGGTCGCGACCGTATAGCGTTAACCGCCCGTCGGCGGTACAGCCGGGGTGAAATGGCCGCGCAATAAGGCTAAGGTAGCCTTGGTCCCCTAGCCCCTGGAGCATCCCATGTCGCAACCGCCTCCCTTCGAAATTCCCCAGCAGCTTCGCGATCTGACCGAGAAGAACCTCGAGCACGCGCGCAACACCTATGGCCAGTTCATGGACGCCATGACCAAGGCGATGAGCATGTGGACGAACGCCACGCCCGCCAACGCCATGACGGCCGGCTTCAAGGCCGTGCAGGATCGCGCCGTTAAGTTTGCCAAGCAGAACGGCGATGCCTGCTTCAACCTGGCAACGGAACTGGCCACCGCGAAGGATTTGACCGACGTGCTGAGCATCCAAAGCCGCCATGCCCAGACGCAAATTCAGTCTTACGCGCTGCAAGCTCAGGAGCTGAGCAGGCTGATGATGGAAGCCACGCAGAGCATGCAGCAGAAGTAGGCGGCCATTGTTGAGGTAGCCTGCGCGGAAACGGATATCCCGCAGACTGACACGTGCACCCAGCTTCTCTGGTCGGTGGCTGGGGCCGTGACCGCACTCACCTACCAGATCTTGTTGGCAGACTTGAGGGCGTCCGCCTCGAACAGCTCGATGGCGAGCTTCTGCGCGAGCATGACGTCGCCGGCCACCAGATTCCCTTTGGGGAAGAAACACCACCCGCACACGCGCCGGCCCGTCTTGTCGAGCTGGTCGATATTCATCGAACGGCCATAGCGGATGCGGTAGCGCCGTCCCGTGGTGCTGCCGGAGACTTCAAAGAATGCGTGCCGCTCGTACTGCTCGAGCTGCTCGGGTGACAGGTTTTCCTTCAGCAGCCGAATGCCGCGTTGGTGCGCGGCCGATGTCCGATCGTCCAGGAACCAGCCGACACTCGGGTCCTCGATCAAGTGTGCGCGGCGTGACCGCAAGGAATGCGCGATGCCGAGGCCAAGGCGACGCATCTGCTCGCTCACCCAAGTTCGCTGGTTGCGCACCCGCTCCAGCTGATGCTCGCGCCTCATGACCAGATAGACCTGTAACGCCTCCTGCCTCAGGGCCGAGCGGAGACTTGCCAGATTCCACGCCGCGTGCGCTTCGCAGAAGGCGAAGCAGTCTTCCGCGCGCAGCGGTGCGGAGGCCCGATAGCCATTCGCAAACTCCGCCCAGATCCGCGGTTCGCCACCCGTCTCGACGACGATGTCAACGAGCGAGGGGGCGTTGGCCCCGTGTTCAACGAGGGCCCCGCGCAGCAGGGCCCTCAGGACTCGGTGCAGACGGTCCATCAGCCGCCTTGGAGTTGCGGAATGAACAGCGTTTCCTGCACATTTGGATCGAACTTGGAGACGACGCGGTCTGAGCCACCGCCATCCCGTCCAAGCGCCACCGCCCGAAAACCCTTTCCGGTGAGTTCGTTGAATCGGCTCTCGGCGAGGGCAATTGCCTTCGCATCCGCCGCGTCGAACTCGTGCCGTGTGTCACCCGAGCGATCCATTACGATCTGTACGCTCATCTCTCGCTCCTTGTGGTTGCTTGTTTGCGATTGCGAACGCTAGTCTCGCAATTGGGCTCAATTGGGCATCTTGTGCTCAGCCTGATCCCAAGCGGTCCGCAATCCACACGAGCGGCAACGCCCAGGGCATTTTTTTGTTCAACTGCACGGTCCGAAGCACCGGCTCGGAAGCGTTGATGAGCCCGGTTTACCGCTGGCGACAGCACCTTTGCCCTGTTAGGAAACATCACGTCGACTTGACGCTCAACGGATGACCAGCGGGGATGCGGTGAACGTGAAGCTGCACACGAACGATTTGCCGGCTGGCCTCGACCTCGGCAAGACCGTTGCCGTCGATACCGAAACGCTGGGATTGCAGCCCCGCCGCGACCGCCTGTGCCTCGTGCAACTTTCGGCGGGAGATGGGACTGCGCACCTCGTCCAGTTCGACGGAAGAAACTGGGAGGCCCCCCGGTTGAAGGCGCTACTCGGCGACCCTGGCGTACTGAAGCTCTTCCACTTTGCGCGCTTCGACGTCGCGGTGTTGTCCCACTACCTGGGGGTGCTGCCGCAGCCACTCTATTGCACGAAGATCGCGTCCAAGCTGGTCCGCACCTACACGGACCGGCACGGGCTGAGAGACCTGTGCCAGGAACTGCTCGGCGTGGAGCTGTCAAAGCAGCAGCAAAGCTCCGACTGGGCCGCAGATACACTCACCGAACAGCAGAAGAACTACGCGGCCTCTGACGTCCTTTATCTGCATGCCTTGAAGGCGAAACTGTCGGCCATGCTGCAGCGGGAGGGCCGCGACTCGCTTGCGGAGGCCTGCTTTCGGTTTGTGCCCGTCAGGGCCCGCCTGGACCTGGCAGGGTTTGCGGAAATGGATATATTCGCGCATTGAACCACGCCAGGCCCCCGAGGGCCGGGAATTTACTTTTGGGTCAGTTGCTTGGCGACTGCTCCGGTCCCAATGTCACCTAATTTTGCGCCCAGGTAAGGGAAGGATTCGGGGTGCGAAGGGAGCCCGCAACGGCGGGCGGCTTTCCTGACATGGCCACAGTGCTTGACACGCGCGCCGCACGGGCGCCGCATCGCACGACACGGCTGAGCGCCGTCATCGTCGATCGCAGCAAGGCCTTCGCTGCTGCGCGGCGCCACAGCCGTGTCGTGCGCTTCCTTCGCGTTGCCTTGCCCGTCACGGCTGTCCTGATTCTCGCAGCCTACACGCTAGTCCTCGCCACGAACTGGCGCCTGGGGATGGGCGGGCTGAACGTTGCGGGCATCTCCATTACCGCCGACGACCTGACGATGAAGGAGCCCTCCTACTTCGGCACGACAAAGGAAGGCGGCCGCTTCGAGGTTCGCGCGCGGCGGGCCATTCTCGGCCTCAAGCAGGACCAGCCAGTCAAGCTTATTGACGTCACCGGCAACCTGGTTCAGCTCGACCGCGCAACGACCAAGCTCAAGTCCAAGCACGGTCTGTTCGACAACGCGAAGGGTGAACTCGAGCTGTTCGACGGCATCGAGATCGAAGGCTCCAACGGTTTGATGGCACGGCTTTCGCGAGCCTTCGTCTATTCCAAGGACAACAAGATTGTCTCCAACGATCCCGTCAGCGCTAACACACCGACGGGATCGCTGCAGGCTGCGAAAATGGTGATGAATACCAAATCGCGGCTGACCCAGTTCCGGGGCGACGTTGCGGTGCGGTTGGTGCCATCCGCATCACAGTCGGGCATCGGCACAGGCCGTGATGCCAAGCAGCCCATCGACATTCACTCCGAGGAACTCGACATCGACGACGCCCAGAAGACTGCGCATTTCCGTGGCCGCGTTGGGGTTCTTCAGGGCGAGACCATGCTGAATGCTCCCTACCTGTTCGTGAAGTACGAGGGCAAGGCCGGCAGCGCGCTCGATCAAGCCCAGCCCCCGGCCGGTCGCGACCAAGGCACGCGCGTCAAATTCATATGGGCGCGCAACGGAGTGGAAGTATCGCTCGGAGAGGAGCGCCGCGTGACGAGCGATCTGGCCGACTTCGACGTTGTCGCGGACACAGCGCTGTTCGTCGGCAACGTGCACGCGACGCAGGACAAGAACACACTGCGCGGTGGCAAGCTGTTCGTCGACCGCAAGGCCGGCAAGAGCCGTCTCGACCCGGAAGCTGGTGGTGACGGCCGGGTCTCAGCAAGCTTTCACCAGCAATCGGCCAAGGCGGCACCCAAGCCCGCGCGCGAGCCTGTTGCCGCAGCCGCAGGCGCGCTGCTGGGAGGATCATTCAAGGCAGACCCCAACGCACCGATGGATGTCGAGGCGAATGCGCTGGACATCTATGACGCCAGCAAGAAGGCCGTGTTCACCGGCAATGTGATCGCCCAGCAAGGCGACTTCATCATCCGTACGGCAGAGCTGTCGGCCTTCTACACAGGTCAGGCAGGGTTCGGCATGTCCGGTGGGGACGACAAGACCAAGGGCGAGCTCAAGAAGGTGGAAGCCCGGCGCAAAGTCATCATCGTATCCAAGGACGGACGCACGGCGGTTGCGGATTGGGCGGACTTCGACATAAAGACCAACACCGCCCTGATGGGTGGCGGCGTCACAGTCGTGCGCGACAAGGACGTGGCCGAGGGTCCACGCCTCAAGATCGACTTGACGACCGGCATGTACCGCTTCGAGCTCGAGTCAGGGGCAGAGGTACCGTCGGCAACGGCACCGGCGGTGTCTTCGAGCGCATCCAGACCTGAGGACAGGTCATGCCCGCCTGGCAAGCAGTGCTTGCTGTTCTATCCCAAGGACGTGAAGGAAAAGGCCAAGGACATTCTCAAGAAGAATGTGCCCGAACCGCGCCAGCAGTAGGATGTGCCGCGTCCGGCGCGGTAGGATGATCGCATGAGACTTTTTCCCTTCCGCCGGAATGCCAAGGCCCAGCGCAATGGCCCGCAACCCTATGAGGAGGCCGAAGAGAATGTTGCCGGCGCCGAGGGCTGGCTCAGCACGCACGGCGTGAAAAAGAGCTATCGCGGCCAGATGGTGGTGAAAGGCGTGTCGCTGGCTGCAAGCCGGGGCGAGGCTGTGGGCCTGCTGGGCCCGAACGGCGCGGGCAAGACGACGCTGTTCTACATGATCATGGGCCTGGTGGCAGCGGACGCGGGGCGGGTCAACCTCGACGGCCGCGACGTGACCCGGCTGCCGATGTACCGCCGCGCGAGGCTGGGGATCGGCTACCTCCCGCAGGAGCAGTCGATCTTCCGCGGCCTGACCACCGAGCAGAACATCATGTCCGTGCTCGAGCTGGTGGAGCCCAACCGCAAGCGACGCAAAGAGCGGCTGGACGCCCTGCTCGAAGAGTTCGGTATCGTCCACAAACGCAGGGCCCCCTCCATCGCCCTGTCCGGCGGCGAGCGGCGCCGGTGCGAAATTGCCCGCGCACTTGCCACCAACCCTTCGTTCATGTTGCTGGACGAACCCTTCGCCGGCATCGATCCACGGGCTGTCGAGGAAATCCAGGTGACCGTGCGGCACCTGACTCAGAGGGGGATCGGCGTGGTCATTACGGACCACAACGTGCGCGAGACGCTGAACCTCGTAAACAGGGCCTACATCATCTACGACGGCCAAGTGTTAATACACGGTAAGCCCAAGGAAATCATAGAGAACGAGACGGTGCGGGAAGTGTATCTCGGGAAGACGTTCGGTTAATGCGGCGTCGTTATACCTTGACCCCGTGACACGTCCTGAAGACGATTAAAGCCGTCATGGTGCTTACGCCTAAGTTGGAGTTGCGGCAGGGCCAGCAGCTGGTGATGACACCCCAGCTGCAGCAGGCTATTCGCCTTCTGCAATTGTCCAATATAGAGCTGACAGCGTTCGTCGAAGCCGAGTTGGAGCGCAACCCGCTCCTGGAGCGTGAGGAGGGCGCAGAGGCGCCCGCGGAAGGGGCTGCCGCAGCCCCTGAAACGGGCAACCCCGACGCAAACTGGGAAGGCTCGGAGCCCGCTCCCGGGGACGAGTCTGTCCCGGGCGACGCACCTGCCGCCAACGGCGCCCCCAGCGGCCCCGACGACGATCGCCTCGAGAGCGACCGCACCAGTTGGGCCGCCCTGCGGCCGAGCACCCATAGCGGCGAGGTCGTGCACGGCAACGTTGAGGAGTTCGTCCCGTCCGCGCGATCACTCGCCGATCACCTGACCGAACAGCTCAATGTGGCAATCACAGATCCTGCCCAAAGGCTGATTGGTGTTCATCTCATCCACATGGTGGATGAGGCCGGGTATCTGCTCGGCAGCGTCGATGAAGTTGCCGAGAAACTCGGTGCGCCGACCTCACTGGTCGTCAAGGTGCTGTCCGTGATGCAGAGTTTCGACCCTGCCGGCGTCCTTGCGCGCGATCTCGCGGAATGTCTCGCCCTGCAGCTCAAGGACCTTAACCGGTACGATCCTCAGATCGCCAAGCTGTTGGACAACCTGCCTCTGCTCGCCAGCCACAACCTTGCTGCGCTCAAGCGCGCCGTCGATGTCGAGACCGACGAACTGGTCGAGATGATCGCGGAGATCAAGCAGCTCAACCCCAAGCCCGGCTTGAAGTTCGGCTCAGTCGAGATCCAGCCCGTACTTCCCGATGTGCTGGTGCGGCCGAGCCAGGCCGGCGCGTGGTCCATCGAGCTCAACAACGAGACGCTGCCACGTGTCCTGGTTAACCGCAGCTACTATACGACGGTGTCCAAAACGACCCAGTCCGAGCAGGACAAGACGTACCTGCTGGATTGCCTGCAGAATGCGAACTGGCTGGTGAAGAGCCTGGACCAGCGGGCGCGGACCATCCTGCGCGTGGCGCAGGAGATCGTGCGTCAGCAGGATGGCTTCCTCACGCACGGGATCGAGCATCTGAAACCGCTCAACCTGCGCACGGTGGCCGACGCCATCAGCATGCACGAGTCGACAGTGAGCCGGGTGACGTCGAACAAGTACATGTCGACACCGCGCGGCATCTTCGAGCTGAAATACTTTTTCACGTCGGCGATCTCGGCCTCGAGCCATTCCGCGGAAGCGCATTCCTCCGCTTCGGTTCGCCACCGCATCCGGCAGCTCATCGATGCAGAGGTGCCGCAGTCGATCCTGTCCGACGACAAGCTCGTCGAATATCTGCGGCGGGACGGCATAGACATCGCCCGTCGCACAGTCGCCAAGTACCGCGAGGCGCTGCGCATTCCCTCATCGGTGCAACGCCGGCGCGAGAAGCAGATGGCGGCGCGGCTGAGTGCTGGAATGTAGAGCGACTCCAATCTGTTACACGCATATTTCCCTCGAATTGACACGCCTCCACCGCTCCTCTAGGTTGCGCCCCGCTGAGGACGCTCAAGGATGCAGGGGACTTTGAGCGGCTGGGCTGTTTTCGGTGTGTCATGCACTGGAGATAGCGTGCGGCGGTAAGCCCGGGCAGGGCCTGCTGCATCGGACGCAGAGATGCCTAGTTTGCGATCAGAGTTCGCGACGGAACCCTCTTTCGGCAGCAGTTTTTCTGGAGTGAACCGCGAAGCCGCCCCACGCGGCGTGCGCTATGGACGCCGCTATTGGCACAGTTGGTGCACAAATACGGGGCATGTCGGAACACGCAGTCGCTGAGGCCGCAACCGAGAAGGCGCAATGGAACTTGGTGATCTCCTAACGCCGGACGCAGTCGTGCCGGCCCTCAAGGCCAGCAACAAGAAGCAGGCGCTGCAAGCCCTCTCGGAACGCGCAGCCAAGCTTTCCGGACTGCAGAGCCGCGATGTGTATGAGGCGCTGCAGCAGCGCGAGCTTCTGGGCTCGACCGGGGTCGGCCGTGGAATTGCTATTCCTCACGGCAGATTGCCGTCCCTTCAGAAGATCTTCTGCATATTTGCACGCCTGGAGCACCCCATCGATTTCGAGGCGCCTGACGAGGAACCTGTCGATCTCGTCTTTCTGCTGCTCGCACCCGAGCACGCAGGCGCGGATCACCTCAAGGCGCTGGCGCGCATTTCGCGGTTGTTGCGGGAGCCGCAGTCCATCGAGAAGCTGCGGACCGCACCCGACCGCACCTCGCTGTACGCGCTGCTCACTGCCCCGAGTGCCGTCGCGGCTGCTTAGCCCCGCGCCGCGTTCGTCGCGATGCAGCGGCGGTGAATGGCGCGCCCGAAAGGATTCGAACCTCTGACCCCCAGATTCGTAGTCTGGTGCTCTATCCAGCTGAGCTACGGGCGCTTTTTCAAGGCTTTGGAAGGTTGCCGAGCCCCATAGGGATCGACGCCCAGCAAATGCCGAGGCGGGCCGTGACGTGCCGCCCGCGGTCATGTAGCGGGTGTGGGGGCCGGACGCAAGCACTGAGCCTCGATATTGCGCCCGGTAGGGCCCGGCACCCGGTCGCGCCTCACCAGCCGCTGGGACCGCCCTGCTGCGCTGGTGCGGAATAGTGGTAGCATCGCGGCGTTTCCAGCCCTTCCAGCAGAGCCACAGCAGCGGACGACACGGCATGATCATCGAGCGACAAGAGGACGTGACCCCCGCCGTGCTGAGTGAACTCAGCCGGGCGCCCGATGCCCGCTTCCGCGAGGTCATGTGCGCGTTTGTACGCCACATGCACGACTTCGCGCGCGAGGTGAGGCTGACGGAGGACGAGCTGCGCACCGCGGCGGGCTATGTCGTGCAGCTCGGCAAGCAAACCACCGATACGCACAACGAGGCTGTCCTGATTGCGGGCTCGCTGGGGCTGTCCTCGCTGGTGTGCCTGCTCAACAACGGTGACAACGGCCAGACGGAGACGGACGCAAGCCTGCTCGGGCCGTTCTGGCGCATGCAGTCGCCGCGCACCGTGAACGGCGGCTCCATCGTGCGCTCGCCAACGCCGGGGCCGGTGCTGTTCGTGAAGGCGTGGTTCAAGGACAAAGCCGGCAGGCCGATTGCCGGCGCTGAGGTCGATATCTGGCAATCCTCCCCGGAGGGCTTTTACGAGAACCAGGACCCGGCCCAGGCGGACATGAACCTGCGCGGCAAGTTCTTCACCGATGCTGAGGGGCACATCGCCTTCCGCAGCGTGAAGCCGGCCGGCTATCCGATTCCCGTTGACGGGCCAGTGGGCGAGCTGCTGCGGGCGCAGGGCCGCCACAACATGCGCCCGGCTCATCTGCACTTTCTCGCCAGCAAGGAGGGATACAAGACCCTGATCTCGCAGATCTACGTCAACGACGACCCCTATCTCGACTCCGACGTGCAGTTCGGCGTGACGCGACACCTGATCGGCAACTACGTGCGCCACGACAGCCCGGCACCGGCGCCCGACGTCCCGGGCCCGTGGTACGCACTGGAGCACCACTTCATCATGGAAGCGGGCGAGTCGAAGCTGCCGCGCGCACCGATACGTGGGAAGGCCTCCGGCGAGCGGCCTGAGCTGCCGGTGCTCGCGCGCCGCCCGTAGGCACGGCGCCAATCATGCCCCTGCACAATTCCGCAGACGGCTATGGCGCCATCACCAAGGCGCTACACTGGCTGATCGTTGCCCTGTTCGCTTTCCAGTTCGCGGCCGCCAACATCATGCTGCGCATGAGCGAGAATGGAACGGTGCTCGGGATCGGCCAGTCGGGCTACTACAATTGGCACAAGTCGATTGGACTGGTTGCACTGCTCGTTGCGATTGCCCGCCTACGCGCGCGGCGCAGCGGCCGGCTTCCGGATTGGGCCCCGGCCTTGAGCGGCCACGAGCGCGCCTTCATCCATCGCGCGGAGCAGGTGCTCTACACGGCCATGTTCGTCATGCCGGTGAGCGGGTTCCTGTACGTGATGGCCGGCGGCTACGGCGTCAACCTGTTCGGCGTGTGGGAGCTGCCGAACCCGATTGGCTCATGGCCATCGCTTGCCACGGTTGCAAAGTGGACGCACATCGCGAGCGCCTACGCACTCGTCGCCACGCTGGCGGGCCACCTCGGCATCGTGCTGTGGCACACGCTGGTGCTGCGGGACGGACTGATCTGGCGCATGCTGCCGCGGCGCGGCGATCAGGCGCGGTAACGCTCCATGACCTCCCGGTCCGGCTCGTAGCCGAGGCCGGGGCCTTCGGGCACTGCTATGCAGCCGTCCGGATCGACATCGATGCGGCCGCGCCAGAGGCAGGCGGCGCGGTTCATGTAGAACACCTCGGCGAAGGTGCCATCGTCGCGCAAGGACATCAATTGCAGCGTCGCCAGGAAGCCTGGCCCGAAGTAGGGGGAGTGCGGCGCGAGCTTCACACCCATCTCGTCCGCAAGATCAACCACCCTCAGGTACTCGGTGATGCCGCCGACTTTGATGACCGACGGCTGAGCGTGGCTGACTGCGCCAGCGTTCAACATCTGCCAGAACTGATGCACGGTGCAGGCATTCTCACCCGCTGCGATGTTCAATCCACCCTTGGTGCGGACTTCTGCCAAGTTCGCGAAGTCCTCCGGTGGCCAAACCGGCTCCTCTAGGAACAGCGGCGCCGCCTCGCGGCAATCACGTGCGAATGCGATCGCAGTGGGTCCGTCCATCGGGCAATTCATGTCGACCATGAGCGGGATGCCGCCGCCCACTGCCTCGCGGGCGGCATAGACGGCCGGAACCGTGGTTTCGTGCAGCTTGATCGCCGGATAGCCGCGCCGCAGCGCCGTTTCGCATTCCCCCGCAACTAGGGCGGCGTCGCCGATCTTGAGGAGGCTTGCGTAGGCTGGAATACGCGCTCGTTTCTGCGCGCCGAGAAGACGATGCAGCGGCACGCCCTCGATGCGCGCGGCAAGATCCCACAGCGCGATGTCGAGCCCGGAGATGGCGAACATGGTGATGCCATAGCGGCCGAACAGGTGCAGGTTGCGCTGGATCCGTTCCATGAGGACAGGGATACCCGTGGCATCCGGCACCTCCTGGCCGCGCGCCTGCGGCGCGATCATCTCGGCGATGGCCGCAACCGTTGACTTCGGACAGACATAGCCCCAGGCATCGCCCCAACCCGTGATGCCCGCATCGGTCGCAACCTCGACGAGAACGATGTCGACTGCCGCTATCGCCGACGCACCCTGCTTGAAGCTGGCGACACCCGCGTCATAGGGAATGCGGACATGGTGCGCACGGACATCGGTGATCTGCATAGGGTCTCGCGGCGTTACATCTTCTTCAGTATAGAGACGTCGGCGCCGTCGCGGTAGGCATCGTCCTTCCAGCCGTCGAGGTCGTAGTCGGCCATGCAGCGCTCGGCAAGCGCCGTCATGTTCTTGAGATCGCCGTTGGCCATACCAACCTGCAACGGGAACAGGCGCACCAGCTCGTGGCTGCCCGCGTAGTTCATCTCGTAGAGCTCGTGGCGCGCGCCGAACTCGGTACCGACGGCATCCCACAGGAGCTTCATAGTCTTGATGCGCTCCTTGTAGTCGATGCCGTTGGAGCCGCGTACGAAGCGGGCGAGATACTTGTCGATGTCGGGGTTCTTGAAGTCGCGCACGCTGGAGGGGAGATAGATGAGGCCGGAGGCGATCACCTTCTCCACGATCGAGCGCACCGCCGGATAGGCTTCCGTCATGAACAGACGATAGGCGGTGGAGGCGCGCAGGTTCGGCAGCACTGCCCCGTCGACCCACGGCTCCGGATTGTGCGCCATGGCGTCGGAGATGGACCAGAAGAGGTTGCGCCAGCCGATCGCCTCGCCGATTTGCGCCTGCACGCCGCGGAAGGAGTCCACGCCGGTGGCGCGCGCGGCCTTGTAGAGAAGGCCGCAAATGAAATCGAGCTTCACGGCCATGCGCGTGCAGCCTTGCAGCGTGAAGCCGTTGACGAAGCCCGAGCGCGGATAGAAGGCCTTCAGCTTCTCCACGTCGCGGTGGATGATGACGTTCTCCCAGGGGATGAAGGCGTTGTCGAAGACGAAGATGGCGTCGTTCTCGTCGAAGCGCGAGGTGAGCGGGTAGTCCCAGGGCGAGCCGGTGGCGGCGGCGGCAAGCTCGTAGGACGGCCGACAGATGAGCTTGATGCCCGGTGTGTTCATGGGCGCGATGAACATCACCACCATGCTGGGATCGATGATCTCCTGGCCCATGTTCTGGCCGAGGAAATTGTAGTGCGTGAGTGCCGAGTTGGTGGCGACCACCTTGGCGCCGGAGACGTAGATGCCGGCATCTGTCTCCTTCTGGATGGTGATGTAGACGTCCTTCACCTGCTCGACGGGCTTGTCGCGGTCGATGGGCGGATTGACGAGGGCGTGGTTGAGGTAAAGCACGGCCTCCTGGCCGCGCTTGTGCCACGCGCGGGCGTTGCCAGCGAACTTGCCGTAGAACTCGGCGTTGGCGCCGAGCGTGTTGAGAAAGGCGGCCTTGTAGTCGGGGCTGCGCCCCATCCAGCCGTAGGTGATGCGGGCCCACTGGGCGATGGCGTCGCGCTGTGCGATGACGTCCTCACGCGAGCGCGCCGCCTTGAAGAACTTGTGTGTGTAGCCACCGGAGCCAGTGTCGGTCGGCGCGGTCAGCACGCCCTTGGTTTCGGGCGCGTGCATGGCGTCGTAAAGTTTGGCGACGGAGGCGGCGGCGTTGCGGAAAGCAGGGTGGGATGTGACGTCCCGGACCAACTCGCCGTAAATGTAGACCGCGCGGCCATCGCGCAGCGACTCGAGGTACTCAGCCCCTGTAAACGGGCGCGTCTTACCGTTCAGAATGTCTTCCGGGCGCTGTGTCATCGGCGTGTCCGCATGTTGATCCCGGCACAGAATAGCGAAGCTGCCGTGCAGCGCCTATGCCGTGTACACGCACCCAAGCCACCGCCAATCATCTTGGTAATGCCAAAATGCGGTCGCGGACCGGCCGCAAAGAATCGGGATAGTGCGGGAGTTGCCTCTCGGCCCGGTTCGCAACGAGGCTTCGGAATACTCAGCCCCCCAGCCCCCCGGGGTTTTGTTGCAGAACCGGGCCTACTGCCCAAAGCAATAAGAGGCGATCGACCCTCACGAGGCTGGCCAAAAGCCGGCCTTGTTCTTGTCAGGGGATCAGAGCGAGCTGAGAAGGGCCGCGCCGATGATGGCGCCGCCGCGCCCTTGCTGCACCAGCACCGCGCAGCTGTCGGCGTGCTTGTGCATAAACGCGTGACGATCCAACTCGACTGCCAGCGTCTTGCCGTGCCACGTGCCGATCGGCATCAGATCGCGCACCACGTTGTTGTAGGTAATCGTCTTGCCCTTGTTCTCGCCGCGCTCAATCGGCACCGAGACGGTCTTGGAGACGACAGCTAGCCAGACCGTGGCATCCTTGGCACCGGCTTGTGCCTCGGGACCGATCTCAACCAGCAAGCGATTGCCACGCACCGTCAACTGGATCGGCACGCGCGAGGCTGCAAATGCCGAGCTTGTTTCCTCGATCGCGTGGTCGATCTTCAGCGCGTCACCCCCGTTCACGTGGGCGCGCCCATTGATGACCATTTGCGGCGTGTACACCATGCCGTCGCCCAGCACCTTGGCATAAGCCTTCTGCCGGTCGGAGAACTTGGCCTGAGCAAGCGTGTCGCGCCAGCCGAGATAGTCCCAAAGGTCGACCGACAGCGAGATAGCAATTAGATCGTCGCGCGCGGCGAGCTTGGCGAGCATCGCATCGGCCGCCGGGCAGGACGAGCAGCCCTGACTGGTAAACAGCTCGACGACGGCTTTCGGAGAGGTCGAGACGACGGCGGCCTTGGGTCCGTTGACGGAGGCCTTCGTGCCGCTGGCGTAGGCCGCTCCGGCGCCCTGGAGCAGCCCCAAGCCGCAAAGAACGAGAGCCAGCGCCATGCGCCGCACTGTCCCAATGCTCTCAGCCAAAGTCACACCGCCTTTCTCACGCTGATATATCGAGAGTTCGCCGATCAAGTACGAGTCACGAATGGGTGAGAGATGAAGCGCCCGGCACAATGCCATGGCCGGGCGCGGCGGTGCGGTGCACTGCGGATCGCGGTTAAGCGACCTTCGCAAGGTTGCGAAGGACGAAGGGCAGGATGCCGCCGTTGCGGTAGTAGCCCATCTCCTCCTCGGTATCGATCCGGCACAGGACCTCGATCTGGGAGGCCTTGCCGCCGGAGGCGATTGTGACGGCGACCCGCTGGCGCGGCTTCAGGTCGGCCAAGCCTTGTATGGTCACCGTTTCGGCGCCGGTCAGCCCCAGGGTCTGCCAGGACACGCCATCGTCGAACACCAGCGGAAGGACGCCCATTCCCACCAGATTCGAGCGATGGATGCGCTCGAAGGACTGTGCAATCACCGCGCGAACCCCGAGCAGGCGCGTGCCCTTGGCCGCCCAGTCGCGGCTGGAGCCGGTGCCGTATTCCTTGCCGGCGAACACCACCAGCGGCACGCCCTCGGTCTTGTAGCGCATGGCCGCGTCGTAGATGGACATGGCCTCGCCCGAGGGCTGGTGAAGGGTGAGACCGCCCTCCTTGCCACCCATCATCGCGTTCTTGATGCGGATGTTGGCGAAGGTGCCGCGCATCATGACGTTGTGGTTGCCGCGGCGCGCGCCGTAGGAGTTGAAGTCGTTGGGGCGCACCTGATGCTCGATCAGGTAGACGCCGGCAGGCCCGTCCTTCTTGATCGAGCCGGCGGGCGAGATGTGGTCTGTGGTGATGCTGTCCTGGAACAGGCCCAGGATGCGACCGTCGACAACATCGCCGACAGGCGCCGGCGTCGGCGAGATGTCCTCGAAGTAGGGCGGGTTCTGCACGTAGGTCGAACCCGAGTTCCAGCGGTAGGTGAGGCTCGCCTTGGCCTTGCCCATGCTGCGCCACTTCTCGTCGCCCTCGAACACCGCGCCATAGCGCTTGTCGAACATCTCCGGCGTGACCGAGGTGCGCACGAGTTCAGCGATCTCGTTCGACGTTGGCCAGATGTCCTTCAGATAGACCGGCTTGCCATCCGAGCCCGTGCCGAGCGGCTCGGTGGTGAGATCCTTGTTGAGGGTGCCGGCGATGGCATAGGCGACGACCAGCGGCGGCGAGGCCAGATAGTTCGCCTTCACGTCCGGATTGACGCGGCCTTCGAAGTTGCGATTGCCCGACAGCACGGCGGCCACGACGAGATCGTTGGCGCGCACGGCGTCTGAGATGTTCTCCGGCAGAGGTCCGGAGTTTCCGATGCAGGTGGTGCAACCGTAGCCCGCAAGGTTGAAGCCCATGGCGTCGAGGTCATCCTGCAGGCCGGCCTTGGCGAGGTAGTCGGTGACCACCTGCGACCCGGGCGCCAGTGACGTTTTCACCCAAGGCTGCGACTTGAGGCCCTTGGCGCGGGCGTTGCGGGCGACGAGGCCGGCGGCGATCAGTACCGAGGGGTTGGAGGTGTTGGTGCAGGAGGTGATGGCGGCAATCACGACGTCGCCGTTGCCGATGTCGTAGCCGGCGCCGTCCACCTTGCCGCGCTTCGCGAGCGTGGCGCCCTTGACGATGTCGCCGATACCGGCGGCAAAGCCGCCTTTGACCTGCGTCAACGGTACGCGATCTTGCGGACGCTTCGGCCCTGCCAAGGACGGTTCGACGGTGGAGAGATCGAGTTCCAGTACGTCGGTGAAGACAGGCACCGCACCCTTCTCGCGCCACAGCCCCTGTGCCTTGGAGTAGGTCTCGACGAGAGCGATGGTGTCGGCCGAGCGACCGGTTGCCTTGAGATACTTGATGGTGTCGGCGTCGACGGGGAAGAAGCCGCAGGTGGCGCCATACTCAGGGGCCATGTTGGCGATGGTGGCGCGATCCTCAACTGACAGTGTGTCCAGGCCGTCGCCGTAGTATTCGACGAACTTCTCGACCACGCCGCGCTTCCTCAGCATCTGCGTGCAGGTGAGCACGAGGTCGGTGGCGGTGACGCCTTCCTTGAGCTTACCCTTGAAGCCGAAGCCGATCACCTCGGGGATCACCATGGCGACCGGCTGGCCGAGCATGGCCGCCTCGGCCTCGATGCCGCCGACGCCCCAACCAAGCACACCCAGCGCGTTGACCATGGTGGTGTGGCTGTCGGTGCCGACGCAGGTATCCGGAAACGCCTGCGTGACGCGGCCGATCTCCTTGGTCCACACAGACTGCGCGAGATACTCCAGGTTCACCTGGTGGCAGATGCCGGTGCCTGGCGGCACCACGCGGAAGTTGTTGAAGGCGCCGGCGCCCCAGCGCAGGAACTCATAGCGCTCCTTGTTGCGCTCGTATTCGAGCTCGACGTTGCGCTTGAAGGCATCCGCCGAGCCGAAGAAGTCGATCATCACTGAGTGGTCGATGACGAGGTCGACGGGAACCAGCGGGTTGATCTTGGCCGGGTCGCCGCCCAGCGTGTTCATGGCGTCGCGCATGGCGGCAAGGTCGACGACGGCGGGTACGCCGGTGAAGTCCTGCATCAGCACGCGCGCGGGACGGTAGGCGATCTCGCGGGTGGAGGTCTTGGCCGTGAGCCAGTCGGCAATGGCACGGATGTCGTCGGCCTTGACCGAGCGTCCGTCCTCGAAGCGCAGCAGGTTCTCCAGCAGAACCTTGAGCGACTTGGGCAGCTTGGAGACACCGGCGAGACCGTTCTTCTCGGCATCGGGCAGCGAGAAATATTCGTAGGTCTTGGACCCGACGGTCAGCGTCTTGCGGGACTTGAAGCTGTCGGGATGGGTGGGGGCTTGGCTCATGAGCGGCAATCTCCTAGCAATCCTGCCGCAGCCGGCCGAGGAGAACGCGTCCTCATGGCTGGCGCCGGCGGAAATCCGGGCCTTATAAGAAGGCTTCTAATATGTGCGCCGGGCGCGGGAAAGGCCTATGCGGTTGATCGGCGACAAGTTGTCCTCAGTTCGCGGCGGCCGGGTGCTGTTCGCTGAGCTGTCTTTCGCCGTCGCCGCGGGCGAGGCGCTGGTTGTGAACGGGCCCAATGGATCAGGCAAGACCTCCCTGCTGAGGACCATCGCGGGCCTGCTGCCGCCTGCGGCCGGCGGCGTGCGCATCGAGGGCACGACCAGCGACACGCCCTTGCGCGAGCACTGCCATTACGTCGGGCATCGCAACGCAGTGAAGAGCGCGCTGACGGTAGAGGAGAACGCATCCTTCTGGGCTGGATACCTCGGCGCCACCGGCACGGCAGTAACGCATGCGCTCGACACCTTCGGCCTCTCGGGCCTGCGCGACATTCCCGCTGGCTACCTTTCGGCCGGGCAGCAGCGGCGGCTCGGGCTGACGCGGCTCCTGCTCGGCAAGCGGCCGGTGTGGCTGCTGGACGAGCCGACCGCCTCCCTGGACGACGCCGCGCAAGGGGCGCTGCTGACGGCGGTAAATGGCCACCTGCAGCAAGGCGGCATTGTCGTGGCTGCCACTCATGTGCCGCTCGCTTTCCAGCAGGGGCGCTCACTCTCGCTCGGCAGCACCGCGGCGGCCGCATGATGGCATTCCGAACGCTGCTTGCGCGCGACCTTGCACTTGCCTGGAAGGAGGGAGGTGCAGTCGGCATCACGCTGGGTTTCTTTCTGGTTGTCGTGACGATGCTGCCGCTGAGCCTAGGGCCCGATCTCAACCTGCTGTCGCGCATCGCAGCCGGCGTGCTGTGGGTGGCGCTGCTGCTGGCAGCCCTGCTGTCGCTCGGCCGGCTGTTTGAGAGCGATTTGGAAGACGGCACACTCGACGTGCTCGCCATGGGTCCGCTGTCGCTGGAGGGCGTGGTGGCGGCCAAAGGCGTCGCGCACTGGCTCTCCACCGGGCTGCCGCTGACGGTGATGGCGCCGCTACTGGGGCTACTGCTCAACCTGCCGGGCGAGGGCTATCTGATCCTGGTTGCGACCATGCTGGCCGGCACCCCGGCTGTTAGCTTCCTCGGCGCGGTCGGCGCGGCGCTGACGCTCAAGGCGCGGCGCGGCGGCCTGCTCCTGGCGTTGCTTATGCTGCCGCTGTTCGTGCCGACGCTGATCTTCGGGATCGCATCAGTGAACGCGACGACCGTCGAGGCTGGGTCGCCGCTGCCGCCCTTCCTGATCCTGGTTGCGATTTCGCTGGCGGCCGTCGTGCTGGCGCCACTTGCCGCCGCCGCCGCGCTGCGGTTTCAGGTGAGGTAGGTGATGTGGCTGACCCGACGAAGCATCCTCGATTGTCATCCCGGGGTCAGCTTGCTCTGCCGTGCGTTTGAGCGCTGGATCCCGGCAACACGTGCCGGGATGACAAGAGTGTCGTTTGCGCCTGGGGGGGCAAACGCTTAGATCAATGTCCATGCAAACCCTCACGCAACGGCTGGCGAACCCGACGCGCTTCATGGCGCTGTCGGCCTCGCTGCTGCCGTGGCTGTGGGCGGCGGCCGGCGCGATCATCGCCATCGGCCTCTACATGGGCTTTGCCTCGCCGCCGGACTACCAGCAGGGTCACTCTGCCAAGATCATGTACGTGCACGTGCCGGCGGCATGGCTGTCGATGGCCGTCTACGCGCTGGTGGCGGCGTCGAGCTTCGGGTTCCTCGTGTTCCGGCATCCGCTGGCGGATGTGTCGGCCAAGGCGGCGGCGCCGATCGGCGCGCTGTTCACGCTGCTGTGCCTGGTGACCGGCTCGCTGTGGGGCAAGCCGATGTGGGGCGCCTATTGGGCCTGGGACCCGCGGCTGACCTCGGTGCTGATCCTGTTCTTCCTCTATCTCGGGCTGATCGCGCTTCGGACCTCGATCGAGGACGAGTCGCTGGCGGCCAATCTCACGGCGATCCTGGCCATCGTCGGCATCGTCCTCCTGCCCGTGATCCGCTACTCGGTGAACTGGAACAGCATCCATCAGCCGCCGAGTGTTTCTCGGCTTGGCGCACCCGCCATCCACCCTGACTTGCTGTGGCCACTGCTGACGATGGCGGTGGGCATGACCGTCCTGTTCGCGGCCATGCACATGAAGGCCATGCGTAACGAGATCCTGCGCCGACGCGTCAAGGCGCTGCGCCTTGCCGAGGTGCAGACGGCTGGCGGCTATGCCCGGCAGCCGGCGGAGTGAGAAGATGGATTTCGGCCCATACACGTCCTTTATTGCCGCATCCTACGCCATCGTCTTTGTCGGACTTGCCGTCTTCATCGCCTGGCTGTTCGCCGATGGCCGGCGCCAGCAGCGCCTGATCGATGACCTGGAGGCGCGTGGCGTGCGGCGCCGCTCCGCCCCGAAGGCAGGTTGAGCCATGCAGGAAACCGCGCCCCCACAGCCAGCCAAATCGCGCCTGCCGCTGTGGCCCCTTGCCATCTTTGCCATTGTCGCCCTGCTGTTCGCCTTTGCGCTGCGCGGCGGCGACCCCTCCCGCCTGCCGTCGGCGCTGATCGGGCGCCCGGCTCCAGATGTCACGCTGCCCCCGCTGGAAGGCCTTGGCGACAAGGGCTTCTCCAGCGCGCTGCTCAAAAGCGGCGAGCCGTCGGTCGTGAATTTCTGGGCCTCCTGGTGCCAGCCGTGCGTGGACGAGCATCCGCTGCTTGACTCGCTGCGCGCCATCACGGGCGTGAAGCTCTACGGCATCAACTACAAGGACAAGCCGGAGGGCGCGCGCGGCTTCCTCGCCAAGCTCGGCAACCCGTTCAACGGCATCGGTGTCGATGCCAACGGGCGCGCGGCCATCGAGTGGGGCGTGACCGGCATGCCGGAGACCTTCGTTGTCAACGGCAAGGGCGAGATCGTCTACAAGCACACTGGGCCGATCTCAGCCGAGTCGCTGGAGAAGAAGCTAATCCCGGCCATCCAGGCGGCAAGCAAGCGCTGATCAGGGCGCCGGCCGCGCAGCCGCGCGCAGGACCATGTAGCCCACCACCGCCGACACCAGCGAGCCCGCCAGCACACCGAGCCGCAGGGGCGCCGCCTGCGCCGGATCAGGAAATGCCAGCATGCCGATGAAGAGGCTCATGGTGAAACCGATGCCGCCCAACATGCCGACACCCAGGATCTGAATCCACGACGCGCCGTCCGGCCTGGCCCCGACCCCCGTTGTGATGGCGAGCCACGTCGCGGCGAAGATACCGACCGTCTTGCCGACGAACAGGCCGGCCGCGATGCCGAATGGAATGGGCTGCAGCAGGTCTCCGAACGAGAAGCCCTGCAGGGATACGCCGGCGTTGGCGAACGCGAACAGCGGCAGCACCGCAAACGCCACCCACGGATGCAGCCCTCGCTCCAGCTCCTCCAGCAGCGAGAGTTGGCCCTCCCCTTTTGGCGTGAGCGGAATCGCAAAGGCGACGATGACGCCGGCCAGCGTCGCATGCACGCCGGACTTGAGCACGCACACCCAGATGACGAGGCCGGTCAGCGCATAGGGCGCAAGCCGGGTGACATTGCGCGTGTTGAGCGCCCAAAGGACGAGCATCCCCGCGGCGGCCATGGCAAGGGAGAGCCAGGATAGGTTCTCCGTATAGAACAGCGCGATGATGACGATGGCACCGAGATCATCGAGGATGGCGAGCGCGAGCAGGAAGATCTTGAGCGAGGCCGGCACCTTCGACCCGAGCACGGCCAGCACGCCAACGGCAAAGGCGATGTCGGTGGCGGCCGGGATGGCCCAGCCGCGCAGCGCCGCGGGATCGCCCCAGTTGACCGCAACATAGATCAGGGCTGGAACGATCATGCCGCCAGCCGCCGCCACCGCGGGAAGTGTCGCTTGCCCGAAAGTGGACAGCTCGCCGCGAACAAGCTCGCGCTTGATCTCCAAGCCGACCAGAAAGAAGAAGATCGCCATCAGGCCGTCGTTGATCCACAGCAGCAGCGGCTTCTGAATCTCGAGGGCACCGGCGCGCACGCCGACAGGCACATCCAAGAAATGATGGTACAGCCACTGCAAGGGAGAGTTGCTGGCGATCAACGCCGCGATAGCCGCAACCAGCAGGATGATTCCGCCGGCGGCTTCATGATGAAGGAACTCAAACGCAGATTTGCGCAGGCTGGTGCGTCCTGCCGTTGTCATCTCTCTCCCTTCAGACTCGATAGCTGCAGGACGGGTCGACCCGCGCTCTCGGCCAGAATGCCGTCGAGCGCATCGAGCGCGCTCACGATTGCACTTTGCTGATCCTGGCCGTTTAGCAGATAGCCGAGCAGAAGGCCCGCAAAAACGTCGCCTGTTCCGTTCGGAATGTCGGGATGGCGCGGCGATTGGAAAGCAATCGTGCGGCCCGACGCAACGAGCAGTGTTGCAATGCTGTCCGCGCTTTCTTCAGCCGACGTGACAACGACGGATGGGATGCCGAGGCCGGCAACGGCCACTTCGATCGACGCGCGATCATCGGCAGAAGACCCTGCGAGCCACTGCAGCTCGAACAGGTTGGGCGTGGCGATGGTGGCAAGCGGCAGCAGATTTGCGCGGACGGCGTGGGCGGCAGCTTCCGGAACATAGAGAGCGCCCGCATCTCCAAGGATAGGATCGACCAGCACATCGATGCCAGGCTTTGCGACCTTTATGCGTGCAACGGCATCCGCAGCGGCGATGACGGACTCGGGCGAGGGGAAGTACCCCGTAAGAACGGCATCCAGCGTGGCCCAGCTTCCGTCGGCCTCCAGCGCAGCAAGCATCGCCGCCAGTTCCGCCGCCGGGATGGCATGGCGCGCCATCTTGCCGAGGCCGGGGCGGCTTGCCAGCAGCACCGTCGGCATCGGCCACACCTCATGGCCGAGCGATTGCAGCGCCGGCACCGTCGCCGTGAGGCCGACGTTGCCGTGCGTGACGTGAGAAGAAATAGCAAGGATGCGTGCCATGGGGCGAATGCTAGCACGCGCAAGGGCAACCGGGGATTGGCTAGCCAATCTCTGTCATCCCGGAATTCGCCGCAGGTGAATATCCGGGACCCAGGAGCGAGGCATGCGACGGAGCCTGTAGACCTGGGTCCGGGCTCTCGCTGCGCTCGGCCGGGATGACAGCTACAGGACGAGCGGTCGGACTAAACCCGTGGATCAAATGACGTTGCGCTCGGTGAGCGGGGCGTTGGCGACAATGCGGGTGTAGCCGAGGCGCGTAAGATCGAGCGTGACGAAGCGGCCGTGCACGATCAGCTCGGCGATGGCGCGGCCGGCGGGCGCGCCCTGCTGCGCGCCGTGTCCGGAGAAGCCGTTGGCGAAATAGAAGTTCACCAGTTCCGGATGCGCGCCGATGACCGCGTTCTGGTCGAGGATGTTGTAGTCGTAGTAGCCAGCCCAGGCGTTGACGACCTTGACGGCCTCGAAGGCTGGGACGCGCGTGGCGAGCTGCGGCCATACCTCGGCGTCGAAGAAGGCGTGATCGATGGCATCGAGATCGCCCGCAGGCGGCTCCTGGTCAGGCTCCGGCGACTTGCCGCAAATGAACAGCCTGCCCTCGGGGCGGAACCACACGCCGGACGGATCGACGGTGAGCGGCGCGTTGTGCAGGCCCCGCGGCGGTTCGCGGCAATCGATGACGTAGACGTAACGCTTGCGCGGCTCGACCGGCAGGTCGACGCGGGCAAGCTTGGCAACTGCGCCGGCCCAGGGACCCGCGGCGTTCACCAGCGCATCGCAAGCGACGCGGGTCCCGCCGGCGAGGCGAACGCCGGCGATGCGAGTCCCCTCCACATCGACGGCGACGACCTCGTCGCGAACCAGCGTGACGCCGCGGGCCAGCGCGGCCTTGCGCAGGAGTGCGGCGAAGCTCGGCGGATCGAACCAGCCTTCGCCGGACTGGCCGAAGGTGCCGGCCGCGACACCGGCGGTCGCGATCCAGGGAAATGCGCGCGCAAGGCTATCGGGCTGCAATAGCACCGTGTCGGCACCATGCGTGCGCTGGAGCTGCGCGTTCTCGCCAAGGACAGCGGCACCGCTGTCACTGGCCAGGATGAGATAGCCCTGCTCGCGGAAGCCGACATCGGCCTCCGCGCCGAAGATGGTCTTGAGCCGCCGGAACATGGCGAGCGTGGCCTGTGACAGGGTGATGTTCTCAGGGGTCGAGAACTGCTGCCGCAAGCCGCCGGCGGAACGCGCGGTGCTCGCATCGCGGTAGCTGGTGTCGCGTTCGACGATGACAATCCTGCGCCCCTGGAAGGCGGGGTCGATGCCCAGGAAGTAGGCGACGGCGCTGCCGACGATGCCGCCACCCACGATCAGGACGTCAGCGCGATCCACGACAAATCTTCTCTTGCGGTTGAGGCGGGAACTGGCGCAACCCTTGTATGCCGCAAGCCCGGGTGACGCCAACGCCACTCGTGTGATGATCGAGAAGTCCGCACTTCGAGATCAGCACGGTGGCAAGCGGGCTTCTCGATCTAAATCACACGAGAAACGTTAGAGTTGGCTAGTGTCCTTCAGATCGCGAAATTCGTTCCCAACAAGCTGCAAACTGCGACGAATTTCGCGATCAGGACACTAGCAGTGGTCGTCACCCCCTTCTATAGGTGGCTCGAACCGACCGGGGATACCCCATGACCATCCGCCCGCGCCGCAGCGTGCTGTACATGCCGGGCTCCAATGCCCGCGCGCTGGAGAAGGCCAAGACCATTGCCGCCGACGCCCTGATCCTCGACCTGGAGGACGCGGTGGCGCCGGATGCCAAGGCCCAGGCCCGCGACCAGGTGTGTGCGGCGGTGAAGGCCGGCGGCTACGGCAAGCGCGAGCTGATCGTCCGCATCAATGCGCTCGACACGCCGTGGGGCAGGGACGATCTTGCCGCCGCGGTTGCGGCGGCACCGGACGCCATCCTCCTGCCGAAGCCCGGTTCGGGCGCCGACATCGTCAACGCGGCCGACGCCCTGAAATCAGCACCGGAGAAGACGCGGCTGTGGGCGATGATCGAGACGCCGATCGCCATCCTCAACGTGCAGGATATCGCGGCGGCCTCACGCCTCACCGGCACGCGGCTTGCCTGCTTCGTGATGGGCACCAACGACCTCGTCAAGGAAACCCGCGCCGATCTCTCCAGCAACCGCCGCCCGGCGCTCTACTGGTTGTCGGCCACGGTGACGGCAGCGCGCGCCTACGGCCTCGACGTGCTCGACGGCGTCTTCAACAACTTTAAGGATGCCGACGGCTTCCAGCGCGAGTGTGTGCACGGCCGCGCGCTCGGCTTCGACGGCAAGACGCTGATTCATCCCGACCAGGTCGCCGTCGCCAACGAGGTGTTCGCCCCGCCCGAGGCGGACGTTGCCTGGGCGCGCAAGATCATCGCCGCCTTCGACCAGCCCGAGAATGCGGGCAAGGGCGTGATCACGGTGGAGGGGCGCATGGTGGAGCTGCTGCACGCCGAGATGGCGCACCGCACGGTCGCCATCGCCGAGGCCATCGACAGCATGAGGATCGCATGAGCAAGGCAAAATCCACGGCCGGCAACTTCTTTGAGGATTTTCGCGTCGGCCAGGTGCTGCAGCATGCGACGCCGCGCACGCTGACGGTGGGCGACGTGGCCCTCAACATCGCCTTCTATGGCATGCGCTTTGCGGTGCAGTCCTCGGACCATTTCGCCAAGGCCATCGGCTATGCGCGCGCGCCCATCGACGACCTGATCGTGTTCCACGTAGTGCTGGGCAAGACCGTGTCCGACATCTCGCTCAACGCGGTCGCCAACCTCGGCTATGCGGAGATGCGCTTCCTCGCTCCCGTGTTCCCGGGCGATTCGCTCTCCGCCAGCTCCGAGGTGATCGGCCTGCGCGAGACCTCCAACAAGCAGGCGGGCGTGGTCTACGTGCGCACCAAGAGCGTGAACCAGGACGGCGCGCCGATCCTGGAGTACGCGCGCTGGGTGATGGTCAACAAGCGCGACCACGCCGCCAAGGTCGGCGAGGCCGTGGTGCCGAAGCTGGACGCGCGGGTCGACCCCGCGAAGATCGGCAGCGCGGTGCCGAAACTCGATCTCTCCGCTTATGATTTCGCGCTGGCCGGATCGGCGCACCGCTGGGGCGACTACGAGCCCGGCGAGAAGATCGACCATATCGACGGCTACACGATCGAGGAGGCCGAGCACCAGCTCGAGACACGCCTCTACCAGAACACCGCCCGCGTGCACTTCAACCTGCATGAGCAGATCGAGAAGGGTCGCTTCAAGAAGCGGCTCGTGTACGGCGGCACGCCGCTGAGCCTGGCGCGCGGCATCTCTTTCAACGGGCTCGCCAACGCTTTTCACATTGCGGCAATCAACGGCGGCAGCCACGTCGCGCCATCGTTTGCCGGTGACACGATCTACGCCTGGTCGGAAATCCTGGAGAAAGCCGAGATTCCCGGCCGCAGCGACATTGGCGCGCTGCGCGTGCGGCTCGTCGGCGTGAAGAACCGGCACTGCCACGACTTCCCGCTCAAGACCGCGGACGGCAAATACGAGGAAGGCGTGGTGCTCGATCTCGATTGGTGGCTGGTGCTGCCGCGCTAATCGCGCCAGGCGCTCAGCGCAACTCTGGCATACAATACACCGAGGACTTCGTCGCGGGAGGATGAGGCGATCCGCGTGATTGCGGGTCGCGCAGGTGCGCGTTACAAGCCGAGGCAACTCACCGAACAACCACCCAATCGCGCATGAGCCAGACCAAGCCCACCGTGCAACGCCCGCTGTCGCCGCATCTCGGCATCTACCGGATGCAAATCAACATGGCGATGTCGATCATCCATCGCATCACCGGGGCGGCCCTCTATTTCGGCACGATTTTGCTGGCGGCGTGGCTGATCAGCGCGGCGACGAGCGCCGACGCGTTCCGCTTCGTCAACGGCCTGCTCGGCCATCCGCTCGGGCAGTTGGTTCTGTTCGGCTACACCTGGGCGCTGATCCACCACATGTTCGGCGGCATCCGCCACTTGATCTGGGACACCGGCCGGGCCCTCGACATCAAGTCGGCCGACGCCCTCGGATGGCTCAGCATCATCGGCTCCATCAGCCTGACCGTGATCCTCTGGTACATCGGCCTGTCCATGCGGGGAGCGCTCTAGTGATGGCCAGCCAGCGCACACCGCTCGCCCGCGTCCGCGGCCTCGGCTCCGCCAAGGAGGGCGCCGGCCACTTCTGGAAGCAGCGCGTCACCGCCGTTTCCAACATCTTCCTCGTCAGCTTCCTGATCTACATCGTGGCCAAGCTCGCAGGACAGGATCACGCCACAGTGCGGGCCGCACTCGCGCATCCCCTCTATGCCCTGCCGATCCTGGCTCTGGTGATCTCCGGCACCATCCACATGCGGCTCGGCATGCAAACGATCATTGAGGACTATGTCCATTCGGAGGGAAGGAAAGTGGCGGCCCTCATGCTAAATACCTTCTTTGCGATCGCCGTCGGCCTGACGTGCGTGTTCGCCGTGCTCAAGTTGAGCTTCGGAAGCTGAGAGATGCCCGAGAACGTCCGCGATACCGGCAACGGCGTTGCCAAGCCTGCCGTCAACGGCAAGGCCTATCCCCTGACCGATCACACCTATGACGTGGTGGTGGTGGGCGCCGGCGGCGCCGGCCTGCGCGCCACGCTCGGCTGCGCACAAGCGGGCCTTAGGACGGCCTGCATCACCAAGGTGTTTCCCACCCGCTCGCACACCGTCGCAGCGCAGGGCGGCATCGCCGCCGCGCTCGGCAACATGGGCAAGGACGACTGGCGGTGGCACATGTACGACACCGTCAAGGGTGCCGACTGGCTGGGCGACCAGGACGCCATCGAATACCTGTGCCGCAACGCGCCCGAAGCCGTCTATGAGCTCGACCATTACGGCGTGCCGTTCAGCCGCACGGATGACGGACGCATCTACCAGCGCCCGTTCGGCGGCATGACGACGGAGTACGGCGAAGGCCCGCCCGCGCAGCGCACATGCGCCGCCGCTGACCGCACCGGCCACGCCATGCTGCACACGCTGTATGGCCAGTCGCTCAGGCACTCGGCGGAGTTCTTCATCGAGTACTTCGCCATCGACCTCATCACCGATCAGGACGGCGGCTGCCGCGGCGTCGTCGCCCTCAAGCTCGATGACGGCACGCTGCACCGCTTCCGCGCCAAGAAGACCATCCTCGCCACCGGCGGCTACGGCCGCGCCTACTTCACCTGCACGTCCGCCCACACCTGCACGGGTGACGGCAACGCCATGGTGCTGCGCGCCGGCCTGCCGCTGGAGGACATGGAGTTCGTGCAGTTCCACCCGACCGGCGTCTACGGCGCCGGCGTACTGATTACCGAGGGTGCGCGCGGCGAGGGTGCCTACCTCACCAACAGTCAGGGCGAGCGCTTCATGGAGCGCTATGCCCCGCACGCCAAGGACCTCGCCTCGCGCGACGTCGTCTCGCGCGCCATGACCATCGAGATCCGCGAGGGCCGCGGCGTCGGCAAGGAGACCGACCACATCTACCTGCACCTCGATCATCTGGACCCCAAGATCATCGAGGAGCGGCTGCCCGGCATTACCGAGAGCGCCAAGATCTTCGCCGGCGTCGACCTGCGCCGCGCGCCCGTGCCGGTACTGCCGACCGTGCACTACAACATGGGCGGCATCCCCACCAACTACATGGGCGAGATGCTGACGCTGAAGAACGGCGACCCCGACCACGTCGTGCCCGGCCTGATGGCCATCGGCGAGGCCGCGTGCGTCTCCGTGCACGGCGCCAACCGTCTCGGCTCCAACTCGCTGATCGACCTCGTCGTGTTCGGCCGCGCCGCCGGCCTGCAGTGCGCCAAGACCGTGGAGTCTGGCGCTGCCCAGCCGGCCCTGCCGGCCGATGCCGGCGAACTCGCCCTGTCGCGCCTCGACAAGTTCCGCAACGCCAAGGGCGGCACGCCGACTGCGGCGCTGCGCCTCAAGATGCAGAAGATCATGCAGACCGACTGCTCGGTGTTCCGCGACGGGCCGGTGCTGGAAGACGGCGAGAGGAAGATCATCGACGTGTGGAAGGAGTCGCGCGACGTTGCCGTCTCCGACCGTTCGCTGATCTGGAACTCCGACCTCGTCGAAACGCTCGAATACGACAACCTGATCATGCAGGCCGCCGTCACGGTGACGGCCGCCGCCAACCGCAAGGAAAGCCGCGGTGCGCACGCGCGCGAGGACTTCCCCGAGCGCGACGACGTCAACTGGATGAAGCACACGCTGACCTGGGCAGACGACGCCACGCATTCGGTGCGCATCGACTATCGCCCGGTGCACACCAACACCATGACCAACGAAGTCAGCTACATCCCGCCCAAGAAGCGCTCGTACTGATCCAAGCGCGCCCACACGAGGGCATCCATGCCGCCGCTCCACATCGCCATCGCGGGAGCGGGCATCGGCGGGCTGGCGGCGGCAGTCTTTCTCACCCGCGACGGGCATCAGGTTACGCTGTTTGAGCGCTTTGCCGCGCCGCGTCCGCTCGGTGCGGGCCTGATGCTGCAGCCGACCGGGCTCGCGTGCCTCGCCCAACTCGGGCTGGATCGCGCGGCCATTGCGCAGGGTGAGATCATCGCGCGCTTGTGGGGCGAGACGGTCTCCGGCACCCGCATCTTCGATGTCGCCTACGCCGAAATCGGTCCCAAGATATTCGGTCTCGCCATGCATCGCGCGGCCCTGTTCGGCATCCTCTACGGCGAGGTGGTCCGGCTCGGCGTGCCGATGGTGCCGGCGACCGAGATTGCCGCCAGCCGCCTTGCCGCGGGCAAGCGGCTGCTGATCGATTCCGCCGGGCGCGAGCATGGCCCCTTCGATCTCGTCATCGACGGCACCGGTATGCGTTCGCCGCTCCGCCGCAACGAGATGCGCCTCGCCTACGATACGCCCTGCCGCTACGGCGCCATCTGGGGCATCGTCGCGGAACCAACCGGCTGGCCGTATCGCGGCGAGCTGCGCCAGCGCTACGACGGCTGCCACGTCATGATCGGCATCCTGCCCGTCGGCCGCGCGCCCGGCGACGACCGCCGGCTCACCGCCCTGTTCTGGAGCCTGCGCGTCGGCGACTATCCCGCCTGGCGCGAGGCCGGGCTGGGGGCGTGGAAGGCGCGCGTCACCGGCCTGTGGCCCGCTGCGGCGCCGTTCGTGGAGCAGGTCAACTCACCCGACCAGATGACACTCGCCGCCTACGCCGACACCGGCCTCCGCCAGCCCTACGGAGAACGCATCGTGTGCCTCGGCGATGCCGCGCGTTCCACCAGCCCACAGCTCGGCCAGGGTGCCAACCTCGCGCTGATCGATGCCGCCACGCTGGCCGCCTGCCTGCGCGAGCAGGCCGATGTCGGCGTCGCGCTCGCCGCCTACGCCCAGCGGCGCCGCGCACACACGCGCTTCTATGCCATCGCCAGCCGCTGGCTGACGCCGTTCTTCCAGTCCGACAGTCGCGCCGCGGGGATGGTCCGCGATTTCGCATTCCCCCTGATGGGCCATGTGCCCTACCTGCGCCGCGAGATGGTGCGCACCCTGTCGGGCATGAAGATGGGACTTTTCAGCCACCTGGACCCCGGCCAGTGGCATCCCGACTACGCGCTCGCCGGCCCCGCCCTTTCAAGCCAACCTGCATAGCGCACGATCAGTCCCACGAGAGGCAGGCTCCCCTCCACCTCGAAGCGGTAACGTCCGTCGCGCTCGCTTTCGAAGGTGCGCACCCTGGGATGCGCAAAGCGCGGCAGCGGCATGCCAAACACGCGAACACCGCGCAGGATGAGCACCAAGCCCTCGCCCGACGCCTGCAGCGCGAACAGGAACGTGACCGGCCCGGCACGTTCGCGCAGCAGACCGTCATGCTCGTATTGTACGGATCGGAACACGGACGCACCGAACGCGCGCGTCCAGATCTCGCCTCCGTCGTTAGGCTCAAACGTGACGCTGAGCGCCTGGTCGCGACCGTCGGGCGGCAATCCCAGCACGGATGCAATCAGCCGCGCCGCCGCCCCGCGACCCCGCTCGACATCGGCACGCCCCACCCAGCGGCTCGTCGCCGTCACGTCATGCAGCTCACGCACGCGCGGCGGCAGCGCATCGAAGTGCACACCCAACAGACGGCGGTAAAGGGCGAGCGTCAGGCTGCGATCGCCGGTTGCTTGTCGAGAAACGCCGTGACGTAGCCGTTGAAGATCGCCGGCTCCTCGGTGCACAGCATGTGCGAGAGCTTCGGCGCCACGATCAGGCTCGAGCCCGCAATCTCGTTGTGGATCGCGCGCGCGGCTGCCGGCGGCGTGCCGGGGTCTTCCTCGCCGACAATCACCTGCGTCGGCAGCGCGATGGTTTTCAGCCGGTCGGTGACGTCGAGCGTGGCGATCGCGCCGCCCCAGCCGCAGAAGCCTTCCACCGAGGTGCCGAGCAGATTCTTTGTCAGTCGCGCCAGCACCTCAGGCTTGGCGACCTTGTTGGCCTCCGTTACCCAGCGCGGGATCGCCACCTGCACCTGGCTCTCGATTCCCTTCTCGCGCGTATCCTTCACGCGCTGCAGCCACAGTCCGCGCCCTTCGGGCGGAACGCGGCTCGATGTGGAGGCCAGCGTCAGGCTGGCGAAGCGATCTGGATAGCTGAGACCCAGGTATTGCCCCACCATGCCGCCCATCGACAGGCCGACGAAGTGCGCCTTTGCCACGTTCAGATGATCCATCAGGCCAACCACGTCAGCGGCCAGCGTCCCGAAGGCATAGGGCGCTTTGGTCGCCTCGGTCTGGCCATGGCCGCGCGCATCGAAGCGGATCACGCGATACCGCGGCGCCAGCGCCGCCGCCAGCTCGTCCCACAGCGACAGGTTCATGGCGAGCGAGTGATGCAGCACGACCGGCGGCCCGGCCTCGGCACTGGAGACGTCATAGACCATGCGTATGCCGTTGATGGTCGCCTGCATTGTCAATAGCTCCTCGGCGGCGTTGCCGGCTTGGCCGTCTTCTCTGCGGGCGGCGGCGGTGCCTCGTGCTTCTTGTTCTTGATATCGCCGCTGATGCGGTCGGACAGCGCCAGCAGCACGCTCGACACCACGAACACCAGATGAATGCCGACGTACCAGGCAAGCTCCCGATCCGGCGCCGTCTTCACCGCCATGAACTGCTTGAGAAGCTGAATGGCGGAGATCGCCACGATGGAGCCGAGCAGCTTGATCTTCAACGCCGTGAAGTCGATGGCGCCCATCCACTCAGGCCAGTTGCGATGCGTGGTGTGGTCAATGCGGGACACGAAGTTCTCATAGCCCGAGAAGATCACGATCATCACCAGCGCGCCGGTCAGCGCGATGTCGACCAGGCTCAGGATGGCGAGGATCGCCTCCGCCTCGCTCATGGCCAGCGCGCGCGTAACGAGGTGGATGAACTCCTGCACGAACTTGATGAGCAGGATGATGATCGCCAGCGCCAGGCCGACGAAGAACGGCGCCAGCAGCCAGCGGCTGGCCACCAGCCACCTCTCCAGCGTCGACTCGAATTGAACCTTCTGCTCCGCCATGGTCGCCATGCCCTGCCCGTTGAAAGCTGCGCAAGTCTATCGCACGCGCCCTTTCCTAGCGGAAGGAGGTTGCCGGATATGGTTGCCAACCTTGCAGCATCGTCATCCCGGCACGTGTTGCCGGGATCCAGCCATCCGTAAACGCCGGAGCAGGCTGAGAGTTGGATCCCGGGGACAAGCCCCGGGAAGACAGCTTGCTGGTCGATTCCAACCCGGCTTCCCGGCCGAGCGCAGCGAGAGCCGGGACCCAGGGGCCGCAAGCGCCCTCATCAACCTCGGCTCCTGGGTCCCGGATGGCCGCTATGCGGCCTCCGGGATGACCACCTTCGCTAAGCCAGCCCGCGCTTCTCCAGCAGCGCCTGCGGCGTCGGCAGGCGGCCGCGGAAGGCCTTGTAGGCATCGGCCGGGTCCTGCGTGCCGCCGGCGGCATAGATGTAGTCGTGCAGCTTCTTGGCCAGCGCCCTGTCGAAGATGTCGCCCGCCTCCTCGAACGCCTTGAACGCATCCGCGTCCATCACCTCCGACCACATGTAGCTGTAGTAGCCCGAGGCATAGCCGCCGATGATGTGCTGGAAGTGCGGGATGCGGTGGCGCATGCCGATCTCGTCCGGCGAGCCGATGCGGCCGAGCACCTTCTTCTCGAACTTATCGACGTCGAGGCCCTCTGGCTCCTCCAGCGTGTGCAGGTCGAGGTCGACGATGGCCGAGGTCACATACTCCACCGTGGCGAAGCCCTGGTTGAAGTTGCGCGCCGCCTTGATCTTCTCCAGCAGCGCCTCGGGCAGCGGCTTGCCGGTCCTGTAGTGGCGCGCGAACTTCTTCAGCACCGCCGGATGCATAAACCAGTGCTCGTAGAGCTGCGAGGGCAGCTCCACGAAATCCTTCTCCACGCTCGTCATGCACACGGCGGGATAGTTTACGTCCGACAGCAGCCCGTGCAGGCCGTGCCCGAACTCGTGGAACAGCGTGCGCGCGTCGTCGAGGCTCAACAGCGCCGGCTCGCCGGGCGCGCCCTTCGGAAAATTGTTTACGTTGACGACGATCGGGCGCACCTCGCGGCCCTCGAACTTGTACTGGTCGCGATAACCTGACATCCAGGCGCCGGACCGCTTTGACGGCCGCGCGAAATAGTCGCCAAGGAACAGCCCGATGTGGCGCCCGTCCTTGCCCGTCACCTCGAACGCGCGCACGTCGGGGTGATAGACGGGCAGATCCTTGCGCTCGTTGAACTTCAGTCCGAACAATTTTCCGGCCACGTCGAAGGCCGCCTCGATAACATTGTCGAGCTGCAGGTAGGGCTTCACCTCCGCCTCATCGACGTCGTACTTGGCCTTGCGCACCTTCTCCGCAAAGTAGCGCCAGTCCCAGCCGGCGACCTCGAAATTGCCGCCCTCGGCCACCACCGCCTTCTGCAATTCGTCGCGCTCCTCGGCCGCGCGTTCGCGTGCCGGCTCCCACACCTGCATCAGCAGCTTGCGCACGTTCGCCGGCCGCTTGGCCATGGTGAACTCGAGCGCCGCATCGGCCGATGTCTTGAAGCCGAGCAGCCGCGCCCGCTCCGCCCGCAGCGCCAGGATATCCGCGATCAGCTTGCGGTTGTCGGTCTTGCCGCCCTTGGCACCGCGCTGGCGCCAGGCTTTGAACGCCTGTTCGCGCAAATCGCGCCGCGCCGAGAACTGCAGAAACGGCTCGACGCTGGATCGCGCGAGACTGATCGCGTGCTTCCCCTTCTTGCCGTGCTCGGCTGCGGTCTGCGCTGCCGCCGCGCGCAGCGCCGGCGAGAGACCCGCCATATCCCGCTCGCTCTCCAGCATCAGCAGGAAGTCCTGTTCGTCCGCGAGCACGTTCTGGCTAAACTTGGTGCCGAGGGTGGCAAGCTTCTGCGCGATCGCCGCCATGCGCTTGCGCGCCTTCGCGTCCAACGCCGCGCCGGAGCGGATGAAGCTCCTGTGATAGCGCTCCAGCACGCGCGACTGCTCCAGCGTCAGCCCGAGCGACTTCCTCTGCTTCATCAAGGCGTCGACGCGCTTGAACAGCTTGGCGTTCTGGTAGACGCGCATGGAATGCTTGGCAAAGCGCGGCGCCACCTCGCGCTCGATCGCCTGCATCTCCTTGTTCGTATCGGCGGAAGACAGGTTGTAGAAAACGCTCGCCGCCTGCTCGAGCTTGCGCCCGGCGCGCTCCAGCGCCTCGATGGTGTTGGCGAACGTCGGCTTGTCCTTCTGGCCGGCAATCGCATCGATCTCGGCGATGTTGTCCGCAAACCCCGCCTCGAACGCCGGCATGTAGTGCCGCGTCTTGATCCTGTCGAACGGCGGCATCTCGAACGGCGTCTCCCACTTCGCCAACAGCGGATTTCCGCTCGCACTCGCCTTGGCGCCGCCTGCTGCTTTCTTCGTTGTCTTGATTGTGCTCTTGGCCATGATCCGCATCATCCTCGCCGCGTGTTGCGCGAGCTATGACGCCTCTTACCGGCAATGTCGAGGCAACAGCGATTGCCCCGCAGGCGCATTTCGCCTCGAGGGTATCGGCATTGCGGCAGGTAACCCGGGCGCTCTGCAGCCCGATGACCTGATGTAATAGGGGCGGCGAACGCCCGGGGTCAGTGCCGCCTCCGGGCCCCTGTCACTGGCGCTCCGCTGGTCTGGCGGCCGGCCCGATAGGACTGACGGACTGCGACCCCCGGACTTTGTCGGAACAATGCCGAGCGCTTCGGCACCGCCCCTGATCCGAGGCGGCGTCATCATCGCACAGCCCGCACCCCCGGGGATAAGCAGCGCTCATCCACGTCCTTATCCCCGCATCTCGCCGATAAGGCATGCTGGCGCATGGCCTACACCCCCACTTCGCCGCCTGCAGACGACTGGCGCCCGACGCCGCCCTCCTGGGCAGCAATGTCGCTGATGGGGCTGCTGGTGCGGCGCACCGGCTCCATGCGCATGGAGAAGCTCGTTCCCGCATGCGGTCTTTCCAACGCCGACATCGTCGCCGCGCTCAACGAGCTGCACGAACGCTACTGGATCGACATCGTGTTGCGCAGCGAGCGCGCAGGCCGGCGCCAATCGCTGCCCGAGAATTTCCGGGATATCCGCCGCGTCGTCACCACCCGCTGCGGACGCATGTTTTATCCGAGGTACTGGGTCTATTGAGGAGCCGCGAAACCGGGCCGCGCTGCCGTCAGGTATAGATCATCTTGCGCGTCATGCCGCCGTCGACGACCAGCTCGGCGCCGGTGACGAACGATGCGTCGGCGGCCAGGAAATAGGAAACGGCCGCCGCGATATCCTCCGGCCGCCCGACGCGCCCCGCCGGATGCTGCGCATGATCGCTTGGCGAAAGCGCGCCCTGCTTGCCGGTATCGATCCAGCCCGGCGAGACGCAGTTCACCCGCACGTCCGGCGCCAGCGTGATGGCGAGCGCATGCGTCAGCGCCACCAGCCCGCCCTTGGTCGCCGAGTAGGCGAGCGTGTTGGGCTCGGACATGTGCGCCCGCGTCGAGGCGATGGTGACGATCGCCCCGCGCGACCGCCTGAGGTCGCTTTCCGCCACCCGCGCCAGCAGGAACGTCGCCGTCAGGTTGGTTGCCAGTACCCGATCCCAGCTCTCGCGCGAGGTCTGTTGCATCGGCGCGAAAGCCGCGATGCCGGCATTGGAGACGATGGCATCGATGTGCCCCCACTGCGCCCGCGTCAGCGCAATCAGCCGCTCGATATCGGTCTCGCTGCCGACATCGCACGCAACGCCCGACCCGCCGATCTCACGCGCCAGTGCCGCCGCCGCCTCGCCGTCCTGATCGGCGCATGTCACCTTCCAGCCTTCGCCGGCCAGCCGCCGCGCGATGCCGGCCCCGATGCCGCGGGCTGCTCCCGTCACGATCACGCTGCGCGTCACCGGCCGTCCTCCAATGCGATGTGTTGGGTTCAGAAGTCGCGCATCGGCACAGGCGGCGGCAGCGCAAATCGCGAAAAGCGTTAACCGGGCTTGGCGGAGGCGGCGAAATAATTGACGTCCGTGTCGGTGTCCGACAGCGACCAGGCGCCCGACAGTGGGTTGAATATCAGCCCCTGCAGCACCGGCGGCTGCATTCCCGCGGCCTGCAGATGCGCCGCCAGCTCGTCCGGCGTCACGAACCGCTCCCACTGGTGCGTACCGACTGGCAGCCAGCGCAGCACGTACTCCGCCCCGACGATTGCCAGCAGGTAGGCCTTCATCGTGCGATTGAGGGTGGAGAGCAGCAGCAGCCCGCCCGGCCGCACCAGCGTTGCCATCAGCTTCAGGAACGCCCCCACATCGGGCACGTGCTCGACCACCTCCAGGCACGTGACGGCATCGAAGGTGCGCCCCTCGGCCGCCAGGTCCTCCGCCCGCACGGCCCGGTAGTTGATGGACAGGTTCTGCGCCGAAGCATGCTGCCGCGCTGCCTCCACGTTCTCCGCCGCCGGATCGATGCCCGTGACGGTTGCGCCGAGCCGCGCCAGCGGCTCGCACACCAGCCCGCCGCCGCAGCCCACGTCGAGGATCGACAGCCCCTCTAGCGGCCGCAGCTCGCCCCGGTCGCCGCCCCGGAAGTGCGCCGTCAGCCGCGCCCGCAGGAAGCCCATGCGCGCAGGGCCGATCTGATGCAGCGTGCTGAAATCGCCGTTGGGGTCCCACCACGCCGACGACAGCCGCGCGAACCGCTCGATTTCGAGCGGATCTAAGGTTGCAGAGGCTTGGCCGCGGGGGTCTGGCATAGGGGCATAGGCCGCCTGCGAGCGGGGCCTGTCAAGGCAAACGCACGCCCTTCGGTTGATGCCTTCCCAAGCGCGTTGCGGGCCTCGGCCCTTGAAGCTAAAGAGTACCGCGATCCGAGCTGCATCGAGCCGGCGCACCGGCGCAGCAGACAAGACGGGCCTCGGAGAACGGGCGGGCCGCATGCCATTTGTCGTGATGAAATTCGGCGGGACCTCCGTCGCCAACGTGGAGCGCATCCGCAACGTCGCGCGCCATGTGAAGCGCGAGGTCGATGCCGGCAACAAGGTCGCCGTCGTGGTCTCCGCCATGGCCGGCGCCACCAACCAGCTCGTGGCCTGGGTGCGCGAGGCTTCGCCCCTGCACGACGCCCGCGAGTACGACGCCGTGGTAGCCACCGGCGAGCAGGTCACCGCCGGGCTGCTGGCCATCGTGCTGCAATCGATGGGCATCACCGCGCGCTCCTGGCAGGGCTGGCAGGTGCCGATCGTCACCGACAACGCGCACGGCGTGGCCCGCATCCGCGATATCCCCGGCGACGCCCTGCGCGCCCGCCTCGAACAGGGCGAGGTCGCCGTCATCACCGGCTTCCAGGGCATCGAGCCCGCCCGCAACCGCGTCTCCACGCTCGGCCGCGGCGGCTCCGACACCAGCGCGGTGGCGCTGGCGGTCGCCGTCAGGGCCGACCTGTGCGACATCTACACCGACGTCGACGGCGTCTACACCACCGACCCGCGCATCGTTCCCCAGGCCAAGCGCCTGCCCAAGGTCTCCTACGAGGAGATGCTGGAGATGGCCTCGCAGGGCTCCAAGGTGCTGCAGACACGCTCGGTCGAGCTCGCCATGGTGCACAACATGCGCGTGCGCGTGCTGTCGAGCTTTACGGCCCCCGAGGACGTCACGCCGGTGGACCCGGCAACCTGGGACAGAATTGGCACCATCATTTGCGACGAGGATGAGATCGTGGAGCAGCGGGTCGTCAGCGGCATTGCCTATGCCAAGGATGAGGCAAAGATCACCCTCCTCAACATCGCCGACAAGCCGGGCATCGCGGCGGCCGTGTTCGGACCGCTGGCCGATGCCAACATCAACGTCGACATGATCGTGCAGAACCTGTCTGCCGACGGCAAATCGACGGACATCACCTTCACCGTGCAGGGCTCCGAGCTGCCCCGCGCCCTCGAGGTTCTCAAGAAGGTGGCCGCCAAGCTCGGCGCCTTCGACATCAAAAGCTCAAACGATGTCGCCAAGGTGTCGGTGATCGGCATCGGCATGCGCAGTCATGCCGGCGTCGCGGCACAGATGTTCAAGGCCCTCGGCGAAAAGGGCATCAATATCCTCGCCATCTCCACGTCGGAGATCAAGATTAGCGTGCTGATCGACGCCGCTTATGCAGAGCTGGCGGTGCGTACGCTGCATGGCCTGTACGAGCTGGGCAAAGACTGATTTTATCGTGCCGGATGCTCGAGGCATCCGGGGTGCGGGCGGTAGCCCCCAAGTTCGCGCGAAATACGGGCGAGGCGGCCGCTTGGCGTGCCGCTTGCTTGCTGCGCGAGAAGAAGGCGTGACGGCGTGAGCTGATGCAGAAGAAGGGCCCAGAAACCCAGATCTCTCCGACCGAGCCGGCAATGCGCATCATCATGCGCCGGCTGCGGGAGATCATGGCTGAGCCGTCCGACGGCCAGTCCCGGCTCGACAAGATCGTGCGCCAGATCGCGGGCCTGATGGTGGCCGAAGTCTGCTCCATCTACCTGAAACGCCAGGACGGCTCGCTGGAGCTGTTCGCCACCGAAGGCCTCAACCCGGGTGCCGTGCACAACACGCTGCTCAAGCGCGGCGAGGGCCTCGTCGGCCGCTGCGCGGAGCTGGCCGTGCCGATCAACGAGCCGGATGCCCAGAACCACCCGGCCTTCGCCTACCGGCCGGAGACGGGCGAGGAGATCTACCATTCGTTCCTGGCGGTGCCGATCCTGCGCGGCGGCGACGTGCTGGGCGTGCTGACGGTTCAGAACCGCACCGAGAAGGAATACTCCGACGAAGACGTCGAGGTGCTGCAGACCACCGCCATGGTGCTGGCCGAGCATCTCGTCTCCGGCTCGGTGGCCGGCGTCAACTCCGCCACCGAGTTCAGCCGCGCGGTGGCGCATGTGGTGCGCGGCCAGCCCATCAGCGAGGGGCTCGCGCTCGGCCACGCCGTGTTGCACGACGCGCGCGTCGTCGTCACCCAGTTCAAGTCCGAGGACCCTGTCGCCGAATCCGAGCGGCTGGAAGCCGCCGTCGAGGAGCTGAAAGCCTCTATCGACGAGATGCTGGAGCAGGGCGACCTCAACATGAGCGGCGAGCACCGCGAGGTGTTCGAGGCCTACCGCATGTTCGCCCACGACCGCGGCTGGCTCAGGCGCATGAAGGAAGCCATCCGCCGCGGCATGACGGCGGAGGGCGCCGTCGAGCGCGTGCAGAACGACACCCGCTCGCGCATGCTGCGCCAGGCCGACGCCTACTGGCACGAGCGCCTCAAGGACCTCGACGCGCTGTCCGACCGCCTGCTGCGCGTGCTGTCGGGCGGCGCACGCGGGCAGTCGCCCATCGCCGACCTCCCGCACGACACCATCCTCGTCGCCCGCAGCATGGGCCCCGCCGACCTGCTCGACTACGACCGGGCCAAGCTGCGCGGGCTGGTGCTGGAGGAATCCGGCGGACAGAGCCACGTCGCCATTGTCGCGCGCGCGCTCGGCATTCCAGCCGTCGGCAACGCGCGCGGCGTCATCGACCGCGTCGATCAGGGCAATCCGATCATCGTCGACGCGCTGTCGGGCGAGGTGCACATCAGGCCGAGCACCGGGGTCATCACCGCCTACGGCGACAAGGCCCGCTTCCTCGCCCGCCGCCACCGCAAGTACCGCACACTGCGCGACAAGCCCGCCGTCACCAAGGACGGCCAGCGCGTGGAGCTGCACATCAATGCCGGCCTTGAGGTCGACGTACCGCATCTCGTCGAGTCGGGTGCGGACGGCATCGGCCTGTTCCGCACCGAGTTGCAGTTCATGGTGTCCTCGACGCTGCCGCGCCTGGAGCGCCAGGTCGAGATGTACAGCCATGTGCTCGACCGCGCGAAGGCCAAACCGGTCGTGTTCCGCACACTCGACGTCGGCGGCGACAAGGCGCTACCCTACCTGCGCCAGCCGGTGGAGGAGAACCCCGCGCTCGGCTGGCGTGCCATCCGCCTTGCGCTCGACCGGCCGGGCCTGATGCGCACCCAGGTGCGCGCTTTGCTGCGCGCCACCGCGGGCCGCGAGCTGCGCCTGCTGCTGCCCATGGTCACCACCGTCGGCGAGGTGGAGATGTCGCGCGCGCTGATCGAGCGCGAGCTCACCTTGATGCGCCGCCGCGGCGCGCCCGGTCCCAAGGCGATCCACATCGGCGCCATGATTGAGGTGCCGTCGCTGCTCTATGAGCTCGACACGCTGCTGCCGCGCGTAGACTTTCTCTCGGTCGGCAGCAACGACCTGCTGCAATACCTGTTCGCCGCCGACCGCAACAATGAGCGCGTCGCCGGCCGCTACGACGTGCTGGGCGCGGCGCCGTTGCGGGCTCTGGCCGCCATCGCCAACGCGGCCAGGCGCCACAACCGGCCCTTGAGCCTGTGCGGGGAGATGGCCGGCCGGCCGCTGGAGGCCATGGCGCTCATCGGTCTCGGCTACCGGTCCATCTCCATGGCACCGGTCTCGGTCGGCCCGGTCAAATCGATGGTTCTGAGCCTCGACGCCGACGCCCTGCAGCGCTGGCTGGGGCCCGCGGTGGAGACCGGCGAGGGCAACCTGCGCGCCCGGCTGAAGCGGTTCGCGGAAGAGCAAAACGTGGAAATCTGACAGCCCGCCTCCGTTCCGCCCCAGAGACGGTTTTGACAGGACGCTAGGTCTGCTAACATCCCGCCCGGGGAATAGGGGAAGTTTGTTTTGGCTTCGGTAATGCGTCCAAGGCAGCCACTGTCTGGCGTGCGTGTCGAGCGTCCGCACGGCACGGCTGGTGTGCGCCCGGGCAGCGCGCCGCCGCCTCAGCCCACACCGCTCCCCGGCCGCGATCCCGGCCTCGGCCATATCTTCTGCAACATGCGCTCGGCCCTGCGGTTGCCCCGCGACGCCATCGCGCGCCGCCTCGCCACCAACGCCTCGGTCATCGAAGATCTGGAGACCGGCGCCGTTTCATCGCTGCCGCATTGGCCCGAAACGGTGCGCATCGTGCGCGGCTACTGCGAGCTGTTGCGCCTCGATCCGGACCCTCTGCTCTGGCGCATCAACCGAGAGCTGCAGGCTGTCGGCGGCGGCGAAGAGCCGCCCACGCGCGGCACGCGGCCTCCTGGTCCGCCGCCGCTTCTCCTGCGCAACGGCAAGTCCAAGGGCCGGCAGGCAAAGTCCGAAGCGCACCGTCCGCACCGCCGCCGGCGCGCACGCCGCATGTTTGCCATCAGCGCTCCTGTGGGCGTGATTGCCGGCCTGATGTATGTCGCCATGTCGGCGCCTGAGCCGGCATACCGCGTCATTTCCGCGCTTCCGAGCCCCATCTCCGGTCCGGCCCGTGCGGGCATGGACAGCCTTCTGTTGCTCTCCGCCCCCCGCCGCGAGGGGCTGCGCTGGATCGATGTCGGCGATCCGCAGTTGCGCAAAGTCGACAAATTGCAGACAACGGCGCGCTGAGAGCCCGGCCGCGATCCGGGCGCACGTGTCACCGCGCACGATTTCTTTGCATGTCCTGGGCATCCTGAGGCTATGTCGGCCGTACCCTACGAAAAGCTCGAACGCCTGGTGCAGCGCTGGGACGAGATCCAGGCCGAGCTGAACCGCGGGCCGAAGCCCGCCGTGTTCGCCCAGCTCTCCAAGGAGTTCGCCGACCTGGACCCGCTCGTGGGCACCATCCGCGCGTTGCAGAAGGCCAACGCCGAGAGGGATGACCTCGTTGCCCTGCAGAACGATCCCGCAACCGAGAAGGAACTGGCCGAGCTTGCCCGCGACGAGCTCGACGGTGTGACGGAGAAGATCGCGGGGCTCGAGCACGAGCTGAAAATCCAGCTCATCCCCAAAGACGCCGCCGACGAGAAGAGTGCCATCCTGGAAGTGCGCGCCGGCACCGGGGGCAACGAGGCGGCCCTGTTCGCCGCCGACCTGTTCCGCATGTACAGCCGCTACGCGGACCTGCACCGCTGGAAGACGGAGATCATCAGCGCATCGGAGAGCGACCTCGGCGGCTACAAGGAGATCGTCGCCTCCATCACCGGCAAGGGCGTGTTCGCGCGGCTGAAGTTCGAATCTGGCGTGCACCGCGTGCAGCGCATCCCCGTTACCGAGGCCGGCGGCCGTATCCACACCTCGGCAGCCACCGTCGCCGTGCTCCCGGAAGCCGAGGAGATCGACGTCGACATCAAGCCGGAAGAGATCCGCATCGACACCATGCGCGCCGGCGGTGCCGGCGGCCAGCACGTCAACAAGACCGACTCCGCCGTGCGCATCACGCACCTGCCGACCGGCATCATCATTGTCTCAGCAGAGAAGTCTCAGCATCAGAACCGCCGGCTCGCCATGCAGGTACTGCGCTCGCGACTCTACGAGTTGCAACGCGAGCAGGCCGATACGGCGCGCGCCGCCGAGCGGCGTGGACAGGTCGGCTCCGGCGACCGCTCGCAGCGCATCCGCACCTACAATTTCCCGCAGGGCCGCGTGACCGACCACCGCATCGGCCTCACGCTGCACAAGCTGCCAGAGGTTCTCGAAGGCGCCGGTCTCGACGAAATGATCGACGCGCTGATCGCGCACAACCAAGCCGCCGAGCTTGCCGCCATGAGCCAGAATGGCTGATCCGCTGACAGCCTCGCGCAATCTCACCACGATCCGCGCGGCCATCGCCCACTTCACCCGTACGCTGACGGCTGCCGGCGTACCGGACGCGGCCGGTGACGTCCGCCGCCTTCTGGCCGAGACGCTCGGCCTGTCGCCGGCCGTACTGCTCGCATCGCCCGAACGCATGCTCACCGGGGCTGAGCACGAGCGCGTCTCCAGCAACATGCTTCGCCGCGTCAAGCGCGAGCCCGTCTCGCGCATCCTCGGCGCGCGAGAGTTCTACGGTCGCCCGTTTGCGATCTCTCCCGCCGTGCTCGATCCCCGCCCCGACACGGAAACGCTCATCGCCGCTGCGCTCAATATCGTCGCCCGCGAAGGCTGGCAGCGGGAACCGCTGCGCCTTCTCGACGTTGGAACGGGGTCCGGCTGCCTCATCGTCACGCTGCTGTGCGAGCTGCCGAATGCGACGGGCATCGGAACCGATATCTCTACAGCTGCGCTTCAGGTTGCACACGCCAATGCCGTGCGCCTCGGCGTCGAGAACCGCACGCAATTTTTGCAAGCCGACGCACTTGAAATGGAAACCGGGCCGGTCCACCTGATGGTTACAAACCCGCCGTATATCGCGACTTCAGAGATCGCTAACCTCGATCCCGAAGTCAGGGCGCACGATCCGCTACTGTCGCTGGACGGCGGCTCCGACGGGCTCGATATTTACCGCCGCCTGGCTCCGCGCATCGCTGCCGCCGTCCCAAATGGATGGTTTGTCTGCGAGGTAGGCTACGATCAGGCAGGTGCGGTCGCCGACCTTCTGACTGCGGAGTTGCGGCCGTCGGAACTCGAGATTCACCGTGATTTGGCAGGCCAGAACCGCTGTGTTGCAGTGAGAACACGTAGCTGAGCATACGCCTAGAAACTGCTTGGAATCCGGCATGAGGCGCGATAGTCTCACCCTAAGTGGAATCGTCCGTGCGTCCAGCTGTCGCCCCGTGAAGCGAATGGTGGGGTGCTCGGAGCGATGCGAAGCAGCAAGTTGGATTGCTCGCAACAAAAGCGACGTATCGTCAGCACCACTAGCCGCCCAAGAGATGCACTGATGGCATGACTTGCCGAGGCCGGAGGCGGCCTGCAGGCCGCCCTGAACAGAGCGAGACTGATTGATCGAACTTTTGTGGCTGCGATGCTTGGACCGTGCACAAGCGCACGGAATGGTTCGTGTTGACCGCCCCGGCATTCAAAAAAGGATCCGCTTCGCGTCTCGCGAAACGGAAATTGAGATGGTTCATGTAAGACGGGAGCCTTTAGGGCAGTGAGGCAAGGACAGCAGCAGAACCGCCGCGGCCGCGGCCGGAACAACAACCGCAAGGGTGGTGGGCATCATCACAACCCTCTTTCGCGGAGCTTTGAATCCAACGGCCCGGATGTGAAAATTCGCGGTACGCCCGCGCACATTGCCGAGAAATACATCGCTCTCGCGCGCGACGCACAGTCGTCGGGCGATCCCGTGCTGGCAGAGAATTACCTGCAGCACGCCGAGCACTACAGCCGCATCATCATGGCTTACCGCGAGCAGATGGGCCAGCAGGGCGAAGGCCTGAATGGCAACGGCCAGCGCATGCGCGAGGGCGGTGAAGGCGGCGACGAGTTCGGCGATGAGGACGGCGACGACGCCGGCGGCGACGACTTCCCGCAGGTGCCTCAGGTTCCGATGCACCAGCCGCAGCCAGCGCAAGGCTTCCAGCCCCAGCGCCAGCACGACGGCGGCCAGAACCGTCACGACCGCCCCTTCCGGCGCGACCAGGGCCGCCACCGCGACCGCTACAATGATCGTGGCGACCGTGGCGGAGACCGTGGTGACCGCGGTTTTGATCGCGACCGTCAGGAAGCCCGCCGGCAGCCGATGGATCGCCCGCCGCAGCAGGAGCAGGGCGAGGGTAACGCGGAAACCCGCCGCCCGGATCGGCCTGAGCGCTTCGCGCAGCAGCCGCAGCACGAGCAGCCGGAATTTCTCCGTCGCCCCGTTCGCCGCGCCCGCGCCGAGAACGGCGACGGCAAGGAAGAGTCCCACGACTGATCGAGCGGGCAGGCCATAGGCCTGCCCATCGTCACAACGCCGGGCTGAAACGCTACGTCGGCGGCGTCACCGCATCGCCGACGGCCAAGTCGCCGCCCTCAACCACCTTCGCATAGATGCCGAAATCTTGGTGGCCCCAGGCGCGCGTCAGCTGCGCGGGGATCGCCATGTCGCGCGCGCCCGTCGCCGGATCGACGTTGGTCGCCGTGCACCGCTGGGTGCGCGCGAACACCGTAAGCCGCGCCGGCCCCAGCCCAATCTCCTTGTGCTCCCACCTGAACTCGGACCACGGTTCCAGCCCTTCGAGATACACGTTGGCACGGAAGCGCAGCGGATCGACAGGCCGGCCCACCGTCTTTTCCAGCTCCCGCAAACTCGCCAGGTTTACGATGTGCAGGCACTTGGCCGAAACATCGGAGAAGCTGTGGCCGTCTGCGTGCACGACCTTGGGTGCGCCCCGCAGCTCGGCCTTCATATAGGCGGCGAAGAACTGCTCGATGAGCTGCCGCCCCAGCGGCGTGGAAAGCTGGCCGCGCGCCACCTGCTTGCCGTCGCGCATCACCGTTAGCGTCTCGGTCGCATCGTCGAATTTGGTTTGCAGCGTTGCCAGCCGCTCGTCGCGCATCAGCATCAGGAAGTTCACCTTGGGCAGGTAGCGCGGCGCGGCAGGATCGAAACGCCCGCCGCCATTCTCGATCGCATAGACCCGGTCGAACGGCACGGTCTCGCCCGGCCGCAGGCTGACGCTCTGCAGCGGTTCGGGCGACAGGCCCTTCACGGGATAACGGTAGAGACTTGAAACCTGCATGCCGGCGCCCTCGATGACAGGGCCGGACCGTAGCGTGAGGGCCCGCGCAAGTCACGGCGGCATGAGCTATCATCCCGTTGTCGCCCGCCGGCACGCCAGGACACGCTCATGACGCCTCAGCTCCGCCACGTCTGCGACATCGACGTCAGCGTCGATGCGATCCGCGACCTGGGGCCGATGCCGCACGGTCGCCGCCGCATCATCCCGATCCTCAGCGGCACGGTGAAGGGCGAGCGGCTTCAGGGCGAGATCATGCCCGGCGGCACAGACTGGCAGTACGTGCGCAGCGACGGCGTGCTGGAGCTCGAAGCCCGCTACTCGATCAAAGCCAGCGACGGCGCGGAGATCATCGTCATCAACCGCGGCATGCGCCGCGCGCCGGCGGAGATCATGGATCGCCTCTCGCGCGGCGAGCCGGTCGATCCCGCGCTCGTCTACTTCCGCACGGTCCCAGTGTTCGAGGCGCCCACCGGCCCGCACCAATGGCTCAACGAAAGCATGTTCGTCGGCACCGCCGCCCGTTTCCCTGATCGCGTCCAGATACAGGTATTCGAGGTGCTGTAGCGTTCGCGCGATCCAGAAGCAATTCTTCCCTCCCCCTTGCGGGGAGGGTGGCGCGAAGCGCCGGGTGGGGGTAGTTGATATCTCTGTAGTACCCCCACCCCTAGCCCCTCCCCGCAAGGGGGAGGGGAATCCGGTTGGTCGCTCCCCGCGAGGCACCACATGACCGCACCCAAAGGCCCCCGCTTCGACACGCTCTCGCTGCACGCAGGACAGCAGCCTGATCCGACCACCGGCGCGCGCGCCGTGCCGATCTACCAAACCACCTCCTACGTGTTCGACGACGTCGAGCACGCCGCCGGCCTGTTCAACCTGGAGCGTGCTGGCCATCTCTACTCGCGCATCTCCAACCCAACCGTCGCCGTGCTGGAGGAGCGCATCTCGGCCTTGGAGGGCGGCGTCGGTGCCGTTGCCACCGCCAGCGGCCAGGCCGCGCTGCATCTCGCCATCGCCACGCTGATGGGCGCGGGCGGGCACATTGTTGCCTCGGCGCGCATCTACGGCGGTTCTCACAACATGTTCACGCACACGCTGCCGCGCTTCGGCATCACCACCACGCTGGCCGATCCGCGCAACCCCAGCAGCTTCGAGAAGGCCATCACCGACAAGACGCGGCTCGTGTTCGCGGAGACGCTTGGCAACCCCGGCCTCGAGGTACTGGACATCAAGGCCGTCGCCGACATCGCACACAAGAACAAGCTGCCGCTGATGCTCGATTCCACCTTCACCACGCCCTACCTGTGCCGGCCGTTCGAGCACGGCGCCGACATCGTCATGCATTCGGTGACCAAGTTCCTCGGCGGCCACGGTGTCGCCATTGGCGGCATCGTCGTCGACGGCGGTCGCTTCGACTGGGCCGCCTCGGGCAAGTTCCCAACCATGACGGAGCCCTATGCCGGCTACCACGGCATTTCCTTCGCCGAGGAGTACGGCCCCGCCGCCTTCATCAGCCGCGCGCGCGCGGAAGGCCTGCGCGACTTCGGCGCCTGCATGAGCCCCGCCAACGCCTTCTACCTGCTGCAGGGTGTCGAGACGCTGCCCGTGCGCATGGCACGCCATGTCGCCAACGCCGAGACCGTCGCACGCTTCCTCGAAAAGAATCCCGCGGTTGCCTGGGTGAGGTACCCCGGCCTCGAAAGCCATCCCGACTATGCGCTCGGCAAGCGCCAGTGCCCGAAGGGCGCCGGCGCGATTCTGAGCTTCGGCATCAAGGGTGGTCGCAAGGCGGGCGCCAAGCTGATCGAACGGTTGCGCACCTTCTCGCATCTGGCCAACGTCGGCGACGCCAAGAGCCTCGTCATTCATCCGGCCAGCACGACGCATCAGCAGATGAGCGTCGAGGACCTTGCCAAGTCCGGCGTCGGCGAGGAGCTCGTGCGTCTTTCCATCGGCCTGGAAGACCCGCAGGACCTGATCGACGACCTCGCCCAGGCGCTCGCCGCCTCGCAAAAGGGCTGATGCCATGGAACTCACGGTCGACGGACGCAAGGTTTACGCAGCGACCGGCGGCAAGCCGTTCGATGCTGCCAAGCCGGCGGTGATCTTCCTGCACGGCGCCGGGCAGGACCACACCAACTGGCAGCTGCCCGCGCGCTGGTTTGCCTGGAACGGCTACGCCGCGCTGGCGCCCGACTTGCCGGGTCACGGCCGCTCGGACGGCCCGGCGCTGCCGACCATCGACGCCCTGGCGCAATGGGTCGTTCGTCTCATGGATGCCGCCAAGCTGGAGAAGGCGGCTCTCGTCGGTCATTCCATGGGCGGCGGCATCGCTTTAGAAACAGCCGCCGCGAACCCTGAGCGCATCGCGCGACTTGCGCTGCTCGGCACCTCGCTCGCCATGCCGGTCAACGAGACGCTGCTGACCGCGACCCGCGACACGCCCGAAGTGGCGCACCAGATGATCACCACCTGGGCGCTGGGTCCGCAGGCGCGTATCGGCGGCAACCCCGCTCCCGGAATGTGGATGTCGGGCGGCTCGCTCGCCGTGCTGGCGCGCAATCAGCCAGGCTCCCTGCACGCGGCCTTCAACGCCTGCAACCTCTGGAAGACCGGCCCCGAGGCCGCTGAACGCGTACGCTGCCCCACGCTGGTGCTGATTGGCGGCAGCGACTCCATGACGCCGCCCAAGATCGGCCGCGCCCTCGCCGACAAGGTCGCCGGCAGCCACACCGTCGTCATTCCCGGCAGCGGACACATGATGATGTACGAGGCGCCGGACGCCGTGCTCGACGCGCTGATCGCCTTCTTCCGCAGCAGCGCGCGCAGCTGACCCTCAGGCTGCGCGCTCCTCGACGATCTCTGCCGGCATCGGCATGGCGTCGCCGCCGGCCTCGGCGACAATGGCCGCAAGCGCTTCGCGCAGAGAGGCCACGCCGTGGTCGGCGCCCACCGCCTTGGTCCATTCCTCGACCTTCTTGCGGTCCTCCCCGAGCGCCCAGAAGCCCACCATGAAGGTGGCATTCGGCATCAACCGCCGCAGGCGGCGCACGAGATAGCGCACAGGCGCGGGCTTCGACGCCGTACCGAAGTAGGAGAGGAACACCAGCGGCGCATCGCTCACCGCCACGCGCATCGTCTTGGCCGAGGCGATGTCGGAGAACGGCTGCACCCACGCCCCTACGCCGTGCTTCTCCAGGAGCTGCCCCAGCATCAGGCACGCCGACTCGTCGAGCGCGCTGCGGCTCGGTATGCACAGCACCGGATGCGGAAGCTGCCAGGCGTCCGGCATCTGGCTGCGCGTCAGCACCGGTACCGCGGGCAGCATCGGCAAACTCGTTGCCTGCTCGCCTCCTTCCGCGTTCTCGGTTTCAGCTTTGCGCGCACCGTCCTTCTTCTTTGGTTCCGGCGTCACGTCCTCGAACTCGTCGAGGTCCTCGATGATCTCCTCCATCGTCTCGCGGATGTCGGCCTGCGTCTCACGCCGGAGCTTGCCATGCGCGGCATCGGCCTGCGCCAGCAGGAGTGCCTTCATCGGCACGCCGTCGTAGTAGTCCGAGAGCGACAGCTTCTTGAGCTGCTGCTCCGCCTGGTCCGCCGCCTCGTTGGCGTCGCCCGCGAGCAGGCGCTGGTAGAAGCGCTCCTCCGGCTCCAGCGCCGGCTCATCGCCCAGCAGGATCTCAATGAAGCTCAGCGCCTGGATGTGCCGGCCGAGCACGACCAGACACACCGTCAGCGGCGTTGCGAGCAGCAACCCGACTGGCCCCCACAGCATGGTCCAGAACAGCGTTGCGATCACCACCGCGACGGGGGAAAGCCCCGTGTGCTGGCCGTAGAGGATCGGCTCAACCACATGGCCCGCGACCGGCTCGGTGACCAGGAACAGCCCGACCGTCAGGATCACCAGCGTCCAGCCCGGATCGATCGCGACTGCCAGCAGCACAGGGAAGAACGCGGCGATGAACCCGCCGATGTAGGGCACGAAGCGCATCAGCGCCGCCAGAATGCCCCACAGCGCCGGGTTGGGTATTCCGATAACCCATAGCCCAAGCCCGATCACGACACCGAAGCTGGCATTGAGAAACGCCTGCGCGAGAAAGAACCGGCTCAGCCTGTGCGCCGCGTCGTTGAGCCCGAGCGTGGTGCGCTGGATGTCGGACGCCCCCGCCAAGCGGATGAATTTGTCGCGCAAGTCCTCGCGCTGCAGCAGGATGAAAAACAGAAACAGCACCACCAGGCCGGTGGTCGCCAGTGGCGCCATCAGCGGCTTCACCACTGCAAACAGCGCCTCGATCCCGCGCGGCTCGGGCTGATGCACCTCAACGGGCAGAGGCTTGGCCGCCGCAGCCTGCTCCTGCGGACGCGATATCTGCTTCTCGAGATCTTTCAGCGATTGCGACGCGCGGTTGAGCGCGCTCGACGTGAAGGACGATCCGCCGATCGCCTTCACCTTCTCGCTGAGATTGGTCTGGTACTTCGGCAACTCGTCGGCGAGGTCGGTGATCTGCACGACGATGGTGGTGCTGATTAGGATCAGACCCGCCAGCGCGCTCAACACGGTGAGCAGCACCGCCGGCGTGCGCCACAGGCCCCAATTGCGAAGCCGGCGTATGACGGGCGAGAGAATGAATGCCAACAGGCCGGCGATGACGAGCGGCTGCAAGATCGGCTGGCCGATATAGAGCACGGCCACGATGATCGCCGCGACGATCAAGGCGCTCGCCAGGTGCCCAAGCTCGGTGCCGCCGGGCGTGCGCCCGGTGCGCATGATATAGGTTGCCACCGCCGTCCTCCGTCCACGCAGCCCGCGGACCAAAACGCGCGAGAAGCCGAAGCGTTGCAGTGCGCCCGGAAAAAACGATCCGAGCGCGAGCGTTGCAGCCCGAGCTGTTCCGTACCTATAGTTGCGGTCGTGAACCGCCCTGGACCGCGGCAAGGACGCCCATGAACATCAGCGAGTACGCCCGATACGACGGCCTTGGCCTGGCCGAGCTGGTTTCCAAGCGCGAGGTTTCGGCCACCGAGCTGGCTCAGACGGCCGCGCAAGCCATTGCCGTCGCAAACCCGACCCTTACCGCCGTGGTCGAGACCTACCCCGACCGCATCGAGCAACTCGACGAGACAACGCTGGGCAACGGCCCGTTCCGCAGCGTCCCCCTGCTCATCAAGGACGTGTTCGGCCACGAGAAGGGCCGCAAGATCGAATTCGGCTCGCGCCTGTGCAAGGGCATGACGGTTGAGGCCGGCACCTATCTCGTCGACATGCTCAAGACCGCGGGCGTCAACATCATCGGCCGCTCGGCGGCGCCCGAGTATTCGATGTCCGCGACTACCGAGAGCGCAATGTTCGGCAACACCTCGAACCCCTGGCGCAAGGGCTACTCGGCGGGCGGGTCCTCCGGCGGCGCGCAGGCCGCCGTGACGTCCGGGATGGTGCCGATCGCGCATGGCTCAGACATCGGCGGTTCCATCCGCATTCCGGCAAGCCTGTGCGGCGGTCTTGGCCTCAAGCCGTCGCGCGGCCGTGTCTCCATCGGCCCCGTGGTCGATGAAGGCGGCTTCGGCTACTCGATGAACTTCATCCAGTGCAAGACGGTGCGCGATGCCGCCGCCATGCTGGATTGCCTCTCGCATCCGCAACCGGGCGATCCCTTCATTATTCCGAAGCCCGAAACGCCGTACGCCCAACTTGCGCGTCAGCCGGCACCGAAACTCAAGATCGGTCTCGTGAAAACTGAGCTTGTCGGCGTCAAGGTCGATCCCGAGGTGGCACAGGCCGTCGAGCAAGCCGGCAAGGCGCTAGCCGGCATGGGCCACAGCGTCGACATGGCCGAGGCCGACATGGGCGGCGAGGGCACGCTGAAGGCGATGGAGGATCTGTTCTTCTTCGCCTTCGACTCGCGGCTGGAAGGCTATGCCAGGCGCTCTGGCACCAAGCCTGGGCCAGACACACTCGAGCCCGTCATCTGGTCCCTCTATCAAGCGGCGCAGGAGATCACACCTGCACGCTTCATGGCGGCCTGGTCGGCCGCCAACATCGCGCGCCGCAAGCTCGGTGCGTTCTACAGCCGCTACGACATCTGGCTGTCACCGACTACGTCGCGCGTCTCCGAACCGTGGGGCAACTACAATCTGTCGAAGCCCGGCGTGACGGCCGCCAACAACGCCGACGAGCTGTTCAAAATCCCCTGCCAGTACACGATCCCGCACAACATCATGGGCACACCTGCGATGTCGCTGCCGCTGGCCATGCACTCCAACGGCATGCCGATCGGCGTGCAGATTGCCGCGCGTCCGGCCGCCGAGCACCTGCTGCTGCAGCTTGCCGCTGCGTTCGAGCAGGCGATGCCGTGGGCCGGCCGCACACCGCCGCTGCACGTCTCGAAATTGTCCGGCTAGGTCAGGCCGCCAGCGACGCGCTCGCGTCGCCGCGCACGATCTTAAGCTCGCGCCGCGCCTCGAGCGTCGGGCTCATCGGCAGCGTCATCACCGCCGCGCACTCGGCCAGCAGGCGGTTCAGCGCGTGCTCCGCCGCGTCGACGTTCGATGCCGCGCTGGCTTGTAGACTGGTGAGTGTCGGCCGTCCGGCCGCAGAGCTGCGCGCCCAGTGCGCACGTGTGCGCTCGGGCTCCAGCACCGACACGCGAGCCGCCGACGTGGCTTGCACCGCTTCGTCTCCGCGCTCAGGGAGCAGGCGCAACCGCGCCAGCAGGAACGCAAGCGCGCAGATGACGGCCAGCGCGATCGCCCAATCGCTGAGATTGGCGATGACGCCGGCAAATATGTCTCCAAACTGCGCCACGGCAGGATCCGAGCTTTTCTAGAAAATGAAATGTTACGCTGTAATCAATGATTTAAAATCATTACTGAAGTCTTAAAGTTAAGAATTGCGTCAACAAGACGGCCTCAGACTATCGCGTGCCCCTGGCAGAGCAAACGACGAAGAGCAAACCAGCCGCTCACCCCACAAGGCCTATGCGGGCGACGACCTGCCCAGGGGTCATCCCCTGCTCGCGCAGGGAGCGCAGACTTGTATGTCGGGCCGACTTTGACAGCTTCCGGCCGTCCTCATCCGTGATCAGCCGGTGGTGGCTGTAGGCAGGCTCCGGCAGGCCGAGCAGCACTTGCAGCAGGCGATGCAGCCCGGTCGCCGCGAACAGGTCGCGGCCCCGGGTCACGTTGGTCACCCCCTGCCAGGCATCGTCCACCACCACTGCAAGGTGGTAGCTGGTTGGGGTGTCCTTGCGCACGATCACGGCATCGCCCCACCGCTCCGGTGCGGCCTCTACCTCCCCCCCATCTTCCCGGAACGACAGCAAACGACCCCCAAGCCTCTCCGCCGCCATTCTTGCCGCGGCCGCCATGTCGAGCCGCAACGCATAGGGGGTGCCTTCCGCCTGGCACCGCTGGACCTCGTCCTCGGGCCGCCCCCTCCAAAGTCCCGGATACAGCGGCGCCCCATCCGGGTCACACACACCTGTCGCCGCTGCCTCGATCTCGGATCGCGTCGCAAAGCAGGGATACAGCAAGCCCATCGCCTGCAGTCGTCCGGCAGCCCCGTGATAGGCGTCGAACCTCTGCGACTGGTAGACGACCGGCTCCTCCCAGCTGAGGCCGAGCCACGCAAGGTCGTCGAAAATGCCGTGTACGTATTCGGGCCGGCTGCGGGCGATGTCGATGTCCTCGATCCGCAGCAGGAAGCGGCCTCCCGCCTCCTGTGCCTGCCTGAAACAGGTCAGCGCCGACAGCGCGTGCCCAAGGTGCAGCTCGCCGTTGGGGCTCGGTGCAAAGCGGAAGACGGGACGCGGATCGTCGGACATCGTGGACAGGCGCTATCTCGACCGCATCATTCGCAATGGCTGTGGCCGACGCGATAGCTGCGGGCGACGCGCTCGACCACACGGTCATAGCGCCGCCGATCCACCTCCGGGTACAAAATCGCCCAGCTGTTGATGAGCTTGCCGCCGCAGGTGAAGGTCACCCGCTCGTAGAACACCGTACCCTCGCGCAGGCCCGACAGCACGAACCAGGTCTCGCTCACCGGCGCATAGGAGATGACCGCGCCGGGATAGCTCTTCTCGATCAAGTAGTCGCGGTACTGCTTGAGCCCCATCTCATCATCGTTGGGCAAAGCGCCGGCCAGCAGGTGTGCGTGGCCATCGTGCGAGATCCACACCCGGCCATCCTCGCTCAGCGGCTCCTTGGGCCGGAAATGCGCCGTCGGGTAGGTCAGCGTGAAGCCAAACCGCTTGTTGGTATACGTGGCGGTCTCGTCCTGGGCTTGTGTTGCAGACCCGAGCCCGCCTACAGCTAGCACGCAGAACAACCACACGACCGCGCGCAGGAGTCGCGAGGATGCCATCACCGAATTCCCGCTCATCGCCTCGACGCGATCAACTTAGGTCACGCGCCGCGCCGTTGAAAGTTACGAGTGTGCCGCCGCGCAGCAAATCTCGCGCCGCCTATCGCATCATCGAGGACGAGACCGACATCCGCGAGGGCGTGCGTGCGCTGCGCCGCAAGTGCCCGATCATGCGCCGCATCCACGACATCACCGGCCTTCCACCGCTGCGGCGCCAGGCTGCGGGATTCCAAGGCATCGCGCGCGTCATCGTCGGCCAGCAGCTCTCGGTCGCGAGCGCTGCCGCCATCTGGGAGCGCACCGTCCTCGTTTGCACGCCGTTTCAACCCACGGGCCTGCTTTCCGTCTCCGATGCCATCCTGATCAAAGCCGGCCTGTCCCGCGCCAAGGTGCGCACGTTGCGTGCGATGGCGACCGCCTGCGGCGATGGGCTCGACCTTGCGAAGCTGGAGCACATGACCGAGGAGGACGTGCACACGGCTCTCACTGAGGTGGTCGGCATCGGCCCCTGGACCGCGGACGTCTACATCATGTTCTGTCTCGGCCGCGCCGATGGCTGGGCTTCCGGCGACCTCGCGTTGCAAATTGCCGCGCAGCAGGCCTTGGAGCTGAAGGCCCGGCCCAACGCGGCCGAGCTGACCGAGATCGCCGAACGCTGGCGGCCCTGGCGGGGCGTGGCCGCCCGCCTGCTTTGGGCCTACTATGCCGCCTTGAAGCGCAAGCGCACCGCGGTGCCCGTCTGATGCGTCCCCTCACCGGCCCCCGCATCGAGCCGAAGGAAACGGCGACGTCGCTGGTCGTGCTGCTGCACGGCTACGGCGCCAACGGCGACGATCTGATCGCGCTGGGGGACATGTGGCAGGACCGTCTGCCCGGCGCCGCCTTCGTCGCGCCCAACGCACCCGAGGCCATTCCCGGCATGTACGGCGGCTTGCAGTGGTTCCCCCTCACGCTGCGCGATCCCGGCGAGCACTGGCGCGGCGTCTCCGCGGTCCGACCCCTGCTCGATCGCTTCCTCGACGCAGAGCTCGTCCGCTATCGGCTCGCCCCCGATCGCCTTGTACTACTCGGCTTCAGCCAGGGCTGCATGCTCGCGCTGCATACCGGCCTTCGCCGTGCGGCAGCGCCGGCGGCGGTCATCGGGCTTTCCGGCCTCCTCGCCGGCCCGGAGCATCTTGGTGAGATCACCGCGCGGCCGCCCATCCTGCTGATGCACGGCGAGGTGGACGAGCTCATTCCCGCCGATGCGTTGCACATCGCGCGCGAGCAGCTTGCGGCCGCAGACCTGTTGGTCGAATGGCACGTCCGGCCTGGACTCGGCCACGGCATCGACGACCCGGCGCAGGAGATCGCCGCTCATTTCATCTCGTCCGCCCTCCGCGGACGGCAGGCACCTGCCCCCGTGTGACATTTGCTTAGGCTTTTCCGTAGATTAGCCCCGCTTCACATCGCGGACACACGGGGCTAGTATGTGCCGGCTTGAGCTTCGTAAGGGCCTGATTCGCTTGCACGAGACCGGCGGAAGATACCCGACGTGAACGCATACACAGCCACACCGGAAAGCTTCCCGGCGCTCGTGTTGAACGCCGACTTCAGGCCACTCAGCTACTACCCGTTGTCACTCTGGAGCTGGCAGGAGTCGGTAAAGGCCGTGTTCCTGGACCGGGTGAACATCGTCTCCGAGTACGAAAGATTTGTGCGCAGCCCCTCCTTCGAGATGCGGCTGCCGAGCGTCGTTTCGCTGAAAACCTATGTAAAGCCGGCGCTTTATCCCGCGTTTACGCGGTTCAACGTGTTCCTGCGCGACCGCTTCATCTGCCAGTATTGCGGCTCGCGCGACGATCTGACGTTCGATCACGTGATTCCGCGCTCGCGCGGCGGCCAGACGCGCTGGGACAACGTGGTGGCGGCCTGCGCCCCCTGCAACCTGCGCAAGGGCGGCGACCTTCCGCATTCCAACGGCATGCGGCCGAGGCAGCTGCCCTATCGGCCCACGGTGTTCGAACTGCACAGGAACGGCCGGCTGTTCCCGCCCAACTACTTGCACCAAAGCTGGCTCGACTACCTGTACTGGGATACCGAACTCGAGCCGTAGCGCTCTCTGCAATGCCGCGCGCCGTGCACGGCATTGCCCTCGTCATTCTCCAACGACCCGTCGACGCCTAGGCAGCCTTGCGCTGCTGGGTCGTGCACAGCACCTGCGCAATGCGGTCGACCGCCGTGCTCCAATCGGTGCTGCCAGACGGCTTCAGCTTGAACGCTGCCAGCGCTACCTCGGGGCTGCCGCCGTCGCGAAAGATGCGGGCGCATACCGCACGCGCGTAACCGACGGCTTGCTCCCACTGCACGGGATTGAAATGACGCGGAAACATCTCTGGCCTCTCTGTGCTTGTTTCTTGTTTTGTGACGCACGAAGACGCAACTCACGCCACGCGCACCGGAACTCGGCGCTACCGACGCGTACACAACTGACGCTTACGCAACTAGAACGTGGAGTGGCAGGCGCATCCAGCACTCTGGCTTCCGACGCAGAACCCTTACACTGGAAGCCTCTGTGACATGCCTGTCGCGCACTGAATGCGCCTGCCTCCCGGACGGTTCCAAAGAACCATCCGTAACTCACTCACTTCGGTGGAACCCTCCCACCTTGGTTTCGCCTTGCGGCGGTGCGGGGAGCGAACTCAGTACGCGCTCGACCGCTTCACGAAGAGAACACCACGCAACGTCTTTCGACTCGACCATCACTCGTACTCGCTTGCTTGCTCTTGCGGGGAAGAGCGGCAAGCCGCCTGGCAATACGCTCACACTTGTTTGCTTCCGCGGCTCTCCTCAACGCTTGGAACGCGGGGGACAGAACGCTCTTGGGGGAACGCATACGCGACGCAGTACTTGGCAACGCAAACGCGGTACTCATACGCAACACAGGGACGCTACTCGGCAACACTCGGGACTTCTGAACGCTACTCACTGACACCATCCGAAAGATCCGCGAATCACAGACGCACAACGCTTGTCGGGTCAATTCCATGCAACGCAAACTGTGGATAACTCTGACGCCAACACGGATTTCGCGGATCCGGCGGGCGCTCGATGCCGGGGAGCACTGGAAGGGGCTGGGGTGGTCATGAGCGCCTCTGTTCTTGTCGTTGTTCGCTTTGTGTTCCGAACGAGCCCACTATAGCCCCCGGTTTGTGTCGCGCATGAGGCACACATCCAGAAGAAAATGGCGATCCCGGACATTTTCATTGACACAGCCAAGGCGCCGTCGCCCGCAACGTCTCAGCTAAAAGGAGTTCCTCCATGCGCACCAAGCTCTTGGCCGCAGGACCGGCGTCCGCACGCATGCGCTATCTTTTTTCGCACGGCGCAGGTGCCGGCATGGAAACGCCCTTCCTGCAGGCCATTGCGGACCTGCTCGCGGAGCGCGGCGTCGCAACATTTCGATTCGAGTTCGCCTATATGGCCGCGCGCCGCGAGACCGGGGCAAAAAAGCCACCACCCCGTGCCGAGCGCCTCGTCGACGAGTACAAAGCAGCGGTCGCAGCCGTCCCGAAAGGCTCGCTTCCCCTGATCGGCGGCAAGTCCATGGGCGGACGCGTCGCAAGCCTAGTCTCGGACGAGCTTCATGCGCAGGGCCTGATCGCAGGCCTCGTCTGCCTCGGCTACCCGTTCCACCCGCCCAAGAAACCGGAGCAACTGCGTACGGCTCACCTGGAAGGGCTCAAGTGCCCGGCACTCATCGTGCAGGGCGAGCGCGATCCGTTCGGGTCGCGGGCGGAGATCGAGGCAATGGCGTTGTCGCCCGCTATTCGCTTCCACTGGGTGGGCGACGGCGACCATGACCTCGGCCCGCGCGGCAGCTCCGGATATACCCGCAAGGGCAACCTCGCTGCCGCCGCGGACGCCATCGTGGGCTTCGCCAACTCGCTTGGCTGAGCCTCACGCGCTGGCGGGCGCGGACGCCTCCGGCAGTCGGCGCGGCAGCATTAGAACCGCACCGAGGATGATGGCCGCCGACACGGCCAGCACCCGGAACAGCGCGTCGAAGCCCCAGTTCTCGTACACGAAGGCAATGAGCGGCAGCGCCAGCGCCAGCACGGTGAAGCTCACCACGTAGCGCACACCATAAATGCGCGCGCGATACTCACCCTCTGCCATGCGCCCGATCATGTAGTCGTTGATGGGGATCTGCCCGAACGCCGCCAGCATGAACACCATGGCGCAAAGCAAGGCGGGCCAACCGGCAAGACCCGGCATGATGGCGAAGAACACCATCTGAATTGCTGCCGCAGTGACGAACACCGTCCGGGGGCCGAGCTTGTCCAGGAAATGCCCGACGATGAGCTGCCCCAGGGACGCTAGCGCGAACACGATAAACGCGAGCTGACCGATTGCGGTCGCCGAAGGCGCAATGCTCGTCAGGCGCTCGTCGAACACCTTGGGCAGCGCAAACGTGGTGGACTGAAACACGATGCTCGACACCGCCGTCGTCAGGAACACGATGGCCGACACACGCATCAGCAACGCCTTGAAATCGGGCGATACCGGCTTTTTCTCGGCGGCCTTTACCGCCCGCGGCGGCGGATTGACGATCGCATCCCAACGCAGTGCCGTATAGGCGATGCCCACCAGAATCGACACCACCCCCGGCACAATGAAAGCGACCCGCCATCCCCCGTGATCGATGAAGTAGCCGGTGATCAGCGCCGCGCTCGCCACGCCCAGGTTGCCCCACACGCCGTTCACGGCGATGCGCATGCCGGTGTTCTTCCACTTCTCCACCACGAGGGCGAGACCGACCGGGTGGTAGATCGCGGCAAACACGCCGATCACGAACAAGCCGATAGCGATTTCCAGCGGAGTGCGCGCAAAGGCCGTGGTGATCGAGGCCAGCCCGATGCCGATGAAGAACACGCTCATCATGCCGTCGCGGTTCCACTTGTCGGCAATCCAGCCGGCCGGCAGGGCGAACAAGCCGAAAGCCAGGAAGCCCGGCGTCGCGAACTTCAGCAGGTCGGCGTAGCCGAACCCCCACTCGCGGTGCAGGGCCAGCGCGGCCACGGTCGCAAAGATCAGCGTGAACAGATGATCGAGGAAATGCCCGACATTGAGCAGCAGAAAATGCAAGCGCTCGCGCATGAACGTCTCCTCGCCCCCGAATTTTGGCGCAACCTACCGGGTTTGCGGCAGCAAGGGAAACCGGCGCGGCGCATGGCAGGGTGTGGCCGGTCGCAATTGTGCGCTGCGGCGTGATACAAAAGTGCCAAGCTCAGAACAAGGAGCAGGGGGGACCATGACGGCAGCGGCTGTAGAAGGCCTCCGTGAACTCGCCAACGCCGATGCTTGGCTTGTCCACCGCGGACGATACCTCGACACGACCTTCCTGCTCGAGGTCGGAACCGAGCAGTATCTCATCCGCGTCCATCACGGACGCATCGAAACAATCCAGAAGGGCCCGCTCGTGATGCCACGCTGGGCTTTTGCGTTGCGAGCGCCGGCCGACGCCTGGGCGACGTTCTGGAGATCCGTGCCGCCACCTGGCTACAACGACCTGATCGGCATGGTGAAGATGCGCGCCCTGCGCATCGAGGGCGATCAGCATCCCTTCATGGCGAACCTGCGCTACTTCAAGGACCTGCTGGCGCTGTTGCGGGAAGTCTCCCGATGAGCCGTACCAGCCGACCCGACTTCGAGCCGATCGTCGGCCGCTACCTGCGCCTCGCCATCGGCGGTACGCCCCATCGCCTCTATGTGGAGGAGGCCGGGCAGGGCATTCCACTCTTGCTGCTGCACACCGCCGGCTCCGACAGCCGCCAATACCGCGGCCTCTTCAACGATGCGGAGATTCTCGAGCGCTTCCGGCTGATTGCCTTCGACCTGCCCTGGCACGGCAAGTCCTCGCCGCCGGCCGGCTGGCAGAAGGTGGACTACAAGCTGACGTCGCGGGCCTATGTCGACACTATCCTGGCCGTCGTCGACGCACTGGGCCTCGATCGGCCCGTGGTGATGGGCTGCTCGATCGGCGGCCGGGTCGTCCTGCACCTGGCGCTCGAGCACGCCACGCGTTTCCGCGCACTCATCGGCCTGGAATCGGGCGCGCACGTCGAGCCCTACTACAGCCTCGACTGGCTGCACCGGCCCGATGTGCACGGCGGCGAGATGTGCGGTGCGATGGTGTCAGGCTTGGTCGGACCGACCGCCCCGGAGGCCGACAAGTGGGAAACCATTTGGCACTACATGCAGGGCGGCCCCGGCATCTTCAAGGGCGACCTGCACTACTACACGTCGGAAGGTGACGTACGCGATCGCATCGCTGCCATCGACACCGCATCCTGCCCGCTCTACCTGCTGACGGGTGAGTACGACTATTCCTGCACGCCCGACGACACACGCGATCTCGCCCGCCGCATTCGCGGCGCCGAGATGACCATCATGGACGGCCTCGGGCACTTCCCTGTCAGCGAAGACCCGCCCCGCTTCCTCAGCTACTTGCGGCCCGTCCTCACCCGCATCCTGGAAAAGGAAGGCGGGCGAGCACTCTAGGCTCAGGCGGCCCTGCGGCCGCGCGCCGGCTGCTCAGCGGCAGGCTTCGGCTCGGGGAACGTGATGTAGTCACGTTCGGAGCCAACTGATCCGTCAGCCGCGGCACCATTGAAGCCGCGCACGGCCAGCGAGCCGAACACCGCGGAAAGCTTCTGCGCGCTCTCCGTATAGTCGTGCGCCGCCGTTTGCCAGAACTGCAACTGCTCACGCACGAGATCCTGTGGTGTCTTGCACTGGGTCAACCGCACCGGAACCTCCGACCAGGCACGCGCCCGCCGCGTCATGAGGCCGAGAACCTCGAGATTCCAACGCGCAATGCCGCGCGTGACGGGCTCGAAGCCCTTTGCAACGGTGTCGAGATTGGCACTGTACGCTTGAGTCAAATTGCTGAAGGGACCCGCCTTGGGGTCGAAACGCTCACCCGAGCTCATTCGCCCTCTCCGATGTTCCTACCCTGAACTGGCGTGCGAACGGAGACGAGCCGCATCATCCGCGCACACCGCTGGAGACTAGCCGCCCTGGCGCAGGGCAGCAACACGTCAACACGATTTTGTGCGTGAGAACTTTATCCAAAGGCCGTCCCAGCTTGGGCTTTGCACCGCAGAAGCGGTCATATATGGTTTGTACTGAGGGTCTTCAGCGGGCCATCACAGTCTTGTTGCGTTAGCGCCAGGGGCCATTCGTGCTGCGTACTGGCAAGCGTGCCTGTTTGCGCCCGGCGATGTACGCCGCGGCCGCAATAATGTGCGCCTCGCGAGCCGCTCTCGCACAGGATGTCGGCGCCACCGTGGAAGCTTGGGCAGGTGCGGAAGCTTTCGGACGCATCTGGTCTCTCTACACCGGCACGACAGTTGCCCCATTCGCCCCAATTGCCGCCGATGGCTTGCGGCTTCGGGCCGTCGCCGGCTATGGCGACTACCGCACCGGGACGCTTGGCTTCGCCGATCTCCTGCTCGGTTACCACGCGCAGCTCGGCACGCTCACCATCAAGGTCTTCGGCGGCGCGATGCTGGCCAGTCACAACGCCGCCGATCCCATCTCCCGGATCGACGGCACGAACTTCGGTGCCAAAGGCGTGGTGGAGACCTGGTGGAGCATCACCGACCAAGTCTGGCTCAACGCCGACCTCGCGTATGGGTCGCTCCACGACACCTACTCGGCACGCATGCGGCTCGGCTGGCGTCTCACACCTGAGCTCTCGCTCGGCCTGGAGGGTGGGGCAGCCGGCTCGCTGGAGACCGACATTGCGCGTGCCGGCGCCTTCCTGCGTTACGAATGGGGAAGCGGCGAAGTGACCGTCTCGGGCGGCGTCGCACGCCAGGGCTTCGACCTTGTCTGGGACGATACCACGGGCGCCTATGCGACCCTATCCGTTCTGACCCGCTTCTGACAGGCGATAGCCTTCCCGACCCGGCACGCGCGACTTTTAGAACCACTTTCCGGCCGCGTGTGCTATGCTTCGCCCGCAACAAAAATAATTCCGTCAACTGAGAGGAATGCCATGAAGAGCATTCTCCTGCCTATTGACCAAAGCGAACACATGAATGCCGTGCTGGAAACCGCGCGGCAACTTGCGAGCACGTCCGGCGCCACCGTGGAAGGCGTAGCGCTGCGCCCCGCGTTCGCGGAGATCGTGGCGCCCGACCCCATTGTCGCCGTCACCATCCCACCGGCGGATTGGAACGAGACCGAGTTCTGCCGCGCCGTGCGGCAGCGGTTCGACACGTTCGCAGCGGCACACCCGGCAAGCGGCGAGACCGCCGCCCGGTTTCGCTGGCGCGGCGGATCGGCCATCGAGGACAACGCGTTGGGAAGCCTGGGCCGGGTCTACGATCTGACCGTGCTCGGCCGTCCCGGCGGCCAGGGCGCGCGCATGACGGCGCTGGAGTCCGCCCTGTTCGACAGCGGCCACCCGGTGCTGATGGCGCCGCCAGTGCCCCGCCCAACCTTTGGCGAGACCGTTCTCATTCATTGGAACGCAAGCACCGAGACGGCGCGCTGCGTCCTGTTCGCGATGCCGATCTTGAGGCGCGCAAAGCGGGTCGGCCTGATCGCGGTGGAGGGCGCGATCTCAACCGGGCCGTCGGTGCGCGATGCGGTGGCCTACCTGGAAGCCAATGGCGTAAAGGCCACCGAGAAGACCGTGACCGGCATGGGGTCACGGCCCGGCGAGGCCATTCTGGCGGAGGCGGCGGCCATCGGTGCCGATCTCCTGATCAAGGGCGCCTACACGCAAAGCCGCTTGCGCCAGATGATCTTCGGCGGCGCCACGAGCCACATCCTCTCGGCAGCCGCGATCCCTGTGTTCTTCGCCCACTGACCTAGCACCGTGCGGGCTAGGGGTTTGTGTTTGCCTCGCGCAGGCTCGGTACACACCAGAAGGTGAGGAGGCCCGCGCACGCCGCTGCGGCCGCGAGCCCGAACGAGGCAAGATAACTGCCCGTGAACTCGTACAGCGCGGCGGAGCCCCAGGAGCCGAGCCCCGCACCCGAGCCCATCGCCAGCGACAGGGTGCCGTAGATCGCGCCGACGCCGCCGCCGGGAAACAGCCGCGCAACGGTGGCGATGATGATCGGACCGCGCGCACCCTGCATCAGCCCGAACAGCAAGACGAAGGCGTAGACCAACAGCAGCGTCGGCCACACCGACACCAGCATCAGGGCTACGATGCCGGCAATCGTAAACAGATACGAGTAGGTCGCCGACCACAGCCGCCCGATCCTGTCCGACAGCCAACCGATGGCCAGGATGCCGATCACCGACAGCATGCCCGTCATACCGAATGCACTCGCAGCCACCAGCGGATTGAAGCCCTCCTCGATCAGGTACGCAACCGAGTGCGGCAGCACGGAATAGGCAGCGATCGACGTCGCCATATAGGCCGCGAACAGTCCCCAGAATGCCGGAGTGCGCGCTGCCGAGCTAAGGGTCCAGCCACCGGTGTCCGACGTCGTCGTCTGCGACCGCGCGGATCGCCACTCCGGTGAACCTTCCGTCATCCGCCCCAGCGGCGCGAGCATCAGGAGCGGCAACGTCAACAAGACGAGCCCCCCGAGCAGGTGATGAGTGGTGCGCCAGTCGGTGACAGAGAGTGCGATCTGGGTCAGGGGCGGGAACAGCAGCATGCCGGCCCCAATCGCCGCATAGGGCACCGAGATGATGGCGCCCATCCGCCCGGTGAACCATCTGGAAAGCAGCGCGGAGGCCGCAATCATCCCGAGCGAGGCAGAGCCGAGCCCGCCGAAAAAGCCCGCACCAAGCAAATACTGTCCAAGTCCGCCCGCTGACCCGGCCAGAACATACCCGCACCCCAGGCTCATCAGCCCAAACCCGTATGCCACGCGGGCTCCGAGCCGATCGATGAGCTGTCCAGCGAGCGGTGCCGACAAGCCGTAGGACAGCATGAAGACCGAATAAGTGAGGGTGATCTCCGTGCGCGACACCCCGAGCCCCTGCTGAACCGGCAGCAGAAACACCGCGAATGTCTCCGTCACACCGCGCGCCAGCATGTTCATGACGAACGTCACAACGAGCAGCGTGACGAGAAACCTGCGTCCGGCCTCATCCGTGGAGCTTGTCACGCGATTGTCCCCGCTGGCGCGGCCGAGCTCTCAAATGCGCTTGAACTTGGCCATTGCCTCGGTGAAGGACAGTCCCTTCCTCAGTTCGATGGCAGCATCGGCATCATCGGTGGCGTAGCGGGTCGCAAGCTCCAGCACCTTCACCGCATGCTGCGCCGGAATGCACACCACGCCCGATCCATCCGCCACGATCACATCGCCCGGCGCCACGCGCACGCCGCCGCAGCTCACAACCTCGTTGACGCCCGTCACGGCGAGTCGCGAACGCCCGGTCAGCGGCGTCATGTGGCGCGCGAACACCGGAAACGCCAGCTCGATCATCTCCTCACGGTCGCGCACGCCGCCATCCGCGACCAATCCCGCGACGCCTTTCACCTTTGCCGCCAGCGTCGCCAGTCCGCCGAACGTCGACACGGCCTGTCCGCCGTTGTCCACCACCAGCACGTCGCCGGATGCGGCCGCATCGATCATCCTGCCGACCTTGAAATCCTCGGACGTGAAGTCGCCGCGCCGGCCCGTCACCTGGCGCACGGTGGCTGCACGCCCCACGCAGCGCGTGCCCGCCACCATCTGCGTGAGCCCATGCATCACGCCTTCAAAACCCACATCGTCGAGCGCGTTGGCGATGGTCGGGGTTGCGAGCGCGGAGAACCCCGCCACAATCTCATCTGAAACGGTCATGGCATAATGTCCCGGCAAAGTTTGCACGCGCGCACTTTGCGCGCCCCCGGCGGAAGTCGTATCGTTCTCCTCAGGTCTTCACAACTAAAGCATGGACATAAGAGATGCGTGCAACAGGGTCGGCAACGCGCTTGAAGCTCGCCGTTGTGGCGGGCACTGCCTTCGCTCTGGCCATGCCGGGCGCCGCGCTCACATGCTCGGAGGAGACCGTGCAGGCGCGCGGTGAACCCTCGCGCTTCGAGACCGTCGCCAAGCTGAAGGCGCGCGGTAACTGGCGCGCGCACGTACGCGCGCACCCCAAATTCGGCCCTGACTATGCCAACTGGAGCATCGCAGCGTCTGCCGACTATTCCTGCGCGGACGCGAAGGGCGGCACCGCCTGCACCGCTATCGCGCGGCCCTGCCGCCACTGACGTTCACGCCCTCGCAGCGGCATGGTTGACCAATCCTTGACGCGCTCGCTCAAATGCGAGGAAAACCTGCAAGAATTCCATTACTCAATTTCCCGTTAATTAATGCAATTTTCAGCCAATGCCGCATGATCCGCTTACCGCCGCTCAAGACGTGCGGGACACGGATGAATTGGGGTAGGACTGCAATGGTCGCTCTTCAGGAAAGGCAGCTTCTGCGTACGCTGCGCATGACCCTGGCGGACAAGGCACAGGGATACACGGTCGAGTCGGCGGGGCTGACCGGTGTCGTGATCCTCAACAAGGGTCACTACCGTGGCGTCTGGCACTGGTCGGACGGCAGCTACTCGTTCACGCCCGGCGGCTACGGCAGCTCGACCCATTCGGCCGCTTCGCCGGGCGACGCGGTCCGCTACACCCTGGACCACGTCTGCCGGCAGTAAGGCCTAGAACAGACCCTCGATCTGGCCCTTCTCGTTGAGGAAGATCTTCTCCGAGGACGGCACCTTGGGCAGGCCTGGCATGGTCATGATCTCACCGCAGATAGCCACGACGAAGCCGGCGCCGGCCGACAGCCTGACCTCACGCACCGGCACGACGTGGCCGGTCGGCGCGCCACGCAGGTTGGGGTCGGTCGAGAACGAATACTGAGTCTTGGCCATGCAGACGGGCAAGTTGCCGTAGCCGGCTTCCTGCCAGGCCTTGAGCTGGTCACGCACCGACTTGTCGGCGATCGCCTCCGAGCCACGGTAGATCTTCTGCACGATGGTGTTGATCTTGTCGAACAGGGGCATCTCGTCCGGGTAGATCGGCTGAAACTTCGAGGCCCCCGATTCCGCAAGTTCCACGACCTTGCGCGCCAGCTCCTCGACACCGGCCGAGCCGTGGGCCCAGTGCTTGCAGAGGATAGCCTCCGCACCCTGAGCCTTCACATAGTCCTTCATCGCCGCGATCTCGGCATCCGTGTCGGAGATGAAGTGGTTCATGGCGACCACGACCGGCACGCCGAACGACTTCACGTTCTCGATGTGGCGGCCGAGGTTGGCGCAGCCCTTCTTGACCGCGTCGACGTTCTCTTTGCCGAGGTCTTCCTTCTTGACGCCGCCGTTCATCTTCATGGCGCGCACGGTGGCGACGATGACCGCCGCAGCCGGCTTCAAGCCCGCCTTGCGGCATTTGATGTCGAAGAACTTCTCGGCGCCAAGGTCCGCGCCGAAACCGGCCTCGGTGACGACGTAGTCGGCGAGCTTCAGCGCCGTGGTGGTGGCGACCACCGAATTGCACCCATGCGCGATGTTGGCGAAGGGACCGCCATGCACGAAAGCCGGATTGTTCTCCAGCGTCTGCACGAGGTTGGGCTGCATGGCATCCTTGAGCACGACGGCCATCGCGCCGTCGGCCTTGAGGTCGCGGGCGAAAACCGGGCTCTTGTCGCGGCGGTAGGCGACGATGATGTCACCGATGCGCTTCTGCAGGTCCTTGAGGTCCGTGGCGAGGCAGAGAATTGCCATCACTTCCGAAGCCACCGTGATGTCGAAGCCGGCTTCGCGCGGATAGCCGTTGGCGACGCCCCCGAGCGAGCACACGATCTCGCGCAGCGCACGGTCGTTCATGTCCATGACCCGGCGCCAGACGACCCGGCGCGTATCTATGCCGAGTTCGTTGCCCCAGTAGATGTGATTGTCGATCAGCGCCGAGAGCAGGTTGTGCGCGGTGGTGATGGCGTGGAAATCACCCGTGAAGTGGAGGTTCATGTCCTCCATCGGCACGACCTGAGCATAGCCGCCGCCGGCGGCGCCACCTTTGACGCCGAAGTTCGGGCCGAGGGAGGCCTCGCGAATGCAAACGATCGTCTTCTTGCCGATACGGTTCAGGCCGTCGCCGAGGCCAACCGTCGTGGTGGTCTTGCCTTCGCCGGCAGGCGTCGGGTTGATCGCGGTGACGAGGATCAGTTTCCCGTCCTTGCCGCTCTTCTTTGAGGCGATGAAGTCGGCGGATATCTTCGCCTTGTCGTGGCCATAGGGCAGCAGGTGCTCGGACGGAATGCCGAGCTTGGCGCCGATCTCCAGGATCGGCTTCTTCTTCGCTTCGCGCGCAATCTGGATATCGGACTTCACGGTCATTGCTTCCCCTCCTGCGCCAACTGCGCGCGGTGTTTTTTGAAACTACGCTGCCGGTTTCGCGACCGGCGTGTCGAATGTGTCGCCGGCCTTCACACCGGCCGCCTTCGCCCACTCAGCGGCCGTGACCTTCTTGCCGTCGGCACCACGCACGCGCTTGGCGAGAACGGCGCCCCCGTTGGCGGCAATCGTCATGCCCTGATCATCGATCGACAGGATCGCGCCCGGCGCGCCATTGCCGGCCACCTTCGCGCTGTCGAAGATGTCGACCTTGTTGCCCTTGATCGTGGTCCAGGCCCCCGGCGCCGGATTGGCGGCGCGGATGATGTTGTAGAGATCGGCGGCAGGCTTGGACCAATCGAGTTCGGCCAAATCCTTCTTGAACCAGCTCTCATAGGAGCCGTCGTCGAGATTTTGCGCGTGCTTGAGCTTCACGCCGGCGCGCACCAGCTCCAGTCCCTCGAGCATGGCGTCGACGCCCATGGGGAACAGCTTCTTGAAGTAGACATCGCCCAGCGACTCGTCCGGCCCGATCTCGACCGACTTCTGGATCAGGATTGGACCTTCATCGAGGCCCTCGTTCGGCCAGAAGATGGTGAGGCCGGTGCGCGTCTTGCCCATCGCGATCGGCCAGTTGATGGACGACGGCCCGCGATGCGCCGGCAGCAGCGAGGGATGATACTGGAACGTCCCGAGGCGCGGCGCGTCCAGCACCGGCTGCGGCACGAACAGCAAGACGTACGCCATCATGCACACGTCAGCGTTGAACGACTTCATCAGCTCCAGCGACTCCGGCGTCTTCCAGCTCTTGGGCTGGTGGACGGCAAGGCCCTTCTCCTTAGCGAACACCTTCAGGGGATCTTCGGGACGGCCTGCCTTGTCCGGCGCGCAGCACACCGCCACGATGTTCTCACCCCGCTCGAGCAGCTTTTCGAGCACGGCTTTGCCGAAGGCCTCCTGCCCATGAACGACGATACGCATGTTTTGCATCTCTCTGATGATGTGGCGCCCTCGCCCGCAACGGGGCGAGGGGATTGTCACTCGGCGGCCTGCTTCTTCACCGCAGCCGTCGCGCCGGCCTGGGCAAGGCCCGAAATCTCATCGGCTGAATAACCGAGCTCACGCAGCACCTCGTCGGTGTGCTCGCCGAGCAGCGGCGAGCGTGCGACATCCGCCGGGCTCGCAGACAGCTTGATCGGATTGCCAACCGACAGGTACTTGCCGCGCGTTGGGTGATCGACCTCCACCATAGTGCCGGTGGCGAACAGCGACTTGTCCTCGCTGAGTTCCTTCATCGACAGGATCGGCCCGCACGGGATGTCGAACTCGTTGAGAATGTCCATGGCCTCGAACTTGGTCTTGGTCATGGTCCACTGCTCGATGCGCGCGAAGATTTCGTTCAGACGCGGCAGGCGGGCCGGCGGCTTGGCATAGTTGGGATCGGTCTTCCAGCCGGGCTCGCCGATCACGTCGCAGATCGCCTCCCAAACCGGGGCCTGCGTGATGAAGTAGATGTAAGCGTCGGGATCGTTCTCCCAGCCCTTGCACTTGAGGATGCGCCCTGGCTGGCCGCCGCCGGAGTCGTTGCCGGCGCGCGGCACCGCCTTTCCGAACGGGATGCCTTCGCCGAACTGGCTGTATTCCTTCAGCGGCCCGTGCGCGAGCCGCTGCTGGTCGCGCATCTTCACGCGCGCCAAGTTGAGCACGCCGTCCTGCATGGCGCAGGTCACGCGCTGACCGTTGCCCGAGTGGGTACGGTGATACAGCGCCGTCACGATACCGAGCGCCAGATGCAGGCCGGTGCCGGAATCGCCGATTTGCGCGCCGGTCACCAGCGGCGGTCCATCACGAAAGCCAGTGGTCGACGCCGAGCCGCCGGTGCACTGCGCCACGTTCTCATAAACCTTGCAGTCCTCGTAGGGACCGGGGCCGAAGCCCTTCACCGAAGCGTAGACCATCTTCGGGTTCAGCTCCTGGATACGCTCCCAGGTCAGCCCCATGCGATCGAGCGCGCCCGGCGCAAAGTTCTCGACGAGGACGTCGCAGGTCTTCACCAGCCGCTCGAGAATCTCCATCCCCTTCTTGTTCTTGCTGTCGATGGTGATTGAGCGCTTGTTGTGGTTCAGCATCGTGAAGTAGAGGCTGTCCGCATTGGGGACGTCCTGCAGCTGACCGCGCGTGATGTCACCCACGCCCGGGCGCTCCACCTTGATCACGTCCGCGCCAAACCAGGCGAGGAGCTGCGTGCACGTCGGTCCAGACTGGACGTGCGTGAAATCGAGAATCTTGACGCCTTCGAGTGCCTTCGTGCCCATGGCTCGCTCCCTTACTTCTTCTTCAGCGCGCTTTGCGGATTGAGATTGCCGATGCGGCCCGACTCGCTGCCCGCCTTCGGATCGATCACTGCGTTGATCAGTGTCGGCTTGCCGGAATCCATCGCCGCGTTGACGGCGCGCTTCAGCTCGTCCGGCGAGGTCGCGTTCACGCCTACGCCGCCGAACGCCTCGATCATCTTGTCGTAGCGTGCGCCCTTCACGAACACGGTCGTAGCCGGATCGGCGCTCGCGGTGTTGACGTCGGTGCCGCGGTAGATGCCGTCGTTGTTGAAGATCACGACGCACACGGGGAGTTTGTACCGGCAGATGGTCTCGATCTCCATACCCGAGAAGCCGAACGCCGAGTCGCCTTCCACCGCCAGCACCGGCTTGCCGGTCTCGACCGCGGCGGCGATCGCATAGCCCATGCCGATGCCCATGATGCCCCAGGTGCCGACATCGATGCGCTTCCTGGGCTGGTAGACATCGATGATGCCGCGCGCCAGATCGAGCGTGTTGGCCCCCTCGTTGACCAGGATGGCGTCCGGCCGCTCCTTGACGATCGTGCGCAGCACGCCGAGCGCGCCGTGATAGTCCATCGGCACGTTGTTGTTCATCAGCCGCGGCGCCATTTTGGCGACGTTCTCCTCGCGCTTAGCGGCGACCGACTTGGTCCATTCGGCCGGCGGCGCCGGCCAGTTGCCGCCCATCTCGGCGAGCAGTGCATTCACGCACGAGCCGATATCGCCGACCACAGGCGCCACGATCTCGACGTTGGAATCCATCTCCCTCGGCTCGATGTCGACCTGGATGAATTTCTTGGGCGCGTCGCCCCAGGTCTTGCCCTTGCCGTGCGACAGCAGCCAGTTGAGGCGCGCGCCGAGCATCAGCACGACGTCGGAGTCCTTGAGCACGGTCGAGCGGGCAGCGCCCGCGCACAGCGGATGAACATCCGGCAACAGGCCCTTGGCCATGCTCATCGGCAGGAACGGCACACCGGACTTCTCGACGAACGCTTTGACGGCCTCATCGGCCTGCGCATAGGCCGCGCCCTTGCCGAGGATGATCAATGGCTTCTTCGCGCCCTTCAGAACGTCAAGCGCACGCTTCACCGACTCCTTGGCCGGGATCTGCGCCGGCGCCGGATCGACCACCTTCACCAGGGACTTCTTGCCGGCCGCGGCGCTCATGACCTGGCCGAACAGCTTGGCCGGCAGGTCGAGATAGACGCCGCCCGGGCGGCCGGAGACCGCGGCACGAATGGCGCGCGCGATGCCAATGCCGATATCGGCCGCGTGCAGGATGCGATAGGCGGCCTTGCACAGCGGCTTGGCGATGGCGAGTTGGTCCATCTCCTCATAGTCGCCCTGCTGCAGGTCGACGATTTCGCGCTCGGACGAGCCGGAGATCAGGATCATCGGGAAGCAATTGGTGGTGGCGTGCGCCAGCGCAGTGAGGCCGTTGAGGAAGCCCGGCGCCGATACGGTGAGGCAAACACCCGGCTGCTTCGTCAAGTAGCCGGCGATTGATGCCGCATAGCCCGCGTTCTGCTCATGGCGAAACGACAGCACGCGGATGCCTTCGGCCTGCGACATGCGCAGGAAGTCGGTAATCGGAATGCCTGGCACGGCATACAGCGTCTTGATGCCGTTGAGCTTGAGCGCATCGATGATCAGATGGAAGCCATCCGTAAGCTCCTGCTCCGGAGCGTTCGCATCGATGTTCTGAGCTGGTGCCGACATTCTTCTTCCTCCCTCGATCTCGTCTGGTCCGGTGCGCGTCGTCAACGTTAGTCGAGCGTCACGTAGCGCTCGACATGATCGCGCAGCCGCAATGTGTGTTCGCGCACGAGACGTTCCGCGCGTTCCGTGTCGCGCGCCTCCAAGGCGCCTACGATCTCGCTGTGATCGACAACCGACCGCTTGGCACGGTCCTGCTCAAAAATCGTCCGCTGCCTGATGGAGCGGACGTGGAAGAACAGCTTGTCGGTGAGATCGGCGATCAGCTGGTTCTTGCCGAGCCCGATGATGGCCTGATGAAACTTGATGTTTGCGTCGGAGTACTCGCCCATCTTCGCCGCGACCTTGTCCTGCGAGAACTGGTCGACGAGCGTATGCAGGCGCGCAAGCTCGCTGTCGGAGGCGTGCTGCGTGGCAAGACGCGCGGCCATGCTCTCCAGCGCGGCCCACACCGTGATCATGTCGAGGATCTCGGCCTTGGTCTTGCGCACGATGAAGATGCCGCGACGGGCAACGATCTTCACCAGGCCTTCCTGATCGAGTTGGGCGAGCGCCTCGCGCAGCGGCGTGCGGCTGACACCGAAGCGCTGGGAAAGATCGCGCTCGTCGAGACGCAGCTCGGCATCGTCGGCATAGATGTTCATGTTGGTGATGGCGGTCTTCAGCGCATCATAGGCACGTGCCTTGAGGCTCAAGCCTTCGCCGATCGGCGCAATGTTCAGCTGAGTGTCCGCCACGTTTCCACCCGGAGCGCACGCGCGCTCTCCCAAACTCGTATTCTTGTGGTCTTTGGTATACCATACACCACACAGGGAGACCCAGCAAGCCGCAATCCCCTATGCAACTGCGTGCTTCCCACTGGCCGGAGCCCATCTTCGGCCGTCTGACATGCCTTAATTCACTGATATCAAAAGCATAATGTTTTTTGCCAGGAATGATTTGAATTGTCGGGTTGCATTGGTCCTTCAATTGGCACAATGTATACCAGCGCTACCGGACGCACTTTGGGAGCAATCCCTAACGGACGAATAAAGAGCACCGGGGCGGGGGAAACGACGGGACGGGAAGCTCGTGGACGAGATCAACTCGCTTATCGGCGGCTTTGGGGTCGCACTCTCCTGGTACAATCTGGCTTTGATGGTGGTCGGCATTCTGCTCGGCGTCATCATCGGCGTGCTGCCTGGCCTCGGGGGGGCCAACGGCGTTGCCATCCTCCTCCCTCTCACCTTCCCGATGGCGCAGGTGCCCGGCGGCGCCACCTCCGCGATCATCCTCCTCTCGTGTATCTACTGGGGCGCCCTGTTCGGCGGCGCCATCACCTCCATCCTGTTCAACATCCCCGGCGAGCCCTGGTCGGTGGCGACCACTTTCGACGGCCATCCGCTGGCACGCCAGGGGCGCGCCGACGAAGCACTGACGGCCGCTTTCACGTCCTCGTTCATCGGCGCATTCGTCGCCGTCATCGTCATCACGTTCCTGGCCCCGATCATCGCCAAGTTTGCCTTGCGGTTCGGACCAGCGGAGTTCTTCTCCGTATTTTTCCTGACGTTCGCCAGTTTCGTCGGCATGGGTCGAGGGTCGCCCTTCAAGGTCCTTGCCGCCATGTGCCTTGGCTTTGCGCTCAGCGCCGTCGGATTGGATCAGGTGACTGGTACGCTGCGCATGACCTTTGGTCATAACGAGCTGCTGGCGGGCTTTGACTTCTTGATCGCCGTGATCGGGCTGTTCGGCATTGGAGAAATCCTCTCTTCGATGGAGAGTGGCCTGAAATTCTCGGGCAACACCGCTTCGATCCGGCTCGATGCGGTGCTCCAGACCTGGAAAAATCTCCTCAAATATTGGGTCACGTCGATCCGCAGCTGCATCATCGGCTGCTGGATGGGCATCACGCCAGGTGGCGCGACACCGGCCTCATTCATGAGCTACGGACTTGCCAAGCGCTTCTCGAAGAACGGCAAGAATTTCGGCAAGGGCGAAATCGAAGGCGTCGTGGCACCGGAGACGGCAGCGCATGCCGCCGGCACGAGTGCGCTGCTGCCGATGATCACGCTCGGCATTCCGGGATCGCCGACGGCGGCCGTGCTGCTCGGCGGCCTCCTGATCTGGGGCTTGCAGCCCGGTCCGATGCTGTTCGTCGAGCAGAAAGACTTCGTTTGGGGCCTGATCGCGTCGATGTACCTCGGCAACATCGTCGGCCTCGTCATCGTGCTGACGTGCGTACCGTTGTTTGCGGCGATCCTCCGCGTGCCGTTCTCCATCATCGCGCCGATCATCCTGGTGATCTGCGCGGTCGGTGCCTACACGGTGCAGAACTCGATGTTCGACGTTTGGATGATGCTGCTGTTCGGCGTGGTCGGCTACATATTCAACAAGCTCGACTACCCTCTGGCACCGCTCGTGCTTGCGATTGTTCTCGGCGACAAGGCCGAAGAATCATTCCGTCAGGCCATGCTGTCGTCGCAGGGGAGCCTATCGATTTTCTGGTCAAACTGGCTCGTTGCCTCGATCATGACCCTCGGCCTGATACTCTTGTTCTGGCCGGCCGTGAGCTGGTTGCTGGAGAAGCGACGCGCAGCAACGGACCCCGTTGCGGCTTCCAGCGGCGGCTGACACGGAGCGCTGAACCAAGAGACTGCACAAGCAGACAAACAACAAATCAACCAAGGAGGAGACGATGCAAAAACAAGAAAGCACCAGGCGCATCAAAACAATGGGCGGCCTCGCTGCCGCCTGCGCGCTGGCCGCGTCGGCCTGGCTGGCTCCGCCGCCGCCCGCTGCCGCGCAGACGTGGGAACCCACCAAGCCGATCCAGTTCGTCATTCCCGCCGGCACCGGCGGCGGCGCTGACCAGATGGCCCGCTTCATTCAGGGCGTCGTAGCGAAGAACAACCTGGCCAAGCAGCCCATCATTACGGTCAACAAGGCCGGCGGCGCGGGCGCGGAAGGATTTCTCGAGGTCAAGAAGGCCGGCGGCGATCCACACACAATCGTCATCACCTTGTCCAACCTGTTCACGACACCGCTCGCAACCGGCGTTCCGTTCAGCTGGAAGGACATGACGCCCGTCGCGATGCTTGCGCTGGACCAGTTTGTTCTCTGGGTACCCGCGGACGCGCCCTACAAGACCGCCAAGGAATACATCGAGGCCGTCAAGGCAGCGCCGGACAAGTCCTACAAGATGGGCGGCACAGGCTCGAAGCAGGAAGACCAGATCATTACGGCCGCGCTCGAGCGGCTCACTGCGCCCAAGAAGTTCACCTACATCCCCTACGCGGGCGGTGGAGCGGTGGCCGTGCAGCTCGTCGGCAAGCACGTCAACTCGACGGTCAACAACCCGATCGAGGCTGTGTCGCAGTGGAAAGCAGGCGCGCTGCGGCCGCTGTGCATCTTCGACTCCAAGCGCAGCACGTACACGCAGAAGGTCACGACCGACATGGCGTGGTCCGACATCCCGACCTGCATGGAAGCCGGCGTGAACACCGAGTACCAGATGCTGCGCGGCATCTTCATGGCGCCGGGCGTGAAGGCCGAGCACGTTGCCTACTACGTCGACCTCTTCAAGAAGACGATGGCGACCGACGACTGGAAGAACTTCATGGAGCAAGGTGCCTTCAACCAGACCTTCATGACCGGCGACCAGTTCAGGACCTGGGTGGAGGCCAACGACAAGCGCCACTACGACCTCATGAAGGAAGCCGGCTTCCTGGCGGCGAAGTAACAACCTGCCGAGGGCACCGCGTCATGCGGTGCCCTTCCGCACACTCTCCGATCCACGTGCAGCAGCCGACGCGGTAACGACATGCAGAACGACGAAGGCGCAGACAACAGCCGAACACTGGCCACCAATCGCACGATGGAGATCGTCGTTGCGCTCGTGCTGCTGGCCGGCGCTGCGATAGTCATGTACGACAGCGTGCGCATCGGTTTCGGCTGGCGCGAGGGAGAGGGCCCCGCACCCGGCTACTATCCGTTCTGGGTGGCTGTACTGCTGGCCCTTGCCAGCACGGTGAACCTGATCAAGGCGGCCGTCGGCGGGCACGGGGCGGGCGAAATCTTCGTCACGCTGCGGCCATTCCTGCGCATTCTGGCCGTGCTGTTGCCCACACTCGTGTTCATCGGGTTGATCGGCGGCGTTTCGATCGGCCCGCTCGATCTGCCGGGCATCGGGATGTACTTCGCTGCCGCGGTGTTCATGCTTTTCTTCATGCTGGCCGTCGGCAAGGAAAGCATCCTGAAGTCCATCTTCGTCTCGACGCTCGTGCCGCTCCTGCTCTTCTTCATGTTCGAGAAGTGGTTCCTGGTGCCTCTGCCCAAATGCGATCTGGCGGCCTGCGAAGCCATTGCGCAGTTCGGACGCGCCGCCACCTTCGGCTACGTGAACTTCTGACGGGTCTCCAGAAACTGGATACGAAAAGAGCGCCGGAACCCGCAGGTTCCGGCGCTCTTTGCTTTTCGGTACGACGGCTCGCAGCCAGCCTAGTGCGAGGTCGCGCTGGCTGTCCGGCGTGTCAGTAGCCAGCCAACCGCCAGCACGATCGCCGCGCCGATCACCTCGAAGCTCCTGAGCAGCATCTTGCTGGAGACGCTCAGCGATTCCGCCAGGTTGCCCATCATGTCCTGCAGCACCGGCTCGGTTGCGATCAACTCGCCCGCGATCCACCCAAGGAGCGCCGCGCCGGCCCACACCAGCACCGGATAGCGCGACAGCAGGCTCATGATCAGCGTCGATCCGGCGACCACCAGCGGGATGCTGATCACGAGACCCATGATGATCAGCCAGATCCGCAGCGATGGATCGGCGGATTCAGCCGCTCCGGCGATGGCCAGCACGTTGTCCAGGCTCATCACGATGTCGGCGATGGCGACGATCTTGACGGCCTCCCAAAGGCTCGAGCCGCCCTGCACCTTGCTGTCGTCGGCGTGATCGTCGCCCGTCAGCAGCTTGATCGCGATCCAGAACAGCAGCAGGCCGCCGATCAGCTTCAGCCAGGGCATGTTGAACAGGTACTGGATGAGCACTGTGAAAATGATCCGCAGGACCACCGCGGCGCCGGCACCCAGCAGAATGCCCATCCTGCGCTGCTTAGGCGGCAAGTTGCGGCAGGCCAGCGCGATCACCACCGCGTTGTCACCGGAGAGCACAATATTGATGCCGATGATCTTGACGACGGCGATGACGGTGAGGGCGTGTGCGCCGAACAGGGAGCCGAACCATTCGAGCCAGGGACCAGTGGCCTGGGCGAAAACCGCGCCGTCGCCCGCCAAAGCTACCAGTGCCATTGCTCCCGTCCCTTTCTGAATTGTCAGCAGGCGCCCGCGCGGAGGCCCGCAAATCCGCAATGTTACGACCGTATTTATACGGTTATCCTGGTATGCCAAAGCAGGCCGAACCTTGCAACGGCAATCGGTGCGCGATGGATGCAACACGGAGGCGCGACCAGCGGGGGTCGCGAGCAGCAGCTCCGATCAGGCCGCGGGGGTGCGCCGCCGAATGAGATACTTTTGCACCCCATCCAGAACCAGCTCCCGCTTCTGGTTGTGAACCGAGGACGCCAGCGTAAGCACGCCGGTGGTGCGTTGCGGCCTCAGGTCCGAGACAGTGAGGCGAGGATACAGCGTATCGCCGGCATAGACCGGCTTCAGGAAGCGCGAGGACTGCTCGATGAAGCCCATCAGCGACTCCTCGACCATGAAGGGGAAGAGCCCCGCCCCGGCCGCCGTCTGGATCAGAACCTGATAGCCGTGCGCCAGCAGCTCGGGATGTCCGTGGCGGCCGCAAAACTCCCGGTCGTAGTGGATGGGATGATTGTCGCCCGACGCCGCCTGGAAGGCGAGGAACTGCGCCTCCGTCACGGTTCGCGAGGGAATATTGAAGACCTCGCCAAGCTTGAAGTCTTCGAAGTAGCGCGAGGATGCGAGACGATGATCCTCGGGATTGAAAGCCTCGTCCATGCACGCCTCCTATTCGGCGGGCGCCGTGGCTGCGGCGCGGCGCTGCCGCAGCATCAGCCAAATCGCCGATCCCGTCACGATCGCCATCAACGGCAGGGCGGCGAGATTGATCACGAACCAGCCGGCGGTCGCGGCCAGAACCCCGGACACGGCGGCTGCGCTTGCGGTGGCTGCGTACACGGTGAAGTCGTGGCTCGCCTGCACTTTGGCGCGCTCGGAGGGCGTGTAGGTCGTCGTGAGCAGTGTCGACCCACCGACGTAAGCGAAATTCCAGCCGATCCCGACCAGGAGATTGGCAATCAGGAAGTGCGCGAACGTGACGCCAGTCAGATTCACCAGCGCGCAGCCGAGCTCGATCAAGCCGCCGACGGCAATCACCTTCAGCACGCCGAAGCGATTGATGAGATGCCCCGTAAAGAACGACGGCAGGAACATGCCCACGATGTGCGCCTGGATCACGGTGGCGCTGTCGGCAAAACCAAACCCGCAGGCCAACATCGCCAGCGGCGTAGAGGTCATCGTCAGTGTCATCACGGCATAGCCGAACACCGATGAGGCCAAGGCCACGCGATAGCTCGGCTGCCGTGTGATCTCACGCATCGGGCGGCCGCGCGCGGCACGGTCCTCTGCGCTCAACCGCGGTATGCGCACCAGTTGCACGAGCAGCAGCACCGCGATCGAGAAGACTGCGGTGGCCAAGTACACGCCGGCAAAGGTGACCGGGGCGAACAAGTCGACGGACCACTTCGCAACCTGCGGCCCGAACAGGCCGGCAAGCACGCCGCCGGCCATGACCAGCGAGATGGCCTTGGCGCGAAATGCGGGCTCCGTCGCGTCGGCGGCTGCAAGCCGGAAGTACCAGAAGAAGGCTGCCTGCATGCCCTGGAAGAGCGAAGCGAGACACAGCAGGGGAAAGCTCTGCAGAAACATGGCAGCGCAGCCGGTCGCGCCGAACAGAACCCCGAACACCGAGCCGAGCGAGAACCCGGCGCGGCGCCCGATCACACCCATCAGCAGCGACGCCGGAATGGTTGTGCCCATGATGCCGAGGTGCACGAGCACGACCGGCACCGTTGCCAGCCACTTGTCGCTGGGTTCGAGCAGCATGTAGGCCGCCAACGGCGTCGCCGCGATGCCCATGCCCTGCACCGACATGAAGAGCGCCTGCGCAAGCGCCAGGATGGCGACGTTGCGGCTCTCAGGATGGGCGAGGCGTGCGAGCAAGGTCATGAGATGATCGTGGGCCGCCGAAGCATGGGGACGGTTGGCACTGCATACCGGCTTCGCTGCACCCTGTCTCGTGCATTGCGGGCAGCCTTGCCCTACGGCAGGGGCATGCCCCTGGAAGCCAGGACAGAGCGGGCACGATCCGGATAGTCGGTGATCAAGCCGTCGACGCGCATGTCGATCGCGCGTGCCATCTCGGCGGTGTCGTTGATGGTCCACGGCACGACCTTCAAACCCATCCCCTGCGCCTCCTCCACCAGCGCCGCGGTCAGCTCCGCAAAGCGCGGCGACCAGGTTGCGCAGCCCGCGGCATTGACCAGCCTCGGCATCGATCCGCCGACATCGATCGGATCGAGACCCGCCAGCCAGGGCGACGGACGCCGCACGCCATTGGTCGTCCTGTCGCGCACGGAATTTGGCGCCGTCAGGCACACGGTGGCGATTTCCGGGCCTCGCGCCTGCACAGCCTTCAGCGTGCGCCAGTCGAAGGACTGCACGGTGACGCGATTCGCCAAGCCGGCCTCGCGCACGCCCTTTACGACAAGCTCGGCAAAAGTCTCCGGATCCACGGTGTCGCCCGGCTGATCGGGCGAAATCTTGGTCTCGATATTGAAGCGCACGGTGTTGCCCGTTGCCTTCGCAAGGTCGAACAGCTCGGCGAGTGTCGGAATGCGCGCGCCGTCGGCCGGCGTCTGCGCGGAAAACTGTTGCGCGTACTTCGTCTCCGGTTTGATGCGGCCGACGTCATAGCCCTTGAGCTCCGACAAGGTCAGCGACCGGACGGCAGGGCCGGGCGCCTCCACCCAGCGGCCGTCCGCAGCGCGGGTGATGTCCGGGTTCAGCATGCGATCATGGGTGAGTACGAGCACTCCATCCTTGGTGACGCCGAGGTCCGTCTCCAGCGTCGTAACGCCGATGGCCAAGGCGACGCGAAAGCCTTCGAGCGTGTTCTCCGGCGCAAGCCCGCGCGCGCCGCGATGACCCTGGAGATCGAATGCGCCGGCATCCGCAGCCATGCCGCAGACGATGACAACAGCACACAACAGCTTCCGCATACGGACCTCGGAGCGGGCGAGTAGGCGTTGCAGGCCAGCGAAGCGTAGCGCAGGGCAGCCCAGCCAGGGGAGATTTCATGCAACCAAGGACCGCCCTCAATTGCCGTCACGCTGTAGCCACGAGGCTATGGCTTAGTTCCCGGTCGACAACTAAGCTTGTTGTTATAGTTCATTGAGTTACCGCGGGACGGGAAATGGATTCAGCGTACGCGAAAGCGGCTATTGTCAGCTCATTCGTCGGCTTGATGGGGCTCGCCTCCTACGGCGTCGTACAGCAGACGCGCGAGATCGGCGAAGGCCGCATCGTCATGGCCACCGGCAGCAGCCAGTATCTCGAGCTGGCCGAGAGCTATCGCAACGACATGGAGCGCCTCGGCATCAAGTTCGAGGTGCGGCGCGACACCGAAGGGTTCCAGACGCTGCGGGCGCTGCTCGATCCGAAGTCGGGGATCAACGCAGGTTTCATCAAGGGCGGCCTGGTGGGCAGCCTGCAGGGCCGCTATGCGAGCGAGAAGGCCAAGGGCCGGCACGCGCAATACGGCAAGCTGCTTTCCCTTGGCAGGGTCTTCCACGAGCCGATCTGGGTGTTCACGCGCAAGGACGAGCCTGTCGCCACCCTGCGCGATCTGAAGGGCAAGAAGATCCTGACCGGCACGCGCGAAAGCGGCACCCGGCGCGTTGCGAGGTTCCTGCTCAAGGCCAACGGCGTCGACGACAGCAACTCCACCATGATCCCGGAAGTATTGCCGGGCGACGCGGCGCACCTGTTCGACGGCAGAGCCGACGCGGCCATCCTGATCGAGCCGCCCGACACCGAGACCATGCAGATGCTTCTGCGTGAGCCCAACATCAAGCTCATGGATTTCTCCGCGGAAGCCGAAGCCTACGACAATCGCTTCCCCGCCATCTCCAAGGTGGTGCTGCGCAGAGGCGCGGTGGAGTTCAATCCGCTGCTGCCGCCTTCCGACATCACGCTTCTCACCACGACGGCGGCGCTCGTGGTGCGTGCCGACATGCACCCGGCGCTGGTCAGCCTGCTGACGCAGGCGGTGATCAACAACCCTCGGCCGGCCTTCGACGATCTCGGGGAGCCGGTGCTGTTCTATCGCCTGGGCGAGTTTCCCGCGGTCAATGACCCGGAGTTCCAGGTCTCCAAGGATGCGCGCGTCGTCTACAAGAGCGGCGACCTGCCGCTCGTGCTGCGCCATCTCGCGCCGCTCAACGCGCAGTTCGGGGTGCCGTTCTCATTCACGGCCTTCGCGCACTCCTACGCCGCGAAGGCGCTGCTGATCCTGATCCCGCTACTGGCCATTCTGGTGCCGGCCACCCGCGCACTTCCCGCGCTCTACGTCTGGATGGTGCGCCGGCGGCTCGTGTACTGGTACAGGCAGCTCAAGAGGCTGGAACGCACGCTCGACAGCCGTGGCGCCAAGTACGATCTGGAAGTGCATCAAGCGGAAATCGAACGCATCGACGGAGCTGTGCGCCGCATCCGCGTACCGCACTACTTCTCCAACGAGCTGTACGATCTGCGCATGCACATCGACCTGGTGCGCAAGCGGCTCCAATTGCGGCCGAGCCTGCCAATGGCGGCGGAATAGGCCCCGCGCGTCAGGTGTCATCCGGACCGTGCGCCCAAAGGGCGGGCGCACCGCTGTTGTAGGACCGCGCGGCGGGCACCTCCTCCTCGATCTCCTCTTCCGGATCGAGCGAGTAATACTCGCCGAGCACGGCAAGCGCGGACGCCAGCGACAACCTCAGGTCATTGATGGGGACGCGACCGCCAATCATTGCGCTGTTCGCCAGCGGCTTACCTCCCGCCCCGGCAGGAGAGGTTGCGGCCTCCAGAGCATCTGTGCCGGAGAGGAATGCGCCCAGCGCTGCGGGCGGCAGCACGCCTTCTCTAGCCGTGTCGGTGGCAAGCTGGCGTGCCTGCAGCACATGCGTCAGGGCCGTCAGCTCGAGCCGTAGCCTGCTGTGGACGTCCACGCTCGCTGCCGCGGCGTGCATGAGATCCTCGCTGGCGGCGAGCGCCAAATCGAGATGCTCTGCAAGCGACGAAACACAGAGTGGGGTGGCACGCTGAGGATGCAACATTGCTTACTCCGCTGGTCTTCCAACGCAAGCGCAACGCAACACAGACTCGACAGGACAACGGGCTCCATCAACGCTCGCGCACGCAGCAAGCGCAAGGGGGCTGTGCATATCTTGTGGGTGACGTGCGCATCGGATCGACGGCTGACGAACAACGGCCGTCTACGTCCGCATGCCCGGCAGAATCTGCGGGCACCTGACTGGCACGACAGGTCAAGTGCCTGAGAGTGCCAGCCGAGCATAGCAACACAAAATCACGGAGGCTCAACGCGCGGCGGTGTCGTGGGCCTGCCCAATGTCGCGGGCCAAGGTTGCACGCGAGAGTCCTCGCCGCTTCAATTCAGCGTCCGACAGGCGAGACAACTGCTCGTAGATTGCCGCCGCCGCGTAGTAGTCGGCCACCGTGTTGGTCCAACCGGCTACTCGGGCTGCAAGAAAGGAGATGGCTTGCCAAAGCTGTTGCAGCGGCTGCGCGCGCCGTGTTGATTCGACCGACAAAAGTTGGTGCTGTTGAATCATGGCTTCAGTCCTTGGGTATGGTGAGGGTCCGTCGGTTCGCACCTACTGCTTAGAGGGGAGCAAGCCTGCTACGTGCTCGCTTGGGCCCCTGACATCGCGCTCCTGGGTCGGCGCAACGTTTGCTTCCGTCACCTGACTGCGCGCCGCCCACCAGTCCAAATCGGAGTTGGACGGGAACTCGAGATAGGCGAAACAGCCGGCACAGGTTTCAACCAGAATGCGGGTCTGAGACATGGGGCCGATCTGCTGCGCGGCGCCTGAACCGACCATCGCCACGCCCAGCGAAATGGCAACGATGAGTGCTTTGAAGCGTGTCACGGCACGTCCTCCTGGATCTCCTTGTTGGAGAGCCGATTTGAGGGTGCTGCCGTGATCCGGCCCTGCGGCCGGCCGTGACCTGGCCGTGAATGTTGCTCGACGCGCTGTGAAAAGTGCAGAATGGCCCGATGCAGAGTTAGTCAGCGGGCAGCATGGACACCGCGCCGACGCCTACCTTTCAGCTCTCGCTGCTCGGCGGCTTCGATTTGCGCGGGCCGACAGGGCAAATCTATCTGCCCAGCAAGAAGCTGACTGGCCTGCTGACCTTTCTGGCGTGCACAGCTCCGCGAGCGCATAGCCGCGACGAACTCATGGCTCTGTTTTGGGGTTCGCACTTTGAGCCTCAGGCGCGGCAGAACCTGCGTCAGGCTTTCACCCGGCTTCGCCGCGTCCTGGGTGAGACTGCGCTGATCAGCAGCGGAGAAACGGTCTCGCTGCGATCGAACGTGATCGCATGCGACGTCACTCGGTTCGAGTTGCTGCTCGCCGACGGCAGCCGCGATGCCCTGACGGACGCGACGAACCTTTACAAGGGCCCCCTATTGGCCAACGTCACTATCCCGGAAGAGGCGTGGAGCGAATGGCTGGCAGTTCAGCGGCAACGTCTGGAAGGGTTGGCGCTCGACGCCATGGTGAAGCTCGGCGAACAGGCGCTCGAGGCCGGAGATCACGAGCAGGCGCTCAGGGTTGCCAATCGGGCCATCGCTGTCAGCAGTCTGAGGGAGGACGCGCATCGGCTGGTGATGCGCGCGCTTGCGGCCGGCGGGCGCCGATCCGACGCGCTCAAGCACTATGAGGATCTGAGGGCGCTGCTTAAGAGCGAGCTCGCGGTGGAGCCGGACGCGGACACAATGTCGCTTGTCGCCGAGCTGCGTGCGTCGCGCGCGGAGCGACCGGGGTCGCAGATCAGGTCCGGATCGTCATCGGAGGCACCGGAAGCGGTCGCAATGCCCCTGCCGTTTCCCGACCGGCCTTCCATTGCCGTGCTGCCCTTTGCCAACATGAGCGGTGATCCGGAGCAGGAGTACTTCGCCGACGGCATGGTCGATGACATGCTGATGGCCCTGTCGCGCGTGCGCTGGCTGTTCGTGATCGCGCGCCAGTCGAGCTTCGTCTACAAGGTTCGGCCAGCCGACGTACAGCAGATCGGCCGCGAACTCGGCGTGCGCTACGTGCTCGAGGGCAGCGTGCGCAAGTCCGGCAACCGGGTGCGCATCGTCGCTCAGCTGATCGAGACCGGCTCCGGCGCGCACATCTGGGCCGATCGCTTCGAGGGCGACCTCAGGGACATATTCGCTGTGCAGGACGCGATCACGGAGCGGGTTGTGTCTGCCGTGGAAATGAACGTGCGCGACGCCGAGATCAGGCGCGCGCGTACGAAGCCCACAGAGAGCCTGACCGCCTACGACCTCTACCTGCGCGCGCTGCCTGCCTACTTCGGGGGAACCGAAATGGACTACAGGCGAACGCAAGTCTTGTTGGGCGAGGCCCTCGCGGGAGACCCCGAGTATGCCGAGGCTCTCGGCACCCTGACCGACAGCGTCGCCCTCGGCACATTGCAGGGATTCCAGGAGAGCTGGGCCCGTGGCGTCGATCAGTCATGTCAGCTTGCGGAACGCGCCCTGGCTGCGGGGCCGGACAACAGCACGTGCGTTGTGAGCGCGGCGTTTGCCTATGGCGTCTTGTCGTACCGGTTCGATGGTGCGCTCGAGCTGGCCAATCGTGCGGTCATGCTGCATCCCAACTCGGTGCTCGTGCGGCACCGGGCCGCCGCGGTCTATGTCGTCAGCGGCGAGAGCGACAACGCGATCCTCCACTGCGAGGCGGCCTGCCGCATGAACCCGCTCGACACCAGGAAGGCGGCCAGCTCGACTTTTGGCACGCTTGCGGCCGCACTCTATTTCGCGCAGCGCTTTGAGGAGAGCATCAAAGCCGGCAGGCGTGCGTTGGCCACCACGCCGGACAACAATACCGCGCGCAAGTTTGTCGCCATCTCGCTTGCTCAACTTGGCCGCGGCGGCGAGGCGCAGGCCGAGATCGCCGCGCTCATCAAGCATCAACCCGACGCCTCGCTCGCGACGTTCCGGCTTCAAGGCTTCCGCCACAAGTGGATGCAGGAACTGCATGTGGAGGGGCTGCGCAAAGCGGGGCTGCGGGAAGAATAGCTAGCCCGATCCTCGCGACCTGCCGGTACCCAAGAAACCGCACACACCGTGCGCAAGGCGGCTTGTTTCGGTAGAGGCGAGGCGACACCCGCGAAGGCAGCCCCCAGGCATGCAAGTTCTGTTCGCAGGCGCATTGGATATGCGCGCAGCGGCTTGCAGGGCCGCTTTCCGTATGCAACAGTTCACGGACTGTCCGTGCAGCAATTGTATACCTGGATCGATCTAAACAGGCAGATTGCGATGCAGCGAGTTACGATTTTCGTGCTTTGGCTATGTGTGACATGCATCGCCTGGCCGGCACATGCCAACCTGTTCACGGTAGCCAAGGATCAGTTTTCCCGCCTCGTAAAGAAGGACGGCACCTACGAAGTGGTTGGCCCCTTCGAGGGCAACGTCATTTCAAAGGGCGCGCTCGACAAAAAGGGCCGCCTGTACTTCTCGTTTACGATCCACGGTTACGAGGCCGCCATCAAGCGTCTGCAAGACGTGGGGCATCTGGATGTCACGGTGCACGTCTATGCGGGGGGCATGCGGCGAGAGACAGTGCAGATCGGTATTACACAGAACAACTGGGATGCATACGAAGACGCCTTGCTTCAGCAGTTCAAGAGCAACGGTTATTTCGTTTGGAAGACTTATATGTTCACCGTGCAGACGATGTACCCAAGCATCGAAATCATTGTCCGAGACGCAAGAAATTCCACGATCACTAGCAGAACCGTTTCAATCGTCCCTTAGCTTTGTGAGTACCTGCCATGGCCCAATCGGAAATCGTGCGGCAGCTGACGCCGCTCACCCTTCGTGATGACCTTCCCGCAGATGTCAGGGAGGTCTTGAAGAATGCGATCCAGGATGCGCGCACACCCTTGCACACCGATAGATGGATCTATCGCGTGGTCGTGAGCGTCTTGGGAGCGGCCGTGCTTGCAACTATTATCGGTGGCATTGCCTTGGTCATCATCGGTCGCGGCGAGCAAAACATGCAGTTGCCCGATGGTATCGTTGCCATAGGTTCGGCTGCAGTAGGGGCAATTGCCGGGTTGCTGGCCCCCTCACCCGCCCGCCAGTAGACCACGCAAGTTGGCAACGAGCGGTCCTCGGCGGCCGCATTGAGTGCGCAGCCTACGCACCGGCGGACACACACGTGAGAATGTGGGCGTTCACCACGATGACGGCGGGCTGCTATCGGCTCAACCCGATCGCAGCACTCAATCGCCACCGCTCGTCGCATGCCCGCTTCGTGCCAACAGCCGGACGTCGCTCTGGGATGTGCGAGCGGTCCGGAGCCGGTCTTGTTGGAGCTTTTCGAATCAGCAGCATGCTCCTGCCATCTATCTGGTCGAGGCTGAGGTGGTTGCCTTGAACGTCACGCCAGCCGGAGACTGCTTTGAACATGTCTGCTGATCACGACACCTACATCGCTGCGGCTCCGAAAGACCTCCGTCCGCTATTGGCTGGATTGCGCGCTCAACTTGCGAGCGCGTTGCCTGACGCCGAGGAAGTCATCGCCTACAATATGCCGGGGTTCAGAATCGGAAAGTCCATCGTCGCGGGCTATGCAGCCTTCACCAAGCAATGCGGCCTCTATCTATCTCCGTCTGCCATCAAATCGCACGCGGACGACATTGCCGCGGCCGGGCTCAAATCTACCAAGACCGGCGTCACCTTCTCACCCGGCCAGCCCATCCCTGACGGGCTCGTCAAAAAACTCGCCTTGGCTTCCAGAAGGGATCAAGAAAATCGCTGAGCGGGCCGGTTCCGCGTCGTTCGCTTGGTCGCGGATTGACGCGACTTTTCAGAATCAACCGGTTCGCGTCTTTCCCGAACGTCCGCCTTCGACCAAGACCGGACGCAAACTCGCGACATGTGGGTAGGTGCCATTCCTCGGTTTAGGCGTGATATGCGAGAGGTTCGCCTACAGAGGTGACTTTGGTGGAGCCGAGGGGAATCGAACCCCTGACCTCTTGAATGCCATTCAAGCGCTCTCCCAACTGAGCTACGGCCCCGTACCTTTGGGAACCGGCGCGCGCGCCGGCAGGTCTAAGTATTCCGGTGAGGCGGAACGCGCAAGTGGCACTCCGCCCGCCGCGGACAACTATTGCGGCTCGTCGGGCTCCGCGACCGGACCACCGATGATGTTGGTCATGTCGGAGCCGTCTTCTTCCTCAGCCTCGAGGAAGGTCTCATCGTCATCCGTGCCGCCCGCGTCATCGTCGTCACCCTCGATGACGACCAGATCATCCTCGCCCTCCGCAGCCTCCTCAGCCTTGGGCGGTGGGGGTGCAAAGACAGGCTTTTTTGCTGCCTTGCGTGCGACTGCCTTTTCAGCAGCCGCGGCTGCCACAGCCGCAAGCGCGGCTGATGATGCCTCGAGCTGATAGGCACTTTGACAGATGGGACATACGATCGGATCGCGATTGAGGTCGTAGAAGCGCGACCCGCATTCCGGGTTCTGGCAGGTACGCTTGGTACCGCGCTCGGCTTTGGTGGACATGAACAACCCGCTGAAAGCTGAATTTGGCGCGTCATTGCCACGGTCTCCCAGCGCTGTCAAAAGCTATTGAAGGGGGGCCGTGGAGGGCCATTCCGGCCCAAATCGCGCTTTCAGGCCGAGTTGACAGGGGGTGCCGTCCTTGCTCTATGGCGCGCCAACCGGCCGCCGCATGGGCGGCTCCTGTCGAGGCCAGGCCCGACGTGTCACACGCAACCCCAAGCCCACTGGCCGCCCACCGGTCGAAGACCTTGTCGGGCCGCGTCAGCGTTCCGGGCGACAAGTCCATTTCCCACCGCGCGCTCATGTTCGGCGCGCTGTCCACCGGCCGTACGCGCATTGCGGGGCTGCTGGAGGGCGAGGACATCCTCAACACCGCCAAGGCGCTGCAGGCACTGGGCTGCCCGATCGAGAAAACGAACGGGACGTGGCAGGTGCTCGGCCGCGGTGTCGGCGGCCTGCAGCAGCCCGACGGCGCCATCGACTACGGCAACGCCGGCACCGGCGTGCGCCTGATGATGGGCATCATTGCCGGGCACGACATGTCGGTGCGACTGACCGGCGATGCCTCGCTGTCGCGGCGCCCGATGGGACGCATCCTCAAGCCGCTGATCCGCATGGGACTGGACGTCGAGGAGGGCGACAAGGACACGTTGCCGCTGACCATCAGCGGCACGACCGATCTCGTGCCCATCGAATACACGCTTCCCGTCGCCTCGGCGCAGATCAAGTCGGCCGTGCTGCTCGCGGGCCTGCACGCCGCCGGCGAGACCTCGGTGATCGAGCCGGAGGCCACGCGAGACCACACCGAGCGCATGCTCGCCTACTTCGGCGCGCAGATTTCGGCAACCAAGCGCCAGGGCCTGCGCGCCATCACGATCAAAGGCGATGCGGAGCTTGCAGGCCGCGACGTCGCCGTTCCGGGCGATCCGAGCTCGGCGGCGTTCATCGCCGCGGCCGCGCTGATCGTTCCCGGTTCCGAGGTGCTGATCGACAATGTGCTGATCAATCCCACACGCACCGGCTTCTACGTCACGCTGCGTGAGATGGGTGCGGACATCGCCTTCCTGAACGAGCGCAACGAAGGCGGCGAGCCGGTGGCCGATGTCCGCATCCGCCACGGCCGGCTGAAGGGCGTGCGCGTTCCGGCGGCCCGGGCACCGTCGATGATCGACGAATATCCGGTGCTTGCGTGCGTCGCCGCCTACGCCAAGGGCGAAACGCATATGGAGGGGCTGGCCGAGCTCAAGGTCAAAGAGAGCGACCGGCTCGCCGCGACGGCAGCCGGGCTCGTCGCCAACGGGGTAAGGGCCAAGGCAGAGGGCGACACGCTGATCGTGGAGGGCGGCGCAGGGGTCACGGGAGGGGGAACGGTCGCGACCCACTTGGACCATCGCATGGCCATGGCGTTTCTCACTTTGGGGCTCGGCGCGGATCGGCCCGTTACCGTGGACGATGCCGGTATGATCGCGACCAGCTTCCCGGAATTCGGCTCGGTCATGGCCGCCCTCGGTGCGCAGTTGGCCAAGCCGGAGAACGTGCCGTGAGGGTTCGGTGCACGGCAGCGAACGGGCTGGCGCGATGATCATCGCCATCGACGGACCGGCCGCTTCCGGCAAGGGCACGCTCGCCAAGCGCGTGGCCGCCCATTTCGGCCTGCCGTGGCTGGACACGGGCCTGCTTTACCGCGCGGTCGCCCGCGACGTGCTCAAGGCCGGCAAGAGACTGGAGGACGCCGAAGCAGCGGCAGCAGCGGCAAGAAATCTCGATGCGGAGAGCCTCGACGACCCCAACCTGCGCGGCAACGGGATCGGCGATTCAGCCTCCATTGTGGGCAAGATCCCCGAGGTGCGCGCCGCCCTCCTCAAGCTGCAGCAGGATTTCGCGGCCCAGCCGGGCGGGGCCGTCCTGGACGGCCGCGACATCGGCACCGTGATCTGCCCCAATGCGGACGTTAAGATTTTCGTCACCGCCTCTCCCGAAATACGGGCCAGACGGCGCTTTCTGGAGCGTACGGCGCGGGGGGAAGCGATCACCTACGAGGCCATCCTGGACGAGGTCCGCCGGCGGGACGTGCGCGACACCGAGCGGGCCGCCGCCCCCATGCGCCCGGCCGCCGACGCCTTCTTGCTGGACACCACCAATTTGGATATAGAAGCCGCATTCAATACCGCCGTCGGCGAGATCACGAGGAAGGTCGGCCAGCGCGGGCGCCCCTAGGGCGCTCCAATCCAGCTGGCAAAACCACCGCCGAAGGCATTCACATCATGGGCGCGAGCTTTGGCTTGGGACCGCGTGCTTCCGCATGCGGTCGAGGCATTGGAGCCGCGCTACACCGCAACAAAGGACTGCAACAGGAGCAACGATGAGCACGACAACCGCCACCAGCAAGGACCTCTCCCCGACCCGCGACGAGTTTGCCGCCCTGCTGGGCGAATCCATGTCGGAGGACGACGTCTTCGAGGGCAGCGTCGTCAAGGGCACGATAACGGCAATCGAGAAGGACCTGGCTGTCATCGACGTCGGCCTGAAGATGGAAGGCCGCGTGCAGCTGCGCGAGTTCGCGACCGCCGGCAAGCCCGCCGAGCTGAAGGTCGGCGATACGGTAGAGGTCTACATCGAGCGCACCGAGAACGCGCTCGGCGAGGCCGTCCTGTCACGCGACAAGGCACGCCGAGAGGAAAGCTGGGTGCGTCTCGAGCAGAGGTTCAACAACAAGGAGCAGGTTGAAGGCATCATCTTCAACAAGGTGAAGGGCGGCTTCACGGTCGACCTCGACGGCGCCGTCGCCTTCCTGCCCGGCAGCCAGGTCGACGTTCGCCCCGTGCGCGACATGGGCCCACTGATGAACTCGCCGCAGCCCTTCAAGATCCTCAAGATGGATCGCCGCCGCGGCAACATCGTCGTATCGCGCCGCGAGGTTCTGGAAGCCACCCGCGCCGAGCAGCGCTCCGAGATCGTCGCCAAGCTCGCCGAAGGCCAGGTCATCGAGGGCCTCGTCAAGAACATCACCGACTACGGCGCGTTCATCGACCTCGGCGGCATCGACGGCCTGCTGCACGTCACCGACATGGCCTGGCGCCG
>VFQN01000341.1_pt1 | contig 92735 bp, 137 predicted proteins | sample 3512371 | NCBI WGS metagenome assembly VFQN01 (sample SAMN10412370, study PRJNA504923) | tailings metagenome | isolation source: Replicate 2 from Balatoc abandoned mine | place: Philippines: Itogon, Benguet | collected 2017-08-28
ACCATCGCCACCGACATGCCGCTTCCCTGCCTTGCCTCGCTTCACCCTGTCTGCTTTTCCAATATGCCTGCTACTGTATCTGGCTTTTCTTGCCTACACCCTGCACCGCACCCGCTACACGCCCAATGTGTGACAAGAGCTTCAACCGGCCAGCGAGCAAGAGCCGCCCGGCATGTCACCGCGCAAGAGTATTGCCGTTCTGCCAGAGGGGTGGGCTTGACCAACTAGGTTTGCGGCCAAGGCCGCTCCGCATTGTCGACCAAACGCAAGGGCGGAACGCACGCTTCCGCGGCACCAGTCCAACTTGTCGTGCTCGCACACCGCCAGGCGCGCTGCACCCTTCACTGCGCCCGCCGCACCCACCAAGCAAGTGGAGGGCACCACGTTGGTCTCCCCCACGAACTTCATGATGAAGGGCGTGCGCGGCTTCTTGATGATCTCCGTGGGCGTGCCCTGCTGCTCGATGAGCCCGCGGTTGAACACAACCACCTGCGGGGGCACGGGGCGGGGAACGGTGTGAGTACCAGAGGGCAGCCGGGCAACGGCTTCGCGTGTTACCGTACAATAGGTCACCTGCCCTACCCAGGAACAAGGCAATTTGATTGCCGAAGAGTTGGCCTGGGGTTTGAGGTTGTGAACCGCATTCGCCTACACAACACGTGGATGTCTGGCCGATTTTGTGGGTCACGGTGCAGGAGGCCGGCAGCTTGCCGTTTGGTGCCTTGCCCACCCGCCCTGCCCTGCCCACCTGCACCATGTGTGCCTATCACCAACTCCTACTTATCCCACTTCGTCTCCCCGCTCCCACGCTACACTACTTCGCTGGGCCAGACCATCCACCCGCCCGTCTGATGTGCCCTCAGTTTCCAGCTCCTGTCCCCCATCTTCCCTCCACATTCTGCCCCTCATAGCCCCACCCGCAACCCACCCACAGCCACCTCGTCCCTCCCCTGCAACCCTCGCCCTTCCCTGGCCGTTCCCACCACCACGGCAACACTCCTAACCGTGATTTATTCCTCCAACCACCTTCCCCCTTCCCATCCTGAACCTGGCCCGCCCCGCTCGTGCTGTCCCAGAGCGTTGCTCCCTTGCCCCTTCCCCTTCCCCATCTAGGCTGCAGGCAACGCAGTCCAACTCGCCGGTAGGTGCTCAACGGTGGTTCGCATGTCCGTCATCTTGCTGATCATTTGCTGCTCACCTCCCTCTCCACAAGTCTACTAGTTTCCGTTTCTGCTGCTTTGCCGCTCTGCGGGCTTTCCCTCCCTCAGCCCCCACCTTGTCCGCCAGGTCGAAGGCCTCCTCCTGGTCGTGCGTGACGATGATGGTGGTCACCCCCACGCTGCGCACGATCTCCCGCAGCCCCTGCCGCAGCTGCTTGCGCACCACGGCGTCCAGCGCGCCGAACGGCTCGTCCAGCAGCAGCAGCCGCGGGTTGGACGCAAGCGCGCGCGCCATGGCCACGCGCTGCCGCTGGCCGCCCGACAGCTGGCGCGGGTAGCGGTCGCCCAGGCCCTGGGGGAGGGCGACAGGAGGCGGGTGCGTGCGGGTCAGATGGGAAGACTGCGACATGTGGTTGCTGGCGCCGGTCCAGGCTCCACGTACCGGTAATCCATGTGCATCAAGAGTGGAGCAGTCAAGGTGCTGTGCTCCTTAACCTTCAGGCCCCGCACCAGACGGATAGTCCTGCATGCCGATAATCCTCCCCCTTTCCCCCACCGCGCTGCCAGGGCCAGCTGTTTACCCCTTGGCCGCGCTGAACCGCAGCTGCCACCCCGCCCTCACCACTCCACTGCACGCACTCCTACCCGCGGCCTCATTCCATATTGGCGGGTTGCACCCGCATCCTTGCCCCGCCCGCCTGACACCACCGCCCGAGTCCCCGTCGCCGCCCCGGACTTCATCCCGCCCCCGTCCCCACCTGCCGGTGCACCACCGCAAGCAGGTTCGCCATACGCACCATCCACCAGCCCACCGCACCCATCTGGACCTCGTCGTAGTGCCCCTGCCTGCCGCTGTAATCCTCCTCCACCTGCACCCACCAGCAGCTGCACTTAACCACACGCAACTCCCGGCCCCCACTGTGTCCCCAACCCGCCCCCGTCCACCCCCACCCCCACCTGCAGCTGCACCAGCGCCAGCAGGTCCGCCACGCGCTTGTCCTTGTCCACAGCCAGCCGCCGCACCTCCAGCCCGAACTTGATGTTCTCCGCCACAGTCATGTGGCTGAACAGCGCGTACGACTGGAACACGAAGCCGATCTGCCGCTCCTGTGGCCGCACGCAGCACGACAGGCAGGTGCACGCACCGCCAGTGCAAGGGTCAGCGCAGCGACACATGGTATATCCCAGACTCCCGAACGGCTGCAAGGAGCCCCCGCACCCGCCGGCCAGGACCCACCGTGCCTGCTGTGCATGCACACACCACCGACACCAAGTGGACAGGGAATGCGGTAGTGTGCCGCACGTGCAGGGATATACGAAGTGCGTCTGGATGATACAACGGAGCGGGGGGTGGGTGTGGGGGAGTACGGGTGGACACTTAGACACGTGCGCGGGTGCCACGAATCCCGGCGTGCGCCAGCACCAGCGCCACCCCCATGACCCCCATGCAGCCCGCGTTCCCGCCGCCATCCCGCCATCAGCCACCAGGCCCAACCAGAAACCCCCAAGACTCATGCTATAGGCTTCCCCTAACCGGTTTTGGCTCTTGGCCTGCCCCCAACCCATGCGTCAACCTAGTCTTGCCAACCATTGCTGGCATGCAGCTACCAGCTCGCCACGCCTTTCCGTGGCACCTTGCCAATCCGCTGGCACCCACCTGCACCTGCAGGCGCCAGTGTACCGCTGTACCTCACCATCGCCCTATAGAGCTAGCGACCGTGTGCCCTACCTGCACCGATAGGCGCGTCGCATCCACGTCGTCGAAGAAGATGGACCCGTCCGTGGGCGTCTCCAGTCCTGCGATGAGGCGCAGCAGCGTGGTCTTGCCGCTGCCGCTGGGCCCCAGCAGCGCCGTGATGGAGGAGGGCTCGATGTCCACATCCACGCCGTCCACCGCGCGGAACAGGCCCTTGGTGGTGTTGAAGTGCTTCACCATGTTGCGAACCTGCGGGGTGGGGGTGGGGGGGATTGGGTGCGTGGGTACGGTATGGAGGGGCGTAACGCAGGGCGGGGGCCACGGGCCGGAGTGGGGGGGCAAAGTGGGGCCACACGGGAAGCCGAGGTGTTTTGAACGCGCCCTGGTGTCTTTAGGGACCAAGCTAAACGGGTCTTGGTATAATTGGGTCTCGCCGGCTGCCAGGCGGCGTACTGTACGGTACGCCCTTGCACTGGGTCGACGTGTGCACAGATACGCGGACACGGAACGAATAATGTTTTGCCCCTGACCCCCTCTGCCCTCAGCAGGCGGCCGCTCCCGCTGAGAGGTCAACACAGCTGCGATGCGGCAGCCCCCAAGTGTAGAGATACGCCGGGACGGGGCACGTGGGGCCTAAAGGGTGGCCCCACACGCCACCCCCATCCTTACAGCAGCTGCTTGAGGGGCCCAGGGTGCGGAAGACCCGGGCATGCACCCACTCCAGCGGGCGCTCGCTGCTGCACGCCCTCCGTGATGCGCCACGCCGCAACCCAGCTGACAGCCCACATACCCACGCGCCCACGACCGCCGCTGTAGCACATGCGCCCGCCCACGCCCAGCCGGAACCACCCATGCCGGATCCTTGGCGGCACAGACGGCGGGGGTGCTTGCCGCCACCACTCTGCCGCGCTGCAGCTCCGGCAGCACCCCTGGGAGGCATGAACCCACGCCCAACGGTCCGGTGCCATACGTTGCCGCGGCGTTTCCCAGGGGCGCCTGCAGCCCCGCAGCAGCGGCCTGTGCCACTGCGCGCCGTAGGAGCAGCCCTTGGTGACGGCTGCCGCCCGCCGTCCGCTCGGGTGTTTTCCGGCCAGCGTTTGCCACTGTTAACTGACACGACTTCACGTAGCTGCAGCTGGAAGGCGGCGCGGTACTGGTACTGTTGTGACTCAGCCCATACCAGGGGCGGAGATCTTAATAGGCACCTTTGCAGCCTGGCTACCACGCCTCGGCCATTTTGGAATGTTTGGCGCAGCTGCACGTGAGTACCGGAGCACGGCCCTGAGGCGACTGGTACTAGGACATAGGGCCAAGCCTCAAAGGCACGCCCCCGTTGTACAGACAGAACGCTCCCGGCAGCTGGCACCTGGGTGCTGCTTACCCGGACGTATAAGCCCGTTGGCCTGGCAGTTGGAGAAGCCACAATCCCATCATATGCCGTTGCATCGTCCATGCTGGCAAGTGACATGACAGACATGTCCTGAAGCGGGAACCAGAAGGCAGCGGCAAGGGAGGGATGGGCGACGGGGGAGTTAGAGACCGACAGGTAGCACCCCGGGACGTGTCGCTGCGTCCCGTCTATTAAGTGCAGCAGACAGAACGGAGGGGTCTCACCTGAGGCGCATCATCCTGATATGTTGAACGCTCGACGCTCGCCGCGCGGCAGGTCACTGCGGAGCGGTAACCCGGCCTGAGGCGTGCACCCACGCAGGCCATGCCAGAGGCCAAAGGTTGGTTAGCACATGGCAAAGTCCTCAGGGAGCTCCGATAATGCGTCAGATATCTACCTGTTAGATGCATGATGACCTGGGTAAGCCGAGGGATGTGCTGCTTGCAAAGACGTGCTGGCGGCACCATGGACCTGCGAGACGTTACGAGCAACTTAAGCTGTGGTAGCAGTGGAGAGCAATTATGTTGATAGCTCTAATTTGTTTGCATACGCATACCAGGGTGCCAATTGGATGCACGCTCGGCGCCCTGCTCTGCGAGTGCAGGGAGGCTGCTCGTTGCGTCTGGGAGTGGAAATTGTGTTGCAGCATTCTTGCAGAGAAGCAAAGCACGTGCTGCGGAGTCACTCAGCAGGTTCTAGGAGTGCAGCTGGGGCCAGGACGGACTTCGCACGATTCCGGAGCATCGTTCATTCGTTGCCAACAGAGTCAGGGCTTACAGAGCGGCGGCTCAAAACACAAGCGACATTCCTAGCCATTATTGTACCCTGAGCCCTACAGCACAGCAAGAGGTGCCACACAAATGGCGCACCTTTGAGAAATGGTGCCACACAGATGCCAGTGCTGCTGCGCTGCTAACACTGCCTTAGCTTTACAACAAAGACCTTGTTGGTGCTGTAACTCAAGACGAAGATGGACCTTGACATTGCAAACCTTGAGCTCGGCTCTCGGCGCCCCCCAACTACATGGGTGGTCCATGAGAGCACTCAGAAGGTGTACATCAAACCAAAAAGGTAGACAGGGCGAGATCTTCCGGCGCCTGCGGAAGAACAGGGAGAACAGACAAACACCCCGGAACACCTGCCTGCATCCTCCTCCTGGCCCCGACTCCAGCTGAACCTGGTTCCGTCCCGTTGACGCAGGCGAAAGGGCGCCCGGGGAAAGGCAACGGGGGCTGAACTGGCAGCAATGCTGGAGCCTGGGGCAAAGAGTGCCCGCAACCAGCAACTGAGGGAGGAACAGCTCGCCGCGTTGCGTCTGAAGCGCGAGCCCCGCGACCACTCGGTCGCCAGCCTGGGGCAGGAGGACGAGGAAGGCAATGTAGAGTACAAGCTGCGCATCAAGGACCCGCACCCCGTGCGGCTGCAGCAGCTGGTGTGTGTGCTAGGGCACAAGTTAGGGGCGTTCGCCGCCAGAGATGCAGGCGGACCACACCTCAGGCCTCCCCAGCTTGACGTTTTACGTCCTTCAGCTTGTCATGACACCGTGCTACCTTCCCCACGCCACTGCAGGTCATCAATTACACAACGATGACTACCAAACCAGTCCATCTGCTCCCTGCCGATCCTAGCCACCACCCCGAACCACCAGTGAACCTCCCCTCGATCCCTCCCCGACAACCGGCCCAATCCAGATCACCCAGATGAAGTTCCGGCTGTCCGAGGGCAACGGAGAATGCTTTTACTACATAGGCGTGGAGGACAACGGCTACCCCAAGGGCCTGGACCCGCCCGAGCTGGACGCCTCCATTGCCACGCTGCACACCATGGCGCAGGTCGGTCGTTTCCCTTGCTGATACCCACCCATGCCATCGCGGTCTAGCCCACCCATAGTTGTCTTGATACATGGTTCGCATACGCCTTCACCGCATCCTGCCACACCATGGCGCAGGGCCTGGGCGCCACCGTTACGCTGCTGCAGCAGCTGCCGGGCGCCTGGGGCCGCCGCGCCGCGCTGCTGCGTGTGGCGGTGGCGGCGGCGCAGGAGGCGGGGCACATGGACCTGCGCATCGTGGTGGCGGGCAGCGTAGACGCGGGGAAGGTAGGGAGGGACCGGGAAAGGGGCGGAAGGCAGCCAGAGGCGCGGGTGCAGGGTACTTGAACAGGGTCCGGGGTCTTGCGCGTGCCGCTACAGGTGATGGCGGGCAGTGTTAGTACGGGCATGGTAGGAACAGCGTGCGATTTATAGAGGGAAAGCGATGGAGGAGCCACACGGGCAGGAGGCATCTTGGGCGAAGGTGCACGGGAAGGGCATTGTTCCCGCGTTCTCAGGTCCTCACCACGATGCGGGATGGCCGTTGTGCCTCCACCCACCGCCGCCCCGCAGTCCACGCTGGTGGCTGTGCTGACGCACGGCACGGACGGCCGTCCGCTGCTGGACAACGGCCGCGGCCTGGCGCGCATCAACGTGTTCAGGCACAAGCACGAGATGCAGAGCGGCCGCACCTCCTCCATCTGCCACCAGCTGCTGGGCTACGACGCGGAGGGCCGCGTCATCAACTACGCCACGCCCGCAGCAACGGGTGGGTGCGGACACATGGGTGGCTCATCGGCGGGCGTGTCGCTTGCGCCCACCAGGAGCGCGTTTATGCGGGTCCATGGTGACAGACAGCGTGCGGCAGGGCGTGCCGGGCACCGGCATACTCCCCTGCATCGTTGCAATGGCGCTTTTCGTCACGCCCCGGAGGTGTAGGTATGGCTATATGGGTGCCCAACCCTCTGCAACCGTCCTATCCCGCTCCATGCCTCCTGATCCAACTACCCTCCTTGCGTCCCCCTTCCTCCCCTCACGCAGCCCTGACCCCCTCCGAGGTGACCACCAGCGCCTCCCGCGTGCTGACCTTCCTGGACATGGGCGGCCACGAGCGCTACCTCAAGACGGCGCTGTACGGCATGACGGCGCTGCTGCCAGACTACGGCCTGCTGGTGGTGTGCGCGGTGGCGGGCCCGGGCCGCGTGGCGGTGGAGCACCTGGCGGTGGCGGTGGCGCTCGAGGTGCCCGTGGCCGTGGTCATTACCAAGGTGGGGGTGGGGGAAGCTGCAGACCGGTAAAGCAACTGAAAGCGGACTTTGCTTTGTGAGCAGCGAAGAAGGACAGACGTGATAAACAGACGGCTGCCGCACATCGTCTTATGCGGCAAGCATTTGTGTGCTGCGACGTGTTCCTTATCTGCAGGTGGAGCTGGTCACTCCTGAGCGCTTCGCCGCGGTCGTGGCTGAGGTGCGGGCGCTGGTGGCGCTCACACTGCAGCACGAGGCGGGGGCGGCGGGGCAAGCGGGCCAGCGGCAGGACGAGGGCGTGGACGGGGAGGGACAGCAGCGCACGGGGACCGCAGCCACCCCTGCGGATTCCGCCCGCCGTGTCGAGGTACGCGGTGTGACATCGACGCTCTGCAACCAGCCTGTGCAAGTAACCGCCTTGCGACAGGACACCTGGGCCAAGAGTTGCTTTGCCTTTTAGCACTGCACCTCACAGGCTGCCTCTGATCATGGTGGTCGTTCGCAGGAGGCCTCCCCGCTGGTGAACACAGAGGCAGCGGCCGTGGCCTCCGCCCACGTCATGTGCGGCATGCACGCCGACGCGCTGGCAGCGCCGCACGCGCGCCACACTCTGCGCGTGCACACGCCCATCTTTGGTGTGTCCGCGGTCACAGGCGCGGGCCTGCCCGTACTGCACGCCTTTCTCAACGGCCTGCAGCCCGCGGGCGCACTGCGCGGCGCCGCCGCCGCCGCCCGAGCGGCCGCCGCCAGCGGCGCCAGCGCCCCCGCGCCGACGGCGGTGGCCGCCCCAGCGGCGGGGGTTGACACGGCGCAGGAGGCTGTCCAGGAGGGGACGGATGGGGTGCATGGGGCAGCGGCTGGAGAAGCAGCGGCGGCAGACGCCGGGGGTGCCGTGGCGGACGGCGAGCAGCACGCGGCGGAGGTTGGTGCGGTGTCGGCGTCTACCCCGGACGAGGCGGCGCCTGTGCATTTCCAGGTACGCGTCGTGACACTGTCCACATAAAGGCTGCACCAAACACCTTCGATGTCGCACAATGTTATCTGCCAAGGCCTGCATGCTGTTGTGCAGTTGTCAAACAAGTAGCCGCGCGAAAGCGTTGCCTGTGCGGCCCGTGGTGAGTTGCGGCGTGGTGTGGTGTGCAGGTGGACGGCTCGTTCGAGGTGGAGGGCGTCGGCAGCGTGGTGTCGGGCACGCTGCTGTCGGGCATGGTGCGGCTTGGGCAGCAGCTGCTGCTGGGCCCGGACGCGGAGGGCGCCTTTACGCCCGTCTCTGTACGGCAGATGCAGCGCTCGCACGTGCCCGTGCAGCTGGTGCGCGCGGGACAGACCTGCACCATCGCCATCAGCCTGGCGGGGCAGAGCCCTGGCGTGGGGCAGGGCGGGCTGGTGCCGGTGCAGCCGGCGGCGGGCCTGGGGCAGGGCATGGCGTGGGCGTGGGTGGAGGGCAGCGAGGCGGGGGCGCTGCCGCTGGGATCCTCCCCTGGCATGCCGTGCGGCGGGATGCTGGGCGCCGCGGTTGTGGGCGGAATGGGGTCCTCGTCCCCTGGCGCAGAGGTGTCCTACGCGGCCACGATGCCGGGGGTTGGTGCCGGGTGCGGCGTGGCGGCGGCTGTGGCGGCTGACAGCGCCTTTGATGACGCGCTGGCGGCAGCGGCTAACGCGCTGGACTTATGCCTTGGCGGCGACGACGGTCTGAGCGGCGGCGGTGGGGCTGGTCTTGCGGACGACGACGATCTATTCGCCTTCGACGTATGCGAAGGCGGCAGCGCCTCTGGGCTGTCGTCCTCGGCGTTGTCTTCCGTGCGGTCGCCCGGCGCCGGGGCCTTCGGGCGCTCCTCGCAGCCCAACCTGCTGCAGCGCGACGCCTTCGAGCCGCCGTACGGCAGCGCCGGCAGCGCCATGCACCTGTCCATGTCCGTCGGGCAGCTGGGCCGCGGCGGCGCCGCCGCTGCAGCGTCCTCCCTGTCGGGCGCAGCACCCGCCTCCTCCGCTAGCACCGCTGGGGAGGCGGCAGCAGCAGCAGCGACTGTATCCACATCGGCCCCCACGCACCGCTCCATGTCAGTCTCTGTTTCGGCGACAACCGCTGGCTTGCCGTACACGTACGGCGGGCCGCAGTCGGCGCCGGGGCTGGGACCCGGTGGCCTGGGTGTCGGCAGCGGCGGTATGGGCGGCGTGGGGGTGTCGCTGTTCAGCCCGGGCCCAGGGCCGCGCGGCTCGCTGGCGCGCAAGGGTTGCGTGCTGCTGGAGCCGTCGCTGCAGCCGCGCGCCAGCTGGATGTTTGAGGTGGGTGGCTGGGTTGCCACCACTATGGTTTGATGGGAGTGCGGTCATCGTCGCATATGCGAGCGCACGTGCCAAGCTGCGGAGTTCGAGACACAGCGCGTTACGGTACCCATGGTACTGGTTTATGCCGCTTGCAGCAAGTGACGCGGTTTTCTGTACAATGTGAAACCATCGTGTGCTGTCCCCGTGTTCCAGGCTGTGCTGGTGCTGCTGGGTGGGCACTGGCCCCCGCGCGGCCTCCTGTCGGGCAGCTGGCCGCCGCAGTCGGCGCCAGCAGCAGGGTCATTGCGCGAGGGCAGGACCGAGGGAGGCAGCAGCGACAGCCACGATGGCAAGGACGCCCCCTCATCCGGTCCCGACCAGGACGCAGGCCAACCCGGGGCCACGCGCGGGAGGCCGCAGCAGCAGCAGGAGGACGAGCTACTCAGCGGCGCGAGCAGCAGGTCAGCAATTAATGGCGAGAGCGACGGTGGCGGCGGCGGTGGCGGCGGGACTGGTCTGTCGTCGGCTCAAAGCGGTTCCACGTCAGACTGTGGACTGGTGAAGGACGGCGGTGGTGATGCGGGCAGCGACGGCGGCCGGGCGGGCACGGGGCGGGAGGAAGGACTGGGACAAGCGAAGAGGGAAAGCCCCGCGGAAGGGCTGATGCGCACTGCGAGCCGTCAGTCGATGCGGCGCCGGCAGAGGGCGGCGGCGGCGGCCGGCAGCGCGGGCAGCGGGCTGGGCACGTACCTGACGGTGGTGCACTGCGGCAGCGTGAGGCAGACGGCGCGGGTGGTAGAGATGCGGGTGAGTGGAGGGTGCGGGATTGAGGTTGTGCACGGTGGGTTGCAGGTAGAGACACACAGGGGGTCTGCATGCCCGCTTCGCCTTTATAGCGGTACACCGCATACACTACATGGACTCACTTTCTACAGAAAATCAAGTAGTTCCTGCGTGCCTGCTTCAGGAGCTGTCCAACGACAAACAAGGGGGTGCCCGCCAAGGGGGCGAACAGCAGGAGCAGGAGCAGCAGCGTGCCGCCCCGCTGTCGCCGGAGCTCCGCGTCTCAGCCAGCACCCGCGCCGCCGCGGCGCTGCTCCACTCGGTCCATGCCGCCGCGCCCTCCTCGCCCCGGGCGGCCGCGGCGCACGCCGTTGCCGCGGCCGCTGGCACGCCAGCGGGGCAGCAGGGCGACCTAGGTTGCCTGGTGCGTGTGGTGCTGCGGTGGCAGCACAGGCCGGAGTGGCTGGTAGAGGGAGCCAAGCTGGTGGTGCGGGACAGGTGTGACGGACGGGTGGCGGGGGCGGGCTTCGTGCGGAGGGTGCTGCCCTCGTGAGGGAGGGCGGGCGGGCGACGATTGGGGTGGGGGACTTCGGCGGGCGCAAGAGGAAGGCGTGGAGAGCAAGAGAGAAGAAAACGGGGTGAAGAGAATAAAGTGTTGACTGCATCGCGATCGGGCAGCACTGGAGGCTGTCTAGCCAGGGACGGGGGATGTGGGGGGTTTTCTTGCACAATGTTCTTTGCGGGAGGTGCAGTGCGGGGGAGCGGCATGGTATCATACCACATGTCGCGCTTACGTGTAGCCTAATGACAACATCCATTCCTGCATTTTGTACAATTAGCGACAGGTGTAGATAGCAGACACTCGTTTTGGTCTTGTAAGCTAGTGACGCTGCAATGTTGTGGCACATGGGTGACAAGGAAGCTTCCAGGGTCGGTGGAGGGATCGGTGGGTGTCGAGGCCGCAGCCATTCGCATATGGGCATTGTGGGAAGACGCTGGACAACGATTGGTTACATGCATGTACGGTGGGCTTCTGAGGGGGCTGCGCTGTCCATGGTGCGTTCTTTCCTGTGGCCTTGCCCATTGAGTCTGCTTGCTGGGATGCAATGGCAAGAGTAGCCTACGGTTTTGGCGTCACAAGCGTGGGGCATTGCGTCTGCTTTCAGACCGTGGATAGCGATGCCACTTGGACCTAGTCGGACGGCTTAAACCTTCAAGACACAACAGCAGCGTGAGCATGAGTAGGTCGGACGGTCCCCCGGCATGGAGACAACGTGCTAGGACAGGGGGGACGAAAATCTGTGTTACTGTACATGATGACAGGGGCAAGAACACCGTACAGCAAGCGGTACACGATTTCGTCTGCATGACGTGTCGGCGCATCGTCGCAGGCCATGTCTGTGTGCGCTGTGCCACTCTGTGCTCTGTTGACTTACCGGTAGTAGCCTATAACAAGGAAGGGTGAATTATGGCGAATTGGTTTAAGATGGTAGTGATTCTGGCGGTAGTGCGTGGAGCAGTTTGGGGCTGGTCCTTTGTTTGTTGTTCCCACGTCAGCGGCAGAGCTGCGCTGCTGTTGCTGGGTGTAGTAGGATGCGGTGCACGCTTGAGTGCCAGGTGGAGTCGAGGTGCATGTATGCTAGCTTGGTATCTCGGTGGGACGCGGAGTGGTGTCACTGAATTGTCTTGTAACTGTGCTGCGTGAAGCGAGGCAGAGCATCTGTGACTGTCGGGTGCTACGGCGGGAGGATATGTGTCACACGTCCAGGCCCCCGTCCTCCCTGGTGGCCGGGGCCACTGACGCCAACGGTAGTCCGCACTTCTGTGCTCGTATCCCCAGTCTGCGCTAGTAGCTTCAATCATTGCAGCTTCTGTGGGCTTATCCGCCGCAATAACACCCTGAGACCACTTCCTCCTCGCCTGGTGTGCCTGGGACTTTCTCTCGCTCCCTGGGGAGGTGAATGACTGGCTTGGACTGGTTGGGCTACACGTCCAGGCAGGTCCAGGCTGTTCTTCCGTCAACGGACTGCACGCTGCACGATGCCCTAGTTGCTGCCATTGCCGGAACGGATAACGTGTCAAAAGGCCGCTCTTTTCGAGGTAAGTTGATGCAGGTTCATGCATTGGCCGGGTGAAGGGTTTGCACGGGACGGGCTGGTAAGGGCTCCTAGCGTATCCCACGCCTGCCACGTGCTCCAGCCAACAGCGCATAGCGCGAACCAGGCCACATTCGAGCTGCTGACTGACGAAGCAGCACGCAACGCCTTGGTATGTGTTGACATTGCATGACAAGGCATACCGGTTGACCGTAGCTGACGTCACTGGGAGCACGCAGGTCGCAATGCCATTCGATGTGCACGGACCCACGGGAGGCCGTTGCGTAGCGGTAGCCTACGTACCGGTACTGCTCTTTCCTTCAACCACCGCCCTTCCTGCCGTGAAGCCCCTCCCCTCTTTACATACCCTCGCCCCCACTGCAACTGCTGTTCCTTTTGCACGGACCTTTTCCGTACCCTCGTGCATGTGGGGCTGCTGGTCATGTGTCCCCCAGGCACCTGCCGTACGAACCTGCAGAACCGTACAGGACGAGCCCACAACACCCCGCACCCTTCAACATCATGCCATCATTACCATAAGGCGATCTTGGCCAGAACGAAGACACGCGGAGTTCGATACTCAGATGAACATCACAAACAGCCTTACATACTCCCTGCCACCCAATGTGTTCCCCATCATCTTGATCTACAGTATCCACTCCCATCCTGCCGTGCCATCATCACCGACTCCTTCGACACACTACGCCAGTGCCCATATGCCCAACCTCGCAGCCTTCCTTCCGATGCCCCCCATAAAATCCATGTGACAAGACTACCCGCTGTCCGGCGCCTGGCATCCAAAGCGTGGCCAGTCCACGTAGCAAAAGTCAGCCCCCCAACACCACCATCCATTACCATCCCCACATCTGACCCTAAACATTGACAGAATGCGGCCCGAAGAGCCTCACAAAATAACGCGCCCCTTTCCGCCCCAGCCCCACCTCACAATACCATCCTGACACCCCCAACGCCCGTCACCCCACCCCCTCACGACCCCCTCACGACCCGGCGTGCTCCGCAATGACCTTATCCAGATCCAGCGACATGGAGTTGAGCTTGAGACTCAACCTCCGGTGGTCCAGCCCACCGATGTTGCCGTCCCCACCCTGCCCCTGGTGCCCCTGCCCCGCACCCCCGCCCTGTCCCTCCCCGTCCCGCCTCTGCCCCTCCCCGCCCTGCGCCTGGCCGCCCTGCCCCTGCGCGCCCACTAGCAGCTCCGCCTCGCTACCCAGCTGCGAGCCGCCAGGTGGGTTGACGTCGATCATGGTGAAGGACGCGGTGCCGGCCAGCTGAGAGTCGGTGGGGCCCTGCAGCATGCCGTGCGTCAGGCTGGCGTTGCCGGGGCCCAGGTGGGGCAGCCAATCGGTGGAGCGAAAAGCGTCCCCTCCGGTGAGGGAGCCGCCGAAGATGCTCATGCCCCGGTCCATAATCTCCTCCGTGCGCAGCGTGTCCAGGACGCCCTGCCCCATGTACATGGACGCCCCGCCGTGGTGGCCGCCGGGCATGGGGGGGTGCCGGCCGTCGCCTGGGTGGCGGTGCGCGTTGGGGTCTGCGGGGCAGGGGCAGGCGCGTGGGTTGAGGGTGGGGAAAGAAGTTACTGAAGTGGAGGCGTTGGAAGGATGGCCGACAGGGTTGCATGGCAGGTGTGACCTAGCTGTATGCGACTGCGCTATCTTGATATGCAACAATGCGGGAAGTTCGTCAAGCATCGGTGCGGAGCAAGACTGCAACCTCCATAAGGCATCAGCGTTCCCTCACAACTCCCAATCACTGCCGTTCTCGTAAGGATACGTGCATCCTTAATTTCAATACTTGCTCCTCCCCAACGCTGGGTACCTACCGTTCGCATGATCGCCGCTCTGCCGCGCCTGCTGCCCCGGTGCGCCCTGCTGCGCCCCCGGGCCGCCCGGCCCCGCCTGCATGCCGCCGCCCTGCTGCTGCGGGAACTGCGGGAACTCGGCCAGCAGGTCCGGCATCACGTTGGCCGCGAACGCCGACCGCCCCGCGCTCGTGTTGCTGCCCCCAGACGCCCCCACGCCCCCTGGCACCAACATCCCGCTATTCGTGGCGCTCGGTTGCGTCCCTGCAGCGTTCCCGCCGCCGCCAGGTCCGCCGACACCGTTTGCGTCCAGCCCCGGGCTAGGGGCGTTGCCTCCTGGCCCGCCCTGCACACCGCCGCCTGGCTGCTGCATGAGCGCGAACGGCGTGGAGCTGCTGGTCCGGTGCCCCCCGCCCTGCCCCGCGCCGCCCTGCGCGCCAGGCGGCATCATCCCCATCATCGGCCCCGCGCCATACGCCGCGTCCTGCGGAAACGGTGCCCCGGGGATCCCCATCGGCGCGCCGGCGCCCCCCGGGTACGGCCCCTCCATGCCCAGGCCGTACGGTGACATCCCCGGCGGAGGGGTCCCGGCCAGGAAAGGAGGCTGGCTGGGCGGAGACAGCGGCCCGAGGCCCGTCAGCAGAGGGGAGGCCCCAGGGCCAGCTGGCACGCCGGGCACGCCTGTGCCGGTGGCTAGCCCGCCTGCGCCTGGGGGCCCCACGGGCAGCGCCTGGCTCACAGGCAGGCCCACGTCCACACCGTCCGTGGCGGAGTCGGAGTAGATCTGCCAGTTGGGGTGGTTGGGCATGTACCAGTTGGCCAGCGCCTGCTGCTTGAGCTTGGGCAGGGCGTTGAAGTCGTTGGGCTGCAGGCTCTGCACCGGCATCACGGTGTGTGGGCCTTCCGGCGCGGGACCCGGCTTCACGACGGCTGCAGGGCAGGACGACGGGGCGTGGCAGTCAGTTTGATCCAGCGCATGTCCATACGCATGCGCTTTTGAGCGCCGGTTGTACACTGTAGGCAGCATACACATTCCCTTCCTTCAGGACTGGACGCAACTCTCTCAAGTCGGCTGGCTGCTCACCCATGGGGTTGTCCATGATGATGGCCCCGTTCTTGCACTGGTACAGCAGCCCCAGGCGCAGCGGCGTGCACCACCACACGCGGTTGCGGAAGTCGGGCACCACGGCACTCAGCGCGTGCTGGCACACCTCCTCCCACTTCTCGGGCGACAGCTTGAGCACGTGGCGCAGCTGCGGTGGGGGAACGCAAGGGCACCCGATAGCGGGCAGGGCATGGTAGCAACACCACCCCGCAACTGTGTCTCCCTACCACCTCAGTACATGTTGCCCCGCGCTGCCCATGTGCGCCTGCAGGTCGCTGCACAATCCAGGGTCCCTGCCCAGCCCCTGGCCGCTCCCGCACCTTGTTCTTGAGGTCGTTGCTGGCCTCGCTCATCTCCACCAGCTGCCGGAATTGCCCCACCTTCTCCACGCGCACCAGCTGGTCGGGCAGCTTCACGTCGAAGCCTGCAGCAACCGCGAGACAGCGGAGGACATTCAGGCGCTCAGGCCAAGGCTTACTCAAATTGTGATCTCCACTAATTCCCACCGCCGTTGCTAGGGTCGCGTCACGTTGGGGTGCGCGGCAGGGCCTGTGTGGTGGTCAGCTCGCGTACGCTGCCGCCAGCGCAACCACCCCCTCTCTCACCCTCCTCCGTGAAGGCCCCCCGCAGGTCCAGCAGCTTGTCCACCGTGGCCTTGCCGATGTGCAGCAGCTTGGACACGTGGTCGCCCACGGAGGGCACGTCCGCCTTGATGGCGTGCTTGACGCGCTTGGTGGCAACCTGGGGGGGGGAGGGCCGGCAGGGGGCCAGGCGTTGGGAGACCGCTTGCGTCAGGGCGCTGGGTGGTTTGGTTTCCGCCGTTCCCGACAATGTGATACCAATGCCAGCCGGGCCGCTCAACATATGCCGAAGCCTCAGTCACGAGCCTTTCTCATCACCCTACTACCCGTCCCGCCCCGTTGTAGCCGCATGCAGCACCAACACAGCACACCACGCCACAGTACGTCGATGCACGCCGGCCAGACATACGGGGGTGGCCTTGTCGGTGAGGCCATCACATGCTGCTCTCTCGGCCCCACGCACCACAAAGCTCTCTGACACCACGTATGTGACGTAGGGCACGGGCTCCCCGTTGGCCTCCACCGCCCACACCAGCAGGCGGAAGGTGGGCGCCTTGCCGCTGAGCAGCGCCTCGCTGCTGGTGGTCAGGGAAAGGTCGGACACGGCCGCCGCGCCGCGCTACGGGGCAGCCATAGGGAGCAACAGTCTACGAAAAGGTGGTCGTGTGACATACAGGACTACCGGTCCAGCAGACGTGCGCCTGGCAACCTTGCGGTGAGGAAGCCGGTTTGTGGCGCTCCGGTCAGTGCATTTCACGGAGTGTGGCCGGCCGGGCTGGTCGGTTGTCCAAAACATGCTTGAGTTATGACGCTCAGCCTGTTGTATGTTGACTCTAGGGCCCGAGACCCGCGCCTGTCCCTTTGTCCCCTCCGCGCACCTCCAGCGGCAGGTACACCCGCAGCTGCTCGTCGCTCATGCCCTCGCGGCGCAGCAGCGCCTTGGTGTGGTGCGTGATGATGCAGTTCTTGATGGACGCCACAGACAGCAGCGTGTTGTCCGGACACAGCTCCTTGTACTTCTCGCCATTGAGCACGTGCATCTGCATATGGTGATGGCACGGTCAGGGCGCATAACTACGTCGGCCTTCCTTGTAAACGGACTGGTGGAAGGGCTGCAGGGCTCCATCACAAGGGATTGTCCAGGAGAGCGGCGGCCCAAATGGGCTCTATCGCGAGCTGCCTTGCAAGGATTGCACCCCACGCGACGCTACGGCGGATAGTGTACTTCCTTTCCCGCCCAGCCCACCTCGAGCTGCACGCCGGGCGGCAGGCCCTCGGTGTGGCACGACCCCTGCTCGTCCACCAGCTCCACGCGCAGCGGGGCGCCGCACTTGGCCTTGAGGTGGTCGTCGATGAGGTACTTCTGCTTCACGTTGCGTGTGCACAGGCGGCTGGGGTTGTACTGGCACAGCACGCAGCTCATGTCGCCGCAGCCGGTGGACCTGGTGCGTAGGGTGCGGTGTTGTGATGGTGGGACTAGGGTTACGGTAGTAGGTTGGCGAGAGCGTGGCGGAGTGTAGCGGTGCAAACAGCAACGTGCATGTTGCTGTATGCAAACTAAAAGTTCGAATCGTGACATGTTGCTGGTGCCACGAGGTCCTGGTGGCTGCTGCTTGAGGCCAGCACATGCAAGCCCCACTGCACCAACTGACGGCCGGAACCGACACCCCGGTCTCCCCCCAGGTTGTGGAACCGGCCCAACAAGGCATCGCTTGGTAGCCTCCCTGTACAATGGGATGCCGCCAGGATACCTGAAAATGTACTCACTGGCAGTCATGCCGAATGACCAGGCGCAGGTTGCGCATCGGCTGTGCTGTGGCATCCTGCTGTGCCATAAGGTACATGGCCTCCTCGATAATCTGCTTAGCATTTTCTTTTGGTATGTTTGGGTCAATACGCCGTAGCACCAGGCTCCCGAACTGGCGCAGCTTTGCGTTCAAGTAGTTCTGCGAGCAGTTTGGACGTTTGGAACGCTGAGCCCACCGCTCACTGCAAGGGGCTATGTTGCACCACAGCACGAGACTTACATCGATATAGCTCCGATATGGCCGCAATTCAGCGGGAAAGGGTACAGCGGGCTCAGCCATCACTGCAGATGGTCAGCCCCCGCGCGGGGGGCGCTGCACTAGCTACGACCAAGTACACGAAGATATTTTTGTGCTCGGCTTTTCCTTGTCAAAGGTCAGGCAGTACCTACTGTGCAAGGGCGAGCTTCGGCCAAAGAGAAGCCAAGGGAAGGGACAGGTCAGAGGCAGGACACAAGGCAAGACCAGTAGTACTACAAGGTCTGAAGGTAACAGTTAGTGTAAGAGTAGACATGTTGCCGAGTGCCGGTGTGGCGTTTCATCGCGCGTGTGCTTCTGCATGGGCCTATTCTTTTCCGTCGGTCCTCGCCGAGTCGAACCGGACACTGAAGGCGTCCAACTTCGATATTGCTAGCATACAGTGTGAACACAGTGCATGCATCTCGCTTAATCAATAAAACAATCACCCTGCATCTTGCTCTGGGTGGGGCCCTAGTCACCATCAGTCATGACACGAGTTCTTTTATGACAACATGGAATCACAAGCAGATATATCGCTTGAAGAGCGGGCGAAGCAGGAGCGCCAGCGACAAGAAAAGGAGGCTGCTCTGCGGGCAAGTGCGGGACCCTGCGCGTAGTACAGGAGTTCTGTCCTTTGGCCTTACATGACAAAGCCATGATGACAAGCTATCGTGTGGGGCGATGGGCTTGCTGAGTGACATGCACATGCTGTTAAGTGCTGTCGGGCCGCACCTTGGGTCGGCTCCACGGGAGGCCCAGGCAGGGGCTACTAGTCCTCAATGATGTCAGCATGTGTCGAACCTACGTCTGTGCGCACCCGCCTTACACGGTTTCCTCGCGTTTTACGCGTACCCCAACCCACTCCCGAGACTGCTGTCCTCCTTACAGGAACGCCTCGTCAAGCGTGCCTCCATCTTGACAATAGCTTTCAGGAAGTTCGTAGGAGAATGGACAGCAGCACGGCAGTCAGAGCTGGATGCAGCTCGTGCAGCTGCAGCACTGAAGGGAAAGAAAAAAGGCAAGAAGAAGAAGGCCGCTGCTCCGAAGGAGGCAGAAAGCGGCAAGGACGGCAAGAAGAAAAAGCCGAAGACTCCCGTGGTGAGCCACTCAGGCAGGCTTCCCAGTGCCCTACTGCAGGGGGCACTGACTCTTCCACATGCCGCCTTACACGCCCATCAGGCCCCCAACCAGTTAGGTACCATACACACCTCATCAGCACCCGTCAACCTAGGAGTTCACGATCAACCGATGTTCCCCCCTCACCGCTCACCCCACTGGCCGTGCGATCAACCGGTCAACACTGCCTCATGCTCTCGTTCCGGCAGGCCGAGGCGTGGTCCGGCCTCATGGCCTCCCTGGACGAGCTGGTCAACAAGGCCAAGCGCGCCAACCTGGAGGACATGTACCGCGGGGTGGAGCTTCTGGCCGAGCACGAGGTGGTGGTGCTGAGGGGCATCCTGGCCACAGCCAACAAGAAGGCAAGAGCGCGCGGGGGCCGAGGGCCTGTACGGGAGGCTGGCATGTACGACATGGCTGTTGTGTGCGCTACTACCGGTAGTGCTTGCTCAACCACCGATTTACTAGGCACGTGAGGCGGACGAAACGGCATACCATCGGGGGGTAGGGTCTATCGTAATTGGCATCCCGATTGGGCATCCATCCTCATCTTTGCGCTGCAGGTCCTTCCCACCGAGGGCATGAACCTGAACCAGCTCAACCTGAAGCAGGCGCTGTGGGCCGCCGTGGCCGCACACGAGTACGTGGTGGATAAGGTGGCGCTGAGGCCGCCGCCGTTGACGGGGGGCCTGGGCCCGCTGCGGGATAAGGGCCTCAGCGCGCGGCAGCTTCGCGACCTGGGTGAGTGGCGACTTGGGGCCCTCTGCGGCCACTACAATGGTGCCACGCACCACGCCCCGGGGGAACGCTGTTCTGGCTGGCTTCACCTCATGAAACCTCAGAAGGGGACGAAAACCTCGCTTGTTGCCGCAAATTGCTTGGTCCGCTGCGGGTTGTGGATTGGCCCAGCAGCGTCATCCTCAACAACACTGTGTATCTGGCTTGATTACAACGTTGGGACAAGTAGTGTTTGTCTTGGGGGTGCCGGCTTGCACTCCTTTCCGCACGTAAGCAAGCACAGCCGGTCCATAGTCCACACGAAAGCTGCCGAACTGGCTCCCGAACCACAGGCTACAGACCCACCGAGCTGCTCCGCGGCGGCTTCACCGCCCACGAGGTGGTGGGCGTGGCGCTGCACCAGCCGCACCAGCTGCGGGCGGCGGGTCTCAGCGTGGCCGACATCCTGGCGGCGGCGCAGCCTGGGGGCGCCACGCCGCTGCTGCCGCCCCCTGGGGCCGCCTCGGTCCCTGGCACCATGGCCCTGGCCACCGCCACCGCCACCAGCACACTAGAGGCCTTCGGCGGACCGCTGCAGACCTACAACGAGGATGAGGAGGTAGAGGACGACGAGCAGGGGGACGACGGGCCGCGCAGCTCGTTTGGTGGGCTACGGCCGACGCAGGGGACCGGGGCGGGGCAGGGGGCAGGGCAGCGGCCCGCGAGCGCTGCGCCGACGATGGGGGGCGCAGGGATGGGGACGTGGGCCGGCTCTGGGCCGGTGCAGGTGCCGGCCAGCCTGCAGGGCTTTCGGGGTGTGCAGAAGCTGAGGGCGGCTGGGTACAGCGCCGCGGACCTGGTGGCGGGGGGCATGGACAACGCGTGGGACCTGCGGCGCGCGGGGTACACTGCGGCGGAGGTGGCGGCGGCGGGGGTGCCAGCCAGCCAGCTGCGGGCGGCGGGGTACGGACTGCCGGAGCTGCAGCCGGCGTCCTTCCTAGGCCCGTCGGTAGCGTTGGTGCAGTCGTACGACCCGCGCACGCTGCCGCCGTGCATGGAGGGCACGCGGGGGCCCATGTGGCAGAAGCTGCTGGCGCCGCCCGCACCGCCTGCGATGGCGCAGCCTCGTAAGTGTGTCTCTGATTCCATGCCGTATGACTGTGCAGGACAAGCGGCTGTCAAGCAGCTCGGCGCATCTGAGGGTCTATTCCCCGCCATAATGTACGGACATGGTCTTAAGACGTTGTTCACATTACATTTCTTTGCCGCTTTCACCTGCCTGCAGCTCCGGGCCGCTCGCTGGCTGCCACTGGCGGCACCACGCGGATGCAGGGCGGCCTGCTGGGCGGCAGCACGCGGGTGGCCAGGTCGTCCATTACCGCGGGAGGCGTGCACGGAAGCGCAGGAGGGCTTGCTGCGGGGCTGTCCCCGGCTGGGAGCGCCGTGCTGGGGCCCGCGGTGGACACGCCGCACCAGGGCAGCGGGAGGGCGGTGGCATGGGGGGAGGGGGCTGCTGCGGCGCGCGTCTCTGGGGCTGGCTCGCTGTCAACCAGCATACGGAGCGGAGTTGGGGGCGGGTGAGGCTCGGGGTCCATGCACAGGTGCGCAGCCGTTGTGCGCGGTGGGCTGGGCCAGACTGGCGTGTAAAGGGTCAGGCTGGACGTTGCGTTCGTGTACAGGGTACTGGGACTCTGCAAGTACGCGCAAACGAATGTGGATTGCACGTAGCCACTCCCCCAGGCATAGCTGGCTGCAATAGACCGGTTACATGATCGCTACATGCCCTTTGCATCATCGTCATCATGCATGCGCAGGCTTGAGGCATCTGTGACAAAGCATTCAATCAGGCAGGGCAGGCGCTGAGCAAGCGCATGATGTGCACGGCTTGCGAGGACTTGACACGTGTGAACTGGATATTGCATGCTCAATCATGCTGAGTTTTCATCTACGCTGTTGCTTAATTTCTGTCCGTTGCCGTGGTGTGGCTCTGGTGCAGTTGGGTGGTAGCCACGGGAGGAATATTGGCGTACGTAACGGCCACTGATGTGCTTACGGGTTGTAGGCCAGGGTTTCCAACCTGTCCCACCATTGGCTTTTCGTAGCGGTAGCCCTCGGGGCACCGGGCAGGGGGTATCGCTGCTAGGCGTCACCTGCAGTTCTGCACAGTGGTTGGGGTCAGGGGACGTCAAGACAAAGCCAGTCCTCACAGCTGGCTCACACGCCGGCTTTGCATGGTGTTGGTTATCAGCTTTCATGTGCCTGGCCCATGACACGGGTGGATGGCAGCAGGCCGAGGCAGGGTTGCAGGCATGCGGCTAAGCAGCGGGTAGGGACCATCGAATTTTAAGTCTTGCCCCATGGGAGAGGTGACACGGCTCAGCATGGCTGTGCGTCTGTGCAAGCACACACTGTGACAGGGTAACCTCCTATGGTTTCAGCCGCGCGCAGGAGACGTCGTGAGCCGTGGCAACCTCTTTGACACGTAGTGTTTATGCAGGTGCAGGCCATGGGGGCATGCGGTCATGGTCAATTAGGGGGGTGACTCTTCCCTGCGAGCGGCACAGCTGCTCCTGGCCGCTCAACCACGCCGAGTACATTGCTATGACACTGGCGGAGTACGTGTGACCAGGGTAGTAAGGATCGCCAGCGAATGAACACACTGAATTACACCTGTACACTGCCGCAACGATGCTAGCTTCGAGCACGTTACGAAGGCTATGCAAGGCGCCCTCCGCCTTTGCGCCCTGCTCATCGCACGGCGCAGTCCCTACCGTGCTCCCACCGCACGGCAGCACTGGTGCCACTGTAATAGAGTTGCCTGCTTTCACGGCCTGCGGCAGGTGAACAGTCTTGGCGTGCGGTCCTCCAGGTGTCAGCAAGCACCACCAATGCCTGGGTTCCTCCGGTTGTCAGCACCCTGGGTAGCGCCGAAACCAGCGTTCGGGGCCCACCCAGCAGCGGCGCAAGCTCCCTAACATGCTGCACTCAACACATTTACTACATATTACCATATTGATATAGAGTAGCACGTAACACAGCTTTAGAAACGAGTATGCATGTATATATTTATATGCTTGACACCGTCCGCGACTACATTCGTCGGATGAGCGCATAATATCTGCTTCACATTGCGCAACTTAGCTTTAAACAAACGCTCATTACTCGAGCCGGTCAACTTCAGGGTTTGACCTGAGCACCGACGCACGCTATGGTGAAAGCTCTTGACCTAGAACAATTGAAGGCTCGATTAGGTAGACTTGGTGTAGATGTTCGGCCACTGGGGACTGCACCGGTTGCTGCCGGTGCAACTTCGGCAGGGGGGCAGCAAGGCACGAACGCACGGAGCCCGGCACAACCGGTAAGGGACTACACCACATCGAAAATTGTTGCTCATGTTAACGTCATTCAACATAACCGGCTCGTAATCTTACCTGGACTTGCAGCGCTACCCCAGCAGTGGGAATGTCCCAAAGCACTTCGAGCCAGGGTCAGCGGAGAAGGGCCGCAAGGGTATGGCCGACCTGTTTGAGCGCATCAGCAGAGTGGAGAGAGCCATGAACAGTGCCGAAGCCCAGGGATCAGCCATACAGCAAGCTCTGGAGGAGGAGGGAAAGGCAGGCCCTGTCGTGGCGACAGGGGAGGTTAACCCAAAACCAGCCAGGTATGGCGCAGCAATGCTTTCGAGTGCCAAGGCAATTAGAACGTGTTTGCACCAGCTGTTGTGACTCGGCTGGTACATCTACCCCTGGCAAGCGGACCCGTAACACAGGGCCCCATTACTCCTACCTGTCTGATGCAGGGCGTCCTCTGCAGTAAAGAAGGCCAAGCCACCTGCCAAAGCCCCTCGCGGCGCGGTGGCACAGGGGCTCATCCAAGCCGGCAAAGGGTTGAGCGCTGCCGTGCGCAATGAGAACCACATGCGGAGCATCCCAGCCCATTCGCCGCTCTCCAGCGTGCTGGCGCAATTCAAGGAGGCAGAGAACGCCTGGGCGCACGAAAAGGCAAGCATGCGTACGTCATACCCATGATGTTGAGGCCCGGGGCGGAGGCGTCCCAAGGGCCGGACGGCCACGCTCCCTGTCTGGTGCCCGGTGCTTTGGTTGACCCGGCTTTCCTTCCTAGCACTGCTCGCACCATTCATGCCTTGGCGCGTGGCATGCTGGCATGCGAGCGAGGCTAGGCCCTGCGTCACCTGCCGCTGCACCCAACCTCCCGCGTTCTGCCGCCTGTGCGCTCACCGCAGGCCCGGCTGCGGCGTGAGGCGCTGGAGGAGCGCAAGCGTGCCAACAAGCTGGAGCTGGACGTGCGGCGGCAGCAGCGCACGCTGGAGCACCAGGCGCTGGACGTCAAGGCGCTCAAGACGGCGCTCAAGAGCAGGGACAGCCAGCTGGAGGCGGCGGGGGAGCGGATACGGGAGTTGGAGGTGGCGCTGGCGCGGTGAGGGGGGGTGGGCGCTCCGTGGAAACGAAACCACGTTGGTGCACCCAAGTGGGTTAGGAGTGTGGTTCTGCGCCTGCGCTGGTGGCACCTGCCGCGGAAGCACAGGACCCCAATCAGTACAGCTTGCTGGTTGTGTGGGCCAGAGACCCTGTACCCTGAGGCCGGCGTTGACGGTTGGACACCGTGAAACCCCTCGCAGCACCACCGAGGAGACGGCGCTGTCCATCGCGGGCCTCAACGCGGAGCGGGAGGACCTCAAGGGGCTGCTGGCGGCCGCGCTGCAGCGGCTGGAGGCGGTGGACGAGCTGGTGCAGCGCGCGGACATTTCCTCGGCGGTCATGGAGGACAAGGTGGGTGATGGGCGGGTGGGTAGCTAATGCTGCCTTCCGTCACGTGCGCGGAGCTGAGCTGGGAGGGGAGGCGCTGGACACGTGCGCTTCCTAAGTGTCAGGGCGGGCAGGAAGCTGCTAGGCAAGTACTACACGGGTCGCGACGCAAGTTAGCAAGATCGCTTCCTGTTGTACCACTCGTCTGCAGCATGTGACACTCTGGTCACTTGCCGTGTCCTGACCGCTAGACGACAGAAATACGCTGTGCCCTGTGTGCCCGCTCCAGATGCGCACGCTGGAGGAGGAGCGCACCCGGGCGCTGGACGCAGCGGCCCGCGCGCGCACCGAGGTGGCGGAGCTGGCAGAGAGCCGCCGCAAGCTGCAGTGGCAGTCCAAGCTGCTGGAGAAGATGTCGGAGGTGCGTGGCTCGCGTGCACGTGCCGTACCTGCCGTACTCCGCTCCGCGTGCGCGCCTAGCCCAGTGGTGCACACCACTTGCTGGCATGAGATACCGGTATTGCCGGCTATTCAGGCGTACACCTTGTGTAGTCCTTTAGCTCTGGAGGGTACTGACTTATTGTGCACGGTGCCGCTCCGCGCTGCAGGTGCAGCTCAAGCACAACAAGCGCAAGAGCGAGGCCATCCGGCGGCTGCTCAGCGTGGACCAGGAGGGCGGCTACGGCGCGGGCGGGGAGGCGGGGGGGCTGTCGGCCGCGGACCTGGACTTGCTGGACGACGTGTGAAGGGGGACAGATAGCACGGGAAATTTTTGTAGTGAGAGGGGTGGGTGGGCGAGGATACCGTGGGCATAACGGGCGCAACAGCTCAAATGGCACAATGGGGCAGGAATACGGAATAAGGAAGTACTAACTGGGAGGGAGGCGGTCCAGCTCGGGCACGTGCTGTGTCTTGCCGTGGCACGAGAGTACGGGGGTTACGGCAGCCCTCGGCATACAACCGTGGCTTAGATGTGGGTGGCAGGCAGCAAGTGGAGACCTATGAGGGAGCGCATCCTGTTCGTGCGTACGTCGCATGACTTTACAAACTTTGCCAAAACTTGTGCATCGTTGAACTGGATGCAGTGCGGGGCATGGCTGCCCTAGCTGTATGTTTGGAGTGTGAACGCGTTTGGGGGATCGGGCGCAAGTGCTGCAATGAACAACGGACCGGCGTACGTAGGGTGCGTGGTATGTCCTTCAAGGGTCATAAGCGGCCTCCAAAGCTCCAATGCCTTGCCCAGCCCGAGCACGCGTTGATGGGTGGACAGACTTAGAAGTCGCTTTGGGTTACAACCCCGGGGTGATCGTCTTGTCCATGGTGGTCTTACAGGTCTTACAGCGGCATGACCCTGGCAAGGCAGGGTCAAGGACACCACTGTGCAGCAAGGTAAAACTGTAACATGCATGAGAACACGTACGTGGACAAAATATGCTTTCGTACAACACCTGTCTAAATGAAGTCATTGCATCAGAACGGATCAGACCCACAACCCTGCCCACAGCCTGAACGCAAACATACTACGGTACGTGGAACTGATCCACCCTATGGCGTGAGGGAACCACAAGAGCCAGCCCTTGGCTGTGTAGGCCCCTGCTTACCAAGACAACCTGGGACAACCTAGTCGTAGACCTGCAACAGCTACCGCACCTGTGGTGGAGCTATTGCGCCACTCATGAAAGTCACAAGGACGACCCCACAGGTTGCGACCGTAACGCGTGAACTCAGGTTGTCCCACTGTTGGAACATGGATGGGTATCAGCCTGCTCCAACCGAACCTCAGGCCTAGGCCCCCCAACGCCACATACCCCGTACACGCTATCCAACAGGCCGCCAAACACTAAACCCGGCCCTCTCACTTCTTCTGCTTCTTCGACGGGGGCGGCTTGGCACCTCCTGGCCCTTGGCCCCCTGACTTCTTCGGCCCGTCTTTCCCGCCCGCGCCTGCCGCCCCCTTGCCCTTGCCTTTCCCGTCGGCCGCCTCCTTCGCTGCCCCGCTCTTGCCGTCCCCCTTAGGCCCCGGCCCCTTCCCTGCCGCCCCGTTGGCGTCCGCCCCGCCGGCCGCCCCCTTTTTCCCAGGCGCCTCGGCTCGCCCAGACACGCTGGGCCCGTTGCCTGCCTCCTGCTTGCCGTCCGCCTTCGCCGCTTGTTGCCCCTGCAGACGGCAACAACGCGTATCAGTAGCCACAAGTCCAGCGCACAAAGGAGGAGAACAGAAGAGCATGAAATATGCGCCACCCCGCAGCAGCAGCTCAAACGACCAACGAACAAACCAACGACCGCCTCGCCATGCCTACTCACCTTGGCTGCCTCCTTGCCCTGCTTCTTCCCCTTGCCCGCCTCCTCCGCCCCGCCGCCCGCCGCCTGGCCGTTCGCCTCCGCCCCCGTCCCTCGCCCGCTCGGCCCCGCCTTGGCCTGTTGCCCCTGCTTCCCTTGCCGCCCCTCGTCCTGCCCCTGCGCCTGCCCCTGCCCCTGCTGCTGCTCCTTGCCCTTTCCGCCCTTGCCCTTCTGCACCCCCCGCCCCGCCGCCTTGGCCTCCCTGGCCGCCTGCAGCTCCGCCATCTGCGCCACCATGTCTGGGTCGTCACTGGGCGGCTGATCCTCCAGAACCTTCTTGGGCGGCACGCGCGCCGCGCCCTTGGGGTGAGACTGCGGGCACAGGCACAGCACGAAGCACCACCGCGTCAGTTGCATTCCGTCGTCAGGAGTCAGCGTAGGTGCACCGTGAAGGGGCAAGGGCCCTGCCCCGGGTTGCGGGCTCGTCCTGTGGCTACATCGTTCGCTGCTCCACGCCAGATGGTCCAGCAGCGCCACGAACGAGATGCTGCCTCACGCAGAGACAGGCAAGCTCCAGCCCTTACCTTGGGTTTAGAGACGGGGATGATGATCTGCTGCGGCGCCGCGGGCGCCTTGGCCTTCTTGTCCCGCCTGGCGCCCCCGGCCCCCTCCGCCCCCTCCTCGCGGTCGCTGCCCGCCCCGCCCTCCTCGTCGTCGCTCCCCTCCTCGCCCTCCCGCGCCTTCTTGACCTCATTGGACAGCTTCTTTAGTTTGCACACGAAGAAGCCTGCGGCATCGAGTGTCAGGAACGCACCAGGGGCCATGTTGGGGCCGTGTGAAACTGAGGATGTGGCCAGGCGGATACACGGGAGCGAGCGCAAAAGGCCTTGTATGCTTGGTGTGAGCCATCCTTTCAGTTCAGGTCTCCAAGTATGTTTCCACACAGGCGGGGCTTGTGGCGCCCCTGCTCGGAATGAACAGTAATTTTGATCATCTTCAAGGAAAGGCTCGTCGACGTGCAATCACGTGCAGTGTGGACCGTGCGGCATTTCGGACCAGTCAGCACCGTGCGGCATGCTCCATGCGGGGACAAGTGTTGCAGTGCTACCGTTGCTGTAGCGAGTCCTTTCAGTTCAGGTCTCCAAACTTGTTTCCACGCAGGGGAGCCTTAGCTGCCCCTTCTCGGAAGAACGAAAGTATAGAATCATCTTCAAGGACATGCCCGTGTAGCCAGGTGGCCAGTCCTCGTACGCTTCACAAAGCCGTGCGTCGCAAACTTCTAGGGTCTCAAGCACAATCCAGCAAGCGAACCCACCGTCCAGGTTGTGGGCGTGTGGGTAGAAGCGGCGCGAGTGCTTGAGCGAGGGGTGGAAGCGGAAGTCACGGTAGCGGATGAAGCCCTCCCGCCCGAACTCCAGACCCGTGGGCACCACCTGATGGGGGAATGCACGAGCACACCACGATGGCAGGGCCACACGTAAGTGCAAGGGTGACACACAACAGCTAACGTGAGCTCATAACACCAAGGCATGCGACTGTCGGCCGGGTGCATGGGAGGCCCTACCTCAACTTCACCGCGTGCCGTGACGCAGGTGCACACCTCCCATACCCGGTGCGTGCAAGGTCTGCCTGCTGCCCCCGACCTCCAACCCGGCGCCCTACAACCTTAAGCCCCGTGCCCCAACCTAGCCGCCCCACATCCGCCTCCGTGTGGTCGACACCCCTACACGTCGACCGACCAAGTCAACCCAGCAGCCCACCGTAATGTTTGCGCCATCGGCCCCGCACCCCGCCGGCACTCTTCCGTCAACACGGCACGCCCACCACCCGCCCCACACCCGCCCCAACAAGCTGGCTAAGCCCACCTTGACGTGTCGCTTCCGCAGCACGTAGTTGACCACCGCCTCGTTCTCCTCCACGCAGGTGCTGCACGTGCTGTACACCACGTAGCCCCCCGTGGCGCTGTGCGCGTCCACCAGGTCGATGGCGGCCAGCAGCAGCTGCTTCTGCAGGTGGCCGCAGCGCCAGATGTCCTGCTGCGACTTGCTCGTCTGCACCCCGCCACAGGAGAGCCGCACAGGGTCGCATTGGGAAACGCGCGTGCGACCGTCAGATCAGCTCGACACGGCTCAGTTGCTTGGTGGTGGAAGAGGACCGGACTAACACCTTTAGCGAAATTCGGCAACTGCGTGCCGTAGTGCGCGGCGCGTGCAGCAGAAACATGTGCCGGGTCTGAGGCTCCAGCCCGTCGCAGCGAGTTAGCGCGGCGAGGCAGCAGGCGGCGTGGCGTGCACCCACCTTGACGGACGGGTCCTTGGACACCACGCCGGTTCCGGAGCAGGGCGCGTCCAGCAGCACGCGGTCCACGCTGCGCTCGCCCAGCACCTGCGTGGGGGCAGGGCACGACACGGTACGGAAAGATCATGCAATGGTATCCACATCACGAGCGGCTCGGATCGGGGGAAAGGTTGAGGGCCACCAGAATGGGGTGGACGAGCTGGTTGGCTGGTGGCTAGGTGCAACTGGTTGGCTGATGGGTGCGTGGGGGCTAGGGTGCTTGCTTCGAGTGGCCAGGTCCTTTCAGGTCTCCAAGGTGTGTTCCACACAGGGAGGCGTGGCCAGCCCTGCTCGGTAGAACGAAAGTTTTCTGTTCATCACAAAGGACCAGCACCTAGCCGGTGTGACGAGGCCTCGGCATCACGGAACCACATGCCACAGAGGTGTTCCATACGACATAGTACGGTAAGTTGGTAGTGCACGCGCGCGGGCCCCGTGCCCAACGCAGGGCAGGGAGGCATGCATGGGCTGCCACCAGGTAGCAAGTTCCTTTCAGGTCTCCAAGGTGTACTCCACACAGGAGGGCTAAAGCCGCCCCTTCTCGGAAGAACGAAAGTATATTTGTTCATCACCAAGGACTCGCTAACGTGGCGTGTGGGCTGCGCTGTTGCCCTGCCTATCGTGATGCGTCCGCTGTGTGCGCCCTGAGGGAGGTGAGCCCGTCCAGGTCCGTCGCGTGGCCAGCATGCCGGACATGTGGAGGGCCGTTGCCACCGGAGAGGCACTCCCGGCTGCCTGTTCGCCAGTGGCCCTCCGCCCCAACCCCTCACCCACCTGGGGCAGGTCCTTGCCGTCGTAGTTGCACACAACGGTGTTGGTCACGCCCAGCCGCAGCAGGTTGCCTGCGTGCGCCGGGAGCACACGCGTGCACATGGACACAGCAGCGTTACTCAGTAATCGTTGGTGATAGCACGTGGGAAGGTGGGAAAGGCCGGAAGCACGTCACCACTTGTGAGCCGTACCACGCCATCTCATCCATGCAGCATGCAGCAGCAATCAGGGGCAGGCAGGCCAGCTGGTGCACTGCAGCCGCGCCCCACCTGTTATGCTCTTGAGGCGGTCCTTGTTGATCTCGTTGGCGAACACGGTGCCGGTATTGCGCATGAGCGCGGCGATGTAGGTGGTCTTGCCGCCCGGCGCCGCCGCCATGTCCACCACCGTCTCCTCGGGCTGCGGGGCCAGCGCCATGACGGGCATGAAGGAGGACGCGCCCTGCGGGGGCGACGGGACAGGAGAGTAGGCGGCGATGTTGTTGGATTGGCCAAAATTGATCGTTGCATTGCAGCGTCGCAGGGCCTTTGAGGAGGCGCGGAGGGCCTCTCCAGGGAAACAGCGCGTCAGCCTTCAGACGCACTCGTTGCGAGGCAGGCCGCGCGTGGCGCACGGCCGTGCTGCGCTCCCGCTTCGATCCAACGGACTCCTTTTTGCAATAGACCCAGCAGGCTTTCATCCCTCTTTCTTGCTTCACGCAATGCCCTGGCCCGACCTGCAGCGTCATGCTGCCGCTGTGCGGCTGCCCCCACCTGCAGCATGTAGTGTCCCGCCATGTACTCGGGGGTGGCGCCGATGGGCACCTTGCTCTCGTACACCACCAGGCCCACCTGGCGAGGAGGTTGCGGCAACGCCAAGGGAGGACAGGGGGGAGGGGGGCGGGGCAAGGGCGGTGCAGGTCAGCCACTTTGGTTGTGGAAATCGGTTGCGCGGAAAAGGGAGAGCGAACAGCGGCAGAACGGCGCGTCCAAGAGCGAGGGTGCGTCGCCGCGTCACAGGCAGCAGCTAGGCAGCGGGGTCCTTTCAGGTCTCCAAGGTGTGTTCCACACAGGAGGGCTAAGCCACCCCTACTCGGAAGAACGAAAGTATTGTGTTCATCACCAAGGACCAGCCCTTCCATCAGCGTGCCCATCCTTTACAATGCCCAGATGCACCCCAAGATGCACCCTCCAAAACACATTAAGGACGCACACTTTATATGGGCGCCACAACCCAAATGCCCCAACCATTGCAGCTTGCGTGGTAGGTTGGGCACCGCAACCCAAATGCCCCAACAAGTGCAGCTGGCATGGTCGTGCCATCCATGAAAAGCGTGAACGTTGCCGAACGCGCCGTGCTGCCCGCCCGACCCGCCCACCTTGGACCACGGCCCGATGGGGTCCAGGGACACCCCCCGCTGGATGAGCGCCGCCGCCAGGTCCCTCCGCCGCGTCTTGAGCGTGTTGGTGCGCAGCGTGATGGGGCGGGGCACCTCGTTGGCCTCCATCAGCTCCACAGCCTCGGCCACGCTGTGTAGCAACAGGGACGGGCCGCGGGGGCTGGATGACGAGAGAGGAGGAAAGGTGCTGGGGTGCTGGCGCAAGCGGCGACTGTGTGTTGCGGCGAGGGACGGGTCAGGACTCATGAGGGTGCCAGCAACCTTTGTCAGATTTCGGTGTTAAACCGGCTGGCGCCACTTGGCCCACACCGCACGCACGCCTACGTGGCCCCGCGCATTGCGCAACCCACACGCGCACCAGCAGGCAGCACCCCACGCCGCACCTGAACATGTTGAGGTACATGTCAATCATGAACTCGTTGTAGCCGTAGTAGGTGGCCAGGTCGCGCTTGAGCTGCTCCACGTACTCGGCGCGGCTGCGGCCGGGCTCGCGGCGCGCCCCGAAGTCCTCCAGCACGGCCACCGTTTCCTTCATGCGCCGGGCCACCACCGCCAGGTCGGGAGGGGCCAGCTTCTCAGCCTCAACCTGGTTTGGGACAGGAAGGGGACAGGCAAGCGGTTTTGTGAGGGACAGACGACGTGGATGGAGTGCTGACGGCGTTGACTGGATGACGGTAGAGGGGAACGGGGAAAGGGGCGAGGCAGGGCAGGGACAGGGCAGCGGGTATAGGGTGATGATGACAAGGTGTACAGCCGGGGAACAGGATGCCGAAGGGATGGGTTGCAAGCAAGGAGGCAAGATCGCACAGCCTGTACGTGCGGTGGAGCCGTGCAGCACCAGTATGACGCCCAGGATCCGTACCCCACAACGTAGTGCCGCTGTGCCTTCCTCCAAGCCACCAGCGCACCACGCCTACACCTTTCTGCACACAGCATTGGATGGCGCGGCCACGCTGCCCCGTATTACCGGCATCCCTTCCCGTTACTTCGCCGCTCTGCTGCTGCACGTCTCCCGGCATGCGCTGCGCTCCTCTCATATGACGCGCATGACGCACACGCCGTGCTGCATGCAGCTGCTTCCCTCCGCACCTGCTGTCCCGACGGCAGCGTGAAGGCCGCCCCCTCGTCGATGTTGGTGTCCAGGTCGCCGCCCGCCATGTCCTTGGCCTCGCGAGCAGCCTGCGCAGCCTGCTGGCGCCTGGAGGGAACCAGATACAACAAAACACGGTCGAACATGCACTTGGCTCGAATCCAGGGGGTACAGTGTCCCCGAGGTGCGCTGTGGCGCAGGCGGGCATGCAGTGCAGGCCGCCCACCAGCCCCGGACGTAGGAGCCCAAGCGGCTCAGACCCTGCCCAACCCTCCTGCTAAACCCTTCCACAGGCCAGGTTGGCAGCTCACTGGCCCTTGCCCTCTCACCCTTGTCCTTACCCTGCCCCCTCCCGTGTGCCCACCTGAACTTGTCCAGCGCCCGCGACTGCTTCTCCGCCTCGGTCATCTCATCCTCGTCCTCATCGCTATCGTCCTCCTCCCCCTCGTACCCCTCCCCGTCCTCGTCCTCCCCCTCGCCCTCCTCGCTGTCCGAGCCCATGAGCTGCGCCTTGCCGCGCTGCCGGGGAACGTCCTCCTCATCCTCGTCCTCATCCTCGCCTGCACACATATGCCATAGTATTCATGTCAGATTTGAGCAGGGCAGGCTCACTGAACAGGTCACCATATGCACCATAAGGGCCATTGGGGTCCCGTGACTCTGCACGCCGTCAACAAACAGGATCACGCCATTGCGCCGCCTTGCTGGGTGCCGGGTGGCATGCACGCCGCCCTCAGCTCATGGTATTCGCAAGAGCATTAAAGATACTCGGCCTGAGGTGGCTTTGCGTCCGAGCAGTAAGCACCCCAAATGCGCCCAGCAGAGGGACACCCCACTGGTGGAGGTTTGGCCCAAGGACCCCTGAACCCACTGCCCACTGCCCCTGGCCCCAAGGTGAGTGCGCTCACCCTCCTCGTCCTCGTCATCGTCATCATCTCCATTGTCCACAAACTGCTTGCCGCGAAGCTTTGGGGGCGTGTCTGCAGCCAGCACGGACAGGAGAAGTTGCAGCTGAAGCACTCATGTGTGGCGCAAGTAAGGACAGCAGCAGCTCGCTGTAACGGTGAGCGCCCAAAGGGTTTTGAAGGAGGAGAACACTCAGGCGGCGGCAGTGGGCAAGCAAACCTACCCCCCTGCGCGTGCCAGCCCTAATCCCTGAACACACACAGCAGGCTCCGCAAGCGGGTACTGTGGAACATGCGACTTGAGCCCTGCAGCCCGAGGGCTCTCAATCCTCACTCTCCCGGTCAGCCCAAGCGGGCGCCCGCTGTCTTGCCGCTGCGCATCGCCAGCCGCCAGCCCCTCGTCGCCCCTTTCCGCCCTCCCGCCGGCTCGCCAACCCGCTCTCACCGTCATCCTCCTCGTCCTCGTCCTCGTCGTCCTCCCCCTCCCCAAACTCGTCCGCCATGATGCCCAGGTCGCCGTCCTCCCCCTCCCCCTCCCCGTCCTCGTCGTCCTCCTCGCCCTCCCCGTCGCTCGCTCCCTCGTCCTCGCCGTCACCGGATGACAGCCCCCCTGTACGGGCAGGCACGCGCAGAACGGTGTTGGCGTCACCGCAATGGCGCAAAGTAGCGCGGTGCACAGCGGTGCGCCTGTGGCGCCAGTACCGGTACCGGTACATGCACCAGCCCGGCGCCCCGTTCGATCGGCACCCGGCGTCCCGAACAAGTGTGACCACAGGGTCGCCTCCGGTGCCGTCGGCTGGAGCAGTGGGGCCAGGCCCCATGTGGGGCCCGAGAACATGCTGCTGCGAACTGTCGTGCTGCACTGTGGACTGTGTGCCGGCACACAGATGAGTGTACGGGCTGGGTTTACAGGGCAGCTTTGGTGGCATCACATGGATGGCTCGTTTCAGCGGCGCAATGTATGGACACCCCCGCCGGGTGATATGCTGCCCCGTCGGCTGGACCCTAAAGCCACGGCGCCCTCCCCAGCCCACCCCGTCCAGCAACCCGCCACAGCTTACCCATGCCGTTCGCAAAGTCATCAGTGTTCAGCTCCTCCTCGTCCTCCTCCTCGTCCTCCTCCTCCTCTGGCTCTGGCTGCTTGCGCTTTGGCTTAAGCCACTTTGCGTTATGGTCAGTGAACCCTACCGGCTGGCCCTTGCCCTTGCCCGTCGCCTGGGGCTGCTGCCTTGCTCCTTTACCGCCTTTCAATTGTTGTTGAGATGCAGTTTTAGCCTGTACATCAAAGCGACAGTCGCTGTAAGTGCCTGGCTTCGTCAGGCCGCCGGCATACTAATAACAGCGGCGGCGGTCCGAATGACGACGCTTCCGTAATTGCGGTTAGAGCTCACTACGACAAAGTGTTGCGCACTCACGGTTTTGGCTGGCGGTGCCGAGGCAGGCGGCCCAGCCTTCCTGCACACTCGAGAAGGCATGCCGTCAGTAAGGCAACGCCGCAACCAAGCCTGCTGTATATAAAACAGTGAAAATTGCGACGTTAGAATACCAACCTCTTCGCTTCGACTGCCCCAGCCTTGGGCTTGGCTGCAGCCTTTGTTTGTGTTCTCGCCATGGCGAGCGAACTCCGGGAATAGCAGTGGAATCCAGTCCTTGCAATCAAGCTGTCGCAAGGCGTGTAAGAAGGGTTGACGCATCCGAGAGGGGCGGTGCGGCACTATTCCGGTTGGCCGTTGTTCGTTGGCTACATTGCGCGCGTTTGCCTGCCTGCGTGTCAGCCCTGTCAGCCAACCTGTGCGGCACTCGGTCCTTTGGAGGCTCTTGGATCACTGCTCTGTTCAAGCAGGTGTCGTTCCATCCAGGCGTGGTCGGCGGCTTTGCCCCTTTGGAGAGGCTAGGAGGACTCCCCTGATCGCGACAGGGGAGTTCCCAGAACTCCTGGTGGTGGAGGACAGTGACCAATGTCGTGGACCCCAGAACCCGCGCTGCTGCCAACTATTCCATGCGCCACAGTAAAGGGGCAGACAACTACGGTATTCACTGCACGGAGCAAACGTTGGTACCTCCATTCATTCATGGTGGCTGGCCCTTCTGCGGGTCTGCGGCCTCCTGCCCGGCGTGGTGTCCGGGCGCCACGTCGCGCAACCCGGGCGTCAAGCTGTTATGCGTCATCAAGGACAGGAAAACAGGAAGGTCCCAGATACACAGCGAATATGTCACGACGCAGGCAACTTGGCACCTAGCATGCTGGCAGGTTCCCCACCAGCCCTCGTCCTCTCGTCAGGCACACACTGTTAGGCCCCACGGGTTAGGCCCCGACCCTCTGCACAGGCAAAGTGCACACACTGTTAGGCCCCGACCCTGGCAATGGACGCACGAAGCCGCTCGTCTGTCACTCCAGGCCATCCCTACCCCGCCGGACGCGGGGCCGCCACACACACGGCGGCCCGCAGCCCTTTGCTACCGCCGCAGCGGCTCTCCGCCACTCACACGTCAGGCAGCATGCGCAGGGGGCTGGGTGCTGTGCCTGATAGAACGGCCGGCCGTCCACCGCCGCAGCGACGCAGCGAAGGGTGCCTGCCGGCCAACTGAAAAGTGCGAGCCATGGCATTCCCTTCTGGCAATCAGGAAAGGTGCTTGGCACGGCTGTCCACAACACTGCATGCCACGGCACACCGTGTGCCTTGTTGCAACCGGCTGCCCGCGTGTGCCATGCACCAGGCCTGCGCAGGCCTGCGCCACGCCGCCTGTCCCCCTCGCTGCCGGTGCTCCCTCCCTCGTTCACGGCGTGCACCAGTGTGCGTCCAGGTGCCGTCCACAGCATACCATCGTCCCCGGCTCTGCACCGCCCACCATCCCAGTCATCACGTCAGCATTTCAACACTTGATCACACTCCAGTCCATACGTGGTGAGCACTCGCCCACAACCACCTTGCCCCCCTTCCACTTGCACTCACACACGCCACTCTCTCCCTACAGTTCGCAGTGCTCTCCGCTCGCCGCCACCAATGCAAACGGCTCACGCACACATGCACCATTCACAGCAATCCGCTATCTAACCTTCTTACGGCAACCTGCGATCACCGGATCTTCCACCGCCGCAGCTGCAGCGCGCCCACCGCCGTCAGCGCCGCCGCCACGATGAGCAGCGCCGCGGGTGAGGCGATGTCCCCGGTGCCCTGCAGCAGCGCCGTGGCCATCATGGGCGCAGTGCCGCCGAACACCGCCATGCTGATGTTGTGGCCGATGGACAGCCCAGTGCACCTGCAGCAGCAAAACAACACCATATCACACCACATTATACCATCCGGCAGCGAAGAAAGGAATAAACAATTGTGCATTTGTGTTGTCAGCGCAGCAGTAGCGTTAGTGTAGTGTGACGAGCAGCTGGGTGCCCAGACACCTGCAGCCCACACCACGTCGTCCGGCAGGGTCGAGCGATGCCAGGAGGAGGCGCAGCCGCAGTGTTGGGGCGACCTTAAAAATTTTCGGTTGCCCACCCAACGCACACTCCTTTTCCACGGCTTCCCATGGTGTCAGTCAGCATGTGAGTAAAGCATAGAAGATGCCCCCAAGGGGAAGCAGGCTCCCTCTCTCCCTGCCTGCCCTTGCGCACCTGTACTCTGTGGGGAAGAGCGCCACTAGGGTGGCAGGCAGGGCTCCGGTGAATATGGCCATGGCGCACACCAGAAGTGCCTGCGGATGTGGACCAGGGCGGGGACAGGTGACTCAGCGTTGCAGTTGGGCGGCGGGCCAGCAGCGTTCAGCGTTCGGCACTGAACCAACGCAAGAACGAGAGCTGAAGATGTAGGAGGGGCGCCAGCTACATCATACCCCCACCACACCTGCAGTTCAATGCCATCCATCCACCGCGCCGCACTGGGCATGACGGCGGTGCCTTCCCCTAGCCCTTGGTCCCCATGCCGCACCTGCGCCAGCCACGCCGCCGCCGCGCTCTGCAGCTTGAACAGCAGCCACAGGGGGTAGGCCAGCGCCGCCATGGCCAGCGCGGGCAGCAGGATGACTGGCGTGCGGCCGTGCTTGTCGGACAGGTGCCCCCCCAGCGGTATGAGCGCCAGGTACAGCAGCATGTTGGCGGTGTGCACCGACATGGCGGCGCGGCGGGACAGGCCGGCGGAGCGCTGTAGGTGTCAGGGGGAGAGCAGGAGGCAGAAGGAGAACGATTTGAATCTACGAGGACTGTGAGGAAGGGGAGCGGGGGGCGAGCGGCCGGGCGAGGGGCACGTGCAAGTGCGGGGTGGGAGCGCTAGCGGATCAGGGTTTACGATGAGCCAGCCTGTCACCTCCGCTCATGTTCAGCACGCGGCCTGGCGCGCGAAGCTGCAGACCGTCACGCTTGCACTTCGGCCCGCAAATTTTCGGTACGCGGAATGTCCCCGCCCCCACACCTGCATGTACAGCGGCAGGAAGATGACCACCAGGTAGAACCCCAGCGCGTTCATGAAGTCAACCATGACCACCTGCAGGAGGGGCCCAGGCGGAGGGGCACAAGCTGAGAGGCTTGCCAAGCATGGCTCAGAATGGTGCGGTGTGCCGTGGCCCTTGTAGCCAACGGCCTCCGCTGCTCGACAAAAGAAGCGCGCCGCTGCCTCGCAGCGCTGCCGCAGACATTCCGATCCGCCTGGTGCTGCCGCTCTGTTTGCCTCGAGCGTCACCACAAACCGCTTGGCCTATAGAAACCCCGCCTTGCTGCTTGCCTCCACCACCCGTCCTTGGTCCATAGCACACTCCCTGTCCCCACCTGGCTGCAAGGCGTCCAGCCCCCAACCCATGCGGCCCCACGCACCTCCAGGATGCCCGACGCCACCTTCCGCAGCGGTCCCCGCTTCCCGCTGTGGTGGTGCAGCTCGTCCTCCTCCTCGGCCACAGGGTCGCGCAGGTGCCTTTGGGGGGAGGGGCAGGGAAGGGGCACGCCGCCAGGGCGGTTGGCGGTGTCACGGTGCCAACACGCGTGCCTGTGTGAGACGGCCCCCGGCCCCAGAATGATATGGTGTGCGTCTGGTTGGCCGTGAATGAATGACCGAGTACACTGTACAAACGCGAATGGCTTTCCTTCGCACGGGAAAGTACTGCCTGCAGGCCCCACAGCCCAGGCCGGACCCGTCCATTCTCCACCGCGCACCTGCGGATGTAGTAGCCCACCGCGCTGCCCGCTATGCTAAGCAGGAATGGCACCCGCCAGCCCCAGGAGTGCAGCGCGCTCTCCGGCAGCAGGTTGAACAACATGGCTACCACGCTGCCCACCAGCACGCCCACCTGGGGTGGCGGGGGAGTTTGACGGGGAGGTGAAATAGTTGGTTGCAGCATCTTGCACATGGCCAAGAAACAATGGGCAGGACCGGCCCAGCGGAAAGGGGCAGGCGGGCTACCTGGAGTGCAGCACGATATCGCGGAGCTGGCTGTGCACAACCAGCTTACGGATTTCACGGGGCCAAGCCGTAAATCTAGATCTGCCTCCGACGATGCGCTCAGTGCGGCACGCATCGACAGGCACTCCGTGCGTAACACTGCTATTATGGTTCCAGAAGCTCCGGGGGCGTGGCGGACACGCCGGCGTAGCCAAACGGCTGGCAGGTGGACAGCAAATCGGATGTTCACATGCCGCACGATAGGGGAGAGCCTCCTATGCGAAAGGCTACGGGCCACGCACCATGACGGAGGCGAAGGCCCAGCTGCCGTGCAGCCCCTTGCTCTGCGGCGGCGCGTGCTCCACCAGAAACACCTGCGGGCCCACGTGGGGCCGGGGCGCGAGGCGGTAAGGGGAGCTTGACGCACGGGTAGCGCTGCGGCGCGCGCAAGAAGGTACATGCTCACAGGAGAGCGCGAAATGCAAGGCACTGGCCTCAGCGCAGCTGCAGGAACGTGCGGTGTGCCTGTCCAGTAGACCAGGCTGGCAATGATGTCCATCGCCGCTGCCGCCGCCAAGTGCCTTGGTGCTGCGCCGCCGCTGCTGCTGCCGCTGCTGCTGCTCCTGCCGCTGGCCCCGTTTGTGACAGCCGCCACAACAGCCGCGAGTCTCGCCATCGCCGACCGCACCGTTGCGGCTGCATGTCTGCACCAGCCAGTGCGTATACCACCACAGCCGCCGCTGCTGTCTGTGGCACGCCTGACGCTAGGGCGCCAGCAGCAGCAGCTGCTGCCACTGCCGTCGCTGCCTCTGCCGGGCTCAACAGCAACGGCCACCACCGCCCCTGCCGTTCGCAACCCTGTTGCAGCAGCCATATCCCTCTTGCACTGCCGCTGTATGCCCCCTTTTGTCGTAGCCTCTTCTGCTTTTGCCGCCGCCGCCACTGCTGCTATTGCTGCCGGTCCTTCGGTTGCCGCAGCCACACGGCCGCCGCTGCCGTTGCTCCCATTCACTGCGTATTCTGCCACCCATACCCATGCCACTCCCGCTTTTCCCTCGCCACACGGCTTGCACTGGTGATGCCGACAACAAGCAACCCGCCCGCGCTCATGCCTCGCCCCTAACCCCTCGCTCAGCGGTTACCCACGCCCCACGCCCATGCCGCCTCCCCCCTCCGCACCATGGTGCTGGTAAACTCGCCGCCCACCGCGAAGCCCTGCAGCACGCGGATGGCCGCCAGCAGCAGCGGAGCAGCTACCCCTGCCTGCAAGGAACCAGCAAGGTGGCAGCGGTAGGTGCGGTGCCGTACATGACCCCACCAAAAGGACCTCAGGACCAACACCACGGAAACGCTTGAGCGAGCACGGTGTGACGATGCTGATAGCACGCATTCGTGACTGAACCCGTGCTGTATGCAATTAGCATGCATGTGACCAGGCTCACAGCCACCCCCACCGTTTGGTAGGTGGGCAGGCAGCCGACCAGCGCTGTGGGAATGCTCATGAGCACGATGGAGAGCATCAGCGCCGTCTTGCGGCTGTAGCGGTCCGAGATCCAACCAAAGATGAGGGCCCCGAGGGGCCGCGTCGCGAAGCCGGCGGCAAAGATGCCGTAAAAGCTGATCATCTGGGTCGGGAACGGGGCGAAAGGGATCGCAGTGTCGACTTGCGGTGGAGTGGGTCAGGGCGGATCTTGGTGGTAAGGATGTTTTAAATGTGTTCAGCGATACCCCGGCTCAAACCCACCGTTGCGTAGGGGTCACCCTTGGGAAAGAAGAGGTCGGTGATGACGTTTCCCAAGAAGGTATCTGCAGTATCATGCAGAGCGATGCGGCATATTCTTAGAACTAGCAGAAGACCTTCCCGGTCTGCTCAGGCCACGGCTGGGCGCTCGCACGTGGCATGCGTGGCTGAGTGCGTCCCCACATGGCCGGTGGCTCCGCTGCGGCTGCGTTCAGGACCAGCCCGCCAGCGCGCTACTCACATAACAAAAAGTCGTACCACTCCTGCGAGTTGCGCAAGGAGAGGGGATGGCAGGGGACTCTAGTCAGACTGGTCCATGTCCAGCAAGTCATGGATAAGACACGGCGCAGCTCGCTGCAGGAGTGTTGCCGTGCCCGCACGTCTTTGCATGGGCTGCGGCAGTAACAACCTGACCCACATCTTTACTCACACACATCTTCCAGTCATGGCAGATGTCCCATGCCTGCGGCTGATGGTCACAGTCTGCTACAGCCCTGGTCAGCAGCCCCACGGCTTGCAGCCGACCGACCCCATGCTCCCTGATCGCTGTCTCCTTAGCGGGCGTGCAAGGATTCCCGCACAAGACAAACATTTCGACTACCGGATGGATGTATGACTGCAACATGGACAGCTGGAGAGTGGCAGCGGCCGAGCAAGGGCTGGGGGCGCTGTCTCCTGTCAGACTGGCAGCTATAACACTGGCTGTAACGCCAACCGACCCCACTGGTCCGCACTGGCCCAGGAATCACCAGCCAGCTCCTAGCTCACCAGCGTGTTCCCGATGATGCTTGAAGCAATCACTTGCTTCAGATGCGCTTCATCGTCGCTCTCCTCGCTGATGAAGGAGCTCTGGTTCGAGAGCCCCCACACCTCAACCACCGAGCTGAAGGTCACTGCCTTCTTGGCCCGGGCTGGTGACTGCTCTTGCCCCTCCCCGTTTCCACTGTCGCCACCCCCAAAGCTCTCGCCATTTGATACTGCCGAGTCGCCTGGCCCGTTCAGCAGCAGCGGCTCGTATTGACGCGCTGGACGCGCTGGACGCGCTGACCCCCCCGAAGTCCTGTCCTCCTGACAGCTGATGACATCTAATGCAGCCCCATCTGGTTGGAGTTGTTGCTGCCCGTCCGCAGCTGCTGCAGGAGCAGCTGCCCCCGCCAGCGAGCCGTGCCCGCTGGTCTCTTGCTGCACCCCTTGCCCTAATTCCTGTCCTTGATCTAACCCTATTGCCATAACATCAAAATCGCGGTGGGGTAGCACTTTCCGTGTAAACCGGCCAACCCGCTCAACAGTCTTGGAGTGCGCGCTCCCGCATGCTTGTGAACGCACTGAAAATTTGGGGCTATTGATCCATCTTTTCAATAACGGCGGACGTGCATTGTGACCCGGGCTTTGCCAATTACCAATCCACCAAAGTTGGAGCTGGTTTCGGGCACTGGGCTCGCGTGCCTCGTCCGTTGCTGACAGCTGCGGAGCTAGCAGTCCGCTGCCGGTATCTATGTTATGCAGTTGATTGCGACCTTTATAGCGTAGCACCCTCGTCCCTTATCCCTGTGTGGACCTTAACAGTCCCGATAGCAGCTATTCCTGACCTGTATAATCAATCGGATTAGTCCCGCACCTAGTACAACATGAATTAAGCATTAACTAGTGCTAAGGCGCCTGTGACAACCTCATCCCTGGCGCTTACCATGGTGAACGCGGGGTCGGCGCTTCCCGGCCTTCGGGGCGTAACAGCAACAGACCATGGACACGAGCAAGCAGTCGTCACGCGGTGGGTGCTGCAGCAGCGTGTAAGGCTGTCGGCCAACCGCTCAGAGGCGAGCGCGGCAGTGGACACGCCAAGACACTTGCCCTGTGCTGCCATAACGCAGAGAGGGCCCTACCAAAGGGGATGCTGAGATTGACCAACTGTACGAGGCCGCTGAGGATAAGCGGCTGTCGAAGACGAGCCTTGTAAAGGACGTGCTGGACATCTCGAACGTCCTTACGGACGGCATCTCCGCTATGGTGGACGACTCCTTCAACAAGTGCTTCACCAGCATGCGCCCTGAGCCCTGGAACTGGAATCTGTACCTATTCCCGTTCTGGATAGGGGGCGTTATCCTCCGGTGCGTGCAGGACACTGCTCGTGGTGGCGTGGAGCGGGGTTGGGGTGCAGCTACGGCAGCACGAGGAAGTGGGTGCTATGTGCAGTCCATCTGCGCAAGAGCGGGGTGCGTCAGCGTATTTCTGCGCACTATATTCTGCTGCCATCGAAACGCTTCGCGTGTTTCACAAGCCCTGCCCCACCAGTCTCACGCGTTGCCACGTGCCTACCGCACACGCGTGACCTCCCGCATCCGGGTCGCCCCCACAGGTACTTCATCCTGTTCCCTATCCGCGCGCTAATCCTGATGATAGGCTTCAACAGCCTTGTGGCGTCGTTTCTGGTGGTCGACATCGTGATGCCCAAGAGCAAGAGCAAAATGGCGGTGCAGCGCAAGCTGGTGCAGTGGATGTGCTGCGCCTGGGTGTGCGCCTGGCACGGCGTCATCAGGTGCGGGCGTGGGGCAACGCTCGGCAGGGGTACACGCGGGGCACATGTCCAGTGGTACTCCATGGAGGCATTGCCACTGGTTAAAGTACTGCCGCCAGAACGCCTTGCGGCACCTAGCCGGGAGGTTCTTACACCATGCGGCCGGGGCTCTTGGGTGCCCCCGACCAGCGTTCCGTTAAGGGGTTTGGATGCAGTTGACGGGACAATGGCAATGATGTCGCGCGTGCAGCATGGTGCTCATTCCTGATCGGTCCTGCTTGGGCCCTGAACCTCTTTTGCCCCTGGCCGGGCCTCTTCCCGCCCGCCGTGTTGCCCCCGCAGGTACCACGGCCCCAAGCCCACGCCCGGCCCCAACCGCATCTGGGTGTCCAACCACACCTCCATGATTGACTACGTGGTGCTGTGCTCCTACTCACCCTTCGCGGTCATCATGCAGCTGCACCACGGCTGGATCGCCTTCCTGCAGAAGAGGATTCTGTCCTCGCTGGGGTGCCTCTGGTTCAACAGGTGGGCCCGGGTGCAGTGTGCAGGGATAGGATGACAGGAGTGTGGACGGCCATGGCGTAGGACTGGACAAGTCGCAGCAGGGGATAGCCGGTGAGTCTGCGCCGGTTGAGGTGGGGTATGGGCGTGGCACCGATAGGACCCTGCAGAGGAGCATTACCACTCCTACCTGCCCGAAGCCACGACGACGCAGGGAGCAAGTGCTGGGGGCACCGCAATCCTTCTGCTCCCTTCGTGTGATGGTTCCTCCTTTACCCTTGCCCCAGGACGGAGGTAAACGACCGCGCTGTGGTGGCGGAGCGCATGAAGGCGCACGTGGCGCGACCGGACGCCATTCCCCTGCTCATCTTCCCCGAGGGCACCTGCGTCAACAACGAGTACACCGTCATGTTCAAGCGGGGGGCGTTCGACATTGGAGCCACGGTGAGCGCTGTGCTCCGACCGCCCACCGTCGGGTGCCCGCGTTCATAACGGTTATCGCAGCCACTGAGCCATAAGGTACTTCAAGCACGGTTGTCCATGTATCGGCCCAATTTGTATACGGTACGTCAGGCATTGCATGTGGCTATGATTGCAAGCCGTCTCCCTCCCCTCCCCAATCAGGTGTGCCCCGTGGCCATCAAGTACAACAAGATCTTTGTGGACGCCTTCTGGAACAGCCGCAAGGAGTCGTTCGGCAAGCACCTGTTCCGCCTCATGACCAGCTGGGCGCTGGTGTGCGACGTGTACTTCCTGGAGCCGCAGAACATTCGGCCGGGTAAGCCAGCTGGAGTGTCAATAGGCCCTCAGGCCCCCGCGTCCGAGTCCCTTTGCCTCTGAAAAGGCTTCAGGGTCGTGTTGCTGCCTATGCGGCCGGCTTCCGTTCCGACCCGCCGCCCGAATGACCGGTTAGGTCGCCGGGGTGGCTTGGCGCTCACAAAGTGCTTGCGGCCCTTCGGTCGTGCTGGTAACCGCCCGGGGGAAGGAAGGGTTCCTAATGGCCCGACAGCTGCGGCACTCTGCTACACAGCCAGTACGCTGTGCGTGATTATGCCTTCCGCTACAGGAGAGTACGGCCACGTCCCGATGGGCGGGCCGCAATTCACCAGCATGCGCGCCTGCTCTGCGCTGACCCTACTTCCGTCCCCGACGCCGTCCTCTCCTCCCCACGCAGGGGAGACCCCGCAGGAGTTCGCGGCCCGCGTGCAGGCCATGATCGCCAAGTACGCCAACCTGCGCATCGTGCCCTGGGACGGCTACCTCAAGTACTACAACCTGGGCGAGAAGAACCCGGGCCTCATCGACAAGCGGCGCAGGGTGCTGGCGGACGTGCTGCGGGGCTACCTGGGCAAGCAGCCCGAGCCAGGGGCGGCGGGGGCGAACGCGGCGGAGAAGCAGGCGGTCGCGGGAGCCGGCAAGGGCAGCAAGGCGGGGCAGCAGCAGCAGGGCGCGGGTGAGGCCGATGGAAACACTAAAAAGGCACAGTGAGGAGACCCGGGGCGTCAGAGCGGTGGAGGATGGGAGGAACTGGGGTCCAGTGCGGGCGATTGACGGGGCTGGGGGCGAGGAAGGGCGTGTAAGCCAGGGGCAGGGGCAGCGTGGCTTAGATTGGTGCCTGCGGTCGGGAGTAAAGGGTGGGTAGGTGTAGCGGCTCGGTGCCTCCTACGATGCACTGTGCTAATCCAGGAACGTGTTTACGTTGCACCTTGTTGCTGCTTCGCTGCACGCTGTTGGTGCGCAATGTGCTGATGTGTTGACGTTGCTTTCCCGGCATGCATGGCACTGCCACGAAGCCTTCAGCACCGTAGACTGTCAATGCAGAGCGTGTCTGCAGGAGGTTCTACCCTGTTGAGGCGCAACCAGGTCCGGTTGGGCATGCTTGCTGTCACGTCGTTTGTGCTTGACGGCTGGTTTGTTGCGGGTGCTGTGACATGCAGGGTCTGTGGCGCCCGAGTCAGGAGAGGAGGTTGTGCCGGGGTGGAAGCGGTTGACCGGTGGGGCCACAGTCCACCCCGTATAATGACCACATCGCCATGTGAGGACTAGGGCGGGTGACAAAGGACCGAGGGATGCTGTGCAATAGAGTGTGCGGTCTCGGAGCATCACGCTCTCATCTACCCGAACCCAGCAAGGTTTCTGTTAGTGATCTTGGTTGTCGCCGTACAATCACACTGCCCTGAGGAAGAGCTAATACCTGCGGAAGTGCGGATGCATGAAGCAGTTGGGCGCTTTGTGCATGGACTGCCCGTTTGATGGTCGCATCCGTCTCAAGCGCTTTGTCCTTGCGTGTTGCATGGAGTGCTTGGTGGCCTTGCTCACAACTGTGCTCCCATGAGAACGTCCAAGCAGCAATCTGTGGCGCTTGGACCAAGTGTTTCGCAGGCCTGCAGTGACGATTGCAGCATGCAATGACGTGCAGCAGCACGTGCATGCTAGCATGCAGTGTGTTCAGGCGGGTCAGGGCAGGTTCAGGCCAGTGACCTGGTGCAAGGGTCCGACCCAGATGAGCACCAGGGGATGAGCACCCCTGGTCCGGCTGGTGACGTGACCGGTTAGGGGCGGTGGCTCACCATGTGGCCGTGCATGAAAGTGCATGCACTCTAGCGGCGAACATGCATGGTCAACCTAGACATGGTGCAATTGCCATAAACAGACAGGGAAGACAGTGGACAGGTGGGAAGGTGGGCAGGCGCGGATGTGACAATACACAGGAAAGCAGGACAGGACAGGACGTGTGGGGGGCGCAACTGCAGGAAGGCGGCCATCGAGAAGAAAACAGGCATCAAGATGCGCATTTCCCCATAGTGTGCGATTGTCCCTGTCCCTGTGAGGGAGCTAAGCTGGCGACGAATTACCCAGACATGGTGCAGCGGGCCGGCTCACGCTGCGAAAGACCCGTCCGGACGAGGGACCCTTAGCACATAAAGCAACTTAAAGGCCAACAGCAATGTAAGAGGCGAGCCGTACCTGATGTCTCACCAAGCAGCATGGGGTTAATTGGGTTAATACGGCAATTTGGCATGGGCGGAGGCGCCAAAACGGCGGCAGAGGCCTGGACGCTCAAACACAACGTACACCAACAATACAGAGCACATAAAACAAGGCTTGTTCCTCACTTGGACTGCTTACCTGCACCTCGGGGGTCGAGTCGTTTGTTTGCGAGGGGCCTAGTGCTCCCGTTCTGCTCCGCCTCTTACCACGGCTATGCAGATACGGCTCTTTGGTGATACACGCTACTTTACCAAAGCTCAGCTTGAAGAAACCAGCCCCACCCGACGCGACGGAGTAACAGCTCATGATGAGGCCCGCTGGCGTGCAAACACCTCAAACATCGTCACGAAAGCGCTTAAAAGGCTCAAGCTGTAAGTCGGGCTGTGGCACAACGCGAATTTGCGCTTGCTGCCCTTGCCCGACGCTGAGACCCGATCTCACCACGGGATTTGCGCCTGGACACCGCGCAGTCCGGACTGGACCTACCAGACCGCGATGCACTACATAAACCGCTTCTACCTCACGCGCTCTATCAGCAAGAACGACCGGCACGTAAGTCGGAAGGTCGTGCTTAGGGGCGCGTAAGGTCGCAGCCTCTGGAAGCTGGGGCCTGGTAGCAGCCGCGGGCCAGGCCCGTCAGGGCCGCTGCTGTCTTTCATTCCCAGCTTCTCCACCTCCTCTTTGAGTGCACCGCGACATGAAGCTTTGCGCTCCTGCGGGTAGCTGGGAATCCTCCAGCAATGCTTCTGTTCTGAGGCATTTTGCCCCTTGGACGCCCTCCTCCCCGCCGGCTCGCGTTCTGCAGCTCGTGGTCGGAGGCGCGGTGCTGCTAGCCTCCAAAGTCCAGGAGAGCCCGCGGTCCGTTCAGGATGTGGCCTACGTGCTCCTCCAACTAAAGAACGCCAAGAAGCAGCCCAACGCGCACGTTGACCAGGTCCGTCTGGGTAGAACTTTTCTCTCTGGTCCCTGTAGTTCGATAGTGGACAGACAAGCCTGCATGTTGCCAGCGGACTGTGTTTCTGAAACAAGCAAGGTTCCCGGCCAAGTCGCGTCATAGCTGAAACCAAGTTAGACTTTCATGCATCGTTTGCCTTGCACATTTCGGAAGATGTTCCGGAGTGTGCGCAACGGCAGAGAAGCTGGCATGGTTTGTGCGCGTTTGATTGAAGGCACTGGGTCGTTGTGCATGATAATTTGGCACAGGCCTCGTTGGAGCAGTTCAAGGAGGGCGTAGTGGTGGTGGAGCAGGCCATCCTGTTCGCCATCAACTTCAACCTCAACGTTGGCGTCGAGACGCACGCCACGCTCGCCAAGCGGCTTCTCGAGTCGCTGGACCTTTGGGTTACCACCGCTAACCCACCTCCCGAGGAGGCGGAGGCTCACGAGATTAAGCTGAAGCTCTTCCAGTTCACCGTCATCTTCCTGAACGACAGCGTCAAGACCACTCTGTGCCTCCAGTTTCCGCCCAGCCAGCTCGCTATGGTGGCACTCACCATGGCCGCCAAGCGCTACGCGTCCGCCAAGTACGGTGGCACCAACCTGCCTCCCATCTTGGCGCGCGTGGTGGCCCTGGCGTCTGACGCCGGGTGGTTTGGCTCGCAGGGCCTCACGCTGGAGCAGGCGGCAGGTGGGCCTAGCAGGGGCGGGCCTGCCTGGGTAGGCCTCCTTGAAATATTACCTGTACAAGCCCATGACAACTGTTTGCTAACGGTACAACGGTGCTCCTTACCTGCAGAAATCGAGGCCCAGTTCAGCGAGCTGTACGGCACGGCTCCGGCAGGGCAGCAGCAGCAAGCGACGGCTGCCGCGCAACCCGCCGCCAAGCCCGAGGCGGTTGCTCAGCCGGCTGCGACCGCAGCAGCGCAGGCGGCGGACGTGGAGGAGGGCGAGGTTGCTGTGACGAACGTTGCGGCGGACGGGGGCGTGTTGCTGCCACCGCCGGAGCCCCTGAGCGCTCCGGCGGAGGCTGGGCAGGCGCAACAGGCGATGACGATGTCGTGCGATGCGCCAGGCGAGCACACATTTGCGCAGCAGCAGTGCCAGCAGCCACGCCGGTCCCCGCACCACATGCGGAGGACCAGCGACCTTGAGGTGGCGGTCCCTGGCGAGCAGCATGCGACGTCGTCCCTGCAGGCGGCCCCGGAGATGCCAGACGCCGACGTAGCTGCGCCCACGTGCGGTCACGGCAGCTCGCACGTGGACACCCGGCTGGAGGACTCAGCGAACGAGAACTTCAGTCCCAACGGCCTGACCAACGGCAACGCATCCGGCAGTGGGTGCGCCAAGGCGGACGGGCAGCCGGAGGTGTGCAGTACCGGTCACGAGCGGGCTGCGTGTGGCGCGGGGCACAGGCTGGCAGGTGGAAAGCGACGGTTTTGCGAGGAGGAGGGGCTTGGCGGTGCAACAACCAACGACCCGCAGTCAGTAACACCCGGCCGGTCGCCTGGCAAGGTGCGGCGACTGGAGGACAGCGGAGAGCACCTGGCAGTTGCGTAACTCGTAAGGAAGGTGTGGTTGCAACTGCGAAAAGGCTCACAGACAAGTGTGTGGTTTTGTCGGCTGATGAGCAGCGGGCGCATCCTGGTTGAGGGGGGGCAAGCGCGGGCAGTGGGTTGTTGTGTTAGCGTTGCTAGCTGCGTAGCGCTGATCTTGTCTTGTACGGCGCCCCGCTGATTGTAGCGTGGGTGTGTGGCCTGCTGATATTTACGCAAGGAACACCCCGGTGGTTGGCATCACTTCACATAACCCAAAACTAAAAATGCAACGTGCAGTTGTGCCATGTACGTTGCGGGTGTCTCGTCAGAGATCACTGATGCATTCGTTTGTGTGAAGCGCATTTCGTTCGGGACAGGACGTGTCGCGGTGTGGGTCCTGCGCATGTTTGCGCGGTGCATTGGGCTCGTTGCGGAGTACGTAACATGTCCGGCATGGGTGTACGGGAATGCCATGGAGTACCATTGAGCCACCCAACGGCTAACGGCCTCAAGGGCAGTCCTGGCGCTCTGGAGCCCCCGCCATTAGTGACCTGCAAGCGTGAACTGACCTGCAGTCAAAGGCAGTGCCTGGGGCAGGAACCGAGAGGAGAGAGTGTGAGACATTCGGGACCTACGTCTGTACGTTGTCCTTTGCTACCGCCAGCGTGTGCTTTGAAATGCCGGTGAGGCTTGGACGTGCGTTATGGACTCGTTCATATTTTTTGAGAGGTATGCGCAATCATTTTTCCCTTAGCGTTTGCGTCTGGTGTTGAATGGCGCACACGGCGCCACATGTGCAGCGTTGGAGCACAGGGCTGTACCACAGGTTCATGTGAAACCGCGGGTGGTTCACATAACCCGCAGGATTGTAAGCCTGATATGAAGGTTGGCACATGTTGATTGGACCCGCTTGCCGAGCTATCCTCAGAATCGTGCTTCCTCTAGCAGGTGTTGTGCTGGCATGGGAGCACGAGAAGTTGTTGAAGCGCTACACAGGAGGCTGGTTGTACATGTCCAGCCAACTCGTCACGTGCAGTGCAGCTTTGGTGAACAGATACCAACGGGCTGCACGCGGTGCACAGGAACGGGTGAACTGCAGCACCTGCCCTTACATCAGCTTAGACCCAGGGTACACCGCAGACAGGCCCCATCTCCACTAGCCCCGATGCACCTTGCCGGAATCCATTCGCCCTTTGCGATGCTTACTACCGCCAAATCCGCCCGGCCAGTACCTGCAGCGAGGCCCTGCTCTGGAGATGGACTCTGTATGCAACTAGAATATACACAAGTCAACTGCTGCCCGTACAGCGAGATGGTAGGAATCAGGGGAGCTCCCCTGGTGGGAATATGTGGGAACCCCCCGTGTCCAGGGAACAGCCCACAATCGGCGCTGCGACGTGTTTGCGTCATGGAAGGGAATCTAAACTGTAACATGGTACTCAAGCAAACAACGCCACTGTCATCGGCACCACAGCAGCACACGGCACCTGCCAACAACTTTCCCAGTCGTCTCCTTGCTCGCATAGCTCCAACACCCTCCCGGACCCTCCCTGACCCTCCAGGGGCTCTCACAACCTCGTGATGCCCACTGTGCCCACGCTTCACTCGCCAAGCGGCGGCCGCACCATGAAGGCCAGGTCCAAGTGCCCCAGCAGCCCGGGCGTCACGCCGGAGTACTCCTGCAGTACGACAAAGCCGTACCTGCCGTACCAGTCGCGGTTTGCCTTCCCAATTGCCGCCAGGAAGACCGCTGCGCCCGCTGAGCCAGCGTCCTCCAGGATGGCCTGCAGCACTGCCCGCCCGCGCCCGTTGCCCGCCAGGTCTGGTTGTACACCTATGAAGTCTATGTTGTAGAACTCGCCGTACCTGTCGTACATCTTGTTGAACATTAAGTTCCAAAGGTCGCCCGACTCGTTCCAGATGCGCATGGCCGCCGGGTGGAGGAACGCCTCAGTTTGGGGCAGCTGCAGCAGAGGCAGGGTGAAGCAACAGCAGGGCCAAAAGCTTGAGACTCGGGGGCGCCGGGGGAGGGGCATATCATGTTGTGGTTATAGGCCTCGCACCATCGCAACCTGTCGCAACTGTGACCAGGCAGCTCATTATGGCGTGTGACAGTTGAGCACAGGGCAGTTGAGCATGCTGCTGCAGGCTGTTGCGATGTTGGTGGTCACTCTAGGGTATGGCACAGTGTGCTTATTTCCCCAGCAAGGTTGCTACAGCTCAGTGGCGGTGAATGAGCGTGGTGCATACTAGCAGCCGTGGTACCGTATGCAGGTTCGGTTGAGAGCATGGTGCCCATATCCACGGTAGTCGAAAGGACACTCGCTCGTCACATCTGCACGCAGGCCAGGCCAGGTCAGGCCCGGAGCCCCCTCGGGTGCCGTGCCCTGCGACACACTCAGATACGCTTCATCTGTGCATCCAGTGTGGTGTTACTCTCACCTTAAACTCCATCCCGGGCCTCCAGCGGTAGCACACGGCGACGGCCTCAGGCAGCGGGCCCCTGCCGAGGCCGCCCTGCCCAGCAGGCCCAGCGCCTCCATGTGCAGTCAATGATGCCATCCCAGCTTCCCCCGCCCCCGCCCCTGCAGCCCCCTCTGCCGCCGAGGAACATGAGAACGGTACTCCCGCTCCAGGCTGCTGCTGGGGCCTGTGCGTGTGGCCCTGCAGCGGCTGCTCCTGCAACTCCTGCTGCTGCCGCTGCTGCTGCTGCTGCTGCATGACGTACAGGCACGTGGACGCTGGCGGCAGCTGCTCAAGGATCTCCTGGGCCATTGTCCGCCTGCATGGCAGAAGCGGCCCATCTCCTTGTTAGGTTAGTTCGTCAGCATTGTGCAGCACCGTGTGAGCACCATCGTACTGGCACGGTACGCTGCGCACGAGGCTGCCCTGGGCTGACCGACAGGAACGTGCAGTGCAAGCATGCCCGCAATGGCGTCTGAGGGACGGTGGTGCCGCACAGTTCGGCTGCCTTAGGCGCTAGTAGCAAGGTGCAAAGCTAGGGTGAGCTAGCGGGAACGCGCTAGTAGCATGTGCAGGCGTGTGTGGCCGAGTGCGTGTGATGCTGGGGGGAGCAACGTGCAAGATGCGCACCAGAAGGGCAGCCCAGCAACGGCCGGCTCCTGCAGGTACGCAGCGGTGGATGGATGCGACGCAAAAGCGTGCGCTATGACGTCCAGGCTCCCCTCGACGATGTCGGGCGGCGCGCTGCCCCGGCAGAGGCGCGATATTCGTGCAGACACCGCGACCGCTGGTCTGGCCCCTGGCCGACGAGCGTTTTCTGGGGAGCTAGACATGGCGCTCTTTTGCCGGAGTATGGCATTCAACATGGCATTTTTTGCATGCCAGTTTCGGGGGTCAGCGACTCCCGGCGGAAAGACAGCGCCTGGGGTTTTCGATCGCGTTCGGCTAAACGCGTGGCAGGTGCGTGATGCCTGGCTCACAACCCGCAACATACATATGAGTACAGCGGCGATGTCGAAGGTGTCCAAAATGACTATGCACAAGCATAGATGCCTTTCTGGTCCAGCCGGCTGAAGGTGAGCATGCTAATTTCGTACTGCAACATGCGTCATGCCAGCTCCCTCTTCACGCCTCCGCCGGAGGCCGGGACAGGGCCCCAGCGAACAGCCTGGGCCCCATACACAGAGCTGCGAAGCCGCAGGTGGTGCAGCGTGCCTGTTCTAACGCCAGCGCCAGAAGGACCTACGTTCGGGGCAGTTCGGGGCGGTGTTATGCAGGGCTACCAGCCGCCGCCGGCCAGGTGAACCTAGACGTGCCAGGGCGCCACGCAGAGCCTCACGGAAAGGGGCCGGGGCGCAGTGTGCTGTTAACATGCTGCGCAGCACCAACTCGTTCACGCACACCCAGAGCAACCTCCTGCACCCACCAGCACAGCCCGCTGTCGCCAGTACCACCACGATGCCCGCACTTGACCAGTCGCCAGGCGGGCAACAGAGTGCTTAGCATCAGCACACACCGACATTGCGCGTCTGCACTGGGCAGACCACATGCTCGGGGCTGGCGGGGAGTGGGGAGAACCGTTGGCGGGCCCACCTACTTTACCTGCTGGCGGTGCAGGAGGTATTTTGCCTGTTGTGTGCGTGCGTCGTACCATCACCTGTCACCTCCCGCACTGCACACCGGTACCACGTTCCTTACCCGCACTACATTGTTCGTCGTTGTCAAGTGCAGCATACCGGTAGTGCATTACCGACCCAGACAGTTGGCGCCCGGACCAACATGATGACCAAATACCGGGATAAGGGTATACAGAACAGTGGTCCAGTTGGCCTGGCCAGACAGCCCTCCTCAGTCTCCTGTGCAGTTAACGGAACCAGGAAACGTCTCCCCAAAGGCACGCCAACGCACGGCTTGTAAAATCCCTGCAATTCAGGGGTTCAAGGTCTTGCCAGGTACAATAGCTGGAGCCGTTATACGGGCCAGCAGCCTTGGCGCGGCCACTCCTTGTGCCCTAACCCCTCTGGACAGAAAGCCACAGCTACGTTCCACTAGCTCTTCGGTTCTACCATACGCCATCCTATCCATGCTCCATGCACACGAACACGCCCGTGATCCCAAAGTCGTCACGCAGCTGCGCCCGCACCGACTCCGCACACTCCTCCGCATCCACCGTCATGGGGCACGAGTTGCACTGGAAGTGCCTAAGCTGTGCGGCGCCCGGCAGCGGGCAGCACATCTGCAGCGCTACGGACTCGACCACGCCGTCGTTGACGTCCTGGCAGTGCCTCAGGTCCATCTCCAGGCGCGTGAGCTGCAACATGTGGGGCCGGATGGCGGGCAGCGCGGCCAGGCTGAAGGAGCAGTCCTGCAGGCAGAGGCCTGCGCAACAGGGAACTGGCCGCAGACGGATTATTTGTGCAGGCACGCTTCCTCAATACGCTCCAAGCCGTGCGCGTGTGCAATGCCGGTTTACTGGCCGGTAATTGGGCCATCAGGGCCCCACATCAGAGCTCCCGGTGGGACACACGTTTGGGCACTGAAGTCATGCGCGTGGTGCTCTTCTCTAGGGTACTTACTCCGCAGCTGTCCCAGCGTCCGCCCCAGGCAGTGCAGGTCCCCGAAGGACAGGGCCACTCCGCCCAGCGCCAGCCTCCTGCACACGTCCAGCCCGTTAAGCTCCCGTATCCACCCCATGTGGCTGTCCGCGGCGCCCTCCCTGGGCTGCATCCTGCCGGGCCCGCCGTCGTACTCGATGTCCATATGGTTGCAGTAGCAGCGCCGCCCGCCACGGTACGATAGCAGCAGCCGCACCGCAGGGCCTACCGCATCGGCCGACGCTGCATGCAGGCGCCCTTCCGCCGTCACGTCTGTCACGCTGAAGGTCAGGGTGTTGAGGTCCAGGCGGACTAGGCATGACGGTGGCCGCAGCAGCGCCAGGGCCCGGGGGGACGCTGCACCACGGAGGGTCAGCTCCTGCAGCTGTGGGGGCATGGCGGCGACGGCAGCCTGGGCGCCCGCTCCGCTGTCTGCTGCCACTTGGGGGTCTTCGACAGCCGGCGGCAGCAGGCCCTTCAGGCTGAGGCTGGTGAGGGCGGTGCACTGCACCGGCAGCTCCGAGGGCCTGAGCCACAGCGTAGGGCACTCCAGCTGCTGCAGCTGCGGCATGCAGCGCAGGGCGGACAGCAGCGCGGCACGGTGCGCCTCCCGCACCTCGCACCATACCTCGTGCTCCTCGCCCTCGTGCTGCTGCTCGTGCCAGCTGTCTGCGTGGTGCTCATACAGTACAGGGGTGTCCAGGTACAGGTGTGTGAGGGCTGTGAGGGAGCTGAGGCGGCCTACGCATGAGGCGTGGGGGCGAAGGGCCTCCGGGCTCCAGTAATCCCCCAGGCTGGTCACTAGGCGCAGGGACCGGAGCATCGTAAGTTGTGCCACTGCGCCGATCGCGCACGCCTCCACGCCAGGAGACTCTGCGAGAGGAAAGCAAAGGGCGCGTTGCTCAAACAGTAATTTTATGCCAGTATATAATAACGATGCAGCAGCGTGGCCGCAGGCATTATGCAGCGGCACTTGTGTGTGACACTGATTGGGAGCAGCACGATGCTCCACAAATCCGCACAAATCATCACCTTTACCAGTATCCACAAGTGCCTCGCATTGGCAGCAATGCAGCGGCAAAGGAGGTGGCGATTTGTACATGTGAGTAGATGCAAGTGTCCTCGTGTCAAAGGTTGCCTTGTCAGTTGGGTGGCTGCTGGCCTGCTGTTGCACGTGTGGCTGCTAAGCTAGGGCCAAGGAAAGGCATACATCGAGATCAGCAGCCGTTGCAGCGAAAGTGTACCTCACATACGCATGCACCAATGCATACGTAAGTTTCGAGAGCCTGAACACGCACGACAGTGCGCGCACCTAGCTCTATGCTTACCGATGGAGCACTTCTGCAGATCGTTACCGGGTGTCCTGTTGTACGCCTCCGCCTCCAGCTCCAGCTTGGTGAGTGCCGTACACCACCGGAGGAACATGTACGACGACGCCTGCCAGCGCTGCACGCCCAGCAGGCGCAGCTCCGTCAGTCGTGGCCCGCACAGCGTCAGCAGCTGCACGCAGCCAAGGTGGTACTCCGCCATCTGCTCCTCGGTAGGCTCTGCATCCGGCAGGTGTGTTGCCGCCGTGTGGTCCAGGGTCAGGCTTGACAGCAGGGGACAGCAGGTAGCGACAGACTCCGCCGTTGCTCCGGTGAGCGGAACCGCGCCATCCAGCTGTAGCTCGGACAGGGGACACCCGGAGCAGGCCGCCAGCGCCGCCAGTCTGCAGGGGCATCAATGACTGCAGGATGTCTGCGAGGCGCTAGGGGGTAGCCAAGAGTACGACGGCGACACCGTACGGTCCCATGCGCAACTGTCGTACTGCATCCATGCACGACGCATACTTCGACAGCGTGGCTACGGAGGATGTGACACTGCGAGGACAGCTGTGTCTTTGTGTCATGTTGGGTAAAGGTGGTGACCGGTGAGGGGTACTGGTGCATGGTTTAAGCAAGCGCTTGAGGTACAGGTCGGTACTCCGCACGTGTCCCGTGGCATCCCTTCGAGGGCCATTTGTCCCGGTGCTCGTAACGGCCCCTACCTACGACATTTACCTGGATCAGGAGTGGCACAGGCACGCCCTCGTCACAGAGCAGGGAGCACTACTGGTATCTGGGCACGTACACAGCACCGAATGGCTCCCTGTCGGACCGCAAGCTCATCACCGGCACCGTGGGTGCACATACACGTGTGAGCAAGCAGCTCGTGACACGCCACCGCAACCACTCACAGCTGGGCCTCCCGGCGCCCGTCATGACTGTCCTTGAAACACAGGCTTAGCTCCTGCGGCCGCGCGCCGCGGCCCAGGGCAGCCTGCAGCGAGGCGCGCAGCTCGGGCGGTGAGGGCGGGGACTGCTCAGGTTGCACCCCTAGGTGGTGGGGGTGCAGGTGGCCGAGTGTGAGGTACAGGTCGCACAGCAGGCGGTCGTGCTGCTGCCGCCCGCTGCGGCACGAAGCCCGGACGGCCTTCCGCTCCTCCCGCCGCAGGTGGCCCCACGCCACTGACGCCGCCTGCAGGAAGGCTTCGGATGACACGGGGTGGCGGGCGGCAGGGCCGGCCGGGGCTCGGGGTCCGACCTCGTCCAGTACGGCGCCTGCTGCGTCAGCCATCGCAACCTCGCTGTCCTCTGCAATCTCCCGCTGCGAACGTCCTCTGCTGCAGGCGCAGGACTCAAGCCGAATGTTGCGGCTTGTAACCGAAGGCAAGGGGGCCAGGCAGGGGTTGTAAAGGCGCCGTTGCGGTGAGCTCAGGTAGCTTGGCGATTCCCGGAGGTCCTGCGGCAAACGCACAGGGCGGGCCGGGGCGCGCTGCCGTCAGGGTGCATGGCGCTGCGGCGATTAGCTGGGTGGGGAGGTATCATAGCCGATGTTTTCGCTGGAGGCCTGCGTTGTATGTGGAGGACCCGCACAGACCCCCGGGACAGGAAACAGCGCTGCGCAGCGTGCCGTAAGGGCGCGCATACAGTTCCGCCGCTCAAGCAAGCTGGTTGTGCTATACCTGGCTACACTCGAACGTCATACCTCGTATTGGATTGACGTAGCGTGGTCAGGAGCGTACAGAGACGGCCCCGCGGTTGAGGTGACGAAAGCAACGGCGCCAGCAAGCTCCCGGCGACTGTGAGCGAAGTGGTACTAGGCCTTCGCGCAGAAGTTGTGCTGATTTGTCAGGAGTCAAGCAAATAAGCCATTGTGACGGAAGAGGTCACAGGACCAGGGGCGGCCGCAGGAGCGGCCGCAGGAGCGGTCGACGTGGAACCAAACCTTTTCGGAACGTGTCTACCTACCTGGTTGCCAGGGCCTACGATAACACTGAAAGCTGTCGACGTGACGCAATTACACTTGGGGGCAGATTGCCGGTAGCCGGGAACCGAGTCGAGTGCCTCACATGCGCGCTGCTGCAGTACCCCTATGCAGTACCGAGCCCCCAACTCAAGGTGTTGCAAGGAGCCCAGGCGGTGGGTCCTTCCTGGGCTGCCATGCGGGTAGAGGCGGTTGGAGCACCCCTTCTGCCACAGGAGGCGGTGCAACAGCCCAATACCTTTCTGCTGTTTAATGTGTCCGATAGGAGACTCCCGGCCATGTACGTGCTGACTGGTGCTTTAGCCTGAAGGACTCACCGCCTCACGAACTGTCACAGGTGGCACGTGTCTGGGCACATGCGGCGCTGCGCCTGAGCACTGGACGAGCCCAAAGGCTCAGATAACATCCAGTTGGGTCAATGCCAGGTGGTGTGGCCACACGACTCGTTCTTGTCCCGACAATACCCATTACGCCTTCAGGTTTTTTTTGACATTTTATGTTACATTTCAGGTGGTGTGGCCACACGATCCTTACTACAGGTACTCGTGTCATGTAGCGTGGCGTCGTTGCTGTACAACACAGGGAAACGCCTATATTTGACAGGGCACACAGTGGGCCACAAGGACATGAAGTTCTGCATAAAGCAAAATTTACTGATCAAGCGTACGATCATGCAAGCATCTCACCGAAAGACCACATACCGGTACCAGGACCAAGTTCCGTCCTACAACGGCATGGGCTTCTGTTTAGATTAGCCAGTACATCGGTACTACTCACAGGCTTCGTTCCGAGCACTTTACTTTTAAAAACCACGCATACAACGCGAACCAGCAGTGTTCCGATACCATGCACCAAGGCCAACGCTCCAGGCATCGCAAGCGGTCCCTCCGTACACCTTCCCCAAGCAGTGATCGGCACATGGAACCCACAAAACCATCCCGATATGTCGTTCGTGCCGTGCTCACTGCTCAGCATGCAGCCCAGGTGATCCAAGCCCACGTGCAGAAAGGTCGCGACCTGAGAAGCGTGTAGTCCAACGGGCAGCACGCCCTGCGGGTACTTTCAAGTTCGACACCACTACCACCACCATTACCCACCAGAACACGGGAATTTGATGCAAGAGAGAAAGTGCCGCAGATGTCAGCGGTGCGAAGCTACAATAGCTGAACTTCAGGATTCAATGGGCGCTATTGCATCGGCGCCAGCAGGGAAGCACCCGTGGCGCGTGCAAGACCAAAGCACGAAACAACGCTCTGGCCTGGCCTCACCTGATTGGGCAGACCGTAAAACTGTCCCCCGCTTCACTCAACCTCATTGCTATAAATGACACGAGATCACAGACGTAACTAGTACCTTTGTTTCCCCCACTCCTCCTCCCACTCCCGCTACGCCCGCTACACGGAGCTCATGCTGTGAACCACACAGTTTGGGCAATCCAACCGTCGACCAGCAATATACCCAGGCTCGGCCCAAGGACGCGCAACCTGCCTGCCTGCTTTGCCGCTCCACACTCCAGGCTACAGCAAGGTGCCCGTTTGGTGCCTGGGATGTTGCCATGCATCTCGGCCCCTGCATTCAGGAGAACTCCACATCTACATCCATCACTCCAACGTCCCTGCGCAGCTGCTCCAGGATGGAACGCTGGCACTCGTCTGTGCCCACCGACATGGGGCAGGAGTACAAGGCCAGGCGCTGGAACCGCACCGCGCCCGGCAGCGGGCAGCACACCTGCAGCGCCACGGCCTCGAGCACGCCATCGTTGACGTCCTGGCAGTGCGTTAGGTCCATCTCCAGGTTCGTGAGCTGCAGCATGTGGGGCCGCAGGGCCGGCACGGCTGCGAGGCTGAAGGAGCAGCGGGACAGGTAGAGGCCTGCGTGCACATGAGTGACAGCACGGTTGGCACAATGTCAATGCAAGCTGTGCAGCAGCACGTCGGCGGGGACGCGACCTGCACACGCTCATGTGGACAAGCGGCAGATTTCAGGTAATCTACTCGTCAGCCGTGCCAGTGTCTGCCCCAGGCAGCGCAGGTCCCCGAAGGACAGGGCCACTCCGGACAGGGTCAGGCTGCCGTACACGTCCAGGGCCTGCAGCTGCCGTATCCACTCGATGTGACCGTTAGGTGACCCCTCCCGGGGCAGCATCATGCCGTGGCCGCAAGCCCCCCAGCTGGAGATCTGCCAGAAGTCGCTGTCCGAGTACCAGTCAACATCGTCACAGCCGCTGGTCCGGCCACGGTAAGCCGCCAGCAGCCGCACCGCAGGGCCCACCGCCTCCACTGCTTGAGCTGTTACATGGCCCTCCGGCGTCACGTCCGAGGGGCCAAAGGCAATGGCTGCACCGACACGGGCGAAACAGACGGGCGGCCGCAGCAGCGCCAGGGCCCGGGGGGACGCTGCGCCACGGAGGGTCAGCTCCTGCAGCTGTGGGGGCATGGCGGCACCGGCAACCTGGGCGCCCGCTCCGTTATCCCCTGCCCCTTGGGGGGCTTCGACAGCTGGCGGCCGCAGGCCCTTCAGGCTGAGGCTGGTGAGGGCGGTGCACTGCACCGGCAGCTCGGAGGGCCTTAGCCACAGCGTAGGGCACTCCAGCTGCTGCAGCTGCGGCATGCAGCGCAGGGGGGACAGCAGCGCGGCACGGTGCGCCTCCCGCACCTCGCACCATACCTCGTGCTCCTCGCCCTCCTGCTGCTGCTCGTGCCAGCTGTTCCCGTGGCCCGCGTAGCCCATTGGAGTCTCCAGGTACAGGTGCGTGAGTGCTGTGAGGGAGCTGAGGCGGCCCACGCATGACGCATAGGGGCGAAGGGCCTCGGGCGCCAAGCCAAAGCGGAGGTTGGTCGCAAGTCGGAGGGATCGGAGCGATTTGAGCTGCGCCACTGCGCCAAGGATGCATGCCTCCGTCCCGGCACTCCCTGCAACAGGTCCCGCAGATCGTTCAGGTTTGTGGATGAGTGTGAGTATAATGGTGGAAGGACGCATGAACAAAACTGGTGTTCCATACTGCAGCACGCAAAGGCATTGCGGTTCAACAACCACGCTTGGCAAACAAGAGGCCAGCAAGGGCGCAGGCAGTCAGCCCAAGCCCTTGACGCATTAGCACCTAAACAGATTGAGGGATCCAGCAGGAGGTCCCCGATGAGTCCTTGTCGGCTGTTCGTACTGCCCCTGCCGAAACCCGTACACTTACCGATGGGCACATCGTTTGTCTGGCGCATACGGTAGTGATCCCATCCCGCCTCCAGCTCCAGCTTGGTGAGTGCCGTACACCACCGGAGGAACATGTACGACGACGCCTGCCAGCGCTGCACGCCGTACAGCTGTAGCTCCTTCAGTCGCGGCCCGCACAACGTCAGCAGGTGTGCACAGCCAAAGTGGTACTCCGCCTCCTCCTCCTCGGTCAGCTGCCTCTCCAATGCCCGCCTTGACTTCATATGGTCCAGGGCCAGGCGTGACAGCTGGGGGCAGCATGCCTCAATTGCTTCCACCGATGCGCCAGTCAGTGGGACCGCGCCCTGTAGCTCCAGACGGGACAGGGGGCACCCGGAGCAGGCCTCCAGCGCCGCCAGCCTGCGGAGGTGCCACGCCGTGTTGACCACCATGCTCGGCACAGGATCGGGAAGGGCCATGCAGGACGGAGTTCATTGGCACCGTCGGGTCTCCAGCACATGCAGCACTCGCGGAGCAGCTCAGTCCGACGGCGTGCCACCACGACGTGCCTAAGGAAGCCACCCTTGTCACAGAAGAATGACTGCGTATGTACAGACGGGGATGGATAGACTCGTGGGAGCGCTCGTGCATGCATAGGCCATCATCAAGCACCCCCTGCCCAGGATTGGGATGCTCGCCATGGCCCTGCCGCGGCCGCGAACTGTAGTCGTGCTGCTGCATACAAACGAAGCTGACAAATTTGCAACGCTAAGCCAGCAAGCCTGGTCTGAGCAAGCTGCACGAAAGCCTGGTTGTTTGGGGGCGGAACGAAACGGGGCAGAAAGGAAACGGGAAGCCGTGGGGTTGTCCACGAGGGTTGTCGGGATATACGGGGGTGCATGCAGCAGACAGCAGCTTGCCGCTGCCGGCACTCACAGCTGGTCCTTGCGGCGGTCGTCACGCTCGTCCTTGAAGCGCAGCGTCAGCGACTGCGGCCGCGCGCCGCGGCCCACCGCCGCCTGCAGCGAGCTGCGCAGCTCGGGCGGCAAGGGCTTGAACTCCTCACCCTGGGGTGTTACGCGACCCAGTTTGAGGCGCAGCTCGCACAGCAGGCGGTCGTGCTGCTGCCGCCCTGCACGGCACGACGCCCGGATGGCCTTCCGCTCCTCCCGCCGCAGGTGGCCCCACGCCACTGACGCCGCCTGCAGGAAGGCCTCCGCGGAGACGTGGCGAGCGGCAGGGCCGGACGACGTCGCAGGTCCTCCCTCTGCCACCGCAGCTGCCGAGTTTACCATGACTGGAGCCGTCCTGAGCAAACAGGCCTCTGTAGCGAGCTGAGGGGAAGCTACCAAGGAATGATGGGTGACCCTGGGGTTCTGGACCGCTGCACTAAGGACAGGGCGCCGTGCAGCTAAATCGCCAGCGCGGAAACTACACATGTGCTTTCAATGCAGCGCAGTTGTGTTCAGTATACTGTGCAAGGCCCTATGTTCCTATCCGACGACAGACCAGCTTCGACCGGGTACAAGAGTAAGGTGTCTAGACTAACAATATGTGTAGGAGTTTCTCAAAATTACTCTACGTATGCCAACCGTTCGGGCCCGCAAAACCCAGAGCCCCAGGGGCTCTGGCAAAACCTGATGGAAACTCGCGGAATGAGGAATGCCCATGCACTTGGGTCGTGTCACAGGGTCACAGGGTCCGTCAATTGACGCTTAGAGTATTGCTGATATTAGATGGCTGCCCCGCCAGTAGAAAAGATGGCTGAGCTGAGTGTTGCGGGCGCCAATAGCCACGACGGGGCAGTCGCCGAGCGCACCCCATATTACAAGAAGCGCATTGAGGTTTTCGAGCAGTTCCATGCCCGTGAGGTTGCTAAGATGGAGGCGGCGAAGGCCGCCAACGAGCCTATCAAGGTGATCATGCCGGACGGCAAGGAGAAGGCAGGCGTGAAGGGCGTGACCACGCCTATGGACATTGCCAAGGAGATCTCAGCCAGCTTGGCGAAGAAGACTGTGGTCGCCGATGTGGACGGGCAGCCTTGGGACCTGCTCCGGCCGCTGGAGGGCGATTGCACGCTGAAGCTGTTTTCCTTTGATGACGCCGAGGGCCGCGATGTGAGTCTTGTTTGGGCGCTGACTGGGAGCGCAATTGAGCGCACAGTACTGTGCCGCAGCGGGTGTTGCGCGTATTGGATGGTGGGGCTGCCGCTTTGCACCCCAACTCTTCCTGCTGCTTAGTGGGGCACCTGGGGCAGGCCACGCCTGCACAACAAGGCTTAGGCGGCCTGCCTGAAGGAGCCAATGCTGCTTGTACGTGGGCATGCCCCAAGGGTGCCCCAGTGGCACCCGCGCGCGCGTGTTGCGAGCCAGCCTTTGTTGCCGTCAACTTCGCCCCACATTCCCCCTGCTCACCTCTCCTTTACGTACACCCAACTCCACACCTCCCCTCGTCCCCGCCTCACCTCGCCCGACTGAGATCACCGACCCCCATTCCTCCCCCTCTTCCCTTTCCCCACCCACCGACCCAAGTGCCCGTTCCGCACGCCACCCATCTGTCTGCAAACTCCCCTCAACCACCCTTAGCAACCAGAACCACTTCCCCCCTTTCCCCAGGCCTTCTGGCACAGCTCTGCCCACCTGCTGGGCCAGGCCCTGGAGCTGGAGTTCGGCGTGGACCTGACCATCGGGCCGGCCCTGGAGGAGGGCTTCTACTACGACTGCTTCATGGGCGAGCGCAACCTGGGGGAGGCGGACAAGGCGCGCATCGAGAAGCGCATCGAGGCGGTGGGTGCGGAAGCTGCTGGAAGCTGGGTGGGAGGGGTAGGGTTAGCAGCTGGGAGCACCAGCCTGGGCTCAGTGGGGGAGCGGGCGGCTGGGGGAGACTGTTGGACAGCGACATGTGGGCGAGGGTGGGCATTGTGAGGTGTATGGTAGCGGCAGTGGAGGGGTGAGTGTGTGTTATTACTCCAGGCCACTGCAGGGCACACGGTGGACGTGAAGGGATGCAGCCGACCGGCTTGGAGCGTTGGCGGGGTGGGCGAGAGCGTTGGGTGAGGGGTGCTAGGGAGGGCAAAGGCCATGCAGGGTGGCGCCAACAAGTTCATTGAGAGGGGTGGCAGACAGGGCCAGCCTCAAGGCTGTTGCTGTACGGGACTTAAGGGCTGCTAGGACGGCAGATGGGGCTGGTACGCCATGGCAGCGGCGCTTACGGGGCGTGCCGCGGTGGGCTGCGAGCACCGGTGTGCACGATACTGCCACAGGGCTGCAGCGGTGCACGGCCTAACCCTCATCGGCGAGATGAGGGTTACAAAGGCTTCCTCAGCGTGGCGTGCAGGGGCACGTGCGCGCTCCGGGACCCTATCCGGCAACTTATGGAGGACGTACCAAACTGGCTGTGTCTTCGCGCAGCTCGGCAGCTGAGCTGACGTGTCATCCCGCCGTGGTAGCGGTTGGAGGCACCCTGCAGCCCAATGCATTCGTTGACCCATGGCCTTTAGTAGCCGCGGCATGGCTTGAATGCTCAAAAGTGCTTGCTTGTCCAAGCATGTTGCTCCGCACCTCCGCTGCGTGCTCTTCCGCGCCTTCCTCTACAGTGTCTGGCCCAACCATGCCCCTCCCCTGCCTGTTTCCCACCGCCAGGCCGTCAAGGAGAGCCAGAAGTTCCAGCGTGTGGTGGTGTCGCGCGACGAGGCGCTTTCCATGTTCCAGGAGAACAAGTTCAAGGTAGGGGGAGGAAGCGCTGGTGGGCGCAGGCGGCGTTTGGGTAGCGCTGGGGCGAGCAGCTGGCTACAGGGCTCGGAGGCCCGAGGGCCGAGGGCTGGGGCTGGGCCTTCACTCCGCTTGCTGCAAGCCCGGCGTGGCCTAGCAAAAGGGCATAAAGCGGGTGAGCCGCCGGCGGGGTGTGGCAGCAGGTTGCCGTTGCATCGAGAGCGGGCGACCGGGAACTGAGCGACCGCCCGGCGTGGCTGACGTGCCCTGCGACGAGGGTAACCGGGCGTAGCTGACAAGCGGATGCGATAGCCGCACCGGCTGGGGCCCGGGCGCTGGGCACTGAAGACTTGTGTCGCACCTGCGGCACCCAATCGCACTACTGGGCGTGAACGGGGCACCATTCCGTTACTGACCCAGGAATTGCGACACCCCGGTGCTGCCGCTTACCAACATCGCCCACGTTGCTTACGGAACGTGCCGGACCGCCACCCTCGCTTGCGCCCCTCAGATTGAGATCATCCAGGGCCTGCCCGCCGACGCCGTCATCACCATCTACCGCGTGGGGCCCATGGTGGACCTGTGCTCTGGACCCCACCTGCCCTCCACCAGGTGCGTGCCAACACAGGGCAGCGCAACCCGCACTCCGGCCACGCGAACCACACCCCTGACTGCAATCCCATCCTCTTGCGCTAGCGTTCCCTGGTCCAGCCCCCAGGAACAGGCCCGCGGGCCGCGGCTGTGCTGGCCAGCAGGAGTGTCATTGTGCGCTGTGCCCGCTTGTCCCGGCCCCCATGGCACGCCCACCTCGCGCCACCTGCCCCCGCCTTCCCGCAGCTACCTCAAGGCCATCGGCGTGACGTCCATGTCGCGCGCCTTCTGGCGCGGCGATGTGAAGCGCGAGCCGCTGCAGCGCGTGTACGCCATTACTTTCCCGGAGCCCAAGCTGCTCAAGGAGTACCAGCACAGGATCGAGGAGGTGCGCGGGGAATGCAGCTCTAGCAGTGAGGAATTGGGGGCACGACTTGGATTTGTGGTGGCGGGGCAGGGGGGCCGCGGGCAGGCCGGGAGGTGGCAGGCTGGGAGAGCGTGGCGCTGGGTCCCACGGTTGGGAGTAAAGGTGCGGGACAAGCACGGGGCCAGTTGCATGCCCCGCATGGTTCCTAACATCGAGCCCCCTTCGCCCGTGTGCTGCAGGCCAAGAAGCGCGACCACCGCGTGGTGGGTGTGCAGCAGGAGCTGTTCTTCTTCCACCCGCTGTCGCCCGGCAGCTGCTTCTTCCTGCCGCACGGCACGCGCATCTACAACAGCCTGGTGGGCTTCATCCGGTGAGCAGGGGTGGGGAGAACGGCGGGAGGGTGGGCAGGGGCGCACGTGGTGCAGGGGCACACATACTTGACATCAGCCTCGGGCCCGGGACATGAAGCCTTGATTGTCAGGAGGCTTGCAAGAGGCAGGGCCAACGACATAAAAGCGCAACCTGAGTGGCAAAGCGCTAGCGTGAGGACAGGAGTGGCCCATGGCGCCGCCTTGGTGCCACACGCAACTATCAGGTAGTGGCAAGGCGACATGGGTACGGTGCAACGTCCCACGGCCGCAAGTGGCCGCTGCCCTTGCATGTGTCGTCTTTGCTGTCGTTCCCTTAGGCAGCTGAGGTTGGTTGGCACCCTGTCCTGGCCCTTAACCAACATCCGCCCTTTCCGTCCTCCCGCAGCGAGAAGTACTGGGAGTACGAGTACGAGGAGGTGGTGACCCCCAACATCTACAACTTCGACCTGTGGCGCACGTCGGGCCACGCGGACCACTACCGCGAGAACATGTTCTCGTTCGAGGTGGAGAAGGCGGAGTTCGGCCTCAAGCCCATGAACTGCCCAGGTGCGAGGCGGCCGCGCGGACATGCTAGTTGCAGTGAATCCATGTAGGATGTAGAGTGTGCGACGTGGCCCGCTGAGGGCCAGCTGCTCCTTGGGGAGCCACCAACCACCAGGGAGGCCTTCGCCAAAGGCTCTCCAACTCCCCACCCGTGCCCTCCATCTCCCCCCCTTGCCCGCAAAACCTTTCCGTCGCACCTCCTTCCCCCATATGGGTACCTTCTCCTTGCCCTGCGTGCTTGTGTCTGCGCACGAGTCAGCGCGTCACCTGCTACCGGTGATCGTACGTACCGACGAGGCGTTACCCAACACGGACCCCCACCCTCCCCTCCCCAGGCCACTGCGTCATGTTCGCCAACCGCACGCGCTCCTACCGCGAGCTGCCGCTGCGCCTGGCCGACTTCGGCGTGCTGCACCGCAATGAGTTCAGCGGCGCGCTGACGGGCCTCACGCGCGTGCGCCGCTTCAGCCAGGACGACGCGCACATCTTCTGCACGCCGCAGCAGGTGCGCACACAGGGCAGCCGGACTTACCGTAGGTGGTCTGCGGGTGAGCCATGGGGCGGCTGTGTGTCAGCCTTTGGTCGCTGTCAAGCACACAGAAGTAGCTGACCAAGGTTGCCAGTACGGTTCGTCCGTGATGAAAACTGGCTGTGCCTGGGCGCCGGGCTGTGCCTGGGTGCCGTGCGGCCTGCGTATGCGTCCGTGCCTTGCTGCTGCATACTCCTGACTGTCCACACCCACGGGTAGGAGCACGAGGGTTGCCATCATTTACGCAGTAAGCAACCTGCACCGTCCTCGCTGCCTCTCAACGCCCCACGCGCGCCCACCCGCCCCGTGCAGGTGATGTCGGAGGTGCAGGGCTTCCTGCGGCTGCTGGGCGAGGTATACGACGTGTTCGGGCTGGACTACACCATGGCGCTCAGCACGCGGCCGGAGGGCTACCTGGGCGAGCTGGAGCTGTGGGACAAGTGGGTGCTGGGTTGGGGACGCGGGTTGCACACAGACTGGGGTGCACGGCGTTGGGGGCCCTAGGGCGGGGTCGGAACGGGCGCAGGTGGCTGTTGGACAAGTAAGCGGGGTAAGGAAGGGGTAGGTGGGCCTAACGGCGCAACACGGGTGCAGGTGGAGGGAAATGCACATGGCCAGGTGGCGCCGTGGAGGAACAGGACATTGAAGAGGACGGAAGCGGCGGCGGGCGGATTATAGGTTGACGGAATGACAGGAGAGGAGGGGCAGACGGCACTCGGGCTCGGGATCGGGCCTGGCCCATCTTGCGGGCACCACTTCTTGGCGGCATCTCGCGCCTAGTGGCCACCGGCTGCGCAGTTTAGCCTGTTAGCTCAACCTACATCGGTGCGTTACTGCGCGCCTTTCTTCCTCGCTGCACACGCACGCCTTGACCCGCCCATCCGCTGTTCCCCTGTGCCTCTTCGCCTGTGCAGGGCCGAGGCTGCGCTGACGGACGCGCTCAACAGCACTGGGCGGCCGTGGGTGCTCAACCCCGGCGACGGCGCCTTCTACGGCCCCAAGATCGACATCACGGTGTACGACGCGCTGCGCCGCAAGTTCCAGTGCGCCACCGTGCAGCTGGACTTCCAGCTGCCCATCAGGTGGGTGGGTCGGGCGCGCCGCCGTACTTGGCTGTGCTTACATGCTGCACATGGGTCATGGCCCACGTCGTGGGGAGCCATGGGAAGCAGGCCAACGCGCTGATGGCATGGCAGCCAAGGTCCGGGGTGTATGCAGTTCATAAGCTTTGCGCCACACATGTCTACGCGCACCCAAGCGCCAAAAGAGTTCTGCGCCGGTAACAGTCACCCACCATCCACCCGCCTTGCGCTTTTCGGGGGCAGGTGTCAACGTTTTCCGGGCGCCTCACCCTTGTTGACTGTCGCCCACCCCCGCTGCCCCTACCCCCAGGTTCGGCCTGGAGTACGCCTCCGAGTCGGGCACCCTGGAGCGGCCCGTCATCGTGCACCGCGCCGTGCTGGGCTCCGTGGAGCGCATGTTCGCCATCCTCACGGAGCACTTCGCCGGCAAGTGGCCCTTCTGGCTCAACCCGCGACAGGTGGGCGGCGCGGGGGATCGGGACTGGGGGCCGAGTGCCTTGGCGTGCGGCATGGAGAGGCAGTGCGCTGCCCCGTGCGGATGCACCAGGGTGGAGCCTGATGATTGGAAACGTGTGCGGCCGAGGACCTACGTTGTTAAGTGGCTTCATGGGGAGCCGTTTTCTGTAATCCGCAAGTATACGCAGTGCATGTATGGGGTATACAGTCAACGTCAGGTCACTGACGGCGCATGTGCTTCCCGCTGCTGCAGGTCATGGTGGTGCCCATCTCGGAGAACTCGCTGGCCTACGCCAACGACGTGCGCCGGGAGCTGCGCGCCGCGGGGCTATACTGCGACGTGGACGGCACGGACCGCAAGATGCAGAAGAAGGTGGGACGGGGGGGAGGCAGACGGGGAAGGGGGCGGAGACGGGTGCTGCGGGCCGTGACGAGGGGGACAGCGGCGGCACAGCGCATGCCCCTGCCTCCGAAGGCAGCAACTGACCGCAAGTACCATGTCAGCAGACTACCAGTTCAACGACTTGCGTGTGTCGGTTCCATGTGAGCCCACGGGTCTCGTGCACTGCGTGCTCATGTAGCATCCAGCGCAGCTTACATCTCCAGGCGCCGTGGCGCCATAACCTACGCGAAACCCATCTTACCCCTTACTCCCTTTCCTCCTCAATCCTGCAGGTGCGCGAGGCGCAGCTGGCGCAGTACAACTACATCCTGGTGGTGGGCGAGGCGGAGAAGACGGCGCAGACCGTCAACGTGCGCACGCGCGACAACGTGGTGCACGGCATGTTCAGCCTGAAGGACGTCAAGGAGCTCATGGTGCAGGAGCGCAACAGCAGGAGCAGGGACAGCGCGCTCAGCGGCAAGGGGCAGAAGCCGGCGGCAGCGGACGGCGCGGCGGAGGCGGACGCGTAGAGGGGCGGAGGCCAACGGGGCAACATACCATTAGCCACAGACAGTTACTGTTAGCTATTGGGCAAGGTGGTGGAGCTCGGGCTAGGGCTGGGGTGCGGAGGCAGGGTGCCCTAGAGGGGTCAGGAGCGTGGGCAGATGGGTGTAGAAGGGTTGACTGGGTGACTAACTATGGAACTTGACATACGTTGGGATGCAGGTTGCAGCAGGATGGGCCTGGCGGAATTGAGGCTGGTCCGGCCATGGGTGGCGAACCTTCCGGGTTGGGGTTTTGGGCTACAGAAAAGCGCGCGCTCTGGGAGCAGGTGCAATGTGACCTGCTGTCAATGAATGTTACGGGTGGGGGGTTGCTGGTCGGATCAGGCTGGGTTAGGCCATCACCGTCCCTAGGACCTGTGGTTTGGGTGGCTTGTGCGAGCTGTTATGCTGTTGAGCGTAGCTGCTGACTGCCACGGCAGGGCAGGCGGGCTAGACTGGGAGGTGGTGGGGATTAAGGCCAGATGGCTGCCCGCAAATGGTTTATCGTCAAACAGAAGGCATGCTGTGCGCTATGATCCAGGTTCCGCATGTGCGGCGCGGGTGACAGCTGTACGAGTTGGGCCGAGGTCATGGACGGCCGAGCAGGGGGCGTCGCCCTTGGGGGCAACTGGTTGATATAGATTGGCACTTAGACACAAGGCCGCAGGTGCACGAGCTCACGTTGCTGGCCCTACCGTTGCAAACTGTTTTGTGTTAGCGTTTATGCGAGATAAGTCCTGCCTTACTTGGACTTCGTCACAGCATCGCACACCCACTGCAGCAAAACCCAGACACCTGGGTGCACGCTGCGCACCATATGATACATAGCTTTTTGCAACGCTCAACAGCCCTCCAGCGGCCGGTTGGCAGCCTTCCGCTTCGATCACAACGTAACGCCAACCTGAGCACCACAACTCCCCGTGCTGCTTTCCGACACACTGCCGTACAGCACAGCACACACCCTTGCACACGGCCACCGTGCCGCTCGCCGTCGCCCCTCACGCCCGCCGCGCGCTCCCCGGCCGCTCCTTCCTGCGCGGCAGGGGCAGCCCCAGCCTCCGCGCCTTGGCCGCCACAGCCCAGTCCAGCAGCTCCAGCAGCGCAGGGCACTGCGCCGGATCCTGCGCCGCACTGACCGTCACGAAGCACAGCCGGGGGCCGTGCGCGGCCTGCACAGGTGCGGAGGGCAGAGGCAGCAACGGCGCGGCGCACGGGAGGCCTGGGTCAAGTATGCGGGTACTGCAGGCACCGCACGCGGCCGGCCAACAAACCAGCACTGGCCATGCTTTTCTGTGGTGGGGATTTACACTGAACCCCTGTAATGGCAGCCGTGCACGCGTGTGCCAGAAATTGCCTTCACCCCCCACATTCATGGGGATTGCGCTAGGAGACGATGCCCAGGGGCAACAACCCAAGGATGCAGCACGGATCAAGTATCTCCTGCCGAGGCTGCAACCCCGTCCCCCCGATCCGCCTACTTAAGCCACTCCTGCCCCAGGGCCTTAGGGGACGCCCCCCACCGCCCCCGTTCCTGCAACCCACGCCCACGAAAACACGACCCCACAGCCGGTTGCACGAGTCTCGGCTCCCAGACCCGCCCCAACCCGTGCCTTACACACGGAGCCCCCTTCCCCCTTCCCCACATGCATGTCCCGCAGGCCCATCCCGAGGCCCCCGCCCACAGCCCCCAGCCCCCTCCCCCACCTGCATGTCCCTCAGCCCCAGCGCCAGGTCCAGCTGCTGCGGCGGCAGCGGGCAGGGCAGGTCGGCCTTGGTCAGCGCCACGCACACCGGCAGCGACTGCAGGGTGGGGTGCTGCGGGGCAGGGCAGCGGGGGGAGGGGGCGGAAGGGGAACTGAGCGGGAGCACGGCATAAGTATGGTGGCAGGTGGTCCAGGGTCCATGGCGGCAACACCATGGCTAGCAGTTACATACGGCCCGAGATATGCACGGCTGGTTGGCTGGCTGTCCAGGATGGTAGAGCTGGTAAGTAATATCCTTGGCAGGCGGTGTGTTGTGGCCACGCTACGCGTTTCGGGTGTTGGCAAGCCCGCGGCCCATCGGGAGCCGCACCTGCAGCAGCTCACACAGCGCCAGGCCCCCGCCCGCCATGGCGGCAGGGTTGGACAGGTCCAGTGTGAACACCACGCCCTTGACGTGCGTGGAGGTCAGGTAGTTGTCCCATATCTCCTGCATGCTGCCGCCACTCTCCCTGCGCGCAGGCGTTGGGGACGGGTGTCAACTGGGTTTCATGTGCATGGTGCATTTTGCTTCACGCACCCAGAAGGGGCTGAGTAAGGCATCGGCTTCATGGACGTGCTGCCCTGGGCTACAGCCCGTTAAGTGTGTGTGGAAGTCGAGGACCTGTTGAGACCGACGTTGTCGTATAGCAAGGCGTTGCCAGTCAAGATAAGGAGGCACGGGTGCTAACATGGCCTGCAGTGTCTTTGCCGTCAGTGTGCTTGCAGATACCACGTGCCTGATGGAGATGTGCTTGAAGGGGCAGCCTTTGTACGTAAGAACGGTGTAGTTGACCGTGCCATTTGTCTCGGTGGTCTTGGTGCTGAAGGGCCGCTCCACCCGAGCGTAAACGGCTGCAGCCGTGGAGGAACCACCAGGGTGCACCACCAGGGGCAGCACAACTAGGTGCGATGTGACCTCCGCGCCAAGGTGGCGAGTTCCGAAAGTAGTGCCAAGAGCGCTGCATACGACGCTACTTCGTCTGGCGCCAAGCACAGGGGAGCAACACTTGGGCAGCACCCGCACCTCCCAACCCAGTACTACAGGACCGTCTGGGCCTCCCCCCGAGCATGACAATGCTTACAGCAATCGCCTTACTTCTTAATCTCTGTGCAAGTAGTGTCTTGCCGCTTCCCTGCGCGACCAGGGTGAGTCGTGAAGGTTGGCGACAGCCATGGGGGTTTGGACGCGGCCAGCGACTTTTCAGTCATGCTCGCACCTCCAGACCAATCAGGACAATGTCATCTTCATCGCCAGGAGACACAGCGTCGCCTTGGCTACATCCGCACATAAGGCTGCTGTTTTCAGACATCGAGTTGGGTCGAGTGTGTCATCCTGCCGGATTTAAGCATCGCTGACCAGCTGTATGCAATTCCCTCTTAAATCCACTTCGGTCTGTTACGCTTGCGTACTTGCGGCAACGCGGGCACCTCCCCTGCGCCATGGTGCATGGGCTGGGCGCGTGCCCTTCGCCTCACGCGCCCGTCAAGCCTCCCTCCTGGGGAAACCAAACTGCCAACCACACCATACATGCTAAGCAACCGAAAACGTGGGAGCACTGGACCATGTTCCACCCGCTTCCGTGTCTGTGTCATTTGTTGCCAGAAGAACGTTAACTCTAGCGTGGGGCCACGTGGAACCGTGGTAGAGCTGGGTAGAGCGTGTGGGACCGATGATGGCGCTTGTACCGAGCACTCGGCGAGGCGTGAACTTATGTAAGAATGGCCTTAGAGCGCAAAGGGCCTTGACTGCTGTCAGAATAGGGCCACGGCTGCAGCAGGCTTCACTTCAGGGGAGCTCCCCTGGCCAGCTGCGCTGGCACGTGCGTGACTACTAGCTGTAATGTGTGCACGCACAGCATCCAACCCATGCTATGGGACATGTCACCGACGGGGCCACAGCAGGTGGTGCATAATACGCTTGCTTAAAAGAGGGTGCGGACACGTGTGTCAGGGCAGGTGCGCACCGTTGGCGGACTGGGACAGGAGTACTTGCATGAGATGGCGACAAGTGCAACGCATGTCAAACAGCTCATTTCCCTTTGCTGTTTGTGTTACGCAGTGCATCGGTGTCAGGGCAACGTGCGGTACAAGTGTGATCGAGGCATCAGGTCGATACCAGGCACAACAACCGATCACCCATTACTTAGTATCTGAGGTTGGGTTCATATTGCTGCATGTTTCTGCACATGTAGAAGCTGGTGGCCGCACCGGTTTGCCCGGGATCGTTACCGGCAGGCACAGTTTCGGTGCCCTAGACTTTTCGTAAGGCAGTATGGAAGCATCCTCTAGCGTACTAGATGGCTGGGGTGATATCGACATGGACGACGACGAGGATGCCTGGGCGCCCATGCCAGCCCCGAGCGGGGCGTCAGGCACCGCGAACCAGGCACTGACTGGACCTGCAGTGGGCTTGAACGACAGCGGCGATGATAGTCCGGAGTGGCCCAGCTCTCCTACTGCAGCAACTGCTGCCAGGCCGTTGGCCCCAGCAGCAGCTCCTGTTGCACAGCGGGTGGCCGCTGTCGTGGCTGCCCCTGCAAATCCTGAAGTCCAACCAGCATTGCCGTCTGCGCCGCGCACCGCCCCGGCACCAGCGGTGCCTGCCGCGGCGAGCACAGCGGCTGTCGCACCTGCCGTCGCTCCCAAGCCTGTGGCTCAGCAGCCCATGCCAACTGCAACGGCTCCCGCGACAACTGCACACCTGGCCCCCACACGGCCAGCTGCTGCCGCTTCTCCAGCGGCATTTTCCACACAAGCCGCCGTGGCCAGTGCACAACCTGCCGTGGGTCCCGCCCCCACGGCCGTTGCACCTGCTGCCCCAGCCGCCGTCCCTGCCCGTCCTTCCCCCACGGCGCAGGCCCCGCCCCCTGCCCCCGTTGCCCCCTTCGCACCAGCTGCAACACCCAAGCCAGCTGCCCACGACGACTCCCTCTGTTTCTTCGGCGACGGTGACTACGCGGGCGATGCCTTCGCTTTTGGGGCTCAGCCGCCGACCGCGCCGCCCGCAGCTCCCGCCCCACCGCCTGCCGCTACACCCCTTGCTCCACCCGCCGCTCCGCTTGCCGTCGCTTTTCCGGTCCAGACCTCCCCCGCTCCCCACACGACCGCCGTGCCGTCACAAAAGCCTCTCGAGGCGCCGGTGGCTGACGCACTGGGCACGCGGCCAGCGTCAACAGCAGCAGCTGGGCCCACCGCGGAGGGAGGAGTGCAACCCACCGGCGGCTACGGCCCCCCTGCGTCGCTGGGAAGCAGGGCATCCCAAGACGGCCATGCCACCTCCGCGCTCCCAACACGCAGGAACAGCAGCACCGCTACTCAACACCTCCTCCCTCCTACCGCCCCTCCCACCGTCCCGACCGGCCCAGAAGCGGACGCCCGTAACGCCCGCCGCAGCTCCACCACCGATGCCATCGCCCTCCCTCCGCTCCCGGCTTACACGCCCGTCCCGCCCCAGTCGGCCCCTACCCCAACCACCCCCACCGACCCACATGACCAATCCGCGCCCGCCGCCTCTGCCCCAGCCACACACGACACTCTGCCTGGACACCACGACCCCCACCACCCTGGCGCCTCCCTGGACCTGCCCAAGTCCCCTGGCCGCATACAGGTGGGCTTCCGGCTGCCTTCCGGCGCCATGGAGGAGGAATCTCACAAGGCCTTCCCCCCCACGCCGTACGCCAAGCCACGCACCGTGGAGGACGCGCTGCGGGCCCGGCTGCCCCCTGAGATGGTGGCGCGTGTCGCAGCAGGCAGCGGCCTTGCCTCTGCACCCGACACGGATGATGAGGGGGGTGGCACGCCCAGGGGCCCGCTGAGCCGCACCACCAGCGGCAGCGGGGCGGCCGGCGCTGGGCAGCTGGAGACGCATGGCAGTATGGGGCAGCAGCACCAGCAGGCTGCTGCTCCAAGGCATGAGGGTGCAGGAGGGGCGGGACTGCCGCCGCGGCCCAGCGGAGGAGGCGGATGCGGAGCTGCAGCCGCGCACCCCCTGCCTCACCACCCGCCCTCCCAGCCGGCTGCTCAGCAGTCCTCGGGCGCGGCGCTCCCTCCGCAGCAGCCGCACTACTCAGGGCTGGAACAGCAGCCCCAGTCCCAGCCCCAGTCCCAGCCCCAGTCCCAGCCCCAGCAGCTGCACACCGCGGCCAGCTCGGGCGTGTCGCCGGTGCGCCGCCACCGGCTGAGCGTGACCAGCTCCTTCCGCGACCGGGTGGCCAGCGAGGAGGGCGTGGGCGCAGGGGCTGAGGGCGGTGCGGAGCCCACAGCCGAGCCACCAGCTATTGCTGTGGAACCAGCCACGGCGCCAGCGCACGAGCACGACCTTGCTGCCACACCTGAGGCCGTCGCTTCCCAGCCTGCGCCGCCGCCTTCACCGCCGCCGCCGCCGCAGCAGCAGCAACAGGAGGCTGGGGCTGCGTGGGAGGAGGTGACGGCGGACGATGTGGCGGCAGCAAAGGCGGCGCGCGCTGCGGCGTCAGGCCCGGGCCCAGACCCGGGCCCGGGCGGGGTGGCGGCTGAAAGCGGCATCGCCTCAGACATGTCCACTGTGGGCTCCGCGTCCACCTTCAGTGCGATGCCGTCCGAGTCGGACCTGGCGGCAGCTGCAGGCGGCAGCGCGGCGGGCGCGGCGCTGAGGTACGGCGGGGCGGGCTGGGCCCAGGGGTCGGGGCACTGCCGGGCCGTAGGCTGCTGCCCAGCAATAAGGACACTGAGGCTGAGCTCTGCTCTCTCATACTGCTTGTGCGCAATCGTCATCTATTTGTTCCGGTGCTGATGCAGCCACTGGATACACCTGCTTGGCATGCGAGACCGGACGCAAAAGCCGCGATTCACAGTTTGCTCTCGCCTCTCGTGCGGCCTTGCAGGGCCAACCCCGGCATGTCGCGGCTTTACCGTGCCTCCGCGGGCTCCTCCGCCGGCGCCCCCTCCATCACCGCCTCCGACATGGAGGCCTTCGACTCCGCCTTCGACGAAATCATTGCAGCGGCGGAGGCCGAGCAGGAGGAGCAGCAGCAGCACGAGGAGCAGCCTGCTGATGCCTACACCTCACCACAGGAGCCCGCTGCTGACCAGGCATCAGCTCCGCCCCCACCGCCTCCACCTCCGCCGCCAGTACTACCGACCGTTGGATTTGCCGTCGCGGAGGTAAATCCGTTCGGGCCCCCGACCCCCGCTGGGACGGATGAGTTCGACCAGCTTGGAGAGGTGGCGGCTCAGGAGCTGTCAACTGCTGTGCCGTCAGGGCCCCCCGGCGCGCTCGCCGGGCGGTCGCTGAAGCACCTGTTCGGCGCGCCGTCGAGCAGCGAGGCGTCGACGGCCAGTGAGTGGGCGAATCAGGCCACGTTCCGCCAGGCATCCCAGCCCCTCTTTGGAGGCATGAGCGGCGCCCCGTCTGCCTCCATCTCCCAGCTGGACACGGTTGTCCCTGCCGAGGCAGCAGAGACGCCCGTGGTAGCACCGGCTGGCGCACCAATTACAGCGGCAGCACCGCCGCTGCCGCCGCAGGAGCCGGCGGTTACTGCTAAGTTCCCACCTGCGCCTGTGACGGCTTTTCAGGAGGCTGCAGGCGGTGTGGCGGCGCTGTTTGGCGGTGCTGGGGAGGAGGACGACCCATTTGCTGCCATCGGAGGTCAGCCCAGCCCGCCCACTGCCCCCGCCACCGGCCCCGCTGCCGCCATGCCGCAGCCGTGGGGCCAGGCCCCCGCACAGGTGCAACCGCAGCTTGAGCAGCAGCCACAGCCGTATCAGTCCGCCACTCCTGCGCCCTGGCAGTCGCAGCCCTTTGCGCCGCCACAGCAGCAGCTACCCTTCGGTGGGAACGGCGATGGCGACGCCGCGTCCTTTTTCGACACCTTTGGCCCCGAGTCCTCCCAGCCAAGCGCCGTGGCACCGACCGCGCCGCTTGCCCCTGGAGCCCCACACGCACAGCATCCTGCTCCCGCAGCCCCTTCACCGCCTGCAGCCACCATTGCTGCACCTGCGCACACGGTGGCACCGGCTATGCAACCCCAGTATGCCCCCCAGGTGGCACAGCCCCAGGGACTGTCAGTCCACCCGGCTGCCGCGGCGGCTGGCGGCGGCCCGTTCGGCGGCACCGCGGATGACGGCTCCTTGTTCGACAGTCTCGCAGCCGACTCGCCGCATCCGCTGTCGGTGGCCTTCCCTCTTGCTGGCCAGAGCGCTGCCCCGCAAGTGGTGCAGCAGCCCAGTTGGCAGCAGGCGCACCCACCAGCGGGCCAGCAAGAGCAGCCGCAGGCGCAACAGCAGCAGCCCCAGAGCGTCACCAGTGCAACTGTAAGCGCAGCGCTTGGGACATCGCCCGCTGCAGCCCCTTTCGCAGTACACACAGCCGGCCCCGGGCCCTTCGGTGGCGCTGATGACGGCTCGGATTTCTTCGGGGCGCTGCCCAGTCCGCCTGCGGAGCCGCAATTGCAGCACGGAGTGCCTGGACAGCTGGATCAATCGCACCCTGCACCCCAACCGCAACCTACGCTTGTGCACCAGCCGCCTCCCTGTCCAGCTGCGGTTGCAGCTAGCGCCGTCCCCGCTGCGACCGCGTCCCCACAGCCCTCAGTCCAGGCCGGCCAGTGGCCCGGCCAGGCACCTCAGTACGGCTTTGTCCAGCAGCAGCCGGCGCCAGCTGCGGCAGCGGGCGACGGTGCTGACTTCTTCAGCAGCCTGGGAGGTGCAGACCAGCAGCCCGCCGCGCCTGCGCCGGTGGCGGCTTTCCCAACGCAGCAGCAACAGCACCAGCCAGCTCCAAGCCAGGCACACCCGTCCGCGCCGGCACCGCCCATTGCCCAGAACCAGCAACAGCCGCTGCCGCCAATGCCCCAGCAGCAAACCGTGCCTCAGCAGCAATCGCCGCCCCCGCAGCAGTCGCACGCGTTTCAAAGCAACGCGTGGCCCCAGGCTCCCGCGGCTGCCCCGGGCGGCGAGGACTTCTTCGAGTCCCTGGGCGACTCTGTGGGCGCCGCCGCCCCGGACCAGCCCGCAGCCCCACCCGGCGCCGGCACGCCCTTCGCACAAGCCCACGGCCAGGCCGTGCTCGGCACCGCACACCAACCATCGGCAGCTGCTGGTAGCGCTGGTGCTGCTGCTGCCACAGCTGCTTCAGCCCCGGTTCCACATGCAGCTGGTGGCGATGCGGCCAGCTGGCCTTCGCATGCACCGGGCTCAGGCAGCGGGCAGGTGGGGCAGGTGCAGCAGGCGCGCGGGTCGTTCGCGGGCTCTGCGGCGTACGGCTCGCGTCGCAGCAGCGCCGCTGGCAGCACCGCCTTCGCGGACGGCGGCATCCAGGGCTATGTGCAGCAGGAGATCAAGGAGAGCCCGGGCTGGCCTGCGCCGCCCTTCCACGACGACGCGAAGGGAGGCAACGGGCATGGGCAGGTGGCGCCGCCGCCAGCGGCCGGTGGTGCTGGTGCTGGTGCAGCGTATGGGGCGGGTGGCCAGCAGGGCCAGGGGCAGGCCGCGGGTCCTGCGGTGGACGAGGAGGAGGAGGAGGAAGAGCAGCCGGTGGCTGTGGTGGCTCCGGCCATGACGGAGGAGCAGCTGCAACAGGCGGGGGTGGCGGCGGCGACGGCGGCGTGGGAGGCGGCGGGCGGCTACAGCCTGCCCAATTCCACCGAGGTGTACCACCACTACTACGCGCACTACTACCAGTTTTACCAGCAGCAGGACCAGGAGAGGGTGCGTGCGGCGGAGGCGGAGGCGGCTGCGCGCAGGGCGGAGCGGGAGCGGCGGGCGGAGGAGCGGCGGAGGAAGAAGGCGGAGGCGGAGGCGGCGAGGAGGGCTGACGAGGAGCGCAGGGCGGCAGAGGCCGCGGCCGCGGTGGCGGCGGCGGCGGCTGAAAAGGCGGCGGCTGAGAGGGCAGAGCAGGAGCGAAAGGCAGCTGCGGACGCGGCCGCGGCGGCTGCAGCTGCGCAGCAACAGCAGCAGCAGCAGGGGTATGGGTACACGCCGGCGACGGCGCAGCCTTGGGCAGGCTATGGCCAGCCGCAGGCTCCGAGCCAGCAGGAGCAGGCGCCTCAGGGCCTTGGAGCGGGACAGCCGCCGACGCAGCAGCAGCAACAGCAGCAGCTACCACCGCCGCCGCAACAGCAGCAGATGCAACAGCCACAGCAGCAGACCTGGGCCGGCCACGCTCCCACCTCCGCTCCCAGCGCTCCGCAGCAAGCCCCGCAGCAGGGCCACAGCGTGTATGGGCAACAGCAGTATGGGCAGTACGGACAGTACGGCTACGGCCAGCAGCAGCAGCAGCAGCAGCAGGAGCTGGCCCCAGCCACCCAGCAGCCGCAAGCACCGCAGGCGCCACAGAACCCCTGGGCATCTGCTTCTCAGCAACCGGCCAGCTCCGATGCTGCTCCTTACGCCGCTTACGGTGGACAGTACGGCCAACCGCAGTCGCAGCAGCAGGCGTACGGCGCCCAGGCCTACGGTTACGGCGGTAACCAATACGGCCAGACGGTTGCGTACGACATGGCCGCGCAGCAGCGCCAGAACGTCAACTACCTGCCCACTACCGCGGAGCTGGCTCGCACGTGCCCCCACGGGCGGCCGCCCCACACGCTGTTTGCCTTCGGCTTCGGCGGCCGCGTGATCATATCGCAACCGCCCCCGGCGGGCACCGACACAGGTGTGTCCCTGGGACAACGTCTTTGAGACTCGCCCGTTCCAGCCGCGTGTCGCTTACCTACGTCATGGTCCCGCGCTGCACCCCTGCCCTGCCCTGACAGCAGTACTTCGTACCCTTCGCACCTGATCGTCCCTGTCGGTTGCTCTTGTCCGTTGCCCCATCCTGCCCCGCCCTCCAGGCCTTGGCATGTCCATGCACGCTGTGTTCGGCGCCCCCGGGCCGCTGCAGCTGGTGCCGCTGTCTGCCCTCAGCGCCACGCACCTGCAGCCGCCGGCCCCGCAGCAGCCCACTGGAGCGGGCGGCAAGGCAGACAAGAAGCACAAGGTATGTAACACACCATGCGTGCTGGGGCCGCGCACCTTGTCGGCGGAGTACTGGATACACATGCCTGCACATACACGTCCTTCAGCTCTTCAATACTTACCGGTGTACGGGCGGCGACGGACAATGTCTGCGGAGTAGATGGCATACTGTTGCAGTTCGTCTGCGTTTATAGATTTTTTCCTTGCTGCAATCTGCCCCCAGGCCCCCGCGGGTCCCCCGCTGCTGGAGCCGTACATCCGCCAGCTGATGGCCTTCCCAGGGCCCCTGGGGCCCACCACTGCAAAGGACAAGGTCAGGTGTTACACACCGATAGCGTGGAACAGCCCTGTTGGGTGCATCGCGACCCCTGTGCGTCACTGGCTCTGGGTTGGCCCTGCCCGCACTGTCCTGAACGCTGCCTTTTTGCACCCACCTGCCCCCACAGCTGCTCAAGTGGCTGGCCGACAGGGCCGCGGCCTGCGCGCCCCAGCAGCAGCAGCAGCAGCAGGAGGGCGCTGCCTTCCCGACGCCTCCCTCCGACGCGCATTCGCAGCAGCACCTGCTGTGGGAGGCGCTGCGGCTGCTGGTCAAGCACGCGGACAGCGGGGCCAAGGGGGGCAGGGGCAAGCAGGTAGGGCAGAGCCAATGATCGGATGGGGCTGGGTCGGAACTCCAGGTGCTTCTTACTGTGACATACAATGCTGCCACTGTCGTAGACGTGCTGCTTGTCCTCAAGGTGTCTTGCTTAACGTTGACAAACCTGACTCTCTGCTATCCTCCTGAAACTTTGTTTTTCGCTGCCCCCTCTTGCTGTCCCGCTTCCAGTCCAAGGACGAGGGCCCCACCCTGGAGCAGGAGGTCACCCGCCTGCTCATGCCGCTGCCGCAGCTGGCGCAGCAGCAGGCGCCGCCCGCGGCCGCCAGGGGCGCGGCGCGCGGCTCCGCCTCCGAGGACGGCGGCGCGGCGCTGCTGGAGGCGGTGACGGCGGGCGGGGCGCCGGTGTTGGCGGCGGCGGCTCCGGAGCCGCAGCAGCAGGCGGCGGCACAGCGCATGCAGCGGCTGCTGGTGCTGGGCCGCAAGGCGGACGCGCTCAAGGTGCTGCAGCAACGCACCATGGGCCTTACATCATCAGCGCGTACAGTCGTGCTGTCCACGCCGCATGCTTATTCATGTATAGTTGTTGTGCACCTCTCGGCTGACATGTTCCGTTGTTCCCTTCGTGGCCATCGTGGGCTTGACCCGCAGGTGGCTGTGGAGGCTGGCCTGTGGGGCCCCGCGCTGCTGCTGTCCACCGCCGTCACGGCCGACGGACGCGCCTTCCAGGAGACCGCCGCCGCCATGGCCCAGGCGCTGCTGCTGCCCGGCACGCCCGCGCGCACCGTGGCACTGCTGCTCGCCGGCCGGCCAGATCTCGTTCAGTTCGAGCAGCTGCCCCAGCACCAGCCCCAAGCGCAGCAGCAGCAGGAGCAGAACGCCACTCCTCCGGTACCTTTCGGTGCCGGTGGCGGCGGCGGCGGCGGCGGCAGCTTCTCCTCGACGCGCTCGCCGTACATGCCGTCGGCGCCGACGACGCCGACGGGCGCGCCTCCGGCGGGTTTCTTTAACCCGGCGGCACCGCTAGGGGCGCGCATTAGCGCCACCGGCTGCTCCGCCGCCGCCGCCTCTGCGCTGGTGTCATGGCACGAGCAGCTGGCGGTGCTGCTGGGCACGCGGGGGCCGGCGGACGCCAGCGAGGCGGTGGTGCGGCTGGGCGACCGCCTCCGGGTGGACGGGGGCCAGGTGGGTGGCGGCGGGGGTGGGCGTACGGGCATGTGGACTGCAGAGGGAGTGTGCCACAGGGGGTGAAACGGAGTGCCAGGGATTGGGCGTGGTGGGAGGCGCGGAAGTGAGCGAAAGGCGGGAGGTGTTTGGGCACTGTTCCCCGGAGTTGTTGTTGCGCTGGGCAACACGGTGCCGATGGGTGCAAGGGGCAGAGAGCATAGCCCTTCAATACGTGCATGCCAGAGCACGTGAACAGCGCTGTGCTAAGGGAGTCCCTGCAAGGGATCCCTCCTCCATGCCAGAGGCTACTTGCTCAATTGCTAACTCCGTTCCTATCCGGTCCTGCGCACAGATCCTGGCGGCCCACCTGTGCTACTGCCTGGCCTCCTGCCCGCCTGCGTTGCCGGACGCGCCCGAGGGCCGCTACACCCTGCTCGGCTGCGACTTCGTGTCAGTGGCACGTGGCATCGCAATGGACGGCGGCGCCAGCCTGCAGCGTACCGAGGTGGCGGAGTGGGTGGCGCTCGTGCACGCAACCACCGCCGCCACCGCCGCCGCAGCTGCGGGCGCTGCTGGCGCCGCCGCGCCCGGCGTCAACCCCGTGGCCGCAGCTGCCGACGCCGTACACGCCCAAATGGCGGCACTGCTGCCGTACAAGCTGCTGTACGCATGGGAGCTTGCCGAGTACGGCAGGGTTGCGGAGGCGCTGTCGTATTGCGCTGCGGTTGAGGCGGGCATTAGGCTGGGTGCTGCCGTTGCCGGCGGGCCGCCAAACCCCGCAGCGGCGGCCGCCGCCGCCGCTGCCGCCAGGCTACCCAGCGGCGTGTGGCTCATGTCGACGGAGGCGCAGCTACGGAGGCTGCAGGATCGGCTGGTCACCTTCGCCCAGGCCAACTCCATCAGTCTGCAGCAACGCAACGAGTCCGCCATCACCAAGGTGGGCCGCTTCCTTGACGGCACGCTCAACAAGCTGCTCTGGGGGGGCGAAACCACGGCGACAGCGGGCGCCGACGCCGCCGCACCAGCGGCCGGCGGGGCCGCGTCTGGCGCCGCCGGCGCTCCGCCCCCTGGCAGCGCGTTGGGCCCTCAGACGGCCGTGGGCGGTGACTCCGTGCCGTCGGTGCCTCTGGGCCCCATCGGCCCCTGGCATGTGGACCAGATGCTGCAGCTAGGGGGCCAGCCGCCAGCGCTGCCGTCTGCGCCTGCCGGGCAGGGCTTCGGAGCGCAGCCGCTGCAGCCGCAGCAGGCGGCATGGCAGGTGGCGGCTGCGGCGGCGGCAGCGCCGGGAGCCGCACCCTTTGCGCCTGCACCTGCTCCCGGCTACGGAGCAGCGCCGGTCCAACAGCCGCCGCAGCAACAGCCAGGCTTTGTGTCTCCGGCAGTAGCAACGGCCGCCTCACCCGCCTACGCCAGCACTGCAGCTGCTGCGCCCGCAGCCGCATCCACCACTGCACTCGGCTCCAGCCCCTACAGTAACTACAGCCCTGCTGTTGGATTCCCTGCGGGGGCTCCTTCCGCACTAGGAATGGCACCCCACGGCCAGCCACCCCTTCCCGCCGTTGCTAGCCCGTCCTACCAGCAGGCCTCCGCCGCCCAGCCATTCAGCCAGGCCCCGCACAGCGGCGCCGGCAACAGCCCCGCTCCTAACTGGTACGAAAACAACAACGGCAACGCTCCCGCCGCAGCAGCACAGCCGTCCGGGGCGCCCTACGGCGCCGGACAGCTGTACGGCAATGTACCTTCAGCCCCTCGGTCCGTACCAGGGGGTACGGCAACCGGGAGCATGCTCCCTGGGTACCCTTCAGGCGACTTTGGTGATCGCTTCACATACGCCGGGCAGGCAGCGCCGGGCGCACCTGCCGCAGGCGGTTACGGCGGTTGGGGGCCGGCCCAGGGTGGTCAGATGGCGTACATCCAGTCGGAGTACGGCGCCGCGGGTGGCCAGCAGGGCGGGCCGCACCACCGCCGCTACGCGAGCGCGGTGGAGCTGCCCCAGGGCCAGGAGCTGTTGGCGCCCCCAGGGGCCCAGCCGGGGCAGGGGCCTTCGTCCTCGGGCGGCGCCGCGGGAGGTGGCGACGGGGCCAAGGACGGCGGGCGGGACAAGGACGACAGCAAGAAGCATCAGGACACTAAGAAGGGTGGGTCCCGGTCTTGAAAGCAATATGCCGTCCATAAGTCGGAGGGTTTGCCCAAACGCCTACCATGGTCTGGGTCGTCGCTTGCTTGCACGCCCCTGGAATGCGCTGTTTGCGATAGGGATGGGGAGTTGACATAGCTTGCAATCCTCCTTCGCCTGTACCTACATGCAGGCAAGCAATCGGGCAGCAAGCCCAGCTCGCCAGCCCTCGGCGACAAGAACCAAGGAGCCGGCAAGAGCGGCAGGTGCGCTGCGTGTGTGCCTCACGCTGCGCATTCTCAGTGCTGCATGTAGACTGCTTACCCGCATGCTGCCCCACGCGTTCCCACACAACCCACACCCAACCTTTCCTGCTCTTCCCTGGCTTCGCCGCACTGCTGTGACCCCGCATCCGGCCCGGCAACGCCCCAGGTGGCTGGTGAACCCTCTGCGGCTGCTGGGCGGTCGCAAGGAGAGCGAGTCCAAGGGCGGCAAGGACGGCCCCAAACAGGGCTCGTTCGGGGAGGACAACCAGTTCTACTACGACGAGGCCAAGAAGCGATGGGTCATGAAGGGGCAGGTGCGCTGTGGTGTGGTGTGGGGTGGGGTGGGGTGGGTCGCATCGCGCGTCTGGTCCCTGGGTGGTAGGGTGCGCTGGGCTGCAGCTTCCAGCCGGTTCAGCAGTGTGCACGGGGATGCGGTCAGGTACGTATGTGCGCTCGATCAGCGTGCTCGCTCCTTGTTGGTTCTTCATACTGTTGACATCGAGTAGTACAAACAGAGTTGGTACAACATTTGCTGCTGCCGTCTCTGGCGCTGTGGATCTACTTGTGCTGCTTCCACGCCGTCAGCCATGATACCGTATGTTGAAGCTGTGCGCCCGTGGCTGTTGCCGCTGCTGCCGCCGCCTGTGGTTGCAGGAGGACCAGGCGTTAGCGGACGACACTCCGCCGCCGCCGCCCAAGGTGCTGGGGGGCGCAGGGCCAGGTGAGCGGCGGCACGCATAGCCAGCCCTTTCCCAAGCTGGGGTCAAGCAACAAGTTACCTGCTAGAGGAAGTTACAGCAAAGGTGCAGAGGCTGCCAGCTCATGCTGCACCGCACCCTCCCCATTTTAACTTCCGGCTACCTCTCCAACATGTACGACTTACCACAGGGGGTGGGTCGAGCACCCCTTGACATGCAGCCACCATTATCTGATACTGAGTTGGGAAACACGAGTGACGCTGTGCCCATCCTGCCCACAGCCGGACCCTCGGGCCCACCGTCCTACAGCACGCCGCCCGCCTCCACCTCCGGTGGGCCCCCTGTCGCGAGCTATGCCAACGGCGCAGCCGCGGGTGCGCCCACGGGCATGTCCCCACCCGGCTCGGGCCCCGCGTCAGGCCCTTCGGCCAACTTCTTCGCGGTGAGCACCTCCCCTGTGCGTTCCGGCCATGTGCCCTGTCGTGGCATCCAGCGTGGCTACGGTGTAGTCTTGTTCTGGCAGACGTGTCCGTTCAGGCTGCGAGTGCGCTTGCTGTTAGCCTGCCTATGCGGTGAGGGTAAAGGAATGACCCGTCCGCTGCGAAGCATCCCGGCCTAGGCTCTTCACCCCCTTCCACACCCCCGTTGCTTGACCCGCAGCGCGGCAAGGGCATCAACTCCCGCTACGTCAGCAACTTCCCCACCGGGGCCCCTGCCGCCAGCGGCCCCATGAGCGGCGGCCCCGCCAGCGGCGGCCCGTCGGGCGGCGGCCACTCCGCCGGCTTCTTCGTGCCTGCGCCGCCGCCGCCGCTGGCGCCAGGGGAGTCCTCCCGCTTCGCCGAGGCCGACCCCACGCGCTTCATGGCCGGGGAAGGGGCAGGCGCGGCAGACGGGCGCCCGCCGCCGCCGCAGCAGCAGCAGCAGCAGCACCAGTACGGTGTACATGGTGGACAGCCGGGAGATGCCTCTGGGGCTCAGCAGTACGGCCAGCAGCAGCAGCCGCAGCAGCAGCCACCGCAGTACCCGCAGCAGCAGTGGCAGAGCCCTCAGAGTCAGCAGCCATACTCGCAGCAGCAGTGGGGCGGCCAGGCGCATGGGGCCCCGGGCCCTGCGCCTCCCTCCGGCGGCCACATGCTTTACGAGCAGCAGCAGCCGCCCGTGCACCAGCAGCCCCAGCAGCCCCAGCAGCAGCAACAAGAGGGGCTGTGGGGCCAACAACAGCAGCAGCAACAGCCGCAAATGCCGCAGGGTTTGCCGCCGCAGGCGCAGCAGTGGAGCCCTCAGCAGCAGCAGCAGCCCTACCCCCAGCAGCCGGGACACCAGCCGCCGGCCGCTCCGCCTGCGCCGCACGGGCTGCCCCCCTCGTCCCAGCCAAGCTACCCGACTGGCCAGGCTGCTCCGCAACACGCCCCGTCGGGTCACGTGGCCGAGGAGCAGCGGCAGCAACATCACCAACAGCACCAGGCTCCCCCGCAACCGTACGCGAGTGGTGGCGGCGCGGGGCCTGGAGCACCGCCTAGCGGCCATATTGGCGCCCTGGCAACGAACCAGCACCAGGGATATGCGCCGCCGTCGCCACTGCAGCAGCAGCTGGAGCAGCAGCAGCAACACCACTATCAGCAGACGCAGGCTCCCCCGCAACCGTATGGCAACGGCGGCGGCACGGGTTCTGGAACACCGCCAAGCGGCCACTTCGGCGTCCAACCACCCAACCAGCACCAGGGTTATTCGCCGTCCCCCCCGCAGCAGACGCAGCAGACGCAGCAGACCAGCCCACAGGCCCACCCCCCGCAGGGCAGCCAAAGTCCAAGCCCAAGCCAGGGTCAGGGACAGGACCACCCATACCAGCAGCATGGGGCGCCTCCACCTGGCCACCACGTGTCCCACACGCCACCCGGTTCCCATGTGCAGGCCCCGCAGGCCATGGCCCAGAACCAGCCTCACCAGCACAACCAACCGCCGCCGCTGCCGCCCCAGCAGCAGCAGCAGCAGCAACAGCCTCCGCCGATGCCACAACAGCGGCACTCAATGGAGCAGGGGGGTCGCCCAAGCGGTGGTGGCAGTGCCGGCTCGGGGCCTTACCCGGGCCCTCCGGCCGCAGCTCCCCGCGGACCTGAGCAGCACCAGCACCAGCAACCCTATGCACACCCTCAACAGCACCAGCAGCACCAGCATACCCCTGCGTACCCCCAGGAGCACCGGCAGCACCAGCAGCTGTCGCAACCTGGTCAGGGCGCCCCCGCCCCGGCCGGACCCACCCATCAGCACGCCTATCTTCAGCAGCACCAGCAGCCGACGCCGGCACCCGCGCTGCAACCTCCCCCGCAACCGTACGGCCAGCAGCAGCCGCAGCAGCAACAGCAGCCGCCCCACGGCCAGTACTACCAGCAGCCAACACCAACACCGCCGCCGCTGCCGCAGCAGCAGCAGCAACAGCAGCAGCAGCACCCGCATCAGCAGGTCCCTGCGGCCACTGTGTCCTCGGCTGTGGTGGATGACCTGCTTGGCACTGCGCCCAGTACCAACCCCAGCAGCAGCAGCAGCGCCATGCCGCACCCCGCAATGGGCAGCGGGGCATTGTACGGCGCGCCGCAGGCTCCCCCCGCCTACCACCAGCAGCCGCAGCAGCAGCAGCCCGGCCCCGCCTCGCATGGCGGTTACCCACAGCAGCAGCAGCAGCATGGCGGTGCAGGCAGCAGCGCCGGCGACGCACCGGGTGGCTACCCCGGATACGGAGCCATGGGTCCGAGCAGCGGGTCGGACGCGTACGGAAGCGGATACGGTGGTGGCAGCTACGGGTACGGCAGTGGCGGCTACGAGGGGGCGTACCCGGCGTACGGATACGGGCAGGCGGTCGGGGGAGGTGGGGGCGGGGCGGGCGGCGTAGGCGTGGGGGCTGGGGACGGAGAGCTGCGTGAGGTAGAGCTGTGAGGCGTGGGTTGTAAGGTTGTGAAGGTTCCGTAGACTTGTTCCCTTGAATGTAGCCCTAGAAAATAGGTGTCTGGGCGAAGCACCACACAATCAAGGAGCGATAGGGAAACAGAGTAGGGGCAGTGACTGGTCTGAGAAGTATGAGGGCATGCGCACGTTCTTGCACAGGGCGTCTGGCAGTGGTGACGTGTGCATGAGGGTGACCTGCCACCGGGCTGCATGGTAGCTGGTTGTAGGGTCTCAGAGGGAAGCGGAGGGCCTGCCAGCCTGCGGCAGGGTGACGTTGGTACCGGTAGGCGAGAGGAGCGTGCACGGGTGCATGGCAAGTCGGTTGTGTGGACCTGTCCTGCGCCTAATTGGCACTGTGTCCTCTTGGTTCGCACACCAGCAACTGACTCAGGTCTTGCGGCCCAGCTCGAAGGCCAAGGCAGGCGGGTAACAGCGTTTCTCTGTGGGCTCACTGGCCAGACAGGCAAGCGGAACTCCGGCAAGCCAGGGTCTGATATAAGGGACGAGAAGCGTAAGGCCGTCAAGCAATAACTATGCTACTTGTTTAATTAACCTTCGACGCAGACCGGTTGTTGCACGCGAGAGACAAACAATTCGCGAACGTCCCGTGGGACGGCATGGGCCCAGGCATTTCGAGCATCCCTTTAGCCTATACCAACCAGCCAGCCAACAAACGATTGTCAACATTTCTTTACTGCTACAATTCACTCGACTTTTATCGACATCGCAGCGGCATAGGGCGCAATGCCAGGCCGCCAAGGCGACGGTGACGTGAGGGAAGGGGGGAACGGATCAACCTCCGCAGCGTCCACATTGATCGATCTGGGCCGGAGCTGCCTATGTATGACCTTGCGCGGGCACAGAGTGCAGATGTCGACAGCCATGGCTGGAGCAGCGGCAATTCAGACCATTACCGACGCGGCAGCGCAACAACCAGATGGACAACCTGAAAGAGCATTCAACGCATGGGTAAGCTCTTGCGCCGAGCTGCTGTCCCTCTTCTCGCTGGCTTTGCGGCAGTCCAGCCGGTCGCTGTGCCCAGATAGCACCAGGGAGGTAACGGCGATGTACGGTCAGCTCCGGAAGGGACTTTTATCAGAACTCAGTCTCCTGTCTGCGGCCGCTCGGTCGCAAGGCGACGTCGCGCTGCTGTCGCGGCTGGGCTGTGCGTTGCTGCGCGCCGGAGCCCTGCAGTGCTACACCGCCCTGCTGTCAGACGCAGCCGGGCAGCTGCAGCCAGTTGCGCAAGCGGCATGCGCGGATCTTCCAGATTGGCCCGACATCGTCGTTTTGGAAGAACAGATGAAGGTCATGCAGGGGTGCAGTACGGCGGCCGGGCGGGCCAGCACCCGGGGGAGGTCGGCCGCGGTGTCCGGCGCGCTGCGGCTGGCAGGAGAGGCGGTGCGGCTGACGGAGCTGCTGGGGGTGTGCAGCGGCGGCGAGGGCGAGCCAGGGGACGCGTTGGGTACCGCGCTAAGGAAGCTCTGCTGGCTGCTGGAGGGTGGACCGGAGGCTTGTGGAGCTGCTACAACCGGTGTTGAGCAGGGCAGCGTCAGCGGCGATACGGGTACGCAGGAGAGCCCTGCTGGCCGCAGTTACAATGCATTCCAGGAGGCATGGAAAGAGGCAATGTCTGCTGGCACCGTGTTCAAACTCTACCAGCATGCCAGCCGGCTGCTGCTCCTGGCCACGGCGGCAGCCCGCAACAGCGGCACGCACCAGCGCACGCACGCGGCCGCCAGCCAGCTCGCGAAGCAGCTCGTGGCCAGGATTTGCTTTCTTGAGTATGAGGCGGCGTCAGTCACGTGCAGCCACACCAAGGACTTCGGGTCGGCGGTTGCGGAGGTGGTGCAGCTGTGCGCGGCCCTGGACGGCGGCACGACGTACGGCATGGCCCCCGGGCTGTGGCCGTTGCCGGGGGACGCAGGGGCGGGCGGGGCAGACGGGGCGGGCGGGGCAGCGGCAGGGGCCTCGCTCCTTACCAAGATGCGGCTCTGCCTGACGCTGCAGTTCTGGGGTATGGAGAGAGGCCCTATGGCGAGTACAGTCAACGGGCTGACGTCCCATTTCCTCAAGGGGCAGTTGAAGCGCGTAACGAACAACGTCAACGAGCTCTATACCATGTGGAGGAAGGCAGAGAGCATCGGCATGCGCGCCGGTCGCGGGCACGACGCGACACGGCGGAAGTTGGACGGGCACAAAGCGGGCATGGCGGCCTCTGCACGAAACTACGCTGACATACTGGTCGACATGCGATGCATGAACATCAACCTCAAGCTGCCGCCCCGCAACCTGCCGGCCATGCTGCAGCTGTGCATGCGCCTAGCGCGGGGCCTGCTGGCAACCGGGCAGCTGGGTGGGGCTGGCGGCCGCTTCACGGCGGCGGCACCAGCGGCCGGCGCCGCCGAAATGGCAGGTGCTGGTGCGGGTGCGGGTGCGGGTGCGGGTGCGGGTCCGGGTCCGGGTGCGGGTGCGGGTGCGGGTGCTGCCAGCAAGGAAGACGCGCTTCCACTGGCGGACCTCCTCCCCACGGCGCACCGGGTGCTCGACAGGCTGCTATTCCAGGCCGCCATGGGTATTGCCCGTGTGCTGCTGCAGCCGCAGTGCAACAGACCTGCCCGCGGGAGGGGCGCGGCGCGGCGGCTGGCCCAGCTCAAGGGGTGGTGGGAGGTCGTGTTGGGCGCAGCGTGGCAGGGCGTGGCGTTCAATGCGGAGTGGTGCTCCGGCGCGCCTTCGCAAGGTAGGGTGTGAGTCGAAGCAGGAAAAGCGCGTGGTAGTCCAAGCCTGCCCTTGCTTGGGAGGTCGTACGGCTTGACGACGACGACATGCTACTGCCTGCCCTGTCCGACTGGGGCCAACCTCGGGCACGTGGCGGACATGTGCCCTCATGGCACCACGTCAGCTGTACAGAACCACGCGCTGCTTGCTGTAATGGTGCTGACACGTCCTTCTTGACGTGCAGGGTCTGAAGCCCTGCCCACGCAGCCCTGCGCGGACGTCACGGCTGCCCTGGAGGTGGGTCTGCTGCCGTGCTGCACGCAGCTGCTGCGGCACAGCGGGCTTGGGTGCGGCGGCGGAGGCGGCGGTGGCGGTGGCGGTGGCGGTGGCGGTGGCGGTGGCTTCAGCAGCGCGGGCGGCAAGGTTGAAAACGCTGAGTCGTGTAGCAGCGGCTGCAGCAATAGTGGCAGCGGCAGAACGCCAACCTCTTCAACGGAGGCGGACCTCAGCCAGGTGCCTGCCAGCATGCAACGGTTCCTGGACAGCACCTCCCTCCTCAGCCCCCTGCTAGCCAGCTTCCAGCTGTGCGACTGGCGGCAGCTGCTGGCGTTCGGGCGGCGGGAGGAGGTGCGCGAGCTGACGTCGGCCCTGGCGTGGCGGCTGGGGTGGCAGGTGGGGCAGCTGCGCGGCGCAGCCGGGTTGGCGGAAACGGGAGTGGGAACGGGAGCGGGCGCAGGAGTGGGAGCGAGCGCCGGGCTGGAGCCGGCCAACGACCACAGCCCGGAGGCCTTATATGCATATTCCAGCTCCGGTGCTGCCTGGTATGTCCAGGAGGCATGGAATGTACTCCTCTTCGCCGCCGACTGCCTGGCGGGCTTGGGATGGTGGCAGGGGCAGGAGGCGGGCTGGGGCGGGGGCAGGGGCAGGGCGGGGGACACGGCGCGTCCTACGGCGGCGTCTCAGGCGGGCACAGTGGGCGTTGGGGGTGGAGCCACGGGCGGGGCCCAGTGCGGCAACGGTGCCGGTGGCCCAGGGAGCGGCGGCAGGGGCCCGGCGACCGCGTGCGGTGTGCAGTGCCTGGAGGAGGGGCCCGGTGCTGGCCCTGTGGACGGTGCGGGGGCCGGCAGTGGAGGCGTGGGAAGCGGCAGCGAGGCAAGCGGCGGCCTCGATGGCGCCGGGATAGCCGCAGCGGTGGCGGCCGCAGGCAGCAGCTGTGCCGTGGACCACGGCCGTGCGGCTGCTCAGATGTGGCTGGAGGTTTCGGAGCTGCTGCCTGCCGTGGCTCGTGGGGTGCTCGTGTGTGCGGAGGTGCTGCTGGTGGGCGGGGCTGTGGAGGGTGGGGCGGTAGCCCATGGAAGTGGAGAGGGAGGGGGCGGAGGGACTGGGGTTGGGTCCGGGGGAGCTGGCAGCAGCGCGGGCGCTCTAGCAGGGGTGCTGGGGCAGCAGTTGAAGCCGCTGGTCAAGGGCGTCCTGCAGTCCTACGTCATTGTGCTGTTTTGCGCGTCCTCGCTGCTGTTGGCGCACGTGGAGGCTGAGGCGGCGGGGGCCGGAGAGGAATCCTCCACGTGGCGTAGCGTGCTGCTGGGGGAGGTGCAGCTGGCGGGGCTGCTGGGGGCGGGGGTGCGGCTGTGGGAGCTGGTGGGGGCCGGGGAGGGCGGGGAGGGTGACGAGGGCGGGGAAGGCCAGGGGGAGCAGCCGGAGGCGGCGCAGGACAGGGCGCTACTGCTACGGGTGCTGGAGGTGGCGGCTGTGGCCTTCCCTGCTGAGATGCGTGCGGTGTTGCAGGGGCAGGTCGGGGCGGCAGAGGAGGCAACGGGAGCCAGCGGGGAACCCACAGCTGAGGGCAGCAGCTCGTCCTGCGCCGCCCCCTGCTGGTGCCACGTGTCGCTGCGTGCAGTGCGTGACGCGCTGGGGGGTGGTGGCGGCGGGGCGGGGCTAGAGGCGGCGTGCCGTGTGGCGGGGGGCTGGGAGCCGGAGCCGGGGGCAAGGAGGGCGCTGCTGGAGCAGGGCGCCGGGCGGCTGGCGGCTGTGCTGCAGGGGGACGAACATGGGGAGGAGGAGAGGGCGAGCGACACCTCTTGACGCTGTCACCTGTTGCTATGCTGAAGCGGAAGTTGGGTGCCTAGGTTGTTTATCATGGGGATGGAGGCGGCGGGAGGAGCGTGCCCGGGGAAAGGTCTTGGTTGTGGGCCACGGTGGTATGTTAGTTAGGGTGCTCATTGCGGTTGGATGGGCGACAAAGGGGACCCCATAACAGCATGACGTGCTCAGCAGCAAGTAAGCAGTTTGTAAGGATCCTCTTGGCTGCGAGACTTGCGAGAATAGGACTTGGTGGATGTGAGTGCGCAGGCGCAGGGCGGATGAAACATTGTGGCGCGGGATACAAGCAGGGGAGGTGTATCCCCTGGAAGCAAGCGAGCGTCAGCATGCGGGCCGTTCTGCAATACGGCAGCTGCAGGCTACAACCTGAAACAACCGACGCTGCAGTGTTACAGTTACAGTTACAGACCCCAATGGGGCACGTCCGGAGAGCCAGGGGGGCC